>Ga0315282_10000014_pt1 | contig 491127 bp, 414 predicted proteins | sample YL17G07_20_MG_FD_203693 | JGI IMG/M metagenome (GOLD analysis project Ga0315282, IMG submission 203693) | Sediment microbial communities from Yellowstone Lake, YNP, Wyoming, USA - YL17G07_20 | ecosystem: Environmental > Aquatic > Freshwater > Lake > Sediment | place: USA: Wyoming | collected...
ACAAGAAGATTGCCGGATTATATAAAGCCAGAAATAAAAGAAGAGATTTCCGGTGGATTCAATGCCGTCGTATCTGGCAATTTTATCTTTGAGAAGAATAATACGATATTTGTCTTTTATAATGGGGGAAAAGCATCCTGGTTAGATGTCTTTGAAGACGGGAAACTAATCATTTCAACAAAAGTAAAAGGAACTCTTTCTGCAATGGATAATGAAGGAAAGTTCTATTTCATTGAGAGTGCGGATTATCCTAAGATTGTTAGATATTCCGAAACCCATCTTCGACAGTGATAGGCATATTTTAACATAATATTGGGGCTAAGTTATTGATTTTCAACGCAGTCTGAGCAGGCTTTGTCGGAACAGGCCCATAGGTGTCAAATATCGCTACTGGTTTTTCTGTAAAATCTTTTTTTCGCAAGCGCTTCAACACACGTAAACCTTTTCGATTTATTTTTGCCATTCTCGTAGGCGAACCCATCAGGATGAAGTCGACGTCACTCAAATCCGGGAGCTTCCGGCGAAGATCCTGAATGATGGTTTCGATACCTTGTGTGCCAAGTTCTTTCGCGATGCCCTCTGCGACTTGTTCCGTGTTGCCATGGTAGCTTCTGAAAAGAACGAGTGCTTTCATTTTTCAGCCTCCTCAATGCTTAATTGCGATCATGTTTTTTTCTTCTTTAAATTTAGGTTTATCATAAACTTCCTTTTTCACTACAGGCAACCTCTTTTCTTCCACCTTGACGGCTTTGACATGGCCCCAGTTCATTGTCAGGTAGCTAAATGCATGGCCGAAGTTTCCAAAAAGCCTCCTAAAAATTGACGATGCACTGTAAAACGTTTTCCTTGATCTTATTTTTCCGACCATTAACTCATAAGGAGACATGTTTTTGGGTTGATAAACCACGGTGCTGTGGTCGTAGTATTTCCAGTCATTGGTTAGCAACCTGCCCTCTTCTTTCATTTTCTGGAAAGTTTTTGTCCCCGGGTACGGCGTAAGAACATTGAAGGCAACAGAGTGGACCTTGTTCTTTATAAGAAACTTTACAGTATCATCAAATACTTCTTTTGTGTCTTCGTCAAAACCGAAAATCATTGAAGCATGAGCAAATATTCCGGCTTTACGCATTTTTATCAGGGCATTTTCCAATCCTTCCAGAGATTTGAAAGACTTCCGCAAGGAGTTCATCTGAGCCTCCTTGACACTCTCGAGGCCAAGGAAAAGACCTTTACAGCCGCTTTCGGCGGCTAGCTTCAAAAGCTCATCGTCGTTGACAAGAATGGAAATGGATGCCTGTCCGACCCACAAAATCTTGAGCGGTTTTAAAGCGGCGAAGAGCTCCTTGGCATACCTGGGATGCCCGATAATATTGTCGTCAAGAAACATGAAGTTTTTTCTGCCTGACTCTTTTATATCCCTGACAATATTTTCGACAGGAACATGGCGAATCTCTTTGCCGAAAAGATCAGTCACACAGCAGAAATCACAATGATAGGGACAACCACGGGAAGTCATGATCGGCACCAGGTCGAAAAGCGTGCGTTTTGTAATCTTGCTGAAATCCTTGGGTACATATTTCGATAGGTCAGGCTGCGGATTGTGATATGTTTTCTTTAAGCGGCCGTTTTGATAATCTTCGAGCAGCTCGGCCCAAACTCCTTCCGCCTCGCCTATCACGACAGAATCGCCATATGGCAACGCCTCATCAGGAAGTATCGTGGGATGGACACCACCCAAAACAACCGTTTTTCCTCTTTTCTTAAACTCCTGTGCAAACCAATACGCACGGGGTGCGTTGGCGGTCATGAAACTGATTCCGACCAGATCGCATTCATGCTCGAGATCGATATCTTCAGCTTCTTCATCGACCATAGTAACCTGGTGCTCTTTTGGTGTCAGGCCCTGCAGGATGAACAATGCCAGCTGCGGCATCATCATTTGCTTGTTTGTTTTTTCTGTTGGCTCAACTGATGGGGATATAAGTAAAATCTTCATTTTCTTAAAAAATGTCGGATATCAATATTTCCTCCGGAGAAAAGAAAAATACCCATATCATTTTCGGAAACACAAAGTCAATCCAAAAACCTGATGGATAGAATTTTTATTGGGTTACTCATTTTCAGGTCTGTGACCCTCTCCCTATTCTTTGGACAGGTCAGGAGCTTTCCAAAAATGCTTAAGAGGCTGCCTGCCATTGCCATTTTATCGCTTTTTGATCCGAGATTACGGATTTTTTTTAATCGCCGAACGCATAGCCTTGATTGTCTCGCTGAGCCCTTTCTGCAAAAGTCCGAAATCCCACCCGACGCTGATCAGCTTATAGCCCGCATCCATTCTGGTCTTGACATCCTCCGGAGAGGCATCGATTGCTGAAATGACTCCATGTTTCAGACACATTTTTAGAATGCGTTCAGCATCCGCAGCCGGGATGTGAACAGTCTCTATAGCGCTGACCCCAGGCGTCCCGACGATTTCTTGAGCATGACGCACGCCTTCTTCGGTTTCGATCATGGCCACAACCAGCAATTCGCCTTTAGGATTGAGCGGCCACACATCGCGGCGTTCTTTTAGTATATTGAGCCCGGCCATGGCCGAAGTTTCCGCACCTCGCACAGCCGAAATAGCACGCTCCAAGTCGGCGCGGCTCTCTACCATTGGAATCCATATCCCCATGGCAGGTCCGACCTTAAGCGATTCCGCAATTTCATAGCGCGGATCCCAAGTCGCTCGGTTCGCCAGTTTGACCAGGACAACCGGCGCGACCCTCGGTTCTGTCCGATAGCGATTGCTGAAGTCTTGCACTTCGAGGAGAAAGCGGTGAAGCATACCAAAGTCGTAGATGTCGTGTTCGACATCGGCGACAATGAAATCGGCGTCGCTGGTCGCGAGCACTTTAGTAATTCGAGGTGCCGAGAGCGCGCCGGTCCAGACGCCGATGGCCGGCCTTCCTGATTCTAAGATGGAGATAAGTCGATTGATTCGCTCCTCGGCAATCGCCCCGTGCGGCAGCCAGGACATCATTATCCAGGCAAATCCTAATCCAAGAATCCTTTTCATCTTGATTTTCATTTTAAATCCTCGACTTGCCTCCATCAAAGTATCTAGGATCTCCCCTCCAGCGATTTGTTATGCCCATCTGAATCTTAGAATAGCTTGACCTCCCAGAATGGAAACATAAAGGTCCAGTCAAAGAATGTCGAAATCATGATATGGATAGCTATATAGGCTGCAAAGCCGACCAGCCAGTAGATGATGAGCTTGCCGATTTTGGGCTTGAAAAAGACATAAGAAAGGAGGAGGAAGGATAGCGTTGGGAGCGAGTATGACAATGCTGCGGGCCAGTGCAATACCGAAACAAAGAGTTTGCCCAGGAGATTGCTTGTGGCGGCAATCACTAATGCTCGCCAAATAGGCAGCCGCTTGAGACGTAGCACGATTCGCTCTGCGAACAAGATAGTAACTGCCATCAACACTATCGAGAGTGCTAGCTGAATAATGGGATTAAGTTCCATAACGGCTCCTCCACTAAAATGATATTCCTGACCGCGGATCTCTGAAGGCCGCCTGCGCCGCCGACAGTTTTCGATGCTCCCGGACGATCAAAAAGGCCATTAGGACCCAAATGGCGGCGCACACGACGTTCAGATGAGCGTAGCTCTCCATCTTGAAGGCAAGATAGCTGCTTCCCAGGAATACGGTCGCGGCCGACAAAACGTCTCCGACTCGGACGAAGACAGTATCGATGGCCGCCTTGGCCTTGTATTTCTCTTCCCTGGTGGTGATGAGGTAAAGGGCCCCGCGGATCGTGTTCATCAGGGAATAATCCGTTCCGTTCTCAAGCGTTTTGATCCACTGCACGACGAGGAGGGTCGCCCCGAACGAAGCCAGGGCATACCCGCCGAGCGAAAGGAAGGGAAAGATGAAGATCGCTCCACGCACGCCGAGCCTTTTGAAGATTCTGGACACCAGGAAGAGTTGAATGAGGAGGACGACCCAGTTGACGTTTCTGAAGAAATTCGCGTAGAGCATGGTTAAATAATTGCCTTCGTCCACCCCTCCGGTGGTTCCGGCTTTGATGGCCTCAGCGGCCGCTCCCTTGAAGACGTTGTCCAGCATCCATTGCCCGTTGGTGTTGACCCAATTCAGGAAGATGATCAGCACCGCGATGTAGAGCAGGTAGCGGCTCTTGAACACCAACTGAAATCCGCCGCCCGTCTTCAGAGGTTGCTCCGTGATATGTTTGGCGGTCTCTCCGGGAGGCCCGGTGCCGCTCGGCTTTCGTTCGAGCCGCCGGATCTCCCGCTTATGCACGATCCAAATCAATCCGATGCTGATGCCGAGGTTCCCGGCCCCAACTAGCATCATGTTGAATCGGCCCAAGAAGGGGATGAGCCAGCCGGTGATCGTGCTTCCCCAGACGGATCCGAACGCGGCGCCGAAGGCGATAAAGGGGAAGACCCGTTTCCCCACGTCCTCGGTGTAAATATCGTTGGCGAAGCCCCAGAGTTGCGCCGGCAACAACAGGCTGGCGATGCCTGCCCAGATGAAAAAGAAAACGGCCAACAAGGGGACATTCAAGAGGTTGAGGACATAAAAAACGGCCAGGCTGACGATGAAAAACAGTGTCACCTCGGTGATAAGGATCTGCCGGGGGACCTTGGAAGCCAGGCGGCTGAAGGCTTTCACCACGAAAATCAGGACGATGGCGATCGCGGCGCCTAGAAGGCTTTTTATGTAGGGGCCCTTTTTGGAAAAGGAAACGATCCAGGCGTCCCGGATGGATTTGACGATGTAATAGTTGGTCATGATCAGGAAAATATTGAGGGCCAATAGCAAGACCGTCAGGCCCTCGCCCGGACGGATATCGCCGAATATTTTCAGGGCCCGATAGAAGAGATTCGACGGACTTGCGGCTTTTCCTGCGTTCGGCGTCGTCGTTTCCATCTCGTTCCCCCTTTTTATTTTGGACGTGAAGGATAATAAATTTCCTTTTCCGCAACGCTGGCTGGATGAGCATTCATGCGTCGATTTTGCCTCGTCCCATCGTCAGGGATGATAAATCGTAGCTTCCTCGGATGTCAAGCGGCTGACTATCGATTTAGAGAAGTAGTTTCAGAACGTCCTGGGCAAGTCGGTGAAAGGGGACGGATACAGATCTTAGGTCAATTCTAAGGTGGATATTTCATTTGTTTTTCGAGCTTGCTCGTGGAAACTGGGCGAACGCCGCGGGGATGTGAACAAGATGGCACTTGAAACAGCCTTCCATCCCGATGCCCTGGACCAAGGAATTACCTTTTTTCTACGATCTCAAGATTTACTCTCTTTTTCAGTTTCATTCCAGCGGCCCCGAGAATAAGTCTGATAGCCTGAGCGGTTCTTCCCTGTTTTCCAATAACCTTGCCTATCTCTTCCGGAGCAACCTCTAATTCGATGATTGAGCTCTGTTGCCCGTCTAATTGGGAAACCTTCACTTTGTCCGGGTTGTCTACTAATGATTTAGCAATCAACTCGACGAGTTCTTTCACTGTCACCTCCCGTAATGTCTAAATTAGTTTTTTGCCTTTGAACATTTCTTCCTGTTCATCCGTCTTTCCTGGCGAACTGATTTTTCGTCAACATCTTCTGAGCCCAAGCGTCTTAATCTTCTCAAGAATGAGCTAAAAAAGCAATGCGGAAGTTACTGGCCCTCTGTCGCAGACTCTAACGAAGGCATCAGCTTGGAGCGATCCTTTGATAGTTTTTTGGACGACCCGCCGCATAAACTGTCTGGGGAATTTTTCGAATGCTGATTAACCGGGTTCTATTTTATGTGATTTTAGAATTTTTTGATATCATATATCCATGAAAATCAAAAATAAAGTTGTGATAGTGACCGGAGCCTCTTCCGGTATCGGCCTTGCCACGGCAAAGCTTCTTGCCAAACGTGGGGCCAAGGTTGCGCTTGTCGCTCGTTCCACAGATAAGCTCAAAAATATTTCAAAAGAGCTTCAAGGCTCATTCCCGATTTGCGCAGACATGACTAAAGAAGATGAAATAAAAATGATGGTCAGAAAAACGAAAAATCATTTTGGAAGAATCGATGTTCTTATCAATAGCGCTGGCCAAGGCTACGATGCGCCGGTTGAAAAGATTAATATCGATACATATCGAAAGATATTTAATCTTGACGTCGTTGGCCCCCTAGTCGCTATGCAACAAGTTATCCCCATAATGAAAGAACAAAAAAAAGGAGTGATTGTTAATATCAGTTCAGGGACGGCTTTAATGTTACTTCCCAATATGAGCCCTTATTCTTCATTGAAGAGTGCCCTGGCGAGTATCAGTTTAACGGCTAGAGAAGAACTGAAAAAAGACAATATCTATGTGAGCGTTGTCTATCCGTATATGACTCTCACCGATTTCGAAAAAAATACGATTAAGGACACCGTAGAGAATCAAGCCGGACCGGAGGACGGGAGAGGGACATTGCGGCCCCCTGATACGCCGGAATATCTTGCCCTGAAGATTCTGGAGGGAATCGAAAGCAATGAAGCGAAAATATTCGCCCATGATTGGATGAGAAAACTGAAGCAATCATAGGGTCATCTAGACGACAATCATCATCCAGGGCAACTCGGAGCAGGGGAAAAGGGAAAGGCGGGGCGGGTCGATGCGGCAGATATGCTGAGCATGGCGAAGAGCCTAGAAGAGGCGAAGCTCATCGCGACGACACAGAAGCCGTCCAAGTAGCCAGTCATTTAGCGAATAGGCTAAATTTTATATTTAGCGATCGAAAAATCCCAGTCCGCATTGTGCTCGATGGCATAAAGGTAATCGCCTTGGATAACGATTGGAAAGTACCTTTGGAAGGATGCATCGCCCGTCCTAATGTTCAAAAGAGGCAGCCAGAAATTATCCATGTATTTTCCATCGGCATTGAAGACATCGACCAAGACGCCCTTTTTAGGATCGTAAGTGGATGTCAGGGCCCAAATTTGATCTTTATACACGAGGAGTCTGTAAACGTCGTTATCAAAGGCCGGCATTTTGCGAAGGTCCCGGGGATCCTTTTTTTGACCTTGCACGCGGGAATATGACCTGTGAAAAATTTTTGTAATCTGCGCTTTTTCCAAATCAAGTTGTTTGATCTGATACTCCTGGGTATGGGCTATGTACATAAATTTTTTACTTTCTTTGCTCATGTAAAGCCTGGTGATATCGCTATAACTCCCCCCTTTTTCTCTGACCTGAAGATAAAATTGAGTCGTGAACGAACAAGGGGCAGGGTTGAAAGTCCCGTCTTCATTCACCAGGAATAAATTATAATCATGGTCTTTAATACCATCCGTCCGAACAAAGTCACCGCGCTTTAAATCGAGCATGAAATATTTTTCGCCGTGAAAAGCCAAAAGATTATAAAAAATCTTTTTATCGAATCTAATTTCCTTGATGAGTTTTCCTTCGAAGTTGGTTTTGACGAGCTTATTCGAAGGCGCGCTAAACATGAGAACCTCGTTGTCCTTGACGAGCAGATCTGTAAGTTCGGTCGAGATTTCTCCCGGCCCTTGGCCAGTTTTCACCAGATTCTTTTTAAAACGACCGTCGGGAGCGAACGCGTAAAGAGCGAGGCCGTCTTGAACGAAGATGGATCCATCGGCCGCAACATCCAAGATCCAGGGCATTTTGAAATAAAATCCCTTTCCCTCGTCTTTGATACGGAGGACCTCTTGAAGTTGAATAGTCCGGCCGGCGTTCCGGGTTGACGGCTTCTCCGGATTTTCAATCACCTGTTGGGCAAAAATCCCGGAAACGGAAAGGAATAGCACATACAAAATCAATATTTTTCTTATTGGCTTCTCCCCGGAAATATTGTAGATAAAAATCCTTAAAGGCAAATTTCGTATCCTTCCCATTATCTTACGCCAGATCTTAAAAAAGTGCTTACGAAAATGCGGGGCAAAAGCCATTTTTCTTTGGCTAGCAGGGCGGTAGTCGATCAGGTTTTCGTCCTTCTCGGAGCGGTTGACAGCGAATTAAGGGAGGTGCTATCCTATCCTCAGGCTTCGAGAGACGTTTCCGAAGATAGACGGGGATGAAAATACGGAACTCAGGATCCCCATGCCGCTCGGGACGGAATAGGAAGAGGGAAGCAGGTTTGTCTCAATAATGTTTGTGCCACAGATTCCTTATGCCGCCATTGGAGAAGGCATTGCGATTATCCTCATTGTTTATGCTTTTATCGAATCAGATACCAAGGGCCGAATTTTCTTGGCTGTGTCATATTTATTGACCTTTTTGTTGCCATCTATTTTTCCCTCAAGGATCCTTTCTGTTATCGGCTCCCTCGCTCGACTTATCATCGGTGCGGGCTGCTTTATCTATCTGAAATATCAAGGCTCTATCGGTTGGCGCTAACGGGACGGGGTCAAAGCGACTCATAAGGCGATTTCACCTCTGCCACCGTCCGATAAAAGCGTAAAAAAATTCAATTTTTCCACCCCGGCATCGACTAAAGTTGTGTGAAAAACGAGATGAAGAATTCGTTATCTAGAGAGAGGTCAACCGTGAGAATCTTGGTTGTCGAAGATGAAGCCATCATCGCCCGGGATATCCAGGATATCCTGAGCCGGTTCGGCTATCAGGTGAGCGGCATGGCTTCCTCAGGAGAGGAATCTATCCAAAAAGCGAGAGACCTCAATCCCGACCTGGTGCTGATGGATGTCAGGCTTAAAGGCGACATGGACGGCATCGAAGCGGCGCATAGGATTCATGACGGTTTCCACATTCCCGTGGTTTATTTGACGGCATTCGGCGAGGAGAAGATTCTGGAAGGCGTGCAACCGATTAACGGTTTCATGAAAATCGTGAAACCGTTCGAAGAGAATGATATACGGTGCGTCATCGAGAAGATTCTTCCTCATAACAATAATTAATCCCTTCCCTAAAAGGCCTGCCTAAGACCAACTCCCTGGCTCTTAAGAAACCCGGCAGGCCTTTTCTTTTTCCCTGATTTTGACAAGTTGCCGGCTATTTGTTAACCTTGTTGTTTGCTGATGGGCGGAATATTCATGGCTATTTCGACCATGAGGAGGCTACATGTTTGACGCCAAAACTTATGTCCATAGACGCCAGCTTCTGAAAAAACAGGTGCGCACCGGGCTGATTCTGTTGCTCGGGAACGAGGAAAGCCCGATGAACTACGCGGCCAACACTTATCACTTCCGGCAGGACAGCTCTTTCCTGTATTTCTACGGGCTGGATTCTCCCGGCCTGGCGGCCGTGATTGATATCGACGAGCAAAAGGACATGCTGTTCGGCAACGATATCGATATCGAGGACATCATTTGGATGGGATTTCTGCCGACATTGAAGGAACGGGCGGCCAAAGTCGGCGTGAAGATCACGGCTCCTCTAAAGGACGTAAAGGGGGTGTTGAGCGAAGCGGTCCAGAAGGGAAGGCCCATTCATTTCCTGCCCCCTTATAGAACGGAGAGCCAGATGAAACTTCAGGCCTGGCTGGGTGCTCTACCGCAGGAAGCCAAAAACCGATCCTCTGCGGAATTGGTGAAGGCGGTCGTGGCCCAGAGGTCCGTGAAGTCGGAGCAGGAGATCGCCCAGATCGAAATCGCGCTTAAAACAACCTACAAAATGTACATCACGGCCATGCACATGGCCCAGCCCGGCGTTTACGAGAAGGATATCGCGGGCCGGATCGACGGCATCGCCGTCACGGGCGGGGGGGCGACGGCTTTTCCAACCATCCTGTCGATCAACGGGCAAATCTTGCATAACCATTCTCATGAAAACCTGCTGAAGAGGGGAAAGCTGCTTGTCGTGGACGCGGGCGCCGAGTCGCCGCTTCATTATGCGTCGGATATCACAAGGACGATTCCGGTCGGAGGAAAATTCACGGACAAACAGAAAGACATCTATCAGATCGTTCTCGCGGGCCAGGAACACGCCATCATGGCCATCAAGCCCGGCGTCATGTACAAAGACATTCATCTTCAAGCGGCGAAGGTCATCGCTTCAGGCTTGAAATCCATAGGGCTGATGAAGGGAGATGTGGACGAAGCCGTGAGCCAGGGTGCCCATGCCTTGTTCTTCCCGCATGGCTTGGGCCACATGCTCGGCCTCGACGTTCACGATATGGAAAACTTGGGAGAAAATCATGTCGGTTATGACGAATCGGTGAAGAGAAGCGAGCAGTTCGGCCTGGCCTATCTTAGAATGGCCAAGGCGCTGCGTCCCGGTTACGTGATGACGGTGGAGCCCGGGATCTACTTCATCCCGGCGCTGATTGACAAGTGGAAAGAGGAAAAGAAATGCTTTCCCTTCATCGCCTTCGACAGGCTGAAGACGTACAGGGATTTCGGGGGTATCCGCATCGAGGACAACGTCCTGGTCACCAAGGACGGCAGCCGGGTCCTGGGCCGGCCGATTCCCAAGAAAGCGGCCAAGGTCGAAGAGGCGGCGACGATTTAATTTGCACAAAACCCGAAAATAAATTATTATAGCAAACTGCTTAAATTCCCGAAGCTTGCCGGCGAATCGAAGAAAGAAATACGCTCATGAAACTTGCGCTTGTCCAGCAGCACGCGACTGGGGATCTTAATGACAATCTCCGCCGAGGCGTAGAGGCATTTCATCAGGCGGCCGGGCAAGGCGCCCAGTTGATCGCCTATGCCGAGCTGGCGTTCTTGCCTTTCCTTCCCCAGATTCCTGCGGAACGGCAAAAGAATATCGAATCATTCCCTCAGCCGGTTCCCGGACCCATCACCAAACAATTCTCTGCGTTGACCAAGCGATATGGGGCGGTGGCAGTCTTGAACCTGCTTGAAACGAGCGGAGGCCGGACATATGATACGTCTCCGGTCATCGACGCCGATGGCAAGCTGCTGGGGGTGACTCGGATGGCCCATATCATGGAAAGCCCTGGTTTTCATGAACGGGGATATTATGCGCCCGGCGATACGGCGAGCTATGTCTATGACACGTCCGTCGGCAAAATCGGCGTGGCGATTTGCTACGATCGCCATTTCCCCGAATATATGCGGATGCTGGCGCTTAACGGCGCCCAAATCGTGATCATCCCTCAAGCGGGAACCGTGGGCGAGTGGGGCGAGGGGATATTCGAAGGAGAAGTCCAGATCGCCTCATTTCAGAACGGCTATTTCGCCGCATTGGTCAACAGAGTGGGGAAGGAAGAGGTCCTCGATTTTGCGGGAGAGTCTTTCGTGACCGACCCGTCCGGCCGCGTGATCGCCCGGGCCCGGCGGGGAGAGGACTGCATCCTCTACGCCGATTGCGACTTCGCCTTGATTCCTCAGTGTCATGCGAAAAAGCATTTCTTCCCAGACCGGCGGCCCGGCCTTTACAAAAATTTTAAATTGTCGGATAAAAAATAATATGGAAAGTTGGTTCGTCATAAACACCAAGCCAAAAAAGGAATTCCAGGTTGAAAGGCTGTTCCAGGAAGGCGGCATCAGAGTCTACACCCCAAAGTACCGCGAGGGGGTAAGAGTGAAGCCGTTTTTTGCCGGCTATCAATTCGTTTTTTTTGATCATCCCGGCCAGTACAAACTGGTCAAATACACCCGGGGCGTCAAACGCATTGTTGGCAACGAAGCCGGCCCCATTCCTCTAGAGGAAATTATCGTAGAGCAAATCCAGGCGCGGGAAGTCGACGGCTTTATCGAGCTTTTTAAATACGGGGCTGAGCCCGAAGTCGGCGACGAGATCGAAGTTGCGGAAGGTCCACTCAAGGGATTGCGGGGAATCTTCAAGAAAGACCTATCCGACCAGGACCGGGTGTTGATCCTCCTCGATTACGTCTCCTACCAAGGGAAGCTTTTCATCGAGAAGAATAAGCTCAAAAAAGTCATCTACTGAGCAGCCGCAGGGGGCATCGACTTGAGTTTCCGCAGGAATTCTTCCGTCAGGCTATAGCTCGAAAAAAATATTACGCCGCTTGCGCCCAAACGCCGGGTGATATTCACCTGCTCCAGCATCCCGTCCGGCGTGTTCTGATTGTGCGATGTCCCGATGCCGATTCCGGGACAGACCAGCAGACGGCCTTGGCCGACCTCGATCGCGCGCCGGCTGTATTTTTCAAAAAGCGCGGTGTGGTTGGTATAGAGCATGGGGCAGAGCATGTCGATGAGGCCTTCTTTTGCCCATAATTCCCAGTCCTGCCCGATGAGGACTTTCGCTTTATCTGCCGCGGGGAAGACGGCGGCCGAAATTTTCACCGGACGTCCAGCTGTCTTGACGGCAGCGCGCAGCTCGCGTACGAATTGCGTCACTTGCTCTCCGTTCCACTCGATCCATTCGTTCCAGAAAAGATTGCCCGAGTCCTTGGCTTTGAGAGTTAGGGGGTCTTGTCCCCGGGCTTTTTCAAAAAGGGATCGGGTCTGGGCATCGAAGCTGAAATAGGGTTCCTCCGGTGAGCAAGGGAAACGGATATAATCCAGATGGATCCAGTCCACAGGATATTTTTTAAAAAGCTCCTTCATCAGGCTGAGCTCATATTCGCGAACCTGGGGAAGCGCGGCATTGGCGGTGGGAACGATTTGCCCCTTGTCATTCGTGATCAACCATTCGGGATGCTGCCGGACCTGACCCAAAACAGCCGATTCGGGGAAAACACAGAACCAAGGGTGAACGGAAATATTTCTCTTCTTCGCTTCTTCGAAAAACGCCCCGAAGAAGTCCCAGTGATAAGCGGGATCCTTCACACCGATTTGGCTTTCAAAGTAGATATGCCCGGAGGTGGACTTCACCAAGATGATGACGGTGTTGATGCCGGCTTGGACATATTCGTCCAGGGTGGCCTTGATTTTTGATAAGGCCGCTTCCTTCTCGGCTCCAAAAAAGCCGGGATGGGCCCAGACTCCGCGGATCTCCATCTTTGATTGGACGGCAGCCGGTTGGGCATAGGCCTGGGAAAAGGTGCAAAAGCTCAGGCCTAGAGCCAGGACAACCCACCCGAACGTGATTTTAGGGCGCTTTCGTTTTCTTTGAATCGATAATGCATCGCTGGCTTTCATGGTACTCCCTCCCTATAAAATAATGGGAAAGACGATTTTCTATTTCTGTTTAAGGTTCAAACGGCCGAAGCCAAACTTATTATCCTTGCCGGGTTCGCCCAAGTCGATGGCCCTATTTTCAAGGAGTTTTTTGATCTGGTCTATGGAATAAGGAGTATTTCCCTTGACCAGCCCGCTGGCGCCCGCGACATGGGGCGCCGAGGCTGACGTTCCCCAGAATCCCCATTGGCCGTAAGTGGCAGTCGAAACTCCCGAAGGCGCGGTTAGGTCGGGCTTGATCCGCCCATCGTGTGTCGGCCCCCATGAGCTATAGAAGTGGAGCGAATCGTCCAACCAGTCCGTGGCGCCCACGGCCAGGGCGGATACGGCATCGGCCGGAATGACGAGGCTGCCCGCCGAGACGAAATATTCTATCGCTTCATCGTTGCCGCCCGTGAACAGCTCGAGCTTGACATCTTTTGTGGCGCTGGCTTTCCTGATCGAAACGGCCCACGTTCCTGCCGTCGTCGAATACCAACCATAGATTTCCTCGACCGGCCATTGAGAGCCATTTTGTAGGCTTGTGGATTTATCGACAAACGACCAAGAGGAGCCTGTCCAATGATAGAGATAAAGGTCAAAGTCCTGGCTAGAACCCGTATAATCGGTGCCAGTCCATGTGCCCCAATCATTCCAGTTCAATTCCACGTCCACGGGCGTATAGGCCGGCACATGAAATTCCAGATATCGATCCGTTCCAGAAAAATTATGCCAGCCGTCCCCGTCCGGATCGTTGAATGTCCCTTCCCAATGGTCTTGGGCCGCGTTGCCCGCCGAAGAAGCCCAGATAATGCCATTGTCGGCGGCCTTCTCCACATCGTAGCAAATCGGTCCGGTTCCGTCGCCCGCCCCTGCATTCGTCCAGCCCAGGGAATAAGAAATGACCTGGATCCCCTGGCTGATGATCCAGTCCACAGCCATATGCTGCTCGACATCTGTTTCGAAGTTGACCAGCCAAAGCTTGGCGTTAGGCGCCATGTCGTGGACGATCTCGGCGTTGGCCGTGCCGTGGACTTCATCGGCATAAATATCAAGGTCGACCCTGAACGATCGGGCGACGACAGAAGAAGGAAGTTCCGTGCCCAATAGGCCTGTATATCCCTTGAAACCGATATCCAGGATACAAACTTTGGTCTCGTCGGTAACGCGGTAGGGAGCGATATCTTTCCATTTATTGGCGCCGGTTTTCGATACGCCTTCGCTGACAACTTCCAGGGCAACCGGCTTTAGGGGAAGGCGAACATATTTCACCAGGGGCTCATTGGCGAGGGCCTCCAGCGCTTGGACTGGGATGTAGTTCTGGACCAGGCTGCGGTATGTCAGCTCAATTTTTCCGCCCAAGGCTTCGATCCTTTGTTTTATGAGCGAGCGGGCCATTTTGCTTTGAGTCTGATTTGGAATTGAAATTGTGACCGTAACCACGCGCACGCTCTCTCCATCCATATCCATTTTTCTCAGGCGGGCATAATCCTCGGCCCTTTCCGGACCCAAAGACGAGTAAATCTCCTCGAGCCGGCTGAGCGCGGACTGCATTTTGGGATGGATGAGTCCGGGCGCATTTTCGTCGGGGCTCAGGGCGGAATATTTTGTCGGCCGGTTCTCGATGATCGCTCGGCTCGGCGCCAAGAGCGCAACCAGCAGAAGAGTCAAGAATATCAACCATCCCCAAGGATTTCTTTTCTTAATAATCGCCATGTGTTTCTCCGCTCATTTATCTAAACGAAAATTGTAGCCCCAACCCGAACACGATGGAATTCTGGTTGAGCTTGCTCAAATCGCCCGAAGCCTCTTCGTTTCCGACAAAATCGGATATCGTCCAGGACCCATCGCTCCGGACGATACGGAATCTTGCTTCGAGAACGAGGGCCACGCTTCGGTCTAAAGCAATTTCCAGGCCGGCCCCGATATGATAGACGGGGGCGTTGTTCAATTTTTCTGTGATGCGAAATCCGATGCTCTCCCAATTTCCGGCGACCTTTGAATCGAGAGTGAATTGATGGATGGAATACCCGGCGCCCAGACCGACAAAGAGCGTGAATCGTTCGCCGGGCAGAGGAAACTGCCCTTTGAGGCCGATTTCCAGGGGCAGGACGGCAAGGGTTCCCGTGCTCAAGCCGTCAGCGGACCCCGTCACCGAATATTGAAATCGAATGCCGCGGAGTTCGATGGCAAAGTTTTTATGAAGATCAAACGTGAGGCTGGCTCCGTAAGCAAAGGCTTGGCCATAATTATTTTCCGTAGCGAGTGCGTATCCTCCCAAAAAGCCGATGCGAACAGCTGCCTGACTGCAGCCAACGGCTCCCAGGATGAAAAGAAAGGCCGACAGCGTGACTCTTTTCATTATTTCTCCTTTCGTTTCTTCTGCCCGTAACCGCCTGCGCCGGGCGTTTCGATGCGCAGCACATCGCCCGGCTTGACATGAAAGTTGACCTTGGATTTCAGGACAATTTTCTTCCCTCCCGAAAACAGGGTATTTTTTCCGAGGGCGCCCGGCCGGCCTCCGTGCAAACCGTAGGGAGGGAATTTCCTTCGCTCCGACATGATCGTGACTTGGGTGGGAATCGAGAATTCATATTCCCGGACAATCCCATCGCCCCCCGGGTTCCTGCCCCGTCCTCCCGAGCCTGTTCGGAGCGAATATCTCCGGATGCGGAGCGGCAGGTAATTCTCCAGGGCTTCCAGGGGGGTGTTCAACGAATTCGTCATATGCGTATGAACCCCGCTCAGGCCCGCGTTCTCCCGGCTAGCGCCCATGCCGCCGCCGATCGTCTCATAATAGGCAAACGGTTTGCCTTTCCGGGGGTCATAGCCGCCAAAGGCCACGTTGTTCATTGTGCCCGAGCTCGCTGCGGGAATTTTGTCCGGCAAGGCTTTGGCCAGGGCGCCGAGAAGGACGTCCACGATCCGTTGGGACGTTTCGACATTGCCGGCCGCCGTCGCGGCGGGATGCTGTGCGCTGACGACCAGGCCGGGCGGCGCGATGATCTTCAGCGGGCGCATGAGACCCGTGTTGAAAGGAATATCCTCTTCGATCAGGGAACGGAAAACATAAAGGACGGCCGAGAGCGTAACGGCAGCGTTGGCATTCACGCTTCCCTTGACCTGAGGAGAGGAGGCGCTGAAATCGATGACGGCCCGGCTTCCCCTGACGCGGATTTGAGCTGCGATCTTGACGGGGGCATCGGAGATGCCGTCATCATCCAGATAATCGGCGAAGGCATACGTTCCATCGGGAATTTCCTGGATCGTTTCTCTCAGGAATTTCTCTGTATAATCCTGGATGAGGTCCGCGTAGCGCAGGATTTTGCCGAGGCCATACTTGCGGACCGCTTCTCGGGTTCTTTGTTTTCCTATTTCGCTGGCAGCGATCTGGGCGAGAAGGTCTCCCTTGCGCTCATCTGGGGTGCGCACGTTGGCCAGGATCAGGTGAAGGATATCTTCGTCCAAGCGGCCTTTGCGGACCAGCTTGATCGGAGGCAGGATCAATCCTTCCTGGAAAATCTCAGTCGCCAGCGGCATGGAGCCCGGCGTCATCCCCCCCACATCCGAGTGATGGGCCCGGTTGGCGGCAAAAAATGCCAGCTTCTTCCCGAAAAAAACGGGGGAGATGCAGGTGATATCGGGGAGGTGAGTGCCTCCTTGATAAGGGTCGTTAAGAATGACAAGGTCCCCCTCGTCGAAGGTCATCGCCTTTATTGCGGCCTGGACGGAAAGGGGCATTGCCCCGAGGTGGACCGGGATGTGGGACCCCTGGGCCAGAGTCTCCCCTTTGTCGTTAAAAAGGGCGCAGGAGTAGTCTTTCCTTTCTTTGATATTGGGGGAAAGGGCCGTCCGACCGAGCACGGCGCCCATCTCTTCGGAAATAGAGATAAAAATATTCTTGAAAATTTCGAGCTCGATCGGGTCGAATGCCTTCATGAAGATTTATTCCTTATGAATGACGAGGTTCAGATATCCGTCCACCCGGAGCTTGAATCCCGGCGGCAGAAATGTCGTTGAGCCGAAATCGATGAAGAGGGCCGGCCCCCGCAAACGAATCCCCGGCGTAAGCAAGGACCGGTCATAGACTGCGCCCGAATACTTTTTTCCGCTAAAATAAATAGGCTGCCTTTTGAGAAGAGCTGATTCCGATCGGGCCTTGGGCATGGGAGCTTTTTGCAGCCTGATTTTATGGCTGATTCCCCTGGCATTGAGCCGGAGATTGACGATTTCCACCTGCCCCTGCGGGTGATCGTAGGAATAGAGTTTTTTGTGCTGCCGATGGAAACGAGCAAGCGAGCTCGTATATGAAGTCTTGCGATAGGGCATGGTGATTTCGTAAGACTGACCCAGATAGCGAAGGTCCAGAAAGCGTTCCAAGACGATCGCCTGCGGGGCAAACCCATCCTCTTGGAGATCCTTCAGACCGCGACGCTCCAGCCCGGCAAAGAGCCGTTCTAGATCCTTCACCTGAATTTGGGCGATGGTCTTGAGGATCGACCGGGAATAATCTTTGACCGAGTCGGCCAGGAGGAGCCCGAAGGCCGAAAGGACACCGGCGTTTTTGGGGACGATCACGCTTTTCATACGAAGGTGGGCAGCCATTTCGACGGCGTGCATGCCGCCGGCGCCGCCGAAGGAAAAGAGGGCAAAATCCCTTGGGTCATAGCCGCGCTCGATGGAAATGACCCGGATCGCCTTTTCCATGTTGGCGTTGGCGATATCGATGATTCCCTGGGCCGTTTCGAGTGTCGATTTTCTAATTTTGGCCGCGATTTTCTTGACGGCTTCGAAGCTTCGTTCGGGATAGATTTTCATTTTGCCGCCCAGGAAGAACTGCGGATCGATCCTTCCTAGGACCAGGTTGGCATCCGTGACGGTCGGCCAATCTCCTTTTCCATAGCAGGCAGGCCCGGGATCCGCCCCGGCGCTTTGGGGGCCGACACGGAGTGATCCGCCTTTATCGATATGGGCGATGGACCCCCCTCCGGCCCCGACCGAATGGATATCGATGATCGGCAAGCGGACGGGGAACTCGCCGATGACGTTCTCGCTCGTTCGACGAATCCGCCCTTCGATCAAGGAGACATCCGTGGATGTGCCTCCCATGTCAAAGCTGACGATTTTTTGAAAGCCGGCCGCCTTGGCTATATACAACGATCCCACGACGCCTCCGGCCGGCCCCGACAAAGCCGTCCGGATCGGCTCTGCCTTGGCCTTTGCCGCCGAGATGTAGCCCTCGTTCGACTGCATGATCTTGAGATCGGCCCTTTGGAGTTTTTTCTCGAGCAGGCCCAGATAACGGTTGAGAATCGGCATTAAGTAGGCGTTGACGGCGGTTGTCGAGGTTCTCTCGTACTCGCGATATTCGGGGAGGATCTGGCTGGAAACTGAAGCTAAGATTCCGCGTTTCTTCAACTCCTGATAGACGGCGTTTTCGTTGGCGGGGTTGGCATAGGAATTGATGAGGGAAACAGCCGCGGCTTCGATTCCACGGGATTCGATTTTGTCGATGATCTTTTGGATGTCAAGGATGCCGGGGGGCTTTTCGATCTGTCCCGCGACTGTGGTGCGTTCTTCGAGGCCAAAGCAAAGCCGGCGGCCGACGATTGGATGCCGGCGTTCGCCTTTGAGGCTGTAGAGGTTTCGCCGGGTCTGGCGGCCGATAAAAAGAATATCCTCAAACCCTTTTGTCGTGATCAGCGCGATCCGGGCCCCTTTTCGCTCGAGCAGGGCATTGGTGGCGACGGTGGTCCCATGGATGATGACCAGCCGCAGGCCATGGCCGAGAAATTCTCCGACGCCTTCGATGATAGCTAACGAAGGATTGATAGGCGTCGAGGGAACTTTTTTGGTGGTCATTATCCCTCGCTCAAAAATAACAAAGTCGGTGAATGTCCCGCCCGTATCGACGCCGATCCGAATCTCGCGCATGGTTAGAAAGATATTTTTATCTCTCGCTCGCCAAAAATCAAGGAATTCGTAGAAGGGATGCTTTATTTACAAGTTGCGCAGGATTTGCTCGAGCAGGAGGTGCAGCTGCGCGAGGACGTTTTAATGCGGCTCGCCCTTCCGCCGATGCCGAAGGCGGAAAAAAGCTTCTGAAGGTCCCGGCTGCCGCAGGATTCGCAGCAGACCGCCTTCTCCTGTCCCAGGCGGACCAGTGCTTCGAAACGTTTTCCGCACGCTTTGCATGTAAACTCGTAGAGGGGCATTCCTCAATATTTTAAGCCAGCGAGGTTTTTAAGTCCACCCCGCGCCTGAAATCGGCACGGGCCCTTATTTCAAAATCGCGATGACCTCGATCTCAACCTTGACGTCCCTGGGCAGCCGAGCCACCTGGACGGCCGCCCGGGCGGGGAAGGGCTTCTTGAAGAATTCCGCATAGACCTTGTTCATAGCGGCAAAGTCATTCATGTCCTGGAGAAAGACCGTGGCCTTGACGACATTGTCTTGAGACGTCCCCGCCGCTTCCAGCACGGCGCTGACGTTTTTGAGCACCTGGCGTGTCTGGTCTTCGATGCCGCCTGTATCGAGTTGCCCGGTCTGAGGCACAATGGGGATCTGGCCGGAGCAAAATACAAATCCATTCGCCACAATTCCCTGGGAATAGGGGCCGATGGCCTGGGGTGCTTTGTCGGTCTTCACTTCTTTTTTCATCTCTTCACTCCTTTGTGAGGCCGATAGGATCTTGGGGGCCAATAGAGCCGCCGCGCCTATGGCGATCAAGGCGTCTCGTCGTTTCATCCTTCGCCCTCCTCGAAAATTAAGATATCACGAGGATTTTCACAGGGCGGCTGTCCATCGCCCCGTTTTTGAGCAGCGCCCGTGCCCTAATTGTATAAGAACCGGGGCTGAGATTCCAGCTCAGGGAAAGGGGGTAGCGGCAGTCCCCGATTTTTTGATCGTTGACCCACCATTCGATCCATGGCGTGCCGTACGGATCTCCCACCGACGCTTTCAGCCGAATGGATTGATAATTGCGGCGGAGCACGGGATCCATCTTGAAAATATCGCCGTCCTGGGGAAAAGCGACCGTGACGCCTGAGGAATAACGCTCGGGATTGACCGCAAGAGCAGCTGTTGTCATGCGGCCATTGTTATGGGGCAGTGGGCAGGCGGTTCGGGGTTCGGTCCCCGGGATAAAGATCTCGTCGATCGTGCCGGGGCATTGGGGAGAGGGGAGCTTCCCTGAGAGCGGGCAGATGGACGCGTGCACCAGGTTTTTCGGCTCTCGGAATTCATGATTCTTGCTGCGGCCCGAAACGAGCAGCATAATGTCTTTAAAAAGAGGCCCGGCTCCGGTTATACCGGAGACATTATGCATCGGCTTGCCGTCAAAATTGCCGGCCCAAACGCCGACGGTAAAATCGGGCGTATATCCGATCGTCCAATTGTCCCTAAAATCCTTCGAGGTCCCTGTTTTTGCCGCGACAGGGAAAGGAAAATTGAGGGGCGAGTAGTATCCAAACGTGGGGACCCGGGCGTCCTTATCCGCGAGAATATGGGTAATGATGTACGCCACCTCAGTCGAAAAAATGCGGCGCTGTCCTTGATCCGGCGTGAGCGAAAACACGCGGCCGTCCTTTTGAATACATTTTTGAATGGACCGTTCCTTCAGGAACAGGCCTTCGCGGGCCAGCGTGGAATAGGCGCGGGTGAGTTCGAGCAGCGTCACTTCCCCGTTCCCCAACGTCAGGCCGACGCCGTAGAATTCCGGGGATTTTTGCAGGCTGGCAAATTCCAGGTCTTTCAATCGCTGGAACAGAAGGTCCGGGCCGAGCGTTTGCAGGACGGCTACGGCCGGGATATTGTAAGAACTGGCCAGGGCGCTTCTCAGCCGGATCGGCCCGTGGAATTTTTCGTCGTAATTCTCCGGCGCGAAATTCCCTTCAAGGGTCAAAAACTGGGTGGGCACATCATCGATGACAGTCGCCGCTGTCATCCCTTTCTCGAGAGCCAAAGCATAGGTCAAGGGCTTGAGTGTCGATCCGGGCTGGCGCAGCGAAAGGGCGCCGTTAACCTGGCCGTCGCTCCTTTCCTCAAAAAAATCTTTGGAGCCGGCCATGGCCAGGATTGCGCCCGTGGCATTGTCCAGGACTAGGGCGGCGCCGTTGGTGATACCTCTTTTTTCCAACAGGCTCAGATGGTTTTTGAGTAACGTCTCAATTTTTTCCTGAAGGGAATAGTCCAGCGTCGTCTGGATGACGGACAGCTGCTTCCGTTTTTCCCCGGTGATTTGGTCCAGGATGTAATCGCAGAAATGGGGGGCCTTGAATTTTTCTTGGGCCGAGCGAAGGCCGAGCTTTTCCCCGGCCGCGCGTTCCATTTTCTCTCGATCGATTAAACCTAGTTTCGCCATTCTGCCGAGGAGTTCTTTCTGGCGCTCGTCGACCGCGGATAGATTTCTGAAGGGATTCATGAGGGAGGGGGAGCGGGGAATGGCTGCCAGAAAAGCGGCTTCCGCCAGGCTCAGGTCGGAGGCGGGCTTATCGAAGTAAAGGCGGGAAGCGGCTTCGATTCCGTAGGCCTGGTTTCCGTAAGAGATGCGGTTGAGGTACTGGACCAGTATATCGGGTTTGGACAAGGTGTGCTCGAGGCGGACGGCCAGCCAAGCCTCAAGGATTTTCGAAAGCAGATTGCGTCGGAAATGATAGATATTTCGGACAACCTGCTGAGTGATCGTCGAGGCTCCGGAAACGATCTTTTGACTGTGAAGGTTCTGGAGGAAGGCCCTGGCGATGGCATAAAAGTTGACTCCCGGATGAATGAAATAATGCCTGTCCTCGGAGGCAAGGGTGGCCTGGAGGAGGAAAGGGGATATTTCCGCAAGGCGGACCCACCGGCATCTCCCTCCTTCGTCTGAGAGGACTTCGCGAAGGGGTCCGCCGTTGCGGTCTGTGATAAGGAGCGATATCACTGATCCTGGATTTAGCCTCTTCTGGGAGATCGGCAGGTAAAAAGAGCCGAAAAGCAAAAGCAGAATAGCACAGGCAGAAAGGACCAGATAGAGGAGACGCTTCTGTTTGTTCTTCACTTCACAATTTTCACGACTTGCTCGGCGCTCCTGCCGAAGACTTCGGGAGCATACATTTTCTCGGCCTTTGTCCCCGGCAACATAAACTGTCCTGGAGTCAAGGCCCGGGCCATGTAGCGATGCGTGTGTATACCGGCGCTCAGGGAATCGGCGAAAAGCAGGACCCGGTTATCATGCATCTCGATATGGTTGAACCCTTCCCACCAATATCCGCCGCTCTCCTTGTCAAGCGCTTCAAGCTTTCTCTGTTGCTCTTCGCTTTCAATCAAAAAGGTCGGGTTGACGGCTTCCATGCCGGCCGGCAGCGGATCTTCGACCACCACGAACAGGCTTTCCTTGGGGATGACGATCTGGAGCGTAACGACCACAAGCGAACCGGCTCTGATGAATTCTAGCGGTTTCCCCTGTAGCGTAGAAATTGACTTATAAACGGCGAGTCCTTCGTCTCTCGGCTCGACTTTCTGCCGGGGGGCATACGTGAACCGCGTGCCATAATAGAGAATTCCCGGGCCTTGTTTTTCGAACCTGAGGGGAAACGTCCTGCCGGGCTTAAATTCAGACAAACCGGTTGCGGCCTGGGCCACTTGCGTCGCGGACTTGAAGATTTCCTTTAAAAGAATTTTCTTCGCTAAGCGGATCTCGATTGTAAAGTCCGGTTTCGTTTTTTCCCTCTCCCTGTAGAAAGCATTAAGGGCATAGAACACGAAGAAACTTTCCTGGGTGGAATGCCAATGGCCGGCTTTTCTTTTTTCGACAAGCCATCTCGCCGCAGCCGGGAGAAGAGGATGGTCCTGTCCGACTTCGATCAGGCTTTGGAGGATCATCGCCGTCGTCCGGGTATTCGAGGAATAGATCCAATTCAACCCCAGATCTTCCTCTTCTTCGAAATGGGCATCTGCAGGCGTGACCTTGATCTTATTCATGAACTCCTGAATGAGGGCATTTTTGGCGCTCACGGCCCCTTTTCCCGAATGAAGGGCCTTCAGCAGAAGCGACCGGCCAAATAGCGAAAGGGTGTCCCGCTCTTGGAACAATCTTTCGGCATAGGCAGATTCCGGTCGGCCGAAAAGGGCCAAGTCATAGAGGGCAAAAGCTTGAACGGTTTTCAGGCTGCGGACGGTGCAGGGATAGTCGATCGTGTCCGGTTTGGCCTGAAGCAGGCTCCTGAGATAGTTCATGGAATTCGCCAGCCGGACCTTGTCGATATCATAGCCCGCCTCTTGGGCCTTCAACAGGGCGAAAACGGCGTAGCAAGATACGAATGGAGACTCGTACGGAGAGTCTGGCCAAAGGCCGAACCCGCCCCTGTCTTTCTGGCAGCTATAAATTTCTTTGAGGGTGCCCTGGACCAGCTTGTCGATCTCTTTGGAACCCAGAGGACTGAGCTTGAAATCCTGGATGACCTGGCGAGCGACGATAAAGGGCAAAACTCCGGAAAGCCGCTGTTCCAGGCATAAGTAGGGATAATCGGCCAGGTATTCTATGGAGCCCTTAAGCCCCGTGATCGCAGAAGCTGCGGCCAGGACCTCGATTTTGCTTTCTGCCGGATAAATCGTCTCGGGAACGAAGACCGTTTCTTCCCTTGATTCGCCGGCTTGGTCGAAGGTGGCGACCGTCTCAAAAGGCCTGGGAAGCTCCACAGGTATCGTCGTCTCCAGCCCGTCGGAATCTTGTCCCATTTTCGCCCGAAAGGCGAGGGCGGCTTTTCCCGGCTGATCGGCTTCAAAAGTGAAAAGGATTTCTTTTTGTTCGCCGGGCGGCAGCGGGAATTCCTGAAGATTTTTGCTGTCTCGGAGAATGATGCCCTTGGCCTCCACGCTGAGTTGGACGTCTCCTTTTTGATGGGAATTGTTGTTGATCAACACTCCCGCTTGAAATTTATCTCCCACCCGAGCGAACCTGGGGGCCGATGGCAGAAGAAGAATCGGCTTGGATACTTGGACCGGCAATTCATTCTGGCCGAATCGGGAGTCTTTCGTCTGGGCGATCACCATAATGCGAAAGGTTGTCAGGTTGTCCGGAAGTGCGAATTGAATCGACGCCTCGCCTTTCTCGTCCGTGAGCACCGAGGGGTTCCAGTAGGCCGTAGATTTGAACGTGCCGCGGAGCTCGACCTCAGCCAGGCTCATCGGCGCCGCCATCATCGCCGCCCCGCCCCCGCCGACGTTTTCTCCCTTTTCTCCATATTGTCTCTGGCCGACGACATGGATGCGCGTTTCCGATGTTTGCACAGATAGATATTTTCCAGCATAGAACGCGTCGAACAGGTTCGGGGTCTGGTAGCCGATGAGGTTCAAAACGCCGACATCGACGACGGCCACGGCCAGGGAGGACTGGGCCCCGTTTTTCTGGATATCTTTGACCTTGAGGAAGAGCGTGACATTGTCCCTGGGTCGATAATTTTTTTTGTCGGGCGCAATATCCACGGAGAGCCGTTTTTCTGAGGGATCGACTTTCAGGTTGAGGTAACCGATCTTAAAGGACGGTTTCCCGATGTCCTGGTTCTCGCCGGGGGCCGCTTTTGAAGACCGTCCCTGGACGAGAAGCACAGACACGTAAACGTTGGGGATCGCTTCCGGAGTGATGGGGATCTCGATCTGGCTCGTACTGCCCTGAATCTCGAGGACCTGGGCCTGCATGATCATTTCTCGCTCTATCGTCACCAGGGCTTTGGCCCGCTCATAGGGGGATTTGACCAGGATTCTGGCTTTTTCGCCGGGCTTATAATTATCGCTGTCGGCGACGAGCTCCAGGGAGTCATCATCTTTGCGCTCCCAAGGGACATAGTCTTTTCCGGTGACATAGAGATACGTCGATGTGATGATTTTGTTTTTCCGGTTGTCCTGGCCTTCGGCAGAGAGCAGGTAGAAGCCCGATTTTTCGGCGGCAAAGGCAATTTCCACGGGATCATTTTTTGTCAATACTTCCTGAGAACCGGCTTCGGCATCCACCTTTTCCGAGACCCATTTGAACCGGCCGCCGACTTCGGCCTTCCTGACGGAGCGCCACTCCCGTTTGATGAGTCTTGCGACGACCCTTTTGCCGGCGGCGATGGACCCGTCCGGGTTCGTCGTAATCAGTTGGAGCGCGACTTTTTCCCCTTTTTTGATGAATGACGAATTCGGCCGCAGGCCGATGTAATATTCACCTCGATGGACGATCGTCTCGATTCTGTTGGAGATCGAGCGCCGACTCGGGCTTTGGACCGTGGCTTCCAGCGCCGCCGACACGGTCGTGGTCTCTTTTTCCGGCAGCAAAGGAGCCTTGATTTCGATCTTTCCCTGCGGGTCGAGGGTTCCTTCGCCCGAAGCCAGCAGCCGGCTTCTTTCGGAGCCCCCTCCATCTTCCCCGAAGGCCAGGTCGTTGCCGAAGACAAAGCCTTGATGTCCGGGTGGAAAGCAAAACGTCGGATTCAACCGCAGCGACCAACTGGCCCTTTGGCCGGACATGGCTCCGCCGTAAAGATACGCGGCGCGGATTTCAGCCTGATAGGAGTCGCCGAAAACAAAACTATCTTTGAGGGCGCGGAGATGGACCTCAAATTCTGCCGGCCGGAAGGCCTCGACTCGGAATGTCTCCGAAAAACTGACGGCCCTCTCGTCCGTCCTTTCGGGAGGCACTTTGGCCGTAATACTGTAGGTGCCCAATGAAGCATCGTCTCGGGTTTCTAGGTCAAAGGCGAACGACCCAAACGCATCGAGCGCGGATTTTCCTTTGAAGACCGTCTTCTCGAAAGGGTCCTTGATTTCGCATTCGACGTCTTTTGCGGATGGCAGCAACCATCGCCCCTTTTCATTTTTTCGGAGGACACCCTTGATATGGACAATCTCCCCGGCCCTGTAGATTCCCCTTTCGGTAAAAATCGAGCCGCGGTATTTTTCCGGCTCCGGAGCGGACTCCTCATAGATATTGAAACGGAAAGGTTCGATTCCCATTCCCCAATCTGAGGAAAAGAAAGCGAGGTCCTGTCCCCGCCGGGCAAAAATCCACTGTTGGGGTTTATCCCATTGGCTTTTGCTGCGGATGCCGAGGCGCTTCCAGCCCGGAGTCTGGGCCTTCCCCTGCCCATCGGTTTTTCCCGTCCAGCGGATGGCGTTCCCCTCGTCCCGTATTTCGATATCCGCCTCGGCGACGGGTTGGCCGGTCTTCAGATCCGTCACCCAAATTATATTATTTTCGGGAGAAAACTTGCCGGAGATTCCTAGCTCGGTGACCTGGAGAAAGACCTTCGGGTACCGTTGCCACTGATCTTCTTCCTTGGCCAACGTGTCCAGCTGGAGAAAGAGAAACCCGTATTTCTCCCCGAGAATATTTTTTAGGTCGATGGGGACGACCTGCCGCTTATTTTTGGGAAGCTTGAACTCCAAAGGTTTGTCCACCTGAAAAAATCCGGGCCGGGGCGCGAACGGCTGGTTGGACCAAAATATTTTGTTATTCGTTAAGATAGGAACGACGTCTTCTTTATTGACTCTAGCGGCTTGGAGGCGGGAGGACGTCGCGTTGCAGGCATAGACTGGATAAGACAGGCTCCCGTAGGCTTCGATGATGCCGTGCCCGGTCGTCATGTCCACATAAGGCTTATAACCGGATGTCGAGAAACGGGCTTGTACGTCCTGGCCAAGGGCATTGCCGAATTCATCTTTTAAATCAGATGCGATCCGGACCTTATAGACGGTCTCCGGCTGAAGCGGGACGGAGAGGTAGAGATCCGATTGGCCATGGCCCCATTCGGAATAGTAATCCGGTATTTCCACGGGCGGATCAAACCTGATCTTCTGGATAAAATCTCGGTAGATGACGCGGTTGGAAAAATGAAATTGGACCGGATCATAGGGATCGTGGCCTTCTTGCGTTTCTGGGCCTTCAAACCTAAAGGTCTTGAATGTTTCGAATCGAAAGATAGCGTTTTTCTCCAGACCCAATCCGCCTTCCTTGCCCGGAAAGCCAGCCCGCAGTTCCACGGCATATGAGAAATCAGGCGTGAGCTGGTCTTTTGGCTCTAAAAGCAGGGCATACTCCGGGTCGACCGGGATATCCGCATCCTCGAGCTTCTTTTTTGGAGGGTGCCGCAGCGCGCACGCCAGGGGCTGTTCCTGGTTGGCCGGACCGACTCCCGTGAATGAGATGAAATCTTTCACCCGGCTATCATCGACGGGCTGGTTGAAGACAAACAGGACCTGCGTATCGAGCCTCAATTGCTTTTGCTGGTCTTGGGGGAAATGCCTGAGGAGCCTGGGCCGGATGGTCTCGAAGCTCCAGCCCTTGTCCTCTTTTAAAACATACCCGTCGAGCGAACGCGTCCCCGCAGGAATAGTCGCTTTGATGGACGTGGCAAACGGAAGCCGCTCTTTGGGGGAGAACGTCAGGGTCTTCGTTCCCATCCAGCGGTAAGTTCCGGAAAAGGGAGGCTCCAATTTCAAGATCCCTATTCCAACTTCCTGGGGAAGAGGCTGGAGAGCGACCATCGGGTGGTCAAAAATGACGACGATTTCGTCCGCTTCGTGGGCGGTTTGCGTTACGCCCTTCGGGCTGACAGAAATATGGAGATCGCCCCTGGTCTCGGCGGGCGGCGCCTCGGAGACTGCGGCTTTTTCTTTCTTCTTGCATCCTTGGGCAAGGGCAATCAATAAAATGAAGCTTATGACAGCGAAAATAATGCCGATTTTTTTCCCCATGGTGCTTCCTTTCGTATGGATTTTTTATAATCCTAAAAGAAAAAAGTCAAAATCCACGCCGCTAACGGCTTATGCCAGGGACTGGAGGACGGCGGTGAGAAGTTTCCAGTAGTTCTCCACCGAAACGATCTGGACTCTTTCCTCGGGTGAATGTGGGTGTTCGATGGTCGGCCCGAACGAGATCATGTCCATCCCCGGGAATTTTTCGCCGATGATGCCACATTCCAGACCGGCGTGGACGGCGACGATTCTTGCTTCGGCCCCGAACACCTGAACATGGACGGCCTTGAGGGTCTTCAAGAGAGAAGATGCCAGGTTGGGCGTCCATCCCGGATAGCCTTCCGGCTGTCTGATTTTCGCTCCGGACAGCTGAACAAAAGCCTTCAGTGTGTTGCGGACAGCTTCGAGTGCGGAGGCGACGGAACTGCGGCTGCTGCAGATGATCTGGGCGATGTTCTTGGCGCAATGGACAATCGACAGGTTGGTCGACGTTTCCACAAGGCCGGGGATTTCCGCGTGCATGCTCAAAACGCCGTGGGGGCAGGTGAACAGAAAATTGATAAGCGCATCTTGTGAGGCTGCGGTCATCGGAGTGTCTTGTTTTCTGTCCCTGGGCTCGACGGCATACTGGAAATCCTTCTCGACAGAGCGATATTCATTGCGAATCTTTTCATAGGCTTTTTGAATAAAAGCCGTCAGAGATTCGATCTTGGCCGGCGCGAAAAGGAAATCCGCCCAGGCTTCCCGGGGGATGGCGTTTCTTTTATTCCCGCCCTCGATACGGACGAGCTCGAAGGCAAATGAACTTTTAGCCTGCCAGAGAATCCTGGTCAGGAGTTTGATCGCATTTCCGCGCCCTTGATTGATATCCAGCCCCGAGTGTCCGCCTCTGAGCCCGAAAATCTTGAGCCTGTAGGCCTGTTGGAGCTTGGATGTTTTTCTCTTCAAGGGAAAGCGGATTTCCGAATCCGCGCCGCCGGCGCAGCCGATGGTGAAAGTGCCTTCTTCTTCGCTGTCGAGGTTAATCAGTCTCTTTCCCTTTAAAAAGACGGGTTCGATTTTTCTCGCGCCCGTCAGCCCCGTCTCTTCGTCGACGGTGAAAATAAATTCAAGCGGGCCGTGGATAAGCGCGGCGTCCTCCATGACGGCCAGCGCCGAAGCGACGCCGATCCCGTTATCCGAACCGAGTGTCGTGCCCTTGGCATAGACCCAGCCGTCCCGGATTTCAGCTTTGATCGGACTTTTGGAAAAATCATGGACGACATCGGAGTTCTTTTCGCAGACCATATCCAGATGGCCCTGGAGGATCACCGGTTCGGCGTTTTCAAGGCCGGCCGCGGAGGGCTTGCGGACGAGAACATTGCCCGTCTGATCCTTTTTTGAGAACAGGTTGAGACGTTTGGCCTGGGCTGCGATATATTCGGCCAGGCCCTGTTCATGGCCGGAACAGTGCGGGATTTTCAAGATCTGCTCGAAATGCTGCCAAAGAAGCGACGGTTTGAGATCAACGAAGACTGAAGGCATCTGGGCACCTCCCATTCGAGTGAATTTGCGCAAAAAAATCATGCCACAAATGCCGTCGGCTTTCAAGCGCATTGATTTTATTCCCGGCTTTCTTTAAAATGCAGAAGCGATTTTCTAAAGGCGAGAATTCCAGATGTCCAAAAAGTCAGCCCTGTTGGCGGCCTTTTTCCTGGCCTTGACGAGCTGTCTTCTGCCCTTTGAAGCGCGGGGGGCATTGTCCCGGCCGAAAATAAAGATCATGACGACTGTCTTCCCCCTCTGGGAATTTGCGCGCGCCGTGGCGGGAGAACGGGGAGAGGTAAGCCTTCTCTTGCCGCCGGGATCCGATGTCCATACTTGGCAGCCGCGCGTAAGCGATATGAAAAAGCTCGGCTCTGTCGACTTTTTATTGTTCATCGGGGCTGATTTGGAGCCCTGGCTTGCCGATATCTTGAGGAGCCTTTCCAGGCCCGGCCTGAGAACCTTGGAAGTCAGCAGGGGACTGGCTCTTCTTGCGGGAAATGAGAATCTTCCCCGGCCGGACGGTCATAAAATGGACCCGCATATTTGGCTGGACTTTAATCTTGACCAGGTCCTTGTCGACCGGATCCGGAAGGCTCTGTCTGAGATCGAACCGGAGAATGCTGTGTATTTTGAAAAAAGCGCCGCATCTTACATAGAAAAGCTTCAAAGACTGGACGCCAAATACCAAGACACGCTCTCTCATTGTCTTCACAAGACATTCATCTTTGGCGGACATTCCGCGTTTAGCTACCTGGCCCGCCGGTATCACCTCGAACAAATTGCCGTCTACGGGCTGAGCCCCGACGCGGCGCCGACGCCCCGGCAGCTTATCGCGGTGATCGAGATCGCCAAAAAGCACAAGGTCAAGACAATTTTTTTCGAGACGAGCGTCAGCGACAAATTGGCCCGCTTAATTGCTTCCCAAGTGGGCGCCGATACATCGCTTTTGAATCCCGGCCATAACCTGACGGAAGAGCAAAGGCGGTCGGGCGTGACGTTTTTAGATCTCATGGCAAAAAATTTGGAGAGTCTGAAACATGGACTTGTCTGTGAATGATGCCAAGGCCTTGATCCGGGTGGATCGCGTAAGTTTCACGTATGGATACACGCCGGTTCTTATCGATGTCTCGCTGTCCATTCATCAAGGCGACTTTCTGGCGATTCTGGGCCCGAACGGATCGGGGAAGACGACGCTTCTCAGGATCATTCTGGGCCTTTTGAAGCCCGACCAGGGACGCGTTTTCCTGATGGGGAGGAAGGTCGAAGAATATGGGGACTGGCAGACAATCGGCTATATTCCCCAGAAAGCCACGCACTTTGATCCGCTCTTCCCGGCCTCGGCCCATGAGGTCGTGGCCATGGCGCTTCTATCTTCGAGGAAATTTCTTCACCGTATGAAAAAAAGCGAGGAAGCGGCCATTCGGCACGCGCTGGACCTTGTCGGCATGGAAGATTTCGCGGACAGGCGCATCGGAGAGCTCTCCGGAGGGCAGCAGCAGCGCGTATTCATCGCCAGGTCGATCGTCAGGCATCCGCGCATCCTTTTTCTGGATGAGCCGACGACCGGCGTGGACGCCGAGACACAGGAGCATTTTTATCAGATCCTCGATGTCTTGAATCGAAAAGAGGGTATCACGATCGTCCAGGTCACCCACGACATAGGGATTGTGAACAAGCACATCACCCAGGTGGCCTGCTTGAACCAACGGCTGGTCTATCATGGCACGCACGAGGAGTTTTGCCGATCGGACACCTTGAAAAATATGCTGGCCGGGGGTCACCACCTCGTTTCCCATCAGCATTAAAGGACCGTGAACGTCCATGGAAGCGCTATTCCACTACGGTTTTCTTCAGAGGGCCTTGCTGGCCGGGCTGTTTATCGGCCTCGCCTGCGCCGTGCTCGGAGTGTTCCTTCTTCTCAGGAAGGATGCCATGATCGGCCACGGCCTATCCCATATCACCTTCGCGGGGGTGGCCCTCGGACTCTTGCTGCGGACCATGCCCTTGGCCACGGCCCTTGCGTTTTCCGTGGTTGCCGCGCTGGGGATCATGAAACTCAAAGAAAAGGCCGGCTTGTACGGGGATACGGCCATCGCCCTCCTGAGCAGCGTCGGGATGGCCCTTGGCATCGTGCTGGCCACGCTGTCCCGCAACTTCAATGTGGCGCTTCTCAATTTTCTTTTCGGCGAGATCCTGGCCATCGAACCGCTGGAGGTCTGGCTTTCCATGAGTCTGGCGGGGATCGTCCTGGTCTTGGTGGTCGGCAATTATCACAAATTCATGTATATGACGTTTGACCTGGAATCGGCCTTGGTGTCCGGGGTCCGCGTTCGCCGGCTGGATTCATTGATCACGGTGCTGACCGCCGTGACGATTGTCCTGGGCATGAAAGTGGTGGGGATCCTTCTCGTCTCGGCCCTGGTCGTAATCCCGGCGGCGGCCGGGCTTCAGGTGGCCGCTAACTTCAAGAAGGCCATCCTCTTTTCCTGTCTGGCATCGGCAGTTTCCGTCGTTGGGGGGTTGTGCCTGGCGTTTATCTTTGATCTTCCCGCTTCAGGGACGATCGTCCTGTTTGGTTTTGTCCTGTTCGGCCTATTCTCGATCTTCCGGAAGAAAAAGGGATAATGTCCTCTCGAAGACTCCCAGTGCTTCTGCGTCGAAGAGGCAGAAAATGACTTCCTGCGGATAGTCATTCGTTTTCAGAAATTGGGCGGCCTCCCCAATCATGATCTCGCTGCATTTCTGGAGCGGGAACCCAAATACTCCTGTGCTGATCGCGGGGAAGGCGATCACTCGGATCTTTTTTCCACGGGCGATCTTCAGGCTGTTGCGGGTGGCGCTGGCCAACTTTCGTTCTTCGTCTCCTTCTCCCTGGAACGGTCCCGCCGCATGGATGACATATTTGGCTTTTAGATTCCCGCCTCCCGTGACGACGGCTTCCCCGGTTTTTATTGGAGCCAATTGGTTGCATTCCTCTTGGATCGACGGCCCTCCATATTTTTTGATGGCTCCGGCGACCCCGCTGCCTAAAATTAGGGAGGTATTAGCCGCATTGACGATGGCTTCGGAATCGAGAAGGGCGATATTGCCCTGGATCAGCCTGATGCGTTTGCCTTGAAAATTTCCTTCTTTCATTTGGTTCCCCCCGATGTCGTCCTTAAAGATATGATTCATAATTCTTCCAGCTTCGCTCGGCAAAGAGAGAGACCGATACAAATCCTTCATGAAAAATTGACTTCGCTCCCTTATTTTATGAAAACAACAACCCGGTTTTTTCCCTCAGTCTTGGCGCGGTAGAGCGCTGCGTCCGTCAGGTTGATGACTTCCTCGACGGTTTGGCCGTGGTAGGGTGAAGAATAGACGCCGATGCTGACCGTGAATTGGGCAATTTTTTCCAGATGGGCTCCGATCCGGAATGGGCAGAGAGCCACTTCTTTACGGATTCGTTCCGCGGCCGCGGCTCCGTCCAGGCAGGATGTCTGGGGAAGGACGACCACGAACTCTTCGCCACCATAGCGAGCCGGGACGTCCGAGGCGCGGATCATTTCCTGGATCAGGTCACCGAAAGACTTCAGGATCCGGTCGCCGACGATATGGCCGTATTTATCGTTGAGCTCTTTGAAATCATCGAGGTCGATCATCATCACGCTCAGGGGATAATGATACCGCTCGGACCGGTAGATCTCTTCCTGAAGCCTGGCCTTGATATAGGTCTGGTTATAAAGCCCGGTCAGGCCGTCCTTGATCGCCAGAGTGGTAAGCTTCTCGCTGAGGGCCAGGCCGCTGAGGGAGATGAGCAGAATGACCACGAACCCCAGCGTCAAGACCGACCGCTCGAAGGAGCGGAAACCGATCCATCTCCAATACTGCGGGATAAGGTCCCCGAGCGAGATGTAGACGAGGAAGGCTACGACAACGACGATGGTCGCCCATAGCCTCTTTTTAAGGCTGTTCGTGACAATCGGAAGTCGCCGCAACATCTGTTTCATTTTTACATCTTATGCAGTTCTTTTTCAACCATTTTGTTTATTTCCGAAGCCAGCCGGAGAACCCGTTTTCTAAGCCTGGCTGAACGTTTTTTGATGTCGGAGAGAAATTCCCCGTCTTGGATGTTGGGCAGGTTTATCCTGATGTTGTAATAGGCCCCTTCGGCCGCAGTCCGCGCGGTCAGGCCGGCAACCCCCGCGTCGCTCAGGGAATTGCGATTTCCTTTTTGGGCGACTTTTTTGGCGAGCTTCAAGAGGTCGATGCTCTTGCTCAAGACGTCAAAGGGAACCAGCGTCGCTTCCTTAGCGGCAGATTCGACGGCGGCATCCCGTTCTCGCTTCTGCTCCTCGGAGGCCTTGGGCAGCCGGTAGGCCTCCATCAGTCTGTCGAACGACCGGGCGTCAAGGTCGACAAACTGCAGATAGGCATCTTTCAGCCGCTGGGCGCGGGCGGCCGCCCGCTTCAAGTCCTTCCAAGCTTTTTCGTATCCTCTCTTGCCGACAGTCAAATTGGCCACCATCGAAGATAGGGAAGCCGATAAAGCGCCGCATAACGCCGCCGCGCTGCCTCCTCCGGGGGCCGGGGAGTCCATAGAGAGTTCATTGGCGAATTCTCGCAGGCTCAAACGGGCCAGTAATTTCTGCGGCTCCTCGAACTGCCTCTCTATGATTTTTTTCTTCGGCTGGAACGGGACGAGATCGTTCAAGCCGAGCGAAATGACGGCCGTCCGAATCAGTTCGTCCTCGGGTACGCCCGGGCTTTTTCCCTGTTTTTCAAGATAATACCGGCCGGCGGCCAGAAGCGCCTCTTTGGGAATCAGGCCGACTAGCTCGCTCCCCGTGACCCGCAGGCCCAGGATTTCGGCCTGGCGGACGACTTCGTCAAAGACCTCGTGTACGGGCGTTAATTTATAATTGGTAAAATTGATGGAGATTTGGGCGATGCCGTAATCATCGATGTACCAGCCGACGGATCTGACGTGTGAAAACCTGCCGGGGACCTTGATTGCATTGCCCTCCTCGTCGCGGAGGATGTTGCCGTCCCGATCCCTTTTGGCCCGGCCGCTCTCCCGGATGTTGAGGGCGATTTCGTTGGCCAGCCGGCGGTCCCGCGTGTTCAGGTTGATGTTGTAGGCAATTAAAAACTCCCTGGCTCCGATAACCGTGGCTCCGGCCTTGGCGTTGAACACGGGCTCGCCGCAGTCGGGGGCCCATTCGGGGTCCTTGAGTTTCTCAGGCAGCCCTTCATACTCACCGGCCCGGATCGTGGCCAGGTTTCGCCGATCGGGTTTCAAGGCGGCCTCCTCATAAAAATAGACGGGGATGCCGAGTTCATCTGCGACGCGGCGGCCGAGCTCATGGGCCAACTTGACGCAATCCTCCATGGTGACTTCGGAGAGGGGGACAAACGGGCAGACATCGGTGGCGCCGATCCGGCTGTGGGCACCCTTGTGGAGGCGCATATCGATCGCTTCGGCCGCTTTTCTGATGGCCTTGAAGGCCGCTTCCTGAACCGCTTCGGGCGGACCGATAAAGGTAACAACCGTGCGGTTTGTGGATTCACCCGGGTCCACGTCGAGGAGCTTTACCCCGGGCGTGGCCTCTATTTCTTTTGTAATGCTTTGAATTTTCTCTTTATCCCGGCCTTCGCTGAAATTTGGGACGCATTCGACAAGCCTCATTTCGGGCTCCTTTCTTTTTTCACATTGTATTGTTTGACCCCTTTGCTGTCATAGACGTCGATCGATTCGAATTCCCCCAGGCGGGCGGCCAGCCTTGTTTTATCTCCGGCGACGACGATGAGCGGCGGCTGCAGGAAGCACTTTTGAGCCGCGGCGAAGATTTTTTCGGGGCTGACCAGTGTGATTTGTTCATAGTACTTGTTCCAATGCTCGTCTCCCCAATTATAGGCAATGATCTCGGCCGCCTTCCCGGAGAAGGCATCGAAGCGTTCGATGGAAACGGGAAAGTTGCCTATGAGATAAGGCTTGGCCTGATCGATCTCCGAAGCGGCGATCGGCTCCTTAGACATCTTCCTGACTTCATTCAGGATTTCCTGGACCGAGGGATAGATGAACTCGGGTGTAACCCGAGCCCAGACGCAAAACAAACCGCCCATTTTGTAAAATTCGGCTCCGCTGAAAGCAAAATAGGCGTAGCCTTTGGATTCCCGGAGGTTCATGAAAAGCCTAGAGTTGGCGGTTCCGCCCAAGACCTGGCTGACGATGGACAGAGCGGCCGGATCAAGGTCGTTGGAGAAAGGGACCTGGACGCCCAGGTAGATGGCGCAGTCCTTGGCCAGGGGGACATCAATGAAACAGATGTTTGCTTCCTGGAGAGGCATGATGGGCGGAAACGGCTTGGCAATCAATTTGCGCGGCTGCCAGGTGCCGAGATAACGGGTGACTTTCCGTGCGGCATTATTGATATTGATGTTTCCCGTCAAGATCAGGTGGGCGTTATTGGGGCGATAATGCTGGTCGAAAAATTCAAGGAGGTCATTTTGATTCCAGGTTTTGATGGCGTCTCGCGAGAAACTTAGTTTTTCGTAAGGATGTTTTTTAAACAGTAGCCTGATCAAATGCCGTTTGGCCACAAACTCCGGATCTTTTTCCTTTTCCATCAGGTCCAAGCTTAGGACCGTCTTGACGCTTTGGATTTCTTTTTCCGTGAATTTCGGCTGGAGGAGCATTTGGCCCAAAAGTTCAAGCGCCTGGTTAAGGAATTCCTCCAAAAAATAAAATGCCACAAGCGTAAAATCTTGATAGGTCGAGACCGAGAGCGTGCCGCCCATCGACTCGATGAGCTCTTCGAGCTCGGGGGCGCTGTGGAGCTGTGTGGAGCGGGTGAGCATATGGGCGGCAAAGGTGGCCGTTCCCGGCGATCGATCGGGGGAAGAGCTTTCTCCGTCGAAAATAATCAGATGGAGGCTCATCATGGGCAGGTTATCTTTAGATACAACCGATATCCTCAGTCCGTTATCGAAAAGAGGGCTGGTTTCAATCGGCGGCAGCTTAAGCTCTTGACGTGGTTCCGGAGGGGGGGGGGATTTTCGAAAACGCTCCTGGCCAGGCAGGCTCAGAGCTGCCGATAGCAGGGCCAGCGCAAGCGTGGTGCCGATTTTTTTCATTTTGTCCTGACGTTCAAGATCAAGCTGTTATCGGTGTTGAAATACCGGTGAGCGACGGTGACGATATCTTCGGTCGTAACCTTCAGGTACTTATCCAATTCCAGCGGTAGGTCGGCGAAATTCCTGAGTGCAAAGTACGCTTCGCACAGGTAGATTGCCTTGTCCAACGAGGTGGCGGTCCGGTTGAGGTAATCCCGTTTAAACATGTTCTTCGCCTTGTCCAGCTCGGTTTCCGGGGGAAAAGCGGATTTCAGCTTGTTGAGCTCGGAAAAAATGGCGTTTTGGCATTGGCCGGCCAAGTCGGGATCGTTGGCCACGACGAATATTTTACAGGCGGCCCGGTCCCTGCGATAATCGATCCCGCCATTCAATTGGTAGGCGATCTTGTTGTCCGGATTCAGCAGCCGCCGCGGCAGGCGCGAGCTCCGGCCGCGCATCAGAATATAGTCGAGGATCGTCAGCGTGTAGTAATCTTGGGGCGCAAAGAACACCAGCCTGAATCCCACGTACAGAGCCGGAGCCAAGGCCTGGGAATCCTCCACCGTCTTGACGACCTGCTTCTTGGTGAATACAAAAGGCTCGATCGGCAAGCTGATATCCTTTCCTCTGGGGATCGTTTCAAAATACCTGGCCACGAGCTCCCGGGCTTTGAGCTTGTTGAAATTTCCGGTAACGCACAGGACTGCGTTATTCGGCACGTAATAGGCAGAATAGAAGTTCTTCGCATCGTCCAGAGTCAGGTCTCGGACATCCTCTTCCGACCCCAGAAGGGGATGACTGTAAGGAAAATCGACGTACACAAGCTGGTCAAAGGCCAACTCGCTTTCGCTATAGGGTTCGCTCGTCTTTCTTTGCCGTACCATCTCGAGGAGTTTGTTCCGTTCCTGTTCGAAGTTGGCCTCGTTAAGCTCGAGGTACCTCATCCTGTCCGATTCCAGCCAAAGGACAAGGGCTAGCTGGTTGGACGGAACGGTCTGGTAGAAGGCTGTCACGTCTTCAGACGCGGCGGCGTTGAGCCTTCCTCCAACGCGGTTGATATAGTTAAGCTGGGGTTGAGGGACATCCACTGAGCCGGAAAACATCAGGTTTCTCATCAGGAAAGCCAGGCCGGATTTTCCCGGCGGGTCGCTGATCGAGCCGACCCTATAGGCAACGGCGACCGATACGACCGGCATCGAATAATCTTCCGACAGGATGACCTGGAGGCCGTTTTTAAGCTTATATTGACTGAGAGGAAACGAAAATTTATTGACAGCTTGAGGGGAAAGCCCCGCAGAGGCCAGGCTTATGGCGAGGCCGAATACCGCTATTTTTTTATAAAGCATAGCCTTAACGTATCGTTCTTGTTCTGTTGGATTAAAATATCATAAACAGGCAAGGATTTAAAGGCCAAGGGGAAGAGAAAGGCTCGGTTCTCCCTTCTTGGTGCGAAGGCCTTTTACCGACGGGCCGCCATTTCCTTGGAAAATTGAACGAAGGAAAAGCATTCCGGGAGGTGGGAATCATAGACACCGTGCTTGTTCAGGGCCCAGCCCGGGTCGGGATTGGCACGGACGCCGCAATAATGCAGGGCTTCGAACCGAGAAAAATCCATCCTCCAACAATCGCCATCCCTCGGGGGGGAAGAACGGCCTTGGGCGAGCACTGACATTCCCCTCCACGGAAAAGCCAGCTCCACGGTCCAACCTTTGTCGATGTCGCGGTCGTCATTCAGGGTGCCGTCCACAAAAACGGCAGTTTTCAACCCGGGAAAATCCCAGTCCAGGAAAGCCCACCTGGCTCCTCGGGGATGCTTCCCGTGCCGCAGGGCGTCTTGAAAACCGCCGAGGACATCGGCCTTATGGGCGGAGACGTCGAATTCCGGATGGGCGGAGAATCCCCCTTTTTTATAAGCGTCCTGCCAGATGTAAAGGACTTCATAAATCGTTCCCAGCGCGTTGATCTGGAATTCGTAATAACAGTCCGGGCCGGCGATGAAGAGCTCGATGTCGTTTTCGGTCCAGATGAAAGAGTCCCGCTTGGTCAGTTTCGCCTGAACATTGGGCTCCTCCGCCCAGACACCGACATAAAAATATTCATCATCCCAGAGCGCGGCCATGCGCGTGTCAAAAAATCCAGGGATCCCCGAGACGAGATCGACATACCTGGGAGATTGAGGGGCCTGTTTCCAAATGTCTTTGTCCAGCCGTCCGTCAATTGCAATCGGCTGGGGAACGCGGAAACAGGTGTAGTGAAACAGGTCCTCTTCGGGACAGCCGTAAGCGGGCTCCATGGACGTCCTCAATTTCCCCTGGCTTTCCGGCCCGCGGCGCTGACGGCATTGAAGACCCGCAAAAAGTTGCCGCCGAGGATTTTTCGAATTTCGTCTTCCTTGTAGCCGCGCGCAGACAGTTCCTGGGTTATATTCATCAGTTTTCCGATGTCTTCCAGGCCAGCCGGGGTGTCCGAGATGCCGTCAAAGTCCGAGCCCAGCCCGACATTCTCAACGCTCCCCGTCACTTTGACGACATGGTCGATATGGTTGACCAAGGTTTTGACGTCCACCGGAGGCATCGTTTTTTTCATCTCTGCCCATTGAGCCTGGAATTCGGCAAAGACGGCCCTCGCCTTTTGGGAGTCGGCTTTCATGATCTCGCGGCCATCGGCCGGCAAATCATATTTCTTGGCGATGGCGGCCAAAAGGTCATTCTGCTTTTTTTCGATCTCGGAGTTCAGGAAGCCGGGCAAAAAATTGATCCCGATGACGCCTCCGTTCTTGGCCAGCGCCCTGAGCATTTCGTCACTCATGTTCCTGTGATGAGGGGAAAGGGCCCGGCAGCAGGAATGAGACGCCACGACAGGGGAGTCCGAAATGCGAATGACATCCCAGAACGTCTCGTCGTGGGCATGGGACACATCGATGATCATGCCCAGCGCGTTCATTTCTTTGACGACTTTTTCCCCGAATTCCGTCAGCCCGCACCATTCGGCTTTGGCATCGCCCGAGGCATCGGCCCAGTCCGTGCGGTTCCAGTGGGTGAGCGTCATGAGCCTCACGCCATTCTTGTAGAATGTCCGGAGCAGGTCCAGGTCGTTTTCGATGGCATAGCCGCCCTCGATGCCCATCAGGATTCCGGTCTTTCCGGTATTCCTGACCCTCCGGAAGTCCTCGGGAGATTTGACGATTTCCAGGTCCTCAGGATTTTGACCGACAAGCCGGTTAACGGCTTCTATCTGATCAAGTGCTTTTTTCGCGGCCTGCCATTTTTCGACCTCGGTCGATGGCGCTCCGACAAAACAGGCAAAGACTTCCAGGTCGACCGCCCCTCGTTTCAGCTTGGGGATATCGATATGGCCCTTGGGATTGTCCTTGGTGAGGTCTTGGCCGTCCATAAATCGGCCGATGGTGTCGCAATGGAGGTCGATGACCGCCGCGTCTTTATGCACGAACTCGACCCGGAATTTTGGGTCGAGGAGATTTTCTTTGGCATTGGCCAGGTTCATGAGAATGTCATAGTGGTACTGGGAAACCAACTGCAGAAGTCCGGGTTCGATAAGCTCCGGCCGATCACCCGGCCTATGATACTCAGGATGTTCATCATCCAGCTTATCGGTGAGGATATTCCCAGTCCGCAGGCTGATGGAGGTGACTCCTTTGGCCCAGAACGAGGTGTGGTCCGAGCCATAATAATTCAGCCGGAAACGCAGCTTTTTTTTCGTCTCCTCGTCCATTTTTGATTTGATGATGTCAAAGAACTGCGAGTACTCATACATCCCGCCGATATAGAGGTCGGAATCCCCGCTGCCGACCATGTCGATATTCATATAAAGGGCTGTTTTATTGAGCGGAAAAGCGGGATGATCTGTGTAATAGCGCGATCCGACGGCCCCGATTTCCTCGCCCGCCCAGGAGGCAAATACGATCGTCCTGGCCGGCTTGAATCGTGAGGCTGCGAGCGCCCGGGCCGTCTCGAGGGTGACCGCCACCGAGGTCGAGTTGTCGTCCGCGCCGGGATAGACAAACCCGTCGGTCCCAATGCCCAGGTGGTCTAGGTGCCCGCCCATAATAAGACACTCTCCCTTAAGTTTCGGATCGTTCCCGGGCAGGATGCCGATCACGTTCGGAGATGTCCGCTCTTCCTGGAGATAGTGGGCTTCCATCTCGACAACGGCCTCAATCGGGGAGGAATGTGGCTTATTTTCCCTGAGCAGCTTGCTGACGAGATCCCTCCAGCTTTTCTTGGATACATAAAAAACGTCGTCGAGGAAGTCCCGGCCGGCGCGTAAAACGACAAAATTCTTCGGGCAAACGCCGGGCCTCAGCACCGAGGAGGCCATCCGGCGGACCGGCATCTGGCCGGGCTGAGAGGTGTCCATCTCGATCATGCCAGCGGCACCCTTCTCGAGCGCCAGCTTGACTTTTTTCTCCAAGGTCCAATCTCTTTTCGCCGCCTCATCGAGGATGCCGGGGGCATCGGGAAGCACAAGCAAAACCTTCCCCTTGGCATCGAGGTTCTCATAGTCGTCCCATGGGGGTTTATCTGAAACGACGCCATATCCGGCAAAGGCGATTTGGCCTTTCGCCGTTCCGGAACCCGTCCCGCTTAGGGGATAGAAATCGCGGCCGCGGCCGGCGAAGTACACGCGGTGCTGAGGCGTAAGGATTTCCAGACGAATCGGCTGATCAAACTGCGTCCAGTTTTTAAAGGGGACCGCCTGAAAATATGTCCCCTGATCGCCGCCTGGCTGGAGGCCGTACTCCTTCATTTTTGCGGCGACATACTCGGCCGCTTTTTGGTATTCCAGGGTCCCCGACGGCCGGCCCTTCATTTCATCGGAGGCCAGGTATTTAATATGGCCGAGTGCCTTATTCCCGTCGGGCTTGGCTTGAGGAAAAAGGAGGCCGCCGATGGTAAAAAGAAGGCAAAAAGAGATCGCGCCTATTTTTTTCATGGGATTTTTCCTTCCTCGATTACAATTGAAAGAGCCTGTCGAGAGCCGTTGAGGTCCATGCATCTAAATTTTTCTTAATTTAATTTAAAACGCCGACTTTTGCAAGCCCCGCTAGCCTCCTAGAGAGCCTCGTTTTAAAATTTTTATTGCATTGCCATTCCATTTGTGCTATTTTTCCCGTTACTTTTTTTGGACTCTGATTGTGGGAGGAACGCTATGAGTCAAGACGGAAAACACTTATTTACATCGGAATCGGTGACCGTCGGTCATCCGGATAAAATCTGCGACCGAGTTTCGGATTCAGTCCTGGATGACTTGATCGCCCAGGACCCCAAGAGCCGCGTGGCCTGCGAAACGTTGGCCACGACGGGCCTCGTCCTAATTTCCGGAGAGATCACGACGCTCGGATATTGCGATTTTCAAAAGGTCGTCCGCGAGGCCGTCAGGGATATCGGCTATACAAAGGCAGAATATGGATTCGATTACCAGACGTGTTGCGTCCTATCCTCGATCCATGAGCAGTCTACGGACATCGCCATGGGGGTGAACGATACGCCGGAGCATGAGCAGGGCGCCGGCGACCAGGGGTTGATGTTCGGTTACGCCTGCCGTGAGACAAAGGAATTGATGCCCATGCCGATCATGGTGGCTCACGGGCTTGTCAGGCGGCTGACCGAAGTTCGCCGCCAAAATATTCTGGATTATCTCCGGCCGGACGGCAAATCTCAGGTGACCGTTGAGTACGCGGGCGATAAGCCGGTCAGGATCGAAGCGGTGGTGATCGCGGCCCAACATAACGCGACTGTCAACATGGGCGACCTGCGGGAGGATCTCAAGAAAGTTGTCATCGACGAGGTCATTCCCGCGGGAATGATGGACAAGAACACGAAGCTCTTCATTAACGGGACGGGCCGCTTCGAACAGGGAGGGCCGCTGGCGGACACCGGGATCACCGGCCGCAAGATCATCGTGGATACATACGGCGGAGTTGGAAGTCACGGCGGCGGAAGCTTCTCGGGAAAAGACCCGTCTAAGGTCGACCGCTCCGGCTCTTACATGGCCCGCTATATAGCGAAAAACCTGGTCGCCGCCGGCGTTGTCGATAAGCTCGAAGTCCAGATCGCCTACGCCATCGGGGTTGCCCAGCCGGTTTCGATCATGGTCGATACATTCGGGACGGCCAAGATCGGCGAGGACAAGATCAAAGAATTGATCCGGGCTCATTTCCCGCTGACGCCCAAAGGAATGATCAGGCACTTGGACTTGCTCCGGCCGATTTACAGAAAGACCGCGGCCTTCGGCCATTTCGGCAGGACCGAGCCGGAGTTTACATGGGAGCGCTTGGATAAGGCGGATGCTCTTAGACGAGATGCGGGGCTGTAAGGGCTGCTAAGAATGGAATACGACGTCAAGGATCTAAAACTGGCCCCAAAGGGAAAGCTCCGCATGGAATGGGCGGCGCGGTTCATGCCCGTTCTCAATTCCATCAAGAATAAGTTTTCCAAAGACAAACCCCTCAAGAACGTCCGCATTGCGGCGTGCCTGCACGTCACTTCGGAAACTGGGAATTTGATGGAAACTCTTCAATCGGGGGGTGCCGATGTCCGTTTGACCGCCTCCAACCCGCTCAGCACGCAGGATGATGTCGCGGCGGCCATGGTCAAATATTATGCGATTCCCGTGTTTTCCATCAAGGGCGAGGACAACAAGACCTACTACAAACATATTCATAAAGCGCTGGGCCACGCTCCCCAGATCACGATGGATGACGGCGCCGACCTGGTCAGCACCCTCCATACCAAGAAGAAAGAACTCTTGGAGCACGTCATCGGCGGGACCGAAGAGACGACGACGGGCGTCATCAGGCTGAGAAGCATGGCCCAGAAAAAAGTCCTGATGTACCCCATCGTAGCGGTGAATGATGCCAACACCAAGCATCTTTTCGATAACCGCTACGGCACTGGCCAGAGCACGATTGACGGAATCCTGCGGGCGACCAATGTGCTCCTGGCGGGCCTGAATTTTGTCGTCGCCGGATACGGATGGTGCGGTCGCGGCGTGGCCATGAGGGCCCGCGGCGCTGGAGCCAAAGTCATTATCACGGAAGTCGACCCGCTGAAGGCGCTGGAAGCTGTCATGGACGGCTACCAGGTCATGCCCATGAGCGAAGCGGCCAAGGTCGGCGACGTTTTTGTGACCCTGACCGGAGACAAAACGATCCTCGGCCGGAGCCATTTCCTGAAAATGAAGGACGGCGCGATTATCGCCAATTCCGGTCATTTTAACGTGGAAATCGACATTCCTGCCTTGACGGCACTGTCCAAGGGCAACAAGAAGATCCGCGAATCCGTGGAGGAATTCACGCTCAAAGACGGACGGAAGATTTATCTGCTGGGCGAAGGCCGTCTGATCAACCTGGCCGCCGCCGAAGGACACCCGGCCATGGTTATGGACATGAGTTTTGCGAACCAGGCCATGTGCGTCCTCTTCTTAGTTCGGGAGGGCAGGCGGCTCGAGAAAAAGGTCTATTCCGTGCCCAAAGAGATTGATGAGGCAATCGCCAGGACAAAGCTGCAGACGATGGGCGTCCGGATCGACACGCTGACTGCCGAGCAGAGAAAGTATCTGACAGCCTGGGAAGAGGGAACCTAAGACGGAGCGTCTCGACCGCTATTTCTTCGTCGCTTCTTTAATCCTCTTCAGGAGATCATTCGTCTTCGACTTCAAATCCTGGTTCTGCGGATTGGGGGGAGTCTGGGCCAATGTTCTCAAGATCTTTTCCACGATTTCCTGGGATCTAGAATAATCCTCTTTTTTAAAATAAGTGACACCCAGGTTGTAGCTCACGTTGAGTTCATCCGGCGCCAGCTTCAGGCCCTGCTGGTAGCTCCCGAGAGCTTCATCCAGTTTTCCCTGCTCATCATAGATCAGCCCCTGGAGGTTCCAGGCAATAACCGAGCGGCTATATTTCTGAAGCGATTTCTGGACATAATCCAGGGCTGTGTTCATGTCCTTTTTTAGAAAATAGATCTTGGCCAGGTTGTAGCTGGCGTTGTAGTTTTGGTCCAGGGCGAAGGATTTTTTGTATTCCTCTTCGGCCTTATCAACGCTCCCCAGCTCCTGGTAGGCGGTGCCCAGGTTATTGTGGCCTTCAGAGAAGCCGGGATTGACCTGGAGGCATTTTTCATAAGCTTTGACGGCCTCCTGGGCGCTTCCTTTCATCATGTGCGCCAGCCCCAGCAGGTTTAAGGCCAGGGCGTGGCGCGGGTCGAGCAAAAGCGCTTGGTTCAGGTATTTGAACGCCTCATCGACCAGTCCGGCGTGCATGCAGACGACGGCCTTTTCGTACTGGTACTGGGGGTCTTTCTCCTGCTCTTTCGCCAGCCGCTGCTCGGATGATGCGCACGAAGCAAACGCCAGAGCGATAGTCAGGACGAGGCCAAATCTTTTGTTTTTCATGACGCGCTCCTTATTCATCCCTCAAAGTCCTGGACATCAGGTCCACCAACGCCTTTTGAGGGTCCTTATTTTTATACAGGATGAAATAAATTTGTTCAGAGATCGGCATCTCCACGTTCTCCCGCCGGGCCAGCTCTCTCGTGGAAAGGGTCGTGACGATGCCCTCGGCGACCATTCTCATATGGGCGATAATGGCGGAGAGCGTTTTTCCTTTTCCCAATTCGGTCCCGACATGCCTGTTGCGGCTGAGCGGACCCGTGCACGTCAGGACCAGGTCTCCGATGCCGGCCAGGCCATAGAACGTCTCTCGTTTAGCGCCCCGCTTAAGACCGAGCCGAGTGATTTCAGCAAGGCCCCGTGCGATTAGGGCCGCGCGTGAGTTATAGCCAGATTCGAGGGAGTCGGAGATGCCGGCGGCGATAGCGATCACATTTTTTAGCGCACCGGCGAGTTCCACGCCGATCATGTCGCGGCTGGTGTAAACCCGGAGTGAGAGGCTCGAGATAAAGTGCTGGATCGTCTTGGCCAAGTCGGGCTCCGTCGATGCCAGGACAAGGGCCGTAGGATGGCCTTGAGCGACTTCCTTGGAAAAGCTGGGGCCCGAAAGCACCGCGATCGGCACCCGCCTGAACCGCTGGAAGACCTCGGCCATGACTTCGCTCATGCGCAGAAGAGTCTTTTTTTCGATGCCTTTGGTCATGCTGATGACAGCCTGGCTTGGCGAAAGAAAAGGGGCCATTTGGGAGTAGACTCTGCGGCAGAATTGAGAGGGGACGGCCACGAAGACAAGATCCGTAGAGTCCAACGCCTCCTCCAAGTCATGATGGAAAGTGACTTCTGGAGAAAAGATAAAACCGGGCAGGAAGACCCTGTTCTCACGGTCTTTTCGAGCCCTCTCAAAAATGTCTGGCTCTCGGATCCACAGCTTGGTTTTGATGGCCTGGCGGCCGAGGTAAAGGGCAAAGGCCGAACCCCAGCTGCCGCCACCGATGACGCTTGCTTTCATGAGTCGATGTGCGCCCTCTGCCCGAATTTCCTCTCTTCGCCTCGGATAAGGCGTCGGATATTCGTGCGATGCCTTATCAGAATAATCAAAAGGACGGGCAAACTCAAGAGAATAAGCTCTGTCGGTCCTTGGATGAGAAATATAAATAGGGGAAAGAAAACGACGGCCAGGATCGACCCTAGGGAGACATACCGGGTCAGGGCGATCGTGAAGACAAACACCCCAAGGCTGCAAAGAGAAGGCATGAAGGCCAGGGCGAACATGGCTCCCGCGGCCGTGGCTACGCCTTTCCCGCCTTTGAAGCCGATATAAATAGGAAAACAATGTCCCAAGACGGCCAGACCTGCCGAGATGGCCGCGAGACGCTGATCCCCGAAAATTTTCACCGCGAGAAAAGCGGGCAGGAATCCTTTCAAGATATCGATCAAAGCGACGGGAAGGGCATAGGTCCATCCCTTTAAGCGCAGGATATTGGTGGCCCCTGTCGCGCCGCTGCCGAAGCCGCGCACATCTTTTTTCTCTATGGTTCGGAAGACGACAAATCCCGTTGGAAACGACCCGACGAGATAGGAAACGAGGGCAAATACGATTTTCATAAGAGACCGAATTCGGCCAGGACCGTATATTCCGCGCCGGACGGTTTGAGCGTGCTCTGGAAAAAAGTGATTTTTTGGACGGACATTTCGCCGAACGCCGAATTTTTATGCTTTTCCAGCTCGTCCAGGATATCTCTCAGGTTCGAGGGAACTCTGACTCGGCCCAAGGTTAAATGAGGATGGAAAGCCCTTTTCTCCCGAGGGAAACCCATTTTCTCAAGCCCGGACTCGAGTTCCCGCTGCACGCTCATCAGGGCGGGCTGTTCTTCGACGCCCACCCATAAGACGCGCAGATATTTCGGGTTGGACGGAAAAAATCCAGTTCCGGTTACGGCCAGTGGAAACCGGCCGTAATTCTTTAAGATTGAGCTGAGGACGTCCTTGATGGCGGTGATCCGGGTCTCGTCGATTTCGCCCAGGAATTTAAGGGTGAGATGCATCCCTTCCTGTCTGACCCAGCTGATGTCTTTTTGGCCGAGCTGTTTTAGCCGGGCGAGAAAATCGGTGAGGTTTTTTTTAATCTCAGGGTCGAGGTCGATGGCGATGAACGTTCTCATAGCAGATGCCTCCTGAGCATGTCCAACGCTTTTTGGGAAGACTGGAATTTGATCTGCTTCCTATTGCCCAAAAAAATATTCTTTGTGACATCGACGCCGTCGTCCCGGGCAAGCGCCGTGTAGACGAGACCGACCGGCTTTTCTGCCGTTCCCCCTGTCGGTCCGGCAATGCCCGTAACCGCCAATCCGTAGCTAGCGCCCGCTTTTTGCCGGACGCCTACCGCCATGGCCCGGGCGACTTCCGCGCTGACGGCGCCATGGGCTTGGATCAATTTTTCGGGAATATCCAGATCCCTGATTTTAGCCGAATTGCTGTAAGCAATGAAGCCTTCCAGAAAATATTCAGAGCTGCCGGGAACATTTGTCAAGCGATGGCCGAGGAGGCCGCCCGTGCAGGATTCGGCCGTGGCCAAGGTCTTACCCTGCTTCCCCAAGAGCCTTCCAACAACTTCCTCGAGCTCTTCCCCCGACGTCGAAAAGACGCTGTCGTTGAGCCTGGCAAGAATTTTGCCCTCGAGCTCTTCTATGTTTTTTGCAGCCGGGCTCGAGGCGTCTTGAGAAAAAGCATAGAGATGAAGTTCGATCTGGCTGGGAACTGCCAGAATCGTCAGGCCGCACTCGGGGCCTCTCGGATATAGGCCGGCGATGAGAGTTTCGACCTCGGATTCCGTGAGGCCCGCGATCTTGAGCACCCTGCGCGACGTGAAACCTCTTTGGAGAGATTCAAGCTTGGGCCAGACATACTCTTCGAATATAGGCTTGAGCTCGAGCGGCGGGCCGGGGAGAAGGGCGATCCGCGTCCGTCCCTCTTCCAGCCAAAGTCCGGGCGCCGTTCCATTTTTATTTTCCAGCGCGTCCGCGCCTTCCAGGATGTAGGCCTGCTTTTTGTTAGCGACCGGCATGGCGATTCCGCGCCGCTTGAAGCGAGCCTCGATTTTTTGAAAAATATCGTCGCGATAGATCAGTTTTCGGCCCAGGGCTTCGGCCAAAACCTCTCGCGTAATATCATCCTCCGTAGGGCCCAGCCCGCCCATGACGAGAAGAATATCCGAGTGAAGAAGGGCATTCTTGATACACAAGAGGAGGTTCTCGCGATCATCACCGACGATCGTCTTCAGGGAAACAGCCAGTCCCAAATCGTTCAATCTCTCGGTCAAATAGAGAGAATTCGTGTCTTGGAAAAAAGGCGTCAGGAGCTCGGAGCCGACAGCCAGGATTTCGGTTTTCATTTTATGATGAGATATAGATGGACGAGGACTCCCGCATAGAGGCCGGCCAGGACGTCGTCCGCCATGATTCCCCAACCATGCGGCAGAGACTCCAGCTTGCGGATTGGATAGGGCTTGACGATATCAAAAAGACGGAAGAGGAAGAAGGCGAGCAGGACGGGAGTCCAGGCCGCAGGGACGAAAAAAAGGGCCAGCCACTGACCGCAGACTTCGTCGATGACGATTTGGCCGGGGTCCTGTTGATGGAGTTCGCGAGAAAAATGCGCCGAGGAGAGAACGCCGAGAAAAAAGAGAATTAGCCATAGAAGGGCATAGGAAAACAAACCCCATTTTGCCAAAAAAAATTGATAGAGGAGCACGGTTATCAGGCTGGCAAAGGTCCCCGGAGCGACGGGAAAATAGCCAGCGCCGAAAAACGTTGAAAATGCTTTTGAAAAGAATTTCATCGAGCGAATCGCCCATGTAAATCATATACGTCTGAGGCGAGGATTTCAACTTTTTGGAGAGGCGAAGATAAGGGGTGGCGGTCGATGGGAGCCTCGACAAAAACGCAGCCGTCCACTTCGGGCGCCTGGAACTGCCCGCGGCCGACGAGCAGATGGGAATTATTTTGCCAGGTGCCTTCCACGAGGACAGCGATTGTCCGGCCGACATAGGGCTTCAGGTTTTCGGACGAAATTTCCGCCTGGATGTCGAGGATCTTGTCTTTCCTGTTGCGTTTGACGCGTTCGGGCACGGGATCTCCGAGTGATTCAGCGCTTGTGCCTTCCTCGCGGGAATACGTGAAAACTCCAAGATGATCGAACCTGGCCTCTTTGACAAAATGGATGAGGCTTTCGAATTCCTTCAGCCGTTCGCCGGGAAAGCCGACGATCAGGGAGGTCCTGATCGAGATGCTGGGAATTTTTTGACGGATTTTATGGAGGAGTTTGAGAGCGCGCCGGCCATCCATGGCTCTTTTCATCTTGTGGATGAGAACCGGGTCGGAATGCTGGAAAGGAATGTCAAGATAGGGGCAGATTTTCGGGTCTTGCATGACTTCCAGCAGCCGATCGGTAATCTCCTCAGGATATCCGTAGAGGAGCCGGATCCATTCAATGCCCCGGACATGGTTGAGTTTTTGAAGAAGTCGAGGGAGGCCCTCTGTTTTGTTTTGATCTCTCCCGAAGTACGTCGTATCCTGGGAAATGAGGTTGATTTCCTTGACGCCTCGGGCGGCGAGAGCTTGGGCTTCTTCGAAAATCGAAGCGATCGGCCGCGACCGGTATGTTCCCTTGATAAGGGGAATAGCACAAAATGAGCACCGGTGTGAGCATCCTTCGGAAATCTTCACATAGGCCGAGCCGATGGGCGTAGAAACCGCGCGCGGAGAAGCGTGGCTATAGAGAAATGTCCGGCTGGATACCGAAAAACGTTCGCCTCGCACAACCTGAACGATCTTATCGAAATCTTTGACCCCCACCCAGGCATCCACGCTCGGATACTTATTCCGGAGAGTCTCTTTGTATCGTTCTGCGTAACAGCCGGTAACGATGATTTTTGTCGAGGACCGGTTGGATTTATTTTTAAGGGCGTCTCGAATGGCAACTTCAGCTTCATCTTTGGCGGGCCGGATGAAGCCGCAGGTGTTCAGGATGATGATATCGGCGGCCACAGGGTCGGAGACGAAATGATAGCCTGCCCTCTGCAGATAGCCGAGCATGACTTCGCTGTCGATAAGGTTTTTCGCGCAGCCAAATGTGATGAGGGCGACGGTGTTCATTTTCTTTTATCCAAGAATGTGTCGATCAGGGGTAGATTCTGTAGAGAAGGCGGGGGAAGGGAATGGTTTCCCGGATGTGCTTGACTTTGCAGATCCAGGCAACGGTCCGCTCGACGCCGAGGCCAAAGCCGGAATGGGGCACCGTGCCGAATTTTCTGAGGTCGAGGTACCATTGATAAGCATCCCGTGGAATGCCAATTTCCTTGATGCGCCTCTCCAGCAGCTCTAAGTCGTGAATGCGCTGGCTTCCTCCGATGATTTCTCCGTATCCCTCGGAGGCCAGAAAATCCACGGCCAAGGCCAGCTCTGGGCGTTTCGGATCGGGCTGCATATAGAAAGCCTTGATTTTCGCCGGGAAATGGGTGATGCAAACCGGGCTGGGATAAATATCCGAAATGATCGTTTCTTCGGGCGCGCCGAAATCTTCGCCCCATTGGAGCATCGAACCCTTTTCCTGGAGCTGGGGAAGAGCGGCCTCATAGGTCAGCCGTGGGAATGGTTTCTTGATCTGTTCCAGCGGCTTTGTGTCCCTTTCCAACTCTTCAAGGTCCGCTTTTCGATTGGTCAGGACCCTCTCGATCATGAACAGAATCAGGTCCTCGCCCAGCTCGATAATATCGTCTAATAGAGCAAAGGCCACTTCCGGCTCGACCATCCAGAATTCGATGAGATGGCGCCGCGTCTTGGATTTCTCGGCGCGGAAGGTCGGGCCGAAACAGTACACTTTTCCAAAGGCCATAGCCGTCGCTTCGTTGTAAAGCTGACCGCTTTGGCTCAGGTAGGCCTTCTGGTCGAAATATTGTGTTTCGAAGAGGGTCGTCGTCCCCTCGCAAGCGCTCGGCGTCAAGATCGGCGTGTCCATCAGGCGGAAACCGCGTTCGTCAAAGAAATCCCGAATCGCTTTAATGACCTCGGCCCGGATCTGCAGCACGGCGTGCTGCTTCCTGGAGCGGAGCCACAGGTGGCGGTGCTCCATCAGGAATGGCGTGCTGTGCTCCTTGGGGGTGATCGGATAATCCTGGGCGATTTGGATGATTTCGATATCCTGGAGGCTCAGCTCAACGCCGCCGGGCGCCCTTTTATCCTCGCGGACACGCCCTCGAACGATGAGGGAGGTTTCCTGCGTGAGTTCGTCAAATTTTTTGAATAGGGGATGGGACTCCTCCTGACTAAAGACGGTCGTCTGAAGAATTCCCGTGCCGTCGCGCACCAGGATGAACCGGACTTTGCCGCTGGACCGCTTGTTGTACACCCAGCCCCGGACTTCAACGTCCTGGTCTTTATAAGCGCCAATCTCTTCGATATAAACCCATTTCATGGCGACAAAATTATATGGAATTGGCAGACCAAGGTCAATGCGAATTCGTCTGCCAGAATTTGAGGGATGATAATTTGAACGCGCTCATTTGGCTGGGCATTGAATTTTTCTCGAAGATGATTTAATTTTAATAAAATGGCGGATATCAAAGCTTTTGAGCCGGTCAAGCTGGTCTGCGGGATCATATTCTCTCAAGTCGGGCATCTTCAGAAAGCAGAGGTGCGACTCATTGAGAGATATGGCCGGCTGGACAGCCGAAGTCCCCATTTTGATTTTGACCTCACCGATTATTATGAGCCGCGGATGGGGAAGAACCTAAAACGGACGTTTCTCAGCTTCCTGGATCTTATTCCGCCGGAGCGATTGAGCGAGATCAAAGTCCGCACGAACGAGCTGGAAGAGGACATCCGGCGGGAATTCAAGACCACGGCCCGCATTATCAACCTGGATCCGGGCTATCTTACGCGGGCGGCCCTGATCATGGCCACGGCCAAGAATTTTTCCCACCGGATCCCGCTCAGCCATGGAATCTTTGCCCACCTGGAATTTATTTTTACGAAAAAAGGGATCCGCCGGCTGGACTGGACTTACCCGGACTTTTTGAAAGAAGGATACCAGGAATATTTTCTGAGCGTGAGGAAAATCTACCTGGCCCAGCTCAGACAGCCGTCAAGTCAGCCGTGACGGGGATTGCCCCCGGACGAATTTGAGATAATTCTTAAAAGACGGATCCTTTCCTAGTAAAGCCTCGGCCGCAAAAAGCTCCGACTGCAGCTCTGGATCCAGCGGGTCGATCAGGGCCGCGTCCAACCCCCGCTGCAGGGCCAGGGCCAACAAGGTCCTGTTCAGGAGACGGCGATGGGGAAGGCCGAAGCCCACATTGCTGATCCCCGCGATGGTTTTCACTTGAGGCAGGTTTTTTTTGATGGCTTCGATCGATTTGAGGAAGAGAGGAACGGCTTCCCAGTCGACGCCTGCCGGACGAACGAGAGAGTCGACATAAAAATCATCGGTCGTCAAACCTTCCTTTTGAAGCAGGTCGGCCATGCGCGCGGCAATGGAAACGGCTTCATCCGGAGTCTTCGGAAATCCATGATCGTCCAGGCAAAGGACGATGACCTTGGGCTTGAATTCCCTGATCAAAGGCAACAAAGTCTGAATATTTTTCGTCTCGCCGGTCAGGGAATTCATCAGAGGTCGGCTTTTGTTGCAAATGCCGAGAGCCTGCTCCATTGCCTCTGGATTGGGGGTGTCGATGGACAGGGGCACGTTCAGTTGGGCCTGCAACAGGGGAATGGCCCATTGCAAGATTTCGATTTCCCGATCGAGAAGGGCGGCTGAATTGAAATCGATGTAATGAGCTCCGGCTTGTTCCTGTTTGAGGGCCTGGTCGAGAAGGAAATACTCATCCTTTTCCTGCAAGGCTTCAAAAACAGCCTTGCGGCTGGAATTCAGACGTTCAGCCACGATAATCATAACCGACCGAGCCTCGATTTATCGAGAAAATCAGCTTAATCCTTGCGGCGTTTGATGATCTCTGCCATACGCCGGATATAATCCGGGCTTGTCCCGCAGCACCCGCCCACGATGTTGGCGCCGTTTTCGATGAGACGGGGAATATGGCGAACATACTCTTCGAGACCTTGAGAATAGACAACTTCATTCGAGCCGGTCAATTCAGGCTGTCCCGCATTGGGCTGGGCGATCAAGGGCAGGGACGTCCGAGACCTCATGTCTTTGACGAGGTCGGCCATATCAGCGCTTGACAGCGTGCAGTTGGTTCCGATGACCGGGACGTTGTTGCTTTCGAGTTCTTGAACGCACTGAGCGACGCTGTTGCCCATGAGGGTGAAGAATCCTCTGGGCGTGTGGTTGAAGGTCATCGTGACAAAGACCTGCACCAAGGAGGCCGCCTGCCGGGCGCCCCTCACTGCACAAATGGCTTCCCGGAGGTCGAACATGGTCTCGATCAGAAGAAAATCGACTTTACCCATGACCAGGGCTTTGGCCTGAAGGGCAAAGGCTTGCTCGAAGTCCTCCTCCGCGAATTCTCCCTGGGGCTTCAGGAATTTTCCGGTCGGCCCGATGCTGCCTCCGATGAATCTCCCTTGCGGTTTGACTTCGAGGGCCAACTTGGCCGCCGCATAATTGAGTTCATGGCACTGGTCGGCCAGTCCGTGAGAGGCCAGCTTGATCTTGCTGCCGCCGAACGAATTCGTTACGATTGCGTCCGACCCGGCTTCGAAATAGCTTCGGTAAACGTCTTTCACGGCCTCAGGGTTTTTGATATTCCAAAGCTCGGGGCATATTCCCTGAGGGAGCCCCCGCTTCATGAGTTCCGTGCCCAAGCCGCCGTCGAGGAGCACAGTGCGCGTTCGAATCAGCTTGAGGAAATCCGTTTCCGCCATCATGGGCTCCTTATTCTTCCTCCGGGTTAAAAGCAGAGATCTTCCGGAGTTTTTCGATGATGTCCGGGAGTTCCCGGAGAACGATGTCGATGTCATGCTCGCTATTAAATCGCCCCAGCGACATCCGGACAGTTGAGCGGGCGATCTCTGGCCGGAGTCCGATCGAGAGCAAGACATGGGAGACTTCTTCGGAATCTTCGCTGCAGGCCGAGCCGGTGGATACATAAATTTCTTTTGTGGCCAGGGCCAGTAGGATGGCTTCGGCTTCCAGCCCCAGGAAGGAATAACTCAATGTGCTCTTGATCTTGTTCTCCGGATGACCGTTCAGCTTGATTTTTGGGATTTTTTCCTCGATGCCCCTTCGCAAACGTTCGGCCAGGCGCACGATCCTCTCTTGATCCTGGGCGAATGTCTCGCCCAGGATGCGGACCGCTTCGCCAAACCCGACGATGCCGGCCGTATTCTCTGTGCCGGCCCGCATTTTGCGCTCCTGATGGCCACCGTGGATGAAAGGGGCTATCGGCGTTCCTTTGCGGATATAAAGCGCGCCGACCCCCTTCGGCCCGTAGATTTTGTGTGAAGAGATCGAGAGCAGGTCCACGCCCAGCGCGTCCACCTTGAAGTCGAGTTTGCCGAAGGTCTGAACAGCATCCGTATGGACAAGAACGCCTTTGTCCTTGGCGATTTGGACGATTGTCTGGATGGGCTCGATCGTACCCAATTCATTGTTGGCATGCATGATGGAAATCAAGGCCGTCTGGGGGGTGACGGCGTCCCGGAGGAAATCGAGGTCCACGACGCCGTACTTGTCCACGGGAACGTAGGCCACTCGATAGCCCTTTTTTTCAAGATAGACGGCTGTCTCCTGCACGGCGGGATGTTCGATGGTCGAGGTGATGAATTCTTTTTTGTCGGGTTGGGCGTCGATCACACCCAGGATGGCGTGGTTATCGGCTTCCGTTCCCGAGCCCGTGAAATAGATTTCCGATTTGGAGGCGCCCAGGGCTTTGGCGACGAGTTCCCGGGCTTCGTTGATCATGTCCTTGGCTTGGCGGCCGATTGGGTAGAGCGAGGAGGGATTCCCAAAATGGGATTTGAGAAACCAGGACATTTTTTCCGCAACGGTCGGGTCGAGGGGCGTCGTGGCGTTATTGTCGAGGTAAACCATTCGTTCGGCTCGCCTATCTTAAAGCAATTTCATACAGAGCCAATATTTTAAATAAAATTTGAACAAAAAACTATATAAAAAAGGGAAGGAGGAAGATCCGCCCTCCCGGAAGAAACAATTCACTGCCGAAAAGATTAAAGGCCCTGATTAAACCAGCTTTTCTTTAAGGATCTTGACGACGTCCAAGCCGGCCCGTTTCTGACCTTCCTCGGCAGCGGCGCCGATATGCGGGGACGCCATCACGTTGGGATGATCGATGAACCCAAAATCTTCGGGGGGCTCTTTTTCGAAGACGTCGAAGGCCGCCGCCCGGACTTTTCCCGTGTTCAGCGCCTCCAGAAGCGCCTTCTCATCCACCACGCCGCCCCGCGCCGCATTGATGATGATGACGCCGTTCTTCAGCTTCGGGATTTCGTCGCGGCCGACGACATACTTGGCTTGCTTGGGGATATGGAGGGTGATGATATCAGCCTTGGCGAAGAGCTCGTCCAGGGGGACCTGCTTGATGTTGAGCGTTGTCTCGATCTTGATGACGTCGTAGGCAAGGACATTCATCCCGAAGGCCAGAGCCCGTTCGGCCACGGCCAAGCCGATGCGGCCGGCGCCGATGATGCCCAGGGTTTTTCCATAGAGCTCGGTCCCGGACAGCGCTTTCTTCTCCCATTTATGCTGCTTCAGGGACAGGTTGGCACGTCCCAGTTGACGGACCGCGCTGAGCATCAGGCCGAAGGTAATCTCGGCAACGGAGATGGTCGTCGCGGCCGGCGTGTTGGCCACTTTGATGCCCTTTTCCTTGGCCGCCGCGGCATCGACATTGTCAAGCCCGATGCCGGCGCGGACGATCATCTCCAGGTTCGTTGAGGCATCGATCACTTTCTTGGTGACCTTGGTTGCGCTGCGGACGATGATTGCGTGGAATCCGGGGATGGTGGCCACGAGCGTTGGCTCGTCCATTCCCGTCTTGACCGTGACCTCGAAGCCGGGGATCGCTTTCAATTGTTCCGAGGCTTCTTTGTCTAAAGAGTCTGCGACGAGGATCTTTTTCATGTCCAATTCTCCCTTATGATGGATTCGGCGGCCTTGATCGAGGCGGCCAGTTCAAATTTATAGCCCATGTCGGTGAGGGTTAGCTCCAGCGCGCTCAAGGCGGTAATGATATCGAACCCTCCCATATAGCCGAGGTGGGCGATCCGGAAAAATTTGCCCTTGTTGGGGTCCTGGGCGCCGGCGATATAGGCCATGTATTTGCTCTGCATGGTCTTGACCAGCTTGGACCCGTCAAGTCCTGCCGGCATTTTTACGGCGGTCAGAATGTTGCCCGGCTTTTTGGCCAGGAGTTGGAGGCCGAGGGCCTGGATGCCGGCCCGGGTCGCTTCGCCCAGTATGCGATGATGGTCATACAACTTTTCCAATCCCATGTTTTTGATAATGTCCAGGGATTTTTTCTGCTGGATAATGAGCGATATGGCTGGCGTCCAAGGCGTGGTCTGCTTTTCCAGGTTCTTTTTGGCTTTGACGGCATCAAAATAGAATTTGGGAAGCTTGGAGGTCCCCACAGTCTTCCAAGCTTTGGGGCTGTAAGCGATATAAGCCAGGCCCGGCGGGATCATGAATGATTTCTGGGAGCCGGCCAGCAGGATATCGATTTTCCAATCGTCCATAGGGCAGGGGGTCGCGCCCACGCCGGAGATGCCGTCCACGATGAGGATCGCATCCGTCCTGGAAACGACTTCGCCGAAGCCCTGGACGTCATAAAGAGCGCCGGACGATGTTTCGGACAGAGTGGCGAATACGGCCTTGATGCGCGGATGTGCCTTGATCTCGGCTTCCAACTGTTCTTTGCTGAAATCCTGGCCCCATTCGAGGACAATCTCGTGGCAGTTTACGCCATAGGCTTTACAGATGTTTCCCCAGCGCTCGCCGAATTTGCCGCCGTTGATGGAGATGACCCTGTCACCGGGGGACAGCGTGTTGACGACGGCCGTTTCCATAGCGCCTGTCCCGGACGAGGTCAGGATAAATACATCTTCTTTCGTGCCGAACACGTACTTGATGTCTTCGCTGGTGTCGATCAAGATCTTGGAAAATTCTGGAGTCCGATGGTGGATGATGGGCTCCGCCGCGGCTGCCAGGACATTCTCGGGCACCGGTGTCGGGCCGGGAGAGAGAAGATAATATTTTTTAATCAAACATCTCCTCCTCGATGAAAAAAAATGGTATCGTTGCTTTTTAAAAGCCTGGGACCTATCTAAGCCTAGGTATTAACCTAACAGAATTTTTCTATCGAGTCAATCAGAGCTGGCGCAGCATTTCGGTCAGCAGCGCCGCCCTGCGCACCAGGGACGACAACAGAACATGCTCCTTTTCGGAATGGATCCCCTCCCCGTCGGGGCCGAGTCCGTCGAGCGTGGCGATCCCCAGGCCCGAAGCGATTGATGCGTCCGATCCCCCGCCGGTCCTTCCCGCCTCTAGGGTCATGTTCAAGCCCATGGCGATGTTTTTAGCGTCGAGCAGGAGGTCTGTGGAAGGCTTCGTTTTTTCCATGGGAGGAGTCAGGCTTTCCATGGAGAACTTTAGTTTCGCCCCGAGCAGGACCGGGGTTAAATTTTTAAAATTACGAATGATTTGTTCCTTCTGGAGCGTGTTCCAAAAGCGGATGTCCAGGACGACCCAAGCTCGGTCCGGGACGACGTTGGCTTTTTCGCCGCCTCCGATCAGCCCGACATTGACCGAAATATCTTTGCTCTTCATCCGGTTGATCTTGCGCAGCTGGCTCATCAACTCATCGATAGCGTTGACCCCTTTTTCCGGAGTCCCCGCGTGCGCCGATTTTCCTTGTGCCTCCAGCCGTATGACCAGCCGTCCTTTTCTTTGTGTTTTCAGGGCGCCGCCGGGAAGGGCGGGCTCCAGGCAAAGGACGCAGGAGGATTTTCTGGCCAGCGTTCGGATAATCTGATAAGATTCCTCGCAGCCGATCTCCTCGGCGGTATTGATAAAGACGGCGATATTTTTTGAGGGGCGTAGATTCAGGTCGTTCATCGTTTTTAGGGCATAGAAGGCCAACACCAGCCCGGCCTTCATATCGAGGGCGCCCGGTCCGAAGACCTTGTCGCCGGCCACATAGAAAGGCATCTGGCGGATTTTCCCGACCGGCCAGACCGTGTCGATATGGGTCAGGACCAGGATTTGGCCTTCCCTCTGCTTGTCCGGTTTGGCCGGGAATTCGATCAGATGGAAGTCTCCGATCTTTTTCTGGGGAAAGCGAGTGATCTTGGCCCCGATCCTTTTAAATTTTTCCGCAAGATACGACGAGCAGGCGTCGACGGCCTTCTTGTCCGAGGTGGGAGATTCGCGCTGGACCAGGTCCTTCAGGAGGCTGACCATTTCTCCCTGGCGAGACTTAAAATAATAATTGAAGTCCATCCATCCTCCTTTCAGGGCGGTTTTAATCTATCATAGGTTCCGGGGAAATTCATCTTTTTTCTCATTGACAGCCGCGCTCCATTCGCGGATACTACTTTTTCCATGGACCTCAAGGCCAGAATTCTTTCCGTCTGCTTGGCGCTCTGCCTGATGGGGGCGCCCGCATTTGCCCAATCCCAAAGGCTGAGCGTGTTGGCCCAAGTCGGCGGCGCCTTTCATGAAGAAAACAACCTCAGGCCAGGGGTTGAAACCGGCTTTGGGGCGTCTTATCCGTTAGGAGCCCGGTTTTCCGTGAGCCTCGAATACCTCTACTGGAAGTGCACGTCTAAAGAGTTTAGGACCAAGCTCTACGATGGAACTCTGACTCTGTCTCCCGTCTTGTTGTCGCTACAATATAACTTTCATCGCAACAAGTTCTTTTTCCCCTATGCTTTCGTGGGGGGCGGGTATATGTTCAATCGGTTTAAGATCGGGAAATATATTTCGATCCCCGAGATCAGGATCGACCAGCGGGTGGATGGAGGTCCGGCGTTTTATTTCGGTCTTGGAGCGCGAATCGGCTTCTCCGAGAGCTGGAGCTTTGTCGCCGAAGCGGCTTATCTTATGCGGAATGCGACCGGAGAGACAATTATTTCAGACATGAATCGGGGGGTCTCCAAAGAAAAGCTCTGGGTGAACCTCCATGTCGTTTTTCTAAAGTTTGGCCTGCGGTTCTATATTTAGCCCTGCCGGATCGATCGGATTCTGTGGATCAACGCTTCGCCATGATGAATCAGCCGGCCTAGGGTTCTTTTCCGGACCCGGATGGCCCCAAAGCGGCAGACCTCGTGGCAACACATACAGTGGATGCACAAGGCTTGGTCCAGCCAGGCCTTTTCCTCCCGGTTCTTGGCGGCGCCGGCTGGGCAAATGCCGATGCATTCCAAACACCCCGTGCATCGCTCGGGCAGGACCTCCGGGATCAAAGCAAGATAGTTATAGATCGAGCCGTAGAGAAGGGAAGGGATTTTACGGCGCAGCAGGCCGGTCGCAATGGCCGAATGCTTAAAGTCGGTGACGCGAACGTTATCCAGCTTTTCGCCCAGAACATCGATCTGGGAAAGATGACCTTGCCCCAGCCCCCTCCGGTGGGCGTCCGACGTCGTCAGGATGCTCATGGGGTTGAAGCCGATGATATGGGAAGCAACGGCATCGACGGCCACACCATCTGGTCCGGCGACCACGATTCCGGTTGTGCGGCAGCGACCGGCGGCCGGGCCTTCGCCTTCCATAGCCACGACGCCGTCCATGACTGTTAGATGGGGCCGGGCGCAGGAAAAAACATCCACGAGCATTTCGCTGAATTGGTCATTGCGGGGGTAGAGCCTGTGGGATCGGATGCGCATTCCGTGGGGGATCACGCCGAACATATTTTTGACCGCGCCGGTGAAAACCGTAAAGGAGTGTGTTTTAAGCTTGGGAAGGTTAACGATGAAATCGGCGTCAAGGACAAGGGGAGAGATGTAGACCGTATTGAGCCGGGTTCCGTCCAGATCGACTTTTTGAAATCCTGCCTCTTTCAGGTTCACCAGGCGCACGCCGATCGAGTGACAGACCTCTCGATAGCCGGAGATATGGAACCCTTCGCTCGGGCTCGATTGAATATCATCGCCGACCGTGACAACGCAATTCATGTCTCTGAGCAGCTTTAGCACCTCGCCGGTGAAAACGGGATGGGTGATAATCCCTCGTTCCGGCGCCGAGGCGGGGGAAAGGTGATTGATCTTAACAAAGACTTTGCACCCGGGGCGGATGAAGGAGGGGAGTCCGCCGAGGAGGTTCAGGCTTTTCTGGAGGGCTGCGGAGACCTTGTCGGGAATGTAATTATCGACAGGGACGACAGCCACGGATGTCTTGGCCATCGCGTTTAGAATAAGGGAGGCGCCGAAAAAAATCAAATTCTTCGAGCCGGGATAGACTTTTCGAATTTGATTTTCGAAGGGATTTGGCTTAAATTACTCGGTGGAGAGTCGAAACGATCAACATGCTTTTGCGCACGTGTCAGAAGGCATTCTTTCTCGGCCTGCTCTTATGCGTCTGCGCGTCCGCGCTGCCGCTTCGCTCTGAAATCGATTACCCTTGGAAGGAAGTCTATATCGGGGCCCTGGACGGGATCGGCTGGTGCGGGCTTGTCCTGGCGCCGCAGAAAGATAGCGCTTTCGCCCTTCGTTTCAAAATCGAGAAGGATGGTCAGATCGCGGACGGCGACGATCTTTTTTACCTCGTTTCCGAGGTCGGCCCGAACTCTCCGGATGGCTTGTACGCCCGGGTGAAATTTGACTTGGGCCTGCCCTTCAAACAGAAGAAAGACACACCCATCCTGATCAAGCCCTCGCCGAAAAATGATGCGCTGGTGCTCGAATGGTCCCGCCAGGACGAACGGACGGTGATCGGAAGGATCCGCGGGCCGAAATACATCAAGATTCACCTTGTCCAATACTTTCCCTGGGATTTTAAAGGACGCTACCGCCTGCTTCCGGACGGCCAGATTCAAGGAGATTCCCGCGCGGCAAAAGTCGTCCACAGCCTGCTCTGGACAAATCGCACGGGGGATGGGGGATCCGAGACAGAGGGGGAAGAAATCACGTTGTCGTTCTCTCAGGACAGGGATCGAAATCTCTATTTTGTGGCCGGGGTCGGTGAGGATATGGATCAACTGAAAGACCATCTCTTCCGCTATAAAAACCGAAAGATTATCGATTCCAAGCTTGCCGATGAGATGGGGCTGTATATGGATAAACGGGTGAAAATCAAAGGCCTTTACCAAGGCGTGCCGGAGGCGGTCACGAACAACATGTCCTGGATGGTCCTCTACCAGCCCGGCAGCCACCGACTCTACACGCCGGCCGGGCGCCGATGGATTTTCTCAAGGCCGGACGGCTCGCCCGACCATTGGCAGATATTCGCATGGGATTCATTTTTTAATTCCCTCGAGCTCGCGCTGGAGAGTTCGAAATACGCCCTCGATGCTGTCAAGGCTGTCCTGGAGACGCAGTACCCGAACGGCAACATCCCCAATTGGAGGAGCCGCTTTGGCGGCACCCCCGATCGGTCCCAGCCTCCCGTCGGGGCGTACGTCGTCCTCAAGCTGTTCCAGAGGTTGGGAGATGTGGAACTGCTGAAATTCGGCTATCCCATCCTTCGCAAATGGCATTCTTTCTGGAAGGCAAAAAAAACCAGCGGCCTGGCGCGTCGGGACGGAAACGGTGATGGACTCCTGGAATGGGGATCGGACAGAGAACTCCTGCCCGAAAAAGTTCCTCCGTGGGAAGAAAATGCGAAAGGGGAGCAGAAGGCCAAATGGGAATCCGGCCAGGACGACTTGCCCAACTGGGACGATGTCCCCTTTGACAATGAGGCCGGCACCCTGACCATGAACTGTGTCGACCTCAACAGCCTTTATGCCCTGGATGCCTGGTGCCTGTCTCAGATCGCCGGCATTCTGAATAAGCATGATGATTACGAAAGCTATTTGGACGAATATGGGAAAATGAAAGAGCTGATCAACGCGCGTCTGTGGAACCAACGCGAAGGCTTTTATTTCGACCGCTATTGGGACGGCCGGTTTTCGACGCATAAAGCCGCCTCGAATTTCTATCCGCTCCTGGCCCGCATTCCGGACGAACAGCAAGCCCGGCTCATGATCAACAAACACTTGCTCAACCCGAAAGAATTTTTGGGGGAGTACATGATTCCGTCTATTTCCCGGGATGACCCGGCCTTCAAGGACCAGCAGTATTGGAGAGGAACGATCTGGCCGCCGACCAATTATCTAGTCTACCAAGGCCTGAAAGCCTACGGGTTTGATGCCGTGGCCTCTGAATTCGCCAAAAAAAGTTCGGCGCTGTTCATGCAGAGCTGGCGGAATTTTCAGCTGTGTCCGGAGAATTTCAATTCCCGAACGGGGGAGGCCGGGGGGGAGCGGTACCAGAGCTGGGGGCCCTTGTTCGCCCTCATCGCCCTGGAAGAATATATCGATTTCACGCCTTGGGAAGGATTCCGCTTCGGCATGATCACGCCGGAGGACGACGGGAAGCTCTTCAGAATCGCCATCCAAGGGCGGCATTATGATGTCGAGGTGGACACGAATGAAATCCTGCTCCGCGAGGAAAACAAGGAGATCTTCACGGTGGACGGCGGCGCCGTCATCCGCCATTTCCTCTACGCCGAAAACGAAGTCTCGTTTGAGATCAAGAGCACGGAGAAGAGGCGTATCAAGATTCAATTCCTAAAAAAGGGAAAATACCAACTCCTCCTGGACAACCAGCTCAAACCCCTGTTCAAAGGGCGTTCTTATAAATTTGATGTCCCGGAAGGGGACCACTCCGTTCTGATTCAACTCCTGGAAGAGCTGGATTGACGGCCTATTTTTTGTTTTCCAAATAAGCCCTTTTCAGCGTGTCGCCGCGCACGCCCTGTCGCAGGGCTTCCAAGGCCAGGATCTCGTCCTGGGGAATGTTACCGAGATTGACATTGGGGCCGAAGCGCAGGATCAGGTCCTGCTGTTGGTTTTTGAGCGGCGCCTCCCAGATCAAGCTGTTCACTTCGGCGACGCCGGCAATGATGTTTTCGACCTCATCTTTTCGCGTCCGCCCTTCCTCGTCGAAAATGCCGACGCCTCGTCCGGCCTCGCGGGCCTCGATGATAACCTTGAAGGCCCCTGCTCTGAGGTCTTGGCTAATGAGCTGATGGACCATGGCGATCGGCAAGCTGTCCTTGGGGTCTTTCTTCCCGACTTCGGTGATGACCTTGAAGCCTTTGTCCAGCGATTTCTTGATCAGATCCGCCCGCGTTTTCTGGTCGAAATCGATGGTTCCGTCCGAGACTTCGATTGCGGAAAAGCCCAATTCCCTGGCGCGCTTCAAATAGTCATTGACGACGCCCTGCCAGACAGCCACCTCGAGGAAGGTGCCGCCCGGCATGGATTCAACGCCGAAGGATGTAATGACCTCATTTTTTTTCTTCAAGAGAGCCCGATCGTAAAACGCGGACGTCCCGAAGGTCAGTTTGATGATATCGATATAATCGACCGCCAGTTCGAGAAGATCTCCCAGAAGACGCAAACCAACCCCTTTATCGATCACCATGGTCAGGCCCGACGTCCGGGGTTTCCGGCTTCGTCCGGCCAAGGGCATTCGGATAATCCCTTCCCAAGCTTTTTCATTCATAGGCGTCTCCTTCCTGTTCCGTCCAGAAGATGTCCCCAGCACTCGGCCGGATTGGATAGCACCGAGGCCATCTTAACGATCGAGTTATGTTCGACAAGCCGATAAGCGGCTGCCAAGCGCGCTTCTGCCAATGCCGGATTATCCAGGCCGCAAATCGTCAGCCGATCATCAAGGACGACGGTCTCGGCGATTTTTTGGGAGAGGTTATCGAAAATAGCCTTAATCGCAAGCCTGTCATCGTCAAAAGCGGCGGAAATGAAGCCTCGCCGTCCTTCTTCGATTCTCGGGAAGAGGAAGATCACTCGCGGCCGGTCGATCGTATCCGGCAGGCATTGATAGGCGGATAAATCCAGCGCAATCTTTTTTCTCCAGACAGCGCTTGCTTTTCTGCCGCGGTCAAGGCGCGTCAGGAACTGTGGGAAGTCATGGACAAGCGTTCCGAGCCGCACATTGTCGACGAGAGAGCCTTTGAACCAGGTGAGATCATTCCCTTCGATTTTAAAATGAACGGTTTCGGTAGAAAAAAGCTTCAATCCCCTGGCGATTCCGCTGAGGAGATAAACTGTCTTGCCGCTTCCGGCGCCTCCCGCGATGACGTATAAAAAATTTCTCTTCTCATCGAAGAGGCCGCAGGCGTGCAGGCTGAAGATGCGATGCTTTTCCTCAAGGAGAAAGAGGATGAACCTATAGAGAAAACCCTGATTGCCCCACAAGCTGAAGCGAAGGTCGGACGCTCCACCTTCGAGTTTGAGAAGCGGTCCGCGAAACAGGGCCTTGCTTTTCGAGAATTCAAATGTCGCGGGGGCGGCGTGCATATTCTCCAAGACAATGTGACCGTCCAGTTTCCCCGAATAGGATATTTCGACCATCTTGGTGAAATCCGTAAGCAGGGATTTGACCTCGATTTTTTGGGGAAACCGGGGGAGAAGAGCATTGGTATTGGAACGAATCCCGACTGTCGCCTTGAGGATCCGGATGCCCATCTTATCCATCGTGGCCTTCGTTCATTAGGAGAGCGAGCGTATCATACATGAATATGCCTGGGGTGACAAACATGGATTCAGGCCCATCGGGAAAAATTGTAACGCTTTGAGTGTTTCAACCGTATTAACAAGAGATGGAATTTATTCGTGATTGAGAAGGAAGGGTCCAGGCATAAAACTTGCACTTATCATTTTTGGATATCGAGGGATATAGCGAGTGGGCAATAGCCTGGTGCCGGGGCTTGATTGCTGCTTCTGCGCGGCTTTCTTGTCAATTAATTTTACATCGGCCGTAAAGTTCTTTAGATAGACCGAGCACAATATATGTCTGCGGAGCCCATGATGAAAAAAAGAGTCTGGTGCGTAATTCTATTTGTTTTTGCTATGTCGTTTGTTTCCGCCCCTGCGATTTTTTCGCAGGCCGACCAAGCGGGACAAGTCGATATTGAAGCCCTTAAGAAAACCGCCCCTAAAGTTTATATTGACTGTAGTTCGTGCGACATCGAATACATTAAGACCGAGATCATATTCGTCAACTACGTCCGCGATCGCAAAGAGGCGCAGGTCCATGTCCTGATCACGACCCAAAGCACCGGAAGCGGAGGCCGGGAATACACGCTCTCGTTTTCAGGCCAGAACGATTTCAAGGGCGTGGACGATACCATTCGGTATTTTTCCAACCAAACGGATACCGAGGACGAAGTTCGAAAGGGGCTGGTCAAGACGCTGAAAATGGGCTTGCTGACGTACGTGGCACGGACCCCCATCTCGAGCCGAATCGCCGTGTCCTATGCCGAAGAGAAAAAATCCGAAGCCGTCTTCGACAAATGGAAATCCTGGGTCTTCAGCATCAGCAGCCACGGCTATTTCAACGGAGAAAAGTCGTACAAGTCCAGCTCCTTAGGCGCGAATGTCTCAGCCAACCGGGTGACTCCGGATATCAAGATTCGACTGGGCCTATCGGCCAGCTATCAAAACGACCTCTATGAATATGAAGATCATTCGGCCCAAAGCGACCAGCAGAGCTATTCGTTCGACGGCCTCGTCGTCAAAAGCCTCGGCGAACATTGGTCGGTCGGGGGATACTTGAATGCGTCGTCTTCAACATACAGCAATATCCGTTTCAGCCTCGGCCCGGCGCCGGCCATCGAGTACAACGTTTTTCCCTATTCTCAGTCCACCCGAAGACAGCTGTGTGTCCTGTACCGGATCGGATTCAACATGGTCCGCTATCGGGAAGAGACGATTTATCTCAAAATAAAGGATAACTTGTGGCAGGAATCTCTGTCGGTGTCTTTGACCGTGAAGGAAAAGTGGGGGTCTGTCTCGGCCCAGCTAGCCGGATCCCACTATTTTCATGATAAGAGCAAGTATCAGCTGAACGCATTCGGCACGATTCAGCTAAATCTGTTCAAAGGGCTGAATGCCTATATTTTGGGAGGCGGCTCTCGGATCCGTGACCAACTCTCGCTGGTCAAAGGAGAAGCCTCTCTGGAGGAGATCATCCTCCGGCGCCGCCAGCTTGAGACCGGATACAGCTACTTCTTCATGTTCGGCTTGAGCTATACCTTCGGCTCGATCTATACCAACGTCGTGAACCCGCGCTTCGGCAGCCTCGGCGGCAGCGGCACGTCGGTTATCATCAACTAAAGGAGAACCCCGTTGAGAACCACGTTCAAGAAGAACCAAATAGAAAACCGGCAGCCTGGAGACGCAAGGGCTATAAGATGGCGAACACGAACCCTGCCAAGGCCAAAAGATGCCACCTTGGCGTTTTCATATCCGATGATGTTCGTTGTGATCCTTGCCTTTCTATCCTTGGCCTTCATAGCGACCGGTTTGGCCCAGACGACGGGTCAAGCCCCGGGCGGGGACCTGAAAAAAAGTGCTCCGAGCGTTTTCTTGAAATCCAGCTTGGATCCCGCCTATTTTCAAAAAGAGATCGCCTACGTTAACTACGTCGAGACCGAAGCCGACGCGCAAGTCCTTGTCGACATCACATCTCAAAAAACGGAGAGCGGTGAAGAATTCACATTTTCTTTTACCGGACGCAAGGAATTTGCGGGCGTCAATGATGTTTTGAAATATACGGCCGATCTGACCAAAAAACCCGAAGACACCAAGCCGGAGCTAGCCAGACTCTTAAAACTCGGTTTGATGCGATACGTTTCGAAAACGCCGATCGCCGGCCGAGTCGATATCTCGTTCATGGACCAGGTCAAACCGACATCTGTGATCGATAAATGGAACTTTTGGGTTTTCAGCCTGAGCGCCGATACGTTCCTTAACGGCGAACAAACCTACAAGATGCAAGACATATTCGGAAACTTCTCGGCGAGCCGGGTCACGCCCGAATGGAAGATCCGGCTCTCGGTGGGAGCTTCTTATATGAAAAATAGCTATTCGGTCGAGGACTATAATTATGAAAGCTCCATGGACAGCCGGAGTTTCAGCGGATTGGTCGTGCGGAGCCTCTCTGATCACTGGTCTGTCGGGGCGTATCTGAGCATTTATTCTTCGACCTATAGCAACACAAAGCTGAGCATCAGCCCGGCGCCGGCTATCGAATATGACCTTTTTCCTTATTCCCAATCGACCAAGAAGCAACTGCGCATTCTCTATCGGTTGAGCTTCGCGGATGTTCGCTATCACCAGGAGACGATCTACGGTCAAACGAAAGAGACCCTGTGGAGCGAATCTCTGACCGCCAGCCTGGAGCTGAAACAGCCGTGGGGCACGGTCAGCACGTCGTTCGCAGGCTCGCATTATTTTCACGACCTCAAAAAGTATCGCCTGACGCTGGACGTCGAGCTATCGCTCCGCATTTTCAAAGGATTGAATTTCAATATTTCCGGCGGAGGGTCGCGGATCCACGACCAATTGTCGCTGGAGAAGGGAGAAATCTCCTGGGAAGAAGTCCTGCTCCAAAGGCGGCAGCTTGAGACGGGCTATAACTATTTCTTCTCACTTGGACTCAGCTATACCTTCGGCTCGACCAGCAGCCACGTCGTGAACCCGCGCTTCGGGTCGGGCAGCGGGACCTCGATCAGCATCAGCGACAAGTTTTAGGGAACGTCCGCCGGACTTCATCACAAAATCTTTTTGACAAGAAGTTGGAAAGGTATATTATACTTTGCTCTTCGCTCGGGCAAGCCGTTGGCGACAGCCTGGAAACCGGGACAGCCATCAAGAAGGTCTCTATCGAAGGCAAAGAAACTGACATGTCCGGCCGCAACACCGAGCCTCTCGAAAAATTTTGAAAAGAGAGAGAACGAGTTGTGAGAGAATGGATGGGGGTGAAATGAGAAGAAGAATATTTGCTCTCTGTGTGTATGTCTTGACAGGCTTGCTTTTTTTGCTGCGAGTTTCGCTCTTCAGCCAAACTCAAAGTCCACCCGCTTATGATATTCTGATCAAAAACGCAACGGTCTATGACGGGTCGCTGGCCGCGCCTTTGAAGGCCGATATCGCCGTCAAAGACGACCGGATCGCGAAGATCGCCAAGTCGATCACAGAGACGGCGGCCCGAGTGATCCAGGCTAAAGGCCTTATCGTCACGCCCGGATTTATCGACCTCCATACGCATGTCGACGAGGGCATGTATTTTCCCGAGAGCCGGGCCTGTCTGAACTATCTGCTTCAGGGCGTGACGAGCATCGTCGCCGGTCAATGCGGCGGAAGCGCCTGGCCGATCTTCGAGAAGGCCGAAGACCTCATCGACACCTGGACCAAAGAGGGGATCGGTCCGAATGCGGCCCTGCTTGTCGGCCACGGCCAGGTCCGGCAGATCGTCCTGGGCATGGAGAACAGGGCTCCAACTCCTGAAGAACTGGCGAAAATGAAAGCGCTTGTCCAGGAGGCCATGGAACAGGGCGCTTCCGGGCTTTCCACGGGATTGATATACCTCCCCGGCTCGTATTCCAAGACCGATGAAATCATCGAGCTGGCCAAAGTCGTGGCGCCCTACGGCGGAATCTATCATACTCACATCCGCAATGAGCGGAACCGGCTTCTCGATGCGATCAAGGAGGCGATCGAGATCTCCGAGAAATCCGGGGCTAGAGGCCATATCTCCCATTTTAAGGTCATGGGAAAGGCCAACTGGGGATTGGTGGGACAAGCCTGCTCGGTCATTGAAGAAGCCCGGGCCAGGAGCCTTAAAATCACGGCCGATCAGTATCCCTACCCCTTTACCAACGGCTATCCCTATCAAGCTCTGATCCCCAGAGCGACTTGGGTCGGACGGGAGGCCGTCGACCGGCTGAATTCTTCCGATGTCCAAAGAATGTTTGAGCATTTCGGCGATTCCGAGCTCGTCGAGCTTTACAAGAAAGTGACTCCCTACTACCCAGTGTCGGAGCGCCAGCTCCAGTTCTTCAAGAGCCTTCCCCGAAATCGGCTGGTGGATTTCGCGTCCCAGTTTCTATTCGACCTATCGAGTTTCCAGGGTCCGGAGAACATGCGAGAACGGATGCTTTTCCTCAAAAGGATGGCCAATCCCGAGGAAGCGCGGAGGATCCGTCAGGAGGTACGCAAATCTATCGAGGACACTCTCGGTCCTGAAAATTATGTGGTCGGCATATGCGTCGAGAAGAACCTGGAGGGGAAATCGCTCAAAGAGGTGGCCGCGATCAAGGGAAAAACCATCGAGGACGCGGCCATCGAGCTCGACCTGATGGGCGCCAAATGCATCCCTTTTCAGATGTGCGAACCGGATATCGAAACGATCATGAAAAAAGACTATGTGGGTACTGGAAGTGATGGAACAGCACCTCCCTATGGGATCGGACTTACCCATATCCGTTCCTATTCCACGTTCCTTCACAAGATCAAAAAATATGCGATCGACAAAAAAATTATATCCTTATCCCAAGCCATCCGCTCGCAGACATCCTTGCCGGCAGAGATCATGAACTGGAACGATAGGGGTTGGGTCAAGGAAGGGTATAAGGCCGACATGGCCGTCATCGACCTGAAAAACGTCAAGCTTCCCACCTCCATTTCCAACCCCCACCAGTACAGCCAGGGCGTGGCTTTCCTGCTTATCAACGGGCAGCTGACCATTGACAACGGGAAATGGAACGGGAAGCTTCCCGGAAAAATTTTGAAGCTCAAAAAATGAGGAGGTCCTATGAGTCTTAAATTTTCGAGGAGGGAATTCCTAAAGACGGGCGTCGGCATCGGCGCGGCCTCGATGATCGGGGGAGGGAAAGGGCTGATCGGCCAAAGCTCCGCCGTCGTGCCGCAGTCCACGGGTTCGATGCGGGTGGTCGCCTCGGGCAACGGGATCCGGGCCACGGAAAAAGCCATGGAGCTCATGCTCAAAGGCACCGACCTTCTGGATGCTGCCATCGCCGGTGTGAATATCGTCGAAGAGGACCCCAATGATATGTCGGTTGGCTACGGCGGTCTGCCCAATGAGGAAGGGGACGTCGAACTCGATGCTTCGGTGATGTACGGACCCACCCATATGTCGGGCGCCGTGGCCGCTCTGCAGTTTGTCAAAACTCCTTCCAAGGTGGCCAAGTTGGTCATGGAACGGACGGAGCATTGCCTGCTCGTGGGGAAAGGGGCGCTGAAGTTCGCCATGGCCCACGGATTCCAGAAGGAAAACCTGCTGACCGACCGCGCCCGGGAGGCCTGGCTGCGCTGGAAGGAAACCCTTTCCGACAAGGACAATTGGCTCCCCCCCAAATCCGAAAAGCTGCCGGCGGAGCTCCAGGGCGCCGTCATGACGTACGGCACGATCAATTGCATCGCCATGGATGCCAAAGGGAACCTGGCCGGCGTGACGACAACGAGCGGACTTTCGTTCAAGATCCCAGGACGGGTCGGGGATTCGCCCATTATCGGCGCCGGACTCTATGTCGATAACAACGTCGGTGCGGCGGGCTCGACCGGGCTGGGCGAGGCAAACATCATGAATTGCGGGAGCTTTCAGGTCGTCAATTTCATGGCCCAGGGGCACTCTCCGGAACAGGCCTGTCTTAAAGCCCTTGAACAAATCTCCAACAAGACAAAATCGATCCCTCGGCGCCTCAATTCGGAGGGACTGCCCAATTTCGGCTTGAGTTTCTATGCCCTCAACAAGAAGGGCCAGTACGGATCGGCCACCATGTGGGGGAGCGGCCGCTATGCCGTGCACGACGGACAAAAAAACGACCTTAAAGAGAGCGCCTACCTCTATAAAAGAAAGGCATGATTCTCATTCTTCAAGGATGAGAACCCTGTAGCCGTCTTGAGAGAGGCTTTCGGCGATCGCTCGCGAGGCGGCCTGGTCCTTGGTCTGGATCCGGACACGGAAATATCGTTGGGATGCGGTTTCGAACAGAGAGATAAAGACCTTGTTGTATTTATTTTTGAGCCGGCTCTCCAGGGCCCGCGCATTATTTTCCGAAATAAACGAACCCACCTGAATGACGAACTTCTGCCCGGCCTCCGCTTGGAGGGCCTGGCCTTCTAGGATGTCCAGTCGGACGGGCGCGGTTCCATGACCTACGATATCCAAGAGCCTGGCCGCCGCGTAGGACAGGTCGATGATGCGCTCTTTGACAAAAGGGCCCCGGTCATTGATGCGGACGACAGCGGTGCGGCCGTTATCTAGATTTGTGACCATCACCTGGGTCCCGAAGGGCAAGGTCCTGTGGGCGGCGGTCATCTCGTACATGTCGTAAATTTCCTTGTTGGACGTCGGCTTTCCATGGAAATCCGGGCCGTACCAAGATGCCATACCCGTCTGGACGGTACCGCCCCCAGAGAAATATCTGGCTCTGGCGCAGGAGGCCAGAAAGAATAGGGAACAAAGGCTCACCAACATCAATTTTTTTGGGACCGGTTGCGACAGCATCTTTTTGAAAATATATGATACCAGGCCGGCCGGGGTACGGCAATCGCCCTTGTCGATGATTCGAGGAATGAATTCTCTTCGCTCCGCCTCACCTTCAAGGGTGAATTGGAAAAAGTGCTCCATTTATTATAAAATAGCGCGCCATAAGGTCCCTATGAAAAAAGTCCTGCCATTCCTTCCGGCCGCCCTCTATTATGGGCTGATTTTTTTCCTTTCGTCCCGGTCCCATTTGCCGAGTATCTCTGTGCCCAACTTTGATAAATTGGCCCATGGGGCGGCATTCTCGGTCGTGGGATTTCTGCTGGCCTATGGTTTTTTCAAAAGCCTTCATGCTTCTCTCAAGATAAAAATCTTGTTCGTTTGGCTTTTGGGGACCGGGCTGGGAATCCTGGACGAAATCCATCAGATCTTTGTCCGAGGCCGGAGCTCGGACCCGCTGGACGCCACGGCAGACGCCATTGGCGTGGGACTGGGGATTCTTTTGTATTGGCTGGTCGTGAGCAGAAAAAAAGCAAACTCCTAGCCTCGGAATATTCCTCGTCGCAACCTCTTGACAAAATTATTTGCCCTATTTATAGTAAATCTATACAAATGATAAGAAATGTAGGAAATAAGCCCGCGCGCCCCGGGAGATGGCCCGGGCAACAAAGACCGCCCTGTCTGTCCTGGTCGTTGTTTGGCTGTTGTGGAGCATCGATTGTTGGAATGCCGGGAATCCCGTGCGAGCCGGTCAAGGGAGTCCGGCAGGTCCGCCGACGCTCAGCCATGACCTGGCGCTGGGGGGAGTGAAACATGCCTCGAACTTCTGCCAGCCGGTCCAAAATTGTTCGGCTTGCCACGGCGAGACCCTCCAGGGCGGAAGCAACCGTGAGCCGTCGTGCACCAAGTGCCACGGCAAGACCTGGTGAAACCGATGGAGGGGCCCGTAACCACATCGTTGACGCGGTCCCCGAAAAGGGGATACGCCGTCTTCGGCCTCGTCCTGATCCTCGCGCTGGCCGGATCGTTCTTCGTCCTGTCCAGCTGCCGGACCGGGGACCTGGCGGTTAAGCTCGACCAGAAAATCAAGACCAAGGAAAAACCGGCCCCGGACGACGTCAAAGAGCATGCCGCCACCGGATTCCCCCTTGAAGGACGCCACGCCGACTACCACAAGGGTTCTGCCGCCCGTGACTGTTACGTCTGCCACCGCCAGCCGGCCTGGACAGTTAACAGCTTCAACCACAACACCATCGGCTTCCCGCTGATGGGCGCCCACCGGGCCTTCGAATGCGGCGACTGTCATCGCGACGTGCAGTCGTTCCGCATCACGCCGCGGCCCAACTCCTGCGCCGTCTGCCACGAATCCGCCTACCGGTCGGCGTCCTTCCCCCACGCCAACTACGGTGCCGGCAAGAACTGCCAGGAATGCCATCTCCAGGACACCTGGAATTACGCCCACAGCCCGTTCTGGTTCAACATTCAGACGGGATCGATGGCCGGGTTGGAATGTGCTTCCTGCCATAAGACGGCGGGCAAATACGCGGATTACACCTGCCATGACTGCCATAAGGGCCATGCGGGCGACCGGAACGGGCGCTGCATGGACTGCCATCCGGGAGGTCCGCCCATCAAAGGCGAGGCCAAGCCCGCGGCGAGGGTGTCATGAAGGCAAGGCGAAAAGAGCGGACGGCGATCGGGGCAGTGGTTGTCCTTCTCGCGCTCGGTGTCGGGGCCTTGGCTCTGCGGGCCCAGGAGTCGTCCGACAAGCCGGCCTCGAGCCGGGTTCCTTTCAGGGGATACTTGAGTTTCCGATATATGTATGTCGGTTCGGCCGCGGCCTCGACCGTGGGAAACGGGTTCCGCCTGACGGGGCAGATACGCTGGAACCTGGCCGATGACAAGATCACCTTCCGCTACCGGAGCAACAGCTGGATCAATTTCTCCCACCCGGCCAACCAGGTCCTCGAAAGTCCCTACGAGAACAAACATATCCTTCAAACGATCGCTATCGACACCACCGGACTCATCGCTCCGGGCGTCAAAACGACACTGGGCCGGTTCTTTCCCGAATTCGATTACGCCAGTTCGCCCGTCCTGGACGGTGCCGCGGCCAGCTGGATGCAGGGCGGACTTCCCTGTCCGCGGCGGCCGGCCGCATGGTCGATGTTTGGTCGGGCAAGGAGGCGAGCGGTAATATCTTTGCCGCGGCCCAGATCAAGTACAAGGATCGCCACTTCAGCCTCAGCGGCGGATACAACGCGGGAAGCTATCCGGGTTTCGCCTCGAACATCCTGAAAAAAGAGCTCCCGGTTGGTCTGAACCTATTCCTGACAGATTCCTTCTGGATCGAGGCCTACGGCAGCTATGAGGTTCAGGCCAGCCAGGTCGCCCGCGCGGGCTTGAGCCTGTCTTGGCACTCGAACGCGATGTCCTTCTCGCTGTTGGCCTCGCAATGGACCAACCCGTTCGACCAGCTTTTCATCCTGGATAAGACGAGCCAATATGGGACGTGGGGACTTTACGCCCAGGACGTGCCGGCCGTCTACAAAGATCTTCGGATTTCCACTGGCTGGGGGAGCGGCGGCTGGGGCGTGCGCGGATCGTTCGGCCTTATGGGCGGGATCCGCTCGGGATGGATCGCCAACGCCAGTCTAACTCTCCCCGAGGCAGCCGGCCTCCGGTTGACCCTCGGCGGCCAGGCTATGAAGACGGATTTCATCGAGTTTTATTCGCTCGATGTCATGATGATGACACAGGCGGGCGACCTATCCCTCCAGCTGCAATCCCAAACGCGCTTTTACCAGTGGCTGCCGCGCCCGTCCGGGTTTCACAACATGGACAATTACTCAGAGGTCATGGCCGAATATCCCCTGCAGAGGCATTTTTATTTGAGCGGGGCCGTGGGCGGTTATTTTCGCAGGCTGGGGAACGAAGCGTTCAAGCCACAAGTCGAGCTGCGACTGATTTTCAGAATCTAGGCAAAAGGCTCGCCGAGAAATCTCACCAGTTTTTTCTTCAAAAGGGCGAACGCTTTTTGGGGGTCGGAGCAGAAGATGAAGAGCTTCGCATCCTCCGCCGATATCGTCCCATATTTGATCATGGCCCTGAAGTCCAGGACTTTCCGCCAGTAATCTTCTCCATAGAGCATGACGATGACTTCTTCTCTGGCGATTTTACCCGTCTGGATCAGGGTGATCGTCTCGAAAAATTCATCGAGAGTGCCGTACCCGCCGGGAAAGGCGAGCACGGCCCGGGCTCGGGAAATAAGCCAGAATTTTCTCATGAAGAAATAGTGAAAGATAAAGGAGAGCTCGGGAGAGATATAGGGGTTCGGCGCCTGCTCGTGGGGCAGAGAAATGTTCATGCCGATTGTTTTTGCGCCGGCGCGGAGCGCGCCGCGATTGGCCGCTTCCATAATGCCGGGGCCGGCTCCCGTACAAATGACAAAATTTTTCCCCTTGGGCTTTAAAGGGATCGCCCATTGGGCCAGGAGGAAGGCCAACTCCTCGGCCTCCCAGTAATATTTTGTTAGCACAGATCCTTGGTCCTCAGGATTGGCCCTGGCCGACCCGAGAAAAAGCACAGTATTGTTGACTTTCAGCCTGTCCAGCCTCGACAAAGGCTCCAGGTATTCGCTGAGAATACGCAGGGTGCGAGCATCGGTGGAGCTCAAGAATTCGGGGTTGCTGTACGCCTTTTCAGGGAATGATTTACTGTTCATAAGGGAATTCTAACTGAAACCCGTTTTGACTTCAATCAGTCCCTATGGTATCTATATGGGCCTGAAAACGATGAAGGAATGAGGATGAGTCGGTCTCTGGAGAACCTGGCCAGGATGGAATATCCGGGTCGGGCGTTGGCCATCGGCCGGGACCTGTCTGGTGCGTTCAACATTGTCATCTATGCCGTCACCGGAAGGTCGCCTTCGAGCCAAGCTAGGCGCTTGGAGCTAGACGCCAATGCCATCTGGACTAAGCCCACAGACCCCGAAGCCCTCCGAACAGGGAACCCTGACCTGTTGATCTATCCGGCTGTCATCTTATCGGAAGCGTTGGCCGTCAGCAACGGCAGACAGACCTCCGACATCGCTGCCCGATCCGGTCAAAGCCCGGTCCAGGTCCTGGATGCGGCTTTGAAGAGCTGGGAATACGAGCCCGATTCCCCCATATTCACGCCCCGCATCAGCGGCTGCATTCTTCCGTCCGGGCGGGCCGGCCTGAGTCTCATCAAACGGGCAGAGAGCGGCGCTTCACTCCGTTTTTTTTTCGAAGTGGCGCTCATTCCGGGCAAAGGAAAACTCTTGACCACCTATACCGGCGAAAACAAGGACCCCCTCCAACCTTATGCCGGGGAACCTCTTGATCTTGGTCTCAGGGAACCGACGGCCCAGGCCTTGGCCGAAGCGGTCGACCAAGCCCTCAAACCGCAGGGGAGGGAAGGGGACTTCCGCGTCGCAGTGGCCTGTGTCTTTGCCATGGCGACCAATATGAAAGACCATCGGATATTTATCATCAACCGCCATGAAGGGAAGCGACGATGAGCAAAGAGCAACCGGATAAATCGGCTAGAAAGCAATATTTCACGAGGGTGAGAGAGCAATTTCCAGAGCTGCTGGAATTCGGCGGACAAAAATTCCTTAAAAGGCTGTCGATGAGATATGGAGAGAATCCCGGTTATCCGGCCGCATTTTATATTGAAGAAAAAGCGGCCGGTCCCAACATGGCCACCATGCAGGTCCTCCAGGAAGGGACCAAAGGTCTGAGTTATATCAATGTGGGAGACATGGATCTTGGCCAGAGATTGGCCCGGAAGCTGAACGACATCTACAAAAAGAAGCATGTCTGCGTTCTGATCAAACACGAGATGCCGAGCGGCGTGGCCCTGGCAGACGGTCCCCAAGAGGCGTTCGAGAAGGCTTGGCAGAGCGACCCGTTGTCCAATTTCGGCAGCGTGGATGTCTTCAATTTTGCCGTCACGGATGGACTGGCCAAACTGCTCGTGGAAAGTCCGCGGAACGTCGAGGTCGTTTATGCCCCGGATTTTACGCCGGAGGCGCTCGGGATCTTGTCCCAGCGAAAACCGCTCCGGGTCGTCCGGATGGGCGCTCCGCTCGACAAGCCCGCCGTCGACAATGGGCTTGAATTCAAGCGGGTGGCGGGCGGACTCCTCGTCCAGAAAAGATTCGATTCAAAAATCACCTCGGCCGCGTCCGTCGAGACAGTTTCTCGGCGGAAACCGACGGACGATGAAGTCCAAGCGGCCGTCTTCAACTGGATCGTGGCTTCGTTTACCCGCTCCAACGCCGTTGTCATTGGCACGGCCGACAAAGTCCACGGCATCGGCTCGGGCCAGAGAAGCCGCATCGATTCCGCGGAAAATGCCATCCGCTACTCGCGGCGCGGCTATGGGCCGGAGGGATGCGTGATGGCTTCGGATGCGTTCATGCCGTTCCCCGATGTAGTCGAACTGGCCGCCCAAAACGGCATCACCGCGATCATCTATCCGCTCGGCTCGGTGAAAGACCAGGAGGTCATCGACAAGGCCAACGAGTATAACCTGGCCATGATCGTCACGAGAAAGCCGGGCGAGGTCGATTGCGAGCGGTGCTTCTTGCATCGGTGACCTTGGCCATGGGCTTAAAAACATATCAAGACAAAAGGAATTTTAAAAAGACTCCCGAGCCCGCGGGGACGTCCGAAAGAAAGAAAAGCCAAAAAAAGGCGGACCTTCTCTACACCATCCAGCGCCATCGGGCTTCTCATCTTCATTTTGACTTGCGTCTCGAAGAAGACGGCGTCTTGAAAAGCTGGGCGATCCCCAAAGAGCCTCCGCTCGAAGAGGGCGTCCGCCGGCTGGCCGTCCAGGTGGAGGACCATCCGCTGGACTATGCCGGCTTCGAAGGGACGATTCCCGAAGGCGAGTATGGGGCCGGGACCGTGGAAATCTGGGACAAAGGACGCTATGTGCCGGAGGAAACGTCGCCCGCGAAACGAGTGTTCGAGATCAAAGGCCGGGTGCTCCGCGGGACCTACGGCCTCATCAAGCTCAAAAGCAAAGAACCGCAGGATCGCAACTGGCTATTCTTTAAGCTGAAAGGCGGCCCAGCCTAAGGCCGATCAAGAGGATGGAAGCCATGGACCTAGCGATTCTTTGGCATTTTCACCAACCCCTTTACCACAAGCCCAAAAGTCGCCACTACATGTTGCCATGGGTCAACTATCACACGACGAAAAATTATTATCAGATGGCCCGACTGGCGGAGGAAAGTGGATTTCCATGCACCTGCAATTTTGTTCCCTGCCTGTTGGAGCAGATCGACGATTATGCCTGCGAGAGGGCGTCCGATCCCTATCAGCGGGCGCTTGAAAAACATCCGGACCAGCTCGAGTCCTTTGAGCTCGAGCTGTTAAAGAACTTCGTCCCGGACGAACCTGACCCGGCCGCTCTTCAGTGGAAAGCTCTTCGCTCTTTCTTTTCTCCTGTAGAGGAGATCCCTGGGGACAAGGAGGAGCTGCTTCATCTTCAAAAAGAGATCTTTCAAGACCTTTTCCTCTTATACAACAGGCTGGCCCAGGGAGCGGGGCTCGAATTGACCACCTCGCCCTACTACCATCCTCTTCTGCCTTTGATTTTCGACCTGGATGTCGCCGGCGATGGTCAGCGGCCGCCCGTTTCCTTCCGCCATCCCGAGGACGGCGAACAGCAAATCCAAACGGGCCGTGAATATTTCAAAAAGACGTTCGGCTTTTATCCCCAGGGGATGTGGCCGTCGGAGGGCGGAATAAGCCGCAGCGTCGCCCGAGCGATTGCCGCTGCCGGTTTCAGCTTCGCCGTGACGGATGAGAATGTGCTCTGGAAAAGCCTGAACAAGCCGGTCGACCGAAAATACCTCTATCGTCCCTATGTCTCCGAAGGCCTGGCCGTATTTTTCCGGGACCGCGAGCTTTCGGACCTGATCGGATTTGAGTACCACAAATGGGACGAGCGGGACGCGGTTCAGGATTTCATCCGGAGAATCAAGGAACGGAAAAAAACCTGCGATGACCATTCCATCCTGGTGATCGCCCTCGACGGCGAAAATCCCTGGGGTTCTTATCGTCAAAATGGAGTCCCTTTTCTTAGGGAATTTTTTCTCCGCCTGAAGGAACAACAAGACATCCGTCCCACGCTTTTTCGGGACCATCTGGCTCGCCACAAGCCTTCCCTTGAGGTGCCTCTCGTCCCCGGCACTTGGCATGGGAATTTTTCGAAATGGGTGGGCACTCCGGCCAAGAACGAGGGCTGGGTGGAGCTCGGCAAGGCCCGGGCCGCTTGCGGCCCCAGCCAAGAGATCCTGGTCGCGGAAGGCTCAGACTGGTTCTGGTGGTTTGGCGAAGAAGTGACCGCAGAATTCCGCTATCTTTTTAAGAGCTATATTGAGGAAGCCTACAGACAGACAGGAAAAAAGCCGTGACCATAGAAAAACTCACTTTTCTGCTGGCCGTCCATAACCACCAGCCGGTGGGGAATTTTCTCTCAATTTTCAAGCACGCCTTCAACGATTGCTACAGGCCGTTTTTTGAAGAGATCGAAAAACATCCGGCCCTGAAGCTGACCGTTCATTTTTCTGGCCCCCTTTGGGAATACATGCAGGAGAAGGACAAAGCATGTTGGGACATCATGCAGGAGCTCGTCAGAAGACGGCAGGTCGAGCTCCTCGGCGGAGGCTTCTATGAGCCCATCCTGTCCATCATTCCTGAGGAAGACAGGCTCGGGCAGCTGGCGATGATGAGCCAATTCCTGGGGGAACATTTCGGAACCAAGCCGCGAGGGGCCTGGCTGGCCGAGAGGGTCTGGGAGCCAAGCCTCGCTAAAACATTTGCCCAGGCCGGCATCGAATATACGCTTCTCGACGAAGAGCATTTTCATTACGGCGGGATCGCCGACATTCACGAAATATACATCACCGAAGATGAAGGGTGCGCCGTCAAGCTTTTTCCGATTGACAAGAAGCTCCGCTATCTTGTTCCTTTTCAGGGGCTGGAGGAAATCCGGGCTTATCTCGACTCCGTCAAGAGCGCGGGGGGTCTGGCCATCCTTGGTGACGACGGGGAAAAATTCGGCCTTTGGCCCGGCACACATCAATGGGTTTATAAAGACGGCTGGCTGGCCCGTTTTCTGAATTTTCTGGAAAGCGAAGACATCTGGACGCAGACCTACTCCCAGGCCTTGGACTCTCACCCGCCCAAGAGATGCGTCTATCTGCCTCCCGCTTCCTATGAAGAGATGATGGAGTGGGTGCTGCAGCCAGAAGATCTCGAAATTTTCAAGAGGCTCAAGGACCAGACTCCGCCCCAAGCCCGACGCTTTCTGCGCGGAGGGTTTTTCCGAGAATTCTTTTTGAAATACCCGGAGTCCAATCATCTTCATAAGAAAATGCTTTTTGTCTCCGGGCGGGTCCGGGAACAAGGGGATAGCGAGGCCCGAAGAGAGGTTTACAGGGGCCAGTGCAATGATCCTTACTGGCACGGCATCTTCGGCGGCCTTTATCTTCCGCACCTGAGGGAGGACGCGTACTCCCATCTCCTGCGCGCGGAGAGCCGTCTGCCTCAGATGTCCGGCTGGAAAGAGTTGGATTTGGATCTGGACGGCGCCGCCGAAATCGTCCGCCAGGGAGGGTCGTTCGGCTTGGTCATCAAGCCGTCGCTCGGGGGAAATATCGTCGAGCTGGATTACTATCCGCTGTCGCGAAACCTGTGCAACGTCCTATCGCGCCGAAAGGAATCCTACCATCTCCCCACGGCTGCGGAGGGAGACGGGGGCAGAAGTATCCACGAGCTCGCCAAGGAGCTCCCGCAGGGAGCCCAGAAGCTCTTCCGTTATGACCGGCACCGGCGCACCTCGGGAGTCGACCATTTCCTGCCTCCGGCCACAACAACGGAACAATTCCAGAATATCGATTACGAAGAACAGGGGGATTTTGTCGATCAAGCTTATAGATTCAATGCGGGCGAGGCCGGCCTTAGCCTTTTCCGAGAAGGCCATGTCCGGCAGGGCGATGAGCGGATCCCCGTTTCCATCCAGAAAGTCATTATTCCCCGGGACGAGGAAATCCTCGTCCGATACACGATCCAAAACGGCTCGGATAAATCCATCGATCTATTGTTCGGTTCGGAATGGAATTTTTATATGATTCCCGACGAATTGACGCTGGGGGAAGCGGAGGTCCGCCTGCTCAGGGGAAAGATCCTTTTTGAAGCAAATCCGCGACAGGCTCTCTGGCACTTTCCGTTGCAGACCCTCTCCCAATCCGAAAAGGGTTATGATATAATTCATCAAGGCTTTTGCTTGCTTCCCAACTGGAAAATATCCTTGCCCGGCGGGGCGACCTTTTCTGCCGAAATTCGTTTGCAAGAAAATAAAACGTGAAGCCAAAATATTTTTTGCTCGTCCTGCACAGCCATATCCCCTATGTCATCGCCCATGGGAGCTGGCCGCACGGCATGGACTGGCTGTATGAGGCTGCCGCAGAAAGCTATCTGCCGCTTTTGGATGTCTTTTTCAAATTGGTGGATGAAGGCCTTTCTCCCCAAATCAACATCAGCTTTACGCCTGTCCTGATGGATCAGCTCAAGAGCTCTTATTTCCGAGAGGGGTTTGAAGGTTATCTAAAGATGAAGATCGAGGCGGCCGAGCGCGACCGGCGATATTTCGAGAAGACGGGCCAGGGCGAGCTCCGTGGGCTGGCTATTTACTGGGAGAACTGGTATGAACGGATTGCCCGGCAGTATTCCGAAAAATATAACGGCGATATCATCGACGCCTTCCGCCGTCTCCAGGACGATGGTCACATCGAGGTACTCACATCCGGCGCCACCCACGGCTATTTTCCGCTTTTATCCAGAGATGAATCGATCGAGCTTCAAATCCGCCAGGGAAAGCTCGTTTATCGGCGCTTTATGGGGCGTGAACCCGAAGGATTCTGGGTTCCCGAATGCGCTTATCGACCCGCTTACAGTTGGAAGCGGCCGTTTGGAGACACAGAGCCTTATGCACGCCAAGGCGTGGATGAAATCCTGGAGAAAGAGGACATCGGCTATTTCTTTGTCGATACGCACCTTCTGCGGGGAGGAGAAGCCAAAGGCGTCTATACCGACCGCTTTCCGGCGCTTAAACATCTCTGGGAAAAATTCAAGGATCAATACGCCCCGGAACAGGAATCTTCCCAAACTCCCTATTTGCCCTATCTGGCCTACCCCTCCAACGTGCCCTTTTTCGTCAGGGACGAAGTTTCCGGGTCACAGGTCTGGAGCCGCCACTTGGGATACCCGGGGGACAGCTGGTACCTTGAGTTTCACAAAAAACATTTTCCAGGCGGCATACGGTATTGGAGGATCACTTCGAACGACGCCGATCTCGCCGATAAAGCCGTTTATAATGTTGATAGGTCCGCAAAACGCATGGAAGACCATGCCGCACATTTTGTTGGCATTCTCCAAGGATCTCTAAAGGATAGAAAAGCGGGAGCTGTCGTCGCCCTTTACGATACCGAACTCTTCGGGCACTGGTGGTTTGAAGGTCCGGAGTGGCTTTATGCGGTGCTCAAGAAATTGGCTTTGACGGAAGTCCGCCCGCTGACTTGCGGCCGGTCTCTGAAACAAATCCCGGCACAGACCAGCGTCTCGCTCCCAGAAGGGTCGTGGGGAGAGGGTGGGTTTCATTGGATTTGGCTCAACGAAGACACCTCCTGGATATGGGAAAAGGTCTACCGTATCGAAGACGGCGCCGCCAAGCTAGACCAAGCAGTGCTGTCAAAAAAAGAGGTAAGCCGCAGGCTACTAAGGCAATTTTTAAGGGAAAAGTTCCTCTTGGAAAGCTCGGACTGGCCTTTTTTAGTTTCCACCTGGTCGGCCAGGGATTATGCGGAAATCCGGGCGGCCGAGCATTATGAGCGAGCCTCGGCACTCTTGGCTTGGCTCCGGCGGGGAAATGCCCTAAGCCCTGAGGACGAGCGTCTTCTTCAATCCTGGGAGCTGGAAGACGGCCTGTTCGAGGAATTGGTCACAACCGATGGAAAACCTATTTGAGAAAACTCTGGTCATGATCCTTTCCGGAGGGAAAGGCGAGCGGCTGTATCCCTTGACCAAGGACCGGGCCAAGCCTTCCGTCCCTTTTCTCGGCACGTACAGGATCATCGATTTCAGCCTTTCCAACAGCCTGAACTCCGGGCTCCGCAAGATTGCCCTTCTCACTCAGTACAAATCTCTTTCGCTCGAACGTCACATTCTGTTCGGGTGGAACATCTTCCATCCGGAAAGCCGAGGTTCGATCATCTCGCTTCCGGCCCAGGGGCGTGTGGGGGAGCGCTGGTACGAAGGGACCGCCGATGCCGTGTTTCAGAATATCTATTCGATTCAGCAGGAAAACCCGGAAGTCGTGCTCGTGCTTTCGGGGGATCATGTTTACAAGGCCGATTACGGCCGGATGATCAGGTTCTATCTCGATAAAGACGCCGATGTCGTGGTCATGGCCAAGCCCGTGCCGCGCCATGAGGGAAGGAGATTCGGCATCGTCCGGACGGATGCGTCTGGACGGATCAGGGAATTCGTGGAAAAGCCAAAAAATCCTCCTGCCTTGCCCGGTGAGCCAGATCAGTCACTTGCCGCCATGGGAATCTATCTGTTCAAGACGCCGAACCTGGTCCGGGCCCTCATGCAGGACGCGAAGAACGCCAAGAGCAGCCACGATTTCGGCAAGGATGTCCTGCCCCGTCTCGTCGGGGAACACAAGGTCTATGCCTATTCCTTCCAGGGATATTGGGAAGATATCGGGACGATCGACGCCTACTGGAAATCCAACATGGCCTTTCTCTCCCCGGCGCCTCCGTTCGACCTCTATGATGCGACCTGGCCGGTCCGGACGTATCAAGGACAGAACCCTCCGGCGTTTGTCGATAAAAGCTCCCTGGTCAATTCCATCGTCGGCCCGGGATGCCGTATCTCGGGGGCCAGCCTCAAGAATTCCATCCTGTCTCCCACTGTCCAAATCGGCCGACACTCTGAGATTCTGGATTCGATCATTTTCGAAGGAGCCCAGATCGGGAAAAACGTCAGACTGAAAAAGGTCATCGTAGACAAGGTTTCCATCATCCCGGATGGTTTTACCATCGGCTATGACCCAAACCAGGATGACCGCTATTTCAAAGTTTACGGCGAAGGCATCCGCATCGTGCCCAAGAACTGGAGGCTGGATTGATCCAAACGTTTCAATTTTCCGCGTCGGATTTTCAGAAGGACGAGCCCAGGGAGCTGATGCTCCTATCCATCATTAGCCAGAGTTTTTTTCAGCCCTTCTCCATCGAGGACAATCTACTCGTCATCTTGACCGCGTTGACCTCGGGGTCGGGCGTTGGGTTCAATCGGGCCATGCTCTTCCGGACGGCCGGAGAGGTCCTCAAAGGGGAACTCTGGCTCGGCCCCAAATCCGCTGAAGAAGCGAATTCCATTTGGGAAGTACTCTCCACGCCCGGCATCGGCTATGTGGAAATCATCGAACATAACCGCGCTCTTCTCAGCCGGCAGGCGGATTCGCTGAGCAAGAGGCTCAAGCCTCTTGTCTATTCTCTGGACCGAGAGCCGCTGTCGATTCCTGCCCTGGCCGCCGCCAAAAGGGAAGTGGTTTGGGTCAAGGACGCCCGTTCCGAGCCGTCGGTGGACAAGACTTTTTTGGACGTCATCGGTGTCGATGAGTGGCTCTGCGTTCCACTGTTCTCGGGTGAGGAAGTCCTGGGCGAGGTCATCCTGGACAACGCGATCACGCGACGGCCGATCGAACGCAAAGACATCAAGCTGGCCAGCCTGTGCGGCCTGATGGCCGGGAACTATATGTATGCGACGATGCTTCATAAAAAGCTAGCGGACATGGAGCGCATGGCCGCCCTTGGCGAAATGGCCATGTTCGTGATGCACCAACTGCGCAACCCTCTAGCCGCTATCGGCGGCTTCACCGATCAACTCGTCAATTTCCCGAACGATGAAGTCCGGACGCGGCGGAACCTGGACATTATCAGGAAAGAAATCAAGCGGCTGGAAGACGTCTTGTTCAAGCTGACGCCATTCTTGAAAATGGATATGCGGAAACCGATTTCCTTTGAGCTTCCGCCCGTTGTCCAGACCGTTCTTCAGGGCCCAAACATCCAGGCTAAGCGCGAAAGCATCCCCATCGAGGTCGAAATCGAGGATAGGCTTCCTGAGATTCTCGGGGACCCGACCTACGTCGGAGAAGCGCTGCGCAATCTCCTGGACAACGCTCTGGAGGCGACGAAGAAGGGGGGCCGCGTTTCTGTCCGCGCCGGCAGGCAGGAAAAGAACTGGGTCATCTTATGCATCCAGGACACGGGAAAGGGTTTGCCGGAATCCGTCAAGGACAAGTTGTTTGACCCGTTTTTTTCCACAAAGGACAGGGGTATGGGGGTTGGACTGTTCTTTGTCAAGCGGGTTATGGACGCCTATGGCGGCAGGATCGAAGTCGAGAGCGAACTCGGCAAAGGGACGCTGTTTCGTTTGTTTTTTCGGAGCCGTGAAGAAAAGGGGGAAAATCCATGAAAAAACTGTTGATTGTCGAAGACGAGGAAGCCCTCTGCCTCCTCTATAAAGAAGAGCTCAGCCGGGAAGGCTACGATGTGACGACCGTCCATAATACCGAGCAGGTCCTGGAAATGCTCGGCCGGGAGAGTTTCGACCTGATTGTCACGGATATCCGGATGCCCGGCCGGGACGGCGTCGAGCTCATCACAGAGATCATGGGCCTGCGCAAGGACATCCCGATCATTATCAACACCGCCTATCAGAGCTATCGAGAAGACTTCATGACATGGGCGGCGGATGCCTATGTAGTCAAATCGTCATCCCTCGATGAGCTTAAATCCAAAATCAAGGAACTCCTGAGCTGATGACGTCTCAATTGCGCAAAGATCACATCAGCGGCCATTGGGTCATCATCGCCTCCGAGCGCAGCAAGAGGCCGGACGACTTCCGACCGGCCCAACCGGAGAAAAAGGACAATCCTGCCGGATTTTGCCCTTTTTGTCTGGGGAATGAGACAAAGACTCCTCCCGAGGTCTTCGCTCTGAGAAAGAACGGGTCCGTGCCCGACGAGCCCGGCTGGTGGGTGCGGGTCGTTCCGAATAAATTCCCGGCTCTGACGCGGGGCCAGCCGCCGCAACGGATGGTCAAGGGTCTTTTCGAGTCCATGGACGGCGTGGGCGTGCATGAAGTCATCATCGAAACACCCAACCATGACCATGAATGGAGTGACCTGCCGCTCGCCCATCTGCGCGATGTTCTTTGGACTTATCAACAGCGCGTCCAGAGCATTGAGACAGAGTCCCAATACCAGTACATCCAGGTCTTCAAGAACAAGGGCAAAGAAGCCGGCGCCTCGCTCAGCCATCCCCATTCCCAGATTGTGGCCACACCCATCATCCCCAAACTGGTCAAAGAGGAAATATGGAGCTCGGACCGATTTTTCCGGCGGGCCAAGGGGTGTCTTTTTTGCCGGACGTTTGACCAAGAAATCAAAGCCAAAGAGCGCATCATCCGGGTCAATTCTCATTTCGCCGTGATGGCGCCCTTTGCCTCGCGTTTTCCCTTTGAGATGCGCATCCACCCGCTGCGGCATTCGCCATTCTTTGCCATGGTCGCCGATGACGAACTTCTCTCGCTGGCGGAAAGCCTCCATACCGTGCTGGCCAAGCTCAAGGCTATTCTCTCCGACCCGCCGTTCAACGTCATCCTTCATCAGGGGCCGCATCCGGGGCTGGCCCGGAAAGCCTGGCCCAACATGGAGAGTATTTTTCATTGGCACCTGGAAATCATCCCTGTCTTAACCCGGCTGGCCGGTTTCGAATGGGGGACAGGCTTTTATATCAATCCCGTCTCGCCCGAATCGGCGACCAGCTATTTGAAAGGATAGAAAATCGGCCAGCGGCTATTGATTTTTATGAAAAATATCATTACTATCAAGCCTTTAGGAGGCTCCATGAAGAAAGCGAGCACGGCTGCGGCGATTTTATTGTTCCTGGTATCGTCAGGATTTTCCCAGCAGTCATCGATTACGGTGAGCGGCGGAATCGGCTACGCGACCGGAGGGGACCTGAACAAAACCATCAAGGGGGTCAGCGATTATCGCTTGGACATCGACGGGGCCAGCGGAGAACTCAAACCCGTGAACTTGGGGATGAATTTCAATATTGAGTTCATGTACCACTTCAACCCGAATTTCGGACTCGGGTTGGGGGTGGGATATTTTCGTGGTTCGAAAGCCAGCGGTCCTTCTTCCTATAATTTCGGGGATCCCGGCTACCTGATGCTGGCCTCCGATTATTCCATAACCCCTACGATCAGCGCCATCCCGATCACCCTGAACGTGCACTATTTCCTGCCCGTCGGGCCGAAATTGAATTTTGACCTCTATGCGGGCGGAGGCTATTATGTCACTATGTTGGATTTTCGTTCAACCGAATTTGCGTCGCTCACGATTTTGAATGATTCTCTGAGCGTCACGGAAGATTTCACCTTTAATGCAACGAAAGGCGGCCTGGGCGTTCAGGCGGGGATCGGGTTTGAATTTGAAGTCGCCCCTAAGATCGCCATCGTTTTTAACGCCTTTGGACGCTACGCTTCTGTCTCTGGCTTTAAAGGCAAGTATACCTATAAGGACAGGGGCGACTTGACGGCCGACGAAAGCGGGAGCGACTATACGTTCTGGTCTTATGACGAGAAAATCGACAGTAAGATTTATACCCAATACGATTTCTACAGTGAGAAGACGAGCGGGACAGACATTTCCAATGTCAAGGAAGCGACCATCGACCTGACGGGATTCGGCGCGACGCTCGGCATTCGATTTAAATTCTAGGGAGTAATGGACAGCCCGGCCAAGGCGTTGTTAGGTTAGTTTTTTTGGAGGGAAGGGAGTTGCAGACAAAAAGATTCTTGCTTCTTTTCGTGGCGCTTGCCTTCTTGGCGTCTCCTGGTTTCTCGCAGTCGTTTTCGCTCAGCTTCTATGGCGGATTGAGCTATGCCAGCGGCGGCGATCTGACCAAAGGCGTCAAGGGAGAGGGGGAGCTGCTGGGGGCGGATTACAGCATTAGCGGCACGTTCAAGGCGCCCTATCTAGGCATGGATTTCGGGGGCGAGATCGTCTATTATTTCGGGCCCAAACTCGGGATCGGCTTGGGGGTCGGCTATTTTCGGCATGCCAAGGAGAGCGCCGTTTCCTATGACATCGGCCCGGTCGGCATCAAGCAGACCCTGAGCCCCAAATTCAGGGTCATTCCCATCACGGCCAATCTCCATTACCTTCTGACTCTTGGTCCCCGCGTCCGGATCGACCTGTCGGCGGGGGCTGGCTATTACCTGACGATGCTCGACTGGGAAAACCGGATGGACATTGAGATCATGGGCTTCAGCGACTATTTTGATTACACCTTCAAGTCCACCAAGGGCACGATCGGTTTTCAGGGGGGCGTGGGGTTGGAGGTGAAAATTACACCCAAACTGGCCTTAGTTTGGACCGTCTTAGGCCGCTATGCCTCACTTTCCGAGTTGAAGGGGGATTGGACGGACAAGGGCGAGGGCGATCTTTTTAGCTATAGCGAGACCGGAAGCGGACACTATGCTTGGTATTATGATCTAAAATATGGCGGCAAGACATATTCTCAGGTCATTTTTGATTCAGATAAGCCGGCAGGGCCGGACTACTCTGACGCCCGCTATGCCAAAATCGGCCTGACGGGCTTCATCACGGTTTTGGGGATCAAGCTCGACTTCTAAAAAAATCAATTCAGCTGCGAGAGATTTTTTGATAAAGGGCGAGGTATTCTCCGGCCGACCGCTCCCAGGAAAAATCAGAAGCCATCGCATTCTGGAGCAGGACGTTCCAGGACTCTTTTTTGGCATAAACCTTCAAGGCTGTCCGGGCGGCGTTGGATAGCGCACCCGGCGTATAATCCTTAAATTTAAACCCGTTGCCCCGGCCGTTCTCCGGATGGAATTCCTGGATGCTGTCGTCCAGGCCGCCAGTGGCGCGGACGATAGGAATTGTCCCATATTTTAGGCTGTACATCTGGGTCAGCCCGCAAGGCTCATACCGAGACGGGATGAGGAACATGTCGCATCCAGCCAGGATCTTGTGAGCGGCAGAGTCGTCAAAAGCGATTTTCAAGCCGAGGAAAGAAGGGAAGCGTTTGACGGCTCGGACGAGCGCATTCTGGATTTTCTCTTCTCCCGTGCCCAGGATGATCAGCTTCATTCCCAGGGCAAAAAGGCTTCCCAGGGCTTCCACAAGAATATCCAACCCTTTTTGTCCGGCGAGCCGGGATACCATCCCGATTACGGGAACATCCTTCTTTGATGGAGGAAGACCGAAGGTCGCGAGCAGATCGCTCTTGCAGTCCGCCTTGCCGTTGAGATTGGTCGATATGTAGTTGGCGACAAGGAAAGAATCGTGGGCGGGGTTCCAGGCGGAATAATCGACGCCATTCAAGATGCCCGAGAGGGCCTCTTTTCGTTTCCGGAGAAGTCCGTCCAGACCGTGGCCGAATTCGGGGGTCTGGATTTCCTGGCTATATCGAGGGCTCACTGTGTTGACGGCCGTCGCATAGAGGATTCCCGCTTTTAAGAAATTGACCTTTCCATAGAATTCCAGGTTGTCCATGCTGAAAAGGCCGCCCGGGAGGCCGATTTTGCCGAGAATGCCTTTCTCAAAAAGCCCCTGATAGGCGAGGTTATGAATGGTGAACAGGCTGCGGGTGGCATTGAATAAAGGGCTTCCAGCGTAGGTGAACTTGAGGTAGGCCAGGGCGATCGCAGACTGCCAGTCATGGGCGTGGATAATATCCGGAGCGAAGTTGAGGGCTCTTAAAGTTTCGAGCGCGGCCATTGAATAAAAGGAAAACCGCTCGCCGTTATCGGGATAATCACCGGCCGGAGTTCCGTAGAGGCAGTCACGGTCATACCATTCTTTTTTCTCTATGAAGAAGGCAAAATCCGAGTCACCAGAACCCTGCCACACGGAGAATCTCTCCTGGCGGCCTCCCCAATCCAGGGGATGGCCGTCCAAGATTTTCTTCAAAGGCAGGTTTTTTTTCTGGACATCCCGATAAAAAGGCATCACGAGCCTGACCTCAAGACCCAGCTTGGACAGAAATTTGGGAAGGGCTCCGGCCACGTCGGCGAGGCCTCCGGTCTTGGCGAACGGCGTTGCTTCTGAAGCAAGAAATACGATTTTCATGGCGAGGTATTTTAACATAAGTCCATGCCTCTAAAAAGAAGATTGAAAATCTTTTTCAAGCGTTTTTTTTCAGGCTTGATAAATGGCCTCTAAAATAATAATACTATAAGGGTGCAGAAAGTGACTGCGGCTGTGATCGAGAAAGACGGCAAGATATTGATTGCCCAACGAAAAGCCGGCGATCGCTTCTCCCGGTTATGGGAATTCCCGGGGGGAAAGCTCGAGCCTGGAGAAAATCCCGAACAATGCCTGCGAAGAGAGCTTCGGGAAGAGTTAGGAGTCGAGGCGCGGGTAGAAGACTTCCTGGGCTCTTTTCCCTTCGCTTCTCCATACCTGGCTATCGAGCTCCTGGCCTATCGGGTCAGCATAGTCGGGGGCCGCCTTGCCCCGAACGACCATGAGGAACTGCGCTGGGTTTCTCCGGCTGATCTTAAAGATTTTCCGTTTACGGAGCCGGACATCCCTCTTGTCGAAATATTAAAAAGAGAATTCGAGAACCGCGAAGGACGTTGTTGACCATGGCCAAGACTGGCGCCGGATCAGGGGCGGGAGAAAGCGTCATCCTGCATAAGGGGAAGGACAAAGCCATCAGAAATCATCACCATTGGATTTTTTCCGGCGCCGTGAAATCGCTTCCCGATTTTGATAACGGAAGCCTCCTGCCCGTCCGGAGCTCAGAGGGGGAGTTTCTCGGCACGGCGTATTTCAACATGCGGTGCTCTATCATCGGTCGAATGGTGAGCTTTGACGAAACGCCGCCTCTGCAGGCTATAGAACAGAACATCGACCGGGCCCTCGCGCTGCGCCGTTCGTTTTTCCAGGCCGACACAAACTCCTTTCGTCTCATTAATGGGGAAGGGGATTCGGTTCCCGGGCTCGTCGTCGATCAATATAACGATGTGCTTGTCCTCCAGGTTTCCACGCTCGGGATGGAGCGGTTGAAGCCTATGGTCGTGGAGGGGTTGCTCAAGCGGCTCTCGCCGCGCTCGGTCTACGAAAAGTCCAACCTTCCCTCCCGGCGGGAGGAGGGCCTCCATGATTGGGAAGGCTTTTTGGCGGGCGAGCCGGTCGAGCGGGTGGAAATATTGGAAAATGGGCTGCGGTTTCTCGTCGACCTCATCCATTCCCAAAAAACGGGGTTTTATCTGGACCAAAGGGAGAACCGTCGTCTCGTTGGCTCTCTGGCCAACGGCAGAAGAGTGCTGAACTGTTTTGCTTATACCGGGGCATTTTCCGTTTTTGCCCTGCACGGAGGGGCCGTTTCCGCCGATAGCGTGGAAACATCGGGAACCGCCTTGGAGCTGGCCAAAGAAAATTGCCGCCTTAACGGCTTCCAGGCCGAAGACAGCCATTTTTACGCGGCGGACGTGTTTGACTTTTTACGGCAACACGATCTTCCTTACGATTTGGTTATCCTCGACCCCCCGGCGTTTGCTAAAAAGCAAAGCGAGGTCGTCCGGGCCTGTCGCGGCTATAAAGATATCCACCGCCTTGTTTTTCAGAAGATCCCGCCGGGAAGCCTGGTTTTGACGTTCTCCTGCTCGTTCTTTGTCGGCGAAGCCCTCTTTCGGCAGGTGGTCTTTCAGGCCGCCCGAGAGGCCCTGCGAAATGTCCGTATCCTGCAAAGCCACCACCAGGCTTATGACCATCCGATCAACGTGTATCATCCCGAGAGCGATTATCTCAAAGGTTATCTCTTGTATGTGGATTGAATGAGGAGAATCTCGAATGGCAACGACGTATTCTTTTTCCCGCATGGGGAGCTTTGAATCCTGCCGGCTGCAGTACAAGTACAGTTACATTGACCGCATGGACACCGGAGTAGAAACCATCGAAGCCTTCATGGGAAGCCGGGTCCATGAGGCCTTCAAAGTGTTCTATGATTTTGTTAAAAACGGCGTCGTCAAACCCACGGACTGGCTTTTAGCTGCCTACCGGGAATACTGGCAGAAGAATTTTCACGACGGGATCAAGATCGTCAAGAGCGGCTATGCCGCCCAAGATTATGAAAAGAAAGGAACGAGGTGCTTGGAAGATTATTACGAGGCCTACCGGCCGTTCAACCAGGCCAAAGTGGTCAAGACCGAAGAGCCCATCAGCTTCTGCATCCGGGACGGCGGGCGGGAATATTCATTTCGCGGCGTGCTCGACCGCCTGGATTGGAACGATCGAGACAAGGTCTTTGAGATCCACGACTACAAGACATCATCCAGCCTGCTGACCCAAGAAGACGCCGATAGCGATTGGCAGCTGCCTATCTATCAGCTGGCCTTGCAGAGCCAATGGCCCGAAGCGAGGCAGGCCCGGCTTGTCTGGCACTATCTCCTGTTCAACAAGGAGATCCGATCCTTGCGCACCCAGGAACAGCTGGAGGAGCTTCAGAAGATGATCGCGGACAGGATCCGGGAAATCGAGGCCTGCCGCGAATTCCCGCCCAATAAAAGCGCCCTCTGCGAGTGGTGCCGTTTCCAGGAGATTTGTCCACTGTGGAAGCACCCCAAGGCGATGGAGAAGAGGGAAGTCAATGAATATAGACAAGATCCAGGCGTTATCCTGGTCTCGAAATACGCCGGACTGGAGCTCGAAAAGCGGGCGCTCGCGGAAAAGATCCGGGTGATCGAGGAGGAGCAGGACAAGATCGAGGAGGCCGCCCTGGAGTTCGCCGAACGTGAAAATATCAGGGTGATCGACGGAGCCGACCACCAATTGCTCGTGACGGTCAAGGACGAGATGGCCGCGCCGACCCGAAAAGAGGACCCCGAGAAATGGGAAAAGCTGCGGGACGTCCTGACCCGGGAGAGCCGCTTTGTCGAAGTCTCCACGATCAATAATCAGATGCTGAACGCCCGAATCCGGAACTGGCCCATTGAGATGGTGGACAAAATCAGGAACTTTCTGGAAAAGCGAACGGTCAAAAAAGTCGAGCTCAGGGATAAAAAATGACATCCCAAAGAGGACCGACCATGGATGATTTTTCCGACCTCAGAAAAGCCCATAAAACCAGCAGCCTGGTCGGCGCGGCGGCTCTCGGCAGCCTCTTTTTATATGCCGTCTGCGTAGAGGTCGTCCGTGCCTTGTTCAAACCGTTTCTGGGCTTCGCCCGGGTCGAACATGCTCTGAGCCTGCGGTACACATTTTACGCGGCGGCAATTATCCTGGTTATTCTGAACCGGGTCTTGAACTCCTTCTTGCTTAGAAAATCTGCAAAAGGCGAAATAAAGGCGGCTATCCAAACGTTGAGCCGTGCCGCGCTCATCTCCATAGCCCTGAGTGAGACTCCGGCTGTTCTGGGGTTGGCCTTGTTTCTCCTGGGAGGCTTCACTACGGATTTTTATATGCTGCTCATCGTCTCTTTATTCCTGGAATTTATGTATTTTCCCCGGCTTCGGAGCTGGGAAGATTTTATCAAGGACAGGCCTTTGTCCTGCCAGCTGTGAGGGGTCCATGAAGATCCAATTCTTGGGAGCGAACCGCCAGGTCACGGGTTCACGCTATTATCTGCAAGCGGCCGGCCTCCAGCTGCTGATTGACTGCGGCCTTTATCAGGAGCGGCCCTATCTAGAACGCAATTGGGAGCCGCTGCGGTTTCCGCCGGATGATATCGATTTTCTCCTGCTCACCCATGCCCATTTGGACCACTCGGGATTGATCCCTCGTTTTGTGAAACAGGGCTATTCCGGGCCGATTTTGGCCACGGCTGCGTCCGCCGACCTGGCGGAAATCGTGCTGCTCGACTCGGCCCATATTCTCGAAGAAGACGCGGCTTTGAAAAAAAAACGCCATGATAAAGAGGGCCGTCAAGGTCCTCATCCCGAGACACCCCTTTACACCTCCCAAGAGGCCGAACGCGCATTTCCTCTTTTTGAGGAAGTCGCATATAAGGATGACGTCCGCCTGAACGACAACCTCACCGTCCGCTATCGCGATGCCGGCCACATTCTGGGCTCGTCGATGCTGGACCTCGAAGTCAAAGAAAACGGAAGACAGACGCGCATCATCTTTTCCGGCGATATCGGCCAGTGGAACAAACCGCTGGTCCGCGACCCTTCTGTGTTCGACCGAGCCGATTATGTGATCATGGAATCGACGTACGGCGCCCGGGACCACGACGACCTTCGAAAAATCGAAGATCGGCTGGCCCTGGCCATCAACGTCACGGTCGGCAGGGGAGGGAACATCGTCGTGCCGATTTTTGCCGTAGAACGAGCCCAGGAATTTTTATTCTACTTAGGCAAATTGCTCCGCGAAGACAGGATCCCTCATCTTCTCGTCTTCCTCGACAGCCCGATGGCCGTGGAAGTCACCAAAGTCTTTTCCAGGCACGTCACGGACCTCGACGACCAGGCCCAGCAGTTGTTCAGGTCCGGGCTGAGGCCGCTTGAATTTCCCGGGTTGAAATTGCTGGAGACGTCGGAGGAATCCAAGGCTATCAACCGGATCAAAGGGTCGTGCATTATCATGGCCGGATCGGGGATGTGCACCGGGGGCCGGATCAAGCATCACCTCATGCACAATATCGAGCGTCCCGAATCGACGATCCTTTTCGTCGGCTACCAAGCCGGGGGAACATTGGGCCGCCAGATCCTGGAGCGCACCCCGGAGGTCAGGATCTATGGCAAATTCTACAAAGTCCGCGCCCAGATCGCTCAGATCGAAGGCTTTTCAGGCCATGCGGGAAGGGGGGACCTTCTGCGCTGGTTGAATGCTTTTCAGGCGCCGCCGCGCCGTCTCTTCCTCACCCATGGTGAAGAAGACGCCGCCCTCAGCCTGGCCCAGTTCCTCAAAGACCAGAATCATTGGCAGGCGGAGGTCCCCAAGTACGAGGATATCATCGAGCTGGATTAGGCATTTTTTTATAAATTTTATTTGAAAGGCGGAGGCGAACATCTGTAAAATAGAAAGTTAAGGTTTGGAGGTCGCAATAAAAATGGAATCCCGTCCCTCGCGGAAAAAATGGAGCCTGCTCAAAGTCATTGAAATCTCTCTCAGCGTCACGCTGATCATCCTGCTGGCGATGTATCTTCTTCAGCCCCGTATCAATCGCGAATCGCAGGTCGAAGTCCTGCTCCGCGACATCACCATATCCGAGGTCAAACTGGGCCCCTTTCACGATTACCTGTCCGTCGAAGGCACGGTCCAGCCCATGACGACGGTGTACCTGGATGCCGTCGAAGGCGGGCGCGTGGAGAAGATCTACGTCGAGGTCGGCACGATCGTAAAAGAAGGGGACCCCATCCTCCAGCTCGGCAATACCAACCTCCTGATGGACATCATGTGGCGCGAGGCCGAGCTTTTTCAGCAGAGCAACAACCTCCGCAACACCCGCCTGTCCATGGAGCAATTCAAGCTTCAACTGGACCAGCAGCTGTCCGAGGTCGAGAATCAACTGCAGCAGACGAAAAGACTCTATGACCGCTACAAAGAACTCGACAAGGACAGCCTGATTTCCAAGCAGGATTTCGAGACGGCCAGGGACCAATACGAGTATCTGCTCAAGCGCAAAGACCTCATGACGCAGAGTCAGAAAAGCGAGTTGGCGTTGCGCCGCGGCCAGGTCGATGCCCTGGAGCAGTCTCTGGAGCGGATGCAGGCCAACTTGGAAGTCGTCAAGCAAAGGCAGGAGAACCTGACGATCAAGGCTCCCATCATAGGTCAGATCACGTCGCTCAATGCCGAGATCGGACAGTCCAAATCGCCCGGACAGCGGCTGGGCCAGATTGATGTCCTGAGCGGCTTCAAAGCCACGGCCTTTATCAACGAGGACCGGCTCGGACAAGTGGAGGTCAACAAGCCCGGCGTATTTGATTTCAGCGGCCAAACCTTCAACCTGATCGTCAAAAAGATCTATCCCGAAGTCAAGGACGGAAAATTCGAAGTCGAGCTCGAGTTCCGCGGCGAACGACCGAAGGGCATTAGACGCGGCCAGACGCTCCATGTCCGCCTGGAGCTGGGCCAGATATCCAAGGCCATCCTTCTGTCCAAGGGCGATTTCCTGAAATCCACGGGCGGAGATTGGGTTTATAAGATTGAGCCCGAAAAAAACGTGGCGACCAAGAAGCAGGTCAAACTCGGCCGTCAGGATGCCCAGGTTGTCGAGATCGTCCGAGGGCTCAAACCGGGGGACCGGGTCATCACCTCATCGTACGACAGCTTTGCCAACAAAGAACAGCTTCTCCTTAAAGAAAAATAAGGAAGGGAGAATCCCGATGACAAAAAAATTGTCCGTCCTTGTTCTGCTTATTTTAATCTTCAACGCCGGGAGGCCCCGGGCGCAGAGTCAAGACACGACCATGTCTCTCGAATCCTGCATCCTGACCGCCCTGAAAAACAACCTCGGCGTGGCAATTGAGATCATCAATCCCGAGCTGGCCGAGCTGTCGCTTGCCTTCAGCAAAGAGAAATATATTCCCGGCTTGTCCTTCGGCCTCAGCTCCCAGAACACAAGCTCGGCCTCGTTTTCTTGGATCGAGGCCGCCGCCAAGATCAACTCCCAGGACAAGAGCTACTATACCCAGGTATCCCAGTTTGTGCCCACGGGCGGCCGGTTTTATGCGACCTTGTCTTCCTACAAAAGCGAGAGCAACCGCAGTTTCCAAACGATCAATCCCCGGTTCGGCAGCACCCTGACCTTTAGCTTTAGCCAGCCGCTGCTCAGGAATTTCGGGCTGGAGCTCAACAAGCGCGATATCGTCATCGCCCGCAACAACAGGGATATGTCGGAGATCCAGTTCCGGTCCGTCCTCCAGGACACGATCTATAAGGTCGAGCAAGCCTATTGGAACTTGGTCTATAGCATTGAGGACCTTCGGGTCCGTCGGCAGTCTCTGGAGCTGGCCCGGGACCTGCTGGCTAAGAACAAACGGGAGGCGGAAGTCGGGACGATCGCACCCATCGAGGTCCTCAATGCTGAAGCCGAAGTGGCCACTCGCGAGGCAGATATCTTGGAGGCCGAAGCCCAAGTGGCCTCCAGTCAGGATCTCCTGTTGACCATTCTCAACCCGCCGGGGGAGGGGGGAAAGCCCAGAATAGCCGGCATTATTCCTTCGGATCGGCCGGCGTACGAAAAAAAGACGTTGAGCCTGGATGAATGCCTTCTCGTCGCCATGGAAAACAGGACAGACCTTCAGATTTCCAAGCTCGATCTCAACAACAAGGAGGTCTATTATAACTATGCGAGAAACCAGTTGCTGCCGGACCTCAGTTTATCGGCGTCGTACTGGAGCCCGGGGATCTCGGGCACCCAGATTCTCTATCAGGATGGCAATCCACTGACGGGAGTCGTCGTCGGGACCGTCCCCGGCGGAGCGACGGATTCTCTGCGCGACGCTTTTCGGCTCAAATATAAAAACTGGTCCGTGGGGCTCACCCTGAGTGTACCGATCAATAATTTCCTGACCCGGGCCCATTTTGCCCAGATTAGCTTGAACCGGGACCAGGCTCTCCTCCGGATCAAGAACCAAGAGCAGCAGGTGTTTCTGGAAATCAAGAACGCTGTCCGGGACGTCGAGACGGATTACAAAAGAGTCCAGGCCTACAAGGTGGCCCGCGAGCTTGCGGAAAAAAAGCTACAAGCCGAGGAAAAGAAACTCAAAGTCGGCTTGACCACAAACTACCTGGTCCTTTGGCAGCAGCGCGACCTGGCCAACGCCCGGAGCGCCGAACTCAAAGCCATCATCGATTACAACCTTTCCCTCTCCGGGCTGGAAAAAGCTTTGGGGACGAGCCTGAAAAGCAAAAATATCAAGGTTCATGAGCTTCTCCAAAAAGACGGAATGGATTGACAGGCGGTCTCTCCAAGCAAAGACGGACGGTCATCGAGAAAGGAGTTCTCAAGAGTTTTCTTGGGCAGTCTGATTGAGACGGGAAGGTTCATTATTTTTAGGGATAGAGTATAATGAAGCCCATGACTGACGGGGAAAAAAAACTTATTGCCTTAGGCCTGTTCGGAGTCTTGACGCTCCTTCTGACCTATCCGCAGATCCTGCATATGGCCACCGGGGTGCGGGACCTGGGGGACCCTCTCTTAAACACCTGGATTCTGTCCTGGAATATCCATAAGCTCTCCCACTTGGATTTCCGCAATTATTTCGATACGAATATCTTCTTCCCCAACAAACACACGCTTGCTTATTCGGAGCACCTTTTCTCCCAGTCGCTCTTCGCTCTGCCTTTCTGGCTGATCTCCAAGAATCCGGTCTTGGCTTACAATATTGTTTTTCTGCTGGCCTTCCTGACCTCGGGCTGGGGGATGTACCTGCTGGCCCGCTATCTCGTCAAGAACGAATTTGCCGCTCTTGTCGCAGGCATCATCTATGCATACTCTCCGTTCATGTTTGCCCATCTTTCCCATATCCAAGTCGCTACGGCGGCCGGAATCCCCTTGGCCTTCCTCTTCCTCCATCGATTTTTTGAAAGTGGTCGCACCCGGGACATGCTTTGCTTCGCCGGCTTTTATGTATTTCAGTTCCTGGCCAACGGCTACTACGGACTTTATCTCAGCTTTTTTGCCGGTTTATTCATAGCCGTTTTGACGGTTGCCAAAAAGAAATACAAGGATGGCCGCTTCTGGCTAAACTTCGGGCTCTTTATTGCCATAGCCACGATCGCGGTGGGCCCTTTCCTATCTCAATACCTCGTCGCCAGGCATGAGATGGGTTTTTCCAGGGTGATCGGGCCATCGGCATCGCTCCAAAGTTTTTTGACGACCGCCTCCATTAACCGCCTCTACGGGAAGATGACACGGACTTTCATGAGGCCGGAAGGTGAACTTTTTCCCGGCCTTGTGGCACTCGCGCTGGCCGTCTTCGGCGTTCTGCAAATGGTTAAAATCAAAAAAATGGCTAGAGAAGAAAGCCGCCCTGCCAAGGCTATTTCCGTCCTCAATGGGATCGTCAGCGGGCTGATTTTTTTGTGCTCGATTGTCATTGTCGTTATGATGGTCAAGGGCGGAAGAGAAATTCACCTCGGGCCGGGATTCAGGATCAAGGTCCATAATCTGATCAATCCGCTCTTCATCCTCGCCCTGCTTTTTATCTTGCGTTGGAGATTCAGCAAGAGGCACGGGATGCGGAAACGGCGCATTTTTCTTTGGCAGGGCGGCCTTCTTGGGATCTACGCGGCCATTTTCGGGCTGGCCTTTATTTTCACGTTTGGATCGTTGGGCCCTTACGTCTGGCTTCACAAGTATGTTCCCGGTTTCGACGGTCTGAGAGTGCCCACTCGGTTTCATATTTTTGTCATGTTTTCCCTGGCTATTTTTGCCGCTTTTGGCGTCCGGCGGCTCTTCGCGAGCGGCCCAAGCCCTCTCAAACTTCTGGGTATGGGCGCGCTCGTTCTGTTAATCCTTTTGGAATACGCTTCGATGCCCGTGCCGGTGAAGAAGATCGAGGTCAAAAATCAAATTCCCGAAGTTTACAGGTGGCTAGCCGCCCAGAAGGAGGACATTTCCCTGATCGAGCTTCCCCTGCCATTTTCGGATATTCCTCTTGCACTGCAGGAGTGTCCTCGAGTCTATTATTCGATTTATCACTGGAAAAATATGGTCAACGGTTATAGCGGCTATTTCCCTCCGGTGTATGACGAGCTCTGCCGCCGCTGGACGACCATGTCCATGTCTCAAAACTTCGCCGACCTCAAAACGCTGGGCGTCAGTCACGTCATTTTCCATACGGAAAACTACAAAAAAAAACAGATCCGCCAAATCCTACCCGAGTTGGAACGCTTGGCCGATAAGTTCAAAACCGTTGCTATTTTTGGCGATGATTATGTCCTCAAGCTCGATACGAAGACGCGAGGCTCCGGCGCGTCGATCGAGAATCCGCCCGTCTATCTCTCGACGAAATCGGGCTGGCGCGTCGAATCTAACGTTCACCCGGATATCGCCCGTCTAGCTATCGATGGATCCCTCCGAACGCGCTGGGAGAGCGGACCTCAAAAACCAGGGACCTTTTTTACGCTCGACCTGAATCGCCTGGAGTCCATCCGGGGCATATCTCTTAAATTCGGAGATAAGCTGGAGGATTATCCCAGGGGCTATCGGGCCGAGGTTTCAACGGACGGAGTCGACTGGGAAACGGTGAGCCATGAAGAAATAACGGTTCTGCCTATTCTCAACTACCTGAAGCCGAGGGATTTTGCCATGGATATTAAGTTCCCTCCGAAAAACGTCCGTTTCATTCGCATTACCAACCTGGGTGAAGATTCTTTCTATTTTTGGTCGATCTTTGAAATCGAAGTGTTTCAATAAAGCCCATCCGATGGATCCGCTCTTCTCTGTTGTCAGCGGAAAGAACGCTTGTTGACATTCCTGACCTGGCTAGCATAAAATTTTTCTATGTTCGACCAGGGAGCCACGGCGCCGAAGAAAGAAAATTCTCCGGCCGCCATAAAAAAGAATCGGTTCTTCCGGGTCGATGAATCTGACAACGCACCACTCTTTCCGCAAGGCATTCGCCGCACGACCCTCGTCCTGTTGGGCCTGGGCTTATTGATGTATGCGCTGTTTCTCGGCTTCAACATGGGGGCGATTGCTGGGGGCTCGGATTCTTCTGGGTATTTGAACAATGCGAGGCTGCTGCGCCAGGGGCGGGTCGCGACCGGCTATCGCGAAATTGCCGGCCTGCCGGCGGGCAAATTGCCGGGATTTGCGTATGTCCCGCTCGGTTTCAGTCCTGCCGGTCCCCATAAGATGGTCCCGACTTATCCCATCGGATTGCCGCTCCTAATCGATGTCGTAGCCTCCGTCATGGGAGTAGGCGCCGCTCCGAGTTGGACAATTTCGATCCACGCCATCGTGGGGGTTATCCTCATGTTTCTGCTCTGCTGCGCCTGCGGGTTGACGGTCGGATGGGCCGCCTTGGGAGCATTGCTGCTCGGAATGTGTCCCGTTTATATGTCCTACTCGGTCCAAATGATGAGCGACGTGCCCGCCACGACCTGGGCTCTGGCCGCAGTCCTCTTGGCTTGGCTCAGTCGGCGCGATAGCCGTTTATCGCTGCCTGCGGGCTTCGCTTTAGGCGTGGCCGTCCTGGTGCGTCCAAGCAACTTGATGCTCGTCTTGCCGGCCGCCGTCGCGCTCGGCGCGAACTGGCGGCGTTGGCTGGGGTTTATTGCGGGAGGCCTTCCGCTGGCCCTCATGCTCTCGGCCTATAACTATACGGCCTATGGCCACGTATTCACGAGCGGCTATGGCCGGATCGATCCCCTGCTTCGATGGGAATACTTTCCCGTCTCGATGGCGCACTATGCCAAATGGATGCCCATCCTCCTCACCCCGTTCGGGCTTTTGGCCCTGGGGTTGCCGCTTTGTGCGCGGAGAATGCCGCGTTGGGCCATCCTGCTCGCAGCTTGGGGCTTGCCGATCGTCGGGTTTTATGCATTCTACTTTCATACGCACGAGATTTGGTGGTATTTGCGTTTCGTCTTGCCGGCTTTCCCGGCATTCTGGATAGCTGCGCTGCTGGTCGCCGACGATCTCTTGAGACGAGTCCATTGGCGGCGCTTCGCACCGAGCGGCTCTTTACGGGCCGGGCTGGCCGGAGTTCTGCTGGGCGCTGTTGTGTTTTCCTACGCCTGGAATTGGGATCGCAAATTGGGGGCGTCCCGCTCTGGTAATGAAGAAAAAGTCTATCTTCACGTGATCGATTACGTTCGCGTCCAAATCCCTCCCAACGCAGTTATTTTCGCCATGCAAGTCAGCGGCTCGCTATTTTATTATACGAAGTTTCCCATTGTCCGCTGGGATCATATCAAATCGACCCATTTTGACAAACTCGCCAAGGCAGCGAGCGCGGCTCGGATGCCGATCTATGCTGTGTTTTTTCCTTTCGAGGAAAAGCGGGTTTTCCCTGACCCCCGCCTAACTGGCCGCTGGACGAAAATCGGCAGCGTTCAAGATGTGAGCGTGTGGCGGTACGAATCGGACATCTGAAATCTTCCGTCGGCCGCTCTGAACACCTCTTGGCCTTGGCCCCGGGCACGGGACGCCAGAGCGATAAAAAATGAATGGTCTCGATTTTTTGCCAACGGCCGGGAAATATTTTTTAAAATCCCTCTTCTTCAAACGGAAAGCTGTCCGAGCCTCCGGCCACATCACAGAGATTCGTCCAGAGCAGCCATGAATAATAGAGAAGGAAAATAGCGACCGCCACGGCACCGAGAAGCCGCAACCGTCGTTTCTTGCCCGGCTCGGAATCCAAGCCGTCGAAGAGACTTTTTCCTGACGTCATCGTCTCAATCCCCGGCCAGGCTGATCCTTCTCCTGTTCATAGAATAAGGGTCTGGACGACGTCGCCGGGATGCGCAGAGGGCGGAAGATTGGCGTAAGGATGATTGAAAGCCGCGCGCTTGTACTCCACCTTGGTGCTGCCCGGCGTTATGGTGATCTTTGTATAACCCGATGGGCTCCAAAACGTCGTCGACGGAGAAGCCTCAGACGGTTCCGTCCAATAATGCCCGTACGTCCCATAAAATTTCTGCCACAGGGGGCCTTTGTACCAATCCAGCTCGCCCACATGCTTGGAAGACCCGACGCAAATCCCATACATTTTTTGGCCTGGGCTGCCCGGGATTATTCTGGGGTGGAAGATGTGGTCATGCCCGTAGAAAATGGCGTTGAGCCTGTTATTCATCATGGCCTGTGTCAGCTCGACTTGTTCGACGAGATTCGGGTCGACGCAATAATCCTTGTAATCGTCATAGATAAATAGCGGGCCGCGGCCATACGCATAATCTGTGAGGTTTTCGTTCGTTCCGCGCGGCCAGCCGCCCAAAACATGATGAAAAAAAGCGAACTTCCATTCCGTGTCATACGCCAGGAGCTCTTTGAGCCAGGCTTTCTGCTGGGTCCCCAGCGTCCAATCTTCTGGTTTTAAGGGCATTTGGCTGAGGTTGTAGCTCTCGTTGTCAAGAATCAGGAATAGAGGAGCCCCGCCATTGAAAAAATCGCCGCCCCACAGCAGGGGGAAGAAGTTCTCGTCGATCGAGCCGCCTTGACGGAGACCCGGCTGCTTGAAATATTTTTGCCTGTACTTCTTGGCAAAGACTCTTTCGTCATCATAACCAGATTCTCCATCATGGTTGCCCTGGACAAGATAAATGGGGATATGCGGGGTCAGGGCGGAGTACATTTTTCTCATCCGCAGCCATAAGAGTTTTGAGATGTCATCCCGGTCCTGACTTGTCAAGCCGGACATCGGATCTTTCAGCCCCAATCCTTTCCATTTATAACTGGCACCGATGCCTGTCGAATCTCCGAGGATCAGGATAAAATCTGGCCTTTCGTTTTCGAGGACTTGGTGGATCGTTGAGGCTAGGCAGAACCCACTCATCATTTTGCCCGAATCGGCGATTGGGTCAGGCAAGAAATTTGGATCGGACTGAAGTTCATATAAATACATATTCACATAGTCGCCGTTCAAGCGGGCTTCCCGCAGGAGTGGGTTGTAGACGATCCTGGTCCCCATATCCGCATCGTCAAAGGTATGGTCGTCGCTGATGAGAATGACTTCCATGCGGCCGGTCTGGCTATAGGAAAATGGCGTCTTGACGCGTCTTTCGGCTGTCGATTTCCAGGAACCATTTCCGCTTTCTCTGTATTCCAGGCGGTAGGTCAATTCAGGAGCCCTGAAATTTATGAGGAGGGGGATGTCGGTGCTATCATCCACGCCGGTCAATTGTGGAGAGAAACCACCTTGGATGGACAGACCTCCCCCCGATTTGGCCAGTCGTAGGTCCAGGCTTTTTCCGGCTTTGGGAATGATGTTGAGCCATGCCTCATGGGGGCCGAGAAAGACGATCCTTTCCGCGGCCTCAAAAAGTTCATCGTCATAGGGGTGATAATCATCTGCCGCAGACGCCAATCGCTGGAGCAGAGGATCCTGGTCCGAGCGGAGCTGGGACCGAAGAAGCCGGGAAGGCAGGAGTGTCGTCAAGGCGCCGGCGGCGGCCAGCCTAAAAAAATTTCGCCTGTCCATGCGGTCGCTTATATCATACCGTATTTATAACAATCGTCAGGGCTATTTTATAATGGAAAGTCGGAATTTTGTAAAGGCTGCGGCCGTCGGACGAAATGAGACAGCGATCCGGACAAATCCTTTTAAGCTTTAATTTCCGGGATGGTCTCGACGCCGCTGGTCTTGGCATCGGCCAACATAATTCTTTCGAGCTCTTTCCGCAATTTTTTTTCGGCGAGCTGGGGAGCGTTCCGATCAAGGAGCTTTTGAACCTCATCAGCGGCGCGCTGGGCCATGGATTTTTTCCCCAGGGACGCCCAGGCATCGTACGTATCCCGATCCGCCAGCCGAGGGAAGGAATGTTCGAGGCGGTACCACGTCCGGGTATGAGGCATGGTCAGGAACTGGGTGTCCGGCCGGATATTTTCGAACAGGGGTAGGGCGAGCGGCTCGTCCCTCTGGGAAATGCCCGCGATGAGCCTGTAGGCCATGCCGCAGATCTCATCATCAATCAGGAGCTTTTCGAGACTTTGCGAGCTTTCAAAATTCATCATGCCCGCCCCGGAGACGATATTAATCCCGGCCAGGGCGGCCAGCACTGCGCCGATTCCAGATTCCAGCCCGGCCTGGGAGTCGCAGATCTTGGAATCGCTCAAGCCCATATAGGCATGGGTCGGCAGATGCAGGTATTTTCCGATCTGGGAGTAGGCCATGTCCAGCATCATCGTTTCGATGGCCCCCATGGGAGTGGTGCCTTTTCTCATATCGAAGCTGGACGGAGAGCCGCCGAAGATGACCGGAGCTCCCTTTTGGGCGAGCTGGCAAATGACGAGACCCGAGAGGTTCTCGACCACATGCTGGACGAGCGTGCCGGCAATGGTCACGGGGGAGGTCGCGCCCGTCATCCCCATGGAAATGAGCTCGGAGGGGATTCCGGCCCGGGCGCAGTCGATGAGGCTTTGCGTCGTCAGGTTGCTCCATTTCAGGGGAGGGGAGGGGCAGGCGTCGAAGATCGCCAGCGGCTTCCTCCGCAGCTCCTCGGCTCCGCCCCGGACCGCAGCCAGCATCTCGAACATCGGCCGGAATCCTCCCACTCGAAAGGTCCCGGTCACGACGGGCTTGGCGCAAAATTGAAGGCCGATGAACAGCCTGTAGCTGTCAGCAATGATGTCGGGGACATCCCCGGAGATGAGCCCCGTGCTCTGAAAATGAATGTGGTCCAGGCACTCGGTCAACCGGTAAAATTTCACCAGGTCGGACGTATCCGCCTTGCGCTCCTGCCCGGCTTGATGGTCGAAGATCTTCACGGCGGCCGAGCCCGGGTCGAAGTGGACCTCGTCGCCGCCGACAAGAAACTCTTTTTGGCCGGAACGGTCATAGAGCGTAATGGATGCGGGTGTGGCGGCCAGGCATTCCTCGGCCAGCCTCCGTGTCAATTTCACCCGCAGATGGGCTTCGTCGACAGCCGTGCCGGCCTTTCGGAAAAGCGCCCGGGCTTCGGAGTTTTCGACGAAGACGCCCTGCCGTTCCAGGATCACGAATGCCTCCTCCAGGATCTTTTCGATGAAGGCCTGGCTGAGGAGGTCCACTTTTGGCCTGATGGTCGGAATCATGGCATCACCTCTTTTCCTTGAGTGACTTGGCCAACTTAACGGCGGCCAGGGCGTTCTCGGCATATCCGTCGGCCCCGATCACCTCCGCCCACTTCTGGTTCACGGGCGCTCCGCCGACCAACACTTTGAATTGGTGGCGCAGTCCGCTCTCTTTGAGCATCTCGATGAAGCGGCGCTGGCCGAGCATGGTGGTCGTCAGCAGAGCCGAGAGGCAAATGAAATCCGCCTTCATGTCCCGGGCCGCTTGAATGAACCGTTCCAGCTTAACGTCCGCCCCCAGGTCCGCGACTTCAAAGCCGTTGGCCGAGAGCATGGATGCCACCAGGTTTTTTCCGATATCGTGGATGTCGCCTTCGATGGTGCCGATGATCACTTTGCCCAGGGAAACATCCTCCATCCGCGCCCGCTCCATGGCCGGGCGCAGCACGGCCATGGCCGCCTTCATGCATTCCGCGCTGGTGATCAGTTCGGGGAGGAAATATTCGCCGCGTTCCCAGAGCTCCCCGACCTTCTGGATGCCCGGGATATAGCCTTTTTCGATCACTTCGTGAAGGTCCAGGTTCTGGGCCAGGGCGGCTTTGGCCAAAGCTTCCGCCGCTTCTCTATGGCCTTCGACGATAGCCTGGGCCATATCCTTCAAGAGGCGTTCTTTGTTCATAACATCTGCTCCTTCGCTCCGAAAATTGTGTCAGCCCTATGTCCAGGCCCTGAACTCCAGGGCCTCGATGAACGTTTTTTGGAAAGTCGCATCCGTCGCCAGCGAAACGTGTTTGATCGTCTGCGCCAACCGTTCGCACCGGGCCCGCTCCTGACGTGAAACGAGCAGGGCCTTGGCGCCGGCCAGCGACGAATTCCCAACAAACAGGATCTTTTTCTTGTCCAGCCGGGGCAGGAGCCCTAGGCGCATGCTGTTGTCAATGTTGAGATAATTGCCGAACGCTCCCGCGACATAGATTCCATCGAGCTCGCCGACCGTGAGCTTGTGGAGGCCGAGCAGCAGGCGGATGCCAGTCTTGATGGCGGCTGCGGCCAGCTGCACCTCGCGGATGTCCCTTTGCAGGAGAACGACGTTTTGTCCGGCTCTGATCTCTTTCTCGCGATTTTGAATGTGGCCTTGCGGAGAAAGGAGGCCACGATCAAGAAAAATGGCGATCAGGTCGATCAGGCCTGTCCCGCAGACGCCGCGGGCCGCCGCGCTGCCAATCGTCATGACCCTCAGCCCGCGACGAAATTCTGCTTTATAAACGGCACCCGGAACGGCCAACATGCCGCAGCTGATGTTCATCCCTTCAAAGGCCGGGCCGGCCGCTGTTGAAGTCGCCATGAATTGCCGGCCTTTCTTAAGAACGATCTCTCCGTTGGTCCCCAGGTCGATAAAAAGATAATTCCCTGGTTGATGGACGAGGTCGACCGCGACAAGCCCCGCTGCGATGTCGCCGCCGACAAAACTCTTGATGTTGGGCGCGATAAAGACCTTGCCGTGCGGGTTCATCAGGAGCCCCGCTTCGGAAGCGGAGAGGGGAGGGAGCGACGAAAAAACCGCATGATAAGGGGATACCGCCAGCGTTTTCACCGGAGCGCCAAGGAACAGATGGTTCATGGCCGTATTGCCGGCGACGACAACTTCGTACACGTGGCGGGTCGCTATCCGGCGTTTTTTGAGCATTCCCTCGATCATTGTGTTTAGTGCGACGAGGACCGCCGTCCTTAACGCCCCGGATTTTTTTGGGTCCTGGAAGACGGCCGTGATCCGGGAGAGGACGTCGGCTCCGAACGGAATCTGGGCGTTCAGGGCGGTGGCGGCGTCGAGCGTTTTTCCCGTGTTCAAATTGACAAGCTCGGCCACCAGAGTCGTAGTTCCCAGGTCGATGGCGATCCCAAAATTCTGCTCGGCCGTGTCGCCGGGCTCGAGGTCCAGGATTTCGGCGTCCTCATAGAGCGCAGCCGTGGCTTCTCCGGACGGATCGTCCATGAATCCCGCCAGGTCTTCTAAGATTCGCGGAGAGGGCTTGTGGCGAAGGCCGGGAAAATACGCTTGGACCTGTTCGGACAGGGACAGGGGAGAGGCTAAGTCCGGCCGGGACAGGGCAAATAAGACCTTTTTGACCGCGGGGTCCGGCAGGAGCGTTCGGCGAAGCCCCCGTTTCAAGACGGGCATGAGCGAGAGCTGCGATTCTTCGGGGATACGGACCGTAAGGTCGCCCGAGATTCGATGAAGACAGGCTAAGCGGGATTTCTTGCCGAGCCGCTTTCTGGCTATGAACTCTTTTTCTCGCGGGTCGGGCGGCGGCGGAGTTCCCTTCATAATATCGACAAAGCATTTGCCGCACAAGCCTGTTTTGTTGCAGTAGGTTATGAGGTTGACGTCGGCGTCATGAAGGGCGTCGATCAGGATCGTGCCCTTTCGCACTTGAATCGATCGATCTTGGGGCAGGATCGTCAAAGTCAGACTCATGGCTCGTCAGCCTTCTTTTCTGTGACAATCGTCTTTTTCCACAGGACATATGCAGGAAGGCCAAGGACCAGCAGGAGGGAACCCGCCAGGGATTGAAGCGGCCGGGACGCGATCATATTCACAAAAAGAGCCAGGTTGGCAACTGCAAACAGCACGGGGAGGATGGGATACCCCCAGGCCCTATACGGCCTGAGCCGGGCTGGATCCTTGATTCGCAGGACAATGACCGAAAATCCTGTCGCGGCAAAAAAGAGGGCCAGGGCGAAGACGACATATTCATACAAACTTTGATAGGTCCCGGAAAGACAGAGGAGCCCGGACCACAACATCTGGGCCGTGATGGCCTTGGACGGGACATGATAGCGGGGATGGACAAACGCCAATTTCCGGAAAAAAACCCCGTCTCTGGCCATGGCAAAGGGAATTCTGGGGCAGAAAAGCACATTGGCGCTCAAGCAGCCAAAGATCATTAAAAGGATCAGAGCGGTGAGAACGAGTCCGCCGTCCGGGCCGAACAACTGCAGGCTGACCGCCTCTCCGATCCGCACAATGCCTCTCATTTTTTCCACAGGAAGGGCTATACTATAAACAATATTCGTCAGTAAATAAAGAAGAGTGACGATCAGCGTTCCCAAGACAAGGCCCATCGGGATATTCTTTCCGGGCTTTTTGACCTCCTCGGCCGTGCAGTTGATGGAGTACCAGCCGTCATAGGCCCAGAGCACGGGGACCAGGGCGATGGCAAACGCGCTCCAACTGAACCCGGATCGGCTTTGAAAGACTTGGGAGATGTTCTGAAGGCCTGACTTTTTACCGATAATGACGCCGAATCCGGCCAAGCCCACGAGGGCGACAATGCGGAGCACCGTAAAAACGTTCTGGAAACGGGCGCCGCTCTGAATCCCAAAATAATTGAGCCCGGATAGAAAAACGATCGATAGCACGGCGATGAATTGACCCGATGAAGGATGGACATGGAGAGGCCCGAGACTCACATTGAAAAGGGTGTGGGAGAGCGAAAGGGCGGGAACGAACGAACCCAAGTATTCGGCGAATCCGACGGCAAGCGCGGCAAGCCCGCCGCCGCCGATAATCCAGAAAAAGGCCCATCCATAGAGAAAGGCTGCCCCCGGTCCATAGGCTTCTTTGAGATAGACATAGGGCCCTCCGGATTTGGGCGATTGAGCCCCAAGCTCCGCATACGTCAGGGCTCCGCTGACGGTAAGAAAGCCGCCGACAATCCAAGCCAGCCAGATGAACAGGGGAGACGGAAGGTCTTTGGCAATGATTCCTGTCGTCAGGAATATCCCGGAGCCTAGCACGGACCCGATCACGAGGAATACCGAATCCCCAAGCCCAAGTTTTCTTTCAAGTTCCGGCATCGGGTCCTAGTTTCCTATAAAATACTTAATATAAATCTATGTATATTATTGATTATAATATAATTATATGCATTCTAAGGATTTCCTTGACTCCATTATAGGGAAAGCCTCTTAAAACTGCAACGTTAGCCGAGCAGCCATTCTCTCGTTTCTGCGTTTCCGATGCGGCCGTTTGACAGGAATTTCGCTGCTAGGGTGGGAAACAAAGACCAAAGATTTTCTTTGGTCATATATACGTTCCGGCTACCTTATCTCAGCCGTTGAATAGAGCTCTGTCTTGATTTTCCATTCAGATCGCCGGACCGCTATTTCAAGAATCCACCTTTAAAGATAATATTTTTTTCAAAAGAGGGGAGGGGCTAACTTGTTTATCAATTTCCTTTGACGCGATTTTCGTCCTCGAAAAAAATGGAAGGCCATGCGTCGGGTTCGGACCAGCGGCCCGCGGCGCAGTTTCATGTCCGTATAGTGCAATAAAATGTGGATTTGATGTATTATCAAATAGTTATTGGCCATGTCGGCCGGCCGACATTCCTCTTTAAAAAAAATCTTGCAATTGAGAGACGATTTGACTATCTTACTGAAGAACGATTGCGGAGGCGGAATGTGATCATCGCTGTGACCAATCAAAAGGGGGGTGTCGGAAAAACGACAACAGCCGTTAATCTCGCGGCGGCCCTCGCCCTCACTGGCTATCGCGTGCTGCTTGTCGATACCGATCCTCAGGCCCACAGCACGAAATCGTGCGTGAAGGACGCGGACGCGATTCCTCGATCGCTCTATGATGTGATGATGCGGCGAGAAGAAAAAATCCAGAATATCATCGTGAAATCGACCATCCCGGGCATGGACGTGGCCATTTCGCGCATCTCTATGGCCAAGCTGGAGCCGTCGCTCCTCGGGGAGATCGACGGACATTTCCGGCTCAAAGATGTCCTGGCTCCCATCAGACGGAAATATGATTTCATTTTTATCGATACGCCGCCAACCCTGGGCTTGATCACAGTGAACGCCCTGGTAGCGGCCACCCATTTGCTCATTCCCATCCAATCCTCATATCTGTGCCTCGAGGGAACGGATGACCTGCTGGAAACGATCGAAAAGATCCGGCGTGTCGCCAATCCGAACCTGGAAATTCTCGGCATCTTGATCACGCTCTATGATACGCGGACTAATATCGCCAGGGATGTGGTCGAACGAATCATCAAGGTGTTCGGGAACAAAGTTTTCCATACCTATATCTCGAAGAGCGTCAAGATCGAGGAGAGCCCGGCCTATAAAGAATCCATATTTACGTATGCGGCGAGCTCGACCGGTGCGCTTCAATACAAGCAAGTCGCGGAGGAGATTATAAAACGTGCAAAAAACTAAACGATCTGGTTTGCCCGAATCGATCGCCATGCGGCACGACACGCATTTCGTCGAATTCATTTCCAAGAAAGCCGCGGCCCCTTTTGTACGAATGATTTCGCTGGAGCGGATCGAGCCCAACCCGCACCAAGCGCGCAGCGAGCTCGGCAATATGCAAGAGCTGATGAATTCGATCAAATCTAAAGGCGTTTTGGAGCCAATTATCGTCCGGCCGCGGGGCGACGGCTATGAAATCATTGCGGGCGAACGCCGGTATATGGCGTCGAAAAATGTCGGCCTCAAAGAAATCCCGTGCATAGAGATGAACGTCTCGGATAATGAGGCCATGGAAATTTCCCTGATCGAGAATCTACAGAGAAAAGACCTCGACGTTTTTGAGGAGGCGGATGGTCTCCGAGCGCTTATCGACATCTACGGCTACAGCCACGCACAAGTTTCTGAGAAAATCGGCAAAGCTCGCTCGACGATCACCGAAGTCATAAACATCAGCAAGATTCCCGAGCCTATTCGGAAACTATGCCACAGTTATCAGATAGACAAGAACAGAAGCCTTCTGATCGAAATTTCAAAACTAAAGAACGAAGATGAGATGAAGAGGATTATGGAGGCAATCCACGAACGAGGACTCAAGCGCGAGGATACGCGGGACCTGACGAAGCTTTTCAAGGAAAAAGAAAAGGGCAAGGAGCCCGAAAAGAAAACGAAACATTACATTTTTAGCTATAGCCCGAAGGAGAACAGGACCTATAGTATCCGTATCGAGTTTAAAAAAGAAACGGTGAGTCGACAGGAGATCATCAAAGCCCTGGAAGACCTTCTGGATAAGCTAAAATTGCCGATGTAGCCAGGGGAACGAAAAAATATTTGAGAAAATAGATAATTGTTATAGTTGACATAATATATCTTATGCGACTCAATATGGCGATTATTTATATCTATATTATTATCAACTAAATACGGATATTATACCGCCGTGGATAACTAATATACCCAGAATTTGTGCAAATGTGGAAATTTCGGCCTAGATATAGCGGTTATTTTTTAAGAAAGGTTTTAACCTTTAATGAATCTCCGCCCAGGGCGAGATATTTATCAAAGCTCTTTTGTGCCTGATCTATCTTATTCAGGGATAAAAAGATTTTTCCGATTTCAAGATAGGCAGCGGGCTTATTGGATGAAAGACCGGAGGCGGTCTGAAAAGCGCTTAGGGCGGCGTCCCGTTTGTCTTGATAAAGATAAAGCGATCCCAAGGAAAAAGGGCGAGGTAAGAAACGGGCTCGGCGAGAACGGAAAGAGCGACTTTGATATCATCCGAACGCGCCGCCTTCTCTGCAGTGGCGCGTTCGACTTTATCATGCTTAACCGCCAACATCCAGTTTTTTTCGGCTTTATCAAGGACGCTCATGGCGTTATACGAGCAGCCAAGATTGTAATAACCCATGGCATCGTTCGCGTCAATGGCGACCGCCTCTTCGTATAACCGCACAGAGCTTTCGAAATCGCCTATCTTAAAAAGGGCTGAGCCCAACAAATCGTAAGCATCCCTGTAATCCTTTTTGAGCTCGACGGCCTGCCAGGCGTATTGGGCAGCCTGATCCCGGATATTTTGAGTGTTGTAGATCTGGCCCAGGTTGTAATATAAAGTCGGAGACCGGTCATAAACCTCGATAAAGCGGCGGAGCCAGTGGGCGGCATCGAGAAGCAGACCGGATTGAATCAACTGAATGGCGTATAAGTTGGCCCTATTCGCGATGTCCTCGGCCTTCCGGTTGAAGACATATTGATATTTCGGTGCTCCGGCTTGATCCAGGAATTCTTTAGATAGGGGTTTTTTGTATGTTTCGGCAAAGATCTGTCTCTGCTTTTCGGCTTGTTCTAGAAGCAACTTCGCCTGAAAATCCTGCGGGTTGAGTTTAAGACACCTTTGGAAAAGCGGTGCAGCTTGTTTTGGATTGCCCTGGTTGAGGTAAAGAATAGCTAGGTTTTTAATCGCATAGGGTTCAAAGGGCTTAAGGGCTAGCTACAGCTTGTTCGAGACAGCCCAGGGCCTGCGAGCTGTCCCCCATTTGATCGTATGCATAGCCTTGAAGGACATAGCCCTCTGTCGTAAAAAATGCTCTTTTGCATCCTTGAAGGACATAGAACGCCCCCGATAGAAGGGATCTTTCGCCGGCGGCCTTAACGGCGAGTTTCAACGCGTCCTGCCAGTTCTGCTGGATAAACGCGACCGAGATGAGAAGGACATCGTCCTCCGGTCCAGACGCTAGTTTCAGCGCTTCGGCCCAATTCTCTTGCATTAGGGTAGGGCAATGTCGATGAGCTGAAGGCGGCAGGACAGCATGTCGTAGCTCCACTGTATCGCAGCCTGAACGTTCTCGTAAGCCGCGGAAAAATTTCCCCGTTTTTTTTCGTAAAACCCAAGAATATAACTTGGCAGGCCAAGGTTTGGATGCTGTCGAGGAAGGTCTTTCCAGTTCGTTTTCGGATTTTTCTTCTTGACGGTTTCGAAGGCGGCCAAAAACTCCAAGCTGGCTGCGGCTGCATCTTCTCCCCTCCCCTGCTCAAAATAAACAAAGGATAGCAGCATCCGGGCTTCAAGGCTCTCGGGGAAAAGCATCAGTTCTTATTTGAGCGCATCAACGGCCTCTTCAAATAATCCCCGCCTGTAATAAGCAAAGGCTTGTTGGACCCGGATTCCTTTTTGTCCAGACTTTCCGGCGCCAAGCAAAATTGGGTCCTTGAGAGCCTTATCGAAATATTCAATCGCTTTTTCATAATTCATAAAATCCAGGTAATCCAGCGCGATTACGACAGGATCTTCAGCTGCGTGCGAGGATGGGCTTGCCAACAAAGAACCGCCCCTGAAAATGGCGATCGCTATAGAAATCAGCCGCTTCATTCCTTGCCGCCCTTTTTTATTATTCGCTTCTCGGCGGCAAAATTCAAGTTGCGGCCAACGATTAGAATTTAAGGCATTCCCCATGGGTAGGATCAAAATTCCGGAAAAGGGCCTATCCTAAAGCGGCGTCCCGCGGGCTCTCCAGGCAGGCGCCCTGCGGATGATCGCCGACTGAGAGCGGCCGGAAAACAGGTTCGCTTCTACAAGCCCTTGCTCATCGCGTTTAGGAAGTCCTGGTTGGTCTTGGTCTTCGCGATTTTATCGATGAGCAGCTCCATGGCTTCGACTTCGCCGAGCTGGCTCAGGACTTTTCTCAAAATCCAGACCCTGTTCAACTCCGTTTCTTCGATCAGCAGCTCTTCTTTTCGTGTCGCAGACCTGTTGATGTCCATAGCCGGAAAGACCCGTTTGTCAACGAGCCGGCGGTCAAGATTGATTTCCAGATTTCCCGTGCCCTTGAATTCTTCAAAAATAACCTCATCCATCCGGCTTCCGGTGTCGATCAGGGCCGTGGCGATGATGGTCAGGCTTCCGCCCTCCTCGATCTTTCTGGCGGAGCCAAAAAATTTCTTGGGCTTGTTTAGGGCGTTGGCATCGATGCCGCCCGACAAAACCTTTCCGGACGGCGGGATGATGGCATTGTGGGCCCGGGCCAGCCGGGTGATGCTGTCGAGCAGGATGACGACATCCCTCTTGATTTCGACAAGACGCTTGGCCTTTTCCAGGACGATGTTGGCGACCTGGGCGTTGCGGGCCGGCGGCTCGTCAAACGTGGAGGCGACGACTTCGCCGCTGACGCTCCTTTGAAAGTCCGTAACTTCTTCCGGACGCTCGGCAACGAGCAGGACGATCAATATGATCTCGGGATGGTTCTTCTCGATGGACTTGGCGATGGTTTTGAGCAGGGTGGTCTTCCCGGCCCTGGGCGGAGATACGATCAGGCCTCTCTGGCCCTTGCCGATCGGGGTCATCATTTCCATGATGCGCGCGTTGAGGTTCTTGGAGTTCCCGTCCTGGAGCTTGATCATCTCATGCGGATAAAGGGGCGTTAGCTGCTCGAAATGGACGTTCCGTCGGTCTTCGATGATGACGTCCGGATGGATAAAATCGATCGCCTCGATCTTGATCAGGGCGAAATATTTTTCGCCATTTTTGGGCGGCCGGACGATGCCGGATATGGTGTCGCCGGTGCGGAGCTGAAATTTCCGGATTTGGGACGGAGAGACATAGATGTCGTCCTGGCTGGGCAGGTAGCTGAATTCCGGGGCCCGCAAAAAGCCGAACCCATCGTCTAGGCACTCGAGCACGCCTTCGGAAAACAGAAGGCCGCTCTTTTTGGCCTGCGCTTCCAAGATTTTAAAAGTCAAATTATGCTTGCTCGATTTATCGATTTCCTCCTCGGGCACGCCCATCTGGGTGGAAATTTTGAGCAGCTCTTTGGTTTCCTTCCCTTCTAGGTCGATCAGGCTGTATTCTTCTTTTTCTTTCATGATTCACCTCTCAATTCACGGTATTCGGTCTATTCTTTCTTAGACGAATTCCTATGAGCGGAACGCTCATCAGGATAATATTTTCTCCGTATGAATTTTCTCAAAGATCAAAAGTCGACATTAAATATATATTAACTATAATATTATCAATGAGTTAACGGCGGCTCGTTGGGGCTCTCGGATTCCACTTTCTCCTCGACAAGGTCCTTGGCCACCGGACGTTTCCCTCTTTTCCTCTTGGGTCGTTGAGTCAGCTCTTTGGTCAGGACGATCTTCATGACCTCTTCCATGTTATCGACAAGATGGATCTTCATATCGTGTATAATGACCTTGGGAAGATCTTTCAGATCCGGCTTGTTGTCCAGCGGCAAGATGGCCTCCCGGATACCTTCGCGATGGGCGGCGAGGAGCTTCTCTTTGATGCCGCCGACAGGAAGCACCTTGCCTTTCAGCGTGATTTCTCCGCTCATGGCGACCTTTTTGCTGACGGGAATCTCCGTGAGCAGCGACAGGATGGAAATGGCCAGAGTGATTCCTGCCGAGGGCCCTTCTTTGGGCGTGGCCCCTTCGGGGACATGGATGTGGATGTCGAAGTTCTTATGGACGTCGCGGGCAATATTGAGCTCAAACACCTTGGCCCGGACAAAGCTGAAAGCGGCCTGCGCGGATTCCTGCATGATCTCGCCCAGTTGTCCGGTCAGGGTAAAATTGCCTTTGCCGTGGACTTTGGTGGCCTCAAACCGCAGGAGCTCGCCGCCGAATTCCGTCCAGGCCATGCCGATGGCCACGCCGACTTCGTCCTCTTTGTCGATTTCCGAGCGTCGGTACTTGGGGACGCCGAGGAAAGATTCCAGGTTCTTGACGGTCACTTTTTCCTTGGTGTCTTTGCCTTTGGAGACGACTTTTTTGACGACCTTCCGGCAGATTGAGGTGATCTCCCGCTCCAGATTCCGCACGCCGGCTTCGCGCGTATATTCATTGATGAGTTTCATAATGGCCGTGTCCGAGATTTCCAGATTCTTCCCGGTCAGTCCGTGCGCTTTCATCTGCTTTTGCCATAAAAACTGCTTGGCGATCTGGAGCTTCTCGTCCTCTGTATAACCGGGAAGGCGGATGATCTCCATCCGGTCGATCAAAGGCCTAGGGATGGGCTCCAGCATGTTCGCCGTCACGATGAACATGACCTGGGACAGGTCGAAGTCCGTGTCGATATAGTGGTCGAGGAAGGTGCTGTTCTGCTCGGGGTCGAGGACTTCCATCAACGCGGAAGCCGGGTCGCCCCGGAAATCCATGCTCATCTTATCAACTTCGTCCAGGAGAAACACGGGATTCTTGGTCCCGGCGCGCTTGATCATCTGGATGATTCGGCCGGGATACGCACCGATGTAGGTCCGGCGGTGTCCACGGATTTCGGCTTCATCCCTGACTCCCCCCAGTGAAAGACGTACGAATTTTCTTCCCGTAGAACGGGCGATCGAGCGTCCCAGAGAGCTTTTCCCTACTCCCGCCGGGCCGAGAAAGCCCAAAATAACGCCCTTGGGGTTTTTCACCAGCTGGCGGATCGACAGATACTCGAGAATCCTTTCTTTGACCTTTTCCAGGCCATAATGGTCCTCATTCAGGATTCGTTCGGCCTCTTTCAGGTTTCGTTTCTCCCTGGATTTCTTTTGCCAAGGCAGGGACAGCAGCCAGTCCAAATAGTTCCTGCAGACGGTTGCTTCGGCGGACATGGGCGGCATGCTCTCCAGCCGCTCGACTTCCTTGTAAGCTTTTTCCTCGGCATCCGGCAGCATCTTGGCGGCGGCCACCTTCTTCTTCAACTCCTCGATCTCGTTTGCCTGCTCATCTTTCCTCTGCCCTGGCGCGGCCCCCGGAGAAAAGATATTCTGGCCTTCTCGGAACGGGACCCGGCGCCTGTTCAACAGCTTTCCTTCTTTGCGCAGGCTGGATTGGACTTTGTAGATCTCGTTTTCCAGGATGAAATAGAGCCGGCGGATCCTCTCCAGGCTGTTGATCGTCTCCAAAAGGTTCTGTTTTTCATCCAGAGAAAGATAGAGATGCGAGGAAATGATATCGGCGATCCGGTCGGGCGTATGGTCGCGCAGCGCCGGTATGATGGACTGGAAGTTCGCGTTCTGGTTCAGCTTGAGATATTCTTCAAAGAGGGCCAGCACCCGTTTCATCTCCTCCTGGCTTCCTTTGCTTGTGTCTTCGAAGACCTGAATCTCTTTGGCCAGCACCAGATAAAACGGATAGGAGCTCACATACTCGAGGACGCGCGCCCTCCTCTTTCCCTCGACAATCACCTTGACGTTCTTATCGTCCATGGGGATGGTCCGGATGACTTTGGCGGTCACCCCCATGGAATAGATATCCTTGGGGCTGGGATTGTCGAGAGAAGCATCCATTTGGGCTGAAAGAAAAACGAGCTTGTCCGTCTCGGCCGATTTTTCCAAAGCCTGGATCGACGAGGCGCGCCCGATGATGAACGGGACGAGGGTGGCCGGGAAGACCACCAGGTCCCGGAGAGGGATCAGCGGGATATTTTTCAAAATCTCAAGGGGTTCGTTGGAATGTTCCATATTAGACTCCGATGGCCTGCTTGATGCGCTCAAAGCTCAGTTCATTTTCTTCCACCATACGTTTGGTGATCTTGATCTTAGTCGCCTTTTTGGCCGAGGGCAGATAAAACATGATGTCCAGCATCAGGTCCTCGATGATCGACCTCAAGCCCCTGGCCCCGAGCTTCCTTACCAGGGATTTTTGGGCGATCGCCGTCAGCGCCTCTTCTGTGAATTCCAATTCCACGCCTTCCATCTCGAACAACTTCTGGAACTGCTTGATGATGGCGTTCTTAGGTTTAGTCAGAATATCGACCAGATCATGGACATCGAGGTCGTAAAATGTGGCCACGACGGGGATGCGGCCGACGAGCTCGGGAATCAGCCCGTATTTAATCAGGTCCTGGGGGATGAGCTCGACCAGGAGTTCGGCGGTCACATCCGCTTTTTTCAACCTCGAATCCGCCTTAAAACCGACCACGGATTGGCCGACTCTCTGGGCGATGATTTTATCCAGTCCGACAAACGCCCCGCCGCAAATGAAGAGAATGTCTGTCGTATCAATGGGGATGAATTCCTGATAGGGATGTTTACGGCCCCCCTGAGGAGGGATGCTGGCGGCCGTCCCTTCGATAATCTTCAACAAGGCCTGCTGGACGCCTTCCCCCGAGACGTCCCTGGTGATGGAGGGGCTATCGCTCTTGCGGCTGATCTTGTCGATTTCGTCGATATAGACGATCCCTTTCTGGGTCTTGGCGATATTCCCTTTAGCGGCCTGGAGTAGTTTCAGCACGACGTTTTCTACGTCTTCGCCGACATAGCCGGCCTCGGTTAGCGTTGTGGCATCGGCGATAGCAAAGGGGACGGATAGGATCTTGGCCAGGATTTGAGCCAGGAGTGTCTTGCCCGTTCCTGTCGGACCGATGAGGAGGATGTTGCTCTTGGTGATTTCGACATCGGTCGGATGCGGCAGGCTGATCCGCTTGTAATGGTTATAAACGGCCACGGAAATTTTCTTCTTGGCCTTTTCCTGGCCGATCATGTACTCGTCCAAGGCGCTCTTGATTTGGCTGGGCGTGGGAAAGTCGCCCGCCGACTTTTTTTCTTCCTCTTTGGCCTTGTCGGTCTGGACGATGGAATGGGCCACTTCGATGCAGTTATCGCAGATGAATACGCCTCCCGGCCCGGCGATCAGCTTTTTCACCTGCGACTGGTTGCGGTTGCAGAAATTGCATCGCACTAGGGTATTCATTTTTTGTTGACTGTCATTATCCATGTTCTGCTCTTTTGGCCCGGCCCGAGAATTTTCCGGACGAGGCGGCGGCCTTTATTTTTTGGACGCGGTCCTTGTCGTGATAATCTGGTCGATCAGCCCATAATCCTTGGCCTGGACGGCTGTCATGATGAAATCGCGCTCGATATCCGTCTGGATCTTGGCCCTCGGTTGCCGCGTGTGCTTGACCAGGATGTGATAGATATTCTCCCTGAGCCGCAGGATCTCTTTGGCCTGGATGGCGATATCCGAAGCCTGCCCCTGGTATCCTCCGAACGGCTGGTGGAGGATGATCCGGGAATTGGGCAGGGAAAACCGCTTTCCCGGCGTTCCGGATGACAGGAGCACGGCAGCCATACTGGCCGCCTGGCCGACACAAATCGTCGATTTATCATTATTCACGAATTGCATCGTGTCATAGATGGCCAAGCCCGACGTGATGCTGCCTCCCGGTGAGTTGATATAAAGAAAGATCTCTTTTTCCGGGTTTTCCGCTTCCAGAAACAACAGCTGGGCTATGACCAAGTTGGCCACCTCGTCATCGATCTCCGTCCCGATGAAGATGATATTATCTTTAAGCAGCCGCGAGTAGATGTCATAGGCACGCTCAGTCCGGCCGTCTTGCTCGACAATGAAGGGGATGAGAGTCATGGAAATAACGGTTAGGTTAATCTATTATAGCCTGTTCGACCAAAAAGTCAACTGTCTTTTTGAGAAGCAGGCTGCTTTGGAGGCTGTCCCGTCTCCCCTCTTGTTTAAATGTTTCCATCGCCCTGGCCAGAGGAACGTTGTTCGCTTTGGCCAGCGCCTTGATTTCTTCATCCACCTCCTGCTCGTCGATCGTCAGCCCTTCGGCTTGGGCGATTTTTTTGAGCACCAAGTGCCGCTTGAGGTTTTCCTGAGCCTGCCGGGCGGCGCTCGCTTGAAGCGTATCCATTGTCTCTTTGGTTAGATTTTGCTGCGGCGCAGACGACAAAAGTCGCTTCAAGATCGACTGGGCTTCCTCCTCGACAAGGCTGGGGGGAAGCTCGATCTCCGCCCGATCCACGATCGCCTTCAGGATCTCCTCGGAGCGTTCGTTTTTAGCGACCCGCTCCCTGGCTCCTTGGAGCTCGTTTTTGATTTTTTCCTTAAGATCCTTCAGGCTGTCATATTCGCCTAGATGCTTGGCGAACTCATCGTTCAGTTCGGGAACCTGCTTTTCCTTGATGGAAACGACCCTCAGCTTGTACTCGATGTCCCGGCCGGCCATTTTTTTATTTTTGTGGTCGGCCGGATAGGGATAGACAAAATTCTTATCCTCCTGGATGTTCATTCCCAGGAGCTCATGGTTGATGATTTTTTCGTTTCCCTCGTGGCCGGCGATCACGACGACTTTTTCCGCGGGCATAAAACGCTTCGTTTTCTTGTCCTTCCCCTGAAGCTCGATGACGACATAATCGCCTTTGATGACTCCCCGGCCTTCGATGGGGACATATTCGGCGGATTTCTCCCTCAATTCCTCCAGGGCCTGGTCGATGTCCTGGGCTAAGACGTTGACATCCCTCTTGGGGACGCGGTTCTTTTTATAGGACGGAAGAGCGAAATCCGGCCAAACTTCCACAACGGCCTTGAAACGGAGCGGCTGCCCTTCATCATAGGATAGATCATTGACGACGGGCATGCCCACAGGATGGATGGCCTGAGCTGTCAGGACTTCGTCCAGGACTTTGGGGACGAGGACATCAAATAGCGATTGGTGAATGTCCGCCGTGAACATCTGTTTGACCATTTCTCGGGGGGCTTTGCCCGGACGGAAGCCTTTCAGTTTCACCCGGTTCGCGTAACTGTCGATAATTCGCTCGAACTCCCGGCCGGCTTCATCGGCGCGGAGCTCAGCCTCGATTTCTTTGCGGCTGGCGCTCAAATCTTTGACCGTGCTTTTAATGCGTTCCGTCGGTTCACTCATAGCATCATCCTTTAGATCGGCCTTTCACCAGGCAGCCCATCTGCCCTTCGAGAAAACGTATCTTCAGGTATCGAAATGGGCAGAGCGGGAGTCGAACCCGCACTCCCTCATCAGGAACTAGGTCCTAAGCCTAGCGCGTCTGCCAATTCCGCCACCTGCCCGTGTTTCGTACGGCGCTCATGCGCCTATGATATTCCTCAGAGGGAAATCCCGTTGGATTGGGGCCTGCTCTTTAAAAAAATCAAAAAGTGCGAGCTCGCTTCAGGAGGTGAAAGCTGGATATTATTTTTAACATATTCAGGCCCGCTTGTCAACGTCGTCCCTCTTGGTATAGTATTTTAGCGGCCGGGAGAAAGCGGCTTATCATGAATCGGACGCAGCGAAGTGCATCTATGGACCCTATCGTTGGTGTCATTGGCTGCGGAAGCTGGGGAAAGAACCTCGTCCGGAATTTCCATGAGCTGGGGGCGCTGCGAACGATATGCGACATCGACGAAGATGTCCTGACATCCCTCCGGGGAAAATATCCGTCCCTTCAGGCCGCCTTGGATTATCGATCGCTCTTGACGGATCCTGCCATCAAGGCGGTTGCTATCTCGACGCCGGCGTCTACCCATTGCGAACTGGCCAAACAGGCGCTTCTTGCCGGGAAAGACATCTTTGTTGAAAAACCACTGGCCCTGGTCTCGGAAAAGGCCCAGGAGCTTGTGGCCTTGGCCAAAGAATCCAAAAAAATCCTCATGGTCGGGCATATCCTGGAATACCATCCCGCGATCAATCGATTGAAAGAGCTCGTTGACAGCGGCGAGCTGGGAAAGATTCAGTACATCTATTCCGCCAGGCTGAATCTCGGCAAATTCCGCACTGAAGAAAACATTCTGTGGAGCTTTGCCCCCCACGACATCTCGGCCATTCTTTATCTCCTGAACGAAATGCCGGCGAAGGTGGCCGCCCATGGAGGGAATTACCTGAATCCCCATATCACGGACGTGACAATCACCCACCTGGATTTTCCGAGCGGTGCCAAAGCCCACATTTTCGTCAGCTGGCTCCACCCGTACAAAGAGCAAAAGTTGGTCGTCATCGGGGATAAAAAAATGATGATGTTCGATGATGTGGAAGCCAAGGACAAGCTGCTGGCCTATAGCCACAAGATCGACTGGATCGGCCGCCAGCCTGTTCCCCACCCCGAAAAGCCCGAGCGTATAGACCTTCCCCAAACCGAGCCGCTGCGGGCCGAATGTGAACATTTTTTGGCTTGCGTCGGATCCCGCCGGACGCCAAGGACTGATGGGAACAACGGACTCAGGGTTCTCAAGATCCTGGAAGCCTGCCAGCAATCCCTGCGGGGGAACGGCAGGGTTTGTCAATTGGGACCGGAGGAAACCAGGACCTCCTTTATCCATGAGACCGCCGTGGTGGATAACCACGTGGAGGTTGGAGAGGGCACGAAGATCTGGCATTTTTCCCATATCCAGTCTGGGGCGCGCATCGGGAAAAACTGCGTCCTTGGGCAGAATGTGAATGTCAGCCGCAATGTCACAGTGGGCAACAATGTCAAAATCCAGAATAACGTCTCGGTGTATGAAGGAGTGACGCTCGAAGATTACGTTTTTTGCGGGCCGTCGATGGTCTTTACAAACATCACCGATGCCCGAAGCAAATATCCCCAGCCGGGATCGGAGTTCTACAAGAAAACCCTCGTCCGAGAAGGCGCTACGCTTGGCGCCAACTGCACCATCCTCTGCGGCCACACGATCGGCCGCTTCGCTTTTGTCGGAGCGGGGGCTGTAGTGACCAGGGATGTCCCGGATTTTGCCCTGGTGGTGGGAAACCCTGCCAGGATCGTCGGCTGGATGAGCGAGGCCGGGAAAAAACTGACATTTAATCAGGAGGGATACGCTTTTTGCGAAAAATCCCGAAAGACTTATAAGCTTGAGAAGCAAACGGTCAAAGAAGTTGCGGACGAGCCGCCAACGAAGAATTCATGAGGTGAATATCCCATGCATGTTCCCTTGCTTGATCTAAAAGCTCAATATGCCTGCATCAGGGAAGAGATCCGGACGGCTATGGATGAGGTCCTGGACAGCCAGTTTTTTATCCTGGGTCCGAAGGTTGAGGAGATCGAGAAAAAAATCGCGGCCTATTGCCGGGTCGGCCGTGCCGTCGGCGTCTCCTCCGGTTCGGATGCCCTTCTCGTCTCGCTCATGGCCCTCGATATCGGGCCCGGCGATGAGGTCATTACATCTCCCTTTACGTTTTTCTCGACCGCGGGGGTCATCTCCAGGCTGGCAGCCGTTCCCGTCTTCGTCGATATCGACCCGGTGACTTACAATATCGCCCCAGAAAAGGTCGAAGCTGCCGTAACTGCCCGGACCAAGGCGATCATCCCGATTCATCTCTTCGGACAGTGCGTCGATATGGACCCGATTCTGGACGTCGCAAAAAAATATGGCCTGGCCGTGGTCGAGGACGCGGCCCAGTCCATCGGCGCCGAATACCACGGCCGGCGGGCCGGATCGATGGGCCATCTTGGGATTTTTTCCTTTTTCCCCTCGAAAAATCTCGGGGGTTACGGAGACGGAGGAATGGTCGTGACCGACGATGCGGCCCTGTCCGACAAAATAAAAGTCCTTCGGGATCATGGGGCCAAACCCAAATATTATCATAAGGTCGTGGGCGGCAATTTCCGCCTGGATGCCATTCAAGCGGCAGTTCTTACAGTGAAGCTTAGATATTTGGATGGCTGGTCGCAAAAGCGGAGGGATAATGCCGCTTATTATGACCGCCGGCTGCCCAAGGCCAGGCCGGGTGATGTCGTTCCTCCAAAAGCTGTCTATCGGGCCGGCGGCGACCAAAATCATCATATTTATAACCAGTATACGATCCGAGCTAAGCAGAGGGACTGGCTCCGACAGTTCCTGAAGGATAACGGCATTGGCACAGAAATCTACTACCCTCTCCCCCTTCACCTTCAGGAATGCTTTCAGCGTTTGGGCTACAAGAAGGGCGATTTTCCGATCGCCGAAGAATCTGCCGGGGCCGTGCTCTCGCTGCCAATCTTTCCCGAACTCAGCGATGCGCAAAAAGACTATATTGTTGAGAAGATCCTAGAGTTTTATAGAATGCGTTCATGAAGATTGCCAGCATCGTCGGGGCCCGGCCGCAATTCATCAAGCTGGCCCCTTTAGCCCGGTTGATTCAGAGCCGTCGTCATTCGAAAACCGGCCGGCAGATCGAGCACATCATCGTCCATACGGGTCAGCATTATGATTACGTAATGAACGATATCTTTTTCAAGGAGCTGGGGATTCCTGCGCCTGACTATAACCTCGAAGTGGGCTCGGGCCCCCACGGATGGCAGACCGCAGAAATCTTGAAAAAAGCGGAGAAGGTCCTCCGGAAAGAAAAGCCGGATTGGACGCTTGTCTACGGGGACACCAATTCCACCCTAGCCGGGGCCTTGGCCGCGGCCAAGCTCAACCTGCCCCTGGCCCATATCGAAGCCGGGCTGAGAAGCCATGACCGGAGAATGCCGGAAGAGATCAACCGCATCTTGGCCGACCGTTGCTCGCAAATTCTTTTCTGCCCTACAGAAGGGGCGGTCCGCAATCTGACGAGGGAAGGCTTCAGAAATATCGTCGAAGGGGGCAGGCGGCCGATGTCTCTTAAAAAGAATAGCTCCTTCTCTTTCGGTGTCCCCTTTCTATGGGTGGTCAATGTCGGTGATCTTATGAACGACGCCCTGCTCCTCGGGCTGACGATCGCCCAAAAGAAATCAACAATCCTCAAAGAGCTTCGATTGAGGCCGGGCTGTTATTACCTCGTCACGATCCACCGCGCCGAAAATACGGATGATCCTAAGAGGCTGACGGCTCTGACAAAAGCGCTTCTTGAAACGAGCCTTGTTCTCCCGGTCGTCTTTCCCATTCACCCCCGGACTAAGAAATACCTGGACCGCTTATCGCTCCTGCCGGCCGGTTCAGAGGGCCTGAAGCTGATCAGCCCGGTCAGCTACTTCGATATGCTAATTTTAGAAAAAAACGCAAAAATAATCCTCACAGATTCCGGGGGCATCCAGAAGGAGGCCTATTTGTTGAAGGTCCCCTGCATTACGCTTCGAGATACCACGGAATGGCCAGAGACCGTAGAATCCGGCTGGAACAGTCTGGCAGGGTCTGATCCAAGAAATCTCCAGAGTCATTTAATACGAGCATTAAAAAAATATGAGGAACTCGCGGCCTCTCGTTTTCGGGCCGAGAAATGCGCTGTTTATGGCAAAGGCGACGCCGCTCAACAGATCCTCACCTGCTTGGCCAAGACCCGTATCTAAATCCTTGGCCTTTTTGAAGTGAAAGGGCTCGTCAGCGCAGGATCGGTTTCAGTTTGGCAGCGAGATTGGGGTCAATCGTCACCAACTTCTTATAAACCTCGCGGGCGCTGAAATTGTCGTGAAGGTTCAAATAGACGACCGCCAGGTTGAAGAGGGCCGTCCCGTTGTCCGGTTGCAGTTCCGTGGCTTTCTTGATCGGCTCCAAGGCCGCGTTGAAATCCTTGATCTGCATGTAGGCCATACCGAGATAGAGCCATCCGAAGGCATTGTCCGGAACGAGGGCTAGATTTTTTTTGAAGGGGTCAATCGCCTCCCTGTATTTTTTCAGCTGGTAATACGCTAAACCGATCTGGAAATGGGCTAAGTCATAATTGGGGTTGATGGCCAACGCCTGTTTGAAGGTGTCAATCGCTTCCTGGAATTTCTGCGCTTTGACATATTCATAGCCTAGATTATAGATATCCTGCTCGCTTTTTGGATTCAGCTCGACCACCTTTTTGGCGGCTTCGATGGCCTTGAGGGGCTGGCCTGCCTTGTCGTACATATTGAGCGCATATTTGTAATAGGAAGTGGCACTTTTCGCGTCGGTCTCGGCCAGCAATTTATAGGACTCCTCAGCTTTGTCCAACATCCCAGCTTTTTCGTAGGCCAGGGCCAGGTTGAGGTTTAAGGCCAGGTTCCGCGCGTCATTCTTCAGGGCTTCTTGGAAGGCGGCGATGGCGGCATCGAATTGCTTCGTCTCCGTCCGGCACAGGCCGAGCTGTTTATAGGCTTCCCAGGGATTGTCCGGCTTGAGGCTAATATATTTTTCGTACGCGTCGGCCGCCTTGGCAAAATCATGAGCGTCTTGATAGGCGTTGGCCAGAGACAGAGCCGCCTCCTTGTTATTGGGGTCGAGTTCGATGGCTTTCTCCAGCACGGGCGCCGCCTCGGCCGAACGCTGCATCCTGACCAGAATCTGACCCAGGCTGGCGTAGGCATCGACTTTCTTGGGGTCAAGCTCAATGACTTTTTTATAGGCCGTCACTGCATTTTGATAATCCCGCTGGTTATTATAGACGGACGAGAGAATCGTCCAGGCCTCCAACGAATTGGGGTTGGCCTTCGTGACTTTTTCCAGGCTTTTTTGAGCGTTGAAGGCATCTCCTTGCCAGTGGTAGAGTCGGCCGGCCAGCCAGGCGGCTTCTAAGCTAGCCATATAGTCCTCGGGCTGCCAGCTCTTGAACGGCGTCATTTTCGTTGTCTTGGGCAGAGCGCCGAGCACATTCGCCGGAACGATAAATCGGAGCCGCCTATCCAGGACCAGAACCATGCCGATGACCTTGCCGCTGGCATCGACGATGGCTCCACCCGTGAATGTATCCGGAATGGCCAGCGAGGAATCCCAGACTTTTTGATTGGGCGCCGTTTCCAAGGCCTTTCGCATGGTGCCGTCCGCAATAATGATCTCTCCCGATTCATTGGACCCGATGCCAAAAACCTTTTTGTTTTCCGAGAATTCATCCGCGGCGGCCTGGGGCAGGACTTGGACCTTGCCGCCGATATTGAGGAGGGCCAGGTCCAGATTTTTATCCACGGCCACGACGCCATTGACATCGACTTCTTTCTTTCTGAAATTGAACCCGATGCAGCTGGCGGCCTGGCTAATGAGATGATAGCTCGTCGCCGCGATTTGTTCCGTCAGCACGACGGCCGACCCTTTGCCGATTTCCTGCTTGTCTTTTCCATAGACCACCAGACTGATGACGCCGGGACTGGCCTGGGTGAGGATCTTAGCCAATTCTTCGCCCTGGGCGAAGAGAAGAACACTGGAGAGAAAAAGCCCGATCCAGACGAAGAGAACTTTTGTTGTCTTAAGCATCATGATTCCTCCTGACTCCTCTCAAACTCATGGAATGACCATTCCCTCTAGTAAATATATTTACACCTTGAAAAAATTTCTGTCAAATCCTATCTTGCATCCGCATTGACAAAATGGATGGCCTCGGGTAGCCTGAGACACAATGAGATTGTCCAGAAGAACGATCGGGCTTTTGATTCTGGCCTCAGGAATCCTGTTCGCGGCACTTTTCATATTCAGGATTCAGAACGGGATGGCGGATTTTGAGGTCAACTACAAAGCCGGAAGGCGGCTCTGGCTCAATGAAACCCTGTACAGGACCGTCGATGAACATTATCAGTTTAAATATTCTCCGTTTAGTGCGGCGCTCTATCTTCCCCTCGCTTTTCTCCCCCTCCCGGCGGCCAAAGGCGTCTGGTATGCCATCGTTCTTTTCTCGATCGCCTGGTTGCTCTATCTTTCCTCAACACTGGCCGATCGGTCTGGCCATCAAGGGTTTGTTCTAGCCCTCCTTCCCGGCGCCATCCTGGCCAAATTTTTTCTGCGGGAGCTTCAGCTCGGCCAGATCAACGCCTTGGTCACGGCCATTCTCGTCTTCATGACCTATGTTCTTGTCAAAGAGGAGACCGGTTTCTCAGCCAAACAAGAGATCTCGGCGGGTCTTCTCTGGGGGCTGGCCATGGCCCTTAAGCCCTACGCCCTGATTTTTTTCCCCTATTTTATCCTCAAAAAGAAATGGCAGTCCCTCTGGCCCGGGTTTCTCTTCCTGGCCCTGTCGCTCTTCGTGCCGACGATCTTTTATGGATGGAGCGGGAATACGGTCGTCCTCAAAGAATGGAGCCGGAGCCTCTCCCGTTCCACCCCGGGCCTTCTCAATTCCCAGGACAACGTTTCCCTGTTGGCTTTCCTTGTCAAGTGGACCGGAAAACAGAATCTCTCCGTCTTGCTTTTCGCAGTCGCGCTCGGATGTTTGGCCCTTTTAGTCTTTGTTTTTATCCAAAAGGGGAAAGAGAGTTCCAGTCCCCTTCTCCTCGATTCAGCTCTGCTGCTGGTCCTCATCCCCTTGATTTCCCCTTTGGGATGGGATTATACATTCCTGAGCTCGATTTTGGCGGTCGCCCTTGTCGTTAAGGATTTCGATTTTTTTCCGAGGCCGGCAAAGATCCTTCTGGTCTGCAATTTCCTCGTCATGGCCCTGTCCATCTACGATATTCTCGGCCGGAGGCTTTATGCGGCGTTCATGTCCCGGTCCGTGCTGACAATTGATTTCCTGATTCTCGTCGCAGCGCTCTATTATTTAAGGTTCCAGGGACGCAGATGAGCAGGAGAAGGATCCTCCTTGTTTATCTCGGGACGCTCGCCGGAATCCTGGCCTGGCTAGGGGCCATCGGGCTTGCGCCATATCTCAGGAGCCGGGGCGTCCCACTGGGAAAATTTATCTATGTCTGTTTTTCCCCGGTCTGCCATCAAATTCCGGCGCGCTCCTTCGTGGCATGGGGGTATCCCCTGGCGGTCTGTGCACGATGCTTGGGTATCTATTCCGGTTTTCTTGCCGGAATGGCTCTCTATCCCTTTCTGCGGGGGTTCTCGACAGTCAGGCTGCCCAAGACGAAGGTTTTCCTAGCTCTCACGGCGCCCATCGCCGTGGATACAGCCGGAAACTTCTTCCGTCTCTGGGCGACATCCAATATCCTTCGGCTGGGCACGGGCTTTCTATGGGGGATCATTCTGCCGTTCTACTTATTGACGGGTCTAGCGGAGCTTGCATTAAAAGACAAAAAACAAATAGAATAGGGACAATCATGAGAATAAGGAGGACAGGATGAACGGTCCAAAGCCAGGTCTTCTGAGGCCTGCGCTCATCGGAGGAGCGGTTGCGGGAATTCTCTCTGGCTCTCCCCTGTTCTGTTTATGCTGCCTCTGGATTATTGGAGGAGCCATCCTGGCGTCCTATCTTGTAGCCAAGGATTCTCCGGTTTCTTTAAAGGCAGGCGACGGAGCCCTGGTCGGGGCTTTTACCGGCATTTTTGCGGCCGTTATCCGAGCGATAGTCAGCCTTCCCTTTCAGACGTTCAACGTTGCTTTGCTCCGCAAATTTATGGAAAGGCTGGCGGAGTTCACCCAGGAAATGCCGGAGGGATGGGACACATGGTTCAATCGCGGCGCGGGGCCGTTTTCCATCGCCTGGTTTCTGCTGGAGCTCGTTTTTTGGGCAGCCATTTTTGCCGTCCTGGGAGCTCTGGGCGGGATCATCGGCATGGCTCTCTTCGGCAAAAAGACACCGCCGCCCGCTCAAGGAACGAAAAATGAAACGTCTCAAGACACAGGTCATCGTCAATCCTGAGTCTGCCAAGGGGCAAACCCGGAAGCGCTGGCTTCAGATTAAGGAAGGGATTCGCACATTCATCCAGGAATTCAAGTATGAATTCACCGAAAAGCCGCTTCATGCCATCGAGCTGGCCCGTGCCGCGATAAAAGATGGGACGGAGCTCGTCATCGGTGTCGGGGGCGACGGGACCATGAACGAGATCGCCAACGGTTTCTATGAAGAAAAAAGAATTATCAACCCCGAGGCTGCCCTGGGGATCGTCCCATCCGGTACAGGCTGTGACCTGACAAGAAGCTTGAACATACCTTCGGGGCTTAAGGACGCCATGAAGGTGATCATCGATGCCCCTTCCTGTCCAATGGATATCGGGAAAGTAACGTTCAGGTCCCGGTCTGGCGAACCCGAAGAACGGTTTTTTCTCAATGTCGCCGATTTCGGCGTCGGCGGCGAAGTCGTGCAAAAAGTCAATCAGAAACGCCTGGAGAGAAAGGCGTCCTCCTATGTCAGATGTCTCATCTCGACCATGATCCAGTATAAGAACAAACATATCCAGATCAAAGTGGACGGCCGGGAACTGCCCAAGGGAGAATATCTCATCGGGGCCGTCGCCAACGGCGGCATTTTCGGCAAGGGAATGAAGATCGCCCCCCAGGCGAAACTGGATGATGGGTTGTTCGACTTTGTCTGCGTCAAGGGGATGAAATTTCTGGAGTTCTGCCGGCACGGCTGGAAGATTTTCTTGGGGACGCATCTCACCCATCCCAAGATCTTCCTGATCCAGAGCCGGAGGATCGAAGCAGTCCCGGACGAGGACGAAACCGTGCTTTTGGAGCTGGACGGCGAGCAATTGGGAAGCTTACCTGCCAGGTTCGAGATAATCCCGCGAAGCCTCCTGATTAAGGGCTATCTCTAGTTTTGGCGACCGCGCAAGAGTGCGGCTTTATTTAAATCGTTTGTCACCTGAAGCCTCCCCTCACTATCATAAAAGGTAATGATTCGCGTCGGCCTTTTTTGAGGGAGGAGGGCATATGTGTCCATAACCTGCTTGATGTAGGCTCGAGTTTCAGGATAGTCCGGGATTTTTCCGCCGTATTTCTTAACAGCTTCCTGACCTGCGTTGTATGCGGCCAGGATGAGCGTCGTGGGATTTTTTTCGTTCTCGTAGAGTTTCGTCAGGTCTTTCAAGTATTTGATGCCGCCTTCGATGTTGTCTTCAGGATCAAAGACGTTCTTGACGCCGTATTGCCTGGCCGTGTCCGGCATGAGCTGCATCAGCCCGAGAGCGCCCTTGGAGGACACGGCATAGATGTTATAGTTGGACTCGTGCAGAATAATGGAATGGACAAGAGCCGAAGAGATTTTGTGCTTGCCGGCCTTGGATTTGACAATATCGTCAAAAGGCAATTTATTGGGAGCGGCGGCTGCGGCCGGCCCGGGAACCGGCAGGCAGACCAGGGCCAGCATTCCCAGCGCGCAGAAAAATTTTTTTAAGCCCGTCATGAGCGCCTTTATCATGCGTAAAACCCAAAAAATCTGCAATACCCTCTAGGGGTGATTTTTGAAGGGCCCTTGCCTCCCCCCTGCCGGTCAACCCCCGGGAAGTGAAAGCCTTTTTTCTATGAACAAAAGACTCTCTTGGAGAGCCTGCTCAAGCCCGTCCGGCTTGGCGCCGCCAGCCTGGGCAAAATCTGGTCGTCCCCCTCCCCCGCCCCCTATAAACGGTGCGGTCTGCTTGATGATCTCAGCGGCGGAGAGTCGCGCCGTCAGATCTTTCGTCACCCCGACGACGAGATACGCCTTTTCGCCTGCCACCGAGCCCAGGATGACGATCCCTGATTTGATTTTCTGTTTGATCTTGTCCGTCAAATCTCTTGTTTCCGCGGGATCCAGGCCTTCGATCTTTTGCACCCAGACGGAAACGCCCTTGATGGATTGTATCCGGTCCTCGGGCTGTTCGGACGTTTGCTGGAGGGACTTCTGTCTGAGCGCTTTTATTTCATGCTCTTTTTCTTTGAGGCCTTCTTTCAGCTTTTCGATCTGAGCCAAAAAGTCCTTCCGAGGCGCATTCAGAATGACCTGGGCTTCATGGAAGAGGGCGTCTGTCTCCTGAACGTATTTCAGCGCTTCTTCTCCGGTCAGGGCTTCGATCCTCCTCATGCCGGCGGCGATGCTCGTTTCGGAGACAATCTTGAACAACCCGATTTCTCCCGTCGAAGGGACATGGACACCGCCGCAGAGCTCTTTGCTGAAATCCCCGACGGCCACCATCCGCACTTTTTCCCCGTATTTTTCCTCGAAAATGGCCATCGCGCCTTCCTGGAGACCTTCCTCCAAGGTCGTTTCTTTAATTAAGACGGGGAGATTGTTCTGGATTTTCTCATTGACAAGAATCTCGATTTTGCGGATTTCCTCGGTGGAGAGGGAGGCAAAGTGCGTAAAATCGAACCTGAGCCGGGTTGGAGAGACGAGCGACCCGGCCTGCTTGACATGATCTCCCAAGACCTGTCTCAAGGATGCATGCAAAAGATGAGTGGCGGTATGATTGTCCCGGATCGCTTTTTGCCTGGGCAGATCGACGGCCGCTTCGACACGCTCGCCTTCCCTCAGGGTTCCCGAGAGAACCTTTATTTTATGGCTGATAATCTCGGGAGCCGGATAGAATGTATTTTCCACCAGCGCTGAAAAATGGGGATTTTTCCAAAGCCCTGTGTCCCCGACCTGGCCGCCGGCTTCGGCATAAAACGGCGTCAAATCCAGGACGGCCTCGCCGGAATCTCCTTGCCGGAGCTCGGCGACCCGGCCGCCGTCTTTGAACAAAGCGAGAACCAAAGCATCGGACACCCGGCTATGGTCATGGCCCGCATAGCGAACGCGCACCTTTATCAGATCTTCATAAACTTTCCGTTCTTTCTGCTGGACATCCCCTTTCCAAGATTGGCGGGCCCGGGCTTTTTGCTTTTCCAATTCCAGCCGGAACCCCGTCTCATCGATCGTCAGTCCTTCCTCCTGGGCGAGCTCTGCCGAAAGGTCGAGCGGAAATCCGAAGGTATCGTGGAGCTTGAAGAGGGCTTCGCCGGCAAGGATTTTTGAATGAGTCTTCATGGCTTCTTGGACATACTGGTGAAAAGTCCGGAGTCCGGAGGAAAGCGTTTGGGAAAACCGTTCTTCCTCGGCAAAACATATTTTCGAGATAAAATCGAGCGATGTCAGCAGTTCGGGATAGTTGTCTTTCATGATGTCGCCGACGACCCCGGCCAGCTTAAAGACAAACGGTCGGTCGATCCCGATCAGGTTGCCGTGGCGGAAGGCGCGCCGGACGATCCGCCGCAGGACATAGCCCCGGCCGTCGTTGGCGGGCATGATGCCGTCGCCGATGAGGAAGGCAACGGCCCGGGCGTGGTCGGCGATCAGCCGGACCGAAATATCCAGTTCGTCATGCGCGGGGTATTCCCTGGAGGAAAGACGGCAGATCTCTTCGATGATCGGGCGGAAGAGATCTGTGTCAAAATTACTCGTCCTTCCTTGCAGAGCGGCCGCCATCCGCTCCAGGCCCATTCCCGTGTCGATCGACGGCGCCGGAAGTGGATGCATAACACCCTGTTCATCTTGGAAATATTGCATGAACACCAGGTTCCAGAGTTCGACATACCGGTCGCTCCCGCTTTCAATGAGTGCTCGCGCATCACCCTGTTCATAAGAGGGATCCAGGTCATAATGAATTTCCGAGCAAGGACCGCATGGCCCGGTCTCCCCCATCGCCCAGAAGTTGTCCTTCTTTCCCAGCCGGAAGATTCGCTCTGGAGGGACTCCGGCCTCTTTGGCCCAGATGGCAAAGGCCTCTTCATCCTCCTCGTAAACCGTAACATAAAGCCTGTCCTTGGCGAGCTTGAAGATATCCGTCACGAGCTCCCAGGCATAGGCAATCGCCTCTTTTTTGAAGTAATCGCCGAAAGAAAAATTTCCCAGCATCTCAAAAAACGTGTGGTGTTTGTTGGTTTTTCCAACCTGCTCCAGGTCATTATGCTTGCCGCTAACCCGCATGCACTTCTGGACGGTCGCCGCTCTTTTATAACTTCGCTGTTCCAGTCCCAGGAAAATATTCTTGAACTGATTCATCCCAGCGTTGGTGAAGAGGATGCTGGGGTCGTCCTTGGGCAGGAGCGAAGAGCTGAGAAGGATCTTGTGGCGTTTGTTGGCGAAGAAGTCTAGAAAGACCTCACGGACGTCCTGCGCTCTCATTGACCTCCCTTATCCCGGGGTCTGTTTCTTGCGCTCGATGGGACTCATCTTCTTTTCCATCTCCTCCAAGGCTAGGTCCAGAGTGGATTGGATCCCTTGGACACGCAGCTGGAAATTGTCCGGGCTGGACGAATAGCGCAGCCCCTGTTCGAAAGAGATGTACCCCTGGGTATAGAGCTGGTAGATGGATTGGTCGAACGTCTGCATGCCGTACTGCGAGACGCCTTGGGCAATGGCATCCCGGATCAGAAAGGTCTTTTCCCTGTCCAGGACGCATTCCTGAATGTAAGGAGTGGTGATCATAACCTCGACCGCGGGGACACGACCCTGGCCGTCTTTTCTCGGGATCAGCCGCATGGAGATGACGGCAACGAGAATGCTGGCCAGTTGGATTCGGATCTGGCGCTGTTGATGGGGAGGGAACACGGAAATGATGCGGTTGATGGTCTCCGGGGCATCCAGCGTATGGAGCGTGCTGAGAACCAGATGACCTGTCTCTGCCGCCAGCATGGCCGTCTCGATGGTATCCAGGTCCCGCATTTCGCCGACGAGGATGCAGTCCGGGTCTTCGCGCAGCGCGGCCCGCAGGCCTCTCGAGAAGCCCCGGACATCGCTGCCGACTTCCCGTTGGCAGATCGTACTTTTCTTATCTTTATGAAGGTATTCGATGGGGTCTTCGATGGTGATGATATGCTGCCGCCGGTTGGTGTTGATAAAATCGATCATGGCGGCCAGGCTGGTCGTTTTTCCACTGCCCGTGGTCCCTGTCACCAGGATCAGACCGCGCTCATAGTTGGCGATTTTCTCCAAGGCTTCAGGGAGCAGCAGCTCGCGGATCGTCTTGACTTCGAAAGGAATGAGCCGCAGGGCGATGGCCAGGGAGCCTCTCTGATAAAAAATGCTGCCGCGGAACCGGCCAAAACCGGGAAGGCTGTAGGCCAGGTCCAGGTCCAGGTCATCTTTGAGTTTTTTCACCTGGTATTCGTTCATCATCTGCTTGGCCATCTCTTCGAGGTCCTTGGATGTCGAGCGGGGCAGTTGCCGCAGCGGGACGAGGGTCCCATGAATGCGGAATTGCGGATAATTCCCGACCTTGAGATGGACGTCGGAAGCGTCCATCTCGATGGCGACTTTTAAAAGGTCATCAATGTTCATGGCTGGTCCTTTTGGTTAAACGGAAATATACGTTAACCATTCAAATTTATCAGGCTTGTCAGCCCTGAGAATTCCGAAGAATTCTTCCTGGAGCCTCTTGACCACGGGGCCGCGCCGACCGCTCCCGATCTGGATTTTATCGATGGACCGGATGGGCGTGATTTCGGCTGCCGAGCCCGTGAAAAAGACTTCTTCAGCGATATAAAGCATCTCGCGCGGGAGCGTCTCCTCGATGACTTTATATCCGAGATCCCTGGCCAAGGTCATGACGGAATCGCGGGTAATGCCGGGCAGGACCGAGGAGGAGAGAGGCGGCGTGTAAATGAAACCGTTCATGACTAGAAAAATGTTTTCGCCGCTGCCTTCGCTGATATGGCCGCGGATGTTGAGGGCGATCCCCTCGGCATATCCATCGAGTTTGGCCTCCATTTTGATCAGCTGGGAGTTCATGTAGTTCGCGCCGGTTTTGGCCAAGGCCGGGAAGGAATTGGGCGCCATGCGCTGCCAGGTCGAAACCTTGACGTCGACACCCGCCTCTAGCGCTTCTTCACCGAGATACTTGCCCCATTCCCAGACGAGAATAGCGCAATCCACAGGATTCGGAAAGGGATCGACACCCAAAGTCCCATAGCCCCGATAGACGATGGGGCGAATATAGCATTCTTTGAGACGGTTGGCCTGGATCGTCTGGATGATGGCCTGTTTAAGATCAGAGGGCGGATACGGAATATCCATTCGATAGATCTTGCAGGAGTTATAAAGCCGTTTAGTATGAGCCTCCAGGCGAAAGATGGCCGTGCCCCTGGCATTTTTATAGGCGCGGAAACCTTCAAAAATCGAGCTCGCATAGTGAATCACATGCGAAGCAAGGTGGATCGTGGCGTCTTTCCAGGGGACAAGCTTGCCGTTCATCCAGACGATTCCGTCTTCTCTAAAAGGACTCATCTAGGACTCCTTAGAAAAATAGGAACAAAACCAAGACGCTATCTTACCCATAATGCGCGGCTAGAGTCAAACGTCATTGCTTAGCATAACGGCTTAAACCGGCTCGCCGCAATAGGGACAATTTTTTTCCCGCAACGGCAGCGGCCTCCGACAATTCGAGCAAAGTTCCGAAACGGCCCTTTCCCGCGCCCTGATCCTGCCCAGGATATCGTCGAGCTCGGCTTTCCTCGGCTTCTCCCCTTTAATCTCGGAAAGCTGCTTGATAATCTCGAATGGCCTCTGATATCGGTCTTCGACCTTAGCCGCCAGGCATTTCATGATGACCTCATCAAGCTTTTTGGGAATCTTGCCGTTTCTCAGGCGAGGGGGCGTGATTTTCCCTTCCTGGGCTTTTTCCAGTATCTTAAACGGGTCGGGGTCAAAAATCGGCGGCCGTCCGACGATCATTTCATAGAGGATGCAGCCGATCGAGTAAATGTCGGAGGCATAGGTGGCCTTTCCCTGGAACTGTTCGGGAGCCATGTATGGCGGAGAGCCGATACGGGTGGTCGCATACGGGACATTGGAAAGCCAAGCGGATGTTCCGAAATCCGTGATTTTCACGGTCCCTTCTTCAGAGATCATGATGTTGGAAGGCCTCAGGTCGCGGTGGATGATCTTGCTTTTATGGGCATGGTCCACGCCCGCGGCTATTTGCTTGGCATAATCCATAGCCTGGTCGATCTCCAGAACTTTATCCTTCTGCAGAATCTTCTCCAAGGTTTTTCCGCGAATGTATTCCATGACCATAAAGAAGGTGTTGTTCTCTTTCTCGGCCGCGATCATACGGACGATATTGGGATGGTTGAGGGCGGCCTGGAGCCTTGGCTCTTTGAGGAGCTTGTAGAGCTCGGTGGATTGCTTGTGGGGGACTTTTAGGGCGACCTTGATATCGAGCCAGGTATCCTTGGCCAGGAAGACCGAGCCAAAGCCGCCGCTGCCCAGCGAGCGGATGATCTCGTATTTACCGACTTTTTGTCCTTGGAGAAACATATTCCCTATCCCAAAAATGAGCGATGATCGTTACCGCGGCCAAGGAGGCGATCTCAGCCCTGAGAACGTGCTTGCTCACGCTCACGGCTTCGTAGCCCCGGCCTAGGAGGCTTTTTTCTTCATCCGCCGTCCATCCGCCCTCGGGCCCGGCCAGAATCATCACATCCAGCGGCGCTGCCGGTGGCTCCGCGGCCAGGCGCAGGACATCTTTGAGCGGCCGTCCGCTATGTTCGCTGAGAAAAAGCTTCTTGTCCGCCTCCGTTTTGCGGAGAAAAACATCCAGAGGCAGGGGCGCCAGGATGTCCGGGACAATTCCGCTCCGGCATTGTTTGGAGGCCTCTCGGGCGATTTGGCTCCAGCGCTGGACTTTTTTTTCGCTCCGTTCTTCGAGCCTGACCACGCATCTGGATGTCAGGACGGGAATAAAAGAATGGATGCTCAGCTCGGTCGCTTTCTGGATAATCCATTCCAGGGCCTTGGCCTTGAGAAGCGCTTGGCCGAGCCTGATCCTGACCCCGATGGGAACCGCCGCCGTTTTTTCGAGCAAACTCAGCCGCGTCTTCTGGCGGCCGATGTCTTCGATCCGGGCCCGATACTTGGTCCCCTCTTCATCAAAAAGCCAGATCTCGTCGTGAGGCTGGAGCCGGACCACGCGGCTCAAATGGTGATGCTCGGGGCCTTCAAGGCACAGGCTGTCCCCGCCGACCTGGTTTTTTTTTATAAAGAAATGGTTCGATGTCAAGCGCCGCCCTAGTGGATAAAATTTTTGTCTTTCCGGCTCTCGGTTTTATCGAGATGCTCCATATTCTCTCCGCGCAGCTCGCCGAGCTGGCGGAGAATAGCTTTTTGTTCCTTGGTGAGGTTCGTCGGAGTTTCCACCCGGACCTTGACGAACAAGTCACCGGTTCGGCGACTCTCTAAATCCCTCATGCCTCTTCCCCGCAGGCGAAACACTTCGCCGGACTGCGTCCCGGCCGGAATCTTTAGGCTCTCGCTGCCCTCGAGGGTGGGGATGTCTGCCGCGATGCCGAGAGCGGCTTGGACAAAAGACAACGAGATCTCGCAGGACAGATGCTGGTTCTCCCGATGGAAAAAGGGATGTTTCTTAACTCGGATCATGACATAGAGGTCCCCTCGGGGAGCTCCTCGCTCGCCCGCCTCACCCGCCCCGGCAATCCTCAGCTGCGAGCCGTCATCGATGCCGGTGGGAATCCGAACATTCAGTGAATTTATTCTGCGGGTCAGGCCGGATCCCTTGCATTCTTCGCAGGGGGCCGTGATGACCTCGCCTTTTCCGCCGCAATGGGAACAAGTCCTGGCCACAGTGAAAAAACCCTGCTGGTGCCGGATCTGGCCGCGCCCGGCGCATGTCGGACAAGCGGCTTTATGGGTGCCGGGGCGCAGTCCCGTCCCTTCGCAGGACGGACAATGCTCGGCCCGGTTGATCGAGATTTCTTTCTCGATGCCCCCTGCCGCTTCTTCCAGAGTGATTTCCATTTCTAGGGCCAAGTCCCGGCCTTTTTGAGCAGAGCGGCGGCGCTGCCGTCCGCCGCCTCCGAAGAAATCTCCAAAGCCGAAACTGAAGCCAAAGAAATTCCCCAGGATATCCTCAAAATCCTCAAAGATCGACGAGTCGAATCCAGAGAAACCCGCGAACCCCTCTCCGCGCAGGCCGTCGTGGCCGAATCTGTCATAGGTTGCCCGCTTGTCGGGATCGCCGATCACACTGTACGCTTCGGCCGCTTGCTTGAATTTTTCTTCCGCCTCTTTGTCCCCAGGATTTCGATCGGGATGAAACTGGAGGGCTTTCTGGCGATACGCTTTTTTTATCTCGTCGGTGGAGGCGCCCCGCGAGACGCCGAGAACGTCATAATAATCCCTTTTTTCCATTCGACCCGCTTTCTTTGGATTCCTTATCGCGCTCCCTAACGATGATCCCGTTGAGTTCTTCCCGGCTGAGCCCGGACGACGGCTGGATGAGGATTTTCTGCTCCCTCCCGGAGGAAATATCTCTGGCCGAGACCTTGACGATGCCATCGGCATCGATCTCGAACGACACATCGATCTCAGGAATTCCAGCCGGGGCCGGGGCGATTCCCACCAAATCAAAAACGGCCAGAGATGTGTTTTCGGAAGCGTGGAAGTTTTCGCCCTGCAGAACGTGGATCCTCACCCGTCTCTGGTCATGCTCCACCGTCGTGAACGGTTTTGTCCTTTTGGTGGGGATGGTCGTGTTCTTATCGATGACCTTTTCATACCCGTTATTTTCCGTTTCGATCCCGAGCGAAAGCGATGTAACGTCCAGGAGCAGGACCAGCTCGTTCAACTCGCCGCGCAGGATTCCCGATTGAATCGCCGCTCCCATGGCGACGCTTTCGTCCGGATTGAGCTTGTCATTGGGGGTTTTCTGAAAAAAATCCGTCACGCGTTTCCGAATCAGGGGCATCCGGGTCTGTCCGCCGACCAGGATGACATCTTCGACCGCATCCGACCTGAGACCGCTTTCTTCGATCGCCAGACGCATCAGAGGCATGGCTTTTTCCACAAGGTCTTTGGTCAGCTCTTCGAGGAGCGACCGGGTCAACGATTTTCTCAAATGTTTTGAGCCAAAAGCGTCGGAGCCGATGAACGGCAGGTTGATTTCCGTTTCTTGGGTGAACGAGAGCTCCCGCTTGGCCCGCTCCGCCGCTTCTTTGATTCTCTGAAGCGAATACTTGTCTTGGGACAAGTCGAGCTTATGCTCCTTTTTAAACTCTTCCAAGAGCCAGTCCACGATGCGCCGGTCAAAGTCTTCGCCGCCCAGGTAGGAATCGCCGTTTGTGGCCAGGACGTGGAAAACCCCGTTGCTGATCTCGAGAATACTGATGTCAAAGGTCCCGCCACCCATATCGAACACGGCCACGGTCCCGGCCTTTTTCAAGTTGAGGCCATAGGCCAGGCTGGCGGCCGTGGGCTCGTTGATGACGCGCAAGACATTGAGGCCGGCGATCGCGCCGGCATCTTTTGTCGCCTGTCTTTGATGGTCATCGAAATGAGCGGGCACTGTGATGACGGCATCCTTGACCTCAGTGCCGAAGTAGGACGATGCGCACGACTTGAGATACCCCAGTATTTTGGCCGAGATTTCCTGGGGCGTGATAAGCTGGCCCCCGACTTCCACCATGATGTCTCCGTTCGGGGCTTCGACAATTTTATAGGGCATTCTCTGGCGGGCTTCTCTCACTTCCGGCGAATTAAATTTCCGGCCGATCAGACGTTTGATGGCGAATAGCGTGTTTTCGGGATTCGTCAAGGCCTGCCGCATGGCCAGGTTGCCGATCAGCGTTTCGCCCGAAGACGTGAAGCTGACCATGGAAGGCGTCGTCGGAGCCCCCTCCAGGTTGGGAATCACCTTGGCGGTCTCGCCGATGAGATAGGCCATGCAGGAATATGTGGTGCCTAGGTCGATGCCGATAACATGGTCCATGTTAGCTCTTTTTGGGAACGATCACCTTAACGAGAGACGGCCGCAGGAGCCGGTCGCCAAGTGTGTAGCCTTTCTGCAGCTCCTCTCCGACAAGGGGTTCCTCGACCTGGTCGGATTCTTCGGTCAGGACGGCCTGGTGGAGATTGGGATCGAATTTTTTTTGAACGGCGTCAATCGGGGCCACCCCCCGCTTCCGGATGATGTCGGAGAACTGCTTGTAGATCAAATCGATCCCTTCTTGAAAGCTCTTGCCATCGGTTTGGTCTTTGGTTTTGAAGGCCCGCTCGAAATTATCCAGGGCAGATAAAATCTCCCGCAGTAATTCGCTTAAAGCATACTGGTAATAATCCTGTTTTTCGCGGTCCAGCCGTTTGCGCAGGTTCTCCATCTCCGCCACGGCCCTCAGGTACTTGTCCAGGAGGCCTTCGTTCTCCTTTTTGAGATTTTTGATATCCGCTTCCCTTTTTTTTAACTTGTTTTTGAGAGTCTTGGCCTCATCATGTTCAGGCTTGTCTCCCTTTTTATGGTCTTTGAGGGCGTCCTTGGCTTCCGGCTTATGGGAAGGCAGGGTATCAATCGTGTCGGCTTCGTCCCCATTGGGGATTTCCGAGATCTCATAGTAGCCGTCCTTGGTTTTCGATTCTTCAAAGTTCATGGCTCTTCACCTTATCACTGATTTTGGCTGATTGTTTGGGTCAGTTTCTTCGCCACGTTATCGACCAGCGGGATGATTTTTTTATAGGGAATCCGCTTGGGGCCGATTATTCCCAGGGACCCCAGGACCTGGCTCTTGTCTCCGTAATGGGATAGGACGAGGGAGCAGTCGGAGATGAGCGGCAGGTTGGACTCTGAACCGATCAAGACCTTGACCCGGTCCAAGGCAATGAAGTCCGAGAGGAGCTTGGCCAAGTTGGCCTTCTCCTCAAAATTTTGGAAGAGGGATTTGAGTTGGTCAATATGGGACAGCCCAAATTTGTCCAAGAGCTTGGAGGCCCCCTGCAGAATAATTTGGTTGTCATCCTCGTCCTGGAGGATGGACGCCCGGAGCAGCGTCATCAGCTTGGTGAATGCGCTCTCGAACTTCGTTTTATATTTAGGCAGCTCGCCGAGGAGATAGTCCCTGACAAACAGAAGGTTTTTGCCATGATAATTCCGGTTGATGTAGTGCGAGACCCGATCGAGTTCCAACTGGTCAAAGAAAACGTCTGTGGCGACGACCTCGGTCAGGACCATGTTGAACGACGTCACCAAGATGATCATGACCTTATTCTCGGCGATTTTGATGAATCGAACATGATGGAAGTGGATCTTGGAGATCCGCGGCGAAAGGACAAAGCCCAGGCTGTCCGAGTGCTCGGCGAGGAAGCGCGATGTCTGATGCAGAAGCGAATTCAGATCATCCTTTTTTCCCGAAATTCCCTGGGCAATGAGGGTGACTTGGTTGAGGGAAAGAGGGGCCTCTTCGAGGAGGCTGTTGACATAAAACCTCAACCCTCGATCCGTTGGCACGCGGCCAGACGAAGCATGGGGCTGGGCTAAAAATCCCATCCCCTCCAGCTTAAACATAATGTTTCGAATGGTTGCCGGAGAATCCGGGAGGACCCTTTTCTGATGGATGAAACCCGAGCTGATGGGCTTCCCGATCTTGAGATAGTTCTCCACGATCGTGCTCAGGACGAGCCTGTCTTTTTCCCTAAAAGTCGTGTTTTTAATCACGTTCTCATTAAATTTTACAGGACTCCTGACCCGGTGTCAACGACGGGGCTGGGATGAATTGGCGCAAAAGGGTTTGCTCGACAAGAATGTCATACGCCTTATTATTTTTTTTATTACCGGACTCGGATTCCGGCGTAGCCGACGACTTCGCGGTAATCTCCAGTCTGGTCGCCCGAAGTGGCATATTTAATGAGCTCTGCTTTTTGTGCCCCGAGGAATTTAGCCGCTACGAGCGCCGAGGTCGTCGGCTGGAAGCCGCACATGCTGATATCTTCCCTCTTGACCACATCGAATAGTCCCTTGGGGTCAAGGTCTAGCACTTTTTGAATGGCCAGAAAATCCTTCTCCCTGGCTTCCTCCCGACTGACATAATGGCTCATATCCGTGCTGGCCACGATCAGCGCTTCTTTTTTTAGTTCGCGAATCCCCCGGGCCACGGCCAGCCCCAAATTCTCCAAATCGTCAAACGAAGCCAAATAGGAGATCGAGATCGGAACGATAGAAAATTCCCGCTCGAAAAATTGGAGAAACGGCAGCTGCACTTCGATGGAATGCTCCTCCAGATGGGCGGACGGATCATCCCTAACTAGTTTTGACAAACCCATGATCCGGACGGCCAGGTCCGCCGCAACCGGAAGCGTGCCCAGCGGAGTTTCCCAGTCTCCTTCCTTCATGAGGGCAAATGTCGAACGAATCGGCCTGTGGCTGGGCGCCAGCAGGACGATCGTGTCGGGAATCTCGACAGAGGAATAGACGGCGCCCGCGACCGGTCCGGAATAAATATAGCCGGCATGCGGCGCGACGACGGCAATGGCCTTCTCTTTTTTTTCTTTAGGCAGGATCATCCGCCCGAGCATCCGACGCAACTCGCCGGCGCTCTCCGGATAGAAATAGCCCGCCACGGCAGCCTTTCTTCTCATACTCCCTCCTTTCGAGTGAGAAAAAAATTATGGCATAAACCGAAGAGGCGGTCAATCGAGGGCATTCCGAGGAAACGCTTTATTTTGAGTTTTATCGGCATTATAATAGGCCGTCGTGATTCAATTTTTCAATACCCTCCCGGGCCGCAAAGAAGTTTTCCATCCCGTTGTTCCCGGCGAAGTCAAGATCTATACATGCGGGCCGACAGTCTATGATTATCCCCATATCGGGAATTTCCGTGCCTACGTCTTTGAGGACCTCTTGAAACGATTCCTCCAGCTCTCCGGCTTCCGGATCACCCATGTGATGAACATCACGGACGTGGACGATAAGACCATCAAAGGAGCCCGGGCCCAGGGTGTAAGCCTGTCTCAATATACTGCGAAGTATATCCAAGCCTTTTTTGATGACCTGGGACTCCTTCAGGTCTCCCCTGCGGATGCCTATCCCCGGGCAACGGACAATATTCCCGAGATGGTCAAGATCATTTCCAAGCTCCTCGAAACAGGCTACGCCTATATCAAAGAGGGCTCGGTCTATTTCAGCATCGCCAAGTTTCCGGGATACGGCAAGCTTTCCAAGATCCGCATCGATGAGCTCCAGTCCACGGAGAGGATCGAGTCCGACGAATATGAAAAAGAGAGCGCCCAGGATTTTGCCCTTTGGAAGGCTAAAAAAGAAGGTGAGCCCTATTGGGACACGGAGCTCGGCCCCGGCCGGCCCGGCTGGCACATCGAATGTTCGGCCATGAGCGCTAAGTATCTGGGAGAAAGGTTTGATATCCACTGCGGCGGCGTGGACAACATCTTCCCGCACCACGAAAACGAGATCGCCCAATCCGAAGCTTATTTCGGCCATCCCTTCGTCAACGTTTGGCTCCACTGCCACCACCTCATCGTCAACGGCGAAAAAATGTCCAAGTCCAAGGGAAATTATTTCACCCTCAGGGATTTGACCGAAAAGCGGTTGGATCCCTTGGACATCCGCTTTCTTCTGCTCTCCACGCATTACCGCAAGGTGCTGAATTTCACCTTTGACGCCCTGGACCAGGCTAAAGCCTCTGTCGATAGGATCAAGGATTTTCTTTATGAATTGGGCAACCGAAGCTTTCCAGCGGGAAACAATCCACTCGTCACGAAAATGATTTCGGCGACCCAAAAAAAGTTTATCGAAGGGCTGGGCGATGACCTCAACATATCCGTGGCCCTGACGGCTCTTTTCGAGTTGATCAAGGAGGCCAACATCTTGATCATGCACAATAAGCTTTTTGGCGGCGATGCAGAGGCCTTGTCGAACCTCGTCTATACTCTGGACCGGGCCTTGGCTGTTCTGCCTCCCAAACAGGAGGCAGCGCTGGAGGCTGAGGTGTTGGAAAGAATCCAACTCCGGGAAAAGGCGAGGGCGGATAAGGACTATGCTTTAGCCGACCGGATCCGCCAAGAATTGCTGCAGGCGGGAGTCGTCCTCGAAGATACGAAAGAAGGCGTTCGTTGGAAGGTCATAAAGATAAAGTGACCGTGGGCAAGGCCGGCGAAGAAGCGGCCGTCCGCTACCTGCAAGGCAAGCGATACAAAATTGTCGAGCGCAGGGTTCGTCTCCTGCGCGGTGAGATCGATATTATCGCCTATGACCGAGAGACGCTGGTTTTTGCCGAAGTCAAGACCAGGACGAGCCGCGCCTTCGGCTTCCCGGAGGAATCTGTGACGCCCGCTAAACAAGAACAGATCCGGAAGCTCGCCCAAACCTATCTCTCCAGGCACCGCTTAGAGAACGTGCCCTGCCGCTTTGATGTTCTCTCTGTAACGATCTCAGACGGTCATCAGGTCCAAATCCGCCATCTCGAAAATGCTTTTTAAATAAGAATCTTATGGATGAGGAGGGTGCTATGAGGCTCGCCAGAAATTTCCGGGCCGGCCTGATTTTAATTCTTGTCTTCGTGGCCGGGATAGGGGCTTTCGGACAGTCCGTTCCAAAACCGGAGGACATCCTCGGCTTCAAGGTCGGCGACGACTACCACCTGGCCACATACACGCAGGCCATCGATTATCTAAAAAGACTCGCCCAGAATTCGGGCAGAATCAAGCTGTTCGACATGGGGAAAACGTCGATGGGACAGACGATGACCTATGCGGCGATCTCGTCCCCCCAAAACCTGGCCGATTTGGATAAATACAAGCGGATTGCCCGGAGCTTGTCTTTGGCCAGACTCTCTGCCGTCGAAGCCCAGAAACAGGCCAACGAAGGAAGGGCTATTGTCTATATCGATGGCGGGCTGCATGCTTCGGAATGCGCGCCAGCCCAGCACAACCTCCAGCTGGCTTATGACCTTGTCACGGCGACGGACACGAAAACGCTCAGGATCCTGAATGACGTTATCCTCGTCCTCGTTTTTGCCAACCCGGACGGCATGAACATGTTGGCCGACTGGTATCACCCGAATATTGGGACTCCTTATGAGGTGGCCGGAATGCCCTTCCTTTACCAAAAGTACGCCGGGCACGATAACAACCGGGATTCTTACATCGCCAACCTGGTTGAAACCCAAAACCTCACCAAGCTCGTCAACCAAGAATGGTTTCCCGTCATCCTATACAATCATCATCAAACGGCACCTTTCCCCGCCAGAATCTGGACGCCTCCCAACTCCGAACCCACCAATCCGAATGTCCATCCGCTCGTCGTCCGTTGGCAAAATATGATCGGCTCGGCGATGGGAGCGGCCTTCGACGAGGACGGCAAGGAAGGCGCCATTTCCCGGATCGTTTTTGACACCTGGTATCCCGGCTATTTGACCCAGGTTGTTGATTCCCACAATATCATCTCCATCCTGACCGAAACGGCGCTTTACCGCTATGCCACCCCCCACTTCTACACCCTGCGCGAATTTCCTAAGGAATACCAGGATCTGACCATGTCCGCTTTCTACCCGAATCCGTGGAAAGGAGGTTGGTGGAGGCTCAAAGACGCCGTCAATTATTGTCTGACAGCGTCGAAGGCCGTTCTCGACGTGGCTTCTAAATATCGGGAGGAACTGCTTTTCAATAAATACAAAATGGGTGCGGACGTCATAGCCCAATTCCGCAAAGAGCCGCCCTATGCCTGGATTCTGCCCGCCCGGCAGTCCGACCCTGGAAACCTGACCTTGCTTCTCAATAGGATGATTTTGTTGGGAATCGAGGTGGACGGGGCTGACGAATCCTTTGTCTGCGATGGGATTGCCTATCCTTCAGGAACCTATGTCATTCCCATGAGCCAGCCCTTTGCCTTGTTCCTCAAGAACGTCTTTGAAGAACAGAAGTACCCCGACATGAGAAAATATCCCGACCTTTGGCAGGGGTTGGTTCAATCGCAGAGGTTCGAAGGGGCGCCGTTCGAATCCTACGATATGATGGGGTGGACGCTGCCCTATCAATTCGGGGTGAAGGCCCTCAGCGCCAATACCCCCATCACCGTTAAAATGTCGCCGCAAAAGGAAGTCAAGGCGGTCAGTGGCGAAATCGTCGGCAAAGTTAGAGCGGCCTATCTCATCAGCCATGAGATGAATGCCGGAGCCACCGCCGTCAACCGTATTCTCGAAGCCGGCGGAAAGGCCTCCTGGGCAAAAAAACCGTTCATGCTTCAGGGCAAAACCTTTCCTGAAGGGACCATCATCGTTCCAACAAAGAGCGTATCCCCTGCCTTCATGGACAAGCTGGCCAAGGACTTGAACATCAAAATCGCGGCGGCTGAGGGGGATCCCAAGGTTGAGGTCACTGAATTGAAAAAGCCCCGGTTGGCCATCTACCAATCCTGGATGGCGAGCGCCGAGGAAGGCTGGACAAGGTTCGTCCTCGACCAATATGAATTCGATTATTCCATCCTCCATGACGCCGATATCCGGGCCGGCGATCTCGAAGATAAGTTCGATGTCCTGATCATGCCGGACTATGGGAGTTCCGAGCCGGTCGTGAACGGCTATGCCAAAGGCACGATGCCCCCTGCCTATATCGGGGGCATCACCCTCAACGGCCTGAGGAACCTCAAGACCTTTGTTCAAAATGGGGGTTCCATCATTTTCATGAACTCCATCTGCGGGATGGCAGTGGATGATTTCGGCGCTTCCGCCAGAAACGTCCTCAAGCAGGTCAAGCCGCAGGACTTTATTTGCTCGGGTTCTTTGCTGCGCGTCGAATTCGACACGGCCCATCCCCTGGCCTATGGAATGCCGAAGGAGGCCGCCGCTGTTTTCTCGGACGGCTGCGCGTTCGACATCCTGCCTTCCTACGGGGCCAAGAAAGAGCCCAAGAGCGTCGCCAAATATGCGGGGGAAAACCTCCTGATGAGCGGATGGATCCACGGCGAGAAGCTCATCCAGCAGAAATCTGCCATTCTGGACGTCCCTTGCGAGAGAGGAAAATTAATCCTGCTGGGATTTCCTGTTCAGTTCCGAGGCCAGCCCTACGGCACGTTCAAGCTGCTTTTCAATGCCATCTATTACGGGGCGATTCGCTAAAAGCTTTTTTTCGGAGATTTTTTGAGTTTGACGACGACCGGACGGTCTCCGGATGTCCTCAGCAGGGCGGCCACGGGCCTCCGTAGAACGGGATGGATGATGTCCGTGGATATCTCATTCAAGGGCAAAAGCACGAAATTCCGCTGGGCCAGGCGGGGATGAGGAATGGTCAGCGCCTCAGTGTCCAAAATCGTCTCTTCAGCCAGAAGAATATCAAGGTCTATTAACCGAGGGCCGTTCGGACGCGTCTTTGTCCGCCCCATCTTTTTCTCGATGGACTGCAGCATCCCCAGAAGCTCCCAAGGCGCAAGGTCGGACTCGACCTCGATGACCTGATTGATGAACCACGGTTGATCGTTATAGCCGACGGGCTGGGTTTGATAGAGAGAAGATCGGGCCAGGATATTCGCCCCGCTGCCTTCTAGCAAGGCAATCGCCCGCCGCAGGTTTCTTTTCCTGTCTCCGAGATTGCTGCCCAAGCCGAGAAAATAGTTCATGGCTAGTCGGCTGGCCTAGAGGTGGAGAAGGCCGAATCTCTTGAAAACGCGGAGCGCGGCGAACGTCAGCCAAAGATGGTCTTCCAAAGATGTTTTTTTGGCGTCTGACTCCCAGAAACCGAGGCTGTTCTGTCTCGACAGGAGCCAGTCCAAGGCTCCCGCAATTCCGGGATGCTCCGCGGGAAAGCCAATTTTCGAGAGTGAGTCCAAGCTGCTGAGGACGTTGGTAGTCCAGAACGGATAGGTCAATTCTTCCCAGTTTGAAGCGGACCGCCTGTCTTCATATTCGTCTTCCTGAAAAAAGCGGCTGAGGACAAGCTCTCCGGCTTTCCGGCATTCCCGGCTCTCCCTCCGGGTCGGTGATTCCGCCAAGGCCCGAAGGACTATTCCGGTGATGAGATGGCAAAAAGGTTTGGACTTGTTTGGCTTGAATGGCTTCTTTTTATTCCCGGATGGATGATTATAGCGACGGGCGACCTGGTCTCTGCTGATGGTTCGGCACGGGATGGCCCATCCTCCGTCGTTCTGGCGATTATTCAGGATCCAGCGAAAGCCTTTTTGGATTTTCGCGTCTTGATCCAGACCGTATTTGCAGAGAATTTCCAGGGTCAAGGCATGAAATCCGGGAGAATATTCATTAAAGGCTGTGGCCCGAAAATCACCCTCGCCGGTCTGAGAAGAAAACAAGTAGCGAACTGAATTTTGAACCTTGCTGTCGTCCAATCTGCATCCATAATCATAGAGCTTATAAGAATTTTTAAGCGTCTCGATCAGAAATTGCGACTTGCTCTCGGTGCTGGGCGCTTTGGCTTTGTCCTTGAGCCAACTGCCATCTTCCCGCTGGGTATCCAGGATCCGGACCCGCGCTCCGAGCTTGCACAGATTCTTGATTTCCCTGTCAACGGGAACCTCGAGGATATCTTTCTTGAGCCAATACAGAATCGGGAGATGACCCCTGGCCAGAAGGAATTCGACGGCTTGGTGCAGGCGAGGATTTTTAGGCGGCATCGATAGGCCGTATTTTATTGTATTCCAAGAAGATAAGTCTGTCAATGCGCTGATCGGCCGGAGGGCGCTCCTCATTTTTCTTACACACGGGGAATAAATTTTAGTATGATGATGGCCTGAGGAGGTTTATCGGCCATGAACAAAAAATGGAGCTGGCGCTTTTGTATGTCCCTGGCCCTGATTGGCGCGTCGTTTGTCGTGTATACGATTCACTATCTGATCTTCCGGGACCTGCATCATATCTTGCTCTATTTGATCGGTGACATAGGATTCCTCTTCATCAATGTCCTCGTCGTCACTCTGTTGATCGAACAACTCCTCAGCCGCCGGGAAAAATCGGCGATGATGAAGAAAATGAACATGGTGATCGGGACGTTCTTCAGCGAAGCCGGGCTGGAGCTCTTGAAAAGATTCCCTGTACTTGTGGAGAACGCCTCCAGCCTATCTCCCTGTCTTGAAATCCAGCCCCGCTGGCAGAAAAAAGACTTTCTCAAAGCCGCCCAGTCCGCCCGGGATTTCTCCTACAAGATCCGGGTGACACCCGCCGACCTCAGGGAACTCCGGATGTTGCTCGTCTGCCGGCGATCGTTCCTTCTCCGCCTCTTGGAGAACCCCAATCTGCTCGAGCACGACCGGTTCACGGATCTGCTCTGGGCGGTGTTCCATCTGGTCGAAGAATTGGAGATGCGGGGGGAAAGCCTGGAGAACCTTCCCGAGTCCGATTACCTGCATATCGCCGGCGACATCAAACGGGCCTATTCGCAGATCGCCAGCGAATGGCTGAGCTACACCTTGCACCTCAAGGAAAACTATCCGTTTTTATTTTCTCTGGCGGCGCGGATCAACCCCTTTAGCCCGCACCCATCAGCAGTGGTGAGTGGTTAAATCATTCATGGTCAACACGATCCCATCCTGTTGGCTCAGATAGCGGATCGTGCACAAAAAGGATTTGTCCTTAAAATGGCATTCCTCGCTCAAGCTAGTCTTCTCGGCCCGAACCCGGCTGATCATTTCTTGAATTTGAGGGTTCCTCAAGATTTCCCAGATATATTTGCCCTCAAGTGAGGCATCGAAGAAGAGCTTTTTGAAGGCATCATTCGCTAGAACGATCTTTCCTTCTTTATCCAAAACCACAAGTCCTTCATGGATGGATGCCAATATATTCATCAACTCCTCGTTCTTGCCGGAGAGGTCTGCGAAAAGACGGCTTATCCGTTCCGTCATCCAGTTGAAGCTTTCGCCGAGCTCCCGAAATTCATCCTTGTTCCGAATACAGACCTTGGTCTCGAAATTGCCGGCCGCCACCTGACGGGAGGCTATCCGGAGCTTTTTGACTGGGCCTGTTAGATGAAGAGAAAATATAAACGCGGCGAGAAGGGCAAGTCCCGCCGTGAAAAAGACGGACCGGACGATCGTTATTCGGACATGATGGAGAAGCGCCTGAATGTCTTTCAGTAACAGGCTCAGACGCAGGACGGCAAGGATCTTCCCCTTGCTCTCCAAAGGCAGTCCGACATAAAGCACCTGTTCTTCGACCGTATAGCTGAAACGGAGGGATTGCCCGACTCGACCTCCCAAAGCTTGATAGACTTCGGGCCTGTACCTGTGGTTTTCCATAGCCAGAGGATTTTTTTCTGAGTCGGCCACCACGTTTCCTTGGGTATCGATCACCGTGACCCGAGCATGAATATCTTTGCCGATCCTTTTCAGAAAAACGTCCAATTCCCGATTTTCGCCTTTTTCTAGATAGGCTAGAATCTCATGACTCATCTCCCGACCCAGGATTTCCAGCTCCTGGGCCGATGTCTTTTGGTATTGGCTTCGAATCGTCGAGAAGGAAAAAACCAAAAAGAAGGCGCTAAGAATCACGATCAGGAGGACGAAGCCCCCAAAGATCTTGAAGAATATTTTCTTCATTTTCTAAGAATTCAGACAGCTTAGTTATATATACTAATTGAAAATAGATGTAAACAGGCCGGCCCAAAAAAAGTTTTGTTATTGGGCGAATCTTCGTTATAATACCCGTCCCTAACCGGAAGAGGAGGTCTTCATGATCATAAAAGCGTCCGCGAGGCTGGTCGCAAGCATGGCGTTTCTTTTCATTCTTGGCTTGATCGTTCAGGCTCAAATCCCGCTTCCCCTCCAGGACATTCTTGAAAAAAACCTCCTAGCCTCCGGGGGGCGGGATAAAATCGCCCGGGTTCAAAACTTAGCCTTTAAGATCGGACCGGCCAGGTACGCATCGGCCTCGACCGGCCAACTGAAGATCCTGACCGGGAAAGACCCCGTGATTACCGACGTCATCCTGGTGACCAGGGACAAAGTCCAGCGGAATTCCTTTAAAAATATCACGGAATTGACAGGAATCCAGAAAGCCTTTTATCAGACCATGGCCAAGCTGTATGCCGGTCTATTTTCCCTTCAACAGTTTGCAGGCCAGCTTCAATTCCAGGGTCTAAAGAGCTTCGGGCCGGAAAAGTTCTACCAACTTTCGACAAAGGTCGATCCTCTCAAGGTCGATTTTTTTCTTCGGGCCGAAGATTTCCTTCTTAAAAGGATCGTCTTCCAGGGCGTGACTCCCGATGGCGAAAAATATGAAGTAAGTTATGACTTTGCACCGTTCGAGCAAGTGGAAGGCTGTCTCATTCCTCTCTCTTGGTTCAGCTCCCAGGTAGGCACCCGCGGCAACCTCTCCGAATTGACCGAGGTGAAGGTCAATCAGCCCCTGGAGAGCGGTTTCTTTGCCAAGCTGGAGGTCAATACCGGAACCGTCACAGCGGCCCCCGGTTCATTAAAGGGGAATATGCTCGATTTCAATACTCCGCCAAACATGCTTTCCATCGTGACCAATTGGACGAAAAAAGACATGGAACAAGCAGGGCTGAAATCGAACGATCTTCTGATATTGACCATCGAAGGAGTCAAGTCTGAGCTCGTGTTCTATGCGGCGGCCAACGAGCTGCCTTCTCAGAATGTGCTCTCCCAGGGCGCTTGCATTCTAGCCCCCGCCCAGCGTGGCGGCGAAACATTCGTTATTCAATTTATCGCTACCGACATAACCCAGCTAGCGCCGAAGCTGAAAGTCCTGGCGCCTATCGAAATCAAGAAAAAATAAATATCTGGAGGAACCTATGACATCGATCAAAAGAAGAAATTTCCTGGCCACGTTCACATCGGGATTTGTCGGGCTGAGGCTGGCAAAAAATCTCAAAGCCGCCCCCGAGCTGCTGTCCCCGTCGCAGAGCGCATCTTCCCAGCCGAAAATCAAGAAATATAATATCTTGGGCAAGACCGGACTCAAGGTATCGGATGTCAGCTGCGGCGCGATTTCGTTGTTCGAGCCGAACGTCCTCCGGTATGCCTACGAATGCGGAGTCACCTATTTTGATACGGCCGAAGGCTATTTACGGCAGAAAGGCGAAGTTTATGTCGGCCAGGGACTGAAAGGGGTTCGCGACAAAGTCATTATTACGACGAAACACCCCATGAATTTCCGGCAGAAGATCGACAAGGCATCCGTTCTCCAGAGAGTCGAAGCGAGCCTCAAGCGCCTCCAGACCGATTACATAGATATTTCCATGATCCACAACATCGATGACCTCACGCCGCTCGTCGCAAATCAGGAGATTCTCGCCGCCTACGACCAGTTGAAAAAGGAAGGGAAAATCCGATTCACGGGCTTCTCCACGCACAATCCCAAGACGACTCTAAAACAGGCTTTAGACACGGATTTTGCCCAGGTCGTCCTCTTTATGTACAGCCATATGGACGGCAAGGAGATCGAACCCTTGATCAAGGCTATCGGCGAGAAAGACATCGGGACTGTGGCCATGAAGATTTTTGCCGGCGGGATGCAGGGAAATTTGAAGTCCCTGGTCAGCAAGGACGTCAGCTACCCGCAAGCCGCCATTCGCTGGGTCCTGAGCAATCCTGATATCGATACGTGCATTCCGACCCTAGCCAGCTACTCCCATGTCGAAGAATACGTGGCCGCCTCGGGTCAGGGTCTCAACCGCGCGGACTTGAAGCTGATCGCCAGCTATCAACAGCAGGCGAATAACCTGTACTGCCGAGTCAGTTGCCGCGAATGCCTATCCGCCTGCCCCAACAATGTCGCGGTGAATGATGTCCTCCGCTATGCGATGTACTTCGAGAATTTCCGCAGGGAAAAAGAAGCTTTCGGCTATTACGCCGAAATGGAGCCTGGGCGGAAGCCCCTGAACTGCGCGAATTGTCCAGGTTATTGCGAGAAGGCCTGTCCCTATGGCCTCTCGGTCAAGGCAAGGCTCATGCATTCACATGAGATTCTGTCGGCATAGGCCGCGCTCTGCAGCAAGGGATTTATTATCCGGAAAATTTGTGATATAAAAAGGCGTTTCGTTTTTCTTCTTTCTGGTTGGGGGAACAAAGAGAAGAAGGAGGATAAAATGATCAAATGGGTCTCTTGGCTCGGGCTCGTCAGCCTGGCCGCCGTTTTCCTCAGCGCACGGCTGCTTGCTTTTGAGGAAGATATCCTCAAAACCTCCCAGGGTGAGCTGAAGATTGCTTTCATCGGGCATGGCACGTTGATGATGACCTTCGGCGGGAAGGTCATCCACGTCGACCCGGTCGGAAGCTATGCCGATTATAGCAAATTGCCGCAGGCGGACCTCATCCTCGTCACGCATGAACACGGAGATCATCTGGACCCCAAAGCCATTGGAATCCTTAGAAAATCGGGCACGGACGTGGTAGGAACGGAAAAGTGCGCCGAAAAAGTGCAAAATATGATCATCATGAAAAACGGCGATAGCAAAGTTTTCCAGGGCTTCAACGTCGAAGCCGTCCCCGCTTATAATATCGTCCACATGCGCGGCCCGGGTGCCCCTTTCCATCCCAAGGGACAGGGCAATGGCTATGTTCTGACGTTTGCAGACAAGCGGGTCTATGTGGGAGGCGATACGGAAAATATTCCGGAAATGAAGGACTTAAAAAATATCGATGTCGCCTTTCTTCCCATGAACCTCCCATATACCATGACGCCGGATATGGTCGCCGAGGCGGCCAAGATCATCAAACCCAAAATCCTCTATCCCTATCACTTCGGGGATACGGACACGTCGAAGCTCGTCGAGCTGCTGAAAAATGAGAAGGGAATCGAAGTCAGAATCCGGAAGATGAAATAAGCTGAAAAGGCCGGAATAGAAGACCACTCAGGATCAGGGAAGAAAATAGGCTCTATTTTTCCATCGTCGCCAGCCGCTTTTTGGCGTCCGGGACTTCGGGCAGGCCGGGGTCGGCGTCTTTCCAGAGGTCGAGGAACTTGCGGTAGTTCTCGACGGCACGCGCTTTATCCCCCTGCTGCTCGGCGATCTTGCCCAGCATGTAGTATGCCTTGGCGTAGCGATCTCCGTCATTAATTTGGCCCAATGTGAGAAGCGTAATCTTCTCGTATGTTTTGCGAGCTTTGGCCAGGTCTCGAGATTCATAGAGGGCTCGGGCCAGGGCATCGAAGAATCGAGCGTATTCGAAAACATCCCCACCTAAATATTCGAAATCTAGCCGGCCGCATGCTCTGCTAAAGAGATCTGCGGCCTGACGATAGTCCTTCTTCCCAAGTTCAATCAGCCCGAGGATGCATTCATACCACCGCAGTTCCTTCGTGTTGATGCCCTTCTCGATCAAAGACTTTAGCTCCTCGGCTGTCTTTCGAGCTTCATCAAAGGATTTCATTTCCGCCTGAATCCTGCCCTTGGTGAAAAGGTCGGACTTTTCCTGACTTGGCAAATAAGGCAGCCCGGATTCGCCTGTGGATTTTCGATACTCAGCAGCGAGCGTTAGATACTGGGTGAAGGCCTGATAGGCCTTTTCATAGAGGCCATTTTTTTCCAGCGCCCATGCCAACCCCCAATATGCATCTCCCTCCTTTCCCTTGCCCCCTTTCGATTTCTCGAGGTTCCGCTGGCTAAAGCCGATCATTTCATTGATCTTTCCCCGAGCTAAGAAAAGGGCCTGCTGCCAGTAATCATCAAGAAGGATTTTCTCCGCCCCGGCAAAATCGTCTTTACAGAAAAGGAAAATGCCTTTATCGCTTTTCCACGAAGGGCCAAGGAGATAGAGTTTTTCCGCCTCTGCTAGAGCAAGGTCGAATTTCCTCCTGCATAGGTAGCTTAGGAATAAGTCATGACGAACGGCGCCATTGTCCTCAACATCCTGGAGAAATGACCGGCAGAGGTCCTCCGCCTTCTGATAGAGCCCTTTGGCAATATAGAAGCCGGCAAGGTCGTTGACCCCATCTGCCGTTTTTTCGTTTTTGACGTCGAACTCCTCGTGTTCGATGGCTTTGTCAAGGTTGCCCGCATGATAATAACTCCAGGCCAGCCAGCTATGTCCCAGGCCATGGCCAGGGTAGATTTTCACTAGTTTTTCTAAGACCTCGATGGCTTTCGCATAGTTTTGCTCCGCATAATAAAGCCAGATGGCTTCGATCGGCAACCGCTCATTTTCAGGAAGACGGTCGCTCAGATCAAGGGCTTTTTTGTAGTTTTTTCGCGCCTCAGCATAATGCCCAAGATAATTGTGTGCAACGCCCATTGATCTATAAGCCATGGCGAATTCGGGGTCTATTGCCACCGCCTTCTCCATGCAGGCGATGGATTGTTCCCATTCCAGCTTCAAGTGGAGTCTCCGGCCTTCGATGTAATATTTGAGGGCTTCGGGAGAGGAGGTCGTAATCTTGCCAGCCTCTTTTTCAATTTCGCCGGCAATCTGAGCCGGGGCAAGGTTGAGCCCTTCCTTGACCTGCCGCGTCAGCTCATCTATCTTGGGGATAATTTCTTTCTCGTCGCGGGCTTCAAGCCGGAGCGCGGTCGGGCTTTCCCCCGTGCCCGGCTTCTGAAGGCCGGCCGTGATGATGAAACTCTCCCCCGCTTTGATATAACTACCCCTGAGGACGTGGGTAGCCCGGGTTTGGGCGGCGATCTTTTCGATATCCTCGGAGGAATATTTCCGGGCATCGGCCAAGCCGAGTCTCTTGAGGATCGTATATAATTGGTCGCTAGAGACAACGCGGATATACCTCGACTGGCTAAGGGCTTCAATGAGAAGCTCGGTCAGGCCATCGCGCCAGTTATCTAGTTTCGGGTCTCCTGATTTGTTCTCGAAGTAAAGGACGGCGAGGGTTGGCTGGCCGGAGGCATAAGGCGATGGGGCAGTCTTTTTTGAGCCAACGACGCGCCAAAGGATGATGCCGGCAACGACGAGAATCAGGAAAACTAAGCCGGGAACTAAGAGCCTTTTCGGGGTAAGCTTCAGAGTGATCTCTCTTGAGGTGATCGGCTTTATATCAGGAACGATACGCTCTGTAGTCGGAATGCCCTTTTCGATCTTCTCCAGCTCGGAATGGACGTCGGAGGCGCTCTGATATCGCTTCGTCTTATCTTTTTCCAGACATTTCAGGATAACCCCGCTCAGATCGTCGGGAATAAGAGGGTTGAACTGTTTTGGATTTTTGGGGACTTCCCCCTTGTGCTTCATCGCAATGCTGAGGGCCGTCTCCCCTGTGAAGGGCACCTGGCTTGTCGCCATCTCATAGAGAATGACTCCCAGGGAATAGATATCAGAGCGATGGTCGACCTCTTTGGCTTCGGCCTGCTCCGGACTCATGTATTCGGGCGTTCCGATCATCACCCCCGCGCCCGTTATCCCCTTATCCCTGAGCGATCGGGCGATCCCAAAATCCATGATCTTGGCATTCCCGTTCTTGTCGATCATGATATTCTGGGGTTTCAGGTCCCTGTGGACAACGCCAAGGCTGTGGGCTTCGGCCAGCCCGTCACAGACCTGCTTCCCGACGCTCAGCAGCATGCCCAGACTTAGGCTCCCGGACATGTGGATCATGCTCTTCAGGTCTTCGCCATGGACGTATTCCATGGTGATGAAATGGGCCCCTTCCATCTCGCCTAAGTCGAACATCCCGCAAACGTTCTTGTGTCTAACCTTGCGGGCGAGACGGAGCTCGTTGTTGAATCGCTCGATGGTCTCTTTGTCGGATGCAACTTCTGGCTTTATGAGCTTGAGGGCGACCTTCTCTTTGATCTTGGTATCAAAGACCTTGTAGACCTTTCCCATGCCTCCTTTGCCCAGCTCCTCGATGACCTGGTAGCGTCCTGCAAAGGTCGAGCCTGTGGATAAATCTTTTATGGGCGTTTGAAGGGTTTCCGTGGGGAAAGGCGAGGCTTTTTCGGAGGGCGGAAGCTGGGCTCCGCATTTGCCGCAATAGAAGGTATCGGAGGGGTTATCAAAATGACATTTTGGGCACTTCATATCCCTACCCTTTTAAGATTTTATGATTAAAAAATATCAATAAATGAGGCGGGAGTCAAATAAATAAAGAAATCCGTTGAATTTATCCAGGAAAATTCTTTCTCTGAAAGGAAAAGTTGGCTCCTCGGGCAGGACTCGAACCTGCAACCTATTGGTTAACAGCCAACCGCTCTGCCAATTGAGCTACCGAGGAGCAAAGCAATAATAACTTAACATTATTTCTCTTTGACATCAAGGACGATGACGAGCGCTGAGGCTCTCAAATGCCCGGGAATATCTTTTTCAGCGCCGATAGCGATTCGGCGGAAAGGTCGTTGAGCCCTACGTTTTCCCATTTGGCATAGGTTATCCGCCATTCCTCGCCCGTTTTACGCAATTTGAGGTCGAACCGATAAAAATCCCCGAACGCTTTGAACAGCTTGCGGAAAACCTCAGCCGCGCCCGAGGACAGAACAGCTTCGGTCTGGACCGAGGCCTCCCCGTCCTTGATCTCATCGATCTGCGTCCCCAGGATATGCAAGACGATCCCGCGGTAGTTACGGAAATAATCCCTGACCATCGCCTCCGTTTCCTTCTTGTCTCGGTTTTGAAAATCTTTATAGTCCTCTTCGATGGAGAGCATTAAGCCTGCCGTATCTTTTTCTTCAACCCGGTCTCCGATCCTGTCAATAAAGTCAAGGATCAAAGCTCGATCATTCTTCGGACTGCAGCCGTGAACGAGCAGGCAGAATAATACCGCGGAGATAATCGCCTGGATGCCCCCTTTAATTTTCATCGTCATGCCGATAGGCCCATCATACAAAACTCCGGATCAGAAATCCAGGAACGTCGAGGTCCCGTGCGGACGAGTCCGCCGAGTTGACAGAGATTCGGCAGCAGTGTTATGTTGAGTCCCGGTTCTGACCCTGGCTTCCGGAAAAACAAGAGGCTCTGTATGATTGATGTCATCCTAGCGAAACTGGAGACAAAAGAAAGCGAAATAGAGAGATACAGCTATTTCCCTCCCTATGGAATCCTTTATCTAGCTTCTTCATTAGAGAAAGAAGGGCTCAAAGTCCAATTAGTGCATCAGGAGGGAACAGAGAAAAATATTCAAAATCTGGCGGAATTGGCAGCCAGAGAATCACCCCGCTTGGTCGGACTTTCAACACTCACGGGGCCGACGCTCCTGCCGACGATCGAAGCCTCCCTAGCCATCAAACAAAAATGCCATATCCCGATCGTCTGGGGAGGGCATCACCCCACCATCCTCCCGGAACAAACCTTGAGAAACGAGTTTGTCGATATCGTTGTCCTCGGTGAGGGAGAGAGGACTTTGGTCGAATTGGCGCGAGTGATCAAGGAATCCGGTCTTAATTCTGCCCGTCTGTCGGGAATCGCAGGGATCGGCTTCAAGGATCACGACCAGATAATTCTGACAAAGCCTCGTCCGTTCCTCGATAACTTGGATGAACTTTCGCCCGCCTGGCATCATCTCGATCGGGGCAAATATCTCTTTTCTGAGAACGTTTTTCGAGCCCGGCATCTCGGAAAAATGAAGGTGGCCACGGTCATCACCAGCCGAGGATGTCCCTGGCGTTGCCGGTATTGCTACAATCAGAAAGTGAATCGCCGGGTCTTTCGAGCCCAATCCGCCGAAAAAAGCATCCAGGAAGTTTTCGAGCTGAAGGAGCGGTTTCACATCGACGGGGTTTTATTCGAAGATGATAATTTTTTTACCGATCAAGACAGAGCCATGGAGATTATCCGTCGAATCCGCATGCCATGGAGCGCGACTTTTAGGGCCAGCGACATCGCCAAAGGGGGCCGGGGCTTTGTACGAGAGCTTAAAGAGAATCACTGTCTCGAGCTAAGAATCGGAGCCGAATCCGGATCGCCGAGAATGCTCGACGCGCTGGCGAAAGATCTCACGGTTGAACAAATCCGATCGGCAGCCCTTCTGTGCGAGGAAGCCGGGATCACGGCGGCGTTCATGTTCATGGTGGGTTTCCCCGGAGAATCCTGGCAGGATATCCGTTTAACCCTTGACCTCATCGATGAATTGAGCGCCGGAAAACATTATGTCATGGTCACCCAACTCGGTTCGTACACCCCGTATCCGGGGACTCCTCTCTTTGATCAAGCCGTTCGGTCCGGGTTCCGACCTCCGGATTCCACTGCCGGCTGGGGAACGTTTGTCGAAACCGGCTATCGAAGATATCTTCCCCCCTACGTAGACCGAAGAGCAAGATCGCTGACCTATTATCATCAGCTGTCGAGCCGTAAAGATTTGGATGGATTGGGGTTCGCGCTGCCGGCAAAAACCCTCCAGAAACTGGCCCGGCTGAGATGGAAGCATCGTTTTTTTTCGTTGCCGCTGGATCACTCGCTCCCCGTTTTTTGTCAGCAGAGCCTGGAGAAGGCTGGGCTGTCGCTTTTGTCAAGAAGGTTATACAAAAAGTAGTGAATAGTGCCTTAGCGCCATCCTCTACGGCCTAGGAAATCGCCGTCGAGAGATGGCCTCGAGGGCGGAGACGGCACTCAATCAAAAAAATGATGACGAAGGAACTTCAATACCAAGAACGGATCCGAGGGGAAGCCGATTTCTGGGATGAGAGAGCTGCGGCCCTTCTCTCTTCCGGACGTATCTCACCATGGTTCGATTACAGGAGAGGAGAAGATGTCACGTCGATCCCTTTAGACCAATTGAAAGGGGCGGGGCTTCGGGCTAATCCAGTTCTCTATCGGGCCGTTTTTGGCGATATGATCGGATTTGTCCTCAAGGAAGCCTCGTCAAAAAAGGGATTTGCCCTCGATCTGGGGTGCGGGGCAGGATGGTTCGCTTTGGAGCTGGCCCGAGGAGGAATGAACGTCGATGGATTCGACATCAGTCCAAAACAGATCGCCATCGCCAAAAAAATATCCCAGGAATCCGAAGAATCTTCCGACCCGGAGCTCCATGGGGATTTCGGCAGCACGAACTATCAGGTGGTCGACCTGAATGGAGTAAACTTGGAAGAACAAAAATATGAAGCCGTCGTTTCCTGGGGAACTCTGCATCATATCCAGCGCCTGGACCGGTTGCTCAGAGAAATGAAAAAAAGCCTGAAACCAGGCGGTAAGTTTATATTCTATGAATATATCGGGTACCACGGCTTGGCAAAAGTATTCCCGATCATCTTAAAAGCGGCCGAGCTCGTCCCCGAGTGGCTCGGACGGCTAAAAAAAATAAGCGTGAAGGCGAAAGGTCCCCTGATTTCACCTTTTGAGGGTATTTCCCGGGAGCACATCCTGGACCTGGCAAGAAGGGAATTTTTCGTCGAGAGGATTCAATATAAATTTCTGTTTCTGCCCGCCTTGGTTTCGCGCTTGAGGATTTATCGGCTAAACCGGACATTCAGCCTTCCTCTAGTCAAATTCTTCAAATGGGTGGATCAAGGATTGATCAAGTCGAGAATATTCAGGGGGCCTTTTGTTTTGGTGCTAGCCCGGAAAAACGAATACGGACAAGTCAGAGAACGATGCGCATAATTGCAGAGGATGAAGCCGTATTGGCCAGGGTCGATTTTTAGTCCCCTGGGCTTGAGAAATTTTGACAAACTGCTCCTCATGTGCTATTTGTCTTAGCTCTGTTTAAAGCATCTGATCTCCCCTGAATCTGGACTGAAGGCGAAGAAATGGCAACACCAATAGAACGATGGGTGGAAGAACAAGCCCGCCTGACCCAGCCCACGCGGATCTACTGGTGCGACGGCTCGGAGGGTGAAGCCCGCCGCTTGATCGAAATGGGGATGAAGGAAGAATATATCGGCCAGTACAGCATTTTCCAAGAGCTGAACGAAAAATCTTGGCCCAAATCGTACCTCCACAGGAGCCATCCGACCGATGTCGCCCGCACTGAGCACCTAACCTTTGTCTGCCAAAAAGACCGGGAAACCGCCGGTCCGAATAACAACTGGATGTCGCCTCGGGACGCCAAAGAGCTGATGACGAAGCTCACCAAGGGTTGCATGCGGGGTAAGACGATGTATGTCCTGCCCTACATGATGGGTCATCCGGATTCGCCCTATGCCAAAGCCTGTGTCCAGCTCACGGATGTCTCCTATGTCGCCGTCAGCATGCGCATCATGACTCGCATGGGGAAAAAGATCGTGGACAAAATCGGAAGCAGTGAGAACTTCGTCAAAGGGCTGCACTCGGTCGGTGATTTTGACCCGAACAAGCGATATATCATGCATTTCCCCGATGAAGACCTAGTCTGGAGCATCGGCTCGGGCTACGGCGGAAACGCCCTGCTGGGGAAAAAATGTTTCTCTCTGAGGATCGCCTCCTGCCTCGGGCTGAAACAGGGCTGGCTGGCCGAGCATATGGTGATCATCGGGATTGAGGATATCAAAGGAAACGTGACGTACGTGACGGCGGCCATGCCTTCGGCCTGCGGCAAGACAAACCTAGCCATGATGGAATCGGCGCTTCCGGAATACAAGGTCTATACTATCGGCGACGACATCGCCTGGATGAATATCGGCCCGGACGGACGGCTCTATGCCATCAACCCGGAATCCGGCTTTTTTGGAGTGGCTCCAGGGACTTCGATGAAGACCAACCCTAATATGATCCGGACCTTGAAGGCGTCCAATTTTTTTCCAACGATCTTTACGAATGTGGCCTTGGACCAAGACACCAATGATCCCTGGTGGGAGGGGCTGGAGGGACCTCCGAAAAACCTCCTCGATTGGCAGGGTAAGCCATGGGATTCCACGTTGGGGACAAAGGCCGCCCATCCGAATTCCCGGTTTACCGTGTCCCTCTACAATTGTCCGACTTTGTCCAAGCATTTCGACAACCCCCTCGGCGTGCCGATATCCGCTATTCTGCTGGGAGGGCGACGCTCGCATCTCATCCCGCTTGTCACGGAAGCCTTTGACTGGCCTCACGGCGTATTTATGGGGGCCCGGACTGGCTCGGAGACGACGGCTGCGGCGGCCGGTAAGGTCGGAGTGCTGCGCAGAGACCCATTCGCCATGCTCCCCTTCTGCGGCTACAACATGGGCGACTATTTCCGCCACTGGATCAACATGGGGCGGCTCCTCACCCGGCCTCCGAAAATTTATTCCGTCAACTGGTTCCGTGTGGACGAGAACGGCAAGTTCATCTGGCCGGGCTTCGGCGACAACATGCGAGTCATGAAGTGGATTGTCGACCGAGTCAATGGTCGCAGCGGCGCCAGAGAGACGGCTTTGGGCTACGTGCCCGATCTCAAGGATTTGAACATGCAGGGTCTGAACATCCCAAGCAACAGGCTGGAAAAATTATTCGAAGTTAAGCCGGCCGAATGGCAGGACGAGGTCAAGGATATTAAAAAATTCTTGGACCAGTTCGGCCGCCATATCCCCTATGAAATTTCTCAGAACTACGCTCGCTTGGCCGATCGATTGCCTCAGAACCGGTAGCCGGCCTGCTTGGCGACTTTCCGGTAGTCTTCCCCCCAGATTTCAACCACCTTGCACATTTCATAGATCCGGGACCTTAAGCGGACCCCGATACGGTCCAGCAATGTGTCATCGCCTTTTTTGAAGAAATCACTTTTTTTGAAATAAGACTGCCGGGTGTCTTCCTCGTCCCCGCTGTCCAGATAATTGGAAGTGAAAATGGTCAATTTTTTATGATTGTAGCGATGGTTGATGATATAAAAAATCGTCTCTTCCACCCAGGCCGAGGACCGCTTGGCACCCAGCTCATCCAGCACAAGGACTTCGTTCTCGAAGACGGGTGCTAAGACATCCGATTCGGAGACGACCGAGTCCGGCGTGTATGTGTTCTGGATGTCTCGGATTAACTCGCGGAAATCATAGAATGAGCAGGGAATCCCCTTTTTCTGGAGCAGCTCGCGGATGATGGCCACGGCCAAATGGGTCTTCCCCACCCCGCAGGGCCCGATCAAGAGAAGTCCGATCTCTTGGGCGGGATAATTTTTCACAAATTGTTTGGTTATTTTCAGGGCATCCCGGTGCGAATCGTTATGGACCTCAAAATTGTCCAACGAGCAATTCTGGTACCGTCGCGGGATGTTCGCCTTTTCCAGGAGAATTTGTCCTTGTTTGTCAAGGACGCACTTGCATCTTTTGGCGATCGCCGCCGCTCCTCGGGGTTCCTCCAGAACCCAGCCCGTGCCGCCGCATACCGGACAATCTTTCTCGGCCATCAGTTTAGATATCCTCTGAGCTGCTGGAGCTTATGCGACCGGGACAGCTTTCTCATCGCCTTTTGCTCGATCTGCCGGATCCTCTCCCGGGTCAGATGAAGCTGGTCGCCAATCTCCTGCAGCGTTCGAGGCTGGTCGTCGTCCAGCCCGAACCTTAATTTTAACACAACAGCCTCTTTCTCATCCAACTCGCCCAGCATTTCACGGATTTCGTGTTGAATCGAGGTCTTAATGATTTGGTATTCCACGGAGGGGTTGATTTCGTCGCTGATCTTTTCCTCCATGCCCATGTCGTCATCGTTAAAACGGTCGCTCAGGGAGACTTCGCGCTCTTCAAGCATTTCCAAGTCTTCCACGTCTTCGACCGAGATCCCCATGCCGCGGGCGATCTCCTCACGCGAGGGGTCCTTCCCCAGCTCGGCTTTGAGTTGTGCCGTCTTTTTTTTCATCTGCAAAACTTGGTCCGAGAGCTTCTGGGGGATATGGTAGATCCGCGAGGATTGGGTCAGGGCGTGGATGATCGCCTGACGGATCCACCAGACCGCGTAAGAGATGAACTTGACGTTGCGGCGGGGGTCGAAGCGTTTGGCGGCTTCAATCAAGCCCAGGTTGCCCTCGTTAATAAGGTCGAGCAGCCCCAAGCCCATCCCCTGGTACTTTTTAACATAGGACACGACAAAACGCAGGTTGGCCTCGATGAGCTTCTCGAGGGATTCCTTGTCTCCTTCGTGGATGCGCTCGCCGAGATGTTTTTCCTCGTGCTCCGAATACATCGGAAACTTGGAAATCTGTTCGAGATAAAGACGAAGGTTCCTGGATTCAAGGTAATTCTGATATTCCATGGTCTAGATGTCTTTTTTCTCGAACTTGACGATTTTCCCGTGGCCGATCGGCACCAGGCTGTTCCGTTTTTTCTCGAATTCCTCCTCCCTCTCCGAGACGAATTCCTGTTTGACATATTCAAGAAACTCATTTACCCCGGCCTCGATCTGCTGGATCTTTTGTCTCATATTGAGGATCACTTCCACTCCGGCCAGGTTCACGCCCAAGTCGCGGATCAGGTTCAAGATTAGCTCGAGCTGCTTGAGGTCGTCATCGGTATACAGGCGTGTGTTTCCTTCGCTCCGCGATGGCGTCAAAAGACCCTCCCGCTCGTACAAGCGGAGCGTCTGAGGGTGGATGCTATAGCGCTTGGAGACGCTGCTGATATGGAAATAAATTTTGGCCTGGGCGGCCTCTTTTTTTCTTTTCATGTCAGTGGACTCCCATGTCGGTCCTGGGATTCTCCCCCCCGATTTTTTCCAGCTCTTTCATCAGCTCGCGGACTCTTTGATCGCCAAAGGGCGGGGGGACGATCGTGACTTCCACAAATTCATCGCCTTTCGCCCTGCGGCCCGAAAACGGCACGCCTTTCTCCCGGAGCCTGAACTTCTGTCCCGATTTCGTTCCCGGCGGGATCTTAATCGTTGAGGTTCCTTCGAGCGTCGGCACTTCGATCTTGGCTCCCAGAGTGGCTTCGGGCACCGTGATCGGCACTTTCACATAGATATTCGAGCCTTCCCGTTTGAACAGGGGATGCGGCGTGACCTCGATCGTGATATAGAGATCTCCCGGAGGCCCCCCGTTTCTCCCCGCGTTTCCTTTTTCCGGAATCCGGACTTTGGACCCGGTATCAACGCCACCGGGGATTCTGACATTGATCAATTCCGTCTTTTGGATCAGGCCTTGGCCGCTGCAGCCCGGGCAGTCCTCTCCGGCCGTCGCCCCGCTGCCTCCGCAGGCAGGGCAGGCCGAAGAAAACTTCATAAATCCCTTTTGCATGATAGCCCGGCCGCTTCCCCCGCAGCTCGGGCAGGTCCTTTGTCGCCCGCCCGTCGCTGTCCCCGACCCCTGGCAGCTCGAACAGCCCACCATCCGGGTAAGCCGGATCTTGGTTTGGAGGCCGCGGATGGCATCCTCGAAGCCGACCTTCATGGTGTAGATCAGATCCTCGCCTCGTTCCGGCTGGATATGGGTCTGGGGCGCCGCTGCCCCGCCGCCGAAAATGCTTTCAAAAAAATCCCGGAACGAGGAGGTGCCGGACCCTGAAAAATCGAAACCTTCAAAACCAGACGCAGAGGGCCCCTGCTGACCGCCGGGAGGAATATTCCCGGCAAAGCCGAACTGGTCGTATTGACTCTTTTTCTTGGGATCGCTGAGGACGGAGTAGGCCTCTTGGATTTCCTTAAACTTGGCTTCCGCCGACTTATCGCCGGGATTGAGGTCCGGGTGATATTTGCGGGCCAGCTTGCGATAGGCCTTTTTGATGTCTATGGCGCTGGACCGGCGGTCCACACCCAGGATCTTATAATAATCTTTCTCCATCTCCGTTCTCTCCTATCATGTGCAGGAGAAGGTCGGAAAGATAGCCTCAATTTTTCTTGTCTTCGTCAACGACTTCGGCGTCAATGACGTCTCCCTCGTCCGAGCCCTTCGAGCCGCCGCCGGCCTCGGTCTGCGAATGAGGCGGCTGCTGGTTGTCCTGCGGGGCCTGCTGTTGCCCCGCCTGCTGATACATCATCTCGGTCAGCTTGTGCGAAGCGCGGGTGAGGGATTCGACGGCCTGCTTGATCCGGTCCAAGTTTTCGCTGGCGAGGGCATTCTTTGTGTTTTCGAGCTCTATCCGGATGCGGTCGGCTTCCTCGCCGGGAATGCGGTCCTTGTTCTCCCGGAGCAGTTTTTCCAGGCTGTAGATGAGCTGGTCGGCCTGGTTCTTGGCATCGATGACTTCGCGTCTTTTCTTGTCTTCGGCGGAGTGGACGTCTGCGTCCTTTACCATACGATCGATCTCTTTGTCGTCCAAACCGCTGTGGCCGGTGATCGTGATGGCCTGCTGTTTGCCCGTTCCTATATCTTTGGCAGAAACGTGAAGAATGCCGTTGGCGTCGATGTCGAACGTCACCTCGATTTTCGGCACGCCGCGCGGCGCCGGCGGGATACCGTCCAAATGAAACCGTCCCAGCGTGCGGTTGTTCGAGGCCATCTCGCGTTCGCCCTGCATGATGTGGATTTCTACGCTTGGCTGGTTGTCCGAAGCTGTGGAGAAGATCTCCGTTTTTTTGGTCGGGATGGTCGTGTTGCGAACGATCATCTTGGTGAATACCCCTCCCAGCGTTTCAATCCCCAGAGTCAGGGGCGTGACATCTAGGAGCAGAACATCCTTGACGTCGCCGGCCAGCACGGCACCCTGGATGGCGGCACCGACAGCGACCACTTCGTCGGGGTTCACGCTTTTATTGGGTTCTTTGGCGAATAACTCCCGGACAAGCTGCTGGATCCGCGGCATACGGGTCTGGCCTCCGACCAGGATCACTTCATGAATGTCCTCGGACTTCAAATTGGCGTCGGCCAGGGCCTGGCGGCAAGGAGAGACCGACCTCTGAATAAGATCGTCGATGAGCTGTTCCAACTTGGCTCGCGTCATTTTCATCAGCAGGTGCTTCGGGCCCGAGGCATCCGCGGTGATAAAGGGCAGGTTGATCTCTGTCTCCATGGTCGTGGAGAGCTCTATTTTGGCCTTCTCGGCAGCTTCTTTGAGCCGTTGCAAGGCCATTTTGTCCTTGGCCAGGTCGATCCCCGACTCCTTCTTGAACTCGGTGACAATCCAGTCTTGGACGCGCTGGTCGATATCATCACCTCCCAAATGGGTATCGCCATTGGTCGACTTGACCTCGACGACGCCCTCGCCGACTTCCAGGATCGAAATATCGAAGGTTCCACCGCCGAAATCGTAGACGGCGATAACTTGGTCCTTTTTCTTGTCCATGCCGTAGGCCAGCGCGGCCGCTGTCGGCTCGTTGATGATCCGGACGACATCCAGGCCGGCGATGGTTCCGGCGTCCTTGGTCGCTTTTCTCTGGCTGTCGTTAAAATAGGCCGGCACGGTGATAACCGCTTTTTCAACCTTTTCTCCGAGGTAATCTTCAGCGGCCTTTTTTAACTTCTGAAGAATCAGGGCCGAAATTTCGGGGGGGGAATATTTTTTGCCGAAGACTTCGACGCGCACGTCGCCGTTCGATGCTTCGGTGACCTTGAATGGCACCTGCTTGATCTCGGTGGGAACCTCGTGATATCGGCGTCCCATGAATCGTTTTATCGAATAAACGGTATTTTCGGGATTGGTCACTCTTTGTCTTTTGGCGACTTGGCCGACTAGCCGCTCTCCTTTTTGCGTAAAAGCAACTACGGAGGGGGTTGTCCTGCCTCCTTCTTCGTTGGAAATGACAATGGGGTTATCGCCTTCCATGACCGCCACAACAGAGTTCGTTGTGCCCAGGTCTATTCCGATTGTTTTTGGCATATTATAAACCTCCTAATTTAGTATGCTATTAATATAAAATATGAGTATTTATTTGTCAAGTATTTTCTTAGATTTCTAAATTTTATTTAATTGCTTTATTATGTTTTAGTTAATGAAGTTTTAAATTATTTTATTGGCCGGTATATTATGCAGCTTTGCCCTTCCAAGAAAGACCAATAGAGTCCTTTTGAATCCTTCTCATCAGCCATGACCAGTTCGATCTCGGTAAAGCGCTTTTTCTTTATCGAAAACCAGAGCGCCTTCAAGGGCAATAAAGTCAATCGTCCTAAAGAAGAACCAACGTTTCCTAGAAAAGGGAAGAATTTTCTTGTTCGGTTCCGGATGGAAATGTGAATTCCATCCGGGAACGTCAATCTGTAACGGGATGGCATTTCTTTTAGTTCTAAGACTTGCAAGTCGACATCCCCTTGCGCCTCTTTACCGGGCACAATGCTTTTTCTCTTAGGGGGAAACCAGGCGCTTTTTTTAAAAAGCCCAAAAGCTTTGATGGGGACGTATTGTCCCCAAAACCTGGCTTTTCGAATCTCCCATTTTTTTAGAATGATCCCCCTGGATTTTAAGCTGATGAATTTTTCAGAGAAGTTCATGATGAGATAAGACGCCGAGGTTTTTGCCAAAGCCATCTCGGCTTCCAACAGTTTGTTCTTTTCAAGGGCTTTCGTTTTTTCGTCCGCTGCCGCGCCGGCCGTCAGCCACGACAGCAATATCACGATCCAAGCGATTTTGTTCCGCATGTTTAAAAAATGTATATTCTCGTCCCCAAGCCGGCCTTTTGAAAGATTGCTTTCAAATCGGCGTCGCCGACGCGTATACACCCGTGTGTGACATTTCGGCCCAGCAGCCTAGTGTAAAGAGTGCCATGGATGAAGAAGCCGTTTCCGAAACCAAGCGCAAAATCACCCAGGGAGTCCTCATCGATCCGGTCGTTGAAGTTCTTCGGAACCTTCTCCCCCTCTTCGATGAATGCCCAGTCCGGCTTGATCCATGTGGGATCGACAAGCTTGGACTGCACGGAAAATTCACCGCGGGGGGTGTCAAACAACCACTTTCTTTTCCCCCCCGGCTCCTCCAGGATCTCCCCCGAGCCGCAGGACACGACGGCGTCGCGAAGCACCTTTGTGCCTTGTTTGAGATAGAGGCGGTTTTCGGCCGTATCCACGAGAATATACGAACTATACGGAGAATAGCTCTTCAGCCGCTCCGCCAGCTGGCCGTTTTTAGCCTGCAACACCCTAATACTTTGTTCGCTGACAACTTTTTCCATCCCGTCGGAGGCCTTCCCGGATTGTCGAAAAATAAGGACACTGTATCCGGCAATCTCCAAACAAGCCCAGGCAACGGCCAGCCCCAGCAGGGCTCTGAAAACACCCTTTTTTTTAGCCATTTTTACGAAGCTTTTTAATTTCGGCCAGTATAGAGTTTTCTATGGAGAGGGCTCCGACGATGGTCACCGGCGTCCCAGCTCCGGCCAGCCGATAGACTTCGTCCATGTCCCTGTCTTCCAGTCCCACGCATCCCTTGGTCAGACTGTCCTTGCCGCCGCCATGGATTTCGATCGAACCCCCGATCCCGACCTCGGACGGCACCAGGCCGTTCTTTTTGGCCGCAGCGAACGCTCTTTTATCCTCTTCATTTGGATAATTGATCAAGAGGGCCTTATAAAAAGGGCTGCTGGGGATCTTCCTAATGACAAGATAACGACCTTCGGGAGTGGCATCGTCTCCCGAATAGAGTTTGTCAGAAAGCCCGTACTTGCCGAGCCCGATCTCATAGCTGGCCACGGCAGCGCCTTTGTTATAAAGGACGAGCCTCCTCTCCAGCTTGTTGACAACGATGGCGACAATGCCCCTTTTTTGTGATTCGGCGATGGTTTCGTCAGCCCAGCGATTCCATTTTTCCAACTGGCCTTTTTCCAGATAGCGGCTCAAAATCGAAAAGATTGCTTCCTCCGCCCGCTCGATATAAAAACTACAATTTTGAAGCTTCTCTCGAACAGGCTCCAACTGCTCTTTTCTGATTAGGAGGTCCGCCTCGGCCAGCTTGATTTCGGCTTGAGATAGGTTTTTTCTGACATCGCCGCTTTCGTTGAAATACTGGGTCATGTTTTTCAGGCGGTCGATCCGTGTTTTCAAGGGAAGCATCCGTTCCGCGACGTTTCGTGATGCGGCCGCTTTTCGCTCCCGAGCTTCGCGGAGAAGGTCGCCTCCCTTTTTCAGGAGGTCGTGCAATTCTGATTGAAGGGGACCGTAGTTCCTGAACCAACCCCATTTGGCTTTTTCCCGGGCCAAATTCCCCCTGGCCGTTTTCAGGCTATCTTGATACCGTGCGTAATTTTCTGGCGCATACATAGATCCACCCCCCCCCCGGATTGTCTGTTCCAAAACTTCGGCGTCGGCGGCCTCTGGGGGAACCGGTGGAGTTTTACACGCCTCAAAAAAAAGAATCAGGGCGAGAAGTAAAAGTCGTCCCTGCTTCGTCGGGTTCTTCAATACGACGATCTGCCAAAAACAAAATTCGGGTGCCGCTTACTTCTTTTTCGTTTTTTCGATAGCGGCTTTGACTTGGTCGCCGACGGCCACGGCCTTTTCTTTCACGGCCTTGGCTTTATCGGCAGCCCCGATATAATCTTTGGCGTCAAGAGCGGTTTGGATTTCGGTGAAGGCAGTTTCGGCACCGACCAGGTCGGCCTTCAGCGCATCGATATCTTTCTTGGTGCCTTTGCCTTTGGGGGCTTTCTCAAGTAGGGCCTTGGCTTCGTCAATGGCCGCCTTGGCTTCGGTCTGGGCCTGGACGGCAGCGTTCTTGGCCGCTTCGATCTTTCCGGGCAGAGCCGCTTTCAGGGCATCGGCATCGGTCTTGACCTTGGCCAGCATGTCCTTGCCCGTCCCGAACTTTTTGAAGAACTTTTTGTCCTGGGCTGCAATCTCGTCATTGGCAGCCTTCATGGCGTCATCCAGCTTCTTGAAATCATCGACGGCATATTTGTCGGCACCGGCTTTTTTGACGTCGTCAATCGCCGCCTGGGCGTCGTTGATCTGCTGGGTTGGCTGCTTACAGCCCGTCAGGACCAAAGCGATCGCCAGGACCAAGACAAGATTTTTTGTAAAACCTTTCATGATATGAACCTCCTTTCAAAAGTGTCTATCATAATATTTTTTCCTCTAGCCTTTTTCATTTTGCTGAGATGAGAATCTAACCTCGGATTCCCATTGATTATCACATCGGCGGAAAAAAGTCAATGCTGGCCGCCCTCATGTTGCGGGCATTTTTCCTCACAGGTCCGGGTCGATGATGAAATTCTCTTTCATCAGCATTTGGACCTGGGCTCGGGCTTCCTTGATGATGGTCTCGGCCACCTTGAATCTCTCCCCGGCAGGAGATTTTTTCTTGGCCACACCCTGCTCGATGCCCTTGCTTCCGACGGCTACAGCTTCTCGGGGGAATACTTCCCATTCATCCATCGTGGGGATGATATAATCCTCGCTAATACCGTGATCTTGGGCAACCTTCGCCAGCTCATTCGAGGCGGCGATGCACATTTCGTCCGTGATGGTCGTCGCGCGGACGTCCAGCGCTCCCCGGAAGATGCCGGGAAAACCGAGAGAATTATTGACCTGGTTGGGAAAATCGGACCGTCCCGTGGCGACTATCCGGGCGCCGGCTTCTTTGGCTTCCCACGGCCAAATTTCTGGGACGGGATTGGCGCAGGCAAACACGATGGCGTCTTTAGCCATGGTCTTGATCCACTGTTTTCTGATGGTGCCAGGTCCGGGCGTCGAAACCGAAATGAGGACGTCGGCGCCCTTGATGGCATCCGGCACATCGCCCTTGATCTGTTTTTCGTTGGTCTTGAGACAGAGGTCCCATTTCTCCTTGAACTTGGCCTGAAGGATATCCCTGTCACTCCTGTCTCTATGGAGGATGCCTTTGGAGTCGACATTCAGCATGTTGCCCGGCGTAATGCCGGCCGTGATCATCAGGCGCGAGATGGCGATTCCCGAGGCACCGGCGCCGACGATCGTCACATGGACTTCGCTCATTTTCTTGCCGACAATTTTCAGGGCATTGATCAGGCCGGCCACGGTGACACAAGCGGTTCCCTGTTGGTCGTCATGCCAGACGGGGATCTCGCATTCCTTCCGCAACGTATCCAGAATATGGAAACACTTGGGATGGGAGATGTCTTCGAGGTTCACGCCGCCGAACGTGGGCTGGAGGGCTTTGACAATGGCTATGAATTTATCGGGATCCTTTTCATTCAAGCAGAGCGGGAAGGCATCGACCCCCCCAAGATATTTATAAAGCAACCCCTTGCCTTCCATGACGGGAAGTCCCGCTTCCGGCCCGATGTCTCCCAGCCCAAGAACCCTTGAACCGTCCGAGATCACGGCGACGAAATTCCACTTGTTCGTATATTCATAAGCCTTTTCTCTGTCCTGGTGGATTTCCTTGCAAACCGCCGCTACTCCGGGCGTATACCAGATGGCGAAATCGTTGAAATCGCGGATCCGGCATTTGATCTGGACGCCGATCTTTCCCTTGTAATAGGCATGAAGACGCTTGGCATCTTTGGAAGGTTGTTCGGCTTTTGCCAACAACTCTTCAACAGTAACTTCTTTCATTTAGGAGACCTCCTTTTAAAAAAAAGAAAGAGTATTATAATCTTTTGGACGTTAAAGTCAATTTGGAGGGGAAGACCCCTTCCAACGGGCGCCGGGAAGACCCGGCCGCCCTGCCTCCCCTTCTTGGGCGGGGCGTAAAACCCCGCCCTGCGACCAAGGGGGCGACTCCCCCTTGGAACCCTCTCGAGCGGTTCCCCGTGGCAAGCCACGGGGAACCGCTCGTCAAACCTAAAGGGCGGCCCGGAATTCGTACTTTTGGCCGACCCGAGCCACCTTTCCGAAGTAATGAACGGGGTCATGGACGAAGGCGAGGGTCCAGTCTTCGGCGAGCGCCTGTTCATAAATTTTCTTCTTTGTCTTCAGCGTCTCCAGGGGATAGAGGTCGTAGCTCATGACATAAGAAAGCCCGATATGGGCTGAGCTGGGGACCAGGTCGCCCAAATAGAAGAGGACGCGGCCTTGAGATGTGATTTTTACACTCTGGTGCGAGGCCGTGTGTCCTGGCGTTAAAACGACTTCGATGCCCTCCGAAATTTCTGCATCTCCTTCAATTAGAAAAAGTCGGCCGGTTTTTTCGAGGGGCAGGAAGTTCTCGGTCAGATAGCTCGTTTTGTCCCGTTCGTTTGGATTAAGGGCATCGTTCCATTCACCCTCCTGGATGATATACTTCGCCTTCGGAAAAGCGGGAACAATCCCCAGGCCTTCTTGCTCGGAGGTGTTTCCGCCGCAATGGTCGAAATGGAGGTGGGTGTTAATGACATAATCGATATCCTCGGCTTGGAACCCGGCCTGCCGGAGGGATGGCAAGAGCCCGGGTTCGAGCGAAATCGCGTAAATGTCCGAAAATTTCTGGAGCGATTTCGTCCCGATGCCCGTCTCCACCAAGACCAAAGCTTTTGGGGTCTGAATCAAAAGAGAATTCAGTGAAAGCCGGATCCGGTTGCAGGGGTCGGCCGGCGCCTTTTTCTCCCAGAGCACCTTGGGCACGACGCCGAACATGGCCCCCCCATCCAGAGAAAAATGCCCGTCACAGAGGCCGAAAATTCGGAATTCCCCCAACGAGATTTCTTCTGCTCTCATTCCAGGAGTTTATCAAGGTCGTACACAAGGTCCCGGCGATCAAGCTGGGATAAGTCGATCTTGCCCGTGTCCATGCGGATGGCATCTTCAGGGCAGGCTTCGACACAGAACCCGCAGAAACAACAGCGGCTGAGGTCGATCACAAACTTGGCCGGATATTTCTGGATCTCCGGGTCGGGGTCTTCCGCGGCTTCGACATAGATGCACTCCGAAGGGCACACGGTTACGCACAACATACAGGACACACAGCGGGGCTTCAGGTCGTCTCTTCTCATCAGACGCTGAAGACTGCGGTGCCTGGAGGCCAGGGCTTTTTTCTGCTCGGGATATTGGATCGTCACCGCGCCTCTGCGCTTTGTTTTGATGCCGAACAGCTTCAACGTATGAAACCACATGTTGACGATGAAGTGGCGGGCCGTGATCAGACTTCCTCTGATCAATTCCCAAAAATACCCGAATGCTTTGATCATCTTATTGAACCACCATCAATAACAGGCCGGTCACGACGATATTGACCAGGCTAAGCGGGACAAGCAGTTTCCATCCCATGTCCATGAGTTGGTCATACCGGAGCCGGGGATAGGTCCACCGGATCAGGATTTGAAGCCAGCAGAAGAAAAAGACCTTGATGTTGAAGGCCAGCACCTGCAGCACGATGACCAACCAGCGGGCCATGAACCACTGACCGCCCCAGGGAAAATGAAAGCCGTCATTTCCCAGCCAGGGGATCTGCCAGCCGCCGAAGAACAGCGTGGTGAGCAGGGTGGAGATGATGATGATCTCCATGAAATCCGTCATCATGAACAGGCCCCATTTCAGGCCGCCGTATTCCGTGAAGAAACCGATGATCTCCGATTCGCCCTCGGGGAGGTCGAACGGGACCCGTTTTGTTTCGGCCAGGGCCGCAAACAGGAAAATGAGGAAGCCCAGCGGCTGAAGGAAGACCCCCCATTTCGGTAGAAATCCGAAGAGCAGCTGGCCTTGATCCTGGACGATTTTCGAGAGCTGCAAGCTGGGATAGACCATGATCAGACCGACCAAAGAAAGTCCCAGGGCCACCTCATAAGAGATAAGCTGAGCCGCTCCGCGCATACCGCCGAGGAGAGAATATTTATTATTGGATGCCCAACCGCTGAGGATGATGCCGTAAATCCCCAGCGAAAGCATCGCCAAAACGAACAGCAATCCTACGTTGGCATCAAAAATCTGCAGGTTGATCGTTCGGCCGGCAATCCGAATATTGTCACCGAAGGGCATCGCCGAAATGCAGATGGCGACGAAGAAAAAGGACAGGAAGGGGGCTAGCGTATGGAGGAATTTTTTGGAGAAGGCCGGCACGAAATCCTCTTTGAAGATCATCTTGATGGCGTCGGCGAATGGTTGGAAGAGGCCGAAGACGCGGAGGCCAAAGATCGAAGCCCGGTTGGCGCCGATCCGATCCTGCATGACGGCGCTTTCTTTTCTTTCCAACCAGGTCAAATAGAGCGTCAGGAGGAGAAACCAGACGAGGGCCATGACGACTTTGATGAGGATGATTATGATATCCATAATGGCTCTTTTCTGAAGAAAGCGATTTCCTTGGCCAACTCTCTAAAGATGGCCCCGGGATTCGCCAAAAGGCTGTAATACCGGGCGTTGACTTTCAATTCTTTGGCCAGATCGACAAGAACGGACCACTCCGGCCGGCTGTCTCCGCAGGAGGGGCAGACGGCAGAAAATGACTGGATTTTTCCGTTTTTGTTGGTCAGGGTGCCACTTTTTTCGGCCATCCCGGATGCCGGAAGGACGAAATCGACCAGGGATTCGAGGCCGCTGGCCCGGGATGTAATTAGGACCTTGGTGCCGACCGAGTCGAACACGGTCTTCAGCTCCGCCGTGGAAAAGAGTTCGGCCAGAAAAGGACCGAAGATGATGAGAATATCCGTGTGCTGAGACAAGTCTTCCAGGCGCGCGGAGTTCAGGGCAAAGCCTATTTCCTTGGCTCCCCTGACGTTCGGCGCGCGCTCGGGCTGAAGCAGAAAGCCGTCGCCCGTGCCCGGCTTGGGGTCGGCAAAAAATATTTTTTCAACGTGGAGATCATCCTTGAATATTTTTTTAATTAAAAATAGCTCTTCATTGGTCAGCCAACTGCTTAAAATGAGCGCAATTTTTGCAGTTCTTTTGATAACATGAAGCGTACGGATCTTTTCCGCCAAAATCTGCAACGCTTTCTCCCAGATCAGGACGGACTCCCGGTCCCCTTTTCTCCAGACGAGCTTATCCCAACGATCGCTCAGCAATGAGAGATAGCCGCCGCGTCCGTAATCGCAGATCCAATGGTCGTTTACATCCGGGTTGAGCCGGGGCCTGATCCGGTAGATTTTGGCCGTTCCCGAAACACGGGGAAAACCGGGATGATAGTCGAGATAGATGTTGCAGCCCTGGCTGCACAGGGGACAAATGGATTCGGCCGGGACCAAAAACCAGGTCCGCGTTTTGAACCGGAATTGGGCGTCTGTAATCGCTCCGACCGGGCAGAGGTCGACCAGGTTTCCGGAGTAATTGTTATTGACGAGCTCCGCGTCATAGGTTGAGATTTCAGAGCGGATGCCGCGGCGGAAAACTCCCAGCTCTTGGGTCTTGGTGGTGTCTGTCAGAAAGCGGACGCAGCGCGTGCAAAGAACGCACCGTTCTCTATCCAGGATTAGGTTGTTCCCGATTTTGATTTTTTTCTCCCGCCTTTCCTTGGCTTCCTTGAATGCGCTTTCGAATGCGCCGTATTCCTGGAAGTAATCCTGGAGGTTGCAGTCGCCGGCCTTGTCGCAAATGGGGCAATCCAGAGGATGGTCCGCCAGCAGGAACTCGAGCACTCCGCGCCGCGATTCACGGACGCGAGGGGTCTGGGTCGAGATTTTCATGGCTTCCCGGACGACCGTGGAACACGCCAACTCGAGCTTGGGCAGTCCTTCGATCTCGACCAGGCAGATGCGGCAGCTTCCTTCCGGCGGAAAAGCGGGGTGATAACATAGGTGGGGAATGGGAATGCCGGCCTGCTGGGCGGCTTTGAGGATCGTCTGGCCTTCTTGGGCCTCGACCGGCTTGTTATCGATGACTATCTTGATCATGGCCTTATTGATTCTTTAGACTGGATTCCAACTCTGTTCTGAATTTCTGCGCCAGAGAGATGATCGGCATCGCCGCCGCATCGCCCATCGGGCAGAGGGTTTTTCCCTTGATATTCGAAGCCAGGCGGACGAGCTCGTCGACATCGCCCCTCTCGCCGCCCCCCGCCGCGAGACGCCTGATTATTTTGTAGATCCAGGACGTTCCGATGCGGCAGGGCGTGCACTGGCCGCAGGACTCGTGGGAATAAAATTTCGCCACTTTTAGGAGAACGTCCACAATGGGCGTCTCTTCGTCAATGACAATGACCGCGGCCGAGCCCAGCATGGAGCCGGCGGCGGCCAAGCTTTCATAATCCATCTTGATATCGATTTCATCGGCCCGCAGGATCGGCGCCGACATGCCCCCCGGGATGACAGCCTTCAATTTTTTCCCGGGTTTCAAGCCCCCGGCATGGCTGAAGATGATCTCTCTCAGGCTCGTGCCGACCGCAAGCTCATAGATGCCCGGCCGGACGACCGGGCCGCTGACGCCGAAGATCCGTGTGCCCCCGTCCCTGGGCAGCCCATGATCCATAAACCACCGGGCGCCTTTTCCGATAATGAACGGGACATTGGCCAGCGTTTCCACGTTGTTGATTACGGTCGGACATTGGAACAGGCCGACCGAAGCCGGGAAGGGTGGCTTGAGCCGAGGATGGCCGCGCTTGCCTTCGAGGGATTCGAGCAGGGCCGTTTCTTCCCCGCAGATGTACGCGCCTGCGCCGCGGTGGACGAAGAGGTCGAGCTCAAAGCCCCGCTCAAGGATATTTTTTCCCAAAAAAGATTTCTGATAGGCTTCGGCGATGGCCGCTTCCAGGCGCTGGGCAACGGCCTCATATTCACCCCGGATATAGATGTAAGCGGTGTGGATCCCGACGGCGAATGCGGTGATGACGATGCCCTCAATCAACAGGTGGGGGTTGTGGCTGAGGATATAGCGATCCTTAAACGTTCCCGGCTCGCCCTCGTCGGCATTGACGCATAAAAGTTTCGGCTGATCGACTTTCTGCGGGACAAAGCTCCATTTCATGCCGGCAGGAAAACCGGCCCCTCCCCTGCCCCTGAGGCTGGCATTCTTGACTTCCTCCGTGACCTGCCCGGGCGTCATTTCTTTAAGGGCCTTTTTGAGCGCTTGATAGCCGCCCTGTTGGAGATAGACGTCGACCTTGTAAAGGTTCTCCAAGCCGAAATTCCGTGTTAATACTTTGTCTTCCACGCTGCTCAATCCAAGCCCTTCAAGATGGCATCGATTTTTTCCTTATCGAGATTGCCATAATAATCAAAATTGACCATCATGCACGGGGCCTGCTCGCAGGCGCCCAGGCATTCCACCTCCGTCAGCGTGAATCGCCGGTCCGCAGTCGTCTCGCCGATCTTCGTCCCCAATTTTTTCTGTAGATAATCGATGAGTTTATCCCCACCCATCAGGGCGCAGGTCAGGTTGGTGCAAACCTGGATATGATATTTGCCCATCGGCAGCTGATAAAACATGGTGTAAAAGGTCACGACCTCCCGAACTCTGATCGGCTTGAGACCCAGAAGGCCTGCGACAAGCTTTTCTTCTTCGGCCGTGATCAGTCCCCGTTCCCGTTGGATTAAGTGCAGCACGGGGAGAAGCGCGGCTTCTTTTTTCGGGTACCGGGCAGCCAGCTCTGCGATTTTCTTGTTCAACCCGGCGGAAATATCGGGCCTCATCTGTCCAGCTCTCCCAAGATAATATTCATGCTGCCGAAGGTCGGGATGACATCGGCCACGTAACGGCCCTTGATGAGCTCTTCCAGGGCAGCCAGAAGAGGGAGACAGGGCGCGCGCAGATGGAGACGGTAAGGCTTGTCGCTTCCCTTGGAGACGATGTAATAGCCCACTTCACCGTTTCCGCCTTCCACGGAAAAATACGTCTCGCCTATGGGGGGCCGGATGCCATGTCCTTTCATAAAATATTGAAAATGGCTGATCAGCCCTTCGATGGTCGTGTAGGCGTCCTCTTTGGCGGGAAGGACGGTGCGGTCGTCGTCGGCCAGGATATCTTTATAGACGGCCTTTTCCGCGCCCTCAAGGTTTGGAGAGAGGCGAATGTAGGTCCTGGCTTTCTTCGTCCGGCTGATCTTGATTGCATCCGTAGGCTCGATCCCGCCGGCCATCAGGGCGGCTGATGACTTCGGGAGGTGTGCCAGGCACCGCTCGACAATGCGCAGACTCTGGTCCATTTCTTTCATCCGGACCATGTAGCGGTCGTAGTTGTCGCCGCGCTCTCCGGTCGGAATATCGAATTCGAGCCGGTCATAGACAAGATAAGGGAAGGCCTTTCGGATATCATAGGCGATGCCCGTCGACCGCAGGGCAGGGCCCGTCCAACCCCAAGCGACGGCACCATCGGGAGTCATCGAGCCAATGTCCCTCGTCCTGTTCAAGAAAATCTTGTTTTTATCAAGAAGACCATGGACATCTTTAAGCACTTTCCGCGTTTCCTGGATTGCCTTTTGAACGGAGGCCTGGTAATCCGATTGTAGGTCGGCCCGGACGCCGCCGATGCGGATGTACGAAGTCGTCATCCGGGCACCCGTGGTGGCTTCGATCACATCCCAAATGAACTCACGGGCTTTCATGTTGTACAAGAAGACCGTGAACGCGCCGCACTCCATGGCCATGGCGGCCAAGCAAGTCAGATGATCGGAGATACGCGACAGCTCGCTCATGAGGACGCGGATGTACTGGGCTCTCTCAGGAACGTCCAATCCCAGCATTTTTTCAATCGTCATGACATAGCCGACGTTGTTGATCAACGGAGAGACGTAGTTCAGACGGTCGGTGTAGATCAAAAGGTTGAAGAAGGTCCGGCTTTCGCATTGCTTTTCAAACCCCCGGTGCAGGTAGCCGACTTCCACCTCGGAATTGAGAATCCGTTCGCCGTCGAGCTCGAGCATGATCCGGACGGCACCGTGCATGGCTGGATGGGACGGACCCATGTTCAAGAGGAGGCTGTCCGGCCGGGCGTCTTTCTGGATCCTTGTCGACATATTATTTTCTCAAGGGAATCATAGGCTGGCGTTTGCGCAGGGGATAGTCCTTTCGGAGAGGATGCCCCTCAAACCCGTCATACATAAAAAGCCGCCGGAGGTCGGGATGCCCCTGGAACCGGATGCCGAACATATCATAGACCTCGCGCTCCAGCCAATTGGCGTTCTTCCAGATCGGAGTGAGCGATTCCACGCGGAGATCATCCTCAGCGACGGACAGCTTGATTCTCAAGCGCTGCCGATCGGCTAAAGCGAGCAGGTGATAAACCATTTCAAAACGGGGCGTCCGACCGGCGTGGTCGACGCATGTCAGGTCAAGAAGCATTTTGAATTCGCAGGGCGTTTTTCTGAGGTAATCCACGATTTCCAAGAGGGCATCCTTGGCGATGACAATTGTCAGATCCCCGAACGGCACAGACGATTCCAGGATCTTTTCGGTGAATTTTTTTTTAAGATCGTCTAAGATTTTCTTTTCTTCCATCGCCAATCAGGTTCTTGTTTCTGGATTTTTTCCTGCAGCTTGAGCAGGCCGTCGAGAATCGTTTCGGGCCGCGGCGGGCAGCCCGGGATATAAACATCCACGGGAATGATCTGATCGATGCCTTGGACGACGGCGTAGTTATCGTAGATGCCGCCGCTCACGGCGCAGGCGCCAATGGCCAGGACCCATTTTGGCTCTGTCATCTGGTCATAAACGGTCTTCAAGACCGGAGCTTGTTTCTGGGAAATGGTTCCAACGACAAGCAGCAGGTCGGACTGGCGCGGCGAGAACCGCGTCCAGCCGGCCCCGAACCTGTCGATATCAAAATGGGCGCAGGCCGTGGACATATATTCCATCCCGCAGCAGGCCGTGACATAGGGATAATGGAAGAGCGAGAACTTTCTCGCCCAACCCAGCATATAATTGAATTTGGTGGTGAGAAAGCCGGCGTCCATCGTGTTCAATCCCACTCAAACCCGCCTTTTCTCCAGGCATAGATCAAGCCCACGACTAGGACGGCGAGATAGGCCAGCATGATGATCAGGGCGCTGGACTTCATCTGCTTGAAGATGAGCGCCCACGGAAATAAAAATACGACCTCGATATCGAACAGGAGAAAAAGAAAAGCGACCAGATAAAACTTCACCGGAAAAGGGTTGATGTTGTGCTGCAGGGAAGGACTGCCGCACTCGAACGGCTTTTCTTTGTTTGGGTTCGTCCGTTTGGGGCCGAGCAGGGTGTTCATGAACAGCAGGACGACGCCCAGTAGCCCAAAGATGAGGAAGACGAAGAAAAGTTCGGTCATGTACGGTCCGGTCAAGGGCATTGATTTTATAAAAAGTGGCCGAAATTTGCAAACACTGTCTTGCCCTTACCCAACATTTTGACATTTTGTTTGCTATTCTCCATAATACCACTCCGCAGGACAGTCCGTTCTTCTGAGCCCGCGCTCTTTGATCATGAGGCCAAGACAGACAAATGAAAGCTGATAGGCTGTGGATGCGGCCCATTTTGCCCATCCTCCCGGTGCTTGCCCTGGGGCTGATGGCGTCGTCCGGATGCCGAAGACAGCCGCTGCCTCAAAACTTCATTTTCATCACGTTGGACACGCTCCGCGCGGATCATGTCGGTGTTTATTCTCTTAAAAACGCCTTCACGCCCAACCTCGACTGGCTCGCTCGCCAAGGCCTCACCTTCAAAAACGCCTTCAGCCTCATCCCGATCACTCTGCCCTCCCACGCCTCGATGTTCTTTTCCGAGCCGCCCTATCTCATCAAGAGCTATAACAACGGCCAGATCATTCGGAATAAACGCGGCATCCCCTCCTTCGTCAGCCTGTTCAAGAAAAAAGGCTTTGACACGGCCGCCTTTGTTTCCCTGGGAGTGTTGAAGTCTCCGTTCGGGCTCAGCCAGGCCTTTGACACATACGTCGATGACTTTCCCAAGAGGCGGTGGTACCTGGCCGCTGAAGAGGTGAACGCCCGGGTCTTTCCCTGGCTGGAAGCCCACACAGACCGACCGTTCTTTCTCTGGATCCACTATTCCGACCCCCACGATCCCTATGCCACGCCCGATACGCCCAATGACCTCAATGTTTTCTTGAATGACAAACTCGTCGGTCAATATTGCCTGAACAAGTATATCGTAAATGAAGTGGAGCTCCCCTTGAGGGCCGGGAAGAACGTCGTCCGGCTGGAGGCCATCAACAAATACCTGACCAATTCCGATGTCAATCAGGCCCGATTGGACAAGCTGGAGTTTGATCCGCCTGCCGATAATACCGATTTGCTTATCCATCAAAGTCACGGCTGGGACATCCGGAGAGAGGATAATGTCTCCTTTTTCAGAAAGAACGGATATATCGAGATCACCAACAAGGCCGGCCCGCGGACTCTCAAAATCACCTTCCGGGGCAAGCTGAATATCCCGGACGATGACGTCCGCCGGCTCTATCGGAGCGAGGTCGAATATTTAGACAGGGAGATCGGGAAACTGTGGGATAAATTGAAGACGCTCGGGCTTTTCTCGAAGACGGCGATTGTGGCCGTCGGCGACCACGGCGAAGGCCTCTTTGAGTTCTACACGAAGTTCGGATACAAGCACATCGGGCATATCCATTTTCTCTACAATCCTTACATGCATGTCCCGTTGATCATCTATTCGCCGGCCCTGGTCGAACAGGACACCCAAAGAGAGGAATATGTCAGCCTGCTGGACATCGCGCCGACCGTTACGGCCCTCATGGGCTTCAAGCCGATGCCTCATTTCCGCGGCCGAAACCTGCTTCGCCTAAAAAAAGGCCAGCCCTTGGAAATATTCGAAGAAACCTACAGGCCCGAAGCCCAGGAGGGGGACAAGTTCGGGATTTTGTCCTACCCTTGGCATCTCATCCTGACACCTCAGGACAGGTTGTCTGAAATTTTCGACTTGAGCAAATCGCCGCTTGAGGACAGCAATCTTGACGCCGGAAACGTCGCCCTGCCCACCGAAGTCTTAAGGCTCAAGCAGCGATTGGAGGCCTTCGCCAGGGACGTTCTAAAAGGGAAGGAAGAGGTCAAGATCGATAAAAAAACCGAGGAAATGCTGCGAGGGTTGGGCTACGTGAAATAGGATATCCGGAAGGTCATGAAGAACGATTGGCGAATCACGGCGGGCGTTCTTCTTTTCTTTGCCGCCGTCACCGTTTTCCAGCTATGGCCTTTGCCACTCCATCCCGGAGATTCCATCTACGAAACCATCGACAGCGTTCTCAACACCTGGATCATGGCCCGCGTCCAGCAGAATCTTATGACCCATCCGGCCGATCTTTTTAGGGGCAATATATTTTTCCCCACGGCCGGCACGCTTCGTTTTTCTGAGGTCCTTCTGCCACAATCCCTGCTCTCCCTTCCGGTCTATTATTTCACGCGGAACCCCGTGCTGTCCTATAACCTTGTGTTGTTCCTGTGCTATTTTCTCAATGCCTACGCCATGTTCCTGCTGGTGAGATACCTGACCGGCCGGAATTTTCCCGGCATCGTGGCCGGCCTAATCTTCGCCTTCAGCACCTACCAGATCCAGCACATCACCCATCTCCAACTGCTCAGCGCATGGCTGATCCCGCTGGCGTTTCTCTCGCTTCATAAATTTTTCGACCGACAAAGGGGGAAAGACGCGGTCTGGTTCGCAGTGGCATTTGTCCTTCAAGCGCTCGCCTGCATCTATTACGGTTTATTTTTCATGACGATCTTGGCGTTGGGCTTGCCGCTTTTCTTCGCGCTCAATAAAAAGGCCTGGAAGCCTGCGCCTCTGGTCAAGCTGGCTGTTCCCCTCTTGGCAGGAGGCGGAGCGCTGGCCTTCTTCGCCCGCCCCTACTTTTCGCTGCTAAAAGATTTCGACCTGAAGAGGGACCTGACGGCGGGGGCCGACCTGGTCAATTATCTGGCCGTTTTTTATCAGAACGTTTTTCTGGGCGACCGGCTCAGCCGACTCGGTTCTTATGAATTTTATCTGTTCCCGGGAATAATCGCACTCTTTTTTGCCGGTCTCTATATTTATCAAAAAAGGGCCTTGTTTCGGGTGACGCCTTTGTTCATAAGGCGGATCTCCGTCCTCGTCATCATGGGCTGCCTCATCCTGGCCGTCCTGATATTCGTCTTTGATGGGATTTCTATCAACCTCGGCCTGTTCACTCTGTCCGGGCATAACCTCAGCAAACCCATTTATTTTGCCCTCGTCGTCATCTTCCTGCTCCTCCTCCTGTCCCTTATTTTTTATGCTCTCAAAAATGCAGACGGAAACGGCGAAGGCCGGATGCTCTTTTTATACCTACCTCTACTGGCCTGGGCGCTGTTTCTCTCCTTCGGGGGAATCTTTACGTTCGCGGGGCATTCATCCGCGATGCTGCCTCTCCCCTTCAAGTGGCTTCATGAGCACGTTCCCGGGTTCAGTGGGATCCGCGTCGCTTCCCGCTACGCCGTTTTTGTCCTGCTCAGCACGGCGGTTCTGGCCGGCTATGGCATAAAAGTCTTCTGGGATGAGCTCAAAACCAGGAACATTAAAGTCTATTTGGCTGTCGGCATTATCCTCTGGCTGAACCTGGAATATCTCTCCATTCCCCAGCAAAGATTGACCCTGCCGACAAAGGTCGATCTTCCAGCCACCTATCTCTGGCTGAAAAGCCAGCCGGGTGATTTTGCCGTCATCGAACTTCCCTTCCACCAGTTCATAGGCGATGATGCGGTCGACATGTATTTTTCCCTTTTCCATAACAAGAGCCTCGTCAACGGCTACAGCGGGTTCATCCCTCCTTCCTTGAATAATATCCGGCAAGTTTTTCTGGCGTTTCCATCGAAAGCCTGCCTGGACATTTTGCAAACCACGAACGTGAAATATGTCATCCTTCATTGGAAGCGCTGGAAGGAGGACAAGGCGGCCCGGGTCGAACGAAGAATCCAGGAGCAATACGGGGATAGCTTGCGGCTCGTCCAAACATTCCAGTATACGTTTAAAAAGCCGAACGCCTTCGACCAAGAGCTGGGTGAGGACGCCGTGTATGAAGTCTTGCCGCGGCCGGCCAAAGCGGAACCTCCCCCAAGGTTCGAGGAGCTCTCCCCCGAAGAATGGAGCGTCTCGTCCGAACAACACGCCGAGCTCTTGCCCTTTCTTCATGACGGCCGGTTGGATACGCGCTGGACCACCGAGGGATTAAAAAAAACCGGCGATTCTCTGTCCGTCGAATTTAAAAAGCAGGAGCCAATTCGCCAAATTCGCCTCTATTGCGGAAAATATCCTCAGGAATATGCCATCGACCTGGAAGTCACGGTCTTTTCGGATGGCGGATGGCGGAAGCCCGCGGAGCCCGGCTATTCCACCGGCGCCTTTGTCATCAATTTAGTGAAAAAACCGAAAGAGGCCGTCCAGGTGATCGATCTGGATGGTCAAGAAATCCGCTCCTTAAAAATCGTCCAGGTCGGTTCTGATCGACAGTCCCACTGGTCCGTCGCCGAAATGAAAATTTTCAAAAGCCCTTAATTCAGGGCATGGATGGCCAGGCCCTGGGCCTTCAAGGCCGCTTCCATCACAGCTTCCGATAGCGTCGGATGGATATGGATCGCAGAGGCGACATCCTTGAGCTTCAATTTTTTGTGCATGGCCAAAACAAGCTCGGCGATTAAATCGCTGGCTGAAGGCCCGAGGATGTGAGCGCCCAGGATGTCATCATCCTTATCAGCGATGATTTTGACGTGTCCTTCAGGGCTGTTCATGGTCAGCGCCCGTCCGTTGGCCTGAAAAGTGAAGATGCCGACGCGGATGGCCCCGGCCTGCTCACGGGCTTCCTCCTCGGTCAGTCCCACCGAAGCAAACTCGGGTTCCGTAAAGACCGCCATTGGCAACGCCCGGTAATCCATGACCTCGTTCCCGCCGGCCGCGTTTTCTGAAGCGGTCAGGCCTTCTTGGGAAGCTTTGTGGGCCAACAACTTTCCGCCGATGAGATCGCCGATGGCATAGATTCCTGGGATATTCGTCTCGAGACGTGTGTTGACCTCCACGTAGCCCGACGCGTTGAGCGCGATGAATGGCCCGCCGGAGTGAAGCCCTTCCGCATTCGCCTTGCGGCCGGCCGCCAGGAGAACCCGATCTCCAGCGATTTCAAAAGGCGCTTGGTTCTTAAGGTTCAATCCTCTCAGGATGATTTGGCCCTCTCGGTGAAAGGTTTGTTCGATCTTCATTTGGGTCCAGACCTTCAGTCCTTGCATTTTCAGAACGCGTTCCAGCCGTTTCCCCGTTTCCTTATCGCATCCGGGAAGCACCGCAGGCATAATTTCCAGGATCGTGACATCGGTCCCCAGACGGCTGTAGATTGTCGCCATTTCGATGCCGATCGCCCCTGCGCCGACCACCACCAGCTTTTTAGGGATCTCCGCAAAGTCCAGAGCTTGCCGGCTGGTCACCACGCCTTGATCGTTCGACCTGAGAAAAGGCAGCTCGGCCGGGCGGCTCCCGGTGGCAAGGATGATTCTGTCCGCCTCAAAAACTTTTTCCCCCTCAGGGGTTTGGACGAGAATACGCCGTTCATCCTTGAGCGCGGCTTTCCCCCTGACGATCTCCACTCCATTTCTCTCCAGAAGGAATTCTGTGCCTCGGACGAGACGGTCGACAACCTTGAACTTTTCTTCCTGGACCTTGGTCCAGTTACAGACAATCCGGTCCAGCGGCCCGTCTAATTTTTTGTTCGTTTTCATGTCCCCGAAAATTTTGGTCTGATGGAGTAGGTATTTCGTCGGGATGCAGCCGTAATTCATGCACGTCCCGCCGACCCGATCTTCTTCGAACAGCACGACACTTTTCCGGAGTTGGGCTCCGCGCAAAGCCGCTACGTATCCCCCCGGCCCCGCACCGATGATGGCGATATCTTTTTTCATGGTCATGCGCATCTCTCCTTGGGTTCGGAAATCCAAAAGACTTCTAAGAAAGCCAGAAAATACAATAGCCAAGCTCCGAGCTTTTTTCAATTTTTATTTTTATAAAGACGAGATAAAAAGTATCATGAGAAAGAGGCGATGGGGAAAGGGATCAGGCTTGACAGGTGCACCAAATGATAAGAAAATAGTTCACTTCTATCTGAGGAGAAGGATTCCGCTGTTTAAAAATGCCCGGAGAACTCTCGTTGCCGTCGGCCTAGCCTTGTCTTTGTCGTTGTTCGGCCATGCGTTCGCCCTTGACGATGGGGCCGCCGTCCTCAGGGGGCGCGTGTTCGACCAGAACGAAATCCCCATCGGAATGGCTGTGATCAAGCTTGTCCGGAAGGACTTCCCTGTCGTTTACTCCTCCGTCAGCGACGAAGCCGGCCGCTTCTCTTTTTGTGCGGTTCCCCCCGGCCGTTATAGGGTTCGGATAGAGTCCCCGGCGCTTGATTCGGAAACGCATGATATTCTGTGGGTAGAACCTGGCGCCGATCTTTTGATCAAGATCAAGCTGCCGGCACCGGACTTGGAAGCAAGTCCGGGCTCGAAAATGTCCTTGATCGTTTTATCGCCCCTTTCGACGCAGACAACGATATCTTCCGACCAAATCGAACGCCTGCCATCCGGCAACTCCGTGTGGTCGCTCGTGGAAAACCAGGATCTGTCGGCGACCACGAACCGGATCGATGTCGGCGGCCTGTGGGAAACCCTGCCCGCTCTTTTTAGCGGCCGGGGGAGCTGTTCCTGGACCCAAAACAATTATCTTCTCAACGGGATGAATGTCACAGATCCCTACTGGACCGGTCAGCCACTGTTCATCCCCGATGTCTTTAGCCTCAGCGCCACCCAGATGAGCAACGCCGCCCATCCGCCCCAAAACTTCTCCCCCGGGGCGTATTATTCCTTGATTCCCAAAGAGGGCACGCCGGATTTTCACGGAGGCGTGTCGGCATTTTATATCGATAAGCGCATGACCTCGTCAAACATTAGCGATTCCCTGCAGAACGAGGGGCTGCTGGCGAGCCATACCTTTCGACATCTGGCCGACTTCAACTTGCATCTCTCGGGACCTTTGATCGGACAGAAATTGCTTTTTTTTATGTCCTTGACGTCACAGGCTGTTTCCAGAAATCTGGCCGCGTACGAGCGAGAGGACCCTTCCTATCTTTATTCAGGTCTCGTCCATGTGTCCTATCTCCTGCCCAAACATACGCTGAGATTTTTGTGGACAGGGCAGGCGGTTTCGAATGCGTCCTTCGGCGCTGGCCGGGACATTCCCTTTGCCTCGACGTCCCGGCAAAGAGATAGCTTCGAGATTGTTCAGGTCATTCTGGATTCCAGGGCCAACCCAAACCATTCTTACCGCGCGGGCTTGAGCGCGGCCCTGAGCGATCTCGACACGAATTTTCAGAGCGGCTCGCAGGGGCCGCACAAGCTTGAAATTTTCAAGAAGATTCCTTCGGGCCCAGCCGCCTCTGCCGACCGGGACAGCCGTCAGACGCTATCCATGTTCTTTGATGGAAAATCCTTGCTCCCCAATTTTCTGGGCACCCAACACTTTCTCCAATTTGGTTTCCAGGCCCAATTCCGTTCCGCTCGGTCCAGGCGGGAGATCATCGATAATATGCATCTTCTTTTTTTTAACGGAGAACCTCTGGAAGTCGTGCTTTTCAACGGCCCATTCGAACATAAGGAATCCGCCCTCCAAACGAACGTCTTTGCCCAGGAAACGGTCACCTTATCATACCCGATCTCAGCCTATGCCGGGGTCAACCTCGGCTGGAGCCGCGGATCGAACCCCAGCTATAAAATCCAATGCCTCAATGTCTCGCCGCGCTTCGGCCTGAGCCTTCCGCTCTCCCAAGAGAAAACATCGATGTTCAAAGTCTCGGCGGCCCGCTACTACTTCGACCTTCCGCTGAATTATATGGCCTACGGAAACCCCGGTGCGCCGGGCGGGTTGGCCTATCGCTGGACCGACACCAACGGGGACGGAAATTACCAAGAATCAGAAAAAGGCGCCCTGCTAAGACGGGAAGGCCCGCTTTTTGCAGCGATCGACGCCGGGATCAAACAGCCTTTTACCGATGAATATGTTCTGTCGTTCATCCATGATTTCGGCGCGCATTGGTTCTTCTCCCTGGCCGGGTTTTATCGGGAAACCCGGAACCTCATTGAAACAGAGAATACAGGAGTTCTTCTTTCGGATTATGATCCCATCCCGTTCTATGACGAAGGAGACGACCGGATTGCCCACACGCACGACGATTTATTCTTCACCATCTACAACCAGAAAGAAGAATCGTTAGGCCGCGATTTTTTTCTGCTGACCAATCCCGAGGGCAAGACCCGAGTCTCTCGCTACAAGGGCTTGGACTTGACCCTGGTCAAGAAATATAGCGATCAATGGCTCTTCTTCCTGTCTCTGACCGCTATGCAAGCCGTGGGGACGACCAGCCCGGGCAATACGGAATGGGAAAATGACGACGGCGTCATCGGCGCTCTCTACGACAACCCCAATGCATCCATCAACGCTCGCGGCCGTCTCCGCTTCGACCGAGCCTACACGGCCAGAATCGGCTTGAGCGTCCGGGCCCCATTCGGGACACGGATCGGCACTCTCATCAAGTATTATGACGGCCAGCCTTTCGCCCGCAAGATCATCGTGACCGGCCTGAACCAAGGACCCTTCTACATCCAGGCCCATCCCCGCGGCGTGTCCCGCTACGAATACAACATGACTGTGGATATCAGGCTGGAAAAAATCATCCGCTTGGGCGTCGGCCGGCTGAGGATTCTCATCGATGTCTTCAACCTCTTCAACCGCAACCTGGCTACGGCAGAGAACGAATGGACCGGCCCGGAGTTTCCCGGCCGCTATGCGACCGAGATCCAATCTCCCCGGGTATTCCGGCTCGGGCTCAATTATGAATTTTAGAAAGCGAAAATTTGTAATATAAATACTCCCAGATCAACAAAGGAGAGGACATGCTGTCGGCGCTTGAAAAAATCATTTTTGTCCTGATCATCGGGGGAACGATAGCGGCCTTTCTGGCCCCTTTGTATTATCGCTACAGAATCATACGGGCCGGCCGGGCCGAAGACAGGTTCGACCATTTTTTGGCCAGGCTGGTCCATGCCCTGGGCAAGGTTCTCTTTCAACGGTGCACCTTGAAGAACGAGCGTGTCTTGACCGGCGTCATGCACGTTTTCATTTTTTACGGGGCTCTGACCTTCGACACCATGACCGTGAATCACACGCTGGAAGGTTTGTTCCCCGATTTTTATCTCTTCGGCAAATCCGGATTCGGCCTCTTTTTTTCGATGCTGGTCGATGGCCTGGCCGTCCTCGTGCTTCTGGGCGTCTTCTTTTTTGTGCTCAGACGTTTCATCGTCAGGCCCAAAGCCTACGCCACGACGCGCGGCGACTCGGCCGTTATCTATTTCGCGCTTGTTCTGGTCACCTTAAGCTATCTCTATTTTGAGGCTTTTGCCATCGCCCATCATCCGGACACGAGCCGGTGGTCCTTCCTGGGAAGTTATTTCGCCCGGTCCATTAGCGCTTCGGGCTTCTCGGTTTCGAGCGTCGCCGCCCACTTCAGGATTGCCTGGTGGCTGCACGTCCTTTTTGTCTTCGGCTTTATTGCCTATGTCCCGCATTCCAAGTATCTTCATATGATTACGGGCTCGTTCAACGTTGTTTTTCGTTCGCCGCGAGCGGGCCGTTCCTTGACCCCTTTGGACTTGGAGAAATCTGAGATTTTCGGCATCGAAAAGGCGCTCGACTTCTCCTGGAAAGACCAACTGGATGCATTTGCCTGTATGGAGTGCGGCCGCTGCCAGGACGCTTGCCCGGCCTTCGCCAGCGAAAAACCCCTGTCACCAAAAATGATTCTGTTCAACATGGAGCAACATCTTCTCAAAGACGGCCGAGATGTGATCGCCAAGAAGCGGGATGGACTGCCGGCTCTCGTCCCCGCCATCCATGGACAGGGCGAAATCTGGACCTGCACGACGTGCGGTGCCTGCATGCATGTCTGCCCCGTGGAAATCGAGCATATTCGCAAAATCGTGGGGATGAGACAGAGCCAGGTTTTGATGGAGAGCAAGTTCCCCGCCGAGCTCAGCACGTTCTTTCGGAACATGGAGACCAACAGCAATCCCTGGGGCATCGGGTTTTCCAAGCGCGCCGATTGGATGGAAGGACTGGGGGTCAAGTTGATCCAGGACAACCCTGGCGCCGAATACCTGTTTTGGGTAGGATGTGCCGGGTCTTTTGATGATGAGGGCAAAAAAATCACGCGCGCTTTCGTCGAGCTGCTGAACCGGGCGGGCGTCGATTTTGCCGTCTTGGGGACGGAGGAAAAATGCTGCGGCGATTCGGCGCGGCGGCTCGGCAACGAGTACCTATTCCAAACCCTGGCCGCTCTGAACCTGCAGATGTTCGCCCAATACAAAGTCCAAAAAATCCTGACGACCTGCCCCCACGGCTACAACACGTTTAAAAACGAATATCCGGCGCTCATCGACCTGCAGCCTTCTCTCAGTCCGGAGGACAAGGCCCATCTCGAAAAGATCCAGGTTTTCCATCACGCCGAATTTCTTTATGGTCTCATCCAAGAGGGACGGCTGCCGGCCTCCTCGGAAGGACAGGGGCGTCTCACCTACCATGACCCTTGTTACCTGGGCCGGCATAACGGAATCCTGGAAGCGCCGCGGAGCGTTTTATCCGGATTTGGACCGGAAAAATTCGTTGAGCTCAAAAATAACCGCGAGCACAGCTTTTGCTGCGGCGCCGGAGGCGGCCTGATGTGGACAGAAGAAAAGCTCGGGAAAAGGATCAATCACATGCGGGCCGAGGAGATCATCGAGGCTGGAGCGGAAACCGTCGCCACATCCTGCCCCTTTTGCCTGACGATGTTGCGCGACGCCCTCAAGGATAAGGGCCGGGGGGGGATCAGAGTCAGGGATATCGCCCAGTTGATGGCCGAGCGTCTGAAAAATTAACTGGCCAGGATCTGGCGAAAGGCCGCTACGGCGCGGTCCACGTCCTGGTCATCCACATCTTTATGCGTGACGAACCGAATGCCTCCCGTCAAGGCCAAGGCGAGGACCCCCCGGTTCCTGAGCTCCGTCAGGAATTCAGAGACCGACAGCCGGGGATGCGAAAAGTCGAAGATAATGATATTGGTTTCAATCGTGCCCGGGTCCACCTCCACGCCGGGCAGCCCTGCTATCGCGGCGGCCAGCCGTTTTGCTCTTTGATGGTCCTCTCTCAAGCGGTCGACCATTTCTGTTAAAGCCACGATTCCGGCAGCGGCCAGAACACCGACCTGGCGCATTCCGCCGCCGAGAGCCTTGCGGATCCTGCGGCCGTATTCGATAAAGTCTTTGTTGCCGACAAGCATGGAGCCGACCGGCGCCGAAAGGCCTTTGGACAGGCAGAACATCACGGAATCCGCCAGCCGGGCATAATCTTTCACCGGGACTCCGGATGCCGTGCTGGCATTGAAAATCCTCGCCCCGTCCATATGGACCCTCAGCCCGTGCCGGTCGGCGACCGCGCGAATGGCCTTGATATTTTCGATGGGGAGCACGGCGCCGCTCCAATTGTTATGCGTATTCTCCACACAGATGAGGGACGTCCGAGGAAGATGAACGCTCGGCTTTCGAATGTTTTTTTCAACGTCATCGGGGTCCATGGCCCCTCTCCGGGACGATAAGGGCCGGGGTGTGACCCGTGAAATAAACGTCATGTGGGTCGATTCCATGTTATAGATATGGGAGCGGGCTTCGACAATCACTTCCTCGAGCTCCCGCGTCCAGGCTTTGACCGCGATGGAATTGCCCATCGTTCCCGAGGGCACAAAAAGTCCGGATTCTTTTCCCATCTTTTCAGCGGCCGAAGCTTCCAGCTTCTGGACGGTGGGGTCGTCCCCAAGGACATCATCGCCGACCTCGGCCTCCGCCATCGCCCGGCGCATTTTTTCTGTGGGCCGGGTCACGGTATCGCTTCGAAAATCCGAATATTTCACCATGGCACATCGTCTCCTTTTGGAAAGAATCCGAGCGGCTCGGGAGACTTATTATAGAAGAAAGCGATCCGACAAACAACAAAACCCAGGCCGGCCATGAAACGTTTTTCCTGTTTACATGGTTCTGAATCTATGGTATAGATATTTTGGAACTTGCGGGAATGTTTATTCATGTCCGACAAGAAACTTTATGATATTGCCCTCTACACACTCCTCTATCTTGTCCTCTTCTTCTTAGCCGCCGATCTCTCTTCCCAAATAATCCTCAGAAGCGAACTGGTGACGCTTCCCGACCTTCTGGGCAAGACCCTGACCGAGGCCCGGGCAGAATTGGCGAAAAAGAAAACGGCCTTGCTTGTCCAGGGCCGCCAGTTCGATAACCGCTTTGAGAAAGAAAGAATCATGTTCCAGGATCCCTCCGCCGGCTCGCGGATCAAGGTCAACAAGACGGTCAAGGTCATTCTCAGCGAAGGCAGTGAAAAAGTGACTATCCCCATGCTCGAAGGCAGAAGCCTGGAATGGGCCAGCCAAGCCCTGAAAGACGCCAGCTTGCGCCGAGGCCGCGTCTCTGAGATCCATACCCCTCAGTACGCGGCGGGGCGAATCATCTCTCAGCAGCCCGCGGCCGCAGCGAGCGTCAATCGCAATACAGCGGTTAATTTCCTGGTCAGCCAGGGCGCCTGGGAAGAGAAGTATATCATGCCGGACCTGATCGAAAAAAACTTCGACGCCGCTAGCCAGTGGCTCCAGGCCATGGAGTTCAAAGTCACCATCGACCATTATTCCTATTACGATTCGAGGCCTCCCGGGATTATCCTCAGGCAGTCCCCCGTCCACGGATTCCCGCTCCTCAAGCGGAATCTCATCTCCGTGGAGGTCAGCAAGTAACATGATCTTGATCGCTCCCTCAATCTTATCGGCGGACTTCGCCAGGATTGCCGAGGCTGTCAAGGTCGTCGAAGAGGCCGGTGCCGACTTGATCCATGTCGATATTATGGACGGTCATTTCGTTCCCAATTTGACCTTTGGACCCCAACTCGTTAGCTCCCTCAAAAAGAAAACGCGGCTGCCGCTGGATGTGCATTTGATGGTGGATCGCCCGGATGCGGTCATTCCCTGGTTTCTCGAAGCCGGCGCCGATTGGATTTCCATCCACGGTGAGGCGACCGGCCATCTGCACCGGGAGATTTCCGTAATTCGTGAGGCCGGCCGGAAAGCGGGACTTGCCCTGAACCCGGCGACTCCACTCCATCTGCTCGACGACATTCTCGAGGACCTCGATTATGTCTTGCTGATGTGCGTCAATCCCGGCAGGGGAAGCCAGAAATTCATCGACGCTTCGCATCAGAAAATCCAACGCCTCCGCCGTCGCCTCCGGGAGCAAAACCTCGCAACCCTTCTAGAAATCGATGGCGGGGTCAACCTGCAGAACCTGGAAGTCTTGGCCAAAGACGGAGCCCAAGTGTTCGTGGCCGGAAATGCGATCTTTAATCACCCCAATCCCCGACAGGCTGTTTCCCTGATGAAAGAAATAGCCGGGAGGGTCGATGCGTCATGACCGTTCTTGTCACCGGCGCCGCAGGCTTTATCGGGTCTCATCTTTGCCGACGGCTTCTTGATGATGGCTACGACGTCATCGGGATCGACAATTTCGCGGATTTTTACCCCCGCTGGATCAAGGAAGCCAATCTCGCGGCTTTGCCCAAATCGAAGAAATTCAAATTCATCGCCAAAGACCTGGCTGTGCTTCCTCTGACAAAATTGCTCAAGACGGTCGAGTCCGTTTTCCATTTGGCCGCCCAGGCCGGAGTCCGGGCTAGCTGGGGAGCCCATTTCTCTTCTTATCTGAAGAACAATGTTCAAGTTACCCAAAGGCTCTTAGAAGCGGCCAAGAATGCTTCTCTCGGAAAGTTCATCTATGCCTCCTCGTCCTCGGTTTATGGGATGACGTCGGAGCTTCCCATGACCGAGACCGGTCCGCTCTATCCCCTGTCGCCCTACGGCGTTACAAAACTGGCCGCCGAGCGGCTCTGTTTTCTCTACTTCAAAAGTTATGGGGTTCCGACCACATCCTTGAGGTTTTTCACGGTTTACGGCCCCGGACAGCGGCCGGACATGGCCTTCCACAAATTTTTCAAGGCGATCCTGGAAGGGCGGGAGATTGTCATTTATGGGGACGGCAAGCAAACCCGGGATTTCACCTACGTAGACGATATCGTGGAGGCCAACGTGGCCGCCCTCAAGAAGGGCAAGATCGGACAGGTCTATAATGTGGGCGGCGGACACCGAAAAAAATTAACGCACCTCTTTCCCCTTTTTGAGTCCATCTGCCGGAAACCTGTGAAAATCCGATGGCTCGAAAAGCAGAAGGGAGATGTTCTCCATACATGGGCAAGCATCGATAAAACCCGCCAGGAACTGGGGTTTCACCCCCGCACGAACCTGCGCACCGGACTTCATCACGAATGGGAATGGATTCAGGCGCTGTATTCGGCGCGCATTAAGTCACGCCCTGGCCTAGGACGGCGATCATGAAAAAAATTTCGACGATTTCCCTTATGGTTATGTTCGCTGCGATCATCGGAGCTTTCTCCTGCGGCGGCGGCGTTAAAAAAACCGAGATTGCCCCCGAAATCGCGTCCTCGGATGAGGCGCTGTTTAAAGAAGGCGAAAAATATCTGAAAAAAGACACGGAAAAAGCTCGCCTGTTTCTCCGCCAGGTCATCGAATCCTTTCCCAAAAGCTTTTATGCCCAGAGAGCCAAGCTGGCCATCGCCGATTCGTACTACAATGAAAAAGATGAAGGGAACCTGATCCTGGCGGCCCAGGAATACGGGGATTTTATCCGGCAGTATCCGTTCAGCCCCTCGGCCTCCTTGGCCCAGTACAGGATCGGCCTCTGTTTTTACGATAAATCCCTGAAGCCCGGCCGGGACCAGCAAAAGACCCTGCAGGCCGTAGCCGAATTCAAGAAAGTCGTGACCCAGTACCCCACCATGGACGAGGCCAAGCTGGCCCAGGAAAAAATCAAGGAATGCGAGGAGCGGCTGGCGGAGCATAACTTCGAGATCGGGCTTCATTATTATCGGGGCCAAGCTTATAAAGCTTCGACGACGCGCCTCGCGGAAATCCTGATTACGTATCCCTTGTTTTCAGGCATGGATAGAGTCTACTTCTATTTGGGGGATTCGTATTATCGATGGTCTCTCTTTAAGAACTCGCCGATTAAAACTGACCAGAGCTTTCCCTATTTCACCAAGCTTGTCACGGATTATCCTAAGAGCAAATTTGCCGAAAAAGCACAGGCCCGGCTGAAGGAAATCCAAGCGGCCCAGACCCAGGCGAAAAAATAAGGAGGTCTTTATGAACCGACTCGGACCGTCGTCCCTGATGATTATAGGCCTAATGAGCTCGGGATTTTTTATCCCCTTTCCCGCGCTCGCCCAGGAAGCCGGCCCCAAGCTGCACATAAGGCCCGGCTTCAGCCTGGAATATTTTTCCCGGACGATCAGCTGGGACCCTGATCCGGATACGAAAGAAGACCAATACACGTCAAGGCTCAAAGCCCTGACCGGAATCTTTGAGCTCGGATACGAGCTCCGGAAAGGCACAACGGTCAGCCTCCTCGCCGGCTACAGCCTGTCCGACTTCAACGGCCTCGTCTTCCGCCAGGTCCCGATCTCGATCGACTATGGAGCGGGCAACATTGGCGGCTTCCTGTTGGGCGCCGAAGTCCATCAAGGCCTGATCGCCTTGGGCTATTTTGAGATGGAAGCCCTTGCCCAATTCGTCTTCTATTTTGGAACGACAAAAAATTTTCAGGTGACAGGCTTGAACACAGACGGCACGCTGGATGCCAAACCGGACTATTGGATGCGGGCTCAAATCGGGCCGGCCTTCTCGTATCGGGGCTTCGAATATTTCTCTCCTTTCCTGTCGGTCACCTTCAATAAGCTCTGGGGCAAATTCACCATCACCGAAACCATCGGCGACCTGACCGGCACGGAAGAGAAAAAAATATCGGCTAAAAGCGTCGTGGGCGTTTCCCTGGGAACGGTTTTTGAAACCTCGTCGAATTTTAGCCTGAGGGCCGAGGGAACACTCCTGCCCTTCTACAAAGGGACCGGCCAGGGATGGGCGTTCGACTTCGGCGGCTCCGTGAAGGCGGTCATTTCTTTTTGATTAAAGGAGAGGGATGATGACAACGCAAAAACATAGATGGGCCGCGAGCTTGATCCTCGTCTTGACACTGGTCCTTTGTCTCGGCTTCCAAAAAGCTCAACAACCTCCTGGGCTTTTCCCGGAATTGAATTTCGCCGACTCGAGTTTCCAGAAAGAGCCCGGACAGGATGCCCGCTACGTCCCGGGCCAGGTCATCGTAAAATTCAAGCCCTCTCTTTCGGCCCTGATGAAGAGATACACTCTGAATGCTTACAATTTTCGATTGCTGTCAAAATTGGCCAACCTTGAGGCCTATCTTGTTCAAATCCCGGAACAAGCCACGGTCGAGCAGATGGTCTATGCCCTGAATCAAAACCCCAATGTGCAATACGCCGAGCCGAACCATTTGCTGCGGATCGACGTCACCCCGAACGATACCCTGTTCAAATACCAATACGCTCTTTACAACACCGGCCAGTTGATCGGGACGGTCCCCGGCAGCCCCCAGGGCAAGTCCAGCGCGGATATCAAAGCCCCGCCAGCCTGGGAGGAGACGAAGGGCCGGCCGACCGTTACGATCGCCGTCGTCGATACGGGCGTGGATATGCGCCATCCGGATTTGAAAAATAAAATGAAAAGCAGCGGCCGTGATTACATCAACGACGACTTCGATGCGACCGACGACAACGGCCATGGGACCATGGTGGCGGGCATCGCCGCCGCCGAAACCAACAACAACGAAGGCATCGCCGGGGTCGCCTGGAACTGCAAAGTCCTGCCCGTGAAGGTCATGGGGCCGGATGGCACAGGCCCCGAGGATAAAGTGGCCCAGGGTATTCGCTGGGCGGTGGATAATGGCGCCGATGTCATCAATCTCAGCCTGGGCAGCTCGGAGCCCACTTTATTAATCCAAGACGTGGTGAAATATGCCCATGACAAAAATGTAGTGATTGTCGCATCGGCCGGAAATTCCAACGGCCCGGTGGGTTATCCTGCCGCCTATAATGCTTACTGTTTGGCCGTTGCCGCCACAGATTACAACGATCAACGGACTCTCTGGTCTAGCTTTGGCCCCCAGGTCGATGTTGCCGCGCCCGGCGAGAGAATTCTCGCGCCGTATCCGGTCGATCTCACGCCTCCGGGATACCTTCCCTATTACTACGGCTCGGGCACGTCATTCTCAGCCCCCCATGTTTCCGGCCTGGCGGCCTTGATTAAAAGCATCAAGCCAGGGCTCAAGGTCGAGGATATCCGGTTGATCATTCGCTACTCGGCCGACGACGTCAACGCCTCCCAGTTCAAGGGAAGAGACGATTATATCGGCTACGGCCGCATCAACATGGAAAAAGCGCTGGTGCCGATCAAGATCACACAATAAATGCGCCTGAATGATTAGGTTTCTGAGAATCAAGAATCTGGCCACAATCGAAGACCTGCAGGTGAATTTCGGCGAAGGGTTCTCGATCCTGACCGGCGAAACGGGTGCGGGAAAATCCATCATCATTGACAGCATCCGACTGGTCTGCGGCGAAAAAGGATCGCCGGACTTGGTTCGGACAGGAACAGAGGAAGCCTCCGTGGAGGTCATTTTTTCGATCCCGGAAAAGGGCAGGCCTCGCGAGCGTCCGGCCTCGGGCGAAGACGCAAGGGAGCTAACCGTCCAGAGAATGATCTCCGGGGAGGCATCGGGCAAGGCGTATTGCGACGGTCTGCTCATCCCCGTCAAAAAGCTCAAGGAGGTCTCTGGCGACTTGGTTGATATCTATGGTCAGAATGATCACATTTTCCTCCTCCATTTAGAAAACCATTTGGACTATCTAGATCATGCAGGCGGCAGCCTGGCCCTGCGGGAAGACGTCGCCCAAGCCGCCCAGGAACTGCGGCGGCTCATTCGGCTGCGCAACGAGTGGAAAACCAAAGAGCGCGAGCGCAGCCAGCGGTTGGATTTCCTTGAATTCCAGATCAGGGAAATCGAAAAGGCAAACCTTCGGGTCGGCGAAGAGGAGGCACTGCGGGGACAGCGACATATCCTCAAAAATGCAGAAAAAATCACGGCCCTCGTGGACAAAGCCCTGTCCGCATCCTATACCGAAGAGCCGTCCCTAACCAGCTTGCTGGCCAAGCTTCAAAGCACGCTGGCCGAACTCTCGACGTTCGATCAAAAGTTCGCAGAGGCCAATGACTCCCTGAATCCTCTAGCTATTGTCCTCCAAGAGTTATCGGATTTCTTGATGAAATACAAGGACAAGCAGGAGATCACTCCGGATAAGCTGGAAGAAATCGAGGAACGGCTCAGTTTGATCGAAGCCCTCAAGAGAAAATACGGGTCTCAGATCGAGGATATCCAATTCTATTTGGAGAAAATCAAGCAGGAACATGACGAGCTGGCTCAGATCCAAGACAAGCTCGCCCGTGTCGAAGCCGAGGTCAACAAAACCTTTGATGTCTATCGGTCCAAAAGCAGCCATCTTTCCGTATTGCGGCAGAAAGCCGCCCGGGACTTGGAAAAGCTCATCGAGAAGGAAATCTCGCAGCTGGGCATGAGAAAAGCCCGCTTCCATATCAAAATCGAGACAGCCGTCCTGACGCCGGACTTGGCGGAGAAGGCCAAGGACAGCGGCATCGACGCTGTGGAATTTATGATCAGCCCGAATCCCGGTGAAGAGGTCAAGCCACTGCGCAAAATCGCCTCGGGCGGCGAATTGTCAAGGATCATGCTGGCGCTGAAAGCCGTGGGTAAAGAAAAAGGGAGCGGGAGGACCCTCATTTTCGACGAGATCGATTCCGGAATCGGAGGCAAAACGGCCGAATTCATCGCCCAAAAGCTCAGGACTCTTTCGAAAAATCATCAGATCCTGTGCATCACTCACCTGCCCCAAATCGCCTCGTTCGCCTCTCATCACTACAGGATTGAAAAAAAAATAGAAAAAGAGCGGACCTTTACGAGCATGAAGAAGCTCGATTTTGAAGACCGCGTCGAGGAAATCGCCCGACTCATGTCGGGCAGCCGCATTACGGAACTGACGCTCGAGAACGCGCGGGACATGCTGCATCATAACCTGAGAGAATCATGAGTTTGCTTTCTGTCCGCAGGCCGGATATAAAAAAATGCGGGAATCCAATATGCGCGAACTCAATGAAATGAGGAGAACTAAAAAAATGAGCAAAGTGGAAAAAGCTGTCGCCCTCTTCAATCAAGGATTCAGTTGCTCCCAGGCGGTATTTGCGACCTACAGCGAGGAACTCGGCCTCGACCGGATAACATCTCTCAAAGTATCGCAAGCCTTTGGCGGCGGAATGGCGCACCTGGGAGAAGCTTGTGGGGCCGTGACTGGGGCGTTCATGTTGATCGGCTTGAAATATGGCCGTATCCGGGCCGACGACCTGGACGCTAAAGAACGCACCTACGCTTTGATGCGAACCTTCGCTGAAAAATTCAAGGCCAGGCACGGCTCGATCCAGTGCCCCTGTCTTCTCGGGCTGGATCTCGGCACCGAAGAAGGCATGCGCCTGGCCAAGGAGAAAAATCTCTTCCAAACGCACTGCGTCAAATACGTCCAGAACGCGGCGGAAATCATCGAGGAAATTCTTTAAATTTTTAAATCAGACTCCGCCGGTGCTTCCCACCAAGACCGCATGGATCATAGAACTGACATGATGAAAGACCTCCGATTTTTCATCCGTACCTTCGGCTGCCAAATGAACGAAAATGACTCGGAAAAAATCGCCGGATTGCTGACAGCGGCGGGGGCCCTGAAGGTCGACACCCCAGAAGACGGCCAAGTGATCATCGTCAACACCTGCGCGGTTAGGGAAAAATCGGAAGAAAAGCTCTATTCGTACCTCGGCCGCCTCCGAAGCCTTAAAAAGAAGACGGGTGCGGTCATTGGAGTTGCCGGATGCATCGGCCAGTTGTACCGAGAGAAGCTCCTGACAACAAAACCGTTCCTGGATTTTGTCTGCGGGCCCGATCATTACCAGGAGCTTCCAGAGATTCTGAGCTCGCGCCTCCTGGAAAAGGTCGTCTCAACCGGTTGGTCCCGGCGCTGGAAAGAAACGCCTCCCCGCTCGATTCTTCATGAACGCGCCGTCTCAGCCTATGTCACCATCATGGAAGGCTGTGATCATTTTTGCACCTACTGCATCGTCCCCTTCGCGCGGGGCCGGGAAAAATTCCGTCCCCTTGGCAACATCCTAGCCGAAATCCGAGACCTGGCCGGCCGAGACTATAAGGAAATCCAACTGCTGGGCCAGAACGTAAATTCCTATAAAGACCCGGAAACGGGCCTGCCGTTTTCCGGACTCTTAAGCGCCATCGACTCCATCCCGGGTCTTTCTTGGGTTCGCTTCATGACATCCCACCCTCGAAACTTCACGGCGGATATCGCTAAGGCCATGCAGCAATCCCCGAGGGCCTGCCGTCAGCTTCACCTCCCGCTTCAATCCGGGGCCACCTCTGTCCTGGACAGGATGAACCGTGGATACGCGCGTGAAGATTACCTAGAAAAAATCGGCATGCTGCGGAGCCTCATGCCCGAGATCAGCTTGAGCACGGATATCATCGTCGGTTTTCCGGGCGAGACAGAAAACGAATTTGAAGAAACGCTGACTGCGCTCCAAGAGATCCGCTTCGCCAATATTTTTTCCTTCCGCTATTCTCCCCGCCCGCACACGGCGGCCTCTAGGCTCAAGGACGACGTGCCCTTCGACGTGAAAAGACGCCGGCTTCTCGAAGTCCAGCGCCTGCAGAAACTGATCCAATCGGACATCCACAAAAGCTATGTCGGCAAAACCCTAGACGTCCTCTGCTCGGGCAAAAGCAAGAAGGATCCGCACGCCTACTCGGGGCGAAACGAGGGATACCAGGTCGTCAATTTTAAATGCGATCAGGACGTGACGGGCCGCTTTGTCCCTGTCCTCATCACGGCTTGGGGGCCCTACAGCCTCCGAGGAGACTATCAAGGTCCCGCTTGACGGCTTTTTGGAGCTCGAAGCAAAAAACACTTTTAAAAAATCTCCGACCGATAACGGCGCCCGTCGACGGATCAACCTCTAGGAATACGGCATTGATTAAATCCCGTGCGATGCTGAGAACGGCCGGCGGCCGTTCCGCAATGACGACATTCCATAGGGCTCTTTGCGGAGCCTCTGAAAGCCATCGATCGCTGAAAACATGGGGGCATTCATCGGCGGGCGAAAAGCTGGTCAGAATAAAAAAAATGGTTTCCCTGTCTTCAAAAGCGGCCCGGACGGCCTGGGCTGCGCTTAATGGCGTGCTCATTCTCCGAAATTATGCAAGAACGGGGCCAAGTCCTCCAGTCTGTCAACTTCTTTATTTTCAATATATTATTGACAACGCAGTCGAACCGGATCGTTTTCTTGCGAGACAAAATGGCACGAAGTGTGCCATAGTCAATTTGGAGGGGAAGACCCCTTCCAACGGGCGCCGGGAAGACCCGGCCGCCCTGCCTCCCCTTCTTGGGCGGGGCATGAAACCCCGCCCTGCGACCAAGGGGGCGACTCCCCCTTGGAACCCTCTCGAGCGGTTCCGCGTGGCAAGCCACGGGGCATATGAACCGCTCGTCAATATCCACCCTTTCCTGAATAGAGGATAAAGATGGGTGGCTCCCAAGCGCTTATTTGGGCTGCTTGATGGTTTGTTCGACCTGATGAAATTCCTTGAGGCCCGTCCTTTTCGAATACCAGATGGAGATAATGACAGCCACCAGGGCCAGGACGAGAAAAATGACCACGCCCGGCGATATCTTTCTATACTGGATGATAATCGGAGCCGCCAGGACGGAGACCAGGTTGATGACCTTGAGCATTGGATTCAGGGCCGGCCCGGACGTGTCTTTGAGAGGATCGCCGACCGTGTCTCCCACAACGGCCGCCTTATGACAAGCCGAGCCTTTGCCCCCATAGAGCCCGTCCTCGATCAGTTTTTTGGCATTGTCCCAGGCTCCTCCCGCATTAGCCATGAAAACGGCTAGCAATTGTCCTGAAAGGATGGCCCCTGCCAGGAATCCGCCCAAGGCTTCGACTTGAAAAACTAGGCCCACGATGAGCGGCGTCAGCACGGCCAGCAGAGCCAGGCCGACCAGCTCTTTCTGGGCGGCGCCTGTGCAGATGCTGACGGCTTGCCTGTAATCCGGCTTCACTTTGCCTTCCATGAGACCGGGAGTCTTGAACTGCCGCCGGACTTCCATCACGATCAAAGACGCAGCCCGCGAAACAGCGTTGATGGTCAACGACGAAAATAACCAAGGCAACGCCCCGCCGATCAGCATGCCGATCAGGACCATGGGCGTGGAAATCCTGATCCCCGTCGTCAGGAGCTGAAGGGCTTCCGGGATCTTCAGCTGGGCTTGGACCTTGGTCACGTCCGTCATGAACGACCCGAACAGGGAGACGGCGGCAATAACAGCCGAGCCTATGGCCACCCCCTTGGTGATGGCCTTTGTCGTGTTCCCCACGGCATCCAGGTCGGCCATGATCTTTCTGGCGGACTTATCCAATCCGGCCATCTCTCCGATTCCATTGGCATTGTCGGAGATCGGCCCGAAGGAATCCATGGCCACGTTGTTGCCGGTCAGCGTCAGCATGCCGATGCCCGTCATCGCGACACCATAGAGGACGTAGGCAACGGGCTGCCCCCAATAAATGAGCACGGCCGAGAAGATCGTTGCCGCTATCACGAGAATGGACCAAACCGTAGATTCAAAACCGGTCGAGAGGCCGGACAGGATCACAGTCGCTGAGCCGGTCTGGCTGGCCTTTGCGATTTCTTTGACCGGACTGTAATGCGTGTGGGTAAAATATTTCGTCAGCTCATCGATCACGATGGCCAGAATGATCCCGACCCCCACGGACAAGAAGGCCCGCCACTCGTTCATATAGAAATGAGCCAGGAAGGCGAAAGAGATAAAACAAATAGCCGCTGAGGTGTAGAAGCCTTTGTTGATCGAGGCCATGGCGTTTCCCTGTTTATGGCCTTTCTTGCCGCGCACTTGATAGGTCCCGATGATTGAGGAGAAGACTCCAATGCCCCGGACGAGAAGCGGAAAGATGATCCATTTGATCTGGCCGGTCAGCTGGACGAGGGCCAGTCCGAGGATCAGTCCGGAAACGATCGTGACTTCGTAGCTTTCGAAGATGTCCGCAGCCATTCCTGCGCAATCCCCGACGTTATCTCCGACCAAATCGGCGATGACGGCGGCATTCCTAGGATCATCTTCCGGGATGGACGCCTCCACTTTTCCGACAAGATCGGCACCCACGTCCGCCGCCTTCGTGTAGATCCCTCCGCCGACCCTCATAAAGAGGGCCAGCAGAGTCCCCCCGAATCCGAATCCCAGCAGCGCGTCCGGCGCGGCTTTCTGAAAAAAAAGAAAGATCACGGTGCCGCCCAAGAGTCCGAGGCCGTCGGTGAGCATCCCTGTGATCGTGCCGGCACGGTAGGAAATTTTCATCGCTTTGTCGAAGCTCTCTCGGGAGGCCGCGGCGACTCGGACATTTGCCTGGACCGCCATGCGCATGCCGAACTGTCCCACCATCAACGAAAAAAGGGCTCCCAGGACAAACGCCGCGGCCCGGCCGAAACCGATCACGATTTTGACCTGGTCGGGGGTGAACTTGGAGAACCGCTCCAAGGCTTCTGCAGACGGCGGAACAATATATACGCTAAAGAACAGCGCGATCGTCAGGATAATGATAAAAGGAAGGATCGTTCTCAGCTGTTTTGTTAGATAGGCGTTCGCACCTTGCTTGATCGCTTCCCAGACTTCGATCATCCTGGCCGTCCCCTTGTCGTGGGCCAAAACTTGGCGTCTCAAGAACAAGGCATACCCTAGGCCGATGAGGGCAATGCCCAGCACCACCCACAGGGCGATCATTTCAAAAGCGGTCGTTTCTAACATGCCGTCTCCTTCTTCAACCTGCGAAAAAAATGTCTCATCGTCTCTCTAAAAGTCTCATCATTTTAGTCACAATCCCAGCCAAAATCAAGAATGTTCATCCGTCCTGGTCGTCCCCGATTGATATTCTTGCCTGATTTCGTTATAATCTTGAACTTCTCCTGGAAACGATCACAGAGGTTCGTGAGATGAAGATTAACGTCTGGAATACTATTTTGCAGATGAGCAAGGAACGCAGCATGGAGCCTTCTGTCATCGTCAGCGCCATCGAAGAGTCCCTGAAGGTGGCCGCGTCCAAATACTTCACGCACAACGAGCCAATCTGCGTCTTTTTCCGGCCGGAGAAAGGGGAACTCCGAGTCTACACGATCAAACGCGTCGTCGAACACCCGGACGACCCGGCCCGGGAAATTTCTCTGGAAGAGGCCCGGGGCTTTCATCCCTCGGCCGCCCTCGGGGAGTCCCTCGAGATCGACCTGCCCTCCGACACTCTCGGCCGGATCGCGGCCCAGGCCGCCAAGCAGGTCATTTTTCAAAAGGTGCGGGATGCCGAGCAGCAAAAAATCTATGGGGAATTTGCGCCTAGACTGGGGGAGATTGTGACCGGGATTTATCGCCGGGCCGAGAACAATGCGATCATCCTCGAAGTCAACAAGACCGATGTTCTTTTCCCCTTCCGGGAAAAGCTATTCAATGAAGAATTCAAGCGGGGCGATGCCGTCAAGGCCGTCATCGTCCAGGTGAAAAAAGGCTACACCGGCCAGGATCCTCAGGTCATCGTTTCGCGGAGCAACCCCAAGTTCCTGGAGAAACTACTCGAGTTGGAGATCCCGGAAGTCGCCAACGGGACGATCGAAATCAAGGACATCGTCCGCCAGCCTGGCGAGCGGGCCAAAGTGGCTGTCGTCACCAAAGAGAAGGATGTCGATCCCGTCGGGGCCTGCATCGGGGTCAGGGGCAGCCGGATCCTGTCCATCAGCAAGGAACTGGCCGGAGAAAAAATCGATATCATCGTCTGGTCATCCAACCCGTCGACCTATGCCAAAGCAGCTCTGAGCCCGGCCCGGATCGAAAACATCTTTATCGTTGACAAAGCCGACAAGACCATGCAAGCCGTCGTCGCCAAAGACCAGCTGTCGCTGGCCATCGGCAAAAAAGGGATCAATGTCAAGCTGGCTTCGAAGCTAGTCGGCTGGAAAATCGGCATTCAGCAAGAATAAGATTATGTCCAAATAAAGGAACAGTCATTGACGGAAACAAAAACAACAAAAACAGCGAAAGCGGCCAAAGACGTCCCCAAGCCGCGTCCCGTCGTCGCCTTGAGAGAAGGTTCCACGCTCAAGGAATTAGCCGATAAACTGAAGGCCCGGCCCAAAGACCTGATGGGAAAGCTCGTGGCCAAAGGCTACGCTCTCGGCGTTAACGATCTCATTGACGAACCCCTCGCCGTCAAAATCGCCAAAGATCTCAACTGCGGAATTGAGATCATCTCTATCGAAAAAGCGATGCGGCAGCAAGCCGAAAGCAAAAAGGCGGATCTCGTGACGCGGCCGCCCGTGGTGACCATCATGGGCCATGTCGACCACGGCAAGACGACTCTGCTCGACGCTATCCGCTCTTCGAACCTCGTTGGCAAGGAATCCGGCGGGATCACCCAGCACATCGGGGCCTATCGCGTCTTTCACAATAAACGGGCCATCACCTTCATCGATACGCCCGGCCATGAGGCCTTTACCCTGCTGCGGGCCAGGGGCGCCAAGGTTACGGACATCGTCGTCCTGGTCATAGCCGCCGATGAAGGGATCATGCCCCAGACCAGAGAGGCCATCAATCATGCCAAGGCCGCCGGCGTGCCCATTATTGCGGCCGTCAATAAAATTGACAAACCCGAAGCCAATCCGGACAAAGTCAAACAACAGCTCCAGAAGGAAGGCCTGCTCATCGAAGAATGGGGCGGCGATGTCATCAGCGTCGAAGTTTCAGCTAAAGAAAAAAAGAATATTCAAGAACTCCTGGAAATGATCCTTCTGCTGGCCGACGTGATCGAAATCAAGGCCAATCCCAAGGTGAAAGCCCAAGGCGTCGTGCTGGAAGCCCGGTTGGATGGCAAAAAAGGCCCCCTGGCGACGGTAATCGTCCAGAACGGCACCCTGTCGGTCGGAGAGGATTTCGTTTCGGGGACCTGCCACGGAAAGGTCCGTGCCCTGAATGATGAGTATGGCAAAGCCTTGAAAAATGCCGGGCCTTCGGCGCCGGTGGAAATTCTCGGATTTTCCGACGTCCCTCAGGCCGGTGATTTCTTCCAAGTGGTCGACAGCCAGGAGGAGGCTCGAGCCATCGCCAGCTACCGCTTATCGCGGATGACCAAGGAGGAACCTAAAAAGGCCGCCCACATCACTCTGGATGACCTGTTCAAAAAAATTGAAGAAGGGGAAATCAAAGAATTGCCCGTGGTCCTCAAGGCGGACGTCCAAGGGTCGGTGGAAGTCTTGATGGACCTCCTGCCCTCGCTGAGCACGGACAAGGTGAAGATTCGGATCATCCATGCGGCCACGGGAATGATCAACGAATCCGACATCCTCCTGGCCTCGACCTCGAACGCCGTCATCATCGGATATAACGTGAAGGCCGGCCCGAAGATCGAAGAACTGGCGCACAGAGAGGATGTCGAAATTCGGGCCTACAAGATCATCTACCAGCTGACCGATGACATCAAGAAAGCCCTGGCCGGAATGCTGGAGCCGGTGATCAGGGAGACTTACCTCGGCCGGGCCCAGGTCCGGAGAATTTTCAAAATCCCCAAAGTCGGGACGATCGCCGGCTGTTATGTAGTCGATGGCAAAATCACCCGGAACGCCGAAATCAAAGTCGTCCGCAATAAGGAAATCGTGCACCGCGGCCGCATCGGTTCGCTCAAACATCTTAAGGAGAACATTACGGAAGTGAAAAAAGACTATGAATGCGGCATCGGCTTGGCAAGCTTCAAAGACATCCAGGAAGGTGACACGATCGAAGCCTTCCTGATGGAGAAAGTCATCCCCGGATAAAACGGCTCCCGTCCATGGTTATCGGTCTCTTATCGTTGGACATTCATTTTCCTTACTCGCAGTCCCTCAAAGACAAGCGCAAAGAGCTGAACAGTCTCAAGGGCCGAATCCGTCAAAAATACAATATCGCCCTGGCCGAGCTCGATTATCAGGACACGTGGCAGCGGACAAAGATCGGCATCGTCACGCTCAACAGTCAGGCCGGGATGGTGAAGGACATCCTGACGAAAATTTTGAAGGATGTCGAGGGCCACATCAATGGAGATATCTTGAAGGCAGACATCCAATTTTTTTAAGAATAGAACCTGGGATCCGAGCATGAACATGGAAGGCCGAAGACAAAAACGGGTGAGCCGCCTGCTTCAAGAGGCCCTCAGTCAGCTTCTCATCCAGGAGATTCAGAATATCTCTCGGAGCTTGGTCACCGTGACGCACGTCGATGTCACGGCCGACCTCCTGACCGCCCGCGTCTTTCTCAGCGTCTACGGGCCGGACGATCCTCAAACCATCCTGGCCTATCTGGAGCAAAGAACGGGTTCCCTCCGAAAATCCCTTGCCTCCCTAGTCAAATTAAAGTATAATCCGATGCTATTTTTTTCATTGGATCCAAGGCACGAGTATGAACAACGGATTGACGAACTGCTCCAATCCGCAAAAAAACGCGGGCCCGGATCCTCTTGACCGGATCGTCCGTAAAATCCGAACGAGTCGCCGGATCGCCATCACTTCCCATCTCAGGCCGGACGGGGACTCCCTCTGCACAAGCCTGGCCTTGGCCTTCACGGCAGAACTCCAGGGCAAGACCGCGGCCATCATCAATAAGGACAAGACGCCGTTTCCCTTTCAGATGTTCCCGGATTGTCGGAAAATCCAGATCGGCCAGATCTATCCCAAAGCGTTTGATATCGTGATCCTTCTCGAATGCGCCGACGTGTCCCGGTCTGGGCAAGACAGCCTCAACGGCTATTTCAAGATCAATATCGACCACCATTATTCCAATGACCGCTACGCGGATATTAATTGGGTCAACCCCCAGGCGTCGGCCGTCGGGGAAATGGCCTTGGAGCTCTTGGAAAGGCTCGATGTCTCTCCCACCCCCCAAATCGCCAACCACCTGTATTGCGCCATCGTCTCGGACACGGGCTCCTTTCAATTTTCCAACACGACGGCCAAATGCTTTGAGGCCTGTCATAAGCTGGTCCAGGCCGGCGCCAACCCGATCCAAATCAGTGAAGCCTTGTTTCACAACTATCTTCCCCAAAAGGTCAAGCTGATGGGCCAGGTGTTGTCCACTCTTGAAATGAACAAGACGGGCGATATCGCCGTGATCAGCATGTTCAAAAAAAATCTCCGGGCGCTCCGCCTGAACGAAATTGAAACCGAGGACATCACGACCCTGGCCCGCTCGATCAAAGGGGTCAATGTCGTGCTTTTTTTCAAAGAAATGGGCAAAGACACGTTCCGGATCAGCATCCGTTCCAAAGGCGAGGCCCATGCGGCGGCCATCGCCGAACATTTCGGCGGAGGCGGCCATGCCCATGCCGCGGGATTTACCGTTTGCGGCCCGTATTCACGCCTGATCAAGGACGTCCCCAAGAAAGTGGAATCGCTTTTAAGAAAAATTCGTGCTGTGCCCCGTGTCACTTCGGCCTGATTCATGGACGGCCTGATCCTCATCCATAAGCCTGCCAACGTCACTTCCCATGATGTCGTCGCCCAGCTCAGAAAAGTATTTTCCCTTCAAAAAATCGGTCACTTCGGCACCCTGGACCCGATGGCGACAGGGCTGCTTCTGGTCGCCGTCGGAAAAGCCACCAAATTTTTTCCTTTTTTTAGCACGCTCGACAAAAGCTATCAAGGCAGGATCCGGCTGGGGTTCTCGACAGACACATATGACAGCTCCGGGGTTCCTCTGGGCGTCGACCACGCTGACTATCCAAACTCCGAGGCCATCCGCCTGGCCATGACGGCCTTTGAGGGAGAGATCGATCAGGCAGCGCCTCCCTTCTCGGCCAAAAAATATAAGGGTCGGCCCCTCTATACATTCGCTCGAAAAAAACGCAGTGTGGAATTGCAGCCGTTCCGTCGGAAGGTCCATTTTTTCCGCTTAAAGAATTATGCTCCGCCTTATCTCGACTTCGAGGCCAAGTGCTCGTCGGGGACCTACATTCGCACACTCGCCCACGATTTGGGCCGTCGTCTGGGGTGCGGAGCGCATCTCGCCGAGCTCATCCGCACCGAAGTTGGAAACTATCGCTTGACGGAAGGCTTCAGTCTTGAAGAGATCAAGGCCCTGTTCATAGCGGGCCGGTTCGATCGGTTCTTGAAGCCGCTGGAAACCCTCCTTCCGGCGTTTCCGAAAATCGTGCTCACGGAAAGTGGGCGGCTTCTCGTTCAAAACGGCCGCCCCGTTTTTCCAGAGCATATGGTCCAGCCCCTTCCAGGGGAGCCCCTCTATTCGCCCTCGCCGGGCGAGCCCCAAGCCGTTTTTCGCTTGTTCAGCCAAGACGGACGGCTGGTAGCCCTGGCCAAAGGTGGCAATCTCTCCAGCCTCTCCCCTGTCCTGGTCCTAACCTGAGCTTATTTTACTCAAGTTCTTGAATTTTTGGCCGGACTGTTGTATTTTAAGCGGGATATGAGGCTCAATAAAAATCAAATCGATCACCTGGCGTTCCTCATCATCCGCAATCTTCAAAAGGACGGCAAAGTCCTGATTGAAGAAAAGACGGCGCTCATCGAGAGCCTCATCGGCCTCCTCACAGAAGAATTCCAGAAGGAGGACCAACTGGACCAGGAGGTCCGGGAAATCCTCAGCAAGCATATGGAAAAAATCCGCAAGGAGAATATCGAATACCAGACCATGTTCCGCATGATCAAAACCAAGCTTGCCAAAGAAAGGAACCTCGTACTTTGAGCAACCGGCTGTCCAGGGAAAAAATCAACTTCTTGTCCAAAAAAATCCTGGAGGCCTTGTCCGGTAACGACCATGTGGAATTCCTGGACGACCCGAACGAAATCCGGCTGAATATCGTTCGCTCCCTCGAAGAGGAGATGCGGCTTTATGACCTCCTGGACAAACGGGCCATCGAGAAGATCCAGTCCCAGAAGAAGTCGATCGAAGAAGGAAGCCGCGAGTGGGAGATCCTTTACCGCAAGTATTATAATGAAGAACTGTCCAAGCTCGGCCGGCTCTCCGAATAACGGGCCCTACCGCCCCCTTTCGCCTCCCTTTCTTGAAATCGAAGAGCGCGTGCGCTACTCGGAAACCGATCAGATGGGTGTGGCTCACAACAAGAGCTATTTCGAATGGTTCGAGATCGGGCGGACGGAGTTTTGTCGGAAAAAAGGAATTCCCTATCGAGACATCGAAGCCCGCGGCTATGCGCTGGTCGTGGTCGAGGCATTTTGCCGCTACAGAAAGCCGTTGCGGTATGATGAAAAATTCCTCATCCGGGTCGCGCTCCGGGAGATGACCCCTAAAAAAGCGGTTTTTGCCTATGAGCTCAGAGCCAAAACGGGCCAAACGCTTATCGCCCACGGCTACACCATCCATATTGCGGTGAATAAAAAAGGAGACGTCTCCAACCTGCCCGGCGAGCTTTTAGATAAAATACGACGTCCCTTAACCGACTAAAGCCAGCCCTTTCTTCTTGAGGTAGCTCTTCAAGGCCTCCGGCCAGGGGGAGAATCCGGCAAGCCCGATTTCCTTGGCTCGCTTGTTTTCTAGGACCGAATAGGCGGGGCGCCTGGCTTTGGCTCCATAGGTTTGCGAATCGATGGGAACGAGCTCAATCGTTTTCCCCAACAGAGAAAAAATCGTCCGGCCGAATTCGTACCATGTGCATTGGCCTTCGTTGGTCAAATGGTAGAGACCATAGCGGCCTCTCCCGATGAGCTCGACGACCCGGGCGGCAAGCTCTTCGGTTGAGGTCGGTGTCACCCACTGATCGTTCACGATGCGGAGCGGGCGGCCGCTTGTTTCCAAGTGCAGCATGAGCTCCACAAAATTCGTTCCTTTTTCGCGGCAGCCGGCGCGGCCATACAGCCCGCAGGTTCTTATCAAAAAATATTTCTGACAAATGGACCGGACAAAATATTCTCCCGCGAGCTTAGAGACTCCGTAAGCGCTCAGAGGGTTGGGCGCGTCCTCTTCGACATAAGGGGTTCGTTTCTCTCCATCGAACACGTAATCCGTGCTGAAGTGAACCAGGGCCGCGTCCAACTCGCTGCAGATGAGCGCCAGGTCGCGAACGGCCAGGGCGTTCACCCGAAAAGCCGGCTCGGGATAATCTTCGCATTCATCCACCCGGTGATAAGCCGCCGTGTTGATCACGACGTCGGGCTTGTGCGCAAAAAGAACGTCCCTAGTTTTCCGAGGCTCGGTGATATTAAAATCCGGATAATAAAGAGGGATACAACGCTCTTTCGGCAAAATCCGGAGAAGGTCTGATCCCAGCTGTCCGTCCGCGCCGATCAAAGCGACTTTCATGGCAAGGATTTTATTCATTTTCGGCGCGGATAGCAACGGAACGCCAAAAAACAAGGCCAAGGACAAATCCTTGGCCTTGTTCGAATCTCGATAATCGTGGCCCGTTAAAAAATGTAACGGAACCCGAGCAGGAGTTTGTAGTGGTTGTCAAACGTCCGCTCTGAGTCGAAGACGGGAAGGCGAGTCTCGGCAAAAATGGAACCTGCAGAAGTCCAATTGTTAAACACGTTCACGCCGAACTGACCCACGAAGTCGACGCCACCCTTCCGGTTTGTCACTTGCTCTTTGCTGCTGTAGCCAAGGCCGCCTCCAAGATAAGCCGCCTGGCCCAGCTCGAGGTTGAGGATCGCGTTCCCCATGAAGATGAATCTCCAGGGATCCCCTTGGGTCGGCACAGCGCCTCCGGCAGAGACAATGAAATCCAGCGTATCGGGGATGAGTTTGGCCAGCAAGCCGACACGGCCGAAGAAAAAGCCCGTGTAGGTGCCCCTGGCTAAGAGTCCGCCGGCTTCGACAAGGTAAAAGAGCGTCTTCTGAGTCACTTCAAACGTGATCTTGCAGGGATCCGCGCCCCCGGCCGCAGCTCCCATATCATCATAGACAATGACCGAGATGGTGTATGTGCCGGCCTTGGTGAATACCTTTTCCCAGGTAAAGGGCTTCTCGTTTTTGACAAAGGAATCGATGACCTTCCCGGTTGAATCCGTGACTTCGAAACTGGCCTTGATGATCTGGCCGTCGGCATCCTGGGAGCCCGAGGCGTCAAACGTGATGGGCTTCCCGACGTAATCCTTGCAGGGAAGGCAAGATGTCCACAACTTGCAGACGGGCGGGAAATTGACATAGGTTTTTGCTTGGCAGGGGTTCTCGGAGGCTTTTCCCTCATCATTCCAGGCTTTGGCTTTAAACACATATTCGCCGGGCTTGTCGAATTTTGTCTGCCATTTCGGAGAATCCAGTGTGAAGGTGTGGGAGCCGATTTTGGTGCCCTGGGCGGTGAAGATTTCTACATCCATGGATTTGGCATATTTGCAGCCGCTCATGTCCAGAGTGACCGGATCATTGATATTGCATTTGGCCGGATTGACCTTCAAATCGCATACGGCCGGCGGGATAATCTTGACCTCCGTGACCTTGTATAGGGCGATATTTCCGCACGGCTTGGGGATGAAGAATTCATAGCTTTTGTTGTCTTTTGCGACATTGAAAGCAAAGACATCGAGGGGTTTCTGCCCGGCCCACTCCACGTCTTCCCAGACCTTGACTTTGCCGCCGATGCGGAACAGCATCCAGGGAAATCGCTCACCCACGGCCAGCGATTTTTCGGTGAAGGTCGCCGTCTTCAACTGATCGATGAAAGGAAGGTAAGCATCGCCCATCCCCACTTGGTCAAATCCGTATTTGATATCCCCAGCATATTTTTCGGCGATCGTCTTCATGACTTCGGCTGTGGGAATATTCCCTCGAACTTTGGCGAAGGTATTGACGCCGATTCTTTTCAGCTTTTTTGTCTCGGCAAACGAGGTGATGGAGAAAATGATGAGCAGAGCGATGGCAAAAAAGATCAACTTTTTATGTTTCATAGCAACCTCCTTAGTAATGAATACCCTGTCGGCATGATGAATATTCAGTTCATCATTTATATAAATATATAAATATGGTCTTTTGTCAAGGGGAAAAACGAGAAACTCATTGACACTTCTAGAGATCAAGCCGGAATTCCGGCTTCCACGGGCAGCCCAATGTCCTACCGGCTCGTCGATCCATGGGCCGATGGAATTCTCTTTGTTTTTTGACCGAGGCTTTTGGTATAATGAAGTCTCCAAAAAAAGGAGAAGGCAAAGTGCATAATGTCGCCATCGAAACCGAACTCCATGTGTTGACCCCCAATGAGCCGGGCATCTTGGGCAGGGTGCTGGGAACCCTGGCCAATGCCGGAGTCAACCTGAGAGCTCTCAGCGCTTATTCCCGGGAGACCGAAGGACATTTTTTGCTGATCACCTCCAACAATAAAAAAGCCGAAACCGCGCTCCGTTCCCTCGGCTATAAAGTCAAGACGAACAAGGTGATCACGGTGGAGATCAGCGATCGGATCGGCGCCGGCGCAGAAATCGGAGCGCTGCTGGGGAACGCCGTGATCGATATCGATTACTGCTATGGAAGCTCGGCAGGAAAAGGGAGCGCCCTCCTGATCTTCCGGACGAACAATAACAAAAAGGCCTATGAAACCTTGCGATAGATTTCTAAAGATCGTGCTTTGAAAAAGAAAAGGGTTCTGATCGTCACCTCCGACGTGACGTTTGTGGAAGGAGGACACCTGACGATCGCCCGCAATACCGTCCAGGCCTTCCGTCAGCAAGGGATCGATGCCGACCTCGTCCTGACCCCCCAGAACAGGTTCGGACAGCAGTTCCGGGCGTATCTGGCCAATCGCTTCACGGATGTGGAGCTCGATGGCTTGGGCCGGCCGATCCACCAGGTGATTTCGTTCCGCTTCCCCAGCTACGCGGTCCGGCATCCCCTTCATGTCTGCTGGCTCAACCATCGTCTGCGGGAGTATTATGACCTCTGGGACAGTCTGCTTCTCCAGCTCAGCTGGAAAGGAAAAATCAAGGAACGTCTGCGGAGGTTCTTGATCCATCGAATCGACACCCATCTCTTGAAACGCAACGTCAAGAAGGTCTTTGCCCAATCCGGAACCATCCAAGAACGGCTCCGCCGCTGGGGCCATATTCCAGCCGAAGTCCTCTACCCGCCTCCGCCGCAAAGAGATTATCGGACCGATTCTTATCAAAATTTTATTTTTTCCGTGTCCCGGCTTCAGCCTCTCAAAAGGATCGATCTGCTCGTGGACGCATTTCGCCACGTGAAAAATAAGGACGTTAAGGCGTTCATCATCGGGGAAGGGCCGGAGCGCGAAAACCTGAGCCGGAGGATTCTGGAATCGGGCCTCGACGGCCGGGTCTTTCTCCTGGGCGCGACCGAGGAAGAAAATCTGATGTCTCACTATGCCCGCTGCCTGGCCGTTTTTTTCTGCCCTTTCCATGAAGATTACGGCCTTGTCACAACAGAAGCGTTTGCTTCGAGGAAAGCCGTCCTCACGGCGACGGATAGCGGTGGGCCGACGGAACTGGTCAAGGACGGCGAATCGGGATTTATCGTCGCTCCCGACCCGCAGCGGCTCGCCGAAAAGATCGACCTTCTGGCCGAAAATAAAAGTTTGGCGGAAAAAATGGGACAGGCTGGCCACAAATTCATCTCCCATCTAACCTGGCAGGATACGGTCAAAAAATTGTTGATCGTCAGGTGAGCTCCCGCTCGCGACTCCCCTTTTTCACGAGCGCTTTTAAGACGTAGACGAGAAGGCCTGTCGTCCAGCCCTTGAGAAGGACACCAACGTTTGGCTTTTTACCCGAGTGCTGTAATTTTGAAAGACACGCCTTTAGGGTCGGGACAGGCGAGAATCTTGGTCTCGGCCACCCAATCATCATTGGGCAGCTCGTCTTCTCTCTGCTTGGTCGTTAAAAATGGAAAAAGGCTGTTCAGGGCGTAGATACAGACCTTTTTGTCCTTGGGGATTTCGATCGTTCCCTCTCCCCGGATGAAGAATGTGTCGCCCACTTTGTGTTTGGCCCCGCAGCGTTCCTTGACCTTGATGACTTCGACTTTAAGCTCTTTCATCGCACCTCCTTTTAACAATCAATATAGCGTCCTCAAGGAAAAAATTCAATCGCCTATTTTTTCGTTGACAGGGGAAAAACAAATATCATACAATAATAATTCATATCGGACTCTATAAGGAGGCAAGCATGAGCGTAAGAGCCGAGCCCAATGTCGTTCCGCTGTGCGACGTTTTGTTGGTGCTGCTCATCATTTTTATGGTCATTACTCCCCTTGTCCAGAAAGGGATCGACGTCAAGCTGCCCGAGACGGCGACCGACACGGGCGGTGGTCAGCCCCTGGGCCTGATCGTCATCACTCTGAAAAAAGACCTCAGTGTCGATATCAATAAAGAGAATTATGCCGATCTCCGAGCCGCCGGGGACGAGCTCAGACGCCTCTATTCCGGCCGCGTCGACAAGACGATCTTTTTGAGAGCTGATATGAAAGTTGCCTACAGCAAGGTGGTGGAGCTCATCGACCTGTGCAAGGCGGCCGGCGTCGATACTCTGGGACTCATACCAGAATTGATCGACGAATAGAATCCGTTATTTTTTTTGCCCGCCATGAAGAGACAAACCTATTTTCTTCTTTTGGTCACCCTTTTTGCCTGCGCGGCCGTATCGGCCCAGACAGAAATGCTTGGCTCCTTGACAAAAGAATCCATTTTGAAAGGCGTTCCCGATTGGGAGGCGGTAGCCGCCGCTTACAGCCCCAAGCCGGAAATCATCCAAAAGCTCAAAACAATCGACCAGCCGATCCAGATTGAGGTTTTTCTCGGCACCTGGTGTCCCGATAGCAAGGCCCATGTCAGCGCCTATTTCAAGATCCTGGAGATGACGGATAACCCTTTGATCCAGACGTCTTATATCGGAATTCCCAAGGAAAAATCGGCTCGGGCCAAAGCCCTTCCCAAAGACAAGGCCATCGAAAAGCTCCCCACATTTTTGGTTTACAAAAACGGCCAGGAGCTGGGCCGGATCAATGAGACCCCAACCAAATCCGTCGAAGAAGACCTAATCGCGATCCTCAACAAATAAGTTATATTGGGGTGGCACCGACCGGGGCGCCCCAGCCACCGCCGCTGACGAAAATTTGGGGCATCTCCCGCCTGAAAAAATTCTTATAGATATCCCCAAATTTTTCAGCGAGGAGGATGGGGCTGGTCGGTGACAGGACCCCCTCCTTGAATGAAGCGGTTGCGCCGAGCCCCTATTCTTTGATGGGCCCGATCACCTCTCGCGAGATCACCAATCTCTGGATTTCATTGGTGCCTTCGTAAATCTGTAGCAGCTTGGCATCCCGCATCAGCTTTTCCATCGGATAATCTTTCATATAGCCGTAGCCGCCCAAGATCTGGAGGGCCTCGGTGGTGACACGCATCGCCACATCCGAGGCAAAGCACTTGGCAAAGGCCGATTCCTTGCCGCAGGGCAGGCCCTGGTCCATAAGCCAAGCGGCATGCCAGACCAGGTGCCTGGCCGCCTGGATCTCCATCGCGAACTGGGCGATTTTGAAGCCCGTGTTCTGGAAGAGTGCGATCGGTTTGCCGAACTGTTTACGCGCTTTGGCGTATTCGATCGCATATTCCATGGCCGCTCGGGCCACGCCGACGCCGGCGGCGCCCACGGAGGCCCGGGTCTTATCCAGGGTTCGCATGGCAATGACGAATCCCATCTTTTCCTTGCCCAGCAGATTTTCCTCGGGCACTTTTACGTCCTCGAAGAAGAGTTCGGCCGTGTTGGAGGCCCGATGACCCATTTTATCCTCTTCTTTTCCCACGACGATTCCGGGCGTTTCGCGTGGAACGATGAAAGCGGTGATGCCCCGCGCCCCCTTGTCCGGTTCGGTGTTGGCAAAAACGACATAAAGGCTGGCGATCCCTCCGTTCGTGATGAAGCATTTGGAGCCGTTGATGATATATTCGTTTCCAACCTTGACCGCTCTGGTTTTTTGGGCACCGGCATCGGAACCGGCCTCCCGCTCGGTCAGGCAGAACGCGGCCAGAGACATTTTTTTCGAAAAAGGCGCCAGAAATTTCTTTTTCTGTTCATCCGTGCCGAACAGGATGATCGGAGTGAAGGCCAGCGAGCTGGCCATCATCGTCGTGAACATCCCGGCGCACCCGGCGGCAAGCTCTTCGCTGATCAAAGCGATCTCGAAATCGCTCAGCCCTCCGCCTCCATACTGTTCTGGAATGTTGCAGGTGATAAACCCCGCTTCGAAGGCCTTGTTCATGATTTCCTGAGGAAATTCATCGCCTTTGTCATACTTCGCGGCATTCGGCCTCATCTCTTTTTGGGCGAACTCCCGGGACATATCCTGAAGTGCTTTCTGTTCCTGGGTGAGGGTAAAATCGATCATCGCTGTCTCCTTTTCATCATTTTTTGATTTTATCGATTGGGCAGAATCCCGTCCTAGTTTATACTGAATTCATCACGGCCTGTCAATCACGGAAGACACACGCCGGGAGTGTCGAGGTTCCGGGGCGCCCAAAATAATTTTTTCCCTAGCCATCATTGAAGCGGCTTCCTTCAAGTCGAAGATCTGGGCGGCCAGATCCTGGGGCCGGACGCTCCTGTGGGTCGCAAACCGAAGCCGCAGGATCAGTTTCTGGCTCTCGGCATCCAACCAGACAGACTCCACCCAGTCATTCTTGGTCAGGAGATAACCTTCCACACGCGTCTCGGCGAACGCCCATGGATCCCGATGGCCCTCGCCATCCGCCCGGCCCATCGCCCCAAGCGCTTCCTGGACTTTTTCGGCAGTCATATCCAGCGAATAGACCATGGACTGGATGCGTTCGGTCAAGGAGGGCGCCTCCCTATCGATTTTTTTCAAGGCCGTGAACAGAATTCCCACGGGGACATTTCGATTCAACGCGGACACGAATTCTTCTTCGGCCATGTCCGAATGCGATCTGAATTCGAACGATTCGTCCTTCCCTTCCATGCCCAGAGGTAAGGCCGGAACAAAGGACATTTGCATTTTGGGATGAAAACCTTCGCTATAGACGGCGGCGATGCCGGTTCGCCGGAATGCCCTGTGCAAGATATTCATCAGGTCATGGTGCGACACGAACCGGGCCGGCCCCGTCTTCGCATAAAAAGCCTGGTAGCGAAAAATGCTGTTTGTTGGACGGCCCAAGGCTTGTTTTTCTGGAGCCTGGACCTTCAGCGTTTGCGAAAATTCCTTTTCGACATCCGCCCAGAAATCGCAACCCTGGCATTGGCCGCACTTTGCGTCCAGACAGGAAGGGGAATTCTCTTCGTTCAATGCCCTCTCAAGCTCTCGGAGCAAAAAACTTTTTTTCATTCCCGTCCGAATATGATCCCAGGGCAGTACGGCTTGCCTATCGAGCTCTCCCAGATACGCATGATAGTCCACGGCTTCCTTTTCAAACGACTCCTGCCACACGGGGAACCGGAAATGGTCTCGCCAGCTGTCGAAGCGGGCCCCCGCTTCCCAAGCCCGCTGGAGTACGCCGGCCAGCCGCCTGTCTCCGCGCGAAAAAACGGCCTCCAGGACCGAATTCATGACCGGATGGTCCTTGACTTCGACAGATCGCATTTTCTTCAGATGCGATTTTAAAAATCGCTGTTTTTCCAGAAGCGTTTTTTCGTCGTCCATGGACAGCCATTGAAAAGGCGTATGAGGCTTGGGTATGAATGAGGACAGGCTCACGTTGATCCTGGGCGTGGCCCGAAGAACCTGCCGCCCCCCTTCGATGAGCCTGTCGACAAGAGCTACAATGCCCAGAAGGTCCTCGTCCTTTTCTGTGGGAAGGCCGATCATGAAATAAAGCTTTAGAAGCTTCCAGCCATGATTGAAGGCGCGGGCGGCCGCCTGCCAGATGTCCTCATTATTCAGATCCTTGTTGATCACCCGGCGCAGCCGTTCGGACCCGGCTTCGGGGACCAGAGTGAAGCCGGTTTTTCGGACTCGGATAATGTTCCGAACAAGCTCGGCGGACAAAGCTTTGGGCCGCAGCGAAGACAAAGATAAAGACACCCGGTCTCTTTCGAGGCCTTCCATCAAGGTCCGGACGGTTCCTTCCAGATAGGGATAATCGCCAACGGACAGGGAAAACAAAGAGGCGTCTTCATAGCCCGTGGAGCGGAGGCTCTTAAATATTTTTTGGACGACAACGGCAGGATCTTTGACTCTGTAGGGCGAATACAAACTCGTCGCCTGGCAGAACCGACACTTCTGGAGGCAGCCCCGGGAGACTTCTACGGCCACGCGATCGAAAACAATCTGGATGTTGGGGACAATAATCTTCTCAGGAAAATCCGACCGGGAAAAGGACGAAAGCACCCTTTTTTCGACGGCGGCCGGGGCATCCGTGCTCGGTCTCACGGCCATCAGTCGGGATCCCGCAGGAAAATAAGGAGTGTAGAGGGAAGGGACATAGACTCCGGCCATCCGGGACAGTTCGTTCAAGACTCGGCCTTTCCCCCGAGCCTGTTTCTTGAGAATACGATATCTGTCAATAATCTCCAGAAATGCTTCTTCCCCATCCCCGAGCAGGAACAAATCGAAAAAATCCGCAACCGGCTCCGGGTTGAATGAGGCCGGGCCTCCGGCAATCACCAGGGGGAAATCGAGATCCCTCTGTGCAGACCGGAGGGGAACATGACCCAAGTCAAGGATGGTCAAGATGTTGGAATAATTGAGCTCATAGAGGAGGGAAAACCCCAAAATATCAAACTCTTTAAGAGGAATTTTGTTCTCCAGCGAAAAAAGTGGAACATTGTGCCGGCGGAGTGCGGCCTCGAAGTCCGGCCAGGGCGCATAGACTCGTTCGGCCACGAATTCGGGCCGGTCATTGATCAGGGCATACAGAATCTTTTGACCGAGATAAGACATGCCGATTTCGTAGACGTCGGGAAACACGAGGGCGACCTTGGCGGCAGCGCGGCTCGGGTCTTTTCTCCGCTCGTTCCATTCCCCCCCCGCATAGCGGCCGGGCCTTTCCACGTCTGAAAAAACTTTTCCCAAAAACGTCTGCGCCCGGCTTTCAGACATTGGCAAACCTTCTCATTTTCACATTGAGGACCAATCCGACCGCCAGATAGGTCGTCAGAATCGACGATCCTCCATAGCTCAGCAGAGGAATCGGGATGCCAGTGATCGGAAAGAGTCCGACGATCATCATCACATTGACCATGAATTGGAACGTGATCAGGCAGGCCGCCATAAAGACGATGTACAGGCCGGGCCTGTCCCGGGATTTGGGGACAGTCTTGAAAAGCCGGGACAGGAACACAAAATAGATAAGAAAGGCCATTACGATTCCCGCAAAGCCGAACTCTTCTCCCAGCACCGAAAAAATAAAATCTGTATGCTTGGCGGGGAGGAACTTGAGCTGGCTTTGCGTGCCCTTTTTATAGCCTTTGCCGAGCAGCCCGCCAGAGCCGATCGCGATCTTTGACTGAAGGACATGATAGCCCGACCCGCGGGGATCCTGGCCGGGATTGACAAGAGTTGACAACCTTTTTTTCTGATAATCTTTCAAGAAAAAATTCCAGCCGACCAAGCCGCCAGCCAGCGTCAGCAAGAGGATAATCACCAAGGTTTTTTTCCGCAGCCCCGCCATTAGAAAGCAGGCTAAGAGCAATGGCAGAAACGTGATGGCCGTGCCCAGGTCCGGCTGAAGGCTGACCAGCCCGATAGGCAAGAAAACGAGAGCCGCGCTGAGAAGAGCGAAGCCGTTCGTTAAATAGGGGCGGCGGAACTCAGAAAAAATCCGGGCGAGGACGAGGAGCACGGCAATCTTGGCCAGCTCTGAGGGCTGGCCGCCAAAAAAGGCGACCCGGACCCAGCTCCTGGCGCCGGAGATGGCCCTCCCGAAAACCAGAAGCCCGAGCAGTATCAGGACAAACAGTCCGTACAAATAAGGGGAGTACGCGAGGAGCGCCTTGTAATCAATGGACAGCGTTACAAATAGGACGGCCAGGCTGACCAAGATCCACAAGAGCTGTCTTAGAAAAAAGTTACCCGGGACATAATGTGAAGAGCTGTAGATAAGGATCACCCCGAACAAGGAATTCACGAGCAGGAGCCCGATGAGGATCCAATCAATTTCCCGAAGCTGCAGTCTGTCGATCATTTTTCTTTTTATAGAGGCCGAAAAGCTGACCAGCCAAAGGCGCCGCTGTGGCCCCGCCCATTCCTCCGAATTCGACGAGCACGGTGACCACGACTTGGGGATTGTCCCGCGGCGCAAACCCGGTGAACCAGGAGTGTGTCTTTTTCTGTTTCAACTGGGGCGCCATCTTCTCGGCCCTCTCGGAGCTCACTGTCTGGCTGGAGCCCGTCTTGCCGCAGACATCGAAGCCGTCGATGCGCGCGGCCTGGCCCGTCCCCTGCGCATTGACCGACCGCCACATGCCTTCAACAACTTTGTCGAAGACCGCGCTTTCGACCGGGACGCGGTCCTCATTTTTCCCATTCGACGGCGAATTGCCCAGGAGAAGATGGGGCGGGACATGAAGGCCACGATTCGCGACCACGGCCGTCAGAGCGGCAATCTGGAGTGGCGTAACCTGGAGCGGGCCTTGACCGATAGCCACAGATATCGTTTCCCCCGGATACCAATCGGCATTGTGTGTTTTTTTCTTCCATTCGGGGGTTGGAACGAGGCCCTCTTTTTCGCCGGGAAGGTCGATCCCGGTTTTCATACCCAGGCCTAATTTCTGGGCCGAAGCGGCGATCCCTTCGATGCCCATCCTCCGGCCGACGTTATAAAAATAAATGTTGCATGAATAGCGGATGGCATCATATAGCCCCAAAGCCCCGTGCCCGCCTTTCTGCCAGCAGGAAAAAGGATGCCCGTAGAATTCTGCACTGCCCCCGCAAAAAAAAGTCGTCTGGTCCACGATCACGCCCGACGCCAATCCTCCGGAAGCCATGACAATCTTGAAAATGGACCCCGGCGAATACAACCCCTGGATGGCACGGTTGACGAGCGGTGTTTCGGGACTCTTGACAAGACCCAACCACTCTTCGGGGGTGAAGCGGTTGATGAATTTATTGGGGTCAAAGGTCGGAAAACTGGCCAGGGCTAGGACGTCACCCGTTTTGGGCTCGAGGACAATGATGGAGCCCTCTCGACCCGCCAGAAGCTCTTCCGCTTTGGCCTGAAGATCGTAATCCAAGGTCAGCCTGAGCCTTGGCGCCTGGTTCGGGTCCATCCTGTTCAGCTCATCCATTTTTCTGCCCTGGCTGTCGACGATCTCCACGACCTTTCCGTCCTCCCCAACAAGGCGGCTCTCGTATGTCGCTTCGATGCCCGTTTTTCCGACCAAGTCGCCCAAACGGCGATTGTTGTAAACGGTTTTGAGCTCCTCCGCCGTCGGCTCCTGCATGTATCCGATCACATGAGCGGCGAGACTTCCATACGGATAGAGCCTTTTGGGCTCTGTTTCAATCACCAGTTCGGGAAGGTCGGCTTTCCGACCCTCGACCCGCGCTACTTCTTCCAAGGTCAAGTTGTCCTTGACAACGACCGGCTTGAACAGCGGCAGGGCTTTGTATTTCTCGATTCTCTTTTTAAGCTCCTCTTCTTGGAGGCCCAAGAGCCGGCTGATTTTTTGGCACGATTCTTGAAAGTTCTTGCAATTTTCGCGGATGATCGAGGCTTTGAAGGAGCCTTGGTTATCGGCCAGGACGACCGAGCCGCTTCGGTCGGTCAGGACACCCCGCGGCGCCGGAACGACGACCTCCCGGGTCCGGTTGGCTTCTGACATTTTCCAATATTTCCGATGTTCCAGGATCTGGATCTTCCAATAATAAAACGTGATCAAGACAAACACGATCTCGACCAGAAGGTAAACGACCTGGGATCGTTTCTGAAGGGGGGAAAAATCTTCGTAAATCTTGCTACTTTTCATGCTTGGCTTTGAATTTTCGAATTCTTAGGAACAGCACGCTCCCGACGATGGCGGTCAAGACCGGCTGTAAGAAGATCAGGCCTTTTCCCAAATAGATGCCTTCGCCAAAAATCAAAGCGGACAGTCCCATCCAGACGGCAAGCTCCAGCCCAGCCATGATCCCGATGAACACCAAGCTGCGCAGGAAGGGGACGACGTTGACCTTTCTTGAGATGACCCCCGTGAGATATCCGGCCAAGGTATTCGCCACGCCGGAGATGCCGAACACACCGAGAGAGAATGAGTCAACGATCAGGCCGCAGGCCATTCCCATGAAAGCCCCGGCCATCTCTCCCTTCAGCAGGCCGATGAGGATCACGGCCAGGGTAAACACATTCAGGCTTTCGATCAGGGACACCGAGATCTTGCGGAAAACGGTATAGAAGAAAAATGCGATCAGGACGCCTGCGGCTGCTTCCATAAAATCTCTCATGGGCAATGTTCCTAAAACAACGTGTCCAGTCTTTGCGTCAAGACCGCCACAAAATTCAAGCTGCCGAAACCGAGATAGGGCCGGACGACGATCTTTTTGAACAGGGAATTGTCGGTGATGATCGAAACAACGCGGCCGGCCTTGAGTCCGGCCGGGAAGATCTTGTCGATACCGGATGTGATTAGTTCCTCCCCGACGGCCAGGTCGGCATTCGTCGCCTGGACATACTTGAGCCAGCACGTCCCTCCCCTCCCGTCTCCGGCCAACACACCCGTCACCCGGTGATCCGCGGAATAAACACTCACGCCGCTGTTGTCGTCGGTCAAGAGTTGAACCGTGGCCGTCCCAAAAGAAACGGGATTGATGGTGCGGCCGACAAGATTGCCATGATGATCGACGACGGCCATTCCGTTCATCACTCCATCCTGGGAGCCCTTGTCGATGATGATCGATTTATACATATTGGAGGCATCGGCGCCGATGACCGAAGCGAAGAGAAATGACCGGCGCAAGTCGGTCAAAATCCGCCCCAGCTCCTGCTTATCCTTGAGCTTCTCCAGACCGTTGCGGAGCTGGATATTTTCCTGTCGCAGGAGAAAGAGCTCATCCCTCATGCCCTGGTTCTGCTGTTCCACCTTCCTCAGATAGACGTACCTCGTCCAGGCCGAGCCGATTTTTTGAAAAAGCGCATGAACGCTTTTCTGGACCGGCGAGAAGATGAAAAAGATCCCTTTTTCGAAATAGCTGGGTTCTTCCCCCAAGGGGACCTGGAGGGAGATCAAGACCAACTGGACGAGAAGAAGGCCCGCAAAAATAAGCTGTTTCCTTCGCTCCTTGTGGATCTGAGGCATTCCATCTAGTCAGTCTATGATAATGAGACTTTCTTCAAAAGCTCCAAATCATCCAGCATTTTGCCGGCGCCGAGGACCACGGTCGTCAGGGGATCCTCGGTGATGAACACAGGCAGTTGTGTTTCCTCCCGGATGCGCTTATCCAGATTCTTGAGGAGGGCCCCTCCTCCTGTCAGGATGATGCCCCGGTCGATGATATCCGCGGATAGCTCGGGGGGCGTCTTTTCCAGGGCAATCCTGACCGCGTTTAGGATGGAGGCCACGACATCCTCCAGGGCTTCGCGGATCTCCTGGTCATCGATGACGATCGTCTTGGGAATCCCCTCTCTCAGATCCCTTCCCTTGATCTCCATGGTCAGCGGCTCGTCCAGAGGATAGGCTGAGCCGATCTGGATCTTGACCTGCTCGGCGCTTCGTTCACCGATTAGCAAGTTGTATTTTTTCTTCAAGTACTGGATGATGGCCTCATCCATCTCGTTGCCGGCGATGCGGATCGAATGGTTGAAGACGATGCCGTGGAGAGAGATGACGGCGATGTCCGTTGTCCCTCCGCCGATGTCGACGACCATGTTCCCTGTCGGCTCGGTGATCGGCAGGTCGGCGCCGACAGCGGCCGACATGGGTTGTTCGACAAGGAAAACTTCCGTGGCTTTGGCCCGCGTGGCCACGTCCTTAACGGCCCGGCGTTCGACCTGGGTAATGCCTGTCGGAATACCGATGACGATCCGCGGCCTTAACAGGAAGCCGCGGTTGTTCGTCGCCTTCTTGATGAAATAATCCAGCATCTTTTCGGCGATTTCAAAATCGGCGATGACGCCGTCCCGCATGGGCTTGATGGCCAGGAAGTTGGCGGGCGTTTTCCCGAGCATGTCCTTGGCCCGGCTCCCGACGGCCTCCACTTTTCCCGTCAGTTTGTTGATGACGACGATCGACGGCTCCTGGATGATGATTCCTTTGCCTTTCAGGTAAACCAGCGTGTTGGTCGTGCCCAAGTCGATGGCCAGATCGCAAAACAGCCGCCCCTTGATCCAGTTGATCACGTTCACCTTAATCCTCGTCGCGTCACAGGAATTATTTAGCACAATTTCCGTTTTCGTGCAAATAAAATAATGGGCGGGGACATCACGGCTTGACTTTGGCGCAAGAATTTGAATATATAAAGGCATCGATTTCAACATAGGAGAGTGGGATGAGCTATAAACCGTTAGTCCCTGAAAAAACGGAAATGAGAGAATTCACATTGCGCGCGCTGCTCATCGGCCTGGTGATGACCGTCATCCTGGGATCGGCCAACGCCTACCTCGGGCTCAGGGCCGGGATGACAATTGCCGCGACTTATCCCGCCGCCGTCATCGGCATGGCCGTCCTGCGCATCATGAAAGGCTCCATCCTCGAAGAGAACTTTGCTCGAACCGTCGGCTCGATCGGCGAATCCGTCGCCGCCGGCGCCATCTTCACCATCCCGGCCTTCCTTATTGCCGGCGCCTGGACGAATTTCAATACCTTTGAGGCTTACATCAAGTGCACGGCCCTGATGTTCATCGGTGGTTTGCTCGGCATCCTATTTGTCACATTTTTGCGACGGGTCATGGTTACCGATCCCGACCTCGTCTTTCCCGAATCGGTCGCGGCTTCAGAAATTCACAAGGCCGGCCAGAAAGGAAGGGCTGGCGCCAAGTTCCTGTTTCAGGCGATGGGCGTGGGCTCGCTTTTCTATTCTCTCGGTGTGATCCAGGTTTTCAAGGCCACTAAAGACTTCGTAATAAAAATCGGAACCGTCGGGACGAGTATTGTCCGGCTGGGCTCGACCCAGGATGCCGCCAAGATTAGCACCGGCGGGACAGTCGCCGTGGCCGGTCCGGGAATTTATCCCGCTTATATCGGGGTCGGCTACATTATCGGGCCCAAGCTCGCCTCATTGAACTTTGCCGGTGGGGTTCTGGCCTGGGGACTCTTCGCCCCTCTCTTGATGTTCTTCCTCGGCCCGCAGCTCATCGAAAAGTTTTACGGACCGGGTGTGGCCATGGCCCAAGTCGGATGGGGAGACATGGTGACCAATATCTGGCTGTTCATAATCCGTCCGATCGCCGTCGGCGGCATGCTCGTCGGCGCCGGCTATACGCTTTTCAAGATGAGGAAGAACCTGGCCGCCGGTATGAAAAGATCGATGAGCGACGTTAAGAAGGCCACCAGCCAACAGACCGGCATCACATCCAGGCTCGAAAAGGACCTGAATATTAAGCTTGTTCTCGGCGGGCTGGCCATCACCTTCCTTCTCATGATTTTCGTTTACAAAGTTTTTATCGGCACCTACCCGCCGGCGATTTTAGCCGCTGTGGTCATGGCTTTGGCGGGGTTCTTTTTTGCTGCCGTCTCTGGCAATCTTGTCGGAACCATCGGCTCATCCAATAATCCCATTTCTGGCCTAACCCTCTCCACGCTCATCATCGCCGCTCTGTTCATGGTCCTCATCGGCGCCACGGGAATACCCGGCGTAACCGCCGTGCTCGGGGTCGCTTCCGTCGTCTGCGTTTCGTCCGCGGTCGCCGGGGAAATGCTCCAGGACCTCAAGGTCGGGCATATTCTCGGAGGCACGCCTTGGAAGATGCAGGTCGGGAATATTTTCGGCATCCTAGTGTCCTCCATGATTCTCTACTTCCCGCTCATGCTACTGATCGGCGCCTTCAAATTGGGCAGCAAAGAACTATCCGCCCCTCAAGCGGGACTCATGGCCGCGCTTTCTAAAGGCATTGTCGGGGGCGAAATGGCCTGGCCGCTGGTTATCGTCGGCATGCTGATGGGATTTGCCTTCATCCTGATCCAGGTCCGCTCGCCCATGCTCGTCGCTGTGGGCATGTACCTTCCGCTCGAAACCACATTCGCCATCTTCTGCGGCGGCATGATCAAGGGCATCATGGACAAGTACGCAGTCAGGCAAAAACTTAACCCGGCCCAGAAAGCCAGAGCAGACAATATCGGAATCCTACTAGCGGCCGGCCTGATCGCGGGAGAAGGGCTGACGGGGCTGGTACGGGCCGGCTGGAAATTCTTCTTCCTACAAAATATTGTCCATTCCGACATCCCCCAGATCTTCAAAGGGGCAAATTATTTCGGCGGCATCGATCTCTACATCGGCGGCCTGGTCGTGCTCCTGCTCATCGCTTTTTATCTCATTTTTGTCCCTTTGAGAAATAAGGGGGCCGCGGATGAGCCTCCGCCGCCCTCGGCCGTCATTTAATGATCGGCGTGCTTTCCCAGCGGACGGTTCTGGAATCGCCCCCTTTTTTGTATTAAAATATGCCTCTGGATAAACAGATGGCTATTCTCGAAATTATCAAACTCGGGCATCCCACTCTGACTAAGAAAGCGGAGCCCATAAAAAAAATCAATAAGGAAATCATCGAGCTCGCCCGCAGCATGACCGAAACCATGCATGCCGCGCCCGGCTTGGGCTTGTCTGCTCCCCAGCTGGACGTCAGCAAACGCCTTATCACTGTGGACCTGTCCATCGGCGAAAAAAAAGAGGACTTGATCATCCTGATCAACCCCGAGCTCATGCACCAAGAAGGCAAGATCGTCCTGGAAGAAGGCTGCCTGTCCATTCCGGGAGTCTATGAAAAGATCGCCAGGCCCCAGAAGATCATCATCAAAGGCTTGGATCTGGACGGCCAAGAAAAAGAAATCGAGGCCGCGGACCTTCTGGCCAGGGTGTTCTGCCACGAGATCGATCATCTGAATGGAAGATTGTTCATCGACAGCCTCTCTTCCCTCAAGAAGAATTTAATAAAAAAGCGATTCAAAAAGAAGGCGGCCTCTTCGAAGAAATAATGCGTATCGTCTTTTTCGGCAGTCCGGCCACCGCTATCCCTTCGCTGGCCAGGCTTCTCGGGGCCGGCCACCGCATCGAGCTCGTCATCACTCAGCCGGACAAGCCTTTTGGCCGGGGAAAAAAGCTGAAGCCTTGCGCCGTCAAAACATTTGCCCTGGACAAAGGGCTTCCTCACTATGCGCCCGAAAGGATCCGAAAAGACGCGGCGGCCCTTAAAAAAATCCGAGAGGTCGAGCCGGAGATCATCGTCGTCGTCGCCTACGGACAGATGATTCCGCTTGCGATCATTGATATTCCCAAGTACAAATCGGTCAATCTCCATTTTTCTCTCTTGCCCAAGTATCGCGGAGCCTCGCCCGTCCAATGGGCGATTCTGAACGGAGAAACAGGGACCGGCGTGACGATCTTCAGGCTGAATGAGAAAATGGACGAGGGGGATATTTTGGCGGCTGAAGAAGTGGCCATTCTTCCCGGGGAAACTGCGCTCAGCCTTGAGACCCGTCTATCCTATATCGGTGCCGAACTCCTCTTTAAAACTCTGGCCGCCATCGAACGCGTCCGGCCCACCCTCCAAGATCATACCCAGGCCTCCTATTCGCCTAAGCTTAAAAAGGAAGACGGGTTGATCGACTGGGCCCAGGATGCCGAAACCGTCGACAGGAAGGTCCGGGCTATGACGCCCTGGCCTTCCGCCTACACGTTTTTGCACGGCCGAAGGCTCATCATCCAGGAAGGGCAGCCCTCGTTCGAAAAGGCCGGTCACGATTCTCCCGGCACAATCGTCTCGATTGAAAAATACGGAATCATGGTCTGCTGCAAGGACAAGAGCCTGTACTTAATCCAGACTCTCCAGCCCGAAAACAAAAAAGCGATGAGCGCCCATTCCTTTTCATTAGGAGAACATCTCAAGACGTCGGATAGGCTGGGTTGAGGGGAAGAGCGAGAACGGGCTATTCTTCTTCGAGAATATAAGAATAGGGATTCATGGCCTTGTCGTTCAAATGGACTTCATAGTGGAGATGCGGGCCGAGCGCCTTCCCCGTATTCCCCACTTCGCCGATGATGTCCCTGCGTTTGACTTTCTGTCCGATCCGAACCAGGACTTTGTTCAAATGGGCGTATAAGGTCGTCACGCCAAAGCCGTGGCTGATGGTAATCGATCTGCCGAGCATCTTATCATTATTGATCGCGATGACACTGCCGTCGGCGGTGGCCACCACCGGGCTGCCCCAGCCGGCCGCGATATCGATGCCTTTGTGGAATTCCTGTTCTCGCGTGAAGGGATCGGCGCGCCAGCCGAAGCTCGACGTCCACATGCCGACCGTCGGCCAAATGGTCGGTGTCGAAGCCAGTTGGGCGGTCCGGTTTTCGAAGAAATTCAAGAGCGTGTCGAAGTTTTTCTGAACGTCATCTGTTTTCTGAGATAAGGATTTGATGTTGGCTGTCGAAAGCTGGGGCGGCGCACCGGACACGGTCTGGCCCTCGCCGGCAGCATCTTTAACCGGGCCGACGCCCACATCTTTTAAAACATCCTGGGATTTGATCCCGGCAATCAGGTTGAGCTTTTTTTGGTAAGTCTCAAGGCTTTCGACCTTTTTGTTGAGCGTTCCTATCGAAGATTGGTATTGGGCGATGGTCTCTTTCTGCTTTTGGTTCTCGCTCACAACGGCCAGGTAGGTCTTGCGCGTCACCTGGATCCGGGCATAATCCACCGTGACGGCAGCCAACAGGACGCCCAAGACGATGCCGCACCACATGAAAATTTTCAACGTCTTTTTCGAAAAAGAAAGCGTCCGGTAGTTCGATTTGCTGTGCGGAACGATGATCAAGGACAAAAATTTCTTTGCCACGACGATGGTCTCTTGATTTTACCCTTATTTGTTACCATAACCCAATTTTCGATGTCAAGCGATTTATTTCTTGCAATTCGACTTTTGCCTTCTCATATATTCCTCGATCCAGTGCACGATGTCCTGGGTCGAGGACCCCGGCAGAAAAATTTCGGCAATGCCGATTTTCTTCATCTTGGGGATATCTTTCTCGGGAATGATGCCCCCGGCAATGACCACGATGTCCTCGGCCTGGTTGCCCTTGAGCAGGCTGATGATTTTTGGGAAGAGCACCGTATGGGCACCGGAGAGAATGCTCAGGCCGATGATATCGACATCCTCCTGGACGGCGGCATGGACGATTTCTTCGGGCGTCCGCCGCAGCCCGGAATAGATGACTTCCATGCCCGCATCCCGCAAAGCCCGGCAGATCACCTTGGCTCCCCTGTCATGGCCGTCCAGGCCCGGCTTGGCGACTAAAACTCGTATTTTTTTTCCCGGCATCGAATCCTCCCCCAAATGACTTTAATACCAGATCGGCTCTTGATATTCGCCGTAGACATCTTTGAGAGTGTCCATGATTTCCCCCAAGGTGGCGTATGTTTTAACACAGCGGATGAGATGCGGCATGAGGTTTTCCTCATCGCCAGCCGCCTTCTTCAAATCCTTCAAACCGTCCTTAACCCGCTTGGCATTCCTCGTCGTCTTGGTCTTTCTCAGCCGCGCCAGGTGGTGCCTAGCGACACTCTCGTCGATTTCCAGAAGCGAGATCGGCTCGTGCTCCATGGCATAGGCATTGACGCCGACAATAATTTTTTTCTTGCCTTCAACGGCCTTTTGGTACCAGTAGGCACTGTCGGTGATTTCCTTCTGCGGGAAGCCGAGTTCGATGGCCTTGACCATGCCGCCCATGTCGTCGATTTTTTTAATGTAAGCTTCGGTTTCGCGCTCCATATCCTTGGTCAGGGTTTCGACAAAATAAGAGCCGGCTAAAGGATCGATGGTGTTGATGACGCCGCTTTCATGGGCGATAATCTGCTGCGTGCGAAGGGCGATGGTCACGGCCTCTTCCGAAGGCAGGCCATAGGTTTCATCCAGAGAATTCGTATGGAGCGACTGGGTTCCGCCGAGAACGGCCGCCAGCGCTTGGAGGGCAACACGGATGACGTTGTTGTAGGGCTGCTGGGACATCAAGGACACGCCGGATGTCTGCGTATGAAACCTCAACCACCAAGACCTGGGATTTTTGGCCTTGAACCTCTTTTTCATGACCTCGGCCCAGATCTTTCGGGCCGCCCGGAACTTAGCGATCTCTTCAAAAAAATCGTTATGGGCATTGAAGAAAAACGAAAGCCGCGGCGCAAACTCGTCCACGTCCAGGCCCCGCTCGAGCGCCCATTCGACATACTCGATGCCGTCGCGGAGGGTGAACGCCAGCTCCTGAATGGCCGTCGCGCCCGCCTCGCGGATATGGTACCCGGAAATCGATATCGTATTCCAGCGCGGGACCTCCTTGGCCCCGAATTCAAACGTATCGACGATGAGCTTCATCGAAGGCCGGGGCGGAAAAACAAATGTCTTCTGGGCGATGAATTCTTTAAGCATATCGTTCTGGATCGTGCCCGAGATGACCTTGGACGAAACGCCCTGCTTTTCCGCCACGGCGATGTACATGGCCCACAGGACGGCGGCAGGCGGGTTGATGGTCATAGAGGTCGTGATTTTGTCGAGGGGGATGCCGTCAAAAAGGATTTCCATATCGGCCAGGGAATCGATGGCGACGCCGCATTTTCCGATCTCGCCGCGGGCCATGGGGTGATCGGAATCCATCCCCATCAATGTCGGCAGATGGAAGGCGACGCTCAACCCCGTCTGGCCTTGGGCCAGGAGATATTTGTACCTTTTATTTGTGTCCTCGGCTGTGCCGAAACCGGAGAACTGGCGCATTGTCCAGAGGCGCCCCCTATACATGGTCGGATGAACTCCTCTGGTGAAAGGGTATTCGCCGGGAAACCCCAATTCCTTTTTATAATCAAATCCCGGGATGTCGAGGGGCGTATAGAGTTCCTTGATTCTTCTTCCCGAAACGGTCGTCCAGTCTTTAACCTCGCATGCATTCTGCCTGAAGACCCTGTCGTACTTTTCTCTTTTCCAAGAATCAAAAGATTTCTTCAATACGGTCTCCCTCCTTTCCAGCCAAGGGAACGGCTTTATTTTCCCAGGTCACTCGAGAAATCGCATTCTCCTCCAAAAAAATAGACCCATCCCCTTTTTCAAGGGCGCGACCAAAAATACCAGATTTATGGAAATTTAACAAGCCGGCCTGGATCGGAGACGCTCATGAGCCGCACAGGACCGAGCCCCCGTTGATATTGATGACGGCGCCGGTGATATGGCGGGCCAGGTCCGAAGCCAAAAACAAGATCGGGCCCGCAATATCTTCCGGCGATGGAATCCGCTTCAGTGGAATCGATTGGCGCACGCTTTCCCTGAATGCCGGGTCGCTGAAGGACTCCGCGCACATATCCGTATCCACCCACCCCGGGGCCACGCAATTGACGCGGATATTGCATGGAGCGAGCTCTACCGCCAGAGATTTCGTCAGGGCCAGCAGGGCGCCTTTGCTCGCGGCGTAATGAGAATGAAGCGCCTCTCCCCTGACGGCGGCCGTGGATGCCACATTGATGATCCATCCCTGTTTTTGGTTTTTCATGTGAGGGATAACGGCGTTGGTGAAATAGAAGACGCTATCGAGGTTGACCTCCATGGTCTCTTTCCAGACCTTTGTGTCCATGTTGCCCATTTCTCCATAGGTCCAGATCCCCGCATTGTTGACAAGAACATCGATGCGGCCCCAGGACCGGATGATGTCGTCCACCATCCGCCTCACGTCAGCCTCGTGGGATATCTCAACTTGATAAACCAAGCAGGACCTGCCTTTGGTCTCGATAGCCTTCTTGACGTCAAAGGCTTCCTTTTCGCGGCATTGGAAATTGAAGGCGACGTCGCTTCCCGCCTCGGCAAACAGGAGGGCCGTAGCTCGGCCGATGCCCCGCGACCCGCCCGTGATCAGCGTTGTCCGACCTTTTAATGCGATCATCGGTTTCCCTCTCCTGGCAAAAATTCATCGCCCCTTCTCCTCTGTCTTTCAAGGAAGGAGGGCGACATTCAAGATCCGGGATTTAACCGGCATAGTGCAAGGTAAAATCGGTCATCTCATCAAATTGGTGATAGCGGTAGATGTCGGCGGCGTAATGCATAATTTTCTCTTTCATTAGGGAAAAATATTTTTCGAGGCTGGGCAGCTTTCCTTCCAGGGAAGCAATGGCCGCCAGCTCCGCCGATCCAAGGTAAACACGCGCCCCGTCGCCCATGCGGTCATCGAAGTTGCGCGTCGACGTAGAAATGATCGTCGCGCCGGGCTGGACACGGGCCTGGTTTCCCATGCACAGTGAGCAGCCGGGAATCTCGATCCTCGCTCCGACGCCCGAAAAAATCGCATAATATCCCTCTTTCTTCAGCTGGTTGGCGTCCATTCGGGTTGGGGGAGTGAGCCAAATGCGCGTCTTTAAATAGCCGGCCTTGTCGAAAATTTTGGCGGCGGCGCGGAAATGTCCGATGTTCGTCATGCACGACCCTATGAACACCTCATCGATTTTGTCACCCGCGACTTCGGAAAGCAGCTTCACATCATCGGGGTCATTGGGGCAGGCCAGGATGGGCTCTCGGATATCGGCCAGATCGATCTCCAGGACGGCCGCATAAGCGACGTTTTTATCGGCCTCGAGGAGCGTCGACTTTCCCAGCCAGGCCCGGCAGGCATCAATTCTTTTCCGCAGCGTCCGGGCATCTTGATAGCCCTGCTCGATCATCTTTTCCATCAAGGCTATATTGCTCTTCAGATATTTGGCCACCCGTTGGGGGTCCAGGGCGATGACCCCGCCCGCCGCCGACCGCTCTGCGGTTGCATCCGTCAGCTCATAGGCCTCGTCTACGGACAGGTCCGGCAGCCCTTCCATCTCGATCAGACGGCCGTTGAATACGTTTTTCTTCCCTTTTTTGGCAACCGTCAGCAGCCCCTGCTTGATGGCAAAATAGGGAATCGCATTGACCACATCGCGCAGGGTGATGCCCGGATTGAGCTTGCCCTGGAAACGGACAAGCACCGATTCGGGCATGTCGAGCGGCATGAACCCCAAGGCCCCGGCGAAAGCGACAAGCCCCGAGCCGGCCGGAAAGCTCAAGCCGATCGGGAAGCGGGTATGAGAATCTCCCCCTGTCCCCATGGTATCTGGCAAGATAAGCCTGTTGATCCAGGAGTGGATGACTCCATCGCCCGGCTTCAAGGACACACCTTTCCGCTCGACGACGAACTTAGGCAGAGTCTTATGCATCTTGACATCGGCTGCCTTGGGATAGGCCGCCGTGTGGCAGAACGACTGCATGAAAAGCTCGGCCTGGAATTCAAGACAAGCCAGCTCTTTCAGCTCATCCGCGGTCATGGGACCCGTGGTATCCTGGGACCCGACCGTGGTCATCTTGGGCTCGCAAGCGGAGCCGGGCAAAATTCCGTCCAGGCCGCAAGCCTTTCCCACGATTTTTTGGGCCAGGCTGAAGCCCTGTCCCGGCTTGGGCTTGGGATTTTCGATCCGGGTGAGGAATTCCGCTTCGGGCAAACCCAGGGCGGCGCGCGCTCTATTGGTCAGCGCACGGCCGATGATCAGGTTCAACCGTCCACCGGCCCGGAATTCGTCCTTGATGGTCGCCGGCTTGAATACAAACTTGATCAAAATTTCTCCGGACGAGCTCTTGATCGTCCCGGCTTCGGAATCCAGGGTGATGACGTCTCCGGTTTTGAGCTTGGAGACGTCGGCCACGATGGGCAGGCCACCGGAATCCTCTGTCGTATTGAAAAAAATGGGAGCGATCAGGCCGCCGACCACGACACCCCCCCGCCGTTTATTGGGAACATAAGGGATATCTTCACCGATGTGCCACATTAAGGAATTGCAGGCCGATTTGCGCGAAGATCCGGTTCCCACCACATCGCCGACAAAAACAACCCGTTGTCCTTCCGAACGAAATTGGCTGATCGTTTTTAACGCGCCCGGGAACCTGGTTTCGCCCATGCTCAAAGCATGGAGAGGAATATCGGGACGGCTGGAGGCGTGTTTGGCCGGCGAAAAATCATCCGTATTGATCTCCCCGTCCACTTTAAAGACTTTCAGCCTCAGAGCCTGGGGAAAGGCCGGTTTGGAAAGGAACCATTCCCCGTCGGCCCAGGATTGCAAGACGTCCTGGGCGTGAGGATTTGTCTTGGCTAGTTTCAGGATAATGTCAAAAGCACCGTAAACCAGAATGATGGGCTTGAGGGCCTCCGCTGCGTTTGAGGCGAGTTTCGGGTTCTCTAGGAACTCAACAAGCGGTCCGACGTTATATCCGCCAAGCATCGTGCCCAACATAAAAATGGCGTCTATTCGGGAGACTATGGGCGACGAGCTTTCTCCCCTCGCCGCCTTTGCCAGCCAGGTCGCTTTGACCTTGGCTGCGGGGTCGACGCCCGGCGACACGCGGTTTTTGAGCAGGCTCACCAGCTGCTCTCCCCGGTCTTTCGGCGGATTCTCCAGGAGCTTGCAAACTTCGGCCGTCTCGTCTGGATTCAAGGGCAACGGCGGAATCCCCTGCCCTTTCCTTTCATTTTCTTGTTTAAAATAATTCTCGAGCATGACACTCTCCCGCTGACTTCTGATGGTTATAATTCACATAGTGTATAGAATGTTTTATGGCCAGTTGTCAATGCAATCTCGCGGGCGGAGCCCGACGGGTGAACTGGTTGTTCGGGGTCTCCGGACACTCTTGGAGGAGGAACCTTTCACGGGTTCCCCCTCCAACGGGCGGCGGGAATACCCGCCCGCCCTGCCACCCCTTCAAGGAGCATCCTCCCATGAATTCATTTTAGATGCTCTCGGAAGAGTCCAAAATTGCCGATGGAGTTGCAGATTGGCCAAAAACTCAGAGCGCTTCGTTAAATTAATAGAAAGCACGGATACACGACGGGTGGCGTGGTTTGGGGGCCCCCCGCCGCCCCGAGCGTTTGATGCGGCTGACTTTCTGCTTAAGAATCAACACGGTAGACCGCGAGGGGCGCCGGGGGTGAACCGCGACAGGACCCGTCGGGCGTTTCTATCGGCAATTTTGGAAAGAGTGTCCATGTTGATTTTCCTCAGCGATCATTATAGAATGGCTTCTCTATTTTTTCCTATGATTAAATCTTTAGAAGGGAGGACGAATTATGGATAAGGCTGCCGTCGAAAGAGCCAAAGAACATTTTGGCAAGATTCTCGAGAACCAGATGAATCGCATGGAGCGCGTCAAATCTGCGCCGGACTGGATCGATTATGGCAAAATCAAACCGCTCAAAGTCGGCTTGATTGGCGGAGACGGCATCGGGCCATTTATCGCCAAGGACGCCAAGCGCGTCCTGCATTTTCTGCTCAAAGACGAGATCAAGAACGGCAAAGTCGTCATCAACGACATCGAGGGCCTGACCATCGAAAACCGCGCGGCCTGCAACAAGCCCATCCCCGACGACGTCCTCGCCGAGATCAAAAAATATCATGTCACTCTCAAAGGGCCCACGACCACTCCGCGCAAAGGCGATCCCTGGCCGAACATCGAGAGCTGCAACGTCGCCTTGCGCAAGGAATTGGACCTATTCGCCAATGTCCGGCCGGTTCGGGTTCCCAAGCAGGGCATCGACTGGATCTTCTTCAGAGAGAACACCGAGGACCTCTATGCCCTCGGCCCCTACGGCATCGAAGTCGACAAAGACATCGCCATAGACTTCCGTTTAATCTCCGCGCCCGGCTCGGACCGCATCTGCCGGCTGGCCTTTGAGCATGCCAAGACGAACGGCCGCACGCGCGTGACCTGCGTGACGAAGGCCAACGTCGTCAAGACGACCGACGGCCGCTTTCTCGAAAACTTCTACCGCATCGCCAAAGATTACCCGGATATTCAAGTCGATGACTGGTATATCGATATCATGACCGCCAAGCTGATCGACGAAAAACGGCGCCGCGACTTTCAGGTCCTGGTGCTTCCCAACCTTTACGGGGACATCCTGACGGACGAAGCCGCCGAGTTCCAAGGCGGTGTCGGCACGGCGGGGAGCGCCAATATCGGGAAACAATATGCCATGTTCGAAGCCATTCACGGCTCGGCGCCTCGCATGGTCAAAGAAGGACGCGCCCAGTTCGCCGACCCTGCCTCGATGATCCGGGCCGCGGCCATGCTTCTCGGCCATATTGGATTCTCGGAAAAAAGCAAAAGCCTGGAGATGGCGCTCGACGTCTGCGGCCAGTACGAGAAGAAACTGGTGATCACCGGACGATCGACTGGCGCCACGGGAACGGCATTCACCGATTACCTGATGGAAACCATCCAAGATCCGAAGCTTAAAGGTCGGTGGGACGCTTACCTGAAAGCATAATTCGCCGCTATTTGCCGCCTTGACTCGCTCAAGGAAATTCATTATATTCTGGCTTCGACCGCGGCCGGGCCGAGTCGAATAGCGAATAAGAGGAATTGGAGGCTGATGTCTCAAAGGCTGTCATAAAATTGACGGGGCCCCGAGGCTCCGACGATTTTTAATATTTTTGCACAGGAGGTCTTAATGGGTTTTCAGAGAAAGAAGATCGCACTCATCGGCGGCGGCCAGATCGGCCAGATCCTGGCCATGATCGCCTCCCAGAAAGAGCTGGGAGACATTGTTATCCTTGATATTCCTGCTTATGAGAATCCGGTCAAAGGCAAGGCCCTCGACCTGATGGAAATGGCTCCTCACGGCGATTATGACGCGAATATCGCCGGCACGTCGAATTACAAAGACATCGAAGGCGCAGACGTCGTGATCGTCACGGCCGGCAAGCCCCGTGAAGCGGGCATGACCCGGGAGGACCTGCTCAGCGTGAACCTCAAGATCATCACGGATGTGGCCAACGGCGTGAAACAGTATGCGCCCAAGGCCTTCTGCATCATCCTGACCAATCCCCTCGACGCGATGGTCTATGCGTTCTACAAGCTGACCGGTTTCCCCAGGCACCAGGTCGTCGGCATGGCCGGGGCTTTGGATACGGCCCGCTGGCGCGCCTTCATCGCCATGGAGCTCGGCGTATCGGTCGCCGATGTGGCCGGCACGGTTCTCGGCGGTCACGGGCCCGATATGGTGCCCCTGCCCCGGTTGACCACGGTCGGCGGCGTGCCCCTGGCCGAAATCGCCACCAAAGAGCAGATCGACAAGCTGGCCCTCCGGACACGCGAAGCGGGCACGGAAATCGTGAAACTCTTCGGCAAAGGCTCGGCCTTCTTCAGCCCGGCCTGGAGCGCGGCCACCATGGCCGAATCCTATCTCAAGGATAAGAAGCGCATTATCGCCTGCGCGGCGCTCTGCCAAGGCGAATACGGAATCAACGGCCTCTTCATCGGCGTGCCCTGTCTGATCACGGCCAAGGGTCTTGAAAAGATCTACGAGATCAAGCTGACCGAAGAGGAGAACGCCCTGCTCCAGAAGACCATCGCTTCCGTCAAAAAAACCACCGAAGAGACAAAGCTATAAGGCTTTGAGCGGTGCCGCGAAGCATCGCTTTTGCTTTGAAAGGTTAAAACAATGGCAGAACACAGAATCACGACTCCGGTCACGGACGACGTCATCGCCAAGATGAAGGCCGGCGACCGCGTCTATATCACGGGCTACCTCCTCTGCGGACGCGATTCTGCCCACAAAAAACTGGTCGACCTGATCAAGGACGGCAAACAGCTTCCGATTGATGTCAAGGGACAGCTCATCTACTATGTCGGCCCTACACCCGCCCGGCCCGGAAAAGCCATCGGCTCGGCCGGCCCGACGACCAGCTACAGGATGGATTCCTATGCGCCCATCCTTCACTCGCTGGGCCTCAAGGGTTCGATCGGCAAGGGTTCGCGCAGCAAGGAAGTCAAAGAGGCCATGATGAAGTTTAAGGCCGTTTACTTGGCCGCGGTCGGCGGAGCGGGCGCCCTGATCTCCAAGAGCATCGAGAGCTCGGAAATCGTGGCCTATCCCGAGCTGGGACCGGAAGCGATACGCAGAGTCAAAGTCAAGGATTTCCCCTGCATCGTTATCAACGACATGTATGGCGGGGACCTTTACGAAGAAGGAAAGAAGAAGTACCGGATCGCGTAAAAATGTGAGGGCGGCAAGGGCTTGTCTTGAGAGGCCTCGTCCGCTCTCAACAATTCTGGATTGCGCTAAGAATAACCGAGCAGGAGAGAAGAACTAAGCACTAAATGCTATGACCCTTCCCCGACCCCCTTTATGCGATCAGGGGGGCTGGAAACATGTTATCAGAGGTAATAAAGACCGTCGGAGGTAAAAAAGAGAAGTGAAAATCCACGAATACCAAGCCAAACAAATCCTGGAAAAATATGGCGTCCAAATCCCGAAAGGTGAAGTCGCAGAGACGGCGGAAAAGGCTGCAGAAATCGCCCGGAAGATCGGGCCCAAGGTCGTCCTTAAAGCTCAGATCCACGCCGGAGGCAGGGGCAAGGGCGGCGGCATCAAGCTGGCCAACGGAGCTGAGGACGCAAAAAAACTCGCCAAGGACATGATCGGGATGAAGCTCATCACCCACCAGACAGGGCCGGAAGGAAAGATCGTCAAGCGGCTCCTGGTCGAGGAAGCTCTGGAAATCGCCCGCGAGCTCTATATCGGCATCGTCATCGACCGGGCACGCGAGGCCGTTGTCATCATGGCTTCCACCGAAGGCGGCGTGGAAATCGAAAAGGTCGCCGCCGAGAAGCCCGAGCTGATATTCAAGGAATATATTAATCCGGCGTCTGGATTCGCCGGGTTCCAGGCTCGAAAACTGGCCTTCCAGCTGGGACTCGCAGGAGAAACCCATAAACAGGCCGTGAAGTTCATCGCCGCGCTCTATCGGGCCTTTGAAGGAACGGACGCATCGCTGGCCGAAATCAACCCTCTGCTTGTCACAAAACAAGGCAGCGTATTGGCCTTGGATGCCAAGATGAATTTTGATGATAACGCGCTCGCCCGCCATCCCGAGATCCTGGCCATGCGCGACCTGGACGAAGAAGAACCGCTCGAGGTCGAGGCCTCCAAATTCAACCTGAACTACATCAAGCTGGATGGCAATGTCGGCTGCATGGTCAATGGCGCCGGGCTGGCCATGGCGACCATGGACATCATCAAATATTCGGGTGGCATGCCGGCCAATTTCCTGGATGTCGGCGGCGGCGTCTCCGAGGAAGCCGTCACCAATGCCTTCAAGATCCTTGTCTCCGACAAGGATGTCAAGGCCGCCCTAATCAATATATTCGGCGGCATTGTCCGCTGCGACCTGGTCGCCGGCGGAATCGTCAAGGCCGCCAAAGAGATTGGGCTCAAAGTCCCGATGGTGGTCAGGCTCAAAGGCACGAATATGGACGCGGGCAAAAAGATCCTCGAGGAATCCGGCCTGGCATTTTATGCCGCCGATACCATGAAGGAAGCCGCGGAAAAGGTCGTCCCACTGGCCCAACAGCAGGTAAAAAGGAGCGGACGATGAGCATCCTGATCGATGAAAAAACCCGAGTCGTCGTCCAGGGCATCACGGGCGGAGAGGGCACATTCCACACCCAAAAAATGGTGGAATACGGCACCAAGGTCGTGGCGGGAATGACCCCGGGCAAAGGCGGCACAACCCATTTGGGAATCCCGGTGTTCAACACCGTGGCGGAAGCGCGGCTGAAGGCCGGGGCCAATGCGGCAGCCATCTTTGTTCCTCCTTTCTTTGCGGCCGACGCGATCATGGAAGCGGCCGAAGCGGGCATCGAAGTGATCGTCTGTATCACGGAAGGCATCCCCACCTTTGATATGATCAAAGCCAAAGCCTTTCTGAGGGGCAAAACCTGCGCGCTCATCGGCCCCAACACGCCCGGAGTCATCTCTCCGGGGAAATGCAAAATCGGCATCATGCCCGGACCTATCCACGCGCCGGGGCGGATCGGCATCATCTCTCGCTCCGGAACGCTGACTTACGAAGCCGTGGACCAAGTCACCAAGCTCGGCTTCGGCCAGTCGACCGCGATCGGCATCGGCGGCGACCCGATCGTGGGGATGAAATATATCGACCTGCTCAAGCTGTTCAAGATGGACAAAGATACGGAAGCGGTCATCATGATTGGCGAAATCGGCGGGACCGCCGAAGAGGAAGCCGCTGCTTATATCAAGAAAGAATTCGACAAGCCCGTCATCGGCTTCATCGCCGGACAGACGGCCCCTCCGGGACGCCGCATGGGCCATGCCGGCGCGATCATCTCCGGTGGAAAAGGCACGGCCAAGGAGAAGATGGAAGCGCTCGATGCCGCGGGGGTCCATGTGGCCAAAAGCCCCGCCGAAATCGGACTCAAGGTCAAAGACGCTTTAAAAAAGTGACTCTGTCTCATCCCCTTCGCCGTCCCTGTCGGAAGGGAGAAGAAGGGAATTTTTTTAGCTAGATGTTTAGGGTTGGCCCTGATAAAAAGCTAAAGGCGGATCTTCACATCCACACGGCCGAAGATCCTTGTGACAACATCAAGCACACCGCCATCGAGCTCATCGACCGGGCGTCCGAACAAAATTTTGACGTGCTGGCGATCACCAATCACCAGGCCATTACCTTCACCAAAAAGCTGGAAAGCTATGCCGCCGGGAAAGGGATCCTGCTCATCCCCGGAACAGAAATCATGGTGGGCAGGGCCCATGCCCTCGTCATCAATCCCCGATTCAAAATCACGAAAGACAAATACCGCCTCGATGAAATGCCCGGGCTGAAGGATGACAAAAGCCTGTGGATCGCGCCGCATCCTTTTTTTTTCTTGTCCAAATCCCTGCGATCAAGAATCTATTCTTGGCTTCCCTGCTTCGACGCCCTCGAGTTCTCGAGCTACTATTCAGACCTGATCAACCCCAATAAAAAGGCACTCCGAATTGCTTCTCTGAGCCGCAAGCCGGTGATCGGCAACTCCGATGCCCACGCTCTTTGGCAGTTCGGCATGACCTATTCCCTGATCGATTCCGAGAAGGACACGGCCTCCGTCATCGAGGCCATTAAAACGGGCAAGGTCGAAATCCAGAGCTCGCCGTATTCCTTATCCCAAATCGGCTGGCTCTTTATGAAATCCATCACATTTGATAGAATCTGGCATACCTTGAAACTTTGATTCTGGCGGAGGAGGCTTCCATGAAAAAGCGAACAGCATTTTCACCGGTTTTCACCATGCTTTGTGTCCTCGTCGCGAGCCAAGGGTTCACCCCGCAGTCCCAGCAGCCGGCGCCCATCACAGTCCAGCAGATCAAGGACGGGATCTATATGGTCAAGGGTGGTAGCGGCGCCAACACGGGTTTCTTTATCGGCAAAAACGGCGTCCTGGCCATCGACGCCAAGATGTCCGCCGATTCATCGAAGCAAGAGGTCGAGGAGATAAAAAAATTGACGCCCAACCCGATCAGGCAAATGGTCATTACCCACAGCGACGGCGACCACGTCAACGGGTTGAACGGTTTTCCTGTAGGCATGAAGATCATAGCCCACGCTCAGACGAAAAAAGACATGGAAGAGGCGTTCAAAGACACTCCCCTCCAGGCTCTTCAAGCCTATCTGCCAAATCAGACATTCACCGATCCCGTGTTCGCTCTGTCCTTGGACGGTGAATCCATCCGGCTTCTCTATTTCGGACCGGCGCATACCAGCGGAGATCTCGTGGTCTATTTTCCTGCCCAAAAAGTCGCGTTTGTCGGCGATCTCGTTTTCATCGGCCGCGACCCTCTCATCCACCGTCAGAAGGGCGGGACATCATTCGGGCTGGTCAAGAATTTGAAAGGAATCCTGGCGCTCGATGCCGATACTTTTATTTCCGGCCATAATGACATCCTGGGCAGGAAAGACGTCGAAGGCCTGCTCACTTCAATCGAGGATAAACAACAAAAGATCCAGGCGCTGGTCAAGGAAGGCCAATCCCTCGATGAGATCAAGAAAAAGCTTAGCGTCGAGGAACGCCCATCTCCGACCGGCCGGCGCTGGCTGAGCCTGGTCGAGGTGATCTATCTCGATATCACTGAAAAAAAATAAATGACCCCGGATCAAAGCGCTTTCTTGGGCTCCGCCGGGGCCGCCGGCCTCTTTGAATTTCAGGACGACGTCCTTTTCCTGGGCATTGCGAAGAATCCGGAACTTGACTTCGTCTTCCCATTTGAATTTGGCCAGATAAATCCTCAGCTCGTTGATTTCCGCGGCCGGCTTGCCCTCGACCGCCAGGACGATATCGCCTTTTTCAAAATCGGCGCCCTTGGCGACGCCGTCCATGGGCTTGCCGTCGATGACGACATTCTCCAGACCTTTGAATTTCTTGAAGCTGAGGCCGACCGAGGGAAACGCAGGCCTTGCTTCTTCTGGGATTCCCCAGATGTAGTCGCCGAGGCTCCTTGAGACCCGAACGTTTTTCTGGCCTTTGGGAACGAACACGGGAATGACGGTTTTGCCCGCCAGACGGCTCTTTTCGTAGGCCCGCAGATTGATGCCTAAATGATAGATCAGATGGCCTGACCCGGCCAGGACGATCATCTTTTTTTGCTCTTTTTTCAAACCTTCGAGCGCGTGATAGCCCATGACAAAATCCCACGCCGTTTGAGACCGGTACAGGCCCTCGAACATCATGTCCAAGCCCGCGCCTTTCATCTGATGGGGGATCTCCGCGCTCTCAAAAATCGTCCGGATCAACTGCCTGTGTTCCGGATGCGTCAGGTCGGGCTTGGGGACGATCGCCTTTTCTTCGTCGCTGAGGGCGTCCCAGCCGCTCATCCGAATCTTGGTGATAATTTCCCTGGGGGCATTGAGGCCGTAAATGGGAATCGTCTTGGCCTTGGCAAAAGCGAAGATCTTTTCGTAGAAACCGAAATTGAAATTCCAATGGATATACCATAGGCCTTCGCGGAGGAATTCGTCTTGGGAAAGGATGCCCAGGCTCCATTTATTCAAAACATCCTGAGATGTCACCGGGAACATTTCCAGGCCGATGGCCATGTTGCGTTCCTGTTCGTACAGCGCCTGAATGATCTTCAATTGGAAATCATGCACGGGTAGAGAATTATGGGTTTCTCCGATATACACGAGTGGGATTCCCCTCATCTCCTGGACCAGTTTGGCAAAGGGAACGGCTTTTCCGGTCTCCATCGAAACAAGCTCGTCGCAAGCGACATCCAGAACTTTATCCTTGAACCGGGGATCACCGAGCTTGAGCCTAAGAGATGGATCGGCTGTTTCCTGACCGGCTGCCTGGGTTGCGCCACACAGGAAGAAGACCGTCGAGATCAAAAAAAGAATTACTTTCCTTTTGACCATGCTCATGGACCTCCATTCAATCATCTTAGAAATTCCCGGGTATGATATCTCTAGAGTCTTCAACAAGTCAATTTCTGCTGGCGGGGACAAGGAGATATTCCTCAGCTTCTGATTTTGTGTATAATCAGACTCCGGAGCGGAATTTCGGACCCATGGAACACACCGTTAAAGAACAAAAAAAAGCGTTGCGGACGTTTGCTCTTGCCTCGTTTTTGAACGACATGGGTTCGGATATCATCTATCCCATCTGGCCCCTCTTTGTCACAACGATTCTCAAGGCCAACATGGCCGCCCTCGGTTTTCTCGACGGGCTGGGCGAAGCGCTCGTCTCTCTTTCCCAGGCCGCCTCCGGCTATCTTTCGGACCGGATTAAAAAAAGAAAAATTTTCATCTGGCTTGGGTATCTCTGCGGCTCCGGCTCAAGGCTGGGATATGCCATCTCTTCTGTCTGGCAGCATCTCATCCCCTTCCGGATCTTGGACCGGGTGGGCAAGATCCGCAGCGCCCCGCGCGACGCCCTCGTCGCCGATATCTCCACGAACGACACCCGGGGAAGGAATTTCGGCCTTTTGCGGACGATGGACAATGCCGGCGCCGTCGTGGGCATCCTGATCTGTATCGCCTTAGTCAACCTATTGGGAATCAAGCTACTTTTTGCTTTGGCCGCCATCCCCTCCCTGATCGGCGCTTTGCTCATTGTCCTGAATATCAAGGAAGAGAAGACCCGCGGCGTCATGATCTACAAAGGCATTTCGTTTAAAGACATCAATAAAAATCTGCGGCTCTATATGGTTTTAAATGCTCTCTACGCTCTGGGCGCCTTCAGCTATTCTTTCCTGCTGGTCTATGCCAAAAATTTCGGGTTCAAGGTCGGCTTTGTCCCGGTCCTTTATCTGATCTATACGGCCACGGCATCCCTATTTTCCCTCCCTTTTGGCAAGCTTTCGGACAAGATCGGCCGGAAGCCCGTTTTGATGTTGGCCTATCTATTTTGGGCAGGCGTCTGCCTGGGCATCATCGTCAGCCACAGCCGCCTCCTCATCGTCGGCCTTTTCGTTCTCTACGGGATCCACAAGGCCGCCCTCGACCCCGTCCAGAGAACCTTGGTCTGCGAGCTCTCCCCCCTGCCCTTCCGGGCGAGCTGCCTGGGCGGATTTCAAATGGTCATCGGGCTCTTCGCCCTACCCGCTTCGTTGGTCGCCGGATTTCTTTGGGACAGGATGGGCATGTTCGCTCCGTTCTTTTTCTCATTAGCCTTGACGGCCTTGGCCCTCGGCCTGCTTGTCTTCGTCAAGGAAGGTCGATCCTCCTCTTAAGAACCAATTTTTTGATTCTTGACATTTCCCGGGTGCCTTCCTATAGTCTTTACCAGGCAGAAAAGGAGAATCGCCTATGGACAAGACAGAAACGTTGAAAGACGGGACTAAGATCGTCATCCGGGAATTGACACCCAAGGACCTCGATGCCCTGATGAAATTTTATCTCGGGCTCCCGGCTGAGGACCGAAAATATCTGCGTATCGATGTCACGGATAGGCTTGTCGTCGAAAAGAGAATCAACCGCATGGCAGAGGAGGGAGCGTTCCGTTTGGTCGCACTTCACGGCAGCGACATCACCGCCGATGGCGCCCTAGAGTTGTCCGGCGAGGTCTGGCGCCTTCACCAAGGAGAGCTCCGGGTCATCGTTGCCCGGCCTTTTCAGCATAGGGGGCTTGGCATGATCATGATGAGAGAGCTTTATCACCTGGCGGTCGAGAAAGGTGTGGAGACTGTCGTGGTCAAGATGCTGCGGCCTCAAAAGGCGGCCATCGACATCTGTCACAAGCTCGGGTTTCACGAAGAGGTGATCATCCCCGACTACGTCAGCGACCTGGATGGCCAAACGCAGGACTTGATCATCATGAAAAGCAATATCCAGGACCTGTTGAAGGAAATGGAGCATTTTTTTACAGATACCGACTGGCAACGCTGCCAATAGGACAGGTCCAGGACCTTATTCTTCTTCCGGCTTGACCCGGCCTTCCTTGATCGCCTCGTTGATGATCTTTGACTGGAGGTGGGAGGGGACTTCCTCGTAATGGGAAAATTCCATCAAGAATGAGCCGCGTCCGCCCGTGATCGAAGTCAGGGTAGGCTCAAAATCGAGCATCTCGGACATCGGCACCACCGCTTTTAGGATGCGCATATTCCCCTTCTGCTCCATGCCTTGGACCTTTCCCCGCCGCCCGTTCAAGTTACCCATGATATCGCCCATATAGGCATCCGGCGTGTAGACCTCCACATTCATGATCGGCTCCAGGATGGTCGGTTTGGCTTCTTTCATGGCCAGCTTGAAGGCCTTGGACGCCGCGATTTTGAAGGCGATATCCGAAGAATCGACTTCGTGGAAGGAGCCGTCGTAGAGAATGATCTTGAAATCGACAACGGGAAACCCGGCCAGCACTCCTTTTTTCTTAGCCTCCACCAGACCTTTTTCGATGGAGGGGATATAGTTCTTAGGAATGGACCCGCCAAAGATCTTGTCCTCGAACTCGAAATCCTTGCCTCTCGCCAGGGGCTCCATCTTGATCCATACGTCCCCGTATTGGCCGCGGCCGCCGGTCTGTTTTTTATGCTTGCCTTGGACATCGGCCCGGCCTTTGATCGTCTCCTTGTAGGAGATCTTGGGCGGCTTGAGGTCGACGTCGACATTGAAACGCTTCTTCAGCTTGTCGGTGATGATCTTCACGTGGAGCTCGCCGTTGCCCGAAATCAGCAGCTGGTTTGTGTCCGGGTCGCGTTCAAAACGGACGGTCGGGTCTTCTTCCGTAATCCGGTGGGACGCCTGCGAGATCCGGTCTTCATCGGCCCTTGTCTTGGGCTCGATGGCGAAGGAGATGGACGGTTCGGGGAATGTAATCGGCGGGATCTCGATCCCGCTGCCCTTGGCGCACAGCGTATCGCCGGTCAAGGTCGCCTTGAGCTTAGCCGTCGCCACAAGGTCGCCTGCCTTGGCCTGGCCGGCGGGCGACTGTTCCTTGCCCTGGAGGAAGAACAGCCCGCTCAGCTTTTCATCGATGTTTTTGGCGGAATTGGTCACCGTCGAATCGGGATTGGCCTTTCCCGAAAAAACCCGCATCAGGGAAATCCGCCCCGTATACGGATCGGAGATTGTTTTGAAGACGAGCGCGGCAAATGGCGCGTCGGCGGTCGCTTTGAGGCTATCCTCTTTGCCGTTGACCTTGACCTTGATTTCCTTCAGGTCCAGGGCGGACGGCATGTAGTCCAGAATTCCGTCAAGGATGGTCGGAGCGCCGATGTTCAGCAGGGCCGACGCCACGAACACAGGGTATAGCTGGTGGTTGAGGATGCTCTTTTTAAATCCGGCGGCCATTTCTTCGGCCGACAGCCCGCCCTTCTCCAGATATTTTTCCATCAGCTTCTCATCATTTTCGGCCACCATCTCGACGAGCTCTTTGTACCGTTTGTCCGCCTCGGCCTTGAGCTCGGCCGGGACCGCCTCTTCCTTGAATTTTCCGCTCTCATCCTTTTCAAAAACATAAGCTTTTTGACGGACCAGGTCGACAACGCCGCGGAAATTCTTCTCCTCCCCGATGGGGAGCTGAATGGGAACAGCCTGCCGGCCGAAAAATTGATGGATGGCTTCGAGGGTCCGGGCAAAATTCGCGTTTTCCCGGTCCAGTTTATTGATGATGATCAGCCGGGGCAATCCGAATTCCTCGAGCATCTCCCAGACTTTCTCTGTTCCAACCTCGACGCCGGCGACAGCGCAGACAAGCACGCCCGCGGCATCGACGGCCCGCAAGCTGGCTTTCGTGTCCCAGAGAAAATTGCTGTACCCCGGTGTATCGACAAAATTGACCTTGTGGTCTTTCCATTCGACAAAACAGATCGCGGAGTTGATCGAAATCCTGCGGTCGATTTCTTCCGGTTCGTAGTCGGTGACTGTGTTCCCTTTGTCCACTTTGGTCAGGCGGCTGGTGGCGCCGGCATCGAACAGAAACGCCGACGTCAGAGAGGTTTTTCCGGATGAGCCGTGCCCGATGAGCGCGATGTTGCGGATTCTATCGGCGGTGTAATCTTTCATCGTTGAGCCTCCAACAAATTTTTTCCGTCTCTATGTGTAGAAGGATGACTTTATCTGAAAAAGGAAGGGATATGATACACAAATACATGCCTTTTCTCAAGAGGAGGCTCGGGGGGATCGGGCTTGGATGCGGGGTTTGCTCCCCTCCCTTAGAGGTTTCCCTTGCCAGCCAGCCTTTGCTATGGGTCTACGGAACAGATTTCAGGAGGGAACTCAAATCCTCGGGCAACGGGGAACAAAATTCTACCCAAACCCCGGTCTCTGGATGGCGGAAGCCGAGGCGGTGGGCGTGAAGGAAAAGACGGGGATATCTCGCCTTGGACTTGCGGTTTCCGTAACGCCCGTCCCCGACGAGAGGATGACCCGCCGCCGAGAGATGGACCCGTATTTGATGCGTCCGGCCCGTCAGGGGGTGAATCTCGAGAAGGCTTGAATCCTTGAGCTCCCTGAGGACTTTGTACCGGGTTTCGGCCACTCTCGGCGATCTTGTTTTGATGGACATGCGCTGGCCGTGCTTGACATGGCGGCCGATCGGCCAGTCCATAGTTCCATCGGGCCCGGGCATTTTTCCCCAGGCCAACCCCAGATACACCTTTTTGACTTCTCTGTTCTTGAACTGGTTTTTAAGTTCAAAATACGCTTGTTGGCTCCTGGCTGCGACCATCACCCCGGACGTCTCCTTGTCGAGCCTGTGGACAATGCCGGGCCGTTCGGCCGCCCCGATATTGCGGATTTCAGGAAAATGAAACAAAAGCGCATTGGCCAGGGTTCCGCGCCTGGCGCCCGCACCCGGATGGACGATCATCCCCGCAGCTTTATCGATGACGATGATATGCGGATCGGCATAAAGAATATTCAAGGGGATATTCTCGGCCTGGATCTCCTCGGGTGGCGGGACGTTGACATCCGCCTCCACCCGGTCTCCCACCCGCAGCTTATAGCTCGGTTTTTTGAAAGTGCCGTTCACCCAAACCCGTTCTTTATCGATGAAATGCTGGAATTGGGAGCGCGTGAAGGCTTGGATCTGGCGGGATAAAAAAACATCCAGCCGCTCGCCTGCACCGAATTTCGAAGCGATGAGGAAACCTGTTTTAGGCACGTTGGCGCTTTTTAAAAATCCTGATGAGCAGCAGGCCAGCCGCCAGGCCCAGGATGCAGAAAAGCTGCGGATAGGACAGGCTCAGGAGCGGCGAGGGGCCTTTGAAGAGAAACGCTTTATCCGGATGATCGCCCCGGAAAAATTCGGTGAAGAAGCGAATGATGGAATAATTGACGACATAAAGCGAAAAGACCTGGCCGTCGAATGTTTTCTTCCTGAGCACCAGGAACAAAATGAAAAAATTCAAAAAATTCAGGGCAGATTCGTAGAGCTGGACCGGGTGAAGGGGACTGTTGAGAGGGATGCCGGTCAGGCGGTTGGCGTATTCGCTATGAAATGTCGCCCGCCAGGGCAATGAGCATTCCCGGCCGTAACAGCAGCCGGCCAGGAAACAGCCGATCCGACCGAAGCCGTGGCCGAGGGCCAGGGCCGCGCCTGCAATGTCCGCAACCTTCCAGGTCGGGATGCGTTGTTTGTGCAAATACCAGAGGGCGAAGATGAAACCGAAAACCAGGCCGCCCTGAAAAACACCGCCGGTCCGGGCGATCCATAACAGCTCTCGGGGATTCTTGGCATAATAAGAGAAATTGCCCGCCAATAGCGTCAGCTTCGCCCCAATCAGGGAAATAATCAGGATGTAAAAAGTGGCATCCAGGAGCTTGACGGCATTCAAGCCCTGGTTTTTTCCCTGGACGTAGATAAACCAAACGCCCAATCCGACTCCGAGCGCCATCATAAATCCGTAGGAATGGATTGTCAGTGGCCCGATTTTAATCAGGATGGGAAACATGCGCAGGTCTCCTTACAAAAAAGACGATCACCAGCAGGACGGCCCCGATGCTGATGCAGGAATCCGCCACATTGAACGTGGGCCAATGATAATGCTTAGCATAAAACTCGAGGAAATCGATCACATAGCCCCTGAAAACCCGGTCGGTGAGGTTTCCCAGCGCGCCGGCCAGGATCAGGGACAAAGAAATCTTCATCCATTTTTCGGAAGCTGGGGTCTTGAAAAAATAAACGACGACCATGCCCAGAGCGATCAAAGAGGCCGTAGTCAAGAGAATGGTGATGAGTGGGCCATCCGTCTGGTTGAACATGCCGAAAATGGCGCCCTTGTTGTGGATATGGGAAAGGCTAAAAAAGCCAGGGATGACCGGGATTGAGCTATAAAACCGGATGGTACGGACAATGATCATTTTCGCGCCCTGGTCCAAGGCCACCAGCAGAAGGATCAATAGATAATAGGGAATGTTCCGTTTCATAAACGCCTTTCTTTGACGACGTCTTCGCAGCGCTTGCAGAAATCCGGATGAGATAGGCTGGTCCCAACATAGGTCGAATAGTTCCAGCACCTCTGGCATTTTTTCCCGGGCGCCTTGGCCACAACGACGTCCAGCCCTTCCCCCGCGCCGTGCTCGAGGACGACATCGGAAACGATCAAGAGTGCGCACAACTCATTTCGATATTTTTGGACAAGTTCGAACTGCGCGGCGGGGACCTTGAGGATCAGCCGGGCTTCAAGGGAATTTCCGATGAACTTCTGCTCGCGGGCTTTTTCCAATTCCTTGAGGATTTTTTCCCTCAAGCGGATCAGTTCGTCCCATTCCTTGGCCGCGTCGGCCTCCAGCCACGTCTCTCGGAATTCCGGGAACACCTCGAGATGAACGGATTCCGCCTTCCCCGTGCAGGCGGGCATGGCTTCCCAAGCCTCTTCTGTCGTAAAGGGCAGTATGGGCGCCATCAGCACCAACGTGTTCTTGAGGACGTGAAAAAGCGCAGTCTGCGCCGACCGGCGAAGCCGCGAGTCCGGCGCCGAGCAATACAACCTGTCCTTGAGAATGTCGAGGTAGAACGCGCTCAACTCCACGGCGAAAAAATTATAGATCGCGTGAAAAACGATATGGTATTCGTAGTCCTGGTATCCCTTGAGGATCTTCCTGCCGACCTCGGCGCACTTTTCCAAAGCCCAGCGGTCGAGAGATTCCATGTCGTCCCGCCTCACCGTGTCCGTATTCGGCGAGAAATCGTAAAGGTTGCCCAGGACGAACCGCCATGTGTTCCGGATTTTGCGATACGCTTCGATAAGCCGCTGCTGAATTTCCTTCCCGAAGGGCGCATCCTCTTTGTAGTTGAGCATGGCCACCCACAGCCGGATGACCTCGGCCCCGCTCTGGGCGATGATTTCCTTGGGTTCGATGAAATTGCCCGCAGACTTGGACATGGCCTTGCCCTGCTCGTCCAAGACAAAGCCGTGGGTGATACAGGCCTTATACGGCGAATGGCCTCGAGCGGCGAGCCCGACGAGCAGCGAGCTGTTGAACCAGCCCCGATGCTGGTCATGCCCTTCGATATAGACATCGGAAGGCCAGGGCAGGTCGTGCCGTTTGCCAAGTACGCTATGGCTAGCTCCCGATTCAAACCAGACGTCGAGGATATTATGCTCCTTGTCGAACTGCTTGGAGCCGCATTTCGGGCAGGCCGCACCGGGGGGCAGCAGTTCTTCGGCGCTTTTCATAAACCAGGCGTTGGACCCGTTTTTTTCGAACACATCGGCGACGTGGCGCGCCGTGTGTTCATCAGCCAGAATGAGGCCGCATGTCCGGCAGTAAAAGGCCGGGATGGGGACACCCCAGCTTCGCTGCCGGGAGATGCACCAGTCCGGCCGATTGGCCATCATGTTGCTGATCCTCTCCTCTCCCCAAGGCGGGATCCAACGAACTTTCTTTATTTCTTCGAGCGCCTTTTTACGAAGATCGCATGTGTCCATCGAGATAAACCACTGCGAAGTGGCTCTGAAAATCACCGGGTTTTTGCAACGCCAGCAATGGGGATACGAATGCACAATCTCCCCTTCTTTGAGAAGGGTCCCGTCCTTCCTCATATCCTCATTGATGATTGTGTTGGCCTTGAAGACATTCAGGCCGGCGTATCGTTCGACCTCGGGCATGAATTTCCCTTCGTCATCGACGGGCGTATAGATATCAATCCCGTAGGCGATGCCCGTCAGATAGTCTTCCATGCCATGGCCGGGGGCCGTGTGGACGCAGCCGGTTCCCTCATCGAGGCTGACATAATCGGCCATAACGAAGAGCGAGTCGCGGTCGATAAAAGGGTGCCTGGCCTTGAGACGCTCGAGCTCACGGCCTGTGAAAGTCGCCAGGATTTTGGGGCCCTTGACGTTTAATATGTCCGCGATCACCGGAACCAGGCGCCTGGCGACAAGATAGGCCTCTGCGCCGGCTTCGAAGACGGCGTATTCATAATCAGGATGGAATGCGATTGCCAGGTTGGCGGGCAAGGTCCAGGGGGTCGTCGTCCAGATGATGACGGAGACCTTTTTATTCTTTAGGGCCGGAGCCATTCCAGATAAATCGGATTTCATCGGGAATTTCACGTAGATCGAAGGCGAAGTCCGATCTTTGTAAATGATCTCCGCCTCTGCCAAAGCCGTCTTATGCACCGGACACCAATGGACGGGTCGCTTACCCTTGAACACGCTCCCCGAAGCAAAGAAGGCCGCCAGATATCGGAGCACGTCCGCCTCGTAGGCCGGGTTCATCGTCAAGTAGGGATTGTCCCATTCGCCGAAAATGCCCAGCCGTTTGAATTCATCTCTCTGGACATCGATGTATTTGAGGGCGTAGTTCTTGCATTCCTCCCTGATTTCGATGATCGACATGCTTTTTTTTCTCTCGCCCAGGAGCTTGTCGACATGGATCTCGATGGGAAGCCCGTGGCAGTCCCAGCCGGGCAGATAAGGCGTTCGATACCCCTGCATGGTCCGGGATTTGACGATGAAATCCTTCAGGATTTTGTTCATAGCCGTGCCCAGGTGGATGCTGCCGTTGGCATACGGAGGGCCGTCATGGAGAACAAAAGTCGGGCAGCCTTTCCGCGCAGCCTGGATTTTCTGATAAAGACCGGCCGTTTCCCACTTTTTTAATATTTCCGGCTCCTTCAGGGCGAGCTTCGCTTTCATGGAAAACGAAGTTTGGGGCAGGTTGAGCGTGCTTTTCACATCGACTTGGTCGGCCATTGTCTTTTCTCCGCAGAGTCCATTGGAATGGCACATTATAAAACAAGTTGTTTCATTTCGCCACCTTAAAAAGTCAATTTGGAGGGGAAGACCCCTTCCAACGGGCGCCGGGAAGACCCGGCCGCCCTGCCTCCCCTTCTCGGGCGGGGCATGAAACCCCGCCCTGCGACCAAGGGGGCGACTCCCCCTTGGAACCCTCTCGAGCGGTTCCCCGTGGCAAGCCACGGAGCATATGAACCGCTCGTCAATGGCCTTGACATTTTGAGCAGGCATTCTAAACTATAGGAGAGAGGTTTATTCCTTGAAAAAAGCCCTGTCGTTTTCCGTCCTGTTCTTTTTCACAATCCGCATCGCCTTTTCGGGCGTCTCGCTGAAACTGACGGGCGGTACGACCTTCCTGCTTAGGAATGACTATAACACCGGCGGCCAGGGCATTTTTGATTATTATCAATTCGCTTATGGCAATATGACGGGACAGTTCAGCCCTCTCCGGCTGGGCACGAACTTTGGCGCCGAGGTCGCCATCCCGATCGGAAAAAGCATGGCCGTCGGGCTCGGCCTGGGCTATGTCCATTTTTCGAGGGATAGCCAATTCGGCTATCAATGGACTTTTTTTTCCTCGGAAGAAACCCTGAAGCCCAACATCCGGCTGATTCCTCTGACACTAAACGTCCATTATTACGCATCCATAAGGCCTCATCTTAAAGCGGATTATTTTGCCGGCGCAGGTTACTACCTCCTAAAATTCGATCATGACTGGTCGGTCCAGACAAGTTTTTTCTCTTATGAAAGCAACCAAACGTTCGAATCGAACACGGGCAACTTGGGATTTCAAGGAGGAATTGGGCTTGAATATGAGTTGTCGACTCAGATCGCGCTGGTTTTCCAAGTGACCGGACAGTCTATCAAATTCACAGAAATCAAGGGCGCTTGGAACGAGAAGGGCAGCTGGTTCATCGGGAACTGGGAGGATACCTCCGACACCGCCTATTTCTGGTATTATGAGCGCAGGGACAGCGGGAATGCCTTCGCCCAGATCGCCTTCTCTACAGAAAAGCCGTCCGAAACCGAATATGCCGTCATCAGGAAAGGGATCTTGAATTTGAGCGGCATATCCGCAGCGATCGGCCTGAAATTTTTCTTCTAATACCCGTCTCCCCTTCTGATCGGGCGCGGGAATTTCCTCAATCTTTCCTGAAATGCGCGCCCAGGCTGATGGGATTGGCCAACGCGGCATGCGTGATCATAAGCGCCACCAGGATTCCCTGCCGCAATCCGATCATTTTCGCATCCATGGCCGCTTCCCTGTAGAACTTTTCGATCCTGTGGAGCAGATATTCTAAATCCGCCTTGGCCCGTTCGAGCCTTTTCCGCGTCCGGATGATTCCGGCGTAGTTCCAGAGCGTCGACCGGATAGTCGACCAGTCTTGGTTGATCAGGGCCGGGTCGATGGCTTCCTCATTTTCAGGATAATACCACTTGTGGATATCCGATTCCTTAAAGGGGACGTCCGGCCTGAAATGGTGGGCGATGTGCCTGGCCGCCCGCGTCCCCCAGACCAAGCCTTCGAGAAGGGATGTTGAGGCCAGGCGGTTGGCGCCGTGAAGGCCCGTGCAGGAGACTTCGCCGACCGCATAAAGCCCCTTCAGGGATGTTTTTCCCCAGCCGTCGACAAGCACGCCGCCACAACAGTAATGAGCCGCGGGGACAACCGGGATCGGCTCTCGGGTAATATCGATCCCATACCGCAGACAGGTCTTATAGATATTTGGAAATCTTTTCTGGATGTCCACTTTTGCATAAGAAGCCAAATCCAGCAGGACGTAGTTCGAATTGCTGTTGGTCATTTCCTCGTAGATAGCCCGGGTCACTTCATCTCGGGGCGCCAGGTCTTTCTTGTCGCTATACTTCTCCATGAACGTCCGGCCTTCCTTTGTCTTCAACCGGGCCCCCTCCCCTCGCACGGTTTCGGAAATCAGGAAGCTGTCGGCGTCCCGGTGGAAGAGCGACGTGGGGTGGAACTGGATGTACTCCATGTTGACGATCCTGGTGTTCGCTCGATGAGCCATGGCATAGCCGGCGCCGATCGCGTCCCGGGGGTTCGAAGTATAGAGAAAAACGGCGCCGCAGCCGCCGGCGGCCAGCACTGTCTCGTTGGCGAAAAACGTCTTCACTTGTCTGGTTTTATTGTCCAGGACATAGGCGCCGATGCACTGGGGCTCTTTGTAATAGACGATTGGATTTTTGGAGTGGTGGGGAACGGTCAACAAGTCCACGGCCGTGTGGTCGGGAATCAAAGTCACATTGGGATATTTTTTGAGGGCAGCGATGAATTTTTCTTCGATGGTCTTTCCGGTTGTGTCTTTGACGTGGAGAATCCGACGGCGGGAATGACCGGCTTCTTGGGCATAATCCAAAGAATCCGGGGCGCTGCGAGTGAACGGGATTTTCAATTCCTCGATCAGGATCTTATCGACCAGCGGCTTGCTCTCCTGGGCCAAGATCTCGACCGCCACCGGGTTGCTGATGCCATCGCCGGTTTTGATGATATCTTCTTTCAAAAGCTCGGGATAGTCGTCTGTGCCCAAGGAGACAATGCCTCCCTGGGCGTAATACGTATTGGAGTCCTCGGGCGTGGGACTCTTGGTGATCACGACGACCCTGAGCCCGCTTTTAGCGGCTTCCAAAGCGGCGCTGGCTCCGGCGATGCCGCAGCCGATGATGAGGACATCCGTCTTCAATTTATTGTCTTTCACGCTTGACCTCGATCCAAATCGACGAATTCCAGGCTGATATCCACGGAGGCATACGAATGGGTGAGCTTGCCGACGGAGATGCAATCCACACCGAGCAATGCTGTGCGGCGAATATTGGCCAGGCCGACATTGCCGGACGCCTCGATCGGAATCCTGCCATTCACCCAGCCCACGATTTCCCGCATCTTTTTGGGCGGCATATTGTCGAGCATAATCATATCGGCGCCCGCCCGGAGGGCGGCTTGGGCCTGCCGGAAGTCCGTGACCTCCACCTCGATTTTGATTCCTCGTTTCACCTTTTGCCTGGCTTTTCGAACGGCTTCCGGGATGTCCCCCACGAGGCGGAGATGATTGTCTTTGATCAGGACCATCGCGGAAAGGTTCAGGCGGTGATTTTCGCCTCCGCCCATCTTGACCGCATATTTTTCTAACGCCCTGAGACCGGGCGTGGTCTTTCGCGTATCCAGAACCTTGACCTTGGTCCCGGCCACCGCGTCCACGAACATCCGCGTCGTGGTCGCAATGCCCGACATTCTCTGTAAAAAATTGAGGGCCGTCCTCTCCCCTTTCAAGAGAGAAATGGAACTTCCCTCGACTTCGGCCAGGACATCGCCCCGCTTGAACGATTGGCCGTCCCTGAAGAATTTTTTAAAAGCCACCCGGCCGTCGATCTTATGGAATACCCGGCCGGCGACATCGATCCCGGCCAGGACGCCTTTCTGCTTGGCCAAAAATAAGGCTTTGGCGACGGAGCGGCGCGGGACGATGGTTTCCGAAGTGATATCCCCCTGGGGCAGATCCTCCTTTAAGGCCGCCCGGATGATGGCGTCGATCTCTTTTATTTTCATTGGGAAAGATTATAACAAATCCAGCCTCCTTTTGTCCCCGACGAAAAAATATCTTGTTAATCAAATCGACCCTGGATATATTAGCCCCATAAGCCGGAAGGAGGTGCGCATGAGTAGGCGTCATCTGAGGGTTTCCCGTGGCTGGTAAGATAGCGGCACTAGCCTCCCGTTTGGACAAACTCTACGAATTTGACCGCGAGCCGGTCTCGCCCGATAAGCTCCAGTCAGGCGGAAAATTTGCAGGGCTGTTTGCCGGCGAGCACGTGGCGGCCACAGAATTCGTGATCGGCGCTTTTTTCGTTCTCCACGGCGTAACGGCGAAAGATCTTATCACCGGCCTCCTCCTTGGAAACCTGCTGGCCGTGCTCTCTTGGACATTCGTCTGCGCGCCGATTGCGGTTCGGACGCGACTCACTCTTTACTGGTATCTTCGAAAGATCGCGGGTCCCGGCCTAACGGTTATCTATAATATCGCCAACGCCGTTTTGTACTGCATACTCGCCGGGGCCATGATTGCCGTTTCGGCGACAGCCGTCGGCCTGGCTTTTCATATCAAAAGCCCATCCCTCTCCGCTGTTTTTCCGAACAGCCTCGGCTGGGTCCTGATCACTTTTTGTATCGGCGCGGCTTTTACGGCACTGGCGATTTTGGGCTTTGAGAAATTGAGCAAATTCGCCGAAGTCTGCTCTCCCTGGATTTTTATTGTTTTCATCGCCGGCGCTCTGGCCGTGCTTCCCAGTTTGGGCGTCCGGTCGGATTTTGCCAACGTTTGGGAGGTCGCCAAAACCAAGGTCTGGAACGGAATCGCCGCCCCCGGCCAAGATCAATTCGGCTTCTGGCATATCCTGTTCTTCGCCTGGTTCTGCAACCTGGCCATGCATATTGGTCTCTCCGATCTTGCGATTTTTCGCTACGCGAAGAAATGGACGTATGGTCTGTATACGGCCTTCGGAATGTATCCAGGCCATATGCTCGCCTGGATTTGCTCGGGAATCATGGTCGTCGCCGTCGGTCGCCAGATGAATCCGGGCTTGATGGCCTTCGAAGCGGCCGGATTCGCCGGGGTTGCCGGCCTGCTTTTGGCCGGCTGGACAACCGCCAACCCAACGCTTTACAGGGCTGGGCTGGCCCTCCAGGCTATTACACCGAACTGGCCGCGCTGGAAAATTACGCTGGCTGCCGGAACGTTGACGACCGTCATCTCCTGTTTCCCGGTCGTTTTCATGAAACTGCTGGACTATGTCGCGATCTACGGATTGGTATTAATGCCCATCGGCGCCGTCGTTTTCGCCGAGCACTGGGTCCTGCCCCTGTTTAGCATGGAGCAGTATCGGGCAGAAAAATATGGGTGGATGGTAAACTGGCGGGCTTTGGCCGTTTGGATAGGAACGCTTGTGATCTGTTTCTTCCTGCCGATCCATCTCTATTTTCGCTGGCTGCCCGGCTACTTTATTGCTCTTGTCTCTTACGTCCTGCTTCAGGCCATAAAAAAGAATCATCGATAAGGGAGACGTCCCATGCAACGCATCATCTATGGAACCTTGTCCTTGGTCAGCCTTGCCCTTTGCCTCATATTCCCGATCGTCCATTTCATGGGAAAGATCAAAGCCGACAGGTTCAAATCCGGCTTTCTCTTTGCCTCCCTGGCTTGGTTTATCTTCGCCACTCTCTGGGCGACCCGCCCCAAAAAATCTTCAAAGACTTAGGGCATTATGAGCGCCGGAGGGACGAGCGCGCGACTGGCGAGATTATCGAAAATTTTTCTTGCACGTTTTTACCGACATCCGCCCGCTTTGTGAAAGTCAAAACCCAGAGCCTGCTTCAATGCCCGGCCTGGCATAAAAGGGCCCGGGGAAAGGCCTGGATCTTCGTCGATGAAATCGTCATTCGATAAGCCCTGAATTGAACTTCTGCTGTTCCTATGATATAAGCAAAAATATATTTTCTTGGAAGGAGGGAGTCATGAAGGATCGTTTCAGGAAAGTCCCCGCTTTGGTTTGCGCCCTGGCCCTGTTTCTTGTTTTTTCGCCGCTGGCCGGCGCGGCCCAAAAAGTCCCCATCGGCTTCGATGATTATCACGGCTACACGGGTGCCGTAAAATACATCAAAGATATCGCCGCGGCCTATCCCAATATCACGGAACTCCAGGAAATTGGAAAAAGCGGCCTGGGCCGGCCGATCTACGTGCTCATCATTACGAATACGAAGACGGGGACGACCATCGACCGCTTTGTCGAGATCCGGCATCCGCGCAACGCCGAAGTCAAAGAGGCGTTCCACCTCAAGCCCTATGACGGCAAGCCCGGCCAATGGATTGACGGCGGCCTGCACGGCAACGAATACACGGGCGTCGAGGTCTGTCTTTATATCATCGATAAATTGGTCAGCGGCTACGGCGAGACCCCCGAGATCACCAATCTCATCGACAACAAAGTCATCTATATCTGCCCTGTGACGAACCCGGATGGCGTCTTCAACAGCGTCGAGCGTGAGATCTCCCAGCGCGGAAACGGCGACCTCGGAGCCGGTAAGGACAGCCCCCGCGACCTTAACGGCGACGGTCACATCACCCAGTTTCGCTATAAAGACCAAAAAGGCGCGTATGTGATTGACGACAAAGACCCGCGCTTGATGATCCGCCTCGGACAGAACGAGCAGACGACCAAGCCCCGTTATTCCATCGTCACCGAAGGCAGGAGCGCCGCCGATGCCATGCGCGCCGGCGGGTCGGAGCCAGGCCCGAGCAGCATCGATGTCAACCGCAATTTCCCCGAGGGCTGGTGGACGGAGGAGGGCATGCCCGGCGGCACGGGGGCTTATCCCACGTCCGCCCCTGAAGCACGGGCTCTCGTCGAATTCGCCGTCAACCACCGCAACATCCTCATGGTCCAGAATTTCCATACATCGGGCGGATTCACCTACCGCCCACCCGGAGTCGGCCCGGATACGACCATGGCTGCCAAAGACGTCGCCTTGTATGACCTCGTCCTCGGCAAAAAATATCTTGAAATCATCGGCGAGAAAGTACCCGAGGCCTGGCAGAAGCCCGAGCAGATGGCGGATTTCAAGGCCAAGCTTCGCGGGGCTTCCCGCAACAAATACGCCCCTGAGCGAGGCTATGAGATGCCCCGCGGCTGGATCATGGGCTATAACGAGGAGCGCGATCAACGCTACGGCTACGGCATGGTCATCGACTGGTGGTACCAGCAATATGGCGCGTACGCCGTAACGACCGAGCTCTGGAACCCCGGCGCCGACATCCCCGGTTTTTTAAAGATCGATCCCCAGGCGCCCGACGCCCGCAATGAGCAGGAGCGCGCCTTGCTCAAATATAACGACGAAAAGTACGGCGGCAAGCTGTTTGTCATCTGGAAACCGTTCAAGCATGCCACGCTCGGCGAAGGCGAGATCGGCGGTTGGATCCCCAAGTACCGAAGCAATGCCCTCCCGGGTGAGCCTCTGAAATATGTCTGCGAAAATCATTGGCAGTTCGAGCTCTTCCGGGCCGGACTCCTGCCCCAGATCGCCATCACGGATGTCAAAGCTAATATCCTCTACACGACGGACAGCGCCAAAGAGGCGATTGCCGTCGTCCAGGGCGACCGGGTGACCATCAAGAAAGGCGCCTCGAAGGGTAAATATAAGATCGTCGAAGTCAAGGCCACGATCGAAAATAAAGGAAATCTGGCGACGCAAGTCGCCCGGGGCGCCCAACTCCGCGGCAACCGCGAGGACGTCGTCTGGCTCATCGGCAACCGGGACAAGACGAAATTCCTTCAGGGAGGGCCTTGGCAAAGGCTGGGCGTCCTCGATGGGCAGATGAGGATCCCCGGTTTGGAAGCGGGTCCCAGAGGAGGACCGCAGCGCGGCGGAACCGGCGGTGGCCCGACTGGGCCGGCCGGTCCGCCAACGATCATACCCCAGTTGCCGCCCGGAATGCCGGGCATGCCCATTGGCCAGCGTGGCATGGGTGCCCGCGGTCAGGAGCGACCTCAACAGACCGGCCCTAAGCGCGAGGTCACATGGCTGGTGGCGGTTGAGGGGGACGCACCTCTAACAGTCGTAGCGACTTCCCAGAAGGGCGGGACCGTGGCCAAGGAAATCGCGGTCCGTTGATGAAGGAGTCAGCCATGAAAACAAAAAACATCTTCAAACAAGCCATGAAATTGACGGCCGTTTTCGCCCTTGTCTTTCTCGTTTTTTCCTTTTTTATATTTCAGGCTCCCCATACGTCCGGCCAATCGAAAATCCAAAGATCTCCAGGCGGCTATCACGGCGAACTCGATTTCCCGATCTCTTGGAAGCACTACTACACGTACGACGAGTGGGCCAAGATCATGCACGAGCTGCAAAAGAAATACCCGAACCTGGCCGACATCCAGAGCATCGGCAAGAGCCGCCAGGGCCGCGACCAATTTTTGTTGACGATTTCCGCCAAATCGACTGGCAAGCCCGAAGCTAAGGCAGCTATGTGGGTGGACGGCGCCATTCACGGCAACGAGGTCAACGGCATCATCTGTTCACTCTATTGCGCTTGGTATTTGCTGACGCGCTATGATTACGATCCCTATGTCTTTGACCTCGTCAATCGGCATACCTTCTACATTTTGCCCGGCCTGAATGTGGACGGCAACGATTCCTACGTTCGTTTCCCCAACACGGCCAATAACCCGCGCGAGCCGTTCCGGCCCATGGACGACGACGGCGACGGACTTTTCGATGAAGACCCGACCGAGGACATCGACGGCGACGGCGAAATCTCGATGATGTACGTCGAGGACCCCTCCGGCGAGTTCAAGCTTTCGCCCGATAAACGGCAATTCGTTCCGGTCCTCGACCCGCGCGAAGAGGTGTTGAGATTCCGCCGGATCGGCATGGAAGGGTTCGATAACGACGGCGACGGACGAATCAATGAAGACGATCTTGGGGGTCCCGACCCAAACAGGAATTTTCCGTATGATTGGAGCCTGCAAAACGGCGCCCCTTATCCTTTGAGCGAACCCGAAACACGCAACGTCTTAGAATTCTGGCTCGGCCATCCCAATATCTTCGCTTCGTTCCATTTTCACAACACCGGCAGGTTGATCATGTTCTCTGCGCCCCCTGTCCAACGAGGGTTGACCATGACGCCCGAGCAGCAGCGCCAGATACAGGAGCAGAACGCCCGGCGCCTGGAAGAGATGCGCAAGACCAACCAGTACGCCCAACTTTTTGACCGCGTCGTCGACCGCAATTACCAGGGCGACATGAATGCTTTAACCGAAATAATGACCATGGGCGCCAGGATATTGAAGGACTATCGGCCGACCATAAGCGGCTTGGTCGGACAGGCCCAGGCGGCGTCCTATTACATGATGGGCGCTTATGCCTGTTTGATCGAGCTGTGGGGCTCCCCGGTCAACGAAGCGGATGAGAACAAGGATGGCCGCGTATCCGATGAGGAAATGATGAAATGGATCGATATCGAGCTCGGAGGCGAAGGCTGGATCACTCCCCATAAAGTCACGCATCCCGACCTGGGCGAAGTTTGGATCGGGGGCACGGCCAAAAAACATGTCACCCGGACCCCGCCGGCACGATACATGGAAGAGGAAGCCCTCCGGGTCACGCAGTTTGTTCTCTACAGCGCCAGCCAGTTTCCCAGTCTCGAGATTGAGAAAGTCGAGGTCAAGCCGTCCACAAACGATCTGCTATGGGTGGAGGTAACGGTCAAGAACGGAAGCACCTATCCCACGAGCTCGGACCGGGCCGTCCAGCTGAAGCGGAGCGTGAACGATAAGCTGATGATCAACCTGTCCGAAAGCATCAAGCTGGTCGAAGTCCCTGAAGGGCAGACGATTCTCGATCCGACGAATCCCCAGGACCGGATCCAGACGCCCAAGGGCAAAACCGCTGAATTCCGCTTGGGCGGAAAATCTTCGCAAAAATTCGCTTATTTGGTGAAGATGGACGGCGGGAGCGGCTGGGTCGAATTCGAAGCGAATTCCAAGTTCGGAGGCACGGCGAAAAAACGGATCAATCTTCAGGCTGGAAACTGAAATAATAGGGATCTCTTCCTTTTTATATCTATTCCCCGCTGAGCTCGAACGAATAGCGGCCCGATCCAATTTTAAGAATGACGGCCTGGGCGGATTCCGTGACATTCAGTATGCCGGGAATGCCGGGCTCTAGCTTTTTTTGGGCCCAGAGGGCCTTCCCGCTTTCCTTGACCACGACGTTCTTCAAGTTGAACTTAGCCAGGATGACTTCGGCTTCGCTTCCCACCGGTACGGTCACGTCTATGCATACGCTTTTTTCAGCCCTCTTCCACGAGGAAAGCACCCTTCCCTTCAGCGTATCAATCGAGCCGGATGCATAAAAAAGGTCTCGGACCATCTGGGGCTCGATCCGGATCTTTTCAAAAGCGACGGCCGTCGGGTCCACATTGATCCCGGCGAGCGCTTTGTAAAGCCAGGCCCCCACACTTCCGAACATGGGGTGATTATGGGAATTCATCGACGGACCCTGCCGCAACTGCCAAAGCTCCCAGAGCGTTGTGGCGCCGTTTTCGATCATATATCCCCAGCTGGGATATGTCGTTTGGGTCGCGACGTCATAGGCCAGATCCGAATTATTGAGCCGCGTCAAGAGCTCCATGATGTACTTGGTGCCGATGATCCCCGTCGTCAAGTGAGAATTATTCTTGTAAACGAGGTTGTCGAAGAGATTTCCCCAGGCCGCTCCCCTTTCATTCTTGGGCGCCAGTTCCAGGAACAGAGCAAGCGCGTTGGCGGTTTGCGTTCCGTTGGCATAGTTCTTAGTCTTGGGGTCAAAATATTCGCTATGAAACGCGGCCTTGATTCCTTCGGCAAGCTTGGCATAGGCCTGGGCGTCCTTTTCGATCCCCAAGATCTTGGCGATATCGCCCAGGATCTTCACATCATAATAATAATAAAACGAAGAGACAATGCTTCCCGGCGTTTTTTCCACGGCCACCCAGTCTCCATAATAGGAGTACTTGAGCAGGCCGTTCTCGGTTTTGGACCGCAAAAACTCGACGTATTTTTTCAGCCCGTCATACTGTTCCTCGAGGATGCGCTTGTCGCCATAATACTGGTACATATACCAGCACAGAACCGGATAGGCCGTCCCCCAGGCCGGATCGGCCGGCCTGCTGCCCCAGATATGTGGAACCGTATCTGTGATTGTCCCAGCGTCATCCTGGACGTCCCGGATATCCCGGATGAAATTCGTATAGAAGGCCGCCATGTCAAAATTCATCATGGCCTCTTCAGCCGTGCCCTGGGCGTCGCCCATCCAGCCCATCCGCTCGTCACGCTGGTTGCAATCGGTGGGAATACTATGGAGGTTGGTTTTTTGACCCCAGATGATGATGCGCTGGAGAGAATTCAAAATGGGCTTTGAACAGGCGAATGAGCCGGCCTGCTTCACACTGGAATGAACAACCCTGCCCCGAATCGTTTCGGCATTCGGCACGCCCGGAAATCCGGTCAGCTCGACATAACGAAAACCGTGGTATGTAAAACGCGGCTCATACGTCTCTTCCCCTTCGCCCTTGAGGATATATGTATCCTCGGCCCTGGCCGCGCGCAGGTTCTCCTGGTTCAGCATGCCGTCATCATAAAGCATTTCGGCAAAGCGCATTTTGACGACCGCGCCGTCGGGACCTGAAACGCGGAGCCGCGCCCAGCCGCTCGAATTTTGTCCCATGTCGAAAACATAGACGCCGGGCTTAGGATTGGCCATCTTGAGCGGCACGATCGTATCGACGACGCGGATGGGAGGCATCATCTGGGCGGAGAGGACGCCCTTGGGGCCCTGGATCCCTTCGACCGGCTTCCACGATTTATCATCGTATCCTGGCCGGTCCCAGCCCGGCATTTCCAGGCGGGCGTCATAGATTTCACCGTTATAGATGCTGTCTTCGACAATCGGGCCGTTCTTCGATTTCCACAGGCTGTCACTGACAACACGGATGGTCTGCCCGTCCGCCAGTTGGATATTCAACTGGAAAAGAAGCGCTATGGATTTATACCAACCTTTGCCCAGAAGAACGCCCACAGCATTAGCTCCCTGCTGGATCATATTGGTCACATCATAACCGACATAAAGAGCTCTCTTGTCATAGGTTGTCCAGCCCGGATCGAGGACATTGGCCCCGACCTTTCTGCCGTTGAGGCGAAGCTCGGAATAGCCCAGGCCGCAGATAAAAGCGCGCGCGCGGACCACCCGGCCGTTCACCTGAAATTCTTTGCGCAGCTGGTTGGCGCCGCCGATCCAGGTCCTGTTCCAGTCCTCCTTCGAAAAAAGCCCCGTGTCGAAGGTTGCGACTTCACTGTAAGGACCCGGGTTCCCGTCTTTATCCCAATATCGAACTCTCCAATAGTAGCTCTTGTCACTGGCCAGGGGTTTTCCTTTATAGATGATTTGGGTGGACTCGACAGAGCTCACCTTCCCGCTATCCCACATGTCGCCCTTTTCGCAAGCCGGCTGTGTGGAGACGAGAATTTGATACGCCGTCTGTTTCTGGCCTCTCTCGGAATGCTCGAGCACCCAGCACAAGCGCGGCTGTCTGACATCGACACCGATGGGATTTGCCAAATATTCGCACCTCAGGCCGATCGGTTTCTGAGGACCGCCCGCCGCATTAGAGATTTTGGCCATGGACAGGCAAAAAATCAAAAGGACGATCACCCATAAAACTTTCCATGGAACCATAGATACCATATGTCCCTCCTTGAAAAATCAGACTTCGAAAATATCGAGAATTTCATAAAGTCTGTTTTAGAATAACATGTTCATTCATCGGAGACAATATGGTTTTGGTGAGCGGGAGACGTTGACTTTAGATAAAAAACGGGGAGAGAATATTGGACGATGTCCAAAAATAAGATATTTTTCTGGGCCTTGTCGCTGGCCATCTCGATTCTTCTCATCGGGCTGCTCCTCTCCAAAATTCAAACTAGAGACCTGATTCACACGTTGGCCAATATCTATTGGCCTGCGCTTTTCTTGTATATCGGAACCAGCTTCTTGTCATCGTGGCTGCGCGCCTGGCGCTACAAATGGCTGTTACACCCCGAGCCTATCGCTTGGGGAAAAATGTTCCTGGTGACATTCATTCGCAATTGCTTTGACGACCTCCTGCCGGCACGGATCGGCTCGCTGTCGTATATCTATGTTCTGAACAAAAGGCTGAATTTCTCTTTTGAAAGCGCGGCCTCGACCTTTGTCATTGCATTTGTTTTTGACTTTTTGACATTGAGCCCGTTTCTGGGGCTGGCGATTCTTATCGTGGGCTTGGGCGCTTCGGACGTTTCTGGGCTGGCCCTGCTTTTGCTGTCATTGCTCTTTTTCGTCATCATTTTCATTATCCTCTGGCAACTCATCCCGATTTTCCGCGGTCTCCTGAATATTTATCAATGCCTGCTTAAATTTTTAAAGGTCAACGGGAAGAAAGGCGTTCAGCACTCGATCGCCAAGCTGCACATGACGATTAACAGCCTCTCGGAAATCAGGGCGAGAAAAATCTATCTTCCAATGTTCCTTCTTTCTCTCCTCATCCGGCTTGGGAAATACATCTCTCTCTATTTTTTGCTCTTTGCCCTTCTGCGAAGCCACGGATTCATGATCAAAGACTTGAGCTTCTGGAAAACGATCCTGGGCACGACCGGCGCGGAAATGACATCGGCCCTCCCGGTCAAGGGCTTGGCCGGCTTCGGAACCTGGGAATCCGCCTGGGCCGTTGCTTTTCGATTGATGAATTTCGAGCCGGGTCTGGCCATCATTTCCGGCATCGGCGTCCACTTGATCACGAATGTCTTCGAATACGGACTGGGGCTCATCAGCATTCTGATACTCGCCCTCCCCTATTTTCAAAAAAGAGACCGGAGGGGTACTCCTCTCTGAGAGGTTGCCTCCGCCCCCTTTTTATGCAAGAATTTAAAGGCTGAATCGAGAAGGATTCGAGACCATATGAAAATGTCCAATGCATCTCCGCCCATCCCGTTTGAGGACCATTTCCATGTTTCCAGGAAGGACCTCCAGAAGATCCTGGAAATTGCTCTCTTCAGCGGCGGCGAGTTTTCCGAAATCTTTCTCGAATATCGCGCTTATCATTTCGTCAATATGGAAGAAGATATCATCAAAGAGACGGCCGAAAGCATCAGCCTGGGAATGGGCATCCGGGTGCTCATCGGAGAAAAAACGGGTTATGGTTACACAAATGATTTATCTTTCGAAAAAATGAGAAAAGCGGCACTCTCCGCTGCGGCCATTGCCTCATCGCCCGGCCCAGTCCGCATGGCCGACCTTCGCTCCGCCGGCGTCGGACACAACTATTACCATGTGGAAATTGCGCCGCATCGCGTCCCCCTGGCCAATAAAATAGCCCTGGTCAAAGAATCGTATTCGGCCTGCCAGAAATATGACACCTCGGTCAAGAAAGTCAAAGCCGCTCTCCAAGACCATGTCCAGTATATGACGATTGCCAACTCGGAAGGACTCCTGATTTCAGACGCCCGTCCCATGATCAAACTGACCTGTCTGGCGATCGCCGAAAAAGGAAAGCTGCGGGAATTCGGGTTTTCAGGAGGAGGGGGAAGGGTCGGGCTGGAATACTTCGTGAAAGAGCTCACGCCGACCGAGATCGGAAGAGAAGCGGCCCAGGAAGCGGTCAACCTGCTTGACGCCCAGGACGCTCCGGCCGGCGAAATGCCCGTTGTTCTTTCGCCGGGCCAGGCCGGCGTCCTCATCCATGAGGCGACGGGCCATCTTCTTGAGGCTGACTTCAACCGGAAAAGAACATCCATCTTCTGGGATAAATTCGGAAAGAAGGTGGGATCGCCGCAGGTCACGATCTACGATGACCCCACGATTCCCGCGTTCCGGGGCTCTTATAATATTGACGACGAAGGGACGGCCCCGCGAAAGACGCTCCTCATCGAAAAGGGCGTCATCAAGGGGCTTCTCCAGGACAAGCTCTCTTCCAGGCTCATGGATATGCCGCTCACAGGCCACGGCCGGAGGCAGGATTTCACGGACATGCCCGTCCCTCGAATGGCCAATACGTATATCGACAAGGGAGATTACGATCCCGAAGAAATCCTAAGGTCCGTGAAAAGGGGCTTTTATGCCGATAAATTCCAGGGCGGCCAGGTCGAGGATTCAGGGAAGTTCACCTTCTCCGTGAGTTCAGGCTATCTCATTGAAAACGGTAAACTGGGAGCTCCCGTCAAACAGGCCACTTTGATCGGCAGCAACATGGATATTCTGAATAAGATCGAGATGGTCGGCCGGGATTTGAAATTCAGCCTTCAGACAGGGACATGCAGCAAAGAAGGCCAGGATGTCCCCGTGACGGACGGATGCCCGACAATCAAAATTTCGAAAATGACGGTGGGAGGGCTCAAGTGAAGGCCAAACCGCAGACCGATTTGATCCTTCTTGCCGAGCGCCTGGTCCGCTATGGAAAATCGAACGGAGCAGACGAAATCGAAGTCGGGATCGGCGACGGCTACGAATTCAGCGTCGATGTCCGGTTGGGCTCGATCGAAAATCTGGTGGAGGCCGGTTCGAGATCCATGGGCGTCAAGGTGATTAAGGACCAAAGAACGGCCTTCGCCACCTCTTCGGATTTTTCGGAAGAGACGCTCCAGAGATTGATCAAGAACGCCATCAAGCGCGCCGGACTGTCCAACCGGGATGCATTCGCGGGGCTTCCCCCCCTTTCCCCGAAAAGGATCGACCCCCTCACTCTCGCTCTCTACGACCCCCAAGTGCCCCTCCTGGACTCCAAAACCAAAATCCGGCTTGCTTTGGAAACGGAGCGCATCGCCTTGGCCGATAAACGAATCTCGAATTCCCACGGCGCCGGCCTGACCACAAGCGAAGTCAGGTCGATCCTGGCCAATTCAAACGGGTTTCTCGGCGAATATGAAAAAACCTACTGCAGCCTGAGTGTCGGCCTGCAGGCCGGCGAAACAGATGATCTCGTCGAAGACTTTTGGTTTTCCTCGCAAACGCATTTCAAGGACTTGGAAACTCCGGAACAGATCGCCAAGACGGCCGTGGAGCGGACGGTCCGTCAGCTCCATCCTCGCAAGATCAAAACCCAAAAGGTGCCGGTGATTTTTGAGCCTCTGATGACGTCAGGGCTATTGGGCTTTCTGTTCGCTTGCCTTTCCGGAGTGGCGATCTATCAAAAGGCTTCGTTTCTTTTGGACAAAAAGGGTGAGCGGATCGGCAATGATAAAATCACGGTCATCGATGACGGCCTCCTGCCGGGGAAGCTGGGCAGCGGTCCCTTTGACTCCGAGGGTGTCCCCTCCCAAAGAACGGTTGTCATCGATAAAGGCATCCTCGAAAATTATCTGTGCAACGTCTATGCAGCGCGAAAGCTCAACCTCCAATCCACGGGAAACGCCGACGGCAATTCCGTCAGCCCCAATAATTTTTATCTGGAATCGGGCGATCGGACCCCCGCTGAAATGATTGCCTCCTGCGATCAAGGGTTGCTCCTCATCCGGACCCTGGGGCACGGCCTCAACTCCGTGACCGGGGATATCTCCAAAGGAGCATTCGGTTTGTGGATCGAAAAAGGGGAGATCGCGTATCCCGTCTCCGAAATCACGATCTCGGGAAACCTGGGCAACCTGCTCAATGATGTCGAAATGGTGGGGACCGATCTCGAATTCCGAGGCTCGGTCTGCGGCCCGACGATCAAAGTCGGCGAATTGCTAATCGCTGGATCTTAAAATTTATTGAAATGGATGACGGCGTCCAGCCTCCGCTTCGGGACATGGAACTGACCGCCGGGATCTTTCCAATAGCGGCAGGAATCTTTCATGTCCTCGACCAAGGGCGTCTCGGCCGGATACCCCAAGGCAAGCACGCAATCGATTTTGTAGTGGCCGGGAATCCGGAGCAATTCCATGACTCTTGGTTTATCGACCGAAATGAGCCAGCAGCTTCCTATCCCCTCGCCAAGCGCCGCTAAAATCATGTTTTCCATGGCCGCCCCGACATCATATTCATAGCCCTTTTCCCGGATCTGGCTGTTGACCAGGGTTACGACATAGGCCTGCGGCTCATGGCCGGCCTCCGGGTTGCCCTGCGGCGCAATATATGCGGCCCATTTCAAACAGGTAAAAATGGCTTTCTTCATTCCCTCATCATCGATGGCGACAAACTCCAACGGCTGCAGGTTGGCCGCCGACGGTGCGATCCTCGCCGCATCGACGATCTTTTCTAAAAATTTTCTCTCGATAAGCCATGGCTCGAACTGCCGGATCGACCGCCGTGATCGGATCAGGTCGTAGACGCTCATCCCCGGATCATCCTTGGGCCAGGATGGCCCTGATTTTTTCGGCGTATGAGCGGCTGGCGGCGTCCGGCGTCACGAATTCAATCTGGCCGGGCTGGCCGGGCCCCAAGTTGAGTTCGACAGCGCGTTGAATCTGTTCCTGCTCAAAAATTTTCTTGGACATGATCGCTTCGTTCGACCCGAGCTCCTTGAGGATGGCCACTCCCGTAGCATCGACCGCCACCCGGTTTGTCCCTCCGATAAACACATGGGCATCGACTTTCTTCCCCGTGGACGGCCCGCCGTCGACGAACGCTTCGACGCCGTCCATGACGATCACTTCGGGCTGGCAGCCGAGGTTGAGCTCAGCTATCATCTTTCGGATATCTTGTGAGCGGTGAAGCTCACTCATCAGCCTTTTGGGGGTCGTGCCGACGGCCAGCTTCAGGGACATGGTGATTGTCCCCCATTTATGGGTTTTCAAGCAGCACGTGGACACAAGATATTCAGCTTCGGCCACGGGCTTGGCAATAGAAAACCCATTCTGCCAATGGCTTCCCGGAGGGTTGAGATGCACCCACCCGTCCTCGGGAAGATCTTCAAAATTGATGATCTCAAAACCAAGCTCATTGGCCAGGACGGGGATTCCTTTCTCTTCCATGACTCTGTTCGTCGGAGGCGGACCGCTCCTCTCGCCCACCGTGAGATGAGCGGCGCCTCGGGCCTTCATTTCCAGAACGAGTTGGCGCAAGGTGTCGTTATGGGTGGAGCCGGGGGCCGGGTCAGAGGTGTTAAAATTCGGCTTGATGACGACCTTTTTCCCTTTGGGCGAAGCGAAGGAAAGCAGCCTCAGAACGTCCTTGACGCCCTGGCTGCGGTCCTGGGTTTTGACCAGGGCGATCGTGGTTTTTCCGGCGGGACTCTGTCCGGCAAACCTCATTTTGGGAAGGATGGAGAGCGAGACGACTCCCGCCGCTGAAGCTTTGATGAACTCCCGGCGGTCGATCCTCGGCAAGCGTTTGTTGTTCATGATGATTTCCTTTCGTCGTAATGATTTTATCATATTTTTTGCCAACTCGCAGCTGGGGAGTTATCGTGAAAACACATCGTGGCTTTCTTATTCGACGCGTGCCTGGCCATGTCGCCGGGTTCTGATTGTATAAACTTCATGACGATATGCTATAATTTGGCAGACATCATCAGAAGTCTCAAACCGATGAGCGCGTTCCTGGGCTCCAAAAGAGAGGTCGTCAGCTGGCTGCTCGAAAAGGACAATCCTTCTGTCCGCTATTGGACGCTCACCGAAATTTTGCGCAGACCCGAACATAATACCGAGGTTCGGGAAGCCAAGGCGGCGATCATGGCGACCGGCATCGTCCCCAAAATCCTTGCCAAACAACATCCCGATGGATTCTGGATCGACCGGCAAAATTACTATCTGAAGACTAAGTACAAAGGCACGGTCTGGCAGGCCATTCTCCTGGCCGAGCTCGTGGCGGACGGAAGCGACAAACGCGTTCAATCCGCCTGCGAATTTCTTTTGGCCCATTCCCAGAATCACGAAACAGGAGGTTTTGCTTATCGAAGCTCGCCGGAGGGCGACGGCGACAAAAATTCGATCATTCCCTGTCTAACAGGAAACGTGACGTGGAGCCTGATCCGATTCGGCTACGCCGAGGACGCGAGGACGCAAAAAGCCCTCGATTGGATCGTCCGCCACCAGCGGTTCGACGACGGCGACGACCAGGCCCCTCGCGAATGGCCGTTCCGGCTGGAGAAATGCTGGGGACGCCATACCTGCATGCTGGGAATCGCCAAAGCCCTTAAAGCGCTTTCCGAGATTCCGCCCGGGAAGAGGTCGGGAGCCGTTCAATCCACGATCGATCGAGCGGCCGTCTTTATCCTTAAGCATCACGTCTTCATGAGAAGTCATAACCTGAACATGATCGCAAACCCCGACTGGCTCTGCCTCGGCTTCCCGCTTTTTTGGCAAACGGATATTCTCGAGCTTGTCTGGCTGCTGCTCAAAAACGGAATCCGGGATAAACGAATGGACGATGCCGTGGAGCTTATTTTCTCCAAACAGGACCGGGACGGCCGCTGGCCTCTCGAAAAAACATTCAACGGCCGCATGTCAGTCAATATTGAAGCCAAAGACAATCCCAGCAAGTGGATCACAGGAAGAGCCTGGCAGGCCCTGCCGTTTTATGAAGGATCCTCCCAGCTTAAAGATCAGGCCGCCAAGGAGTCAGGATATGCCGACGAAAAAAAATGACCCGGAGCGTTTTTTGCCGAATCCCAAGCTTTACAACCTGCCGTTCACGGTCGGCGAATTTCGCGGCATGCCCTACCGGATGTTCGGAGACACGGGGCTCAGGGTCTCGAACGTCGGGCTCGGGACGTGGAAAATCGGCTGCCCCGAAACCGGCGACGGCTCCCGCGTCAATGAGAAAATGGCCTTCAAGATTTTTGATGCGGCCGTCGAGGAAGGCGTCACGTTCTGGGACACAGCCAACCGCTACAACAACTCGAGCGGCAACTCCGAGAGAATCATCGGAAAATGGTTTGCGGCTAACCCCGCGGAACGGCGCACGATCGAGCTGGCCACAAAAATTTACGGCACCATGGACGGCCTGACTCCCAATTATTGCCGCCTGTCCAGGCTTAATGTGCTCGAGGCCGTCTACGCGTCCCTAGAAAGGCTGCGCACCGACCGCATCGAGCTCCTGCAATTCCACTGGTTTGATGAGACAACCCCGATCGAGGAAAGCCTAATGGCTGTGGAAGACCTGATTTCTCAAGATATCGTCCGGTATTTCGGAGTCTCGAATTTCAACATTGCCCAGCTCGAAAAATATTTAGCCCTCAAAGACTCTCTGCCGAGGGCCCGAGTCAGGTCTGTTCAAAACCAGTTCGATATTCTCTGCGGGGAAGACCCCACCCGGAGAGGGCTCCTTGAATACTGCGCAAAAAACGGCCTGTCTTTCATCGCCTGGAGTCCCCTGCGGGGCGGGCTGCTCTCCGATCGCTATCTGGACAAGTCGAAGATCAAGCGCGGTGACCGGCTCATGGATGAAAAACGAGTCGATCAGGAACTGACGGAGCCCGTCCTGGATAAGCTCACGAAGCTCGTAGTCTTAGCACGGAAAGAAGGGCTGACGGTCACTCAGCTCGTCCTGGCCTATATGCTCCAAATCCCCGGCATGGGTCCTATGATCGCTGCCTGCTCGTCTCCAACGCAGCTGAAGGAAAACGCTCAAGCGGGAAAGATCGTCTTAAGCAAAGAGCAAATCCGCGCGCTGGAAAATATCACCGCAAAAATTATCGAACAGGAAGTCGGCCATGAAATTCAAAAATGAGATCGGGCTATTTAAGTTCATGGAAAGATTTTTCTACTCGGGCGCGCTTTCGGATATCCTGGATGCCATGGGATATCCGGGTTGCGCAGCCAGCCCCCATGCTCTGATCCGGCCTCTTTTTCCTCAAGCGATTTGCGCCGGCCGCATCCGCACCCTCCTCAATGCTCCGCGCAAAACGGGACGCGAAGATCCCTACCGGCTCGCTCTGGATTTTATAGACAGCCTGAAGCCGGGGGACGTGGCTGTGGCGACGTCGACCAAGCCTTTAGAGACGGGAATCATGGGAGAGCTTTCGGCCACAGCCATGAGGAAGCGCGGCGCAAGAGGCTGCCTCGTCGACGGATACACACGAGATGCCCGCAAGATCATCCGAATGCAATTCCCCACGTTTGCCAAGGGCGCCTCCCCCATCGATACCACCGACCGCGCGGCCGTCATCAAATATGACTGCCCGGTTATCTTCGGCGGCCGCCGAGTCTTGCCCGGCCAGATCGTGTTCGCCGATTTGGACGGCATTATCTTCATTCCAAGGGAGGTCGAAGAAAAGGTCCTCCGGGAAACCGCCAAGAAAGTCCGGGCTGAAACCCGGGTCAGAAAAGAGCTTAGGGCGGGAAAAAAGGCCCGCCGGGTTTGGGAGAAATATCATGTCTTCTAGAATGGTCGGATGTTTCACCCTGGCCCTGCTGCTCGTCTATCCTGTTCACGCCCAAAACGCCGGGAATAGATTTGAGCCGCTCATTTATAAAGAAAATTTTGACTCCAATGAGCTCAAGGCATGGGCATCGTATCCTCTCTGGCAGGATACCGCCTTCGACCCGAACCTGCGTCCCGCCCCGATTGTGCCCGGGAACCCCAATATTTCCCTGGTCCTAAAAATCACTCCATATTCCAACTTCGACTATTATGCCGGGGCCCAGAAAAAGCTGGATGCGTACCTGACGGCCGGATCCATCGTCAGACTGAAATTCTATCTCAAAACCCAGCTTCAACCGGAGTATTTCAAAGTCCGTCTAGCGGCGGGCAATGCCGGAAAGGTTGACTTCACATATTCTCTCCCTCCCGTGAACAAATGGGTGGAACTGTCCGCCGGATACGACGACTTTATTCGCGAAAATCCCGGCCTCAGGGGAAAGCTCCTTAAGGTCAATGCCCTGGCGGTCTTGGCTAAATTTCCCAAAGCAGACCCGGCCATGCCCATCTATCTCGGCCTGGATGATATCGTCTTTCAAGGCTGGCGAGAAGCCCGCTTCAAGTTCGCTGAGCCGAATATGTTCGAGCTTTCCGAGTGGAATGCCTCTATTCCCGATAAGCACTACCGACAGGGGGACTCTCTGAACATCCGCGGGACCTATCCCCTCCAGGCAGGCCGGATCGTCCTCGAGATCAGAAAATTTGGGGACAATTCTAAGCTTCTTCTTTCTACCCCGCTTCAGAAAAATGGAAACGAGTGGCACATCGAGAAAATTCCCCTTTCTTTTCCTGCGGGGATCTGCATGGGGCGCCTCATTGCCTATGAAGGTCAGGAGAAGCTTTCCGAAACGGAATTCACAATCTTCATCGAGCCCAAGAATCTGAGCCAAAAGCATCCCAGGCTCTGGTTCGATGACATCCGATTATCCTGGATCAAGGCACGGTTCAAGGACGATCGTTTCAAGAAGATCCTGGTAGATCTAGAAAAATCCGCCAAAGAAAATCGCGACAAACTGCCGGTCGACAGAATCGTCTTCGACATCGACAACTTTCCCCAGGATGAACCGCTCCTGGGCAATGTGCCGCGCTCAATCTACCCCTGGTTCGACCGTATCAACCCCTGGCGCTCTTCGCTCCACGACAACGCTCTTTTCTTCGCCTTGACGAATAGCGCCGAGGCCGGGGCCTATGGCAAGGCGCTTCTCCTCAAACTGAGCGAGTTTCCCATCTTCCTCCATCCTTGGTTCGAGAAGCGCGGCCAGCATATCTACTACCCTGTCGGAGAGTTGGCCATGGAAATGGCCCTCGGCTATGACCTTCTCTATGGGCTTTTGAACGTCGAAGATCGCAGCCTTGTCAGGCAGGCCTTGATGAGAAACATCGTCGCCGGGTGTCATCGGAGCTATGTCGAAAACAACCTGGTCGCGAGCAATACGTCCAACTGGGTCGCCCATATCACCGGCGGCTCCCTGATGTGCCAGGCCGCCGTGTTTGGAGACGGACTCGACGTCCGCCAGGCCGAACCTTATCTGACCGGCGCCATCCTCAAGCTCAACGAGCTCATCCAAAAATCCCTCGGCCGCGACGGCGGCTACGGCGAAAGCCTGGGCTACTGCAATTTCACGATGCTGTCTCTCTCGAAAGCTCTGCCCGCCCTGGAAAATGTTTTTCAGATCGACCTGTCGGCCAATCTCAAGAATACCTATCAAGACCTGGCCTGGGCCGGAAATATCCGGGCCAAAAACTTTTTCTATTTCGGGGACTCCTCGGGGGGACTCAGCCCTCTTGTCAATTGGGCCTGGTATCTCGCAAAAAATAAGGATCCGCTCCTCGGCTGGCTCTATCATTTTCTCAAACAGGAAGAGACGTTCATGGACGTCCTCTACCAAACTGAGGATATCCCTCAGAGGCCGCCCTTCTCCGAAAATCCGGTCAAAGTCTTTCGGGACATCGGGACAACCGTGTTCAAGAGCGGGTGGGGCAAAGACGATTTTATTTTTGTAATGAGGACGGGAGCTTTCTATAACCACCAGCACCTCGACCAGGGGACGTTCTGGCTCGCCGACCGCGGCGAGACATTTATCGAAGAGCGCCGCGGCAGCACATATTATGATGACCCGATCTATCAATCTCACTATACCCAGCCGATCGCTCATTCGACGATCCTCATCGACCGCAACCCGCAGAGCCAGAGGGTCGGAGATCCGCTCCTCTTTGCCGAGGGGTTCGATGACCACGCTTTTGTCGATCATTTTCTGGACGGAGAATTTGCCGCCTTCAGCTCGGGGGGTATCGGCCGGCTCTATTGGGGAAAAGTGAATGCGATCCAGAGAAATGTCCTCTATATCAAACCGCGAACGCTGCTCATGCTGGATACCATCCAGCCGGCTGGACAAGATGTGGACGTCACGCTACTTTATCAGACAGCACGCCTGGATGGGATTCGCCCCGGGCCGAAAGCCTCCTCGATTGCGAAAATCGCGGGAACGCTCACCATCCGCCACTTGGCTCCGGAAAATCCCGTCGTTGAAGCCCTGGAAACGCCCCACTATATCAACACATTGAAAAACGAGAACCCCCTTCTCAAGGAAGGAATGTTGGCCGTCACCGCCAGGACAGAGGGAAAAGCTCTCGTTATCGCCAACCTTCTGACCATGCTCCCCGAAGACGAAATCAAAGCGGGTTACGAGAAAGACCAGGACTGCGGTTTCGGAATCGTTCAAAAAACAGAGTTTGCGTTCTCCACAAAACCCGGCCGGGACTACAGCTTTAGGGGCTTGACGACGGATGCCCTGGCTGCCGTTTGGAACGGAAACACGATCTTCGCTGCCCTCTGTACATCTTTAATGAGGAACGGAATGGAGATCCTGCGCTCAAAAGAACCGCTGACGTGTGAGGTCCGCGATCAGACCTTCAAATGTTATTTGGCCTCGGCTTCCGCAGTCTCTTTTGGCTTGGCGGGCAAGCCCAAGGACGTTTTGATCAACGGCAAAAAAAACAAGGATTTTGTCTATGATGAAAAAGACAAGGTCCTGCGCCTGACGCTGCCCGCCGGAGAAAGCCTGGTCGGAGCAAAATGAAAATATCAAGATTTGGGGAGGACGGATGAAAAGGCGGACATTCATCAGCCTATCGTCGGCAGGAGCGGCTTCGTTATGGACCGGAATGAACAACTGCGGCGTCCCCGCCGTAAAAACAATCCCTCCAGGGCCCTCGGCCCAATCCTGGCACGCGCCACTCCCCACGGACGAATACAAGAAAGAGATCTTCCCCGCCGTTGAACTCCACCAGCTCAGGCGCCAGTATGAATATGACTTGTATGAAGACTTTTTGCCGTTTATGGATAAATATGTCATCGACCACGAAAACGGCGGGTTCATGTGCACGACGGACCGCGACGGGACTCGCATCTCCACAGACAAAAGTCAATGGTATGAAGGCCGGGGAATCTGGGTCTACTCCTACCTCTACAATAACCTCAAAAAAGACCCCAAATTCCTGGAGGCCGCCCGTAAATCCGTCGAGTTCCTGCTCAAGCATAAGCCTTCACGCGACGACCTCTGGCCTTCGGCCTTTTCGCGAGAAGGGAAAGCCATCGGAGCGCCGGACACGAGGACATACGGTGATTTGTTCGTCGCCCACGGGCTTGCTGAATACGGCAGGGCAAGCGGGGAAAACGCTTGCTTCAATCTTGCCAAAGAAACGATGCTCAAATGCCTCAGGCTTTATGACCGCCCCGATTTTTGGCCGGAAGCGGCGCAGAGCTATCTTGGCAAAGAAGCGCCTCTCCTCCCGGGCGCACGCGTCCAGGGCGTGTGGTTCGTGTTGCTGAACCTGGCCACCGGGATGCTGGATTATAAGAGCGACCAGGTTGTCCTGGACGTCGCCGACCGCTGCCTGGACGCCATCATGAACCGCCACTGGAACCCCGACCTCGAACTCAATAACGAAATCCTCAATCACGACCTGACCCGCCGGCAGGACGACCTTGCCCAGTTCGTCTATACGGGCCATGCCATCGAGGCCTTGTGGATGGTGATGGCGGAAGCCGCTCGCCGCAAGGACAAAGCTCTTTTTGAGCTCGCTGCGAATAGGTTTAAACGCCATATTGAGGTGGCGTGGGACCCTGTTTACGGCGGGGTCTTCCGCAGCCTCAACCACATCGATAAAAATATCTGGCTTGTGGACAAAGTCCTCTGGGCTCAAGAAGAAGTCCTGATCGGATCCCTCTTGGCTTCCGAGCACACCGGCTGGAAGTGGGCGAAAGACTGGTTTATCAAGATGTATAACTATGTCCATGCCAAGTGGCCTCTCACCAAACACGGTTACTCTCTCTGGGACAACGGCACGGACAGGAAAGTGACCTATCTCGAGCATTATAACCGGGTTGAAAATTACCATCATCCGCGGCACCTTATGTTGAACTTGCTGGCGCTTGACCGGATGATCGGGCGGCAGGGCCCGCCGGGCGGATGAATAGTCAAACGGATGGAGCCTTGGGAGAAAAGTTTATGATGGACGTGAACTCATCGGCTTGACCGGCGGGCACGTTCAATGATAATCTCTTGACAACCGGCCGGAAAGGCGGAATGCTATGGATTGCCTAAAAAGGAGGGCGCGTATGAAAAAAGCTATCCTTGTTTTCCTTGTATTCGGGTTTTTGTGGTTCAGTCTCGAATCCCTTGCCCAGTTCAAACCGGATGAGGTCGCGGATTACTCCAAATGGGAAGATTTCCTGCAAACCGCGAAGATCATCGACCAGAAGCAGATGAGCCAAAGTGAGGGCGTCACCAGACCCTATGTTTTAACTTTAGAGAAGGACGGCGTCACCCAGAAAGCCGTCTGGAAGGGTCTGAGCGGCTTGCAAAAGGGATATGAAGAAAGCTGGAAAACGGAGATCGCCGCTTACCGTTTGAGCAAATATTTAGGGCTGGACATGGTGCCGACGACGGTGGAAAAGGAAAGAGCAGGAGACAAGGGGGCCTGTCAAATATTTGTGAAATATTGGAAGAATTTTGAGGATATCCTCAAAGAGAAACTGCAGGCCAAGGGAATCCAGTATGTGTACTTTATCCGGAAACTGAGCCTCCAGCGCGCCTTCGATAATTTGATTACGAACATAGACCGCCACCAGAGAAACTATCTCATTACCGAAGATTGGCGGATGATCCTCATCGACCATTCTCGGTCATTCATGACTGATAAAAAATACCAAAAACTCATCTATGATGAGAATAACAAGGAGAACAAGAATTTCATCATGGACCAGCTTCCACGGGCCTTTGTGGAAAAGCTAAGATCCATGGATACGGCGTCGATCAAAGCGGCGGTCGGCGAATATCTAACAGACAAAGAAATCGATGCGACGCTAAAGCGTCGGGATCTGATGGTCGCCTGGATTGACAAGCATATCAAAGACAAAGGCGAGGAATACGTCCTGTACTGACCCTGGGAAGACTGAAATAAACGGCGGGGCATGAGAAAAGTTTTCTAACAAAGGGCGAACCCATAGTCTTGTCCACTAAACTCCGTTTCTTTGACTGCAACTGCTCGGTGGGACGAACGGGATATCCTCATCTCTATGATATCCCTGACGCGGCCGGTCTTAAACAGGAAATGGCGACCGCCGGCATCGAGGAAGCCCTTGTTTACCATACGGCGGCCCGCGACGCCCATCCCCCCCTCGGGAACTCTTTGCTCATTGAAGAAATCAAGGATTGCCAGGGACTCTCCCCCGTCTGGGTCATCCTTCCTAATCACACCGGCGAGATGCCTCCGCCCGGTCAACTGCTGGGCGAGATGAAAGCCCGGGGAATCCAGGCCGTTCGCATGTATCCCGGCCGGGCCCATCACAGCTTCTCTCTAGCGGATTGGTGCGCCGGAGAGCTGCTCTCGGCATTGGATACGGCCCGCGTTCCCCTGATTTTAGACACGGAAATCGTGAGTTGGGAGGAAGTTTTTTCTCTTCTAAAAAGCTACCCCTGTCTTCCTCTCATCATGGCCAACTGCAGCTACCGGCATAACCGCTTTCTCTATCCGCTTTTTAAGAGATTTCAAAACCTTTACGTCGAAACGTCCCGCTTCATGGGCGGAGGAACGATTGAAGACGTCGTCGCGCATTTCGGCCCGCACCCGCTTTTGTTCGGGACAAATATGCCTCAATATACGGGAACGGCGGCGGTCGCGCTCTTGACCTATGCCGATATCGACGCCGAAGACAAACAGGCTATTGCCGGCGACAACCTGCGTCGGTTGCTCGGGGAGATGTGGCCGTGAGTGAATATTTCGACCGGATACAGGCCGGTCTTCCGCTGGATGATGTTGAGATCATCGATCTGCACGCACACCTGGGCCCGTATTTCAATATGCACATCCCAGCGGGCGATCCGGGCCGCATGGTCCGGATCATGGACCTCTGTGGTATCGATAAGACGGTCCTCTCCCCCAACTTGGCGGGGGCTTCGGATTTAGTCCTGGCCAATACGATGATGCTCGAAGCGGTCGCTTCCTACTGCGGACGCCTGTATGGCGCCTGCTCTGTCAATGGCAATTATCCGGAGCTTTCGCTTGACGAGCTCGACCGATGTTTCCAAGAACCCCGAGTCGTCATGATCAAAGTCCACCCCGCTGTGACCAAATGCCGGCTCGATGACCGGCGGATGAATCGCATCTATGAATTTGCCTCAAAGCGCGGGCTTCTGATCCTTGTCCATACCTGGCACGACAATGACCCCTATGGAAACCAGGATATATTTGCCTCCGTCGCAAAGGCCCGGCCGGATATTCGTTGGATTATGGGCCATTCCGGCGGACCCTTTGGAAGCGTCCATGCCATGGAGCTAGCCCGCGACCTCCCAAATATCTACCTGGATATCACCCTGTCCATGTGTCCGGCCCGCCAAATCGAATTTTTCGTCATGGAATTGGGGTCGGAACGGGTGCTTTTCGGAACGGACAATCCGTTTATCGACCCGCGGCCGCAGATCGGGAGGGTCGGCCTAGCCCGGATTTCCCATCAGGACAGGGTCAATATCTTCGGCGCCAACGCCCGCCGAATGATCCATTTCGAATGATTTAGGCCCTCACCAAGAATCCGTGCGGAAGGGAGAAGCCGGCAAGCCTGCGGTATTCATCAGGTTGGGCTGAGCCGCCCTATTCCAGCCGAAACGCACCGCCGTCGGGTTGGGAACGTTCTCGCTCCAAACAATCACTTTGTCGCCCGAGATCCGGGCTTGCGCTTTTTTAAAATTTTTATCCGGGCCGGCGATTTCAAAGTACGTCAAATCTCCGCCGCCGTTGACGACGAGCCCACCGCCGGTGTAATCGAAGGAGATGAAGACCTGGCCGTCCGTAACCTCCATAGATTTATAAAGCGGCCCTGACGGGATCAGCTCATTCCGTCCGTAGTCTCTGGCCAGCGCCCAAAGCGCCAGCCTGTTTCCCACATCCTTTTTGTTTCTTGGGTGGATATCCTTGAGGTTCGCGATGTCCGTCGTGACGGCCATGCCGGTATTCGGGATGGCCAGGCTGGCACGCTGGGCATCCCACAACTTGGGAAGGTCTTCGCCTTCATAAAGCGCGTCCAGGGGTGCGATCTCGACAAAATAAAAAGCAAAATCTCCCTGGCCCCAGACCTTTCGCCAGCCGCCGATGAGCGCTTTCATTTTCTCGTAATAAAGAAGCCCATCTTTATTCAGCGCGTTGGCCTCGCCCTGGTACCAAATAGCGCCTCTGAAGGGAAAAGGAACTACAGGATGGATCATCCCGTTGTAAAGGCTGGTGGGCTGATCGGGGTGGCCTTCGCTGTAAAGAGGGTGCCTGGGCCATTCCGGCTGCAGCGGGATCTCCGTCCTATGGGCAAGGGATTTTTTCACTCTGACCATCCAGGCTTCGATCTCGCCCAGCTTGGCTGGCAAGAGCCGTCGATACTCCTGGTCGTCCTGCTCAACCCGGTTGGTCAGGCTGGCGAGTCCATCGCCCAGGGCGAAGCCGGCAAATGGCGTCCATGGCTCGATCAAAGTGCCCCCCCAGGAGCTATTGATAAGCCCGATGGGGACTTTTAGCTCGTTATGGAGTTTCCTGCCGAAAAAATAGCCTACGGCCGAGAACGTTTCGGCCGTTTGCGGAGTACAGACCGTCCAGGCGCCTTTTATATCCGGCAATGGTTGAGGGCTGGCTTTTTTCTCTACGTTCAACAGCCGGATGTCCGGATCATTGGCCGATCGGATCGCCTCGTCGGCGTTGTCTGTATTGCGAAGCAGCCATTCCATGTTCGACTGGCCGGAACAGAGCCACACTTCGCCGACGAGGACATCGCTGTAAATGAGCTTATTCTTTCCGGCGACGGTCATCTCCAACGGCCCCCCGGCTTTCAGGGAAGATAGGACGGCCCGCCATTTCCCCTTGGCATCCGCGACCGTTTCTGCCCTTCTACTTCCAAGTGCGATCGTCACTTTTTCCCCGGCATCCGCCCATCCCCAGACGACAAGCGGTTTATCGCATTGAAGCACCATATGGTCGCCGAAAACTTTGGGCAGCTTGACATCAGCCAGCGCGCTGGAAGGCAAGACGAGCCCAAAGGCAAATCCGACGAGAAGCCATCGCAGCCGCTCCAGGGCCCGGCATGCTCCAAGGCTGTATGGATGGGGTTGTTTCATGTTATGGCTCCTTCTGTGAGATCATTTTTTCAGGATGGTTTACGAATTCGACGACTTTTTCCGAGCCTCATCAAGGCGCCCAGCCCGGCCAGAGACAGGGCGACGATCATATCCACCTTGAACGCACCCCGATCCTTATAATGAACGAGAACCAGAACGGAGACGGCCGTCATAGAGATGCCGAGCGCCATGAGCATGAAGCCGATGATCTTGAATGGAGAGAGCGGTTTTTCTACTTTTTCTTCGTAGAGAAACGGCTTGGCCAGGTCCGCGAAAAATTCCGCCACCCTGTGCCGCTCCTCTTGCGGAGTCGGCTTGGTGATCGTTCCTAACCACATGCCCAGGACCGTGGCGGCAATGCTCAGGACAGTCGCTGCCGAATTCCAGCCGCTCCGCAGCCAGAATTCCAGGGCGGGATTCGTCTTCATCTGTCCTGCATATATCCGGATCAAAAAGAAATTGGCCAGGACAAGAGCCGTGCCGGTCACGGAACCCGCCAGCAATCCCCACAGCGTGCCGCGGGCGTTAAACTTCTTGGACAGAAGGCCTGCGACAAGTGGAATCATGATGGCCGGGGCAAAGGCCGAGAAAATGCGGAACATGATATCCATCATATTGAATTCTCTTAGCGCATTAAACAGGACGGCCAGGCCCACCGTCAGGATGCCGATGACGATGGTGAAAATTCTGCCCGCGAATATTTCCTGCTTCTCGGAAAGGTCAGGCTTGATCTTTCTCTTATAGAAGTCGCGCGTCAAAACGCCGGATAAGGTGTTGAACTCAGACCCCAGCGTGGACATGGTCGAGCTAATCACCGACGACAGGATAAAGCCCATGAGCCCCACGGGCAACACCTTCAGGCTGATCAAGGCATAGACTTCCCGGGCGTTCTCGATTTTGGGCAAAAGGACCCGCGCCGCCAGCCCGGGGAAAAAGAAAATCGGCGGCATGACGAACATCAGGAAAGCGATCAACCGCAGCATTTTCTTGATCTCTTGTTCGCTTTTCAAGGTGTTGAATTTCTGGACCAGGGCCCAACTGGCGTTGTAGGTCAGGATATTGATCAGGAATACGGTGAAGACCAGATAGCTCCAGCCGTAGGGCTCCGGAGCGGGGTTCAGAAATCCGGGGGGGAGGTTTCGAATAAATTCGCCCAGGTTGCCCACTTTGCCCAGTGTCAAAATGAACAGGGTAATGACAGAGACCGCGAGGATCGAGACATTGACGAAGTCGGTGATCATCACCGTCATCTGGCCGCCCATAAAGGAATACAGGACCATGATCACGCCGATGATCGCCATGAACTCCACGATCGTCATCCCCAGGCCGCGCAGGGCGACGGCAAAGATGATCGAGGTGGACAAGATCTTCAGCCCATTGTCGAACATCCGCAGCGGCAGCCCTGTCCAGACAAACATCTGGTGCACCAATTTATTGTAGCGGCGCTCCATAAAGCCGAGCGGCGTGATGACCCTCGCCCGCCGCCATCTGCGGGCCGTGGCATATCCGCCCAGCAAAATGCAGATGGGCGAAATCCAGAGGATGACGATGGCCACCAGTCCGTACTTGTAGGCGATCTCGTTATAGATGACAAACAGCAGCGCGCTGAAGGAGGCCTTGTAAAACGACGTCCCGGCTAGCCACCAGGGCATGGTATTCCCAGCGGCAAAATAATCCTTGGACTGACGGATGTAGCGGGCAAAATACAGCCCGACGGTCACAATGATCAGAAAATAAGAGAGAATTACCAAATAATCCGGAAGCTGAATGCTTTGCGCTTGCGGCATTCTCGGACTCCTCTAAAGAGGGTCTAAAATTCGGAGAGGACTCCGTCCAGAACGGCAACAGATTGGTCGATCAACTCCGGGGAAATCACTAACGGAGGGGCCACCCGCATAACATTCCCGAAGATTCCCAGTTTGCCGCACATCAGCCCTCTCTCGACGCATTTGATGACGACATCCCGGGCCAGGTCAGGGGCGGGCTCCTTGGTGGAGCGATTTTTGACATATTCGATGCCATAGACCAGGCCCATGCCGCGGACATCCCCGATGACTTGATACTTATCCTTGAGCTTGATGAGCTTTTCTTTTAAATAGGCGCCGTTGGTCGCGGCCTTCTCGACCAGCTTTTCTTTTTCGATGATCTCGAAAACGGCCAGCGAGGCCGCGCAGCTCAAAGGATTGCCTCCCGTCGTCGAAGACATCTCTCCCCTCTCCAGGCTTGAAAGGATCTCTGCCCGGGTCACCACGGCAGAGATGGGCATGCCGCTTCCGATCCCCTTGCCCAGGACCAGGATATCGGGTTCCAGCCGTTCGTGCTCCAGGGCCCACATCTTTCCCGTCCTGCCGAAAGACGACTGGACCTCGTCGAGGATAAAGAGAATCTGTCGTCGCCCGGCCCACGCTTCGAGCTTTTTCAAATAGCCTGCTGGGGGAAAAACGAAGCCGGAAGTGCCCTGGTAGGGTTCGACCACAAGCGCAGCCAGGCTGCCCGCCGATTCGACATCAACAACCCTGTCCATGAAATCCAGACAGAAAAAATTACAATCCGGATGGACCCTGTCGAAGGGACATCTGTAGCAGTAGGGATACGGGGCCAGGATTGTTCCCGGAAGAAGCGGGCCGAAATTTTTTTTGATCTTGGGCAGTCCGGTCAAGCTCATCGGCCCGAACGAGCGGCCGTGAAACCCGCCCCAAAAAGCCAGAATCTCATACTTGCCAGTCGTCCGTTTGGCCATGCGCATCGCGGCGTCCATAGCCTCTGCGCCCGTCGTGACAAAAAAGACCTTGTCCAGATGCGGGGGCGTCGTCTCGACGACCTTGCGGGCCAGATGCAGCCGCTCCGGCGTCGGGAAGTCGAATGTGTTGAGGAGACGCCCAGCCTGGCGGGAGATGGCTTCGGCCAAGCGGGGATGGGCATGCCCGACATTGGCCACAAGCACTCCGGACGTCCAATCGATATAGCGGCGGCCGTCCACATCCCAGATCTCCGCCCCTTGGGCATGGTCCCAGACGACCGGCGCCTGCCAGTTCATGCAGGCGGGCTCATATTTCTGCGAAATTTCCAAAAAGGTTTGGGTTTGAAGGCCTGGTTTTTTCATGCAATTTTCCTAGGGTCCGCTTGTCAAGGATTCGACAAGCTGCCTGGCCTTTTGCGTCAGGACATCCCAGTCATTCTCAGCGATGGCTTTTTTATCCAGAAGGGCGGTGCCGATGGCCACGCAGCAGGCGCCGCTGTCGATAAAATCCTTAGCATTCTCGATGCTCACGCCGCCCGTGGGCATGAGACGGATTTGGGGGAGCGGACCCTTGAGGTCCTTAAAATATTTCGGTCCGACGGAAGTCGCAGGGAAGACTTTGACGACGTCCGCCCCGCTCTTCCAGGCCGCCACGATCTCGGTTGGCGTCAGGGCCCCGGGCGCGACAAACTTATCGAGCTTGCGGCAGGCCTTGATCATGTCGAAATTCGTGATCGGAGAGACCAAGAAGTCCGCTCCCGCCTGGACCGCGGCGACCGCGGTCTCGGCATCCAGCACGGTGCCAGCCCCGATGAGAACATCCGGCGATTTTTTTTGAGCCATGCTTTTTATGATACCGAGGGCGTTAGGGACTGTCATCGTGATTTCGATAGCCTTCACCCCTCCCTGTCGAATGGCTTCCGTCACCCTGAAAAGTTTTTCCGTATCCGTCATGCGGATTACCGCAATAACTTTGGTTTCGAGAATAAACGTTAGGACTTCATCTCTGTTCATGCTCCACCCCTTAGCGCTGGACGCGCCCGGATCGATCGCCCTGCATAAGGGCCAACACCTCTTTTTCTTGGGCCAAGTTAAAATCGCCGGGAATGGAATGCTTAAGGCAGGAGGCGGCCGTGGCAAATTCCAGGGCCTGGCGGTCGTCAGAAAAGGTCACAATCCCGTGGATGAACCCCGCGGCAAATGCGTCCCCTGCGCCGATCCGATCGACGATATTTTTGATGTCATATTTTGGTCCCTGGATAAAGGCTCCCCTGTTTCTGAGCACCGCCGACCAGCCGCTATGGTTGGCGCTGTGGCTCTCCCGAAGAGTGACGGCGATCCTCGATAGGTTGGGAAATTCCTTCAGGACTTTTGCCGTCAGCCGTTCATAGGCCCCGAGCTCAAGCGTTCCACTTTTGACATCAATTCCCGCTTCGATCCCCAGGGATTTCTGGCAGTCTTCTTCATTGGCGATGCCGATGTCTGCGTATTTCACGATCTCCCGCATGACTTCGGGCGCCTGTTTTCCGTACTTCCAGAGCTTTCCTCGATAATTGAAATCGATGGAAATCGTCATTTTTCTCGATTGGGCCGCCTTCACCGCCTCCAATGTCAGACCGGCGGCCGACTGGCTGATGGCCGGCGTTATACCCGTCGTATGGAACCACTCGACTCCTTGAAAAGCTTTGTTCCAATCGATGTCACCGGATTTTGCCTCAGCGATTCCCGAGTGCTCCCTGTCATAAGTGACCTTGGACGCCCTCTGGTTGGCGCCCGTTTCAGCAAAATATATGCCGAGCCGCCTTCCCTGGCGGACGATAAAATCGGTCCTCACGCCCCAGCGGCGGAGTTCGGAAACCGCGGAATCGCCGATCTCATTCTTGGGGATGACGGAGACATAGCGGACATCATGTCCGAACAAGGCCAGGGAAACGGCCACATTCGCCTCTCCCCCGCCGAAAATTGCCTGCAGATGAGGCGATTGGAAGAGCTTTTCCGAGGGGGGCGGGGAAAGCCGCAACATGATCTCACCGAAGGTCGCTATTGTTTTCATCATAGCTCCTTTTCTAGTGGTAACATCTCCATATGCGCGATATATGTGATGGGTCCTGTCACGGCCGTGCCCCTAACGCCCTCGCGCAAGACCTTCCCACCCGCCACTTAGGCGCTTCCGGCGTTGCGGGGCAACAGCCGCGCAACCCATCTTCTGAATTTATCATGGAAATGGAGATGCGCACACAGCCGGTTTGTTCATTGACAATTTCTTTGTTTGAATGATATGTATCATATATCATTTCCAATATCAAATTTGAACGTGATGAACAAGCAGGACCTATCCGGAATCTTCGAAAAAAATGCTGCGGGAACGGTCGAACTCCTGACCCGTTTGATCGAGTTCCCCTCGACCAGAGGGCAGGAACAGGCCATCAGCCGCTTCTTAAAAACAAAACTTGAGGCGTTTGCGGATGAAACCAAGCTGGTGGCCATTCCCGACTCGCTCGTGACCGATCCAGACTATTGTTTCAGGCTGGAGAACTTCCGCTATGAGGGAACGGCCAATTTGCGCTGCCGGCTAAAAGGAACGGGCGCCGGGAAAAGCATGGCCTTCAACACACATCTCGATGTGGTCCCGCCTGCGCCCGGCCAGAAACATCCATTTGCAGCCGAAATCAAAGAGGGCAAGATCTGGGGCAGGGGCGCCTGCGACGCAAAAGGCCAGATCGCGACCCTATGGCTTGTCCTTAAATCAATCCACGATTTAAAGCTGACGCCGGGCGGCGACATGACCTTCGACTTCGTCGTCGAAGAGGAATGCGGCGGAAACGGGAGCCTGAAAATTGTCCGTGACGGGCTCAGAGCCGAGGGAGCGGTTGTCCTGGAGCCGACGGATCTTCATGTGGCCCATCTGGTCCGCGGCGCCGTCTGGTTTGAAGTCCAAACGCAGGGAATAGCCGGCCACAGCGGAAGTCCGGACTCCACGATCTCCGCCCTCAAAGAGTCCGTCAAAATCATGGAAGCCATAGAAAGGGTCCGCGAAGAGCTCCTGCCTGTTTCAAGAAAGGCCACGAAAAAAATCGCCGGCCATCCGAACCCCATGCCCTGCACCTTCGGCATGCTGCATTCAGGGAACTGGCCGGCCGCCGCGCCTTCTGAAGCTGTCTTAAAAGGCGTGTTCGGGTTCCTGCCGCCTTTTAAACGCGGAGATATTCAGGAGAAGCTCAGGCGAGCCGTGGCCCCGTTCCGCGCCGAAATCAAGTTCAACATGCTCAATAGCGATCCGTCCTATATTCCGGAGCAGCATCCCCTCGTCCAAACGCTCATGGAAGCCGCCCACGACGTTGGAATCCCCTGCCGGCCCGAATTCATGAATGCATCCTGCGATTCATGGAGATATACCGAGCAGCTTGGCATCCCGGCCGTTGTCTTCGGCGGCGGGACGATCACATCCGCCCATAGCGCGGATGAGTCTATCGTCTTTGAGGATCTCCAAAAAGCGGCCGCGTCGCTAATCATTTTTATCGAAAAATGGAGCGGGTTGCATCATGCCTAAAAAAACAATGACGGCCCTGGTCAAAATCGCCAAGGGAAAAGAGTTGATCGAGCTAAAAGAAGTCCCCATCCCCGAGATCTCGGACCAAGAAGTCCTGATAGAAATCAAGGCTGCGGGAATTTGCGGCACGGACCTCCATATCTACCATGATGAATTTCCCTACTGGCCGCCCGTCATCCTCGGCCACGAATTTGCCGGTGTCATCGCCAGAGTCGGGAAAGAGGTTGCCGATTGGAAGCCCGGTGATCGAGTCGTGGGCGAGCCGCATACCGGCGCCTGCGGCAAATGCTGGCTGTGCAGGACGGGGAACCGCCAGCTTTGCCCTTCCAAACGTTCCCCGGGCTGGGGAATCGACGGATGCTTCGCCAGGTTTATGAGGTTTCCGGAGCCAGCCCTTCTCCATCGCATTCCCGAGGGGCTTGCGTTTGAAGAGGCCGCCTTTGTCGAGCCCGCGGCCAATGTTGTTCATGACGTCCTGGAAAGAGCGCGTGTTGAGCCCGCCGACGTCGTCGTTGTGATCGGACCCGGCCCGGTCGGACTCATGGCAGCCATGGCCGTTAGGGCCAGCGGCGCATCAAAAGTCTTTCTGCTCGGCACAAACGCGGATGAAGAAGTCCGGTTGCCAACGGCCCGCAACATTCCGGCCACAGACCATATTTGGAATGTCCAGAAAGAAGACGTCGGCTCGCAGATCATGGATCTGACCGCAGGACGCGGAGCCGATCTTGTCGTGGAGGCAAGCGGGGCGGAAGCCGGAATCGGCTTGGGCCTGCAGCTTGTCAGAAAGATGGGCAGGTTTGCAGCCATCGGGCTGACCGGCCAAGGAAAAATCCGGTTTCCTTATGATACGGCCATGTTTAAGTCCGTCGATTTTTTCTTTAACCTATCGACCTCTTATTCCTCCTGGGATCGGGCGATCAGCCTGATCGCAACTAAAAAAATAGACGTCAAGCCGCTCATAACCCACAAGGGAAGGCTGGACCGCTGGGCGGAATTCTTTGCCGCACTCGACGAAAAGAAAGGGATCAAGGGAATCTTTACGCCTTAATTTCAAGCCAACAGGAGCAAGCCATGGCCATTCGAATCGGCATTATCGGGACCGGAATCATGGGAAACGCGGTGGCAAGGGTTTTCAAGCTCCTCCCCCAGGCTGAGCTCATCGCTCTCGCCGATCTTTCCAAGGAACGGCTGGAACAGAGCGGGAAAGAATTCGGCCTGTCGGCGCTCTATTTGGATTATCGAGACATGCTCCAAAAAGAAAGGCTGGACGCCGTGGCCGTTGCCACTCCGGATCACAATCATACGGCGCCCGTCCTCGACTCCCTCCGCGCCAGCTGCCACGTGCTGGTCGAAAAACCGCTCGCAACATCGCTGGCTGAAGCCGAGGAAATTGACCGCGTCGTGCGGAAAACGGGAAAGAAGCTTCAGGTCAACTTCAACCACCGCTGGCTGTCTCCCTATCACAAGGTCAAAGAGATGGTGCTGAATGGACAGATCGGGGAGCCGATGATCGGATATGCCAGGAAAAACAACCCTCTGTCTGTTCCCACGGAGATGATCAAGTCCTGGGCGAGCCGGACGACGCCGGCCTGGTTTCTATCCTGTCATGATATCGACCTCATGACCTGGTGGTTCGATGCCGACCCTATCGAAGCCTATGCGAAAGGAATCCGCAAAGTCCTTGTCGAGAAAGGCTTCAACACGTATGACGGCATCCAAGCCTTAGTGACATACAAAAGCGGAAAATTCGCCACCTTCGAAGCGGTCTGGATCTATCCCAACACGAGTCCCTACATGCCCGATTCGTATATGGAGCTCATCGGGAGCCGGGGCGCTCTTCAAATTGACAGGCAGGCCGAAGCGATCGATGCCATGGTCCAGGAAAAATTTGTCTGCCCCAGAACTTTTCTAAACTATAAAGTCTTTGACGAGTGGCAGGGAGCTTTTCCGGCTGCGGTCAAGGGATTTTTATACGCCATCGATCATGACAGCGAGCCGCATGTCAACGCCAGGGACGGCGTCCGGAACACGGCCGTTCTCGAAGCCATCCACAAATCGCTGGAATCGCATCAGCCCGAAAAAATTAAAATCAATAGTTAGTCCAAAAATTGCCGTTAGGCAAGCTCGACGGGTCCAGTCGGACACTCTTGGAGAGAAACCCTTTCCTAGGGTTTCCTTCCAACGTTCGCTTCGCTCTCTGCCTCCTTTCCAAGGAGCATCCGGCGAGAATTCATGGGATGATGCTCCTTGGAGGGGTGGCAGGGCCGGCGGGTATTCCAGCCGCCCGTTGGAGGGGGAATCTGTGAACGGGTCCTCCTCCAAGAATGTCCGGGGGCCCCCCGAACCGCGCCACCCGTCGGGCATCGAGCCTATATAATTTACTTCATAAATATCATTCGGCCATCAATAATTATTGATCCTAATGGCAATTTTGGGTTATTGTCTCGGTTTGACTTTTCGCCTGATATCTTATCTAATATTTTAACAAAGACGCGTGGTGCAAAAAATTACGTTCAAAATCACCGACTACATCGAGACCGACTTTCTCTGGGAAGAAGAGGAATGCCGGACACTCGGCATCCATTTTGCCTATTACCAGCTCAAAGATGCCCTTCCTGAGGAAATCATCAAGCATGTCAAAGACGCCGACCTTGTCCTGGTGAACATGGCTCGGATTTCCGCCAAGGTCGTCGCCGGGCTTTCATCCGCCAAGCTCGTCATCCGGCACGGCATCGGCTACGACAATGTCGACGTCGCCTCCGCGACCGGCCAAGGCATTATTTTCGCCAACGAGGCGACGGCTTCAAGCGAAGACGTGGCCGAGCATGCCGTGATGCTGATCCTGGAAACGTACAAGAAAAAGAACCTCCAGAACAAGCTCCTCAGACGCTGGGTGGAGAGCCGGCAGTGGAGAGCGGATGAGATTGCGCCCCTCCACAGACTGTCCGGCAAAACCCTGGGCATCGTCGGCTGCGGGAACATTGGAAGCCGTGTTTTTAAAAAAATGGAGGGTTTCGGCCTAGATGTTCTCGTCTGCGACCCCTATATTTCTCGAAAAAGATTGGCTGAGCTGGGCCTGACCCACACGCCTTTCGAGGAACTTCTTAAAAAGTCGGATATCGTCACGATTCACGTTCCGGTCACCGAGGAGACGCGGGGCATGTTCGACCGAAAAGCGTTTTCCTTGATGAAACGATCCGCCGTCGTCGTCAACACGGCGCGGGGTCCCATCATCAAGACGACTGACCTCGTCCGGGCCTTGAAAAAGGGAACCATTTCGGGTGCAGGCCTGGATGTCTTCGAAAAAGAGCCGCCAGAGCCGGGCCTCGAGCTCCTCCATTTGGAAAATGTCGTGCTAAGCCCTCATGTTGCTTGGTACAGCGAGGAGGGCGGTTGGGACATCCGGCGTATGATCATGGATGACGTCAAGGCCTTCCTGAGAGGTAAGCCGCCTCGTTTCGTCGTCAATCCCGAAGTCTTTAAGAGCCCCAAGCTCCGGTTTAAAAGAGCCGCAGAACTCCGAAAAAATTAATAGGACGATGGAAACCTTCCTCTCTTCCGCCCTTCATCAGGAAGCCGAGAGGGAGGTAAAAGAAATCGTCTGGGAGGTCCAATGAAGGGCACTAGATATTTGTTGATTCTGCTTTTTCTCACCCTTTTCATGCGCGCGGCCCAGGGATTTGAATTTATTTATCCACTCGGCGGAGAGGCCTGGTACTCGATGAAAGCCGTGTTCTCAAGCGATCCTCCTCTCGGCCAGGGCGCTTGGTCTATCGTTCGGGTGACGGTCAACGGAACGAGGGCCAGGGACTTTGTCGCCTTCCAAAACGGCAAGGAGATGCTAAGCCCTGAAATCAACGGCGATCTCCCGTTCGAGCTCAAAGTGCGCTGGAGCTGGCAGGGAAAAACAAATTATGAAATCAAAGTGGACCTGGAAAATGCCAAAACAAAAAAGGCGCTGAGCTTGACGGAAAAAGCAATGGCTCCGGCCAAAAGGGGCTACTGGAACGCCGCCTGGAAGAACTATCTCTCCATTGTCCTCTCTGAGGACAATGGATACGAGCGGATGAATTATCCTATTCATGCCACAGTCGGCGTTTTGAGCAGCTATCTCAAGTCTCCCGATGAGATCCGCGTCGTCAAAGCGGAGAAGAAAGGCGAGGACGTTGTCTACGCTGAAATCCCCCACCAGATTTATGACGTCCGGACATGGAACGACCCGAAGATCACGGCCATGGTCGATAAGGATGAAAAAACGGGCGGGACGATCCCTCGCTACCATCCGACGACCTCCTTCAGCGTAGCCTTCCTGGCAAACCTCAAGCCAAACACAAAAGCGACCTATCTTGTCTTTTACAATAATCCAGCCGCAAAGAAGCCTGCCCCCAAATCCGACCTGAAAGTGACCGGCCAGGGGCTGGCAAAAACGATCGAAAACGATTACTACAAAGTCGTCCTCCATCCCAAAAGCGGGACGATTTATGAAGTCTATGAAAAATCCTCGAGAATCAAGCTCGAGCACAAGCTGGAGACCAATGGATCGGTCCACTGGAATCCGGATGTCTATTCGCCTCCGCATGCCTGGTATCACTGTTCGGACTGGGAGAATCCCGCCTACGCGGAGGATAGCGGGCCGGTGTTTTATTCGCTGCGGCGGGAAGCCCCTCTTCCCCTTCCCAAAGGCATCCAGGTCAGTATCACCTATTATTTCTACAGCCATTCCCCGGTCATCCTGATGGAATCCACGATGGAAATTCAGTCGGATATCTTCGTCGAAGCGCTGCGAAATGCGGAAATCGTCTTCAACAAGGCTGTTTTCAACAAAGCCGCCTACAGGACGGTCGACGGCAAGCTGGCGACGATAAACTTTGCCGCATCAAGGATGCATCCCAAACATGCCGCGGTGCTCAGGCCCGATACCCCGTGGGTCGCCTTCTACAGCGATGAAAAGGGCATCGGCTTTGCCAGCCTGTTTCTGGACATGTCTCTCCCCAACCGACACGGCGGCGAGGCCTCCCAGCAGCAGCCTTACATCTACATCCAGCACGGGCCTTGGTATTACATGTCCAGAGGATTCGTCTATTCGTTCGGGTCGAACAATCAGACGCGCATGCTCCCCGTCAAAGCGGGAAGCATTTATTATGACCGGAATGCCTGGATTCCATTTTCTTTCCAGAAAGACAAAGGCTTCGCGGCCTATCTCGATTCGGCTTATAAGATGCTTAAATACCCGGTGGGCATCATGGATGACATCGAAACCTACGCCGAAAGCCCGGACGGCTGGATCGTGCCTATTCTCACCGAACCTTTTGAAGAAGGAGTCAAAGGAGCGATCGGAGGTCCGAAGAAAAAATGAGCCTGTCAACCCTTGAAAAAATCATCGAAACGTACGGACCGCTGATCAAACGGGACTTCAAGATTTCACGGAAGGAATACCGGACGCGATGGGCCAAAGTCCAAAAAGCCATGACCGCTAAGGGCTATGACCTGGCCTATGCCTGCGGCAGCGAGCTCGACCGCTCAGACGTGGCCTGGCTGGCAGGCGTGTTTGACCCGATTATTGAACGCTATGGAATCCTCCTCCCTGTCAGAGGCGAGCCCGTCGTCACGGCGGGGTCCGAAGGCGGACATGTCATCCAAGACTGTCTGAAATCCTCGGGCGCAAGCATCGCGCTGCTTAGAGAATATCAAATCTCAGACGAAGACTATCGGTTCGCGACGTTCGGAAGCCTGGAAGATGTCGCGAGCAAGCTCGTCTCTTATCAGCCCGGCCGGCCGGTTAAAATCGCGATTTTCTCGAGCGGCCAGTTCATCCCGCACGACCATGTCCTGATGCTGCAAGGCCGATTCGGCTCCGACAATGTCGTCTTCGATACCGGTCTCCTGCGCCGTATCAAATACGAAAAATCGGCGGCCGAACTCGAATTGATCGGGACGGCCAACATAATTGCGGACGCCACTTTTTTGGGTATGCTGGCCGTTTTGAAGCCCGGCATCCGGGAGCTCGAGGTGGCCGCAGCGGCCGATTATTTAATGAAAAAACTCGGCGCCCGGCGGACAGGCTTCCCCACGATTGTCTCGTCGGGGCATCGCGGACGTAGCGTGCTGGGTCCTGCCACAAACAGAGTCATCAAAAAGGGCGAGTTTGTGTCCCTGGGCATAAGCCCGACCTTCAATGGCTACCACGGTATCATGAGGAGGACGGTCAAGGTCGGAGCCGCGTGGACGGATTCCGAGCGTCAATTTATGGCGGCGCTGGAAGGGCTCTACCATACGGTTATCCATGCAACGGCCGATGCGGCCAAAAAAGGGCTGCCGTCGAGCGTCATCGATCATAGAGGAAAAGCCTATCTCGCAAAGACTAAGCTCGCGGATAAATACGGACGCCGCTTGACTCCCCGCGAACCATATACGTTCATCCATAACACGGGCTGTTCGGAATGCCAGGAGGGCTTCGGCGCAGTCACGCCCTATACCGACGAGCCGCTGGGGAAAAACGCGGCCTTGATGATCGATGTGGCCTTCATGGGATTTGATGAAAAAAAGGACCTTGTTTTTCCGGTCGAATACGCCGTTATCGAGGATTCATTCTGGAAAAGGGGCCGGCAGATCGGCGTCTACAACCAGATGCCTCTTTGTGTGCAGGATTTTGTCGGAAAAGACATCTCGAAAATTCCGAAGAACAGGATGAACCCGTATTACAAGAAGCTATAATGATATTTTTGTCACATCATGCCGAGGATGGAGGTGCGGATGAAAGCTAAATGTGTTTGCGGGCTTCTCTTTTTCTGCAGCTTGGTGATTCTTTGTCCCGGGATTCAATATGCCCAGGCCAAGCTGGATTTCGACTCTCCCCGATTTGAATCTCCGGATTATCTGATTCATTTTTCCCTCGAACTCAAGAACGACAAATTGTTGATCACGGAGATTCAAATCAACGGGCTTAAAGCCCCACACGTTGTCGTCTTGAAAGGAACAAAGCCAGCGGACCTGGCCAAGCCTTTGGACCCCGGGATTTATGATGTTAGGCTTCATTATGCTTGGAAGGAAAATGCTTCTTATAAGGCCACGCTCTTTTACAAGCTTGAAAATTCGGAAAAAATCGAAAAGTCCGAGTGGAACGGAGTCGCTCCAAAGAACGGAGGAATCCCTGCCCTTTGCCAAGAGGGATTTTACCGTGCCTGCCGCATTGAAGAAGAAGCCGGCCTGGAACGCAAGGCAGAAATTGCCTATCTGACGATCACCGCGCCAAAGAGTGAAATGGGACAACCTTCGTTTAGCCTGTACGACGGAAAAGAGCGCATCCCCTTCCAGATCATCGATCAAAAGGAATCGACCCCGCCGGAAAACTCGGCGAAAACGCATCCCGTGACCGTGACTTACAAGCTGGCCGTGCCGCTGAATGCGAGGCCCTACGATAAGAAAATCATCACAGTCTTCGAGGGACAAGCCGCCGCCGTTCCGGAACAGAGCTTTATTTTAAGCGGAGAGGACCTGGGCAAATCCGTCAAGAGCACGCGTCTTTCTCTGCAATTCCATCCCCAGAGCGGCCAGATCAACGCCATCGAGTACCTCCGGGAAGGCATCAAGCTCTACAACAAGGCCGGTGTCATCCACTGGAATCCCGATGTTTTTATCCCCGGAGCCGCCTGGGACCATTCCTATGACTGGAAGCCCCCCAAGTCGTTTGAAGAAAAACAGGGTGCTTTTGTCTACATCAACGCCCGGAAAGGCCCGATGCCGCACATCCAGGACGTTCTTCTCGAAGTGAAATACACGCTTGAGAAAGATGCCCCGTACTTCATCTCCGAGACGCGGATGAATGTCGAAAAAGACTTGGGCGTCATCGCCCTGCGGAACGATGAGATGGTGCTCTATAACGAGCTCTTCGATTCCCTGATGTATAGGGATAAAAGGGGGGCTATTATCAAACTCCCGCTTAAAGAGATGGCCGGAACGCCCTATGGTCTCGTTCATATCGCGCCCGCGGACCTGGGCTGGGTGGGACTCCTTAATACAAAAGAAAATTACGGATTTTTCAGCCTGAGGATCGGCGCCGCCAACAGCAATCTGGATGCCTCCGGTGATTTTTTGCATAAAGCCGGCACCTATTTCTATGCCCCTTCGGACGGCGAGTACGTCTATTGGGTCAGGCCGCTGCTTTACACCTGGGCGGATTTCACGACAAACAACCAACTGACATTTCTTCCCAAAGGCAGTTCGTTTTACGAAAAGAACGCCTACCTCCTGCTGATGCTCGACCAAAATACGCCCGCCGCTTTGGACACTCTCCTCAAGAAGCTGAGAAACCCGCTGAGAGTGTTCTGATGGAATTCATCGATTTTCGATCGCTCCGACGAAGCTCCAAGATTGAGCTCCTTTTTCCCGGCTGGAAAAAGGGCGAAAAAGTGGTTTTTTTCTCCCCCCATGATGACGATGCCGCACTCGGGGCCGGATATCTTTTGCTGGCGACCGTGGAAAACAAAGGATTTCCCTGCATTTTCATTTTCTGCAGTGGGAACGCCGGCTACTCGACACCGGAGGAAAAAGGCACGATCGTTTCGACCCGAAAAAAGGAGGCTGTCGTCGCCTATCGAGAGCTCGGAGTCGAAAAGAAAAATATTTTCTTTTTCGATATCCCGGATTTTTCCCTGATGGCCTCCGTGAACCGCGAAGGACGCACGGGAAAAAGCCTTTTTGACCGGATCGTAAGGTTCTTTCGGGCCCAAAAAATCTCCAGGGTTGTGTTTCCCAGCGACCATTACGAGCACTGGGACCATACGGCCGCTTTTGGCCACGGGATCTATACTTCACCGCAAGCCGGCGACCCCATCCTGGCCGATCTTGGTACCCCTCATGCCGTCCGCAGCTATCTTGTTTACTCGGTCTGGGGCGATTTCGAGCCCCAAAGCGGCAGGAACCGGCAGAAAGGAGTCCGTGCCGGCTTGGGGATCCTCGTCCACGAAAAACAGGAAACAGCCGTGCGCAGGGCCTTGGGCCGCTTTGTCTCACAAGGCAAAATCATGCAGAACACGGTGGCGATTCTTAGAGAAAGGCGCAGTTCCGAAGAAGGTTTTCTGGAACTGTATAAAGAAGCCGATGTGCGGAAACTCATCGATTTCGAGCCTTATTTCCAATTGTTGAAGAATTGCCGTAAAATTTCTTAGACGGGAAGCCATGTATGCCATCGGTGTGGATTCAGGAACGCAAGGGACAAAGGTCCTGGTGGTCGACTTTGAGTCGGGTCGGGTGCTGGGCAGGGGCATGGCCGCCCACAGATCGATTCCGCTCCTGAAACCCGGAGAAAGCGAGCAGGCGCCTCAGACCTGGATTCAAGCGTTCGAACAGGCCTTGTCATTTGCACTCCGGGAAGCCAAGGTTCCCGCTTCGGAAATCCGGTCCGTCGGGGTCTCCGCCCAACAACACGGATTCGTTCCCTTGGACTCAAACGGGCGTCCGATCAGGCCGGCCAAACTCTGGAACGACACCTCAACGGTCGATGAAACGGAGGCGATCGTCGAGGCGCTCGGAGGCAAGAAAATTTTCATCCAAAAGCTCGGCATTAGCCTGGCCGTGGGATACACCGCTTCCAAGATCCTCTGGCTCAAACGGCACGAGCCCGAAAATTTTCAAAAGCTGCGGACCGTTCATCTCCCCCACAACTACATTAACTTTTTCCTGACGGGGATATCCCGGATGGAATACGGCGACGCATCCGGAACCGGGCTTATGGATATCCGGAATAGGGTGTGGCATCCGGAAGTTGCCGCCGCGATCGACCCCGATCTCAGTGACAAGCTCCCCGAACTCCGCCACCCAAAGGGGCCTTTGGGATATATCAAGAATGATATCGCTGCAAAATATGGGATGAACAAAGTCCTCGTCTCAAGCGGCGGAGGGGACAATATGATGGCCGCGATTGGAACGGGAAACGTCTCCCCGGGCGTCTGCACCCTCAGTTTGGGCACATCGGGGACCATCTATTCCTATTTTGCCGAACCGTTCTCCGACCCGGAGGGAGAGATCGCCGCATTTTGCGACAGCACGGGCGGCTGGCTGCCCTTGCTCTGCACGATGAACGTGACAAATACGACGGAAATCTTTAAAGCCCTGTACAAAATCAACAACGAAGATCTCGAGGAATGGGCTGCCCAGGCGCCCGCAGGAGCTGACGGCTTGATCTTTCTTCCGTTTATCGATGGGGAAAGAGTCCCCGTCCTCCCCCACTCGAGCGGGTCGTTTTTCGGGCTGACGAGGCGGAATTTTAGCGCCGCTCATATGGCCAGATCGGTCATGGAGGGAACGATCCTTAACCTCGGCTACGGCTTGGCCCGGATGCGCTCGCTGGGGTTGTCGCCCTCCGAAATCCGTGCGACAGGGGGAGGCGCCAGGAGCGGGCTCTGGCTTCAAATTGTGGCCGATGTCTTTAAGACACCGGTCGTCACCCTAAGCGAACAGGAAGCCGCAGCTTACGGGGCCGCCCTGCAATCCATCTGGTGTTATTCCCTGGAGAACAGCCGGGAGATTAAGATCGAAGACCTCGTGGCAAAGCTGGTCAAGAAAGGCGATCTCGCCGTCGAGCCTCAGCCCAAGAACTTTCCCCTTTATGATTCCCTTCAGGCCCGCTTTAATTCGCTGTGGAAACGTTTAGAGCCTGAATTTAATATTCATAAAAAGTTCCTCTTATAATTCCCCGTGGGTCGGCTTACTTCAACGTCACGACGTGGACCTGGCCGTCGCCGTATTTTTTGGCCAGCCCGTCGATCGTGCGTCCGCCGAACTTAGCGGCCATCGCGTCGATCGTCGCCTGATTTGGCAGCATCTTGTCGGCGCCGGCCTTGCATTCCTCGATGTTGCCCGCGACCATAATCACGATCTTGTCGGGCTGGAGCCACTTCTGGGCGACGCGCTTGATGTCGGCGAGCGTCGCTTTCTCGTATCGCCCTCGTAATTTATCGTAGTAATCGCGCGGCCGGTTGTTGAACTCCAACTGGGCGAATGCCATCAGCGTTTGGGTTCTTGTCGCAAAAGTAGCCGGGAAGGATTCGATGCGCGCCGTGCGGGCGAAATCGAGATCCGCCTGGGAGACGTCGCCCGCTCTCATGCCTTCAATCAGATCCAGCATCAGTTGCGAAGCGAAGACCACAGTGGCGTTTTTGGTCTGGCAGAAGGCCGAGAAAGTCCCGGGATACAGATCGCCTCCTGCGTAGCCCGAACTCGTCGAGTAAGCCAGCCCGTTGTCGGTCCGGACCACCTTCGTGATGCGTGACGAAAAGGAGCCGCCGCCCAGAATATAATTCATCAGATCGACGGCCTGGTAATCCGGATCGTCCAGCTTGAGGCCGAGGTGTCCGATGCGGATGACACCCTGGTTGGCCGGGACTTCGGGTTGGACCATATAAACGCCGGCTTTGGCCGCCTGAGTGACCTTGGGGATCGGTGGGACTGCTTTCTCAGCCTTTGCCCATGTTCCAAACGTTGCCTCGAGTTTTTTAAGCATCTCGGCCTTCTTGAAGTCACCGGAAACTATCAGGATCGCATTATTAGCGCCCCAGAACCTCTTGTGCCAAGCCCCGAGATCCTCGCGCGTAATGCCGGACGTGCCTGCTTCGGTCGCTTCGGCGGCCATCGGCGAATCCTCGCCATAGATCAGCTTGGTGAAGGTTCGCATCGCCACCATGGAGAGGTTCTTGTTCCGGTTGCGGATGCCGACCAGCGCCTGATCCCTCTCCCGACGAACCTTGTCCTCCGGGAAAGCCGGGTTGGTCAGGATGTCCTTCCAGATTTTCAGTCCCTCGTCCAGGTGCCTGATATGGATCGAAAGGCCCATCGCGCTCACGTTGCCCGCCAGGAATTCCATTCGTTCGTTGACCTGTTCCCCGGTCATCGTCTTCGTACCGCCCGAACGCATGACTGTGGGCGTCATGCGCTCCACGCCGAGTTTGTCCTTCGGCTCGAGGAACGGGCCTGTGCGCATAAGCAACGATGCGCTAAACCAGGGGATCTCATGGTCCTCGGTAATATAGACGATCAGGCCGCTAGAAAGCTGCGTCCGGAAGTCTGCAGCCTTCGGAGGATTGAAGATGAGCGGAGGAAACTTAAACTGTTCCGGTCGGGGACCCTGGGGAGCCTGCGGCGTCTGGGCACCTGCGCTAATGACCACTGACAGAACCAACAGTGCCGTTATTAAAGATAATGTTGTGATTCGTTTCGACATCGTCCTATCCTTTTCTTGAGGCGACATGCCTACTTCTCCCGTTCCAGGACGCCGGTCACGCCGTTGTCCCGGTTCAGGTACTTCTTGGCCACCCTCAGCAGGTCATCCGCGGTGACGGCCATCCGTTTTTTGAACTGTTCTTCGATGAACTGCCAGCGGTAGGCCGTTTCCATTCGGGCCAGCGTGCCGGCGATGCCCGTGCCCGCTAGGCTCTGGAGGTACTGAGCCTCGATGGAATTCTTAATGCGCTGGAGCATTTGGGGATCGATGGGATTCTTTTTAACGTCTTCGATATAGGTCCACAGCTCCTTCTCGAGCTGGTCGATGGGAATCTTCGTCTCGTTCTTGATCTCTTTGGCCTGTGCTCCGACCTCGAATGATCCGTCATACATCGAGTTGGAGGCCATGGCCGAGACCATGGTGGCGTGGTCGTCGCGGAGGACCATCTCGAGATACATTTTTCCGGTCCGCGCGCTCATCGCCCGGCCCAGGACGTAGAGCGGCGCCAGGTCGTCGTGCCACAGCGGCGGGATGTGGAACATGATCGTGACTTCGGGTGTCGCGGCGGCGCGCCCATACACGCGCTTCTCGATGTACGGCGGCTTGAAGCCCGCCCCATAGGTCTTTCGGTAATACTCCGGCGACGGCTCCTCGGTTCGTACCCGCGGCGACTTGCCCTTTGACTTGAGCGGGCCGAAGTATTTCGTGACGAGCGGCATCACCTGGTCGGGATCGACGTCGCCCACGAGCACAAGCGTGGCATTATCGGGCCGGTAGAACTGCTCGCGGTACTCGATCATCTCTTTCTTGGTCACCCGGCTGATATCCGACATCCAGCCTACGACGTCCCATCCGTACGGGCTCGCCGCGTAAAAAGTAGCGTTGAGCTGCTCCTGGAAGAAGTAGCCCGGCTGGTTCTCGCCCATGCGGCGCTCCTCAGTGATCACGTCCCGCTCCGAGTAGAATTCGCGGAAAACAGGATTGGCCAGCCGGTCAGCCTCAAGCGCCAGGTAGAGCTCCAGCTTGTTTTTGGGAAGGGTTACGTAATATTGGGTCATCTCATTGCCCGTCGAGGCGTTGATTCCAGTGCCGCCGGCCTGCTGGTAAGCGCCCCAAATCTCCTCGCTGGCGATCGTTTCGGCTTTCTGCTTGGCGATCAGGTCGGAGACTTGTTTCTTAATAGCCACGATCTTTGCCTCGTCACGGCCTTTGATCTTCGATTCCTCCTCCACGACCTGGTCCATCAGGGCATCAATCTGCCGGTCATAGTCCATGTCCTTCTCCAGAGTTCCCGGCTTGATGCCCATGGAATACGTGCCTTTGAACATCATGTGCTCGTGGAAGTGGGAGATCCCGGTGATGCCCGGACGCTCGTTGACCGAGCCGACCCGGTAACCCAGGATGCAGCGCACCAGCGGGGCCTGCGGGCGCTTAACCATCAGCACTTTCAGGCCGTTGGGCAGGACTTTTTCGATCACCTGGCTAGTCAGGCTCAGTTCCTGGCTCCGAAGCGGCGCCCGCCACCCGAAAGCAAGGATAACGAGGATAACAGCCATACGACGGTGTTTCATATTGATCCCCTCCTCAAGTTTACTCTGCAGATAGGAATTGCCGCTTTGCCTGCGAGAAAAAATACAGATCTTGGCCGCGACAATTCTATTCTCTTCGAAGGGAAGATCGTATGTCACGATGGCGAGGAAAGTCAAGCAGCCGCGCTTCGGACTTGTTTTGCTGCGCCTGCGATGGATGGGCGCCGTTCAAGGATCATATAGAAAATTAATAAAATAATTAAAAATCTTTCGGCCCAACTAAGAATTCCAGCCGTATTCGAAGCAGGTCTCGTACATGGCGACGACGTTCTCCGGCGGCGTCAGCGGCTGGATATTGTGGCAGGGCGCAAGAATATAGCCGCCCCCTTCGCCCAGGATCTCCAGATTGTCTAGAACTTCTTGCCTGACTTCCTTAAGTGTTCCAAACGGAAGCGTATATTGATTGTCCATCCCGCCGTGAAAGATGATCCTGCCGCCAAAATCCCGCTTCAATCCATCTCGTTCCATGCCCCGGCTTCGCCACTGAATCGGGTTGAGGAGGTCGATTCCTGCCTCGACCATATCCGGGATGATGCGCCGGCAGTTGCCGTCGTTGTGATGGAAGGCAAACGCCCCCCTCTGATGGGCCAGGTCGATAATACGCTTCATGCCGGGAAGAAGATATTCATGAATATGCCTGGGAGAAAACAGGAGGTCGGCCTGGCCGCCCATATCTTCCGCTACATAGCTGATCGTGACCTTCCCAGGGATTTGCTCGAAGATTCGCCGCGTGTTTTCATAGGCCAGGTCAAAGAGCTTGTCAAGGCAGTAGTGAACGACGTCCGGGTGTTCGATCAAGTCCATGAAGGCTTGTTCCTGGCCGCGAAGGTTTTTATAGATTAAAAACGGCTCCGACCCCCCTCCCTTAATGGGATACATCTCGTTGCCCCGGAGCTGCTTGGCAATCGTTCCATAATCCCACCAATCAGGGCTCGGCCATGAATACGATTTTTCGATTTCCTCGACGGATTTAAATCCGGCTAGGGGAAAATAGACACATTCCTCATAAGTACCCGTGCCGTAATCGATATTGCTGAACCTGCAGCCGAAGACATCGGTCAAGGGTGCCAGCTTGGGACCGATATATTCCGGCTTGACTTCGACGACGAAATCCACATGCAGCCTCTCGAGCATGTCCCGTTTGCTGGCGCACCGCAGAAATTTCATCAGCTTCACGGTGGCTTCATCCGTCGCCCAGTAATCCATGGGCACGCGGTCGGGCTTTTGGCGGCGGAAAACCGCAAGCCACCGTTCCAGGGGCGTCTGACGCTCTCGTTTCATCAATGCCTATGCAGATCCTTGTGCATGATTCGCCGCGTTTCGAGCAGCCGGTCGTCGGCCGGCAAATCGGCCAGCTGGCTGTTCATAAACTCATCGTTCTCTGCCTGGAGAAGCCTGGCCACATAATCGATGATGCTCGGCGGGAAAATTGCGTCGCGCTCATAGAGCTCTCTCTTCTTCAGGAGAATCCGGCTGGATTCGACACAGCTCATGGGCAGGATGGGCAGCTTCTTCAACAGTTCCTTATCCGTAAAGATATTGCCCTGGACATGGAGTTTTTCGGCAAGCGCCAGCGGACCGTTTTCTTTGAACAGCGTCAGGTCTTCTTTGAACGACCAATCGGCCGCCATGGCGATTCCCGCCAGCAGAAGATGGATGATGGCGCTTCCATCCGGACTGCGCAGCTCAACGGTCTGGCGGCTTCCGGCCGTCTTAAAATCCTTTTTGTCCATGGGGTTCAGGATTTTCGACAGATGCCGGACGTTGGACCAGCCGAGAGGGACACGGATCATGGCGCTCCGGTTGAGGTCGCTCCAGCAGATCCGCGTCGGCGCTTCCTGATTGGGGACCAGGCGCAAATAGGCCGAAGACACTGTGTTGGCAAACGCCGTCAGAGAATCGGCATAGCGACAAAGCCCCCCGATCAGGCGCCGTGCCGCTTCGGACAATTTTCCATCCTGGCCGACCATGATGTTTTGCCCGTCCTTGACAAGCTCCATGTGAAAATGGAGCCCGTTGCCGGCAATTCCTTCTTCGATCTTGGGCGTGAATGTCGCTACGCAGCCGTACTTGTAAGCGATGTTTCGGATGAGCCATCGTCCCAGCACGACATGGTCGGCCATATCCACGACCGGACGCGGCAGATATTCGATCTCCAGTTGTTCTGCCCGCTTATCCTTGATTTCATCCAGGTCGCTGCGGACACTGTCCACGAAGCCGACTTCGCTGTGGGCGTATTTGACGGCGCCCGTGATCTGGGTAATATGGTGGACCATTTCATTCAGGATTTGCCCGCTCTTGATGAAAGGAGCTGCACCCTGATAGCCCTGCTGCTTCTGGGCGGGAAAAATATTCTGTGTCTTGTCGGTCAATAGAAAGAACTCCAACTCGCCCAGAGCATGCAGCCCCAGCCCGGTATCTTTATGAAAAACCTGGCAGGCCTTGGCCAGAATATTGTCCAGGGCGAACGGCGCCAGCTCGCCGTCCTTGGTCAGGTAGCGGCAGATAAAATCGAGACTGTTTTCATCGAACGGGTTTAGAAAAGCGCTCTTGAACACGGGAACAACGTATAAATCAGAGAGGGCGGTATCCACCATGCCCTTGAAGAGCGAAGAGCCGTCCACTCTCTCCCCTTCGGCTAGGATGGATTCGGCCTGGCCGCTGTCGGCGACCGGCAGCTTCAGCTCTTTGAGCTTTCCATCCAAGGCCGTATAGTGGAAGGTGATCCGCTCGATATTCTTCTTTTCGATAACCTTTAGGAAGTCTTCGCGCTCAAAGTCCTCGGGCGATTTATCCAGGAGGATCGAAAGCGGATTGGACAGGGCATAGGAATATTTTTTTGGCACGGGCATCGTTCTGCTCCTCATGAGTGCGATTTGATTCTTTCATAAGAGTAGCTATTTTAAGGGAAAAATGCCGTTAATTTCAATCTTTGTAAACAATCCCTTCATTATGAATAATCAGTTGTATCCCGCTCGTTATGGTTTCGTTTTTAGTAGAGTAGAAACGGCTTACGCTGCTCTGAGAATGCTTTCAATCCCTCTTGAAATCCGTCCACGATGTCCTTGATGCCGATACCTTTGAGGATGGCCTGGCGGACCTTGGAGGTCCCCATGATCTTGTCAAAATATTTCTCATGGAACCCAAACTTGTCCGGATACATATCACGGATGGTTTTTATGATGTGAAGCGTCGTTTCCAGCGGTCGGTACGCGTTCCTGTCCGTAATATGAATCTGGGCTCCGCCGCACATCTTTTCTTTAAACTTTGAAAATGTCGGATTGAACCACTGTTCTCGGAAGGTCACCCCGGGCAATCGGAGAGCATTGAGCTTCCGCGTCAATTCGTTGCCGTCGACCCAGGGCGCGCCAAAAACCTCAAACGGGCGAGTTGTCCCCCTCCCCTCCGATACGTTTGTCCCCTCTAAAAATACCTGGCCCGGATAGACAGTCGCCGTATCGAGCGTCGGCATATTGGGCGACGGGATGACCCAATGCAGGCCGGTCTCGTCATACCACATGTTTCGCTTCCAGCCTTCCATGGGAATTACGACCAATTTGGCTTTTTTCTCCAGGAATCTTTCATTGTAGAGCTTGGCTAGCTCGCCGATCGTCATCCCGAACCTCAAAGGGACGGGATAAATGCCGACCGGGGAACTATATTCCGGGTATTCAAGAATCGGCCCTTCCATGTCCACACCGTTGATCGGGTTGGGCCTGTCCAGGACGATATAATCGATGCCGCTCTCGGCACAGGCCTGCATGGCATAAGCCATCGTCGATTCATATGTATAGACCCGCGTCCCGACATCCTGAATATCATAGACCAGGACATCAAGGTCTTTAGTCATCGAGGACTCAGGGCGTTTTCCGGCGCGCGTCGTATCAAAGGAACGCATGTATTCATCGATATTTTTGAGCATTCCCGGCTGGGGCTTCATGGACTGTCCGTAGAGGCTGAAGACCGGAATTTTGAATTTTTCATCCATGTAAAAAGGCACATATTCGCCCGCCTGGGCATTCCCGCGAACACCATGCTCGGGGGCATAGAGAGCCACGAGTTGCATATCCGGGTTGGTCCGGAATAAGTCGGTCGTGCTTCGCAAACGGCTGTCCACTCCCGAAGGGTTTGTGATCAACCCGACCTTTTTTCCTTTGACCAGGTCGAGGTGTTTCTCCAGAAAGACTTCCACCCCGAGCTTCACTTTCTCCGCGGCTTTAGGCGGCGAAGTCGGGGCGCTTTCTTTTTCGGTTTTGCAGGCAGTGTCCAGGAGGCTGCCTAAAAGGAGGCCGATCATTAAAAGACAATTAAAAGAAGTGAACCTAAATACTATCTTTTTTGCGCTCTTACTCATTGTGCCCTCCTCGATCTTGAATATCCGGGATGGCCACGCTGCATTGGCCATGGCCATCTTACAACAAAACCTTAGACAGTTTCGCTTTTCTCGAAGAAATAAGCCCCCAGGAAGACCATGACCAGAGAGAATCCGATCATGATCGCCAAGTCGAGGATGATCGGCAACGAAGAAACTTTGATCAGCGAACCCCTCAGCCCGTCAATGCCGAAGGTCAGAGGGTCGATATAGGAAAGGACACGGACAAACCAGGGCAGGTTTCCGAGAGGATAGAGGGCTCCGGACAAAAAGAACAGCGGAAAGATGATGAAATTCATGACGATGCCGAACCCCTGCATGTCCTTCATCTTGGAGGCGAAAATGAGCCCCAGGCCGATGAACGTAAACCCGATCAAGAGCATGAAGAGCAGGGCGAAGAGGAATGATCCCGGTCCGCCGACCCGAAAACCCATGATGATGGAGATGAGGAGAATGAGAAGGCTTTGGATCAGGGCCGTGGTGATGCCGCCGGCGATTCTTCCCAAAACGAGTGAAACCCGACTGACCGGAGCGACCATGATTTCTTTAAGAAACCCGAACTCCTTGTCCCACAGGACGGATAGTCCCTGCATCGTCGAACTGAAAAGCAGAGTCATCCCGATGATGCCCGGCACAAGAAAGCGGATATAGTTCACGCCCTGGCCGCCGATGCCCGGGATGGCCATCCGGTTGAAACCAAGGCCGAGAAAAGCCAGAAAAAACAGCGGCATGATCAGCGATCCGATGATCCGCGATTTGGCCCGGACAAACCTTTTCATTTCCCTCAACCACATGACATAGACGGCCGTCCAGCTGATCATCGCTATCTCCTGCCGTGCCCCGCCATCATCGCCCGGTTGCGCGCGCCCTGGCCCGCCTCGTCCTCCCGGATCGTCCGGCCCGTGAAATGGAGAAAAACATCCTCCAAGCTCGGCTTTCGCAAATGTACGCAGGTGACCGTGATGGCATGACTCTGGGCCAGGGTGACGAGCTCCGGGATCCTCCTCTCCCCTTTCTCCATGGTCATGTTCAGGACATCCTCGTGGAGACTATATTTCTTGATCCATTCGAGCGTCTTGATCTCGTCCAGGAGGGAATCGGAATTTCCCTCTAATTCCATGGAGACGACATCGCCGCCGAGAAGGTCTTTCAATTTAGCCGGCGTATCCAAGGCGACAAACTTTCCATGGTCCATGATGGCGATCTGGTCGCAGAGATAGTCCGCCTCTTCCATGTAGTGGGTCGTCAGGATGATCGTCACCCGACTCTCTTTATTGAGCTTTTTGACATAATCCCAGATGAGGCGTCTTGTCTGGGCGTCGAGGCCGAGGGTGGGCTCATCCAGAAAAAGGACCTTCGGCCGATGGATGAGTCCCCTGGCGATCTCCAGCCTGCGCTTCATCCCTCCGGAATATTTCTCGACGAGAACGGATGCCTTCTCTGTCAGGTCGACAAGCCTCAGGACCTCATCGATCCTCCTTCTTCTTTCGTCCCTCTCAATGTGGTACATCATCGCATGAAAATCGAGGTTTTCTTTTCCGGTGAGCTTGCTGTCCAGAGCCGGTTCTTGGAAGACGATGCCGATGCTCTTCCGAACACTGTCCCGGTTCTTGGCCACATCGAAGCCGGCAACCTCGGCATATCCCGAAGTCGCCTTGAGAAGTGTGGCTAACATATTGATCGTCGTGGTCTTTCCGGCTCCGTTTGGCCCGAGCAGCCCAAACAGCTCGCCCTCCGGGACGGAAAAAGCGATATGGTCCACGGCCGTCAGTCCGTTAAACTGCTTGGTCAAATTCTCGACCCTGATGGTATCCATCGTATCACTCCAGTAAAGATGGGTATGATAGCCTGAATCCCGATTTTTCTCAATATGGAATCCGTAACGCTCTTGCTCCCGCGAAGGTTTTTAACGCCGTTCCCCCGTCGTCTTCTCGGCGCTGCGGAACTCGCACCATGCTTTCGACCATCTCCCCTGATCCGTGCCGTAAGTTTCGAATCACGGCAGGATGTGGCGAGGCTCGCACAGTCCTCGCGCCCCGAGGACGGGGTCCCCTCGAAAACGGCGAGAGAAGGCTAAACCTTCGCTCATGGTCGCTGCGAGCGTTACGGCCTCCCGAATTCACCCTTACGAAATGGAAGAGAACCTCATATAAATATTTATTCCTGCTTTTCATCCATCAAATGTATTGACCTATCCCCAATCCACTTGACCGCGGGTTCGTCCTAACATAATATCTTGGAGATCGAAGCATTCCAATGGAGGGAGAAAAGCTGCCATGAAAAAACCGTCTCGCCGAAAAGCGTTTTTTGGCATGTTCTTGGCGATCATCATGATGGGAAGGGTGGCCCCGGCCCAGGAAAGGGACCGGTTGGCGGAAAGTCCGGTGCTGAAAACACCTCTGCCCGCCGAAACCCTGAACCTCTTGGCCAACGAAATCTCGGGCCAGCTCATATTCAACAACCTGGTCAAGCTGGCCGGCGCTCCCTGGCTGCGCGATGAAAAAGAGTTCACGGACACTTTTTACGAATCCGGCAAAATCTATGAAATCGTTCGCAGCTACGGCATCGAAACGACAAAGCTGGAGCGTTTTAAGAGCAGCGGGACGTTTGAATACCCGATGAAAGGCGAATTCTGGATTCTCAAACCCGAGAGAAAGCTCCTCGCTCGGCTCGATGCCGATACGGCCCTTGTTTCCCGCAGCTCCGCGGATGTCGACGTCACCGCTGACCTGGTTTATATTCCGCCGCTGGATAAAGACAAGATCAAGCAATGGAGCGAAGGCGGCCCCCAGGATAAATATAACGGCAAGATCGCTCTGATGTGGAACCATGCCAATCGGGATACGGGCAAAGCCCTCGATACGGCCGGCATCAAGGGCGTGATCACATTCTCGGCCCAGGAACGGTATTTCGACCCCGACCAGGTTCTTTACAGCGGCGGTATGTACAGCGGCTGGAAAAACCTCCAGTTCGGGTTCACCATATCGTGGAGGCAGTGGTCGGAGCTTCTGGAAGACCTTGAAAGGGGAACGCCGACGACCGTTCAGTGCAAGACCAAGCTCAATAAATATCCGGACAGGTTTGAGTCCGTCTTCAGTTCGATCCCGGGAAAAGAGCCGGAAAAAAAGGGCGTGATCTTCACGGCCCATCTCTTCGAAGGCTATGTTAAAAGGGGCGCCAATGACGACATGAGCGGCTGCGTCGTCCAGCTTGAAATCCTCAGGGCCCTGTCCAAACTGATCGCCGAGGGCACGCTGCCCAAGCCCCGCCGGACCATTTATTTCCTTTGGCCCAACGAAATCTCCGGCACATACGAATTCATCAAGCAGAATCCCGGCTTTCCCGACAAGCTCAGCATCGATATCAACATGGACATGGTCGGAGAGGCGCTCCGGAAAAACAACGGCATCTTCACGATGAGCGAATGCCCCAACCATCTTCCCAGCTATCTGGACGGCCTAGCGGATTCGCTCATGAACTATGTCTGGCGGACCAACGACATCGTCTACCTCAACGATTCCCCGCGGGGAAGAATGGGAGGCCAGTATCTCCCGCGGCCGATGTGGGAAAAAAACGGCTCCAAGGACGCTTTTCGCTATTTTGTCCACCAGGCCACTGGCGGGAGCGATCACATCTGCTTCAACAATCCCATGGTCGCTGTGCCGGGCATAGAATTTTTCACTTGGCCCGACCAGTGGTACCATACCGATACCGATACCCCTGATAAAGCCGATCCGACGGAAATGAAACGAGTGGCCTTCATCGGAGCGGCAGCGGCCTGGGCTGCGGCCAACTGCACGGACGAAATGCTGCCGGGATTGCTGGATGCCGTTTCTTCGTTCGGGTACGCGCGGGTCGGCAAAAGAGAACTTCCGGCTGCTTTTCGGGCCGTCGACCTGGCCGACGCAAAAACTTTATCGGACATCGTCAGGCGGGCCTCGAATCTTGCCCAGTTTGCCTGCGGCAGAGAAGCCGACGCAGTAGCCAGCATCCAGGGGATCTTTTCCGGCTCGAGCGCGGCTGCCGCGCTTATCCAAAACCGGGTGGAACAGTGGCGTGCCTATGGAAAAAACCTCGGCGGCCAAATTGTGTCGTATGGCCAGCTGCGGGCGAAACAGATGAACATTGCGGTTCTCCAACCGCCGGTGCCCGATAAACTCGAAAAACTCTACGCCACCGTCATCCCTTCTCTTCAGCCCAATGTGAAAGGAACGGAATTCTCGCTGGAATCGAGCGACCGCTATAAAAAATACGTGGAGAAAAATCCGGACGCGCTGAAAAAACTCAATTTTGATATGGGTCAAAGACGGTATGTTTTGGCTTATATCAACGCCAAAAGGTCCCTCGTCACAATCCGCAACAGCGTCATGGCCGAAACCGGCAGGGATGTCGATTTTAATGCTCTAGTGAAATACCTTGAATTCTTGAAAGCAGTTGGCTGGATTGTGTACTAAATTTTGATAAAAATTTTATTCCTGTATAAGGGCAGCATGATCCCGATCCAGAGCAGGATGAAAAAAATAGGATAGGCCAGCGATCCCAAATACGGGCCCAGGGCCGGCGACAAAACGTGGTTATATAAATATGTCACCGGCCAGACCGTTTTCCCTCCCTCGGTAATTTTGACCAGCATGAGAAGCTTGACCACGAGCGTCGAGCCCGCAAAAACCGTGATGGCATTTGCCCCCAGCACAAGAAAGGGATAGGCCCATCTCTTGACGCCGAAACCTTCGATAATGAAGAAGCAGATGCCGAAGATAATCAGGGCCAGGCCGGCGGAGAAAAGAACGTAGGTGCTCGTCCAGAGCTGCTTGTTGATCGGGAACAATGGATGGAGCAGCAGCCCGGCCAGGGTCAGGATGATTCCGGCGGAGAAAAACATCAGCGTCTTTCGAAAGATCGTCTTGCCGGACCGCAGCCAATCTCCGGCCAGAGTCCCCAACAAGACCGTGACAATGGCCGGCAGCGTGCTCAATAGACCTTCCGGATCGAAGGCCGCTTTATAGAGATGGCCGGCCAGCAATTTGGAATCGACATAACCGCACAGGTTTCCTTGGAAATTTAGCACACCGGCCCCGTAGCCAGGGACGGGAACGAATTTCAGAAGCGCCCAATAGCCAACGAGGATGACGGCCGAGATAGCGATCCTCCCCTTTGCTTTCGCCTTCAGATAGATCAGGGCGCCAAAAAGGAAACAGACGGCGATTCTCTGGAGAACCCCGGGAATGCGGAGCGTGGAAAAATGGAACCTGGGGATGAGATGGAGGACGATCCCTAGGGCAAAAATGATCATGGCGCGTTTCAAGACCTTGACATACAAACTCGTCCCCGCCTGGCCCTCTTCCATCCTTCGCGAAAATGAAAGGGAGATAGAGATCCCGACGATAAATAGAAAGAACGGAAAAACGAGGTCGGTCGGCGTCCAGCCGTGCCATTCGGCATGGCGGAGCGGCGGGTAGATATAAGACCAACTGGCGGGGTTGTTGACCAGGATCATGGCGGCAATCGTCAGGCCGCGGAAGGCGTCCACAGAAACTAGCCGCCCTTTTGTCATGCGAATAACGCCTTGAGCTCGTCGATCCTTTGGGAAATGGAAACGCTGCGGGCGCAGAAGGCCAAGCATGTACCGCACGATGTGCATGCGGCAAGGTTCCGGTCCTTTGAAATCCCGTCATACGTATCCCGGGCTTGGTAAAAATTGCCGTAGCAGGCCGCGTACATATGGGTCCGCATCAGCGCAGGGATATCGGCGCCCCTGAGACACGAACTCAAACACTCCGAACACTGAAGGCAATAGGATCCCATGGCCAGCTTCACTTTGCGGTCGTCTAAAAATTTCTTTTCCTCCGGCGTCAAAGTGATGCTTAAGCCCGCGGAAACGTCTTCATTCAATTGTTCGTAAGTGGTATAGCCGGGAACCGCCGTGCTTATGAATTCGTGCTTTAAAACCCACTTCAGGACGGCCGACTGAATAATCGCCCCCTCGTAATACATCTGCTCTACGGTGGACAAGCCCCCTTTGTACCAGTATTGGCTGCACTGGGTCTTCATGGCAATGAGGCCGATGCCCTTGGACGCGGCATTGGCCAGCGCATCCAGAAGCTCTTTGTTCCCGGCATGGGCATAGTTAAAGGCTGTGAGGATGACATCGTGAAAGCCTGTCCGGGCCGCCTCGTTCAGGCAGGCCGCCTGGTTGGAATGTGTGGAAAAACCGACAAAGCGGGCCTTCCCCTCTTTCTTGAGTTGGGCCAAGGCTTCCGTCAGCGCCGGAGGATGGACATTTTCGATCGCGCTCACATCATGGATATACATCATATCGACATGGTCTGTCTGGAGCCGCTTGAGGCTCGTCTCGGCCATCCTCAAGAATTCATCTTTGGCTTTCTGAGAGTCCCGCTGCCGCGGAGGGGGAATTTTGGTGGCGATGACCACTTTATCCCTGCACTTGAGCTCCGTGAATACATTTCCCAGCATTTCTTCATTCCGGCCGCGCATGTACCCATAGGCCGTATCGAAATGTCTGATGCCGAGCTCATATGACCTTTTGACGAGCTCTGGATTATCGGCGTTCATGACTCCCATGCTCACAATGGGCACGACAATTCCGGTCTTGCCCAGTTTTCGCTCGACGAGCCTTTTGCCGGGCAGTACTTGGGAACCCGGGCCCGCGGGCAAAAAAAGATCTTTCGCTGGAGCCAGGCGGCTCACCAATCCCACAGACGCCGCGCCGGCCGCGGCCCGGGAAAAGAATTCCCTGCGGCTTAGGCACTTTTTTGAATTCGACATCTTTCTCTCCTCTGGAAACATCCGATATATTTCACGCTCAGGCTAGAGATCCTCAGGGGGCAGTTATTATAATCAAAAACTCCCTGAAGGAAAACGAAATTCTAAAAAAAAGAAACGTCAGCCGGATTGCAGAATTCAGCAAAAAAAAAGGGTACACCTGCCGCATTCTCAAATTCGGCAGGTGTACCCCAATCCTAATTTTTCAAACCCAGCCGCTCTTTAAAAGTTCACATAGAAGGTCAAGGCGAACTTACGGGGCGACGCATAGGAAGTGGGATTTTTGAACGTCGGCTGGTCGGACCTGACATCGATCGACATTATGGTCTGCGTGTCAAAGAGGTTCATCATCCGGGCTTCGATGATGCCCTGGAATCTGCCGCCCAGCGGAATCGTATACGACACCTGGAGGTCCAGGTTGGGCCATGCATCCAGCCGGTGGCTGCCCGCTTTCTCAGTGTACATGTAGTAGTTGCCGTAATAATCCTTGAGCCTGGCCTCCCACGGCCGGCCGCTTTGAACCCGCAGATAGCCGCCCAGAGTTAAATTCTTATAGAATTCCCATGTTCCGAACAGCTTGAAGACATGCGTCCGGTCGCCGGACATATATCCCGTGCGCAGGGGATCCTCGATGAATAGCCCGGGTGCGTCCTCGATATACGAAGAGGCGTAAAAGAGCGAGGTTCCCGGTGCATAATCCAAGTCCCAGTTTCCATACAATTTGCTCCAGGTATACATCGCCATCAAGGACCAGCGATCGGCCCACTGCTTCTTCACTTCGAGGCTGAACGCAGTGTATGTTCTTTTCGCCGTGACGCCCGTAGCAATCACATTGCCGTTGATGTCCTTGAGGTCGCCGTCCAGGTTGCCGTAGACAAAGCTCGAGGGCGATGTCAGCCGATTGACTGTCGGATAATCCTCGATGACATTCTTGACGTTTCGATACTGCCCCCAGAGCTCGACGCTCCAAACCCCCAGGAACGGCCGGCTGTATCCGAAGACAAGTTCGTCCGAGTAGGTCGGCTTTATTCCCGGCAAGATCACCTTGCCCGTTTCCGAAGCTTGCGGCATATCATAGACTTTGCTTCCGTCCGAAAGAAGGAAATAGGCGTCCTGTCTGTAAACCCGGAGCGGGGCGGCCGCCCTCGCCAGGCTGCGATTATCCATGTTGTTATACCGGCCCCAATTTGCATAAAGCTTGTCACCAGCCTTCTTATCGATCATGTAGGTGAACCCGATTCTCGGCTGGATTTCCTTGTCGAAATCGAATTTCAAGAATGTATTTTTCTCACCACCCGTCTTTACGCTGAATTCATCGCGATTGGACAACAGGCCGAGCATTAGAGTCAATCGCTCGCCGATGCTAACCGTGTCCTGGACGAAGATCGAATAAGTGCGGCCTCTCGAATCCTGGGGAGCCTGTTGCGGATAATACCGGGCGCGGAATCCCGGCCTTTTTAGAGAATCATAGGTCGAGGAGCCCGTAGGATAGTAGAGAATGCTGCCCCAGCCGTTGGCCAATCTCTCCAGGTACTCGCCCCCATCATCGAACCCGAAACCGGCTTTGATGAGATGGGAATGCCCGCTGAAGTCCAGGTACTGGCTCAGGACGAGCTTGAGCTCATCGCGGAAGAAATTCTGAGTATTGTATTCCGACGCCGCGCCGACGTACTGTCCAGACAACTTCGCTCCGCCGACCTGGCTGAATTCGGCGGCCGTCTGAAAATATCCCATCCGCTCGGGATGGGTCGGATCGAAGGTCGGCTGGTAGCCAAGGGCTTTGTTGGGAACGCTCTTGTAGTTCTCAATGACATGGTCATACTTGGCTTCTAAAAGCGTGGACTTAGAAATCGTCCAGGCCCAGGACAAATAGAAAATCCGGCTCAGTCCGTTGCCTGTGATGGACACGTCAGGATGGTCATTGACTCCCACCCCTGCGTTCTCGTCTTTGTAATCATTGTTCCTGATGCTGGCCGTGATCAGGTGATTGGGAAACGGGTTGGCGCTTAGCTTGAAGAACAGCTCGTTCTCGTTCGACTTGGCATCGGGAACAGATCCCAGGTTGTTGATTCTTCCGGTGGTCGTCGAACGCGGAAGATTGGCGGATGTATAAAACCAGAGCTTGTCCTTGAATATGGGGCCGCCGAACGAAAGAGCCGGATTGTAGCGGTTGTATTTCGTGACGATCGACGGGTCCTTGCTCTTCCAGGTGAAACCGGACGGTTCGCCCACCAACCGGAAAGAACCGGAAAACGTATTTGTCCCGGATTTGGTGATGGCGTTCGTCACCATGCCCGCCGCACGCCCGAACTCGGCGCTGATGGCGCCCCGCTTGATATTGACCTCGGCGATATCCAACTCGGAGAAGTTGGCGCCGAGCGTTCCAAAGAACGGGTTGGTGATGTTGGACCCGTCATACATGAAGACATTGTCTTGTTTGTTGCCGCCGGCGTTCGGCGCGAAATCGCGGTTGTCGGCGACGCCGGGCGCAAGCTGCCAAAGAGACGCATAAGACCGCCCCAGCGGCAGCTTTTCGACGAGCTGCTTCTGCCAGTTCGACGAAATTTCCGTGGACTTAAGGTCGATGACCGGTGACCTGGCGGTGACCGTCACCTGCTCCGCGAGCTTTCCCACGGCGACCATGACCGCCGTGACCTGGGCTGATTTTCCCAATCCGACGATCACCTCTTCCTTTTCATTGATAGACGTTAACTCGGGATGGGTCACGGTCAAAGTGTAGGTCCCCGGAGGAAGACCGGGAAACCGGAATTGGCCGTCCTTTCCCGTCGTGAACGTTCGTCCGGCGGGCAGCAGGTCGCTCGATATCTTGACGAGGGCGCCGGCGACCGGCGTTCCGTCCGACGATTTGACAACGCCGGTGATGGCCCCCCGGTCCTGGGCAAACAAACCGGACAGGCCCATGAGAAAGAAAATCACAAGAGAGGCACTCAGAAATTTTTTCATAAAGACCCTCCTTTTAATTTTTCGCGGTGATTATAGATTAGTCGGAGAAAAAAGAATTGTCAATATTTTTATGAAAAAAGTTTATGTTCTCGCGCGGCAGGACTATTGAAGCCACCTTCCCTCCGGGCAGAGGCATTTAGCCGACTTTTTTCGATGCCCCATCGGAATCGGAGGGTTTAGCCATCCGGATGACTTCCCGGCTGTACTCGTCGCGGCAAACGGCGATCGTATCCTTCAACAACCGCGGATTCGAGACCTTTTTGTAAATCGTCGCGCCGTCCTCGGCCGCAGTCTGTATTTCGACGTCGCCATAGCGGAGGATCCGGCCCAGTAAAGACTGGTAATATGAAAGATTATTGATCTTTTCGAGGGGACTTTCCTTGGAATAAAGGCTGAAGATGCCTTTCTCATCGATCACTCTTAGGTTAGTCACCGCCCAGATGTCCCGGCGCCGGTACCATTCCTTGTAAAAGAAATAAAGAAAGGCGATCGCTAGAAAGACGCCGCTGATCCAGCGGACGACAGTCATCAGACTGCTCGTCTGGCGAACCCAAAAAAATAAAATGATGAAGACGATCAGAGCAAAAACCAGGAGTAGAAATGGTTCGATCACGGTGACCCAATGCGTCCTCGTTTCGAGGGCTTTTCTTTCTCCAGGCCTCAGCGTCGTTCTCATGGCGATCTCCTCGCTATCTCGCCCTGGAGGCCTAGAGGAGGAGGAGGACCGTCTTTTGGGTTCGATTTGGAGCTCCCAGACGAGTCCCCTTTCTGACCCGGCTGATCCGGAGTGAATGGAGTGAACTTACAGGAGGAAAAAAGAAAAAATAACGATAAGCCTATCCATAGATATTTTTTCATCATCGACCTCGCCCCTTTTCTTTGCTTCACATCTATGATCATCGTTTTCCGATCGATTTTGCTCTTATACCAATCTCTCCATCAGGGCCAGAAACCGCGGGTGCTTCCGGAGCGGGTCGAGGTTGCTGTCGTGCTCGTACCATCCCTTCTGGATCAGTCCATAGGCGACGGCCCGTTCGAGACAGTCAAGAGCCTCCTCGATTTCCCTCGCCAGCGAATATATACAGCCAAGGTTGTAAAGCAGCATCGGCTCATCGGGAGCGATGTTTTGGGCTCGGCGTGCCCATTCGAGTCCCTTTTCCTTTTCCCCGAGTGCGACGAGGCCGTTCGCTCCCATATAAAGCGCCCGGACGTCGTCCGGATGCAGCTCGATGCGCTCCTCGACGAGGGAGACACCGCGGAGGCGGGCGGCGCGCGCCTCCTCAGGCTGTTCCAGAGCATCATATATTTGAGCGACAAGCAGCGGCGACTGATAATCGTCAGGACGAACTCTACTCGCGCCCCGAAAGAGCCGGGCCGCTTTCTCCAGGTCGCCGTTGACGAAGGCATGGCGCGCGTAAAAATACCACGCTTCGAAGAGCCCGGGATCGAGACGGATCGCTTCTTCAAACCCTCGCTCGGCTTCCTCCTTGTGTCCTCCGCTCGAAACGGCGAGGGCATGCGATGCCTGGGCTTGAGCGGAGTCCGGAGCGATCTCCACGGCCCGTCGGCTGGCCGCTTCGGCTTGTTCGCGGACCGACGCCTTGCGTTCGGAATAAAGGTAAATATAAGACCAGCAGTCGGCCAACCCGGCATAGGCCAGGGCGTAACTAGGATCGAGCTCGGTCGCCCGCGAAAAGAGCTGCAGGGCAAACTCAATATCCTGTTTCCCATACTGATAGTAGAAGCTGCGGCCCCGCAGGTAATAGTCATACGCCTGGACATGGCTCGTCGGTGCTTTTTTCAGCGCGCCTTTCTCTTGGGGGCTAAGCGTGACCTGGAGGGCACGGACCACGTTTCGCGCGATTTCTTCCTGGATTTCGAAAATATCCTTAAGCTCGCGATCGAAGGACTCCGACCAGAGGTGGAAGCCGCGGTCGGCGTCCACAAGTTGGACCGTAATCCGAAGCCGGTTTCCGGATTTCCGGACGCTCCCCTCGAGGATGGTTTCGACATGGAGGCGATAGCCGATGTCGCGGAGCTCGAGCGCCGTGTCCTTGAACAGGAAAGAAGACGTTCGAGAGGCCACCCTCAATCCCTGGACATGGCTGAGAGCATTGATAATTTCCTCGGCGATTCCCTCGCAGAAGTAAGCCTGGTCCTTTTCCCGGCTCATGTCGGCGAAAGGAAGGACCGCGATGGAAGGAATGTTATCGGGCCGGGCTTCGACTGTCTCCCGACGGAGCCGCTCCAATTCATCGCGGAGCTCCAGGGCGGTACCGGTCCTGAAATGGACGTCCTTTTCCAGGCAGTGTCGCAGGATCATTTCGAGCCTTCGGGGCAACCGGGGATTTAGTTGCGTCGCCGGGCGGGGCTCATCCTTGAGGATCGCGGCGATGGCATCGGCGGCGGTCACCCCGATAAAAGGAAGTTCTCCGGTCGCCAATTCGAAGAGGACAATTCCCAGCGAGAAAAGGTCGGTGCGATGATCGACCCGTTCGCTTCGGAGCTGTTCCGGGGACATATAACAGATCGTTCCGGAGAAGCCTTGCTCCATCGTCACCGTCGACGCGTCTGCGCCCGCCGCCATGGGAGGAGCCGGCTCGAGGACCCGGGCAAGGCCGAAGTCGAGGATCTTCACGGCGCCGTCGGGCCCGACCATGACATTCCCGGGTTTTAAATCGCGATGGATGATTCCTCGGGCGTGGGCAGCGGCGATGGCGTCAACGATAGGGATGGCGATCTCTAGGAAGCGTCCCAGCTCGACTCCACCCTGGCGGATGACTTTCGAAAGCGGCTCGCCCTCGACGAGTTCCATGGTGAAGAAGTAGGCGCCTTCCGCGTCTTCGACCGAATAAATCGTCACGATGCTCGGATGGCGGAGAGCGGCCACGGCTTTGGCCTCGCGCTCAAAATAGGCGCGCCTTTCCGGATCATTGGCGAACCCCTCCGGAAGGAATTTGATGGCGACATCCCGGTCGAGCTTGAGGTCGCGCGCTTTCCAGACAATCCCCATGCCGCCTTGGCCGAGTTTCTCGACGAGACGGTAATGAGCGAGGGTGCGGCCGGCCTCAAAGTTCATGAGCCGATTCTCCTTGGCCGTGTAGATTTAGGATACACAAAGCACGAGTCAAAAAAAAGCACAAAGGACGGCCCTGCCCTCATGGAAAAATGACTGTTTCGCAAGCGTCGAAGCCCTGTCAAATTAGATCTAGTGCCGGAGGAGGGAATCGAACCCACACGATTGTCGCCAATCACTGGATTTTGAGTCCAGCGCGTCTGCCAGTTCCGCCACTCCGGCGCTCGGCCCTTAGTTTATGGGATTCCCCCTTATTTTTCAACATTTTTTGATTCTTGAGACACTTTTTTGTTATGCTACTTTAGACGGCTAAAGACGGCGTAATACATCATTTTTTGGCATAGATCTGGCGCGCGGAATTTCTCTACAATCCCACCTTTTCAGAATCAGAGTAAATAAAAGTCGGCAAGCAAACATCCGGGGCTGACGCCATAATTCAAAAGCGTTAATCTTTAAATAGTACAAGACAAGAAAAAGGGGGGGAGCCGAAATGATATCGGATGAATGCAAAGATGTTCTCTATATGGTCCAGACTGGAGCAGTGACTCTGACATTAATTGGCCTGACCTAAACTCGGCTTGTCATCCATTGTCTCGTGAAGTTCAATAATCTCATTCAATTCAAGGAGGGGTATCGTGATTATCAAACCATCGAACTTGGCTTCAAGCCGCAGAGAATTCCTGCAGGGACTATTTCCCGCGGGGGCCTTATTATACTCCGGCTGTGGCCTGCTCTCGGCTTCGAGCAGGCTTCAGAATAAGCCTGCTAAACACAAATTTCTTGAGGACTCGGGCCTGACGATGAGAGAAGCCTTCAGGTTCGCATTCCTGTGGACTTACATCCCTATGATGCAGGCACTAGCTGCTCAAATCGGACGAGAAAAGCTCGTCGAGATGGTCAAAGAGGCCACCGGTATTTACTGGGCTCAACAGACAAGAAGCTTCGCCCGGCGACTTCAAAAAAAGGACCGTGACGCTTTCTTCAGCATGGACACACTTGAAACAACCATCGACAACGCGGAACACAGAAAACGCTTCTGGTCACGCGCCTACACCTCTCAGAGTATCGAGGACACGCCAAAATCATACGAAATGAAGGTGACCGAATGTCTCTGGGCTCAGACGTTCCGGGAAGCGAACGCAGGGGATATCGGATTTGCCAGCATCTGCTATGGGGACGAAGCGATGGCCGCCGCCTTTGACCAGCGACTCAAATTTATAAGAACAAAAGCGTTAATGAAAGGCGACGATTGCTGCCACTTCCGCTATGTCTGGGAAGGATAGACAGTCTTAAGGAAGTCAAGAAATAGGGCATCTGCGAACGAACCTTATTTGACAAAGATAGTCTGACCAATACTTAGTCAGACAGCATGTATCAAATTATGTTCGTTCGATGAAACCCCCATTTCTTAACTTCCTTCGGCTTGAGCTCCAAGCCAAGCTGGCTAGCGCAATGAGATCTTTAATCTGTTCAGCAAAGCGGCAAACCGCTTATCGGCGACAAGCTCGGGAGGAGGGGAAAATTGGATTTCGCCAAATTTTCGGGACGACAGCAGCCGCTCGAACAAGACCCTTTCTTTTACCGAAAGCGGCGTGTGAGCCCCCGTTTTTAGTGAGAAGAGCTCTTTTTTCCACCAATCGTAGCGATAGTTGCCGATTACGAGCATATCGCCCGGGGGGATATCTTTTTTCTTGAAGATAGCCTGATAGGACCGGTCCAATACTTCGAGTCTGTTCCGATAGGCCGTCAGGAATGCTTCGACGGCCGCTTGAGGCCTCACCTCCAGCGGAATCTCCGGTTGCCACCCGTAGTCATCAAAGATCAGAATCCCCCCATTTTTTAGAAGGGGCCAGCTGAGAACAGCGTCGACCAGGACGTCGGCCGCGGCGTGCGAACCATCGATATAAATGATATGAAAGGAATCTAGCGCCAGGTCTTTGAGCTTGTCTTGCGAAAAGCCTTTGATGATGGTCGCTTTGTCCAGAGAGCCGGATATTTTTAAATTCTCCACGAATCGCGCCATCAGATCCCCAAAGAAGGGATCGATACAGGTGAATCGAGCCGTCGGATGGGTCAGGATGTTTTCCAGCATCCAGACGACGGATCGGCCTTCGAAAACCCCAATCTCAAGATAGCGGAGGTTGGGTTTTCCCTTGAATGGCGCCAAGTACTTCTCCCATTTCGGGATATCCGGGCTGAACCAATCGGCGGTAAACCAGTACGGCTTGGAAGAGGGCGCCGTTTTTGCGGGTTGGCCCTGGCTTTGACATAGGGGCGATAACTGCAAAAGCGTCAGTCCGCAGAGGAAGACGACGGATACTGCCCGGTTGAATCTATGGGTAGGAAAAGGAACTCGGCCTAGGACATTCGACGAAGGGCGACGCATCATTCTTTTTGTCCCGAGCTGTATTTATATTCGATTTTGTGGCTTTTTTCAACGGCCGATTTGACCTTTTCTGCTTTTTCTGATAAAAATTCCTTTCGAAAATCACGGATAAGCGCACCATGAACGAAGAAACAAAAAAACTGTTTGCCCTGATCGATAAATTCCCCCTGATCAAAATCGCCGTCTGGGGCGATTTCATCCTCGATGAATATTTATACGGAAACACGCGCAGAATCTCCCGCGAAGCCCCGGTCATCATCCTCTCCTACCAGAAAAAAGAATTTGCACTTGGCGGCGCAGGTAATTCCCTGCTGAACCTGAAATCCTTGGGAATCGACCCCGTTCCGATCGGCGTTATCGGGCCGGATGAATCGGGAAAAGCCATTCAACAAATCCTTAGAAAGCGCCATATCTCCACCGAACATCTGATCGTCGAGAAAGGCTATTCCACCCCGCTCAAAACGCGCATCCTGGCCGGGGAAGAAAATACGAAAAAGCAGCAGATCTTGAGGATCGACCGGGAAGGCCGGGTGCCCGATGCTCCCGGCCTCAAGCAAAAGATCTTGAGGTCATTCCAAAAAATCCGCAAAGCCTGCGATGCGCTTCTTATCTCCGACTACCATTACTGCACCGTCAAAGAAGACCTTTTCCAAAAAGTTCTGCCCTGGTTCAAAACATCCGGCAAGCCTGTGACCTTGGATTCGCGCTTTCGCCTCCTCCATTTTCAAGGGGCGACCGTCGCCACCCCGAACGAACCCGAGGTTGAGGATGCCTTAAAAATTCGTATCGATGACGATCAAGCCGCCCTACGCGAAGCCGGGCGCACTCTCCTCAATAAGCTCCGATCTACCGCCCTGTTGATCACCAGGGGCTCCCGAGGGATGGCGCTTTTTGAAAAAGGGAAACCTCCGTTCCACCTCCCCATCTTCGGCACAACCGATATCGTGGATGTGACCGGCGCCGGCGATACGGTCATCAGTGTATTCACCGCCGCCCTGGCCTGCGGGGCGACTTTTCAACAGGCGGCTGGCCTGGCCAATTGCGCCGGCGGGATCGTGGTCATGAAAAAAGGGACCGCCACCGTCAGCCCCCTGGAACTCAAACAAGCCATCATCTCAGGAAATTGAAAAAACTCAAAACCCTGGCCGAGCTTCAGGAAATAGCTTTACGTGAAAGAAAAAATGGGAGGACGATCGTCTTGGCCAATGGATGTTTTGACCTGATCCACGCCGGCCATATTCGCTATTTGAAAGAAGCGAAAAAGCGGGGTGACATCCTTGTTGTGGCGCTCAACAGCGATTCCTCGGTCCGGCGCCTCAAGGGCAGAGGACGGCCGATTCTGGGAGAACGCGAGCGGGCGGAAATTCTTTCCTCTTTCTTTTTTGTGGATTATCTCACGATTTTTAAAGAGCCGAACGTCGCAAAAGTCCTGCTCGCCCTAAAACCGGATGTCCATGCCAAAGGCTCGGATTATACAAAAAAGACCGTTCCCGAACGGGAGACAGTCCGTGGATACGGCGGCCAAATCGCCATTACAGGAGGCCCGAAAATCCGGTCCACGTCCCAAGTCATTCCGAGGATCTTGGCTAAAAGGAAAAGTCAGCGCCTTGCAGCCAGCGGGTAGTTCATGGAGAATTTTCTCATCATCCGGCTCAGTTCTCTGGGCGATATCATTCACGCGCTGCCTGCCTTCGCCGCGCTGCGCAAGCGTTTTCCGGACGCGAAAGTCTCCTGGGCCGTCGAGCCGAAAGGAAAAGAAATTCTTGATTTCGTGCCGGGCTTGAATGAGATCGTCGTCGTGGGGAGCGCAGGGTGGCGGAAAAAGTTGAGAAACAGGAACCAAACGGCGCTGGATTTTCAGGGGCTTATCAAATCGGGGCTTATCGCATTTCGCAGCCGGGCGCGAAAAAGGATCGGATTTCACCGCAAGAACCTCAAGGAACCCCTCGCAGCATTTTTCTACACAGACCGGCTCGAGGAATTTTCTGAAACCGAACATGTTATCCGAAAAAATCTCCATCTCTTAACGCTCCTCGGCATCCAGGAAGAAAACATGGATTTCCCCTTGGCCCTGCCGGAGGCACTGCGCGCCTCGGTCAGAGAAAAACTCGCACCGCTCGCTCCCCGCGGAAATAAAAAATTGGCGATCTTTAATGTCGGAGCGGCCTGGGAGACCAAACGCTGGTTTCCGGAGAGCTGGGTCAAAGTCTTAAACGACTTGAAAAGCGATAATATCTTTCCTATGCTCTTATGGGGAACGGACGGGGAAAAAAAGCTCGCTCTGACCGTGAGCGGGCAGTCAGGCGTTCCTCTCGTCCCCTTCCTTTCAGTCAAGGAGACCCTGGCGTTGATCAAGGAGACGGCGCTCCTTGTCAGCGGCGACACGTTCGCCCTGCAGGCAGCATGTGCCCTGAATGTCCCCGCTGTAGGAATTTTCGGCCCGACAAACCCGAACAGAAACGGACCTTTCCGCATCCGCGATAAAGCCGCCTACCATCAACTGCCCTGCAGCTTGTGCTATCAAAGGACGTGCGACTCGATGGAATGCCTGAAAAAAGTCAATCCCGAGGAAGTCGTGTCCTTGGTTAGGAAGTCTTTGAGGGAAAATGCCTGAAGCGAAATTCGGCCGGACGATCTACCGCTGGCGAGTCCGGTCGAGCCTTTTCCTCCTCATTCTCATCATCATTCTGGCCAAGCCCACGTGGATCTCGATTCTGATCGGTCTGGCCGTCTGTTCGCTGGGGCTTTTGATCAGGGTTTGGGCTTCGGGCCATATCAAGAAAGAAAAAGAGCTGGCCGTCAGCGGCCCATATCAATACACACGCAATCCTCTTTACCTCGGGAATTTCGTCCTCGGCCTGAGCGTAGCAGTGGGCACGAATTCCTGGTGGTGCGTGCTCATCTTTGCCGCCTATTTTCTTGTTTTTTATCCGCCCGTGATCAAGGAAGAAAGAGAAAGGATGAAGCGTTTGTTCCCGGCCAAATACGAGGAATACAAAAAGCACGTTCCCCTCTTTTTCCCGAAATTGAAGCCCCTGTTCTCGGCCGGCCCCATCAAGTTCAGCTGGTCGCTCTACAGGAAAAATAGAGAATACCGGGCCCTGTTTGGATCGTTCATTTTCTGGGCCATCCTCGTCGGCAAGATGCTGATTTTTCGCTAATTGGCCTGTTCGTCAAGAAACGGGTGTCAATTTGGACGGGAAGACGCTCTGCAACGGGCGTCGGGAAGATTATCCAAGGCCTGCTATTTGAATCCTCGCTGGGAGTCTGTTATATTTCGGATATGCCGACAAAAGAACGCATCGCCAGGGTGACGCGAGTCCTGTCCCTCCGCCAGCCCGACCTGAGGATCGTGCTCGAGGAAGTCACCAATACGCACAATGCCAACGCCGTGCTGCGGACGTGCGATGCCGCCGGGGTCCTTCACGTGGACGTTATCGGATCGAGCCAGGACCCTTTGCCTATCAACAAGGCGATTACCACCCGCGCCGACAAGTGGGTCCAACTCCATTTCTCTCCGACGACGCGGGACTGCCTGATGCAGCTCCGAAAAGAAAAGTACAAGATCGTCGCGACCCACCTCGGGGAAGGCTCTGTTTTTTATACCGAACTGGATTACACCCAACCCCTGGCCATTGTCTTCGGCAACGAATCCGAAGGAATTTCCCGAGATGCCCTAGACCTGGCGGATTACAAGATCAAGATCCCGATGTTCGGGATGGCGCAGAGCTTAAACCTATCTGTCTCAGTAGGAATCATTCTATACGAAGCTCTGAGGCAGCGGTTCGACAAAGGCTTTTATGAGAGCCGGAGAATGTCGCCGGAAGAGTTCGAGGAATATCTGAATAAATGGCTGGATCTATAAGGCCGGGGGCCTCTTCCGAAAACAATCCGGAAACGGCCCCCTTGTTTATTAAATTTTATAGATAATTCCCGGGTATTTGTATATTTTTTGGAGCCGCTTGGCCAACTCGGAATCTTTTTCCGCTTGTTGCTGGATTTGCTTATTTGCCTCTTCGAACAGTTTTTTTATACTTTCATCCGACTTCCGATCAAACTCTTTGATCTGCTGTAGGTAGGGCTCGTTCGATTTTTTCATCTGCTCTTGAAGAAGCTTCGCGCTTTCCGCCGAATCCCTGATTATGTTAAACGGGCCGCTTTCGTCTTCTCCCACTTCCACGTCAAGCGTCATCATCTTTTTGTCGCGCAGGAACTCGATCTTGATCTTGTCACCTTTCTTCTTGTCCTGGAGCATCTCGCTCAACTCGCTTACGGTCTCTACGCGTTTGCCATCGGCTTTCACGATCACGTCTCCGATCTTCAACCCGGCTTTTTGGGCGGCGCTATCTTCTGGAAATTCCCTGACCAAAAGTCCCACGCCGTCCTTGACCCCGAAATAAGCGGCAAGATCCTTGTTCAACGGGTCAAGGAAAACACCGATGAATTTTCTTTTTTCCCAGGTGAGAAAGCGATCTTTTTTCAGTTCTGGGCGGGGCTTGACCGTGAGCCCTGGGGGCTGAGGAGCTTTTTCCGGTTTGGCGCCGCGCGGTTCCGCAGGCATGATCGACTTGGGGGCAAAGAACTGGGGAAACAACGCTTCAAGCTCCCGTTTTGCCTCGTCCTCGGTGTATTCGCCTAACTTGGCCTTGATATCCATTGGCTTTCCGTCACGATCGATCCGGAGGGTGACATCCTGACCCGGCTTCCGGCTGCGGATTTCCCAGGATACTGCTTGCCCCGAACCGATATCTTTTCCATCGATCTTGAGAATGATATCGCCGACCTTTAATTTAACCAACTCGGCCGGGCTCTTGGACACAATATCCACGATTTCCATTTTTTCATTGACCGAAACACCGAGCCAGCCTCTCTCGACTTTTCCCTTTTTCTTCAGCTCAGAGGCGATGGAATTGACGAGGTCGATCGGGGTCGCCTTCGCCATTCCGGATGCCGCCGCCTCGCCCCTGCTGAACGCGTATCCCGAGGCGACCGTCGTCTTGTCCTGAAATTCAAAGACGAGCGGTGTGTCCTCGGCGTAGGCGCCCCGCAGGAGGCCGATCATCTGGCCTTCATTATTGACAACCGGACTTCCGCTCGAGCCGGGGACGACCCAGACATTTAAGCGCAGGCTATCCTGAGCGATCGAGCTTACAATCCCCTGGGTAATGGCCGGCGTATTTTCGGGGGAAAGTCCGATCACACCGATCCAAGCGCCTGGACTCAGGGTGCCGGATTTGCCCATGGCAATCGGAACCAGGCCTTTGTCTTTAGCTTGAAGAAGGGCGATTTGGGTCTGCGTATCAAGGCCTTTGAATTCCGCCTTGATCCTTTTTCCGTCGGCTGCAATCACGTTGATCTCCTCGTCTCGGGGAGAAATCAGGGCGGTCGTCACGATAAACCCGTCTTTGTCGATGACGACACCCGTGGCGATCTTTCTGATCCCGTTGCGGGCTTCCACTTTCACAACGCTGGGAGCGACGATTTTGGTGATGTCCTCGATTTTCTTTTCATCGATCCCGGGCGTTCCGGTCACGGCAGCGGCCTGGACGCTCAGTCCCGCCGCGGCTAGAAACAGTGCTAATGTCACGATGGATTTTATTTGGCGAATCATTGTTGATAACCTCCTTAATATCTGATAAGGACATTGGAAGCGTCGGATACTTGTTCCAGGATATAGGCCGTCTTAGGCTCATACGACGCTTGGCGAATTTCAGGCGAGTATTTCACGACTTCCGTGATCGGAACGAACTCTTTGGGACTTAAAGTGCCCTGGGTGTCCCGGCCGGCGAATTCGGAGAGTGGCCCTTTTTGAAGGACGAACATATTCACGACGACAAAACAGATCAGCAGCAGGGCGGCCGCTCCTGCCAGCGAATAGCGGAAGGCGAGAGCCCGGCGCATTTGAGGGAGTGCCTTCCGCCTGGCAACGAGCTGCGCCATCACCCTCGGCTCGAAGTCAGGCGGAGCGGCGACCCGATTGAGCTTGTTCAAAAGACTAGAATCTTCCATCGAAGATCTCCTTTTTTTGAAAGGATACGCTTTCGGTCCTCGCCTTTTCCAGCTGCTTTTTGAGAATATTCCGGCCCCGACTGATCCTGGCCTTGACGGTCCCGATTGGCCTTTTAATGATTTGAGCGATCTCCTCCTGCGAATAACCTTCCATATCCTTCAAAACGACCGGTATTCTATAGCGCGGGCTGAGCGTATCGAGGGCCTGCCTGAGATTCTTGATGAGGCCGGAGTCCGAGGCTTCCTCGCTCGGCGTGCTGATCTCCACGGCCGGCGGCACGTCTTCGAGCGAGACGAGGCTCATCCTCCATCTCTTCTTCAACTCGGTCTTGGCCAGGTTGGACGCGATGGCGTAGATCCAGGAGGAAAAGGGAGCGATGGGCCTGTATTTGTTAGCCTTGAAATAGACCCGAAGGAACGTCTCCTGCGAGAGGTCGACGGCCTTCTGATAATCGCCGGTAACCTGGTACAAGTAATTCACGATTTTATCCTTGTAAGTACGGACGATCTCGGCAAAGGCATCCTCGTGGCCTGCCTGAATTTGGAGGACCAGAGCCTGTTCATCCATATTCACTTCTTTTAAACTCTTACGCTTCCGGGAACGTTGCATTTTTCTACAGGATAACAGAGGAAAAAGCATAAATTCAAGGGGGAAGCGTACTGAGTCCGTAACGGTCTTGCTCCCGCGAAGGTTTTTAACGCCGTTCCTCCGCCGTCTTCTCGGCGCTGCGGAACTCGCACCAAGACTGTGATCATCTCCTCCGATCTGTGCCTCATCTCGCAAATCAGGGCAGTTCGTGGCGAGGCTCGCACAGTCCTCGCGCTCCAAAAAAGGAGTCCCCTCGAAGACGGCGAAGGAAGGCTAAACCTTCGCTGATGGTCGCTGCGATCGTCACGGACTCAGTGTTTCTCAGGATGCCGAGCATGCGGGATTACTTACTAATAACAATTCTTTTAGCTTGAGCCCGACTTTAGTGGAATTATCTGTTAAAATTTCTTTTACAGATAAATGATTTTCGATAAAATAACCCGTTGTTTTTGGATTTGCTAAAAAAATCCAATTTTTTGGATTTTGTGAGGAAGCCGGAATGACCGAAAATCGAAAAAATCCCATCCTTTTTACTCCGATAAAAATCGGCACTATCCAAGTTCCCAACAGGTTTGTCCGCTCCGCAACCCATGACTTTATGGCCGAGGATGACGGGTCCGTCACCGAGCGACAAGTCCAGCTATTCAGGCAACTGGCCGAGGGAGAGGTGGGACTAATCATCACGGGGCACTTTTATGTCAATCCGAACGGCAAGGCCAGTCCCCGCCAGGCGGGAATCAGCGAAGATCGCTTTATCGAAGGCCTGCGCCGGATTCCCGAAGCCGTTCACGCTTTTCCGACAAAGATTTTTGTCCAGCTTGCCCACGCCGGACGTCAGACAAAGGAAAAATACTGCGGCTGCAATCCCCTGGCCCCTTCGGCTGTCTATGAGCCGACGCTCAAAATCACACCCAAGGAGATGACCCAGGAAGAGATCGAGGGCACTATCGATGATTTCATCCAGGCAGGCCGAAGGGCCATGAAAGCCGGTTTTGACGGAGCGCAGATGCACGTCGCGCATGGCTACCTTTTGAGCAGCTTTGTCTCGCCCCATACAAACAGGAGAACGGATCAATGGGGCGGGTCCATAACAAACAGGACCCGGATCGTCGTGGAAATCATCCACGGCATCAAAGGGCAGGCTGGGAAAGGATTTCCCCTGATCGCCAAATTAAATGCGACAGATTACCTCCCGTCAGGCCTGCAGCTCGAGGAAAGCATCGAAACGGCCAAGATTCTGGAAAGCGAAGGCATTGACGGGATCGAAGTCAGCGGCGGGATGTCCGAGGCCGGAAAAGGCTCGATGTGGCAGGGATTGCGGTCGGAAGAGGAAGAGGGATATTTTGTCGACTATGCCGCAAAATTCAAGGCCGCTGTCAAGGTGCCGATTTTTGGGCTCGGGGGAAATCGCACGTTCGCCGTTATGGAAAGAATCGTCGGCCTAGGAAAGGCCGACCTCGTTTCTTTAAGCCGCCCGCTCGTCCGCGAACCTTATCTCATAAAGAAATTCCGCTCGGGCGAAATCGATAAATCTGAGTGCATCTCCTGTAATAAATGCTTAAACCCCAGGGGCATCGCCTGCGCCGAACTAAGGAAAAAGCGCTGAAGGTGCCGGCGGTGCTCACAGGACCGGCCCAATGATCAGGCCGGACAGAGTTCCCGTCTGCCGGACGCATGGCGGCGCGACGAGTTATTTCTTCGCCCGGAATCGCTGCGCCGTTGTCCACGGGGCCGATTGGACCTCGCGGAATGGTCTCTATTCTCGGGGCCATATTTAAAGCCCATATCCGTGACGAAAAGCTCGGTCCCCGCCGTTTGGACGGGGATCTTCATCCTGATGAAGGACTCGATGTCATCGAGGTGCGTCCGGTATCTTTCGCACGCCAAGGAAATGGCTTTTCCGGAATTCCCGGCTCTGGCCGTCCGCCCGATGCGGTGGACATAGTTTTCGATGTCCTGGGGAAGGTCGTAGTTGATGACCATTTCCAGATTATCGATATGCAGCCCGCGCGCCGCGACATCAGTGGCAACTAGAAAAGGAAATTTGCCGGCCGTAAAATCGTCAATGACTTTAAGCCTTTGACTCTGGGGAAGGTCTCCAGTCAGATAGCGGCAGCGGAGCCCGTTAGACTCGAGCTTCCTGGCCAGCCGCGCAGCGCTGTGCCGCATGTTCGTGAAGATCAAAGCATTGCGCGGCTTTCGCTTTTGAAGGATCCCCAATAAAAGATTGGGCTTGATGTGGCTCTTCACATGATAGATCTCCTGAGAGATCGTATCCACCGTCAACTGCTCCGGCGTCAATTCGATAAACGCGGGACGGTTCAGATATTCTGCAGCAATTTTTCGAGAGAGGCGGTTCAGCGTGGCGCTGAACAGCATGCTCTGCCGGACATCGCGCGGAGGCATTTTCTGGAGCAATTTCCGAATATCCGGGAGAAATCCCATATCGAAAAGCCGGTCGGCCTCGTCGATCACGACAAAACTCATTTCCTGTAGCCTGAGAAGGCCTCTTTCGCTAAAATCCAGGAGCCTTCCGGGCGTGCCGATGATAATGTCGACTCCCTTCCTTAGAAGAGCTTCTTGGGAGGCATACTTGACGCCTCCATAGAAAACGCCGATCTTAAATCCCAGGTGGCGGTTCAGGAGCTTCGCTTCACCCTCGATCTGAACGGCCAATTCCCTGGTCGGCACGATGATCAGAGCTTTTTGGCGCTTGGACAACGTGTTCTGAGCCATTCGCTCAAAGAGCGTGATGAGAAACGCGGCGGTTTTGCCGGTTCCTGTCTGGGACTGAACGGCGACGTCCTCTCCCTGGAGTGTTTTGGCCAGGGTTTGCTCTTGGACGGGCGTCATTTCCGTGTAACCCCGCTCCGCAATTCCGCGCAGGAGTCCGGGATTGAGTTTCAATTCATTGAAATACATAACTGTTCCTTTTGATTAAAATTCAAACATGAGGGGATGACCGTCAGTCGAAATTATCGTTCGGGTGGGAATAACAATTCGCTTTGACTATTTCCTACCAAATGTCTAGTGCAGGAGTATACCTAAAGCGAAACTCAATAGCAAGGACTATTTTTGAGATTGGGCGCTTGCCTGGGAAGGGCGCGTTTCATATAATCGAAAAAGGGTGCGCGGATTGAACAAACGTCCATTCTTTTATATCCTGCTCTCGGCCGTCCTTTTTGGAATCAGCACGCCTATCTCTAAATTGCTCATCCGGGACATCTCACCCGTCGGGCTGGCCGGACTCCTTTACCTGGGGGCCTTTCTCGGGTTGACCCTTTATTCCGTCGGAACAAAAATCTTCCGTCATAAGAACAAGATCCAGACGCCGCCTCTAAGCAGGCGCGACATCGGATGGCTGACCGGCGCAATTATCTCCGGCGGAATCTTGGCGCCGATCTGCCTTTTCTACGGACTGTCCAAGACCTTCGGATATTCGGCCTCGCTTCTTCTGAATCTCGAAGGTGTAGCCACCGCCTTGATCGCGGTCCTCTTCTTCAAAGAAAATGCGGGCCGGCTCATCTGGCTGGCCCTGGCCTCAATGACCCTTGCCGGAGTTTTTTTGTCATGGGATCCGGGACAGGGCGGGTTCGCCCTTTCAGGCTCACTCTTGATTCTGGCTTCAATGACCTGCTGGGGAATCGACAATAACTTCACCCGCAATATTTCCGATAAAAATCCCATTCAGATAGCCAAAATCAAGGGGATTGTCGCCGGATCGTTCTCAATCCTATTAGCCCTGGCTCTGGGAATGAAAATCCTGGTGGACGGGGCACTTTTTTGGGGCCTGCTTCTTGGCGCGTTCAGCTATGGGCTGAGCCTTGTCTTTTATATTAAAGGGCTGGGGGGCTTGGGAGCGTTCCGGGCCGGAGCATTCTTCAGTCTTGCCCCCTTCATCGGGGCAATGGCCTCGCTGCTCATCCTCCGGGAGTCGGTCGGATGGGCCCTCATCCCCGGCACGATTTTCATGATCCTCGGCGTCGTCCTCGTCATCAACGAAAAGCATGAACATTATCACCGGCACGAAAAAACGACCCACACCCATGCTCATCATCACGGCGACGACCATCATGGACATGATCATGCCGGGAATATCCGCGAGCCCCACTCACACGAGCATATCCACGAAGAGACGGATCATATTCACGGCCATTGGCCGGACATCCACCATCGGCATGGGCATTGAAAAGGAGAATCCATAATGAAAAAGCACATCTTTACAGCACCCGGCTTCGCACTTTTGTTCCTTGCGACAGCGATTATCACCTATTCTTTCGGCTCTGAGACCGGGATTGCGGTTTTCAACATTAAAGATTTTGGAGCCACCGGGAAAAAGGCGGATAGCGCCCAGGCCGCTATCCAAAAAGCGATCGATGCCTGCGCCGGCGCCGGCGGGGGCATGGTCTACGTGCCTCCCGGAAATTATTCGACAGGGACCCTTCATCTGCGCAGCCATGTGCGCTTTTATGTGGAAGCCGGGGCGACGATCTTTTCTCGGAAGGACAAAAACGCGTTTGACAAAGACGCGCTTTTTTATGGAGAAGACCTGGTGAACATCACCTTGGAAGGCCGCGGCACCATCAACGGCGAGGCCGCCTACGAATGGAGGCCCAAGGGAGATCATCATGACGACTTCATCTACCCGAACCAGGTAGAAATGGAAAAGCTGGGCAAACCTCTCCTTCGCTCATTTCCCAAGACGAACCAGTTCGGCAAGCTCGTCCTTCTTCTCAGATGCAAAGATGTTCGGATCAGCGGGCTTTCGTTCATCGACTCTCCGTCCTGGACGATCCACCCCTACGGTTGCGAGCGGATGGTGATCGACGGGGTTTACATCCGTTCCAGTTTGAAGGAAGCTGTCTGGGCGGACGGCATCGACCCCGACGGATGCAAGGACTTGCGCATCTCCAACTGCACCATCGAAACGGGCGACGACGCGCTCGTCTTTTATTCCATGAATTGGTTCGGCCCCGCCCTGCCCTGCCAGAATATCACCGTGACCAATTGCCGCCTGTCTTCCGCTTCGAGCGCCATTAAGTTTTGCGACGGCAATATGAATGCGATCCGGAACGTGACCATCGACAACTGCGTCATCACCGGCTCCAACCGGGGCATCGCTTTCATGGATTTTGACGGCGGAACCGTGAGCGATGTGGTGATTTCCAACCTGACGATCGACTGCGTCCGCTGCGATTGGTTCTGGTGGGGCGACGGCGAGCCCTTCCATTTTAACGTCAAGAAAAGAAGCGAGGTGCACAAAAACTGGAAAAAGGAGGACGACCGGCCCGCCGGTTCGATCCGGAATATCCTGATTCAAAATGTCATCGCTCGCGGCCAGGGCGCAAGCATCTGCAACGGCCATCCCGAGAACTGGCTGGACGGGATCACTATGGACAATGTCAAGCTCTTTATCGCCCACGACCCGGCGGCGCCCTATGATAAAGCCGTGCATGCACTCAAATTCCAGTATGCCAAAAACCTCAAGCTCCGGAATATTGAAGTGATCTGGCAAAAGCCGGAATTTCATCAATGGAAATGCGCGCTCGCCTTGGCAGACATTCAGGGTCTGGAATTGGATGGAATTCAGGGAAGGCAAGCCCAACCGGGGTTTGAAAAATCCGCCGCGGCCGTGCTTCTCGAGCGAGTCGACAACGCCCTGGTCCGCAACTGCGAAGCCGCCCCGGGAACAGGACTCTTCATGGCGATCCAGGGAGAAAAAACCAGGGATATCGTGATTTATAACAACGATTTCCGGGCAGCCCGACTCGCGATTCTTGTCGACGGCAAAATAAAGCCGGGCGTCGTTCAGGAATTCAATAACATCAACCCGCCGGCGCCGAAAAAGAAAGGCTGAAGGGCGCTCACCGCTCCGACGTGTCCTTAACCTTTTCGGCTGGACAGGCCCAGGGAATGGTTTTTATTTTTTAATAAACGTCCCGTTCTGGAATTCTTTAAAAGCCAGGTCAAGCTCTTCTTCCGTGTTCATCACGATCGAACCGCGCCAGGCCACAGGCTCCTCGATCGGCTTGCCTGAGATCAACAGGAATCTGACCCCGACATGGATAGTCTCGACGGCAATTTTTTCCCCGTCTCCGTATAAAACAAGAAATCCATCATGAATCTTATGTTTATCCTGATCGAAATGTCCCTCCCCGGCGACGGCATAGGTAAAGACCGTGTGACCTTTGGGGACGGGATGCTCGAATCTCTGACGGGCCGGGACATAGACATCCATATATTCAGGATTGCCGATGATATCCTTCACGGGACCGCTCAGGCCTTGATACTGGCCGGCGATGACCTTGACCTTGATGCCGTCAGGGGATGCGTATTCTGGGATGTCTTGGGCCTTGATATCCTGGTATCGCGGAGCCATCATCTTATGGCTGGCGGGAAGGTTGATCCAAAGTTGAAGTCCGCGAAGATAGTCGTTCTGTTTTTGGGGCATTTCCTGATGGATAATGCCGCGGCCCGCCGTCATCCACTGGACCTGGCCGTCGCTGATCTCCCCTTTATTCCCCATGCTGTCGCCATGTTTGACCGTTCCATGCAACATATACGTGACGGTTTCGATGCCCCGGTGGGGGTGCCAGGGAAATCCGGCAATATAATCATCGGGGTCCTTGGAGCCGAAGTCATCCAGCATCAAAAACGGGTCAAAGCGGGGGACCTCTCGATAAGCGAACACTCGATCCAAGCGCACGCCGGCGCCGTCGATCGTCTCCCGGCCCTTGTAGACGGCCTTGATCTTTCTTGTTGCGCTCATCGTCGAATCCATTCCGTCGCTCCTAATTCCTACTAACTATATAGTATTACTAGATTATAAACTTGTCAAGAGTCGTCTGGTCGGCTGTCTATGCCGATGGAGGATCCATTCCAGAATCATGTCTCGGACTATTTTTTTGCTTCGAGCTCGATCAGCGGCTTCTCGGAGTCGACCAGCTCGCCGGCAGAGACGAATATCTTTTTGACGAAGCCTTCGACCGGGGACTTGATCTCGTTTTCCATTTTCATGGCTTCGACGATGGCCAAGGTCTGGTTCTTTCTGACTTCCTGCCGCTCGGCGACATGGATTTTAATGACTTTTCCGGGCATCGGCGCCGTGATCAGCAACTTGCCTTCCAGCGCTTTCTCCTCCCCGCCGGGAAAGCCCTTTGTCTCTCGGCCGGGCTCTTGGACGATAAACTGCCGGCCGTTGATAAATATATATTTTTTGTCCTTATCCTGGGCAATATAGACAAGATACGAGTGGCCGGAAATCATGAAAGAAAGCACATTCGGAGAGATGGGCTGAATATCGGCTCTCATAATTTTCTCGCCGTCGGCAATATGATAGCCGTCTTCCTTTTTCTCCAGGGAGATCTTGCGAAGCTCGTTGTCAATTAAAAATTCAAACTCCATTGGACCGCCTCTCCCCTATCGTCCGTCTCCAAGCCGCCAATGGCCGAGAGCCTGCCACGCCGAGACCGTCGCTTCCTGTCCTCCGCTCGTGACTTTTATTCGGGACGAGCCTGAATTCAATGAATCGAAAGCCGCGGCCGACAATGCCAGCCTCAACTCGTCCCCATTCTTTTCCTTTTCTCCCCAATCCTCAAAATGATTTTTGATGAAGCCGGTATTCGTCCGGCCCGCCCGGAATTCGGGATGACTGATAATATCCTTCAAAAAGCTGATGGACGTGCTGATTCCCAGGATCACGTAATCGTCCAATGCCGCGAGCATCCGATCGCAGGCCGATTCCCTGTTCTCCGCCCAGACGATTAGCTTGGCCAGGATCGGGTCGTAATAGATCGGGACCTCCCAGCCGCTGTAGATGCCGCAGTCATGGCGGACGCCGGGGCCTTTCGGCTCTTTAAGGAACAGGATCTTCCCGCTGGAGGGAAGGAAATTGTTCTTGGGGTCCTCCGCATAAATGCGGCATTCGATGGCATGGCCGCGCTGCTGAAGATCCATCTGGCTAAAAGACAATTTTTCCCCCGATGCGATGCGGATTTGCTGGTGGACGAGGTCCACGCCGGTGCACAATTCGGTCACCGGATGTTCGACCTGGAGACGGGCGTTCACTTCGAGGAAATAGAAATTGTTATTTTTATCGAGGAGAAACTCAACGGTGCCCGCATTGTTATACCCGGCTGCACGCACGACTTTTTTGGCCGTCTCTCCCATTTTCGTCCGCAGCTCCGGGTCGAGCGCCCGGGAAGGGCTTTCTTCAACGATTTTTTGGTGTCTTCGCTGGATGGAACATTCTCGCTCGAAGAGATGGACCGTGTTTCCGTAATTATCGGCGAGCACCTGGAACTCCACGTGCCGCGGCTCTTCGATGTATTTTTCCAGATAGACCGACTCGTCGCCGAAGGCGGACTTCGCCTCGCGCCTGCCGGCTTCCAGCCCGGGCTGCAGTTCCTGCTCGCTGCAGACAATCCGCATGCCCTTGCCGCCTCCGCCCGCTGAGGCCTTGATCATCACCGGATAGCCCAGCTTTTTGGCGGCGGCTTCGTATTCGGACATCTCCTTCGGAATGCTGTTCATGCCCGGGATGATCGAAACGCCGGCCTTGTCCATGGTCTGGCGGGCCCGGACCTTGTCCCCGACAAGCTCCAGGGCGTTGGAATTGGGCCCGATAAATACGATTTTTTCTTTTTCGCAGCGGCGGGCAAAATTGGAATTTTCCGCCAGAAAGCCGTAGCCGGGATGGATCGCTTCGGCCCCGGAGGCATGGGCCGCGGCGATGATGCGGTCCATGTTGAGGTAGCTCTCGACGGCCGGAGCGGGGCCGATGTATACGGCTTCATCGGCTATCTGGACATGGAGGCTTTTGCGATCAGCGTCCGAGTAAACGGCGACCGTCAAAATCCCCATCTCCCGGCAGGCTTTGACAACTCGGATGGCGATCTCGCCGCGATTGGCAATCAGAATTTTTTTAAACATCTATTCCTTAACCCAATTCGGTTTCCGTTTTTCCAAAAACGCCGCCATGCCTTCCTGCCCTTCCGCGCTGATTCTCAACTGCGCGATCATCCGGGCCGTGTATTCCTTCGCCTCATCAAAGGTCATCCGGGCCGCGTTTTGGATCAGCTCTTTGCAGCTGGCCAGCGCTTGAGGGCCTGAGGAGAGAAGCGAGGAGATGATCGCGTTCACGGCCTCATCCAGTTTCTTCGCGGGGACAACGCGGTTGGCCAGCCCGATTTCATAGGCCCTTTGGGCAGAAATCCGTTCCCCCGTCAGAAAATATTCCCTAGCCCGGCCCTCGCCTATCCTCAGGATGACATAGGGCGAAATCGCGGCCGGCACGAGCCCCAGCTTGACTTCGCTCAAGCCGAATTTCGCGTCTTCCGAGGCCACGACGATATCGCAGGCCGAGAGGAAGCCGTTTCCGCCTCCGATCGCGGCGCCGTTGACCCGGGCGATTGTGGGCTTGCGGAGGGTGTAGATCTTGTGCATCACTTCCGCGATTTCCAACGATTCCTGCAGATTTTGCTCAAAGGAAAAATGGATGATTTCCCGCATCCAGTTGAGGTCTGCTCCCGCGCAGAAGGATTTCCCCGTGCCGGAAAACACAACCACCCGCACATTCTCATTCTGGCCGGCCCGTTCGACGGCATCGTCCACCTCCCGGATCAAGCCCGAGTTAAAGGCATTGTGGACTTCCGGCCTGTTGAAAAAGATCCGGGCCACCCGCCCCTCCGTCGAATAAAGGATCGTTTGATAGCTCATGCCGCCCATCCAGCTCCTATTCTCTTACATCCTGAAAATGCCGAATTTATAATCCGGGATCGGCGCATTCAGACTCATCGAAATCCCCAGCGCTAAGGCCGACCGAGTCTCCAGCGGGTCCAGAATACCGTCGTCCCAGAGAAGTGCTGTGCTGAAATAGGGACTGGCCTCCTGGTCGTATTTATCGAGGATTGGCTTCATCATCTTGGCTTTTTCTTCTTCGCTCATCTTGCCTCCCTGCTCTTTCAACCTTTTGATCTTGACTGTGACCAGGACATTGGCCGCCTGCTCCCCGCCCATGACGCCAATCCGGGCGTTAGGCCACATCCAGAGCAAACGCGGATCGTAGGCGCGCCCGCACATGGCGTAATTTCCGGCGCCGTACGAGCCGCCGACAATCACCGTGAACTTAGGGACATCGGCGTTGGCGACGGCATGGACGAGCTTCGCACCGTCCTTGGCGATCCCGCCGTGCTCATACTGTTTGCCGACGATAAAACCGGTGATGTTTTGCAGGAAAACGAGCGGGACCTTGCGCATGGCGCAGAGCTCGATGAAATGGGCGCCTTTGAGAGAGCTTTCCGAGAACAGCACGCCGTTGTTGGCCAGTATGCCCACCGGGTATCCCATGATCCGGGCGAACCCGCAGACAAGGGTTTGCGCGTAGAGCTCCTTGAATTCTTGGAAACGGCTCCCGTCGACAATCCTGGCGATGATCTCCTTGATGTTAAACGCCTTTCGCAAATCCCGGGGGATGATCCCGTACAGCTCTTCCGGATCATAATAAGGATCTTCCGGTTCCGCCAGATCGAGCGGGAATTTTTTCGGCGGGTCGAGCGTTTCGACGATATTGCGCGCGATTTCGAGCGCGTGTTCGTCGTTGAGGGCATAATAATCCGAGACCCCGGAAATGCGGCAGTGGACATCGGCGCCGCCCAAATCCTCGTCCGTCACTTCTTCGCCGGTGGCCGCTTTGACGAGCGGCGGGCCCCCGATAAAGATCGTCCCTTGTTTACGGACGATCACCGTCTCGTCGCTCATGGCCGGCACATACGCCCCGCCCGCCGTGCAGGACCCCATGACTATCGAGATCTGAGGAATGCCCATGGCCGAAAGCCTGGCCTGGTTATAGAAAATCCGTCCGAAATGCTCCTTGTCGGGAAAGGTCCCGGCCTGTTGGGGAAGAAAAATGCCGCCCGAATCGACGAGGTAGATGCAGGGCAGCCTGTTCTCCATGGCCACTTCCTGGGCTCGGATATGCTTCTTGATGGTCATCGGAAAATAGGTTCCGCCCTTCACGGTCGCGTCGTTGGCCACGATCAGGACTTCGCGGCCATGGACGACGCCGATCCCGGTGACCATGCTCGCGCCGGGGGCTTCGTTGTCATACATGTTGTAGGCGGCCAAGGGGCTGAGCTCGAGAAAAGGCGTGTTTCGGTCAAAAAGCTTTTCCAGACGCTCTCGGACGAGGAGCTTTTTTCTTGACTTGTGGAGCTCCCTGTATTTATCCGGCCCTCCCTTCTGGGCTTCGGCCAGCTTTTCTTTATATTCGGCGACGACCTTCTTCATCTGTTCGAAATTCTGCTTGTAATCAGGACTTTGACCGTCGATTTTGCTCTCAATTCTAAACATGTTCCGTGCTCCCAAAAAGAGGTCCGGCCTTCCCTCGCCCCGGCAGCTCCCGCATCCCTGGCGGCCGGGGCTTTAGGAATCAGACCGGAACGAACTTATATCCGTAATAAATGACCCCCGCTTCTCCTTCCGAATAGATTTTCCGGAACTCGAATTTCACCTTCATGCCAATTTTGATTCTGTCAAAATCGCAATCCACGACCTGGCCCATGACCTTCACGCCGTCGCCCAGCTCGACGATGGCCACGGCGTAGGGCGCCTGGTCGGCAAACTGATGAGGCGGGACTCTGATGATTGTGTAGGTCAGGATTTTGCCGGTCTCTGCAAGCTTCGTCGTTTCAAATTCCCGCCATCCGCAGGCCGGGCAGACGACCCGGGGCGGAAAGCTGATCGTTCCGCATTTTTTGCATTTGCCGGCCTCCAGCCGATATCTCTGGGGAAATTCTCTCCAAAATCTCGATGGTGTGGGCATGGTCGTCCTCCTCTCAGATCCTCTCGAAAATATGGACCAGCGCGCTGCCGCCCGATCCGCCCATATTCTGCGTCATCCCGACCCTCGCTTTCTTCACCTGCCTCTGGCCGGCGTCCCCCCTGAGTTGCTTGACGATTTCAATGGCCTGGGCGACTCCCGTGGCGCCGACCGGATGGCCCTTGGCCTTGAGCCCGCCGCTGGCGTTCACAGGAATTTTCCCCTTGAGCGAGGTCAAGCCCTTCTGGACGGCTTCGCCGCCTTTTCCCGGTTCAAAAAAGCCCAAGGCTTCGGTCACGCAGATCTCGGCGATCGTAAAACAGTCATGGACTTCGACGAGGTCGATATTTTTCGGCTTTTTCCCCGACATTTTGTAAGCCTGCTGGGCGGCCTGAAAGGTCGATTCCAGCCAGGTGATGTCCTTGCGTGAGCTGAGCGAAATCGTGTCTGTGGCATGGCCGGTCCCGATTATTTTCACGAGGGGCTTCTTCAATTTTCTGGCCGTGCTCAACGAGCTGAGAATCACGGCGGCCGCCCCATCCGTAATCGGAGAACAATCCAAAACCCTCAGAGGATCGGCCACAAGCACAGAATTCAGGACGGCCTCAACAGTGATTTTATACGGATATTGGGCCAGCGGGTTCAGGGACCCGTTATCATGATTTTTAACGGCCACCATAGCCAACTGCTCTCTGGTCGTGCCATACCTTTCCATGTGAGCCCGCGCGATGAGCGCGTAGAGGCCCGGAAAGGTAATCCCATGAAAGCCTTCATATTCCTGGTCGGCCGCCGTTCCGAGAGCATAGGTGGCTTCATTTCCGCTCACATCGGTCATTTTTTCCACCCCGCCCACAAGCACGATGTCGCTCAGGCCCGAGGCGACTTCGATATAGCCCTGCCTCAAGGCCAGTCCGCCCGAGGCGCAGGCGGATTCGACCCTGGTTGCAGGGAGCGGAGTTTTGCCAAGATAATCCGCCAGCAGAGAGGCGATATGTTCCTGGCCGATAAAAAGCCCCGGCGACATGGACCCGACATACATGGAATCAATCTTGCTGACTCCGGCATCCTCCAGGGCCAGAAGGGCCGTCTCCACAAAATTTTGCCGAAGCGATTTTTCCCACAGCTCTCCCCACTTGGTCATGCCGACGCCGATCACAGCGACTTCTCTCATGGCCCCCTCCTAGTCCGCCTTCCTGATTTTCCCGCGGAATTTGGCATAAACGCCGTATTCCAGGTAATTCCTGTTCTTTTCCAATAGCTCCCTGGTTTTCGGCGCCAGATCCTTTGCCTCTTGGATCCTCCGTGTGACTTTGAAGATAAACCCGTCGCTTCCGGCCCCCGAGCCGTAGGAAACGATCATGATCATGTCTCCCGGCTTGGAAATATCCAGTGTCGCCGTTAACCCCAGCGGCGAAGACCCCGAATATGTATTCCCCAGCTTTGGGACCAGCCATCCGGGGAGGATTTGTTCTTTTCTAAAACCGAGCATCTCGCCCACTCTCAGCGGGAATTTTCCGTTGGGCTGGTGGAAAATGACATAGTTGAAATCGATCGGCTTCATCTTCGCTTTGGCCATCAGGCCGCGAGCCGCACCCATGACGTGCTTGAAATAAGCCGGGTCGCCGGTGAACCTCCCTCCGTGCTGAGGATAATACTGGTATTCCCGGCGCCAGAAGTCGGGGGTATCGGTTGTGTACGAATTGGTTTCAACGATTTCGGCCAAAACGTTCTCCCTGCCCACGATGAAGGCCGCCGCGCCCGCAGCCGCCGAGTACTCCAAAGCGTCTCCGGGAGCCCCCTGCGACGTGTCGGCACCCACGGCCAGGCCGTATTTAATCTCCCCTGCTTTGACCAGGCCGAGCACTAAAAACAAGCCTTCAGTGCCGGCCTTGCAGGCAAACTCGAGGTCGGCCGTATGGACGTCCGGCGTTGCGCCCAGGGCTTCGGCGAGGACGGTCCCGCTCGGCTTAACGGCATAGGGATGGGATTCCGAGCCGATATAGACGGCCCCGATCTCGCGAGGGTCGATCCTGGCCCTTTTAAGGGCATTTTTCGAGGCCTCCACGGACATCGTGATCGTGTCCTGGTCGGGCGAGGGAACGGATTTCTCCTCGAGCATCAGGCCCTTTTTATAGCTTGGCGCATCGGCCCCCCAGACCTTAGCGATCTCCTCGACTTTGATCCTGTTGCGGGGGATATAGGCCCCGTAGCCGACGATTCCATGCATAGGCGTCCTCCCTAACAAAAATTTGTATGGATAGCTATGAACAAGGCCCTTTTCTGCATTCTTTTGAGCAATGAATACGCCGGAAATAAGTGCCCAAAAACGAAGAAAACTATCCTGTCATATCTTCATTTTATAGTCAAGATATTTTCCGGAAATCAGAACCGGAAGAGGAATCCCCCGCGGAGGCTGAAGCCGCCGAAATCGAGAATCGCTTCACGGACATCTCGATAATCGGAGCCGGAAGGTTTTTCGCTATGGACTTGAATAGACGGAACGAATTTATTGTCGAAACCTTCGACCTGATAAAAATAGAGACGTCCCTGCAGTCTTGTCAGTGTGTTCAGGCTATTCGAGGCTGCTACGGAGCCCTCGAAACCTCCGAATCGGGCATAACAGCCTTGCCCTTCAAAGAAGAATGAAGTACTCGGCAGCAGCTTAATTTCAAACCCCAGTCCGCCCTGAAAGCCAAATTTATTCGATGTCGCCTCCTGAAGGGTTTCGATCCAATCCGACTGCTCTTCTAAGCGGAACAAATAAGAGAATCTCGCAAGATAATATGCGCCGCCGGCGTGGATATAAAAATTCAAGCTTTTTCTGACGGGAAAGAAGTAGTAGAGCTCGATTCTGACTGGCACGAAGCTGACCTTGGGCCGGTTGATAAGTTTTATTGTCGAACCCGGTTCTTCGAACAAGAGCTCGCTGTCTCGTGAGGCCTGAAAATAGCCCGACCCTATCGAAATTCCGAGCGATGGTGTGATATGGAAGATGAGATCGCCGCCGAAATCCATTCCCAGGTGAACCGGCTTATAGTCCCCTGTGACAATAAGACCCTCGGATGCGGCCAATCGTGTCCATGCGTCATTCACTCCCTGGATACCGATATTGAGGTCCCCGCCGCCGAAATAATGGAAACCGCCATAGAGCTTGAGGCTGAAATGGAGGCCCTGGAAAGGTGTTCCTGGGGGTTCGGCCTGGGTTTCTGCCCTAAGGCCGGCGGCCGGCAAAAACAGGCCAAGAACAAAAACGCATATCAGGATTGTTGTTTTTCTCATGGCTGACCTCACACCGCTGGAGATTAGCTTAAAAACAACCAATTGTCAATGATTGACAGGGAATCCACGTCAAACTAGAATGGTTGAAAATTGAGCACCTCTTGTTTTTTCCTATTTTTTACGGAACTTTCTCTGGCCCCATTTCGTCTATCAAGGTGAATTGAGTGGAATTGGAAACAATCATCCGGAAATGCCTGGAAGGCAGAGAAGGAGCCTGGAATATGCTCGTGGACATGTACTCTAAAAAGGTCTTCAACATGGCTTACCAGTTCTGCGGCAGCTATCAGGAAGCCGAAGACCTGACCCAAGACATCTTCCTGAAGCTTTACCGTCAGCTCGACAAGTACGATTTCGGAAAGAACTTCACCGCCTGGCTCCTGACCCTGGTCAAGAACTACCTCATCGATAACTACCGCAGGACCAAATGGGAAAAAAGGCAGAGGGAAGACTTTGACGAGCGTCTCCATAGCGCGCCGGCTGCCGGCGGCCCGGAAACGGGCATGCTGGAAGCGGATAATAAAAAGATCCTCTGGGAAGGGATGAACCGACTTTCGCCGGATATCAGAATGGCCATCATCCTCAAAGAAATCCAGGGCAAAAAATACGAAGAGGTTGCGGAAATCATGGGCCTGCCGGTAGGAACGGTGAAGTCGCGGATCAACAGGGGCAGGCTGCAGCTGGCCAAAATCCTTCACGACAAAAAGGAGAAAACCCATGGCCTGTGAAAAAATCCAGGACCTTTTGTCTCCTTATTTGGATGGCGAATTGACGCGGGAAGAAAAGGCCGCAGTCGAAGCCCATCTCTCATGCTGCCGGGAGTGCGCCGAGCTCCTTTCTCTTTTGAGGGTCGCCACCGAATCGCTAGCCGCGTTCCCCGAAGTCGAACCCGCTCCGGTCCTGAAGGGCAAGCTCTATTCCATCCCAGACCGCAAGAAAAAATTCCGGATCGGCCTCGATTTCCTGGTCAAGCCCGCCCTGCAGCCGGTGCTGGCGGCCGCGACCGTCTTACTCATCATCTTCTCTTTTTATATGTTCGGCCCATATAAAAAGGACATCGATAAGACCGTCAATCGCCAGATCCACCGCGGCTACAGCCAGGTCGAGAGGTTGTACGCCAAAGCTGGGTCGGTCACAGATAACCTGGGCGCTTACGCCAATGATATCTTCGTTTCTCTCAAAAAGATCAATCCTTTGGGAAAAAACGAGGAATAAACTGGATATTTCAGGAGGAATGACATGTCTGAAAAAATCGTCGTGGAAAAGAAACCGTACAAATCGCCAGCGCTCGCCGGAATCTTATCGGGCTTGCCTGGATTGGGCGCAATTTATAACGGCGAATACGTGAAAGGATTTCTGTTCATTCTAATTTTTGCAGGACTGATATCGATGGCTGGACATGGGGGAGGCCCCTTTCCCGGCCTTCTGATCACGGGCTTCATTTTCTTTGCGATCATCGAGGCCGTGCAGACAGCGAAGAGCATCAACCGTCAGGCGCTGTTGGAGGGCGAGGCAGAGAAAGAGCCATCTGTGGAGAAAGAACTTTTGAAAATTGGGCCTTCGGGCTCGGTGTTCTGGGGAATCGTGCTGATCGTCCTGGGAGGAATCTTTTTGCTGGGCAACTTCGACATCATCAATTATGACCGGATCTGGGACTTCTGGCCGGTCGTGGTAATCGTCATAGGCCTGAAACTGATCGTGGACTATTTTGCCAAGAAAAACGGCAAGTAACGGAGGATGCTATGGCACAATATAAAAGAAAAGACCCTCTCATATGGGGCATCATCCTGATCGTCATCGGGCTGATCTTTCTGCTCGAGAGATTCGACATTGACATCTGGGATTACACCTGGAAGCTCTGGCCGGTGATTTTGATTATCTGGGGCGCCTATAAGCTTTACTACGGGTTGAAAGAACAGAAAGAAAAGTCGGAAGATACCTCCAAGTCGCCGATGAAATAGGCGGCCGCCATGAAAGCCAAAGAAATTATCCTCGCGATTTTGATCATCGCCGCAGGAGCCTTTATCTACTATGCCCAGTCGGGAAAGCTCGATTGGGAAATCGATGGCGAGGGCGGTCCCTTCTTCGCCAACTGGAACGAATTCACGTACGAAGAGAGCCAAGAGATTCAAGCTCCCCTGCCGCAGGAACTCCAGGTGATCAACGCCCATGGAAATGTGGAAGTCCAGGGCGCCGAAGGAAACAAAATTACCGTCTCCTTCAAGAAAACGATCTGGCGGAAGAATGAGACGGACGCTAAAAAAGTGGCCGACCAGCTCAAAATGATTGTCAACCGAGAAGAGCCGAAGCTCGTCCTTTCCACAAACAGGGACGAATTCCGGGTCAAGAGGTTCGAGACCAATTTCAAGATCTCTGTGCCCGTCGGGATGACCGTCCTGGTCAAGAATTCTTACGGGCTCGTCAGAACCGGAAAAACAGGGAAAACGGACCTGACCAATCCCCACGGCCAAATCCAAGCCTTCGATGTCGGCGGCGACCTGACCATCGACAACAGCTATGAAAATGTCGAAGCCGGCGGGATCACGGGCGCCTGCCGGATCACCAGTCCACATTCCGACGTGACGGCCCGCGATATCCAGGGCGAGCTGATCATCGCCCATTCCTACGGCAAGATCCACCTAGAGAACATCGAAAAAGATGCGGCCGTCGATGGATCCCATTCGGAAATTTTTGGGAAAGGACTCAAAGGCCGGGCGGACATCGAGACGTCTTACGAAAAAATCACCCTCGCGGATATGGGGCCGGTGAAAATCCGGGCGCATCACTGCGACGTGGAGATCGACGGCGCCAAAGGGCTTGTCGATATCTCCGATAATTATGGCCGACTCCAGGTCGGCAGCATCCAGGGGGACCTCCGCGTAGAAGGCCCCAATCTCGAAATCGTGGCCAAGGCCATCGCCGCCGAAGAAATCTGGATCTCTTCCTCGAATGAGAATGTGGACTTGATGGGATTCGCGGGCAAAGCGACCGTCGTCTTGATCCACGGCGACATCGCCCTCGAGCCCGATGCGATCACCGGCCCGATCGACGTCCGGGCCAGGTATGCGAACATCCGGCTGTCGTGGCCGAAAGGAGGGAGATATCCTTTTGAAGCCGAAGCCAGGTCGGGGCAGATCCACTGGGGATTGGCCGAAAGGCCCTCCGTCGAAACGACGAACGGCTCCTCGGTCACAAAAGCCTTCATGGGGGAAACCGGAAAGCCGTCCCTGAAACTGTCCACATCGTACGGCGATATCCGCATCGAAGAGCTCGCCCGCCCTTTAAAGACGATATAAACATTCCAGAGAAAGAGAGAACGTGTCTGAAACGTTCCTTCTTTTTTTTTGCGGATCAGGCGGAATGCTTGGCTTTGAATTGATAAATGCGCTGCCCTAGCCAGCCGTTGATTTTGATGTTAAAAAACGAGATCAGGTTGGTCACGTCCTTCTTGTATTTTGTCACGTAGCGGACAAAGTCGATTTCCATCTTGAATCGCAACAGGTTCTCGAATTCGCCGACCTCGTCGTGCAGCTCGATGAGATAGTGATTGATCGTCCGGTACTGGGCATTGATCTCGATCAAATCCTTTTCGCTGAGCTTGGCAAAATCGAGATAGGGCGGCAGGGATTCCAGGATGGCCTGGCTCTCCGTGTTCAGTTCATTGACCGATTCCTTGATCTCCTGGAAGAATGATTTATAATCCAGGGGCTTTTTCAGCTTCTCTTCGGCTTTGTCCACCAGCTTCTCGCTCTGGTCTTTAAGCGAAGTCAGGAGCTCGCGAATCCCGTAATATTTTCGTTTGAAATTGAAGAGGTCAAGGAAATCCCGGCCGATGTAGATTTTATCCTCGTAATGGGTCATCAACTCCACGGGCGAGTGGGTGTAAAACTTGATCTCATAGCGCCGCCCGGCCGAATCCTTTTCCCGGAGGCGGGCCAGCACCAGAAAATTGTTCTGCTCGATAAAATAGCTGTTGACATCCAAAAGCGCCGAATAGGCCGCCAGGTTGTGAATGATCGCTTCCTTCAGATAATCGAGGACGGGCTCCTTCCTCGTGATAAGCTCATTGAGCGACTCAGTGGGTGTCGGGTTGAGGGCCGAATAAGAAGGAGACAGCAGGAAGAGAATGGCCCCCGTCCCCAGCTCCAGATACATATTCTTCAGGACTTTTTGGTACAGGTCATCCAGCTCCACAGGTTTCAAGGGAGGAAAGTCTTTGAGGTCGAGCTTCAGGAGTTCTTCGACTTCATTCATCGCCTGTACCTTTCGTTTATCCTGTAAAAATTTTATCACCGGGGTTTTAAAAAATCAACCTAAAGTTTTTCGAGGGGTTATCTTCTATTTCATGTGGGAAAAATTGTCTGGGAAACGATCCGGAAACAGCCTCGCTCCCCATTCGGGTTTTTCACGCCGTTCCCAAGCCCCCCTTCTCGGCGGCTCAGAACTCGCTTCCCCCCATCGATTTTACGGTCAATCCACTGCCCGTTAAACGATACATCGGTTCATGCTCCTTGGAAGGATGGCAGGGAGCGGAGCGACTGTTGGAAGGAAACCCTAGACAAGGGTTTCCTTCCAAGAGTGTCCGGCCGGCTTCTTCCGAGCCGGCTCCCCTCGAATGAGGGCTCGGGAAGGCTAAACCCTCCATGGTCGCTTCGGCCATCTCCGGATCGTTTCCTTTTCGACCCTCACAAAATGGAAGAGAACCATGGAAGATAACTATTTAGGGAATGTCCAATCGTTGTTTCCGTACTTCTTTTTTTGAAGGTCCTTGATTTTAGCCCATTCGTCCTTTGTGAATCTCAGGGTCGTGAAATTGACTTTAAAAAAATCCGCGAATCCATCAACAAGATGGTTGACGGCCCAGCGGAAATCCACGGCCCTCCCGAGCGTTTCGCTAAGCGACGTCATACGGATCTCTTCCGGGCTCGCTTTCAACCTGGACACCGATCGGAGGAGCGCTTCGTCATGTTGGAGCGGAATGGAACCGTGCTGGAGAAATTTTATCGCGGCCCGCTTTTGCGCGCTCCCCACGATTTTCTTCCCGCCGACTTCGATCTCGTCCTGGGCCGGACGGGAAAAGCAGGGAAGATTTCCCTTGGCATAAAACAAGGGCGCTTTTTGGGCAAGCGATGGTTGGAGACCCATTTTCACCAGGCCGTTCATCAGGGCCCGGGAGATGATTTTATAGGAGCCGCCCAGCGTCGGCGAGAACACGGACTGGTCCGAAGAAGCCACCGCATAGGTAATTTCCTGATGGTGGAGGACCATCTTTCCTCCGGTGATCCTTCTCACGACGTCGATCCCCTTCGCCATGCAGAAAGCAAGGTCGAGAACGTTCCCGGCAGTCTGCGAATAGCCGAGTGAGGCCGTCGGCCTATCCCACTGATAAAAGCGGAGAAATGTCCGCGGTTCATCCGTCAACGAATCGAATAAAAACTCATCGACCGCCATGTTGAGCGAGCCCTTGTGCGGCGCGTCGTCGACAAGAAGAATCCAGTCTTTCATGAAAAATATAGGGAGAAAGAGCGGGCAACGGGATTCGAACCCGCGACTCCCAGCTTGGGAAGCTAGTACTCTACCGCTGAGTTATGCCCGCTCGTTTTGTCAATAAAATAAAATTCCGGCCCGCCGGAGATCACTATTGTATAGTTAACGGATCGTCTTTTCAACTCCCGGCCTGCCCTTAAATTTAGCTTTTTGGATGAGAAGGGGGCCAGGAGCTCGCCGTTGATTGGGATTTCGCGTCGCCTCTTCGCTTTCGGCGTCCAGCTAGCTTTGAGCGTAATCTTGACCATACTGCGCTCGATATAAGCGCCACACTATTTGAGCTCTGCGATCTCTGCCGGGTTTGTATCTTACTTACCGCGTCGAATTATTTCTGTTTTTTATCATTCGGAAGAAAATTCTCGGCCAACCAGAATTCAACACGATTCTCTGATTTTCTATAGAAGGCGATCTTCTTCCCGTCCGGAGACATATCGGGCGCTCCGCCTTTGATTTTCAATTTTTCAGCCTTCCCTCCATCGGCCGGGACCTTGAGGAGCTCCCTGCCGGAGTTGGGATAAATTATATATTTGCCGTCGCGGGTCCAACTGAACCAGTACATGGGATCTTCATTCGTGACGAGCTTGATCTCTCCCCCCTCAATATCCATTGTATAGATACGAGGCGGTTCGCTAAGATCGCCTGATTCCGTGACACCCTTCCTGTTCATCCACAAATAGGCGATTCTCTTTCCGTCGGGAGACCAGCAGGGGGCCATTGAAAAATGATCTTCATTGTCTGTCCGGGTCAGTCTTTTCGGTTCTCCGCCCGTCACGGAAATGATATAGATATCTCTCCTTTCCTCTCGGGAATCCGGAATGGGATCTGAGCCATCTTTCACTCTGTTATAGGAGAAAACGATCCGTCGGCCATCCGGTGACCAAGCGAGACCGCTCAACTCTCCGCTGAAGTTCATGATCTCTCTGGGCTCGCCTCCGTTTGCCGGGATGATGGATATGATCGCCCTGTGGGGAGAAGTCTCCCCCGCGCGGCGCAGTTCGTTGCTGAAGGCGATCTCCTTTCCGTCCGGTGACCAAGCGGGGAATATGCCGATAGCCAGGAATTTTTCATCTCCTCCGGCCAAAGGCATCGTCCAGACGGCAGTTCGATTTGCTTGTGCTCCATAGTTGGCAGCGAAGGCGATAGTCTTTCCGTCCGGAGACCAACGAGGGCTGATATTCCAGTTCTTGAGTTTGGTCAATTGGGTTTCCTGGCGACCATCCGTATCGGCGACATAGATATGGATTGAATCTGTTTTCGTGCGGTAGGCGATCTTGCCGTCCTGCGTCCAAGTCCCCTGGCCCCCTCCCCTTGTCGCCTGAACGGGCGCGCTTCCGGATTTTCCGTCCTGGGTGATCTTGATCACCCAGGTTTCCCAGCTGCCGGTCCTATTGGAATCGAACGCCAGCCACCGGCCGTCATAGGACCAGTGGGGTTCCTTGTCGCTCGCGGGATCATCGGTTATTCGCACGGATTCACCGCCCTGGGCAGGCATAATATAGATATCCTGATTGCCGCCCTGGGTCGATTGAAAGGCAATGAGCCTTCCGTCAGGTGATAACGTCAGGTATTCGTCGCGTTCTCCTGCTTTTTGAGGATCCGGGAACTTGTAGATCTCCTCCCATGTTCCTCCAGAGGCCGGGATCGCATACAGGCTTTCCCTGGTCCATCTGGTGGAAACCTGGAAAATGAGCTTTTGGCTGTCAGGAGTCCAACCCATCGGCCAGGAATACCGGCCCGCTTTTTTCATTTCGGAGTCCAATTTGATGAGCGTCTTCGGCTGGCCCCCGTCCGCGGGGACGATCTTGATATCGCCACTGTACGCAAAGTAGGCGATCAGCTTGCTGTCCGGCGACCAGAAGCAATCCGTCATCGGTTCGGGAGGAGGGATGAGGCAGACTTCCTTACCGCTTATGACGTCCCTGAGCCACAACGTGTTTGTATTGTCATCTATCAGAACCAACCTTGTTCCATCCGGAGACAGCCAGCCATATCTCCCTATGACTGTATGGATTTTTGTGATCTTGTGTTCCTTGTCGCCTTTTTCGATGGCCGCCTGGGCTCGGAGCAAAACGGAGAGTTTTTCCTTGGCCGCCTTGACCGCTTCCGTTTGATCAGGATAGTTTTCGATGACCTTTTCGAAAGCTTTCTGGGCGAGGCCGGACTGTTGCTCGCCCAATTTCTCGTAGCAGCCGCCGAGGCGAACGAGCGCCTTGGCCGCGACCGCGCGCTGGCCGGCGAACTTCTCAACGATCTTCTTATACAAGTCGATGGCGGCCTGGAGGTTGCCATCGACCTCTTCCTTTTCGATGGCGGCCCGGAGCAACACTCCCGGGTCTTCAGCCTGCCGGGCGATTCCGGCTATGGATACCAGAACGCCCAGAATTGCACCTAAAGAAATAACGGCTATCGATTTCATTTTATTGATCTTCATCGGACCTTACCTCCTGCCCTCATAATAATGGTCCGATATCCAAATCGTATCCAGGTTGTGTCCAGAGTCTGTCAAGATGAGTCACCCTCGAAGCGATAGCCCATGCCGCGGACGCTGAGGATGTAGCGCGGGTTCGCCGGCGCCGGCTCGATCTTTTTGCGCAGGTTGAGAATGTGGGTGTCCACCACCCTGTCGGTGACGATGGTTTGCGGCCCCCACGCGGCATCGATCAACTGCTCGCGGCTCAGCACCCGGCCCCGCTGGCGGACAAAGGCCGCCAATAGACGAAATTCCAAAGCGCTCGTGTTTATGGGCGTTCCGCTTCTCCGGACCTCGCCGCGCTCGAAATCGACCTCGCAGTCTCCGAATCGATAAGTGCCGTGGGATTCGTCCGTCACCCGGCGGAGCACGGCCTCGATCCGCGCCCGCAACTCTCTCGGGCTAAACGGCTTGGTGATGTAGTCGTCGGCCCCCAGTCCCAGGCCGAGTATTTTCTCGGCTTCGTGGGTCTTGGCCGTCAGCATAATGATCGGCGTCCTGAAGCCGGCCTGCCGCAGTTCTTGGCAAACCTCGAAGCCGTCTTTTCGCGGCAACATCAGGTCGAGGATAATCAAATCCCAGCCTCGTTCCTTGCCGCGGCGTACAGCCTGCTCGCCGTCACCGACGGTTTCGACCTGGTGACCGTGACGGGTAAGGTCTTCCTCGAGACCAAAGGCAATGTCCCGATCATCTTCGACAATCAGAATCTTCGGCATCGGCTCAATCTCCCGCGGGCAACAAGATGGTAAAGGTGCTGCCCTTTCCGGGCTCGCTCGCGACGAGGACCTTTCCGCCGTGGGCGTCCACGATGTGCTTGACCATGGCCAGCCCGATACCCGTGCCCTTGACACCATGCACTTTGGCGCCGGAACCGCGGACGAATTTTCGGAATATCCGATCCTTCTCGGAGGCCGGAATCCCGAATCCCCGGTCCCGGACCCGAATGGCGACCTGGTTTCCGGCTTCCACTTCGACATGGACGACAGGGCTGTCGCCGGAGTACTTGACCGCATTGTCCAGGAGATTCCACAGGGCCTGGGCGAGCGCTTCCCGGTCGCCGTTCACTGGTGGACCTTCGTCCGGAACGGCGCATTCCAGCACCAGCTTTTTGGAATTTGTTTCCTGCTCGAATTCACTCACTGTGGCCCTGACCAGCCGGCCGGCGTCCAATCGTTCGAGCCGGTAAGGCCGGGCTCCGGCCTCCATGCGACCGAAATCGAGCAGAGATTCCACCAGCCTGGAGAGTCGGCGAGTGGCACGGTGCTGGGCGCCGTAAAATGCCCGGCGCTTCTCCGCCGGGAGGTTTTCGTTCTCAACCAGCATTTCGGTGAACTGTCGCATCGAGGTAAGGGGAGTCCGGAACTCGTGAGAGACGGCGGAGACGAAGTCCGACTGGAGCCGCGCGGCCGCCAATTCTCTGGAGACGGCACGGCCGATGAAATAGCTGGCAGCAATGACGAGGATGGCCAGCAACCCTAGGCCCATCATCATCAGCCTCCGGCGTTGGGCGAACTGTTCTATGTCCGCTTCCGGGTCCGCGTTGACGAGAACGAGGTCCCAGGGCAGGCCGGTGACGGAAGCAAGACGAATTGTGGAGGGAACCCCGGCCGCAGGTTCGTTTCCGTAAACTAGCGCCTTGTCCGAATCGCGAATATCGACCCGAACACCGCTGAAATCGGGACCTCCTAGGAGCGGACCAAACCATCGGCTCCGCTGGTAGCCGGGGCCGGCCACCACAGCCTCGAGCCGATCATTCGACTGTTGCCAGAGGGCAGTGATGGGTGTGCCGTGAAAGCGAAAGGACCTGCGGCCGCCGGAATCCCGGTCGATATTGGCGACGGCCTGACGGTTCTGCCAAAGCCAGACAACAGCATCCGCCAGGGCTTGCTGTTCTTCGTCAGACTCGGGTTCCTGGCCGAGCCACCGCGCTGCCTGGTCGCGGTAATAAATGTATGACGCGCGGTCGAGACTCCAGCGCCTGCCCCTCAAATCATCGTGAAGACTTTGGGCTTCCTGTTGTAGCTCCGCCTGGCGGCCGAGTTCCTCCAGCAGGGTGCACCGGGCGCGGCGTGCCGCCAGGTCGGCGGGCACTCCTGAAATCGAGATTCCGTAATCGGAGGACTTGGCCAGCTCATCATAGATTTCGAGGGCGGAGTCGAGGTCGCCCGCCTTTCTGAGGTTCCGCGCCAGCCGGAGCTGCGCGCCGGCCCTTACGGCCGGATCTCCGGCTTTGGCGAAGCGGCGGAGCTCAAGGACAGCACGGCTGTATTCATGATAGAGGAATTCCGATTTTTCAGCATCGGCATACAGGCCGGCTGACGCTTCTCGGCCGGGAGGTACCACCGGATAAAACAGAAGCGCATGATCTGGCCAAACCCGGACTTCCGAGGAGCTTGCGACCATCAGGATCAGGCCTGATTCCGGCGGACGGTGATCTGTTTTCGGGAGGTCGACCAGCCTTCTTTCCTCTGCCGAGAGGACCTGCTCCAAGGAAGCGATCAGGCGATCTGCCGCGGCCTGGCGCCGCTCTTCCAGCTGCTGCGTTTCGAGCGCGCGATCCTGTTGCATGAGACGCACACCCATCCAGATCAGTGCGACAACCGAAATTCCCGCGACGCATAAGAAGAGAATCGCCGTGTTTCGAGAAGGATGCCCCCGGATCCGGAGCGAAGTCATTTTCATCCCAACCGGTATTCACTTTATCTCTAAAGGGACAAATTTTCAATCGAGATCAGGTCAAGATTGTGTCAAGTTTTTGTCAAAGCAAAGTTGGCGACAATTCCTCTTCCTGGCCGAGAATGATTCACCTTTCGAGAAGGAGTCTAGATTCCTCCGGTCGATCATTAAAGAGATCTTCGAGTCAATTTGGAGGGGAAGACCCCTTCCAACGGGCGCCGGGAAGACCCGGCCGCCCTGCCTCCCCTTCTTGGGCGGGGCATGAAACCCCGCCCTGCGACCAAGGGGGCGACTCCCCCTTGGAACCCTCTCGAGCGGTTCCCCGTGGCAAGCCACGGGGCATATGAACCGCTCGTCAAGATTCAGGTGAGCCCGTGCCAAAATAGTGCCAAGTTGTTTGCAAAAATAACGCAAACTAATGAGTCTTTTTGAAAAGTACTGGACAATAACAAGCACTAACGGGAAAAGGCAAATTACACAAACAAAAAGACTTAACAGGCTAACCCATTGATTTAAATCGAGTTGGCCCCACTCCCCTTTTCGAGCGCTGAGTTATGCCCGCTTGGTGCCAGCCGATTCAAGCTCACCTGGCGCCCCTTATTGTACGGCTTGTCTATCGTCTTTTCAACTGCGCATCCGCCTCATGTTATCTGCAAGCGCTCGTCTGTTTCCTAGCATCTTCAAAATTACCTCTTCTATTTTGAGTTGAATTTTACATTCCATGACGTAGCGATTTATCATTCCTCACGAGGGGATGAGGCAAAATTGGCGGATGAACGCTCATCAAGCCAGCGCGACAGAAAAGCAAATTATTATAAATAATTTGACAACCGGCGACTCCTTGATTTACCATCCCCAACGATGGGACGAGGCAACATCGGTGCCTTGAATGCTCATCAAGCTGGCGCAGCGGAAAAGGAGCTTCTTATTCTTTGCATTGCGGGGATAAGGAGGTGACAGCCGTTGATTGTGACTGAATGAGGGGGGAGTTCTCTTTTTTTTGCTTTGAAAAACAGAGTGTTGCTTATTATTCGTAGTCAACCAAAGTTTAAAGGAGGGTTTAGATATGGAAAAGAGGAAATCCAGACTTGCAGATTGGTGGTGGCTGTTGCTGCTGCCGATCGCAGTATTCGTGGTCGCCGGTCAGATCGGCGGAGCGAGCGCTGCCGCTAAGGCCGGCGAGTTCCCGGCCTTCATCGCGATGCCGGGCGTCACCCCCAGGGGCGTTGCAGTCGACAAGGTCGGTAACGTCTACGTCAGCTTCGGGGAGGTCCGCGCGGACGGCGAGCACATCTTGATTTGGAAGTTCACGCCTGCCGGGGAGCCGTCGTTCTTCGCCGAGATCGGCAGAGGGACGATAGGAGGCCTCGTGGTTACCGCCAACGGAGACCTCTATGTCGCTATGGCGGCCGGGGCCGACAAGGGAGTCTGGCGGGTGGACCGGGAGGGGCAGAAAGAGCTCCTGCCGAACAGCAATCAGATATTCTTCGCGAATGGCCTTGCCTTCGACGATCGGGGCACCCTGTATGTCACCGAATCCGTATCGGTGGTCTCACTGCCTCCTCGCGGACCGGGCGGTATCTGGCGCATCCCGCGCGGGGGACAGGCGGAGTTGTGGATGCGAGATGAGCTCCTCAGGGGAACCGGTGCGCTGGGCCAGCCCGTCTGGATCGGAGCCAACGGCATCGCTTACTACCATGGCAACCTCTACGTAACGAACACGGAGAAGGGCACCGTGATTCGGATCCCGGTACAGAAGGACGGCAGTGCCGGGGAACCCGAGTGGTGGTACCTCCAACCGGTGCCTGAATCGCTGCCAATATTGTCTACATTATATCCAGTAGTTGGTGGGGACGGCATCGCCCTCGACGTGCACGGCAACCTCTATGTGGCCGTGTTGACCCGGTCTGCGGTCGTTCGCATCAACGCCCAAGACCTGTCGCAGGAGACGATCGCGGTATTTCCGCCAAATCTGCTCGACTTTCCGGCCAGCCTCGCCTTCGGCACGGGCAAGGGTGAGCGGACGAACCTCTTCGTGACCAATCTGGGAATGGGGAAGTGGGCCGGCCCCAGCCTGGTGAAGATCGACGCCGGCGTTCCGGGCGACCCTCTCCATTAAGTCGTCGCGGGTGATCGGTTCCGCCGCGTCATCGTGCGCGTGCGCAAAAGAGAGGCCGAACGGGTGGGAAAGTATATAATCCGGCCTCTTTTATCCTTGGAGCGCCTGTCTTTCGATGAAAAGGAAGGCGAAGTCTGCTAGCTACAGAAAAGCAAATTATTAGAAATTTTGTGTCCCCGAATTAGAGGGCGGCGAGGCGCTTGCGGGCGCCGGCCGGCTCCGGCAACCCCGGGTCCGCGTCTTTCCAGAGCTCCAGGAACTTCTCGTAATTCCTGGAGCCCCGGGGCTTTCCCCGCAGTTGCCGCGCCGCGGCCACCCCTTGGCGAGTCCTGCCTCGGTTTCCGGCCAGCCACATGTTTTCAGCCGCAATCAGGTAATTCAGAGGTGCATCGGCGGGATCATCACTCTATCCTATCTCAAACTGGCCAGCCCGGTGCCAAAATAGTGCCAAGTTGTCTGCAATAATGATGCAAACTAATGAGTTTTTTTCGAGAAATACTAATATAAGTGCAATAAATAAAGTGACATCCTCGATCGGGCCGTGCTGTTTCCGTCCGCGAGTCCCCGTAGCGGAGGGGGGACCCGTCGGCTTTCCCGACGGGGGGAACCGACGGGACTGGTTCCCCGGGGTCCGGGGGCTGCGGATGGAAACAGCACGGCCCATAGAATGTCACTTAATTTATTGCGTTAGCATTAGTCAATAACAGGCACTGACGGGAAAAGGCAAATTACACAAACCAAAGGATTTAACAAGCTATGCCATTGATTTTTGTCGAGTCGGCCGCACTCCCCTATTCGAGCGCTGAGCTATGCCCGCGCTCTCTCCCCGTGGTCTCGAGAATTCTTATCGGGAATAAAAATTTAACCGGAAACTTTCTGCTTGTTAACTCCTAAAAAGACGGGGACACGCACCGAATCAAGAGATTCGGATGCATGTCCCCAATCCAATTACGGCAGCTTGACAGCCTTGGCCGCCGTGCCGCCTTTAACAGAATCGTATTTGACCGTCACGTCACCCGAGCCTTTGACTAAATACATGATCGTCCGGGTTGTCTTGCCCGGGAATCCGTTCCTGAGCATGATGCGCTTTAAATTTTTCTGGTCGATGAGGCCGGTGACGCTCGGTTTGATCCTGTACAACTCTTTGTTGTCGATCCAGCTCGCGGAAATGACCTCGACATTCTTGCCCTCAAGCGTCAGCAGGTCGGGCCGGACGACATTGTTCTGAGCGGCCTTGTCCATTATCGTCGGCGCCACCTTCAGGTTGGAAATGTCCACCAAGAGGCGATAGACATCGCCGCCCATTTTTTCTGCCGTCGCCTCGCCAATCTTGATCAGCGGCATCTGGTCGGCCTGATACAGAGTGAAGGCCATATTCCGGTGGCAAAGCTCCTCGTTCATGAACCGAGGCGGGATCCGCCCCTGGAACTTCCGGAAGACGCCGCCGATTTCGACCTCCCCGAATTGGGGATGATTGAACGTCTTCCACTCCATGAGCTGGCTGCCGAATTCGAGCTTGTCGTTGAAGAAATAATTGCCCTTTCTTCCGCTGATGGGGCTGTTGGGGTCCTTCTGCTGTTCCTTGAGATCGGGGCTCGTGAAATACTGCTCGCTGTTCCAGAGCTCGTTGGAGAACGAAAGGACGCCCATCCCGTCGTTCGTGAAATCGACGAAGCCTCCATGCACGGTGTAGAGGCCGCTCCAGATGACAATATAGCGATAGAAGGGCAAAATCCTTTCGCCATTCCGGCCCAGCTCGTCGTAGGCCCGGATATCGGCCATCGGATACTCACCCGTCGCCTCCGCGCCGGGACCGCGGAGGATCATCCCCCCGCTGTTATGAAAGGACTGGGCGCCTGCGATATTGGGGTGAGCCAGGAAAAATTCCACGGAGGCGCGGGCTTCCGGGATCTGCGTCGGGTAGTCCAGGGAGCCACTCTGGATATAGTTTGGCTGCCAATCAGAGGGGTAGTTCCGGTTTGGATCATATCCGCCCAGGTCGTCCTCGCTGACGCGGCCGTCCCGGTCGTTGTCGATGCCCTCCAGCCCGAGCATGAGGTAATCGCCCTTCTCGCCGAAGGGAACGGGCTCCATTAGCCGCGGGTCTATGCTGCTCGGCCGATAATTGCCCTTGCCGGGAACGTATTTCCGGATCTGCTCGATGACACCATTGCCGTTCAGGTCGGTCGGCTTGTCTTCATCGAAGGCGTAATCGTTATCCTCGTCCACGGGAACATGGCCGGAGCGAGCGCTGCCGCTCGGCCCTTCGAAGAAGTACTGACGGCCGTCCGGATTGATAGTCGGGCAGATATAAAAGACCCGCTCGTTCACGAGCTTCGTGATCTGGTCGATCCGGCCGTAGTTTTCCATTAAATACCAGACCGTATACAGGCAGATTTCGCCACCCTGGATCTCGTTGCCATGGACGTTGGCTTCGATATACATAGCGGCTTTGCTCGTTTCCGGGCCGGTGTCGGGATTGTTGACCGTCACGATCACAATGTCGCGGCCGTCATAGCTCTTTCCAATCGTGTCCACCTTGAGGAACTTCGGCCAAGCCTGCTGCATCCGCCGCATATCGGAATACAGCTCGTAGGTGTCGTGCCAGCGGTTGAAATCGATCTTGACTTTGAACTGTGGATCGGAGGCTTTCTGGGTCAAGGCGCCCTGGGGAATCACCGCCAGGACCGCGAACAGGACCAGACCGCATTTGATAAGTCCCGATGCCTTTTTCATTAATCGCTGCTTTTCCCTGATATTCATGGTTCGGCCTCCTCACTTGAGCGTCACGGAGCGTCTGTCCGTGACTGCCTTCTGGGAAACAACCTTCAGCTCGATTTTATCGCCGGACTTGGCCTTGATCAGCCACTCGAATTTCGCCCGGCCGCCGGACCCGGCCAACGTCTGGATGCTGTTTGTCTTGGGATTGCCGGAAATGATGGATTCCGGCGCGACCTGGAGCTGGACCATGGTTGGCTTGACGGCCCTGGCCGTCAGGGCATGAGCGAGGCTCGTGGGCAGGAAGCCTGAGTTTTCGACTTCGGCTTTGATCCGGAAAATGCCGCCTCCGTGGCTCACAGCCTCGAGCTTGGCGATGCCGATCTTCGGGAACAGCGAAGACAGATAGACGGCAAATTCGGCATGTGCCTTGCCCAGCTCGGCGATCTTGGCGGCCGGCGGATTGACCGCTACATACGGCTTGAATCCGCCAATCTCCACATCGCCCAAGTCGGGATGTTTGAATTTCGTCCAAGCCACAAATCCATCGATTTTTTCCTTGTCCAGCCATTGAAGGAGCTGCCGGTCGATCGCCTGCGCCTGTTCTGCGCCGCCCGAATCGACAGCGCCCGCGGCCGCGCCTGCCGTGAAGCCGCTCCGGCCGCCACCGCCGCCGCGCTGCGCCGTCAGTCCCGCGAATTGCGCTTGCGCTTGGGCTGCTTGCGCCTGTCCGCCGGGGGAAGGCTGACCTTGGCCGCCCGGCATCCCCTGGCCTCTCTGGGCTTCAGGAAGTCCCCATCCCGGCGTCGAGAATGAAGGGACGCCGAACTGGAAATATCCGACTTGGAAAAAAGCCCCCTCGGGCTTGACGACTAGGGGCTGTTGGCGGATGCCCGTCAGCTCAATGTATTTGGCGCTGATCGTTCGGAAATAATCGACATCAGATGCGTTGATGGTTGTCGCTGGCGCGCGGGCCTGCATCTGGGCCCTGGCGCCGGTCGGCTGCGTTGCGGTTGTCTGTCCGCCGCGGCCGCCCCCGGTGAACTCCCGCATCATCTCCTCGGTGATAATAATAAATTCACCCCCACCCCGGCCGAAGCCGCGCATCGTTCCGGCCGCAAACATCCCGACCTTGTTCGCACCGGCAATGCTGGCGTTGGCAAATTCCACGAGGTCGAGCTGCTTCGCCGTATTCAACCGTCCGCTGCTCGTCGGAGCGACAATCAGGTTGTCACTCTCGCCAAACGTCAGGATGGCGGCCACGTTGCGATGGGCCACCATCCATTCCATGACGGAGCGCGTTTCTACTTCGCTGACCATGGTGCGGCCGGACTCCGGCTTATAATAAGGGTATTCGTGCATAAAGTTGCGGTTGATGTTGACGCCGCCGGGCGGGTCCTCCCCGATAAAGCCGTCGCCGTCATGGTCGCGGCCCTCCCAATAGAGGGAGTATTCGCCTTTCTCGCCCTTCTTCGGGTCGGCCTTTTTCATCAAGCGGGGCTCTTCGGGGTCGATCATATAAACGCCGTTGGGGTCCTTGACCCGCATCACCGTGATGAAGCCGTCTTTATTGAGGTCTTCGGGGCCGTCTTCGTCCAAGCGGCCGTCGTTATCGTCGTCATACGGCTTGGTGTTGGTCCTCTGCGCCCACTTGACGGGCGCCCACATGAATTCGGCGCCGTCTGGATTGAGGCGCGGCATGATATAGATGACATCGTTTTCGAGACGCTGCTTGACGTTGGCGTTCGACGCATAATTCTTGACGAGATAGTCCGCGATGAAGCAGGCCAGTTCGCTCCCGATCAGATGGTCCGCCTCAAAATTGGCGGCAATTAGGAGCGCCGGCCGTTCTGCCAACGGGGCGCCGGCGGGGTTGGCGATCTGCAACACCCATAGATCACGCTTTTCCAGCGTCTTTCCGATGGACTCCAGCTTGACCAGGTTCTTGTTTGCATTCGCAAGATTCTGGAGCAAGGCTGTCATCTCGGCGTAATTGTGATACTTGGCGAAATCCTGGGCCAAACCCACGCCACCGAGCGCCAGCATGGCCACGACGGCTAGCAAGGCCATCGCCGCAGTCCTCGAGATTTTTCTTTGTCTGCTCACTCTTCCTCCTCCTCTATTCTTTGTCACTTAAACAGCGGGTCGGGACTCACCGTGACCTTTTTGGTCTCGAAGTCTTTTCCGTCCACCGTCAGCGTGACCTTATAAACTCCGGGATCTGCTTGAGGGGGACGGCCTCCGCGTCCGCCGCCACCGCCGGGACCCATCATGCCGGCCGGCTGCTGGCCAGGCTCAACCCTCCGGCCGAGGCCCCAGAAAACCTTCTGCAGGCCTTTTTTGGCGCCGCCGCTCGTTTCCTGGATCAGGTTGCCCTCGAGGTCCTTGATCGTCAGCTTCACGTTCTTCGCTTCTGCTTTTAGATAATAGTAAAAGGTCGCGCCGACTTGCGGGTTGTCAACCTTGGCCATTTCGCCGAGGGTGTCTCCTTTCCGCTCGAACCTGTTCCAGCGGATGACGGTTTCGATATCGAACAAATACGCGTCTTTCTGGAAAACGTCGGGCTTGAACTCCTTGATCGGATAAATGTCGGCGGTGTAGATGCCGCGGCCGTAGGTTCCAATGATTATGTCCCGCTCGCGTTTCTGGATGTCGATGTCACGGATAATGACATTGGGCGCCGAGTTGGAGAAATTCGTCCACGTTTTTCCCTGGTCGATTGTGACATAGACGCCGTAATCCGTGGCCAGGTAGAGGACGTTCACATTGTCCGGGTCTTCCTTGACTCTATAAATCGGGTTCATCATATTCCCGGAGATATCATCCCAGGTCTTCCCGAGGTCACGGGTCACAAAAAGCCAAGTCTTATCCTCGTTATGCGTCCTGTACCCGTTGAAGGCTACGTAACAAATCTTTTCATCGAACGCCGACGGGACGACGGATTTGACCCAGCGATCGTATGGGATCAGAGCGCCCTTGATGTCTTTCTTGGGCTTGCCCGCAGCATCATAAAACTGATTGGTGATGTTGACCCAAGTCACACCGCCGTCCAGTGACATCTGGACGTTGCCGTCGTCTGTCCCGACCCAATACAGACCGGGCTTCTTGGGGGATTCGGCAAACGCGTATATCGTCGCATACTGGAGGTTGGTCTTCTTGGAAAGCGCGATCCTCTCCTTGTTGGCCTTGGTCAGGTCAGGGCTGATCGTGACGAACGTCCCGCGCTCGCCGCGGCTCAAAGAGCGATGGACAAATTGGGAGCAGATATAAACGATGCCGGGATTGTAAGGCGAGAGGACGATGGGCGCATTCCACTGGTATCTCTGGGCGGGCACGCCGGCGGCGGTTTCCTCGGGCGTATTGCGCTTGGTCATAGAAATCGTATCGCCGGTCTTGAGGTTCATCCGGCTCGAGCCGCCGAACTGGCTCTCGTAATAGACGAATTCGGGATTCCACCAGTCGCGGACCGCATAGAATCCGTCTCCGGTGGGCAGGTAGGTCCAATCAGCGGCGAAAACTCCATATTGATTCCTGGTCTGGGAAGGGCCCAGCCAACAGCCGTTGTCCTGGGTTCCGCCCATGACGTTGTAGGGCTGTTCGCTGTCCGCCGAGACATCATAGAACTGCTGGGCGCTCACAGCGTTCTTCTGGCTCCAGTGCTGGCCGCCGTCCCAGGATTCGGAAACGCCCCCGTCATTGGCGCTCAGGATATGCTTGGAATTAAGGGGGTCCATCCAAAGACCGCGGTGGTCGACATGCGTCTTGGTGTTTCCATCCCATCCGGAGACTTTGAATGTCTTGCCGCTGTCCGTGGAAATGGTCGCGTTGGTGTCTCCGCAGAGAATGACCTGGTCGTTGTTCGGATCGATGATGATCCGGCCGTAATAGCCGCCCTCAGTCTGATTGACTTGGGCGCCGCCTCCGGTCTGCGCATACACCGTCATTCTTTTCCATGTCTCGCCCTGGTCATCGCTGCGATAAATAACGCCGGACCGCTTGAACGGCTGTTGAATAGCGAGCGCCTTGGCATAAAGGATCTCGAGAACATGCCGGTTGACGGCCTGGGCCCTGCCCTTGGCCTCGCTCGAATCCGGCTTGGGCGCTTCCTTCTTCATCAGCTTCTCGATCTCATCGATCGAGGCGACAATCTCTTTGTCCTTGGCATAGATCTTTCGGGCGGCGGCGTTCAGCTTGGCCACATCGACGCCGTTCTTGGTCAGGAAATCTTTGTCCTGGACGAGTTCATTGAGCTTCTTGATCAGGTCGGCGTCGTTCTCGGCCTTGATCGTGGTGAATTTGGGCGCCAGTTTGGCGAACTCCAGATTGATCTTGAAGGTCTTGAACTTGGTGAAGTTGAAATCCTCAGCCCAGAGAGCGGCTGCGCCTCCCCCTCCGCCGCCGAAGCCGCCCTGCCGGAAATTGGCTCCTCCGTCGCGCTCGGCCAGGCCCAAATTGACTTCCTCGTCGAGCCGAGCATAGATAATGTTCGGATTTTTTTCGTAAATAGCCAACCCGGTGCGGCCCAGGTCGACGTCGAGCGGCAGACCGGTGGTCAGTTTCTTCCAGGTTTTGCCGCCGTCCGTCGATTTATAGAGATGATTGCCGGGCTGCCGGTCGATATAAGTCCAGGTCCGGCGAAAGGTCTTGTAGGCTGCGGCAATGATAATATCGGAATTGCGAGGATCGATGACAAAATCCGCGACGCCTCGGTCCTTGACCGGAAACACGTTCGTCCAGGTCTTGCCGCCATCCACGCTCTTGTACAGCCCGCGCTCGCAGTCCATCTCGTTATCATAGAGCTTTCCCTCGGCCGCGACAAAGACGATGTCGGGATTCTTGAAATCGACGGCGACCTTCGGGATGAAGAAGCTCTTCTCCAAACCGATATGCGTCCAAGTCTTGCCGGCGTCTGTGGATTTCCACATCCCATTGCCGTGGGCACTGGAGCGGGCATGCATCGGCTCGCCGGTGCCCAGGTAGAGGATGTCGGTGTTGGCGGGCGCGATCGCCATATACCCCATGCTCATGTTGCCGTATTTGTCGAAAATGGAATCGAAATGGATGCCGCCGTCTGCAGTTTTCCAGAGCCCGCCGCTGGCCGTCAGGACATAATAAATCTGGCTCTGACCGCGGGGCACGGCGAATTCGGTGATCCGCCCGGAGAATGTGACCGGGCCAACCCAGCGCCAGGTGAACTGATTAAAATCTTCCGCCGTCAGCGGCGTCTGCGCCGGGGCAGAAGGCTGGGCAGCGCCCGGGCTTTTAGCCGGGGCCGCAGCTTGTTGAGCAAAGCTCATGGAAGCGAAGCCCAAAAACACACACAAAGCGAAGCAAAATCCCTTCCATTTCCCTTGAACCGATAAAATCATAAGACCTCCTTAAATCGTAAAGGATTCAGCTTTTCCCCTCCCCCGAAGGGAGGGGATGATGGGGAGAGCATACGGCAATCTGAACCTCTCCCTCCCCTCCCCATCAAGGGAGAGGTATGAATTCAAATCCCTGCCGCGGATATATAACAAGTGAGAATACATCGGCACACCTAGGTCTCGATAATCTCGGTTCCGGATTTCAACGTGCTGATATAAAACTTGGGCTCTTTGCCGAATTGGCTACGATACGCCCGGGCGACCGTTTCCTCGAATTCCTCAACCGCTTTGTCGTCGACGAGGTTGATGGTGCAGCCGCCGAAGCCGGCCCCCATCATCCTCGCCCCGAGGACGCCTTTGACCCCGCCCGCCGCGTCGACCAGCACATCGAGCTCGCGGCAGCTGACTTCATAGTGGCTGCGCAATCCCTCGTGAGACCCGAACATGCGCTGACCGAAGGAATAGAAATCTCCCTTTTCCAGGTCGGCGCAGGCCTGCTCGACCCTGATGTTCTCGCGGATGACATAATCGCAGCGCTTGTACACGACCGGGTCGAATTCCGGGCCGTGGGCTTCCAAGAGTTTGAGCGAAACATCCCTCAGGCTTTTCAAGCTGGGCTCGTATCGGGCCAGGAGTTTCACGCCGGATTCACACTGCTGCCGGCGGACGTTATACTCGGATGAAGCGAGTTCCCTTTTGACCAGAGTATCGCAGAGGACGACGCGCAGGTCCTCGCGCTCGAAAGGATAATATTTGTAATCCAGGCTGCGGCAGTCCAGCTTGAGCACAGAGCGCGGCCGGCCGAAGATGTTTATGAACTGGTCCATGATTCCGCAGCGCACGCCGACGAATTCATTCTCTGCCTTCTGGGCCAACTTGACCAAAGCCAGAGGCTCCAGCCCCAGGCCAAAGATTTTGTTCAGGGCAAACGCTAAACCGGCTTCGATGGCGGCCGAGGAGGACATGCCCGAGCCGATGGGAATATCCCCGCCGAAGACGCAGTTGAACCCGGCGAGCGTACCCCCGGCTTTTTGAAGCTGGTCGACGACACCCATCAAGTAGTTTGGCCACCGCATTGCGCTTTTGGCCAGATTCTTGAGGTCGAATTGATGGCTTTCTCCCAGGTCGTGGGCGTGAAGGATGCACGTCTCCCCTTCCCCCGGAGCCGCGGCAAAATAGATGGCCTTATCGACGGCCGCCGGCAGGACAAAGCCTTCGTTGTAATCGGTATGCTCACCGATGAGGTTGACCCGTCCCGGAGACCTGACCAGCAAGGGCTTCTTTTTAAAGAGCTGTCGGAATTTATCACGAATGGGAACGACGCGATCGCCCTCACTATCAGAATAATTTTTTTTATTCAACGGTGGCATTTTTGTTGACGAGAACGAAGATCAGCCCGGCGATGACCATGATTCCGCCCCACCAGATATTCGGATGAAGATGCGCCAGCACGGTTTTGGATTCGATCCGTGCGATAAGGTCATAAATTCCTGTGAGAAGGACTACGGCGCCCATAAAGAGAAGCACCAGTCCCACAAAGTACCAAATCGGCTTCATTTTTTTGACGTTCTTCGCCATGGATTTCTTCCCTCCTTACCAGAAATAGAGATTGAGAAGGGCGAAGACGACCAGCGACAAGACGGCATAGAAGGCTGGTTTTTTGTACCAGGGCCCGGCTTCCTCGGCCATTTCCTTGGTCAATCCCTTGACCAGTCCCACCAGCTCCGCCTCGGGTTTTTTCTTCGTGAATAAGCTGACCACGATGGTGACTGTAAAGCAGATGAGCCAGGCCCACCAGGCCCTCCAGAAATTGGCGGCCATATCGCTGGCGACCTTGGACAGTGTGACGGCGCTCATGGAGATCCATTGAAATTTGACGGCCAGGTACATTGTGAACGACGACCCCATGCCGGCGATGAGGCCCCAGAAGGCACCGTCCGGCGTGATCCATTTGACGAACATTCCCAGGAGCATCGTGGCAAACAGCGGCGCGTTTACCCAAGAAAAAATAGCCTGCATGTAATCCATGATGGTCGGCATGCTCTTGGCCCAGTAGGCCGTAAAGACGCTGATCAGGATGCCGACGATCGTGGCCATGCGGCCCATCCACAGCAGATGTTTGGGAGACGCTTTCTTGTTGATCACCGACTGGTAGATATCATAGGTCCAGACGGTGTTGAAGGCGCTGATGTTGCCGGCTTGGCCGGCCATGAAACCCGCCAGCAGCGCCGTGATGCCCAACCCGACAAGCCCCCGCGGAAAATAGCGGGCGATGAGCATCGGCAGCGCCGAATCATAATTCAGCTTTCCGCCGTCGCTCATCAGCCCGAAACCCGACTTGGGGTCCTTGGACAGGACGAGCGCGATGAGCCCGGCCACGATGACGATGAACGGAACGGCCATCTTGAAAAAGGAAGCGATGATGGGCGTCATGCGGGCCGCCCTCCGGTTTCTGGCCGAAAACGCCCTTTGAACAACGAGAAAGTCCGTCGTCCAGTAGCCGAACGACAGCACGAAGCCGAGCCCCAGGACGATCCCGCCCCAGGTGACGAGCATGCCGTTTTGGGCCGGATTGGCCGACGTCGACCACAGCTTGGAGAAAGCTTCGGGAACGCGCTTCATGATCTCGCTCAGGCTGCCGATTTCGACGATCCCCAACACCGAAATGAGGAAGAGGCCGAACCAGATGAGAAAAAACTGAATGATCTCGGTAAAAATGGCCGACATCAGCCCGCTCAGGGTGACGTACACGGCCACCGTGATGGCCGACGCCCACATGCTCACATCCCAGTTCCATCCCAGAAATGTGTGCAGGACAAGGGCCATGGCATACAGGTTGATGCCCGAAACGAGCAGGGTCATGATGGCGAAGGAGAAGCCGTTGAGGACGCGGGTTTTCTCATCAAAGCGAAGCTTGAGGTAGCCGGGAACGGATTTGATCCGGCTGCTGTAGTAGAAGGGCATCATGAAGATGCCCAGGAAGAGCATGGCGGGAATGGCGCCGATCCAATAAAAATGCGCCACGTACATCCCGTATTTGAACGTGTTCCCGGTCATGCCCAGGAGTTCGAGCGCGCCCAGGTTGGCCGACAAAAAGGCCAACCCCGCCACCCAGGAGCTGTTCCTGCGCCCGGCCAGGAAAAAATCTTCTTCGCTGCGCGTGTATTTCTTTAAATAAAACCCCATGCCGATGATGAAAGCGAAATAAAAAAGAATGATAATCCAATCGACGGCGCTTAACCCGATGGCTTGCATCTCGTCACACCTCCTCCCCGAGAAGAAAGGCAGACAGACAAATAACACAGGGTCACGGCGATGTCAAATCGCATCCCTTCATTGACATTTCCTGAAGAACATAAATATAATTTGACACGAATCCGAAGGGAAAGAGGTAAGCGCTCATGCCCAAACCAGAAGACCAAGGCCAGCCCGAAAAAGCCTGGGAACTCATTCCGGACAAGGCGACCGTCATAGGCCCGACCGTGGTTTGCACCGGCGAATTGACCGGCGATGAGGACATCGTGATCAAAGGCACCTTCCGGGGCAAAATCCATTTGCCGAAGCACAGCCTTTTTATAGAGGCGGGAGCCCGCATTGAGGCGGACATCGCGGCCGCCCATGTCATGCTGCGCGGAAACCTGACGGGGAACATTCGCGCCACGGGAAAGGTTCTGGTTTCCTCGGCCGCCCGGATGAATGGCGATATCGCGGCCGCCAGGGTCTCTGTTCAGGACGGCGCCCAGTTCAAGGGAAGCATAAAAATTATGAAGGGAGACGCCTAACCGTCTCTCTTCATTCGCATCAAGGCTTTATTCGTTTTTCCTGAGATTATCTAATATCGATCACGCCTTTCGTGCGTTCCCGTCTTTTCTGTTCCATCTCATCCCATTTCTTCATGCATCTGTCGTCTTTGCCCCTGGCCATTGAGCATTCCAGATACTCTGACAGGTACACCACGCAGGCGCGGATCGCTTTTCCGGCCGGGGTTCGGTCAAAGCCGCCCGCCTTCAGGGAAACGTTTCTGATCGAGATGCCGCCCTCGAGCCCGATCCCGCTGGATTCGGCTTCGATGGTCCGGGCATCGACGATCTCGCCAGTCTCGGTGTTGATGATTTTTAGGTCGACGGCAACATATGTTTTTTCTTTTGACCCGCCGAGGCTGATGCCGCCGACGCTGATGCCGCCGCTCTTGCCCTTGGTCGATTCATCATAAGAAGAGACCGTGGCCGCCACCAGGAACTGGGCGCCCTTGAGCCTCTTCATCTGGACTTTGGTCGCCTCGCTCACACGGTCCGAGGCACTCAGGTCCTGTTCGCCCATGACGGCGTCGATCTCTTTCCGTTCCAGAACCTGGAAAGCTCTCGTGCTGACCAGCTCCGAGGCGAGCATGTCGGACAGCTCGTCGCCCACCGAGGCGCTCCACCAGCCGGCGCTTGTGTGGTTAGTGAATCTCAAGACGCCGACCCGAGGCTTCTCTTGGGCGCTGGAGAGCCCCGCCGCAGCCAGAAAAATTCCCAGAGCCAATAACGCACTTGCCCAAAGAATAGTTTTTTTCATGCGTCCTCCTAATCTTTATGCCCCTAGTCTATTATTTCCGAGGAAAATTTTCAATTCTTTTTTGGTATATAATAGGGCCCATGAATGCCTTCAAACTCCGCTCGGAATTCTCGCCCAAAGGCGACCAGGTCCAAGCCATCCGTGCGCTGACCGAAGGCGCAAAGGAAGGGCTCAAACACCAGGCCCTGATGGGCGTGACCGGCTCCGGGAAGACGTTCACCATGGCCAACCTCATTGAAAACGTGAACCGGCCGGTGCTCGTCATTTCCCACAACAAAACCCTGGCCGCCCAGCTCTACCAGGAATTCCGCCGGTTCTTCCCCGGCAACGCTGTGGAATACTTTGTCAGCTACTACGACTATTACCAGCCGGAAGCCTACATCCCCTCCACGAACACTTACATCGCCAAGGAAGCCACGATTAACGACGAGATCGACCGGATGCGGCTGTGCGCAACGAATTCCCTGTTCGCCAGGCGTGATGTGATCATCGTCGCTTCGGTCTCCTGCATTTACGGCATCGGCGCGCCCGACACCTACTATTCCATGAGCTTCAGCCTCGCCGCCAACCAAACAATTTCCAGGAAACAAATCCTCAAGAACCTCGTCGCCATCCAGTACGAACGCCAGGAGGCCGACTTTAAAAGAGGGGGCTTCCGGGTGCGCGGCGACATCATCGAGGTCTTCCCCTCCTATGAAGACTCCGCCTACCGGATCGAGCTCGGGGAAGACCAGGTCAAGGCCATATCATCCGTGGACCCGCTGCTCGGAACAACGCGGGATGTTTTCGAGAAAATCATCATCCATCCCCGGACGTTTTTCTCCACGCCGCGGGACATTCTCGACGTCTCCATCCAAGGCATCGAACAGGAGCTCGAAGCGCGCATTGCGTTTTTCAAAAACCAGGGAAAAATCATCGAGGCCGAACGGATCGAGGAGCGGACGCTCTTTGACCTGGATATGCTCAGGGAATTCGGCCACTGCCCGGGCATTGAAAATTATTCGCTCTACCTCAGCCGGCGCAAGCCGGGAGAGCCGCCCTATACGCTCTTGGATTACTTCCCCCGGGATTTCTTGATCATCATTGATGAATCCCATGTCACCGTCCCTCAGATCGGAGGGATGTACCACGGCGACAGGTCGAGAAAACAGACTCTGATCGAGCACGGCTTCCGCCTGCCGTCGGCCCTCGACAACCGTCCCCTCAACTTCAAGGAATTCGAAGGCCGGGTCAACCAGGTTTTATATGTGTCGGCCACGCCGGCATCCTATGAGCTCAACAAGTCCGGCCATAAGGTCGTGGAGCAGATCATCCGGCCGACCGGCCTGATCGACCCTGAAATTGAAGTTCGGCCCGTCAAAGGCCAGGTCGAAAACCTCATGAAAGAGGTCCAGCTCAGGGCCGACAAGGGCGAACGGACTCTGGTCACGACGCTGACCAAACGAATGGCCGAGGACCTGACCCGTTATTACCATGAGCTCGGGCTCCGCGTGCGCTACCTGCATTCCGAGATCGAAACGCTGGACCGTGTCAAGATCCTTAGGGACCTGCGGAAAGGCCAGTTCGACGCGCTGATCGGGATCAATCTCCTCCGGGAAGGACTGGATTTGCCCGAAGTCTCCTTGGTGGCCATTTTGGACGCGGATAAAGAAGGCTTTTTGCGCTCGTCGATCTCCCTGATCCAGACCTTCGGGCGGGCAGCGCGAAACATCAACGGCCGAGCGATTTTATATGCGGACACGGTCACGAACTCCATGAAAACGGCCATCGCCGAAACCGCCCGACGGCGCAAGATCCAACAGGACTACAACCTGAAAAACAACATCACGCCGCAGTCGATCCAGAAGCGGATCGATGAGGTCTTGACCAGCGTCTACGAGCGGGATTACCTGGATTACACCCGTATTGCCGAGGACAAGGAAATATATCTCTCTCCGCAAAAACGACAGGAAAAGATCGTTCAGCTTGAAATATGGATGAAGGACGCCGCGAAAAACCTGGAGTTTGAGAAAGCGGCCAAACTCCGCGACGAGATCGCTCAGCTGAAAAAGCGCGAGCTGGAGCTTGCATTATAGGGAAAAAACCTGCCGATGGAAAATCTCTTGAAACAGAAACTGGCTCGCCTTCCCCAAAAGCCCGGCATCTACTTTTTCAAAAACGCCGCGGGCGAAGTGATTTACATCGGCAAAGCCGGGCTCCTCAAGGAGCGTGTCCAATCCTATTTTCAGCCCACGTCCGACCCGAAGGTTCAAAATATTTTGTCCGAGACCGCGGACCTGGATTTCATCCTGACCGATTCCGAGCGCGAAGCCGCCTTCCTCGAAAACAATTTCATCCAGCAGCACCAGCCGAAATTCAACCTGCGCCTCAAGGACGATAAAAGTTTTCCTTATTTAAGGCTGACCGTCCAGGAGCGATTCCCAGGAATCTATTTTAGCCGCAAGGTCGCCCAGGACGGGGCTAAATATTTCGGGCCGTTCAGCCCCGCCCATGAGGCCCGCAAGACTATCCATTTGATCAATAAATACTTCCGGGTGCGGAATTGCGATGAGGCCGTACCGGGCAAAAGAAAACGGCCCTGCTTGGAATATGACCTCAAGTTATGTTCGGCGCCCTGCGTCGGCTTGATCTCCGAGGAGGGCTACAGGGAGAGCGCCGCCAACGCGCTCCTTTTTTTAGAGGGCAAGACGGCGGAGCTGTCGAAAATCCTCAAAGAGAGAATGAGGAACGCTGCCCAGGCCCAAAAATTCGAAGAGGCGGCCCAATGGCGGAATCTCCTGAGGATTTTGGAGAATATCAAGGTCAAGCCCAAGCTGATTTCGGTGAAGCTGGAAAACCTGGATATTTTCGGCTATGCCCAGGAACATCGCTATCATGCCCTCGAGGCGTTTTTCATGCGCCGGGGCAAGGTCATTGAATCTCGGGAGTTTTTCTTCGAGGAGGATGAAGACATTAGTGGCGGCCAGATTCTTTCGGACTTCTTACGGTCTTTCTATCAGGAAGAAAAAAGCATCCCGGGAAAAATCCTGCTCCCCTTCGAGCTTTCGGAAAAGCGCGACCTTCTTCAAATTCTGTCCGCCACAGCGGGTAAGAAGGTCGTCATGATCGTCCCCCTTCGCGGAGAGTACAAGAAATTGATGGACCTGGCCGTCAGAAACGCTGAAACACTGCTGGAACAAAGAGTGCAAGACCTGGGCCCGCTCATGGACCTTAAAAAGATTCTCGGCCTGAAAATTCTGCCCGTCCGGATCGAGGGATTTGACGTCTCGAACACCGGCGGAACGGAGGCGGTCGCTTCGCTCGTGACCTTCGACAACGGCCGGCCGAACAAAGACGGCTATCGCAAGTTCAAGATCAAGACGGTCGCAGGGCCGAACGACGTGGCCAGCCTGGAAGAAGTCATCCGCCGGAGGTACACCCGCATTCTCGAGGAAAAGGCCCCCCTGCCCGACCTCGTTTTCGTGGACGGCGGAAAGCCCCAGCTGGGAACCGCCCTCAAGGCCCTTCATGAACTGGACCTGGCGAGTCTGCAGGTTGTGTCCCTGGCCAAAAAAGAAGAGATAATCTTTGCGCCCCTCCATAAAAACGGGTTGAGGCTGGACAGGACATCGCCCGCCCTCAAGCTCCTCCAGCATATCCGCGACGAGGCCCATCGTTTCGCGATCGCATTCCACCGTCAGCGGCGGTCGAAGAGGAGCTTCGCATAGAATAAAAAATCTATTCAATGAGAATTAGGGGGAGATTAAAAAGTCGAAGGAGCAGCGCATGATCATCGGAGTCGGCATCGATATCCTGGAAGTCGACCGCGTGAAAAAGGTCGTCGAACGAAACCTGCGGTTCCTCGGACGCGTTTTTACGGAAAATGAAACCCAATATAGCCTGCCGAAAAAGAACAAATACCAGCACCTGGCCGCCCGTTTCGCCGCCAAAGAAGCGTTCTTCAAGGCCATCGGAAAAAGGATCAGCTGGACGGAAGTCGAGGTCGTCAACGAGCCTTCGGGGCAACCCCGTCTGCTCGTTCATGCCAAAGAAGACCTCGGATTCACCCGATGCCACCTCTCGCTCTCCCACTTGGCAGAACATGCCCTGGCCGTCGTCGTCCTGGAAAAAGATTAAAATAAACCGGGGTCAAACCTACTCATTACGCACTTTTCCCTGGAGAGTATAGCGTAATGAGTAGGTTTGACCCCGATCTAAATAAGAAGCCTAACCAAGAAGCTGACAATTACCGCGACGGAGATGCTGAGCCCTGCCGAAAGGAAAGCGATCTTCCGCCCCGATTCCCTCCACAGGATGGCGAATGTCGAGAGGCAGGGAATGAAAAAGCTGACGAAGACCGTGAACACAATCATCTGGTCCCTGGTGATGACGCTCAGCAAGTTTTGGTAGCCAACGCCCAGCGCCTGCAGCATCATCAGCAATGACAATTCTTTGCGCAGAAAACCGAATACCAGCGTCACTCCCAGTTCTTTGGGAAGCCGCAAGACATTCACGACCAGAGGAGACAGAATCGTATTGATGGCCCGGTCCCAGTGCAACGATTGGACGAGGCCGAGGACTATGCTTCCCGCAATCAGCAACGGCCAGGCGAATTGGACGAAGGATTTGAGCTGAAAATAAACCTTAAAAAAGACATTTTTCAGGCTCGGGATTTTCAGCGAAGGAATCTCCAGGATCAGTCCGGGCGAAGCCGTCTTAAAGAACAAGCTGAGGACGCGGCCCAGCACCGCCACCAACAGGACGTTCATCACATAGAACCCCAGCGCCCAATAGGGCCCCAGGAAAAACGCAACGAGAGCCAGGATGATCGTTGTCCGCGCCGAACAGGGAATGAACGGGATCAAGAGCGACGTCAAGATCCTGTCCCGGCGCGATTCAAGGATCCGTGTCGAGACGATGGCCGGCACGTTGCAGCCGAAACCCAGGATAAACGGCGAGACCGACTTTCCGTGAAGGCCGATGCGGTGCATGAACGTATCCAGAAGAAAGCCGGCCCTGGCCAGATAGCCGATTTCTTCAAGGAGGGCCATTAAAAAAAGAAGCGGAACAAAATACGGCAGGACGATCGCCACACCCCCGCCGATGCCCTGGAGTAAGCCATCGGCGAGATGAAACAGAAGCCGGCTTCCCAGGCGCGCCCCGAGAACGGCTTTTAAGCTCGAAAACGGTTTGAGCAAAAGAGTTTCGAGCGGGCTTCCCACCTTAAAAATCAACAAGAAAAAGCCCAAAAAAACAACCAGGAGAATCAGATACCCAAAGAGCGGATGCATCAGGATCTCATCCAAGCGCTCCTGCCAGCCGAACGCCTTTCTCCTCTGGACCCGGCTGCTCTCTTCGAAAATCTTCTGGGACAGATGATGCCGCTCGGCGGCGATGACTTCATAGGCGGGCAAGCGGCGCTTGCACTCAAGGTTCGCCCGAATCTTATCCAATGATTTTTTCAGGGCCGGATTGATCTCCTCTAAAAATTCATTGCAGAACAGATGTCCCGATTCAATCATCTTAATCGCGGTGAACCTCTTATTGGCCACGCAAGGAATGTCTTCGGGCAGAAGCTTCATGAGCTTCTCGATCTCATCCTCCACATCTCCGGACCATTTGGGGCGCGCCCCCAGGCACTTGGTCTCCAGACATTTGAAGGCCGCCTCGAGCAATTCTTGGATGCCCCTTCCGTGCGTGGCAACGGTCGCAATGACAGGCACCCCCAGGAGAGCTTCGAGTTTGCGGGGATCGACTTTGATTCCCTTCTTCTCGGCCAGGTCGGTCATGTTCAAAGCCACGACCATCGGAAACTCCATCTCGATGAGCTCGAGCGTCAGCTCCAGGCTCCTGCCCAGAATGGAGGCATCGACGACATTGATAATAATATCCGGTGTTTCCATGAACAAATGCGTCAGGGCCACTTTTTCGGCCGGGTCGGCGGGGTTGAGAGAATATGTCCCCGGCAGGTCGATGACGTTGAGGAGGCGGCCCCCGATATTCACCTTGGAGTGCGTATGCTTGACCGTCGTGCCCGGGAAATTCGACGTCTGGGCCTTGTGGCCGGCGATGGCGTTGAAGAGCGTGCTCTTGCCGCAGTTGGGCTGGCCGATGAAGATAGCGACGGGTGCGTTATTTGGATCCATCCGCGACTTCCACGATGATTTTTTGGGCGATGCCCCGGCCGATGGCGACCGTAGCGCCCGAACGGACCATTTTGATCAGCAGCGGGCCCCGCAAAATGCTCTGGCCGCTGCGCTCGATCTCGTCCCCCTTGTGAAAGCCCAGCGAAAAAAGTCGTCGGCGGACTTGTTCGCCTCCGGAGATATCGATGACTTTCAGGACAACGCCCTGGGGGGCTTTTAGAAGATTCATCCTTGTCCCTCGATCCTTCCTCAATCCGGCCCCTGCCCGATCGAGAACACTCCGAAATAAGAGTAATGTCATACATGCATTCCCGCAAAAAATCAACCGCCCGGGCTGAGATTTTCTTTCTGCGGGGATTGTGATAATATGGATTTTTAATGAAGGAGGTCTTATGAAACGAGCAAAAGCCAAAATTTTCATTTTGATCCTTGTTCTCGCACTTTTTATTCCCGTCTATGCCGACGAGGGCATGTGGCTCTTCAACATGCCGCCGATCGAGATCCTGAAAGCGAAATATAACTTCGCCCTCACTCCGGACTTGCTGAAGCACATCCAGCTGTCCTCGATCCGCTTTGGCGGTGCATCGGGCTCGTTCGTATCCCCTGACGGACTCATCCTCACCAACCATCATGTCGGGCAGGGTGCTATCCAGAACCTCAGCACCAAGGACCGCGACCTGATGAAAACAGGGTTTTATGCCAAGACGAGGGCCGAAGAGCTCAAATGCCCGGGCATGGAACTCATGGTCTTGCAGGACATCGTGGATGTGACCTTCCAGGTCGTGGGGGCCGTCAGGCCGGAAATGTCGCCGTCCCAAGCCGCCGAAGCCAGAGACAAGGTCATCGCCGCGCTCGAAAAGCAGAGCTCCGAACAGACCGGGCTCCGCTGCCAGGTCGTCAACCTCTATTCGGGCAGCATGTATCATCTCTATAAATACAAGGTCTATACCGATGTCCGCCTGGTTTTCGCGCCGGAGTATCTCATCACCTTCTTCGGCGGCGACCCGGATAATTTCACCTATCCTCGATACGACTACGATATCACCCTCTTCCGGATCTACGAAAACGATAAGCCCTTGAAGTCCGCCCATTATCTCAAATGGAACATCACAGGACTCAAGGAGGGTGAGTTGGTCTTTGCGTCAGGACATCCTGGATCGACGGGGCGGCTCCTGACCTACGCCCAGATGGAATTCCTCAGGGACGTCAGCTACCCGTTCACCATCGTCAATTATGAGCGGCGCAGGAAGCTGCTCCATCAATTCGGCGAGAGAGGCCCCGAATACGCTCGGATCGCCCAGGGCACGCTGTTCGGGATCGAAAACAGCTTAAAAGCCAACGTGGGGTATCAATCGGGCCTCTTGGATAAAACCCTCATGGAGAAAAAGCTAAAGGACGAGGAAGCCCTCAGGGCGACCATCAGGCAGAACCCGGAAATGGAGAACGAATTTGGCAAAGCTTGGGACGAAATCGCCGCTGCGGAGACGAAATTTGCCTCTTTTTATAAACCCTACGCCTTCTTCGAGCGGGGCACCGGCTTCAGCACGACGTATTTCAGCACGGCGCGGACACTCGTCCGGCTGGCCATGGAAAAGGACAAGCCAAACGACCAGCGCTTGCGGGAATACAGGGATGCGTCGCTTCCGTCTCTGAACCGCCGCCTGCTGACCCCGCCTCCGATCTATGATGAGCTCGAAGTTTTCAACCTGACCGATTCGTTGATCCAGCTCCAGAAAGAGCTCGGTTCGTATCAAGAAGTAAAATGGCTGATGAGCGGTAAACTCGCCGAGAACATAGCCAAGGAGTTGATCGCCGGGACCAAGCTCAAGGACGTCGAAGTCCGGAAAAAATACCTGGAAGGCGGACTGGACGCCATCTATCTGTCTGACGATCCGATGATCAAGCTGGCCTTGATGGTGGACCCGATTTCCCGCGGCCTCCGAAAAAAGTATGAACAGGAAGTCGATTCCGTCGAGACCAAGAACGGCGCCTTGATCGCCCGCGCCCTGTTCAAGCTCAAAGGGACATCCATCCCGCCGGACGCCACTTCCACGCTCAGGTTGAGCTACGGCGTCGTCAAGAGCTATCTCGAAAATACAAAAAAGATTCCCTTCTTCACGACGTTCCAGGGCCTCTATGAACGGTCGACGAAATTTGAAAACAAGTCTCCGTATGAGCTGCCGGCAAGCTTCGTCAGCAAGAAAGCGGCCCTCAAGCTCGGCACGCCACTCAATTTTGTCGCCACATGCGATTCCATCGGCGGAAATTCCGGCTCGCCGGTGATCAACAAAAAGGGCGAATTCTCGGGGGTCCTGTTCGACGGTAACATCCAATCGCTCCCGGCCCGCTTCGTCTACACCGACGAGCAGAACCGCTCGGTCATGGTCCACTGCCAGGGCATTATCGAGGCCCTGCTCAAGGTTTATGACGCCAAGCCCTTGGTGGACGAACTGCTCGGCAAAACGCCCGCCAAATAGGTTGCGGGCGAAAGCGCGAACGCCTAGGCGCGCTTTTTTAAGCGGACATAGGCGAGATAGAAGAGCACGAATAGGTAATTTATAACCATCAGGGATTTCCGGTTGTAAAAGCGGAAGAGGGCCTTCCCCAGAATTTCTCTCAAGCTTCCCCCGATGATGAGCAGGTTGACGGCGAGAATATATCGGTGGGCCCGCGGAAGCCGCCCGAGATCATTCAGCAAAAGGACGACGGCCGGGAAAGCATAGAGATAGTTATAATACCAGCCCAAAGGCGAGAAGAGCGGAATCAGGGTAAAGAGGAAAGCGACTTCCAGGGTTTCCGGCTTTCGGAGAGAATTTTTCTTACCTTGCCACATGATCCACAAAAAAGCAGCGCTTAAAACCGCGAAGATCGTGCCATAGAGGATTTCCACCCAAACCCGATGTTGCCCCCCGAGATTTTTCCATAAAAACGCATAGAGCGACGCATTGTCGGAAACGGCCATCAAGACAGGCGTGGAGATCGAAAGAGTGCCCACCCATTCTTTTAAAACGAGGCCATTCCCTTCCCAGCCAAAAATCAAGACGGGAAGGACCAGCCCGACCGCCAAGACCCCTATGCCGAACGCCACAATTTTGAGCCGCTTTTTGAGCAAAAAGTAAGGCAGAAAAACAAGGGCATAGGGCTTAAAAAAAATGGAGATGCTCAAAAGGATTCCGGCGGTGACGTCCTTTTTTTTGAGCGATGCCGCCAGCATCAAAACCAGGACGAAAATGATGAAGATATTGACCTGGCCGAGTTCGATTTCCCGGCCCGCAAATTTGGCAGAGACCAAGAGCCCGAAACCGATGACAAACCATTTTCCTTTCTCAATGGAAGGCAGGCAGCGATAGGCGATCCAGAATCCGGCAAAGAGGCAGAAAATCTCGAGATAAAACCAGAGCACCTTGGCCATTTCGTACGGCAGCCAAGCAAACGCGGCATAAAAAAGGGCCGATACGGGCGCATATTTATACTGGAGATGCCCGTCGGTCGTCCGGTACAACGTCTCCCCCCACAGGATCCTCTGCCCGGCCCGGTAGCAGACCCCAAAATCGGACATGTCCTTCTTGACCCAGCCCAGATAGATGACATAGAAAAAACCGATCAGGAGAATGCCGATCAGCCCAAATACGGCGATTCTTTTCCAGCTCGCGCTCCTAATTTTTGTCAATTCGGCATCGTTCATATTGAGTCCAACCTAATAAATTTCCCATCGTTAGTCAATATGAAGGTTCAAATCATAACTTGGCTTGAACTGAGGTGCCGGATTAGACGATTTTAAGAAGAGAGCCTTGAAAAGGGATGAAGCGACCATGAGGGATTTAGCCTAAAAATTTTGACTTTTTCGGGCAGCCTCCTTGAGGCCGGCGAGAATGTTTGAGCTGGGAGAAAAAAAAGGATGCGCTCATTGTGGACAAGGACATTTTATTATCGCCGATACCTTCAAGGCGAGGATCGCAGCCGCCGAAAAAGACGAAATTTTTATGGCGTGAAAAATCCCGTTAGAGAGCGAATCCATTTTCAAGGCTCTCTTCCAGGCTGCATTCCTCGAGCGAAAATTGACAATTCCCCTCTGTTTCTGTTAAAAATGGGTAATGTTTAAATGGCTGATGGCTAAAATCTTCGGGACGCAGAACGAGCGCGACCTCAAGAAACTCCAGCCTTTCGTCGGCGCCATCGGCGCCCTGGAGCCACAGACCCAGAAGCTCACGGACGCCCAGCTCCTGGCCAAGACCGCCGAATTCAAGGAAAAAATAAGACAGGGAGCCAGTATCGAAGACCTTCTGGCTGAGGCCTTCGCCGTTGTTCGAGAAGCCGCCCGCCGGACGGTGGGCATGCGCCATTTCGACGTCCAGCTCATCGGCGGCGTCGTCCTTCACCAAGGGAAAATTGCCGAGATGAAGACGGGTGAAGGAAAGACCCTCGTCGCCACCCTCCCCGCCTACCTGAACGCCCTCGATGACAAAGGCGTCCATATCGTCACGGTCAACGACTACTTGGCCAAGCGGGACACGGAATGGATGGGTCCCATCTATAAATTCCTGGGTCTGACGGTCGGGACCATCCAGCATGACATGAACGATTTCGAACGGCAGGTCGCCTACGGGTGCGATATTACTTACGGCACGAACAATGAATTCGGGTTCGACTACCTGCGAGACAACATGAAGTTCCGCCGCGGCGACCTCGTCCAGCGCGAATTCAACTATGCCATCGTCGACGAGGTGGACAGCATCCTGATCGACGAAGCGCGCACGCCCTTGATCATTTCCGGACCGACCGAGGAATCCACAGACCTTTACTACAAAGTCGACCAGCTGGTCCGCCGTTTTCATAAAGACAAACAATTCACCGTGGACGAAAAGACGCGGACCGTGTCCATCCAGGAAGACGGCGTGTCCGAATCCGAAAAATTTCTCCATGTCACGAACCTCTACGACCTGGCTCACATGGACCTCGTCCACCATATCAACCAGTCCCTCAAGGCTCATTATCTATTCAAGCGGGACGTGGACTACATGGTCAAGGACGGCCAGGTGATCATCGTCGACGAATTCACCGGCCGCCTGATGCCAGGGCGCCGCTACAGCGACGGCCTCCACCAGGCCTTAGAAGCCAAAGAACGGGTCCGGGTTGAGGAAGAAAATCAGACCCTGGCCACGATCACTTTCCAGAACTACTTCCGGATGTATAAAAAGTTAGCGGGCATGACCGGGACGGCCGCCACCGAGGCCGCCGAATTCCATCATATCTATAAACTGGATGTCGTCGAAATCCCCACCAACCAAACTTTGATCCGCCATGAATACTCCGACGTCGTCTACCGGACGGTTAAAGAAAAATGGGAAGCCGTCCTGAATGAAATCATCGAATTGAACAAGAAAGGACGCCCCGTCCTGGTGGGCACGATCTCCATCGAAAAATCCGAGCACCTGAGTTCCCTGCTCAGAAAAAAAGGCGTGAAACACGTCGTCCTCAACGCCAAATACCACGAGATGGAAGCGGCCATCATCGCCCAGGCCGGAAGGATGGGCTCCGTCACGATCGCCACAAACATGGCCGGCCGCGGCGTGGACATCCTCCTGGGCGGCAATCCGGACGCGATCGCCAAAGACCAGTTGAAAAGGGCCGGTGTGGATCCGCTCAAAGCCACAAAGGACCAGTGGGATAAAGCTCTCAACGATTCTCTCAAGGTGACCAAAGACGAGCACGAGAAAGTCGTCGGGCTCGACGGGCTCCACATCACAGGCACCGAACGCCACGAAGCCCGCCGGATCGACAACCAGCTCCGCGGAAGGGCCGGCCGCCAGGGAGACCCCGGTTCGTCCCGCTTTTTCCTCAGCCTGGAGGACGACCTGATGCGTATCTTCGGGAGCGAGAGGATCTCGGGCTTGATGGCCCGTATCGGCATGGGCGAAGGCGTGCCCATCGAACACCGCATGGTCAGCAAAGCCATCGAGCGGGCCCAGAAACAGGTCGAAGGCCAGAACTTCTCCATCCGCAAACACCTCCTGGAATACGACGACGTCATGAACAAGCAGCGGGAGACTATCTACAAGCAGCGCAAGGAAATCCTCGAAGGGAAGGACATGAAAGAGTACATCCAGGAGCTCCTCGAAACAATCCTGGATTGGCAAATGGACCAATACACTAACAAAGACAAGGACCCGGACGAATGGGATGTCGAAGCCTTTCGCAAGGCCGTCGGCTCGCAGTTCGGCGTCAATGTCGACGATTTGAAGATTGATTGGCAGGCCGTGACGTTCGATGAGCTCAGGGAAAAGATCCTCGGCCGCCTGCTTGCCCTCTACGGAGAAAAAGAGAAACTCCTCGGCGCCGGGCATATGCGGGAATTCGAGCGCATCATCCTGCTCCAGGTCATTGACACCCAGTGGAAAGACCACCTCCTGGGCATGGATTATTTGAAGGAAGGCATCGGCCTGCGGGGATACGGGCAGCGGGACCCGTTGATCGAATATAAAAAAGAGAGCTACGATATGTTCCAGGCGATGATGGACAGGATCGAGGACGACACCGTCCGCTATCTGTTCCTGATCCAGCCGGTGGCGGAGCAGGCCCAGGCCGTGGCCATGCCCCAAAGGCGGCAGACACCGATGTACTACCAACAGCCGCAGCAAGCCTCGGGCCAGAAGGTCAGGCAGGCCCGGTCCGTAATCCCAAAAAAGCGAAAAAAACGATAGTAAGGAGGAGTCATGCTGGATGAAAATATTCAAGAAGGCCTGACCTTCGATGATGTTTTGATTCTTCCCGCCAAGTCCAACGTCGTTCCGGCCGATGCGGATGTCACGACAAATTTGAGCCAGAATATCAGCCTGAATATTCCCCTCCTCAGCGCCGCCATGGACACCGTGACAAAATCGAAAATGGCCATCGCCCTGGCTCAGCAGGGCGGCCTGGGGATCATCCACCGCAACATGCCCATCGAAAACCAGGCCGATGAAGTGGACAAAGTCAAACGCCATGAGAGCGGGATGATCCACGACCCCATCAGCATGAAACCCCAGGACAAAATCTACCAGGCCAAGGAGGTCATGCAGAAATACAGGATCTCGGGGCTGCCCATCACGGATGAAAACAATAAGCTGGTCGGAATCCTGACCAACCGCGACATCCGCTTCGAAAACAGGGTCAGCTTGGCCATCGAAAAAGTTATGACCAAAGAGCTCATCACCGTCCCCGTGGGGACCTCTCTCGAAGAAGCGGAAAAGCTTTTCCACACGCATAAAATCGAAAAAATCCTGATCGTCGATAGTAAATTCCACCTCAAGGGACTGATCACTTATAAGGATATCCTGAAGCGGATCCAATACCCGTTTTCGGCGAAGGACAGCTTCGGCCGGCTCCGGGTCGGGGCAGCGCTCGGAGTCGGAGAGGACGCCCTGGATCGAGCCCGCGCCCTGATCGAAGCCAAAGTCGATGTCTTAGTCGTCGATACCGCCCATGGGCACCAGCAGCGGGTCCTGGATACAGTCAAGATGCTCAGGAAGGAATTCCCAAAGCTGGAGCTCATCGCCGGCAATATCGGGACGGCGGAGGCGGCCAAGGACCTCATCAAGCTCGGAGTGAATGCTTTAAAAGTCGGTGTCGGACCGGGCTCCATCTGCACGACGCGGGTCGTCAGCGGCGTCGGCGTCCCGCAAATCTCGGCCATCGCCGAGGTCCGGCGGATCGCCGGCGGCCAGAATATCCCGATCATTGCCGACGGGGGTATCAAGTACTCGGGCGACGTGACCAAGGCCATCGCCGTCGGGGCCTCGTCCGTGATGCTGGGAAACCTCCTGGCCGGCACGGATGAAGCCCCGGGCGAAGTCGTCATCTACCAGGGCCGCTCATATAAGATTTACCGGGGCATGGGGTCATTTGAAGTCATGAGGGAAGGCAAGAGCCGGGACCGCTACTTCCAGGAAATGTCCGCGCCGGAAGCGAAGCTCGTCCCTGAAGGCATCGAAGGCATGGTCCCTTACAAGGGCAGCGTGGTTTCGATCATCCAAATGGTCGTGGGCGGCCTTAAATCGGGCATGGGCTATGCCGGATGCAAAACAATCGACGAGCTTCAACAGCAAGCCAAGTTTATCAAGATTTCAGCGGCGGGGCTCAAGGAAAGCCATGTCCACGATGTCACGATCACCAAAGAAGCCCCGAATTACCGTCTGGAATAGGCACCGGGTATAACGGCGATGTCATTATTCCTCTTGAAATCGATCATCGCTATCTTTTTTATTGCGACCGGGCTGACGCCGGCACTGGCCATGCCCGCCTTTCCATCACTGACCGGACAGGATGCGGCAGACCTCCTGGCATATTTGAACACATTATAAGGATGATGTCTCCCGGCAAATATTTTTCGACGGGTTGACATCAGGACTTTTTTTCCGTATTATCATAATTCGATAGGATTTATAGGAATTAAGTCAAGGAGAGTAGGATGAAAAAGTTATTTTTCGTTTTATTGGCGGCCGTGATTGTCCTGTCCCTCGCCTTCGGCCAAGGAAAAGTCACCGCTCCCGACCCCGTCCAGAAGATCGTGACGCGAAGCTGCGCCGTGACCGGCTGTCATCAGGGCAAATATCCGGCCATGAACATGGGCTTCGAGCCGGAAAAATTCATCGAATCCACGGTCAACGTCGCGAGCAAGGAAAAGCCCGACCTGAAGATTATCGATGCCGGCGAACCAGGAAAGAGCTATCTTCTGATGAAAATCCGCGGCGACAACGACATCATGGGAAAGCGCATGCCCCTGAATCGGACGCCGCTCAAGGATACCGACATCCAGGCGATCCAGAATTGGATCATCAGTTTGAAACCCGCGATTACGATTTTACAGGGCAGTCCGATCCCCCCGCCCCCGGAAATCGGGCAAAAAAAAAATTTTGAAAATCCTGCGTTCTGGGCAACCCAGGTTGTCAACCTCCCCACGGCGCAAATGATCGACAAGGGCCATTTTTTATTCCGCATATCGCATCGGTTTTATCAGGCTGTCAATAGCGGCTATGACGCTTTTTTTGGGCTCGATGGGTCCGCAAACACCCTCCTCGGTTTCGGCTATGGCATCAGCAATAACCTGGGCGTGACCCTGGCCCGGACCAATCAGCTCCAGGAAATCGAACTCGGCGTGCACTGGCTGATACTGGAGCAGGGTCAGAAGCCTTCCCTCCCCTTCTCCGCGGCCCTCCATGCCGGGACGAGCCTCATCACGCAATCCCACCCGGACAAAAACCTTTTCGATTCAAAAAATTTCAAGCTCAACTTCCAGCTGAGCCTGACCCATCAATTGAGCGACAGGGTCTCGCTCTTGGTCGCTCCCGCTGTCTCCACAAACACCAGCCCCATAAACGGGGAATCCAGGGGAACATTTTCTTTGGGATTGGGAGGGCGCTTTATGTTCCTGGAGGATCTCTCGCTTATCGGCGAGTGGATCCCGGTCGTCTCCGGCTACAAGGAGAAGTCCTCCGGCTGGGGCTTCGGGATCGAAAAAAAGATCGGCGGCCATGTCTTCCAGATTTTTGTGTTGAATGTGGTCGGCCTGACCTCCGATCAATACGTCCCCGGCGGAGATCTCCGGCTTAAGGACGGCGATTTTCGTATCGGTTTCAACATCTTTCGGGCCTTTTAAGGGAAATCGCCATGAAAAAATTTTGGCGCTGCTTTGTCTGCAATGACATTCATTACGGGGTCAAACCGCCCGAGCTCTGCCCGACCTGCAAGGTGAAAAATGCCTATGCCGAGATTTCAGCCAGGGAAGCCAAAACGATCTGCGGGGCGGCGGCCGAGGACGACTTTACCAAAGAGGATTTCTCAACATCCATCCAGAAATTCACCGAAGGCAACGAATTCATGTTGAATCCCAACAGGGAGAAGGTGACCCTGCTCCTCGAGGGCATTTTTAACAACGAGCGCAATCATGGCCTGAAATATTGCCCCTGCCGGCTCATGGCCAAAGATTTCAACGAAGACTTGAAGATCGTCTGCCCCTGCAACTTTCTGATCCACGAGACCTATAAGGGCGTGGACAAGGGAGAATGCTGGTGCGGACTTTTCGTGAAAAGACCTAAAGGATAAGAGGTGAATCCATGAAAAAACATATCATGTTCCATGGCCGGGAATGTCCACACTGCCGGGCCATGATGCCTCTCGTGGACAAGCTGGAGCAGGAAACAGGCCTGTCCATCGAACGACTCGAGGTCTGGCATGATGAGAAGAATGCCGACCTGATGCGCTCCTATAGGCCGATTCTGTCGTCCAAATGCGGCGGCCAGCTGCGGGTCCCTACGTTTTTCAACACCGAAACCAACGATGCCGTCTGCGGCGAAGTGGAATACGAGAAGCTCAAGGAGTGGGCGGCGAAATAAAAAAATGCCCTTGCTGGAAACAAGCTTCGGGAAATGTTAGATTTGATCGGACAATGAACAAAGGCGGATGGGTGGCGCCGATCTGGGGCGCCCCAACGCCCGGAACTGACGAAAATTTGGGGCACCTCAGCGAGCTAATAAATTTATCAGATTTTCCCCAAATTTTTCAGGCTAAATCTCTCATGGTCGCTTCATCCCTTTTCAAAGCTCTTATTTAGAGGAGGGTTTATGTTAATCGAAAAATTTGATCCTCTTAAAGGGGAGATGCTTCAGATTTTGGATGAAGAGGGGCGGATCAAAACCGACCTCGAGCCCCGGCTAACCGCGGAGGACCTCAGAAAAATCTATTCCTTGATGGTCATGACGCGCGCGGCCGACCTGAAGGCGTTCAAGCTCCAGCGTCAGGGCCGGATGGGAACATATGCGCCCAGCCTCGGCCATGAAGCCTGCCAGGTCGGGACGGCCTATCCTCTCCAAAAAGATGATTGGGTCTTCCCATATTTTAGGGACCTGGGCGGCTGCCTAACCCTCGGCTATCCCCTCAGTGATTACTATCTCTACTGGATGGGAAACGAAGCCGGCATGAAGGCGCCCGAACATCTCAACATCTTCCCCCTGGCTATTCCCGTGGCCTCGCAAATCCCCCATTCCGTGGGGGCCGGGATGGCGGCGGCTCTTCAGAACAAAAAAATCGCTGTCGCCACCACCTTTGGAGACGGGGCGACCTCAGAAGGCGACTTCCATGAGGCTCTCAACTTTGCCGGGGTTTTCCAAACGCCCAATGTCTTTGTCTGTTATAACAACCAATGGGCCATCTCGACTCCGAGAAGTCATCAAACGGCCGCTAAGACGATCGCTCAGAAAGCCGTTGCCTACGGTTTCCCGGGGATCGCCGTGGACGGCAATGACGTCCTGGCCGTCTATGCCGCAGTCAAAGAAGCCCTGGATCGCGCCCGAAACGGCAAAGGGCCAACCCTGATCGAAGCCGTGACATACAGAATGGGCCATCACACGACTTCTGACGATGCCTCGAAGTACCGGTTGGACGTCGAAGTGAAAGAATGGGAAAAGAAAGACCCGCTTCTTAGATTTCGTATCTACCTCAAAAGCAAGCGGCTTTGGGACGAAAGCTACGAAAAAGCCGTCCAGGATAAAGCGGCGGAAGACGTCGAGACGGCCGTGGCGAAAGCCGAAAGCGCTCCCCTTCCCTCTCCGGAAGATGTTTTCATCTCCACCTATAAACAGATGCCTCCCAAATTGACGGAACAGCTCAAGGACCTGACCGATCTTCTCAAGGAGGGCCAAAAATGATCGCCACCATGGTTCAAGCACTGAATCAAGCCTTGGCCCAAGAGATGGAGCGGGATCCGAGAGTGGTTATCCTCGGAGAAGATATCGGAGTGGACGGAGGTGTCTTCCGGGTGACCGAGGGTCTTATCCAGAAGTTCGGCGACCGAAGAGTCCTGGATACGCCGCTTGCAGAATCCGGAATCATCGGCGCGGCCGTCGGCATGGCCGCTTTCGGGTTGCGGCCGGTGGCCGAAATCCAGTTCTTGGGCTTTATCTATCCTGGCTTTAACCATATCATCTCGCATGTCGCCAGGCTCAGGAACCGAACGCGAGGACGGTTTACCGCGTCTCTCGTGATCCGGACCCCATATGGGGCAGGCCTCCGCGCCCTCGAACACCACTCGGAAAGCACGGAGGCGCTGTTCTGCCAAATTCCTGGGCTGACGGTTGTTGTCCCGTCGACACCTTACGATGCAAAGGGGCTGCTTATTTCCGCCATCCGCAGCGAAGACCCCGTGATTTTCCTGGAACCATCCAGGATTTATCGGGCCGAAAAACAGGACATCCCCGATGAGCCCTACGAGGTTCCCCTCCGGCAAGCGCGAATCGTCAAGGAAGGAAAAGATCTCACCATCCTGGCTTGGGGAGCGATGGTCCCTGTCGCACAAAAGGCTTCCGATTTGGCGGCAAAAACAGGCGTTTCTCCTGAAATCCTCGACCTCAGAACGCTTTCTCCCCTGGACGAGGAAGCCATCCTTGTGTCCGTGAAAAAAACAGGCAGGGCTTTGGTCGTTCACGAGGCGCCCAAGACATGCGGCCTCGGCGCAGAACTGGCCGCCCTGATCAACGAACATGCGCTGCTCAATCTCGAAGCGCCCATCACCCGGATCACGGGACCGGACATCACCATCCCTCTCCCGAAGACCGAGGATTATTATTATGTCAATCCCGAGCGTGTCCTTCAGGGGATAATAAAAATAATGGAGTTTTAAACATGGCCAAGCAATTCAGATTTCCCGATGTGGGCGAAGGAATCACTGAAGGCGAAATCGTCCGCTGGCTGGTCAAGGAGGGCGATGAAATCAAGGTTGACCAGGCTTTTGCCGAAATCGAGACGGACAAAGCGATCGTCGAGATGCCGTCTCCCTATGCCGGTACCGTCCTTAGGCTCCACTTTAATGAAAAGGACATTGTCAAAGTCGGCCAGGTCCTCATCACGGTGGGCGAAAAAGGAGAAGTCGCGGCAGAGGCCCCTCCTGCGGGCGGGCCGACGATTCGGGCTGAAGAAAGACCTGCGGCGGCCGCCGCCCGGACGGCAAAAGCCGAAGCCGGCGAGTCCCTTGCTACGCCGAAGGTCCGCAAGCTTGCTCAGGAAATTGGCGTCGACCTGAAAACCGTTCAAGGAACCGGCCCCCAGGGGCGGATCACCGAAGAAGATGTCCGCGCCGCCAAAGAAAAAGCCGCTCAAATTCCCGCCAAGCCTGCTATTAAGGTCAAAGCGAAATTCGATTTTTACGGCTCTATCGAACGACTTCCTCTGCGGGGCGTCCGCCGTGCTACGGCAAAAAGAATGGCAGAATCCGCGTCCAAGGCTGCCCATGTCACCCATTTCGACGAGGCCGACGCAACGGTGCTGGCGAAAGTCCGGGAGCGGATGAAGCCAGCAGCGGCCGCACAAGGCATCAAGCTTACGTATCTTCCTTTTGTCGTCAAAACTTTGATCGCTGCGCTTAAACTCCATCCCATGCTGAATGCCACCATGGATGACGAGGAGCAGGAGATCCTCATTAAAAAATATTACAACATCGGCATCGCTGTGGACATCCCCGAAGGCCTGATCGTGCCGGTGGTCAAGGCCGCCGATCAAAAATCGCTGTTAGACCTCGCCAAGGAAATCCAGACTCTGGCCAATGCCGCCCGGGCCCGCAGCCTGGACTTGGCCGACCTCAAGGGCGGGACGTTTTCCATCACCAACGTGGGGATGATCGGCGGCGAGGCCGCTACACCCATCATCAATTATCCCGAAGTGGCCATCCTGGCCACCATGAAGATCGCCGATAGGGCCCGCGTTGAGAACGGCCAGGTCAAGGTTAAAATGACTCTCCCCCTCTGTTTATCATTCGATCACCGGGTGATCGACGGAGCGGAAGCCGCGCGTTTTATGAACGATTTGAAAAAGATGATCGAGGACGAGGCCTCTCTTACCGCGGCCCTCAAAGCGGGCGACTGAAATCTATTTGACCTCTTTGATTTTATTTTTTCCGCCCAGGATGATGACCTTAGGCATGAAGAATTCGATCTCGTCCTCATCCAGCTCAACAAAAGAAACGAGGATCAACTCGTCGCCCGGTCCGGCCTTATGGGCGGCCGCGCCGTAGATGGCGACTTTGCCCGAATTTTCCGCTTCCTTGATCAAGTATGTCGAAAACCGTTCGCCGTTGGAGATGTTGTAGACATGGACTTTCTCGAAAGGAATCATGTCGGCCGCCCTCATCAGGCTTTCATCCAGTCCCAGGCTCCCCTCATAATCCAAGTTGGATTCGGTCACCACGGCTTTTTGAATCTTCGATTTCAATAAAGTTCGTCTCATAGCAGTCTTCCTTATCTAGTCAATAATGATGTTATCAATCAGGCGGGTTTTTCCGATGTAAACGGCCAGGGCGATGAGCGTCCCCGGGCCGATCTCCTGGACGGGATTGAGGTCCTGCGTGTTTACGGCTTCAATATAATCGATCCTGGCCAGGGGCTCGCGCTCGACCATCGCCCTAATCGCGCCCAGGATGACATCTGGCGTCCGCTCACCTTGATCGACCTGACTCCTGGCTCCTTCCAGGCTTCTCGATAGAACGAGCGCCGCCGCCCGCTCCTCCGCATTTAAATACGTATTGCGCGAGCTCATGGCCAGTCCGTCCGGCTCGCGAATAATGGGCATGACTTCGACCTGAACATTCAGGTTCAGGTCTCGCACCATTTTCCGGAGGATGATCGTCTGCTGGGCATCCTTCTGCCCAAAAAAAGCAAAATCAGGCTCGACGATTTGAAAAAGCTTGAGGACGACAGTGCAGACCCCCCGGAAATGTCCGGGACGCGAACGTCCGCAAAGCTTATCCTGGAGGTCATGGACCTCGACATAGGTCTTATATCCGTCTGGGTACATTTGGACGGCTTCAGGATGGAACACATAATCCGCGCCTTCCTTCTCCAGCAAGGCGCAATCCCGCGCTAAATCCCGGGGATAGGCCTTAAAGTCCTCCTTCGGCCCGAATTGCATGGGATTGACAAAAATGCTGACAACAGTCACATCGGCCTTTTTTCGGGCGGCCCGGACAAGGCTGAGATGCCCCTCATGGAGAAACCCCATAGTCGGCACAAAGCCGATTGTCCGGCTGGCGGCCCTGTGCTGCCTGACGACGGCTTTCATTTCCGCAATCGACTTGATGATCTTCATCGTTTGCTTGTTTTCTTTAAAAGCCGGGCCGCTTCGGGCTTGAGGTGGTAAGAATGCTCATCATCGGGGAAGATGCCTGTTTTGACGTCCTCCTTGTATTTCCCCACGGCCTGGCTGATCACGGCGTGGAGGTCGGCATATTTTTTCACGAATTTGGGAAGGTAGCCGCTGGAGTATCCGACCAGGTCATGAAAGACGAGGATCTGTCCGTCGCACCACGGCCCCGCCCCGATGCCGATCGTGGGAATGGCCAATTTTTCGGTGATGATCCCGGCCACTTCCATCGGGATACATTCCAAAATGACTGCAAAAACGCCCGCCTTTTCCAGGCTCGAAGCATCCTGGATTATTTTTTTGGCTTCTTCCTTCTCGCTCCCCTTCACCTTGAATTGGCCGATGTGATGGATGGATTGGGGCGTCAAGCCGACATGCCCCATGACGGGAATCTCCGCCTCCACCAGGCTCTCGATCAGCCTCAGCCGTTTCTTTGACGCTCCCTCGATCTTCACTCCCTGGGCGCCTGCCTCCTTGATAAACCGGGAGGCATTATAAACCGATTCGTCCACGGATAGGTGGAAGGAAAAGTAAGGCATGTCCCCGATGACCAGTGCTCTCCTAACGGCCCTGACGACCGGTTTGGTGTGGTGGATCATTTCGTCCATCGTCACGGGAATCGTATTGTCGTATCCCAAAACGACCATCCCCAGGGAATCCCCCACCAGGATCAAATCGATCCCCGCATCGTCCACAATCCTGGCGATCGGAAAATCATAGGCCGTGAGGGCCGCGATTTTCTCATGGTTCGCTTTCTTGGCTTGCAGGGCGGGGATTGTCATTCGTTGGTTGTTGTTTGTGGCCATGGTCCTTCCTTTCTCCCCATCCCGCCTCAAATACGGGATTGGGGTAAAGTCAATTTGGAGGGGAAGACCCCTTCCAACGGGCGCCGGGAAGACCCGGCCGCCCTGCCTCCCCTTCTCGGGCGGGACTTAACCCGCCCTGCGACCAAGGGGGCGACTCCCCCTTGGATCCCTCTCGAGCGGTTCAAACCAACCGCTCGTCACTTCCTTTTCAGGTCTTTGCCGGCATAGCTCTGGGGGACATAAAACAGGGGCGTCTTCTTCATCTGGCCGACCTGATCGATCACGTCCAGGACGTCCTCTTCACGCGTCAAATCCAGCTCGTCGGACTTGATGACCAGCAGCGGCGTGGCCTGATAATTGAAGAAAAAATAATCGAACGCTTCGACCAGGTCCTGCAGATATTTTTCAGAGATATTCTTTTCCAGGGCGCTCCCCTCCTTGGCGATCCTTCTCAGGAGCGTCGGCAGTGAAATCTGCAGAAAGATGACGAGGTCGGGCTTGGGAACGCGCTCGGCCAAAACCCCGTAAATCCTCTCATAGACGACAAGCTCCTCGTCGGAGAGGGTCTGGTAGGCATAGATTTTGTCCTTCTCAAAGATATAGTCGCAGATGATCCGCTCCTCAAAAAGGTCCCTCTGAACCAGCCGGGCCTGCTGATGGTAGCGGTTCACCAAAAAGACTAGCTGAGCCAGGAAGGCCGCCCCTTCTTTCTCATCGTAGAAATCCTTGAGGTAGGGATTTTCTGTCTTGTCCAGGACGACTTTCCCCCCGATTTTTTGAGCCAGCAGGTTCGCCAACTTCGCCTTTCCAGACTTGAACACTCCCTCCAGGGCGATATGCTTGAAGGTGATATCCGTTTTCTCGGTCATTTCCGTCCGCCAAAGCTGAATAATTTATATCGAAATGACGCCCTTAAGTCAATTAAAAAGCTCGTTGAAGCGGCTCGTTTTTGGGACCTGTCACGGCAGCGCCTCCATCCTCGCTCATCACCCTCTGCTAGAGGGTCCCATTCGCTCCGGGTGGAGGCATCTGCCGCGCCACCCAAAATGACGAACCGCATCTGCCTCGCCCATCAACCGGATTGATTTCCCTTGTCCCCTGCCTGAGGAGGCGGAGTGACCTGGGAGGGGATGACGATCCACGCGACAACGTAGAAAATAAACATCGGGATTAAAGCGCTGGCGATGGAAATCGCCACAAAAACGAGCCTGACCAGGGACACATCGATATCAAAGTATTCCGCCAGGCCGCCGCAGACGCCCGCGATCATTTTCTGGCTTAAAGACCTATGAAGCCTCTTGTCTGGCATCTGACCCTCCTTTTTGAAGTTATTATTCCTATCCGTCTCTATATATTAATACGGATGGGCAGGATCACCGTTGTGATGCCCTTCCAGCGAAGCTCCTGCTGGATGGCGAAGGCGGTCTCGTTGTGCAGGAGGCGGTGGATGACGCTCGGCTGGCGGAAGACAGACTGGCCGGCGAACACCGTCGATTTGGGAAATTTCTTGGCGATGGACTCGATCAGCCGGCTGGCGGTCTGGACGACATCCGTCCCCAGATCATACTGAGAATCGGCGGCAAAACCGAGCTTTCGGGCAAGATCGACATATTTTCTCAAAGATTCGCGGGCCGAGCCTTCCAGGCTGGACATGGCCTCCGATCCTTTGAACGAACCGACGTCAACTTCTGCCACGGAAACGAAAATAAAATTCTTATAGAGACCGGGAAAACTCCGGATAACCGAGAGAAATGTGTGAACGCCGAACCCGTTATATCCGCTGACGAGCTGGATGGCGGTCATCTCTTTAGGATTGACGGGCGCCTTGTTGGCCGGCCCTTTCATGGGAAGATTCAGCATCAAGTCATCCAACTCCCGGACTCCGCCGCGCACCTTGTTATAATGCCGGCGGGTCATGTAACACAAGACGATCACCAGCGCCGTAATCAACAGGGTCAGCCATCCCCCGACCATGAATTTTTCGAGGGACGTAATGATCAAGATTGTCAAACACAAAGACAGGCCGGTCAGATGAACCGGCAAATGCTTTTTCCAATGAGGTTCGGTGCGCCTGTTCTTGATAAAAAACCTGGACATGCCGAGCTCAGACAGGGTGAATGTTAAAAAAACATTGATCGAATACATGACGACGAGCGTCGCGATCGAGCCGTGGGAATAAACGAGGAGCAGGATCGCCGCCCCTCCCATGAGCAGGACGCCGTTTTGGATGGTGAACCGGTCGGACAGTGAGGCGAAGCGGTGCGGGAACCAGTAATCAACGGCCATATTGGCCATGACTCTGGGGCCGTCGACAAAGCCTGTTTGGGCCGCGACAAAAAGGAGCGCCCCTTCGGAGAAAATGGTAATCAAGGCTAGAATCGGCCCAAAGCTCCAGCCTCCAAAGAGTTTTCCGGCCAGAACGGCGTTCAGCGTTTGCCCAAAGACAGGCCGGACATCCAGGAGAAGGTAGCATAGCAATATGCCTCCGGCTGTAACAGCCAGAGAGGTCGACATATAGACCATCGTCCGCTTGCCGCTCTGAACCCTGGGCTCGCGCAGAATCTGAAGACCGTTGGAAACGGCCTCGATTCCTGTGTAGGTGCCGCCGCCCATGGAGAACGCTCGCAAAAAGAGGAGCAGCATTCCTCCTGCGCCGAGGGTCACCAGACCGCTCTTGAAACCCGCCTGAACATTCCGAGTCAAAGGAGCAATCTCGGGAAGGTGGGAAAATATGCCGTAGCCGATCAGGATGACATGCGTCACGATGAAGGTGACGAATATGGGCGCCAAAATCGTGATCGATTCTTTCACTCCCCTGAGATTGAGGACGACGAGAACAATGATAGCCAAGACTTCAAACCCTAGCTTATATTGTTGGTAAGAAGTCGGGAAAAAGCTGAAGATGGCGTCCCCGCAGGACACGATGGAGACGGTGATGGTCAGCATATAATCGACCAGCAAGGCGCAGCCGGAAATGACCCCAGCCCGCTCGCCGAGCGTATGCGTCGCGACGATATAGCCGCCGCCCCCGGATGGGAAATATTCGATGATGCGAGAGTACGCGTACGAAATGATAAAGACCGTCATCGCCGTCGCCAAGGCCAGGAAGACGGCCAGATAGGTATGTCTGCCGAGAGTCTTGAAAGCTTCCTCGGGACCGTAGGATGCGGAAGAAAGGCCGTCCGCGCCCAGTCCGATCCAGGCCAAGATGGGGATCAGGGCCAGCTTATGAAAGAGCCTGGGGTCCTTGATGCTCCGCGGCTTGCCGATCAGCGTGTGCTTGATTTTATCCGCCAGCGAATTCTCTTCATTCATGGATGACTCTGATTGACCTTTTAGGCTTCATCTATACTTCACTGATCTATTTTATTTTCTATATGTTAAGGGAAATTTACCCTGCCGGAAGGAGTTCTTTTTAAATCAAATACCTTTCGAATTCAGCGTTATTTTAGCAAAAAGGGCCCTATCAAGACAAGTCTCTGATTGGCTTGACAGGCGGGATTGCTTTTCACGAAGAATTTATATTAATATCAGCTCACAGAGGAAGCTTTAGGTGCATGTCATTATCGTTGGGTGCGGCCGCGTTGGCTCCAGCTTGGCCGTTGCGCTTTCCCAAAAAGGTCACGATGTCGTCGTCATCGACACGGAGGAAGAGGCCTTCAAACGCCTGGGGTCAACGTTCAACGGCCTGATCCTCCGGGGCTCCGGCTGCGAGGAAGAAGTCCTTAAAAAAGCCGGCATCGAAAAATGCGATGCCTTTGCCGCGGTGACAAACTCTGACAGCGCCAACACCATGTCGGTCGAAATTGCGTCCCGGCTCTACCATGTTTCCAAAGTCGTGGCCCGGCTCTATTATCCGGAACGGGAGCGCACCATGCAATTCCTGGGCATCGATTACGTTAGCGGCACGCGCATGACAGTCCAGGCCATCATCGACAAACTGATCGAGGGTGTCGGCCAGCACCTGCTCATAAGGGGCGACCTCGAGCTGATCGAATTTTTAGCCGGCCCCGAGATTCACAACAAGCGGGTCGTGGACATCCAGATTCCCAATGAGTTCAGAATTTGCCTGGTCACCCGGCAAGGCTCGACGTTCCTGCCCTGGAGGGAGACGATCCTTAAGGACCGCGATATTCTGCTAGTCGCGGTCAAAAGCACGAGTTTCTCCAAAATCGCAAAATACATAAGGAAATAAGGGCATGTACGTCGTGATCAACGGGGGCGGCAAAGTGGGGTCCTTCCTGGCTTTGACGATGCACCAGAAAAAGCACGATGTGGCGGTCATCGAGAAAAGGCCCGATGTCATCAAGATGTTGGCCGAAGAGCTGCCCCAGAATGTCCTGTTGATCCAGGGAGACGGCTGCGATCCTCGCGCTCAAGATGACGCGGGTGTCGGCCATGCCGATGTCTTCGCCGCCGTGACGCGGAACGATGATGACAACCTAGTCTCCTGCCAGCTGGCCCGGATTAATTTTAAGGTCAAAAGGGCGGTCGCCCGCGTCAGCAGTCCGAAGAACGAACCCGTCTTCAACGCCCTGGGCATTCGAGCCATTTCTTCGACGTCGATCATCAGCCATCTGATCGAAGAAGAGATGACGGTCACGGATATCCTCCGGCTGCACACCCTGGAGAAAGGCCATTTGACTTTGGTGGAGCTCATTGTCCCCCCTGGAGATCGCGATATATTTTATAAAACGGTCTCGGAACTGACTCTCCCGGAGAAGAGCGTTCTGGTGACGATCATGCGCGATGACAGGGTCATTATTCCCCGCGGCAATACCGACATAGAACCGGGGGACCGCATCATCGCCCTGACCGACATCGAGCACGAAGAAGAACTCAGCCGCGTCTTCAGCAAGCCGCGGAAAAAACCTTGAGGATCCATCGCTAAGGCCGAAATGCCAACGAGATTCAACCCCTTCAGCTTGAAAAACCTGCGCAACTATCGTCTGTATTTGTCCGGAATTCTGGTCGAAGTCCTGGCGGTTTTCCTTCTGCTGGGGATTGGATATCTAATCGCCTGGGTAATCCCAAAACTGGTCCACTGATGAGGCATCTGGAGACTCTGTTCGTGGGAGACGTCGAAGAGAAATGATCGTCCGGCCGAGAGCAGCAGACTTCAGGATCATTGGGCTTTATTGCGGGAAAATCATTATTGGCGTCGGCCTGCTGATGGTGATTCCGCTCGTCGTCTCACTCGCCTTCGGGGAGTGGAATGCCGCCGTCGATTTTCTCGTGGGGATCGGCATCTGTCTTGTCCTCGGCCTCCTCACCGAAGTCTTTTGCCAGACGACAAGGGAACTCATGTGGTCTCATGGGCTGGTGATCGCCGGTTTCTCCTGGATTCTGGCGACCGCAGTCGGCGCCATCCCTCATTGGCTGTCCGGCCATTTCGGCTCCTACCTAGACGCCATGTTCGATATCATGAGCGGCTATACAACGACCGGCCTGTATCTGCTGCAGGATCTGGACCACATCAGCAACGGACTGAACATGTGGCGGCACCTTCTGACGTATGCGGGAGGTCAAGGAATCATTGTCATCGCCTTGACATTCATGATCCGCGGGACAGCGGGGGCTTATAAAATTTATGTCGGCGAGGGCAAGGACGAACGGCTCTTTCCCAACGTCATCCAGACGGCGCGGGCCATCTGGCTCATTTCCCTGACTTACCTTGTCGTCGGCTCGGCGACGCTCTGGGCCGTCGGCATGAATTTAGGCCAATCTCCGATCAGGGCTTTCTTTCACGCCGTCTGGGTTTTCATGGGCGCCTGGTCCACGGGAGGTTTCGCCCCCCAGTCCTACAACGTCCTTTATTACCATTCCCTGGGTTTCGAGATTGTCTGTGCCATAATCTACATCATCGGTTCCTTCAATTTCGCCCTGCACTGGGCGGTCTGGACGGGGAAAAAATCGGAGATCCGAAAAAACATCGAAATCATCTCCTTCTTCATCACTATGACCATAGCTATGCTGATCACAACCGCCGGCCTGACCAAGCTGGGCGTCTACCCCGATATCGCGTCGAATTTCCGAAAGATGTTCTTTCAGGTCTCCAGCGGACACACGACGACCGGATTTGGGACGATCTATTCTCGGACGTTCGTCGTCCAATGGGGCCCCCTGGCCATGCTCGGAATCACCCTAGCCATGGCCATCGGAGCCAGCGCCTGTTCCACCGGCGGCGGAATCAAGGGGATCCGGATTGGCCTGATCGTTAAATCCGTGCGGCAGACTCTTCGGCGCTTGATCTCCCCGGAAAGCGCCTACGTGGTCAAGAAATGGCACCATGTCACAACTCGCCTCCTCGATGAACCCGCCGTCCAATCGGCCATGATGATCGCCATCTTCTATATCCTGACCTACGCCATCGGAGCGATCATCGGAGTATTTTGCGGATATGAGCCGGTCCAGGCTCTATTCGATTCGGTCTCGGCCGGATCCAACACGGGGCTCTCCTGCGGAGTCACGTCGCCGACCATGCCCGCGCTCTTGAAAATTGTCTATATTGTGGAAATGTGGGCCGGCAGGCTGGAATTCATGAGCCTTTTTGCCCTAGGAGGATATCTCATGGCCCTTTTTCGGGGCCGCTGAGAGGGAATAACGAGGATGAGCCGCCAAAGACGAGTCCATAAGAAAATTCTGATGCTGGGTCTCTCACTGCTGTTTGCCGTCCAGATCATAGGAGCTCAAGTTCCCGCTCAAAGCGGGGCGGAACAAAAAAAGCCGCCGGTCGAGCCCTCCGTGCCTTTAATCCCCACAGACGTCAACAGCTCGACACTCATCGAGGAAGCCAAGAAATGGAACGGCCGCCAAGTCATTTTCACCGGCGAAGCTGTCGGGGAGGGCATGGTGCGAGGTCAAAAATGCTGGATTCACCTCAACGACGACGCCTACATGTGGAAAAACATCGAGGAGGGGGCCAAACTGGGAGGCTACAACACCGGCCATGCGATCTGGGTCGATGCCCGCTTGGCCAAAAAAATCACCTTTTACGGCAACTATCTATATGAAGGGGACATCGTCAAGGTCACAGGCACGTTTAATTCCGTCTGCCGCGATCACGGCGGCGATATGGATATCCACGCGGATACCCTAGAAATCGTCCGAATCGGACATCCCGTCAAGCATATCGTCAACTTCAAACGAGCCTGGCTGGGGCTCGTGCTGCTTGGCCTCGCCGGAGTCCTATTCTGGGTCAGAAGCATCGCCCGCCGCCATCGCGTTTAAAGTCGACTTTTCGGCGGCACGAGTTTTTCCCGTCCGGAGGTTCTCCCATAGCGGCTTGACTAAAAGAATGGCCTATGGTATCGGATATGAGGCAGTCATAGAAAATATTTTTGCCCTCATGGAGGCCATCCGATGAACGGCTGGACCGGCAATATTCTCAGGGTCAACCTCTCTACAAAAAGCGTTAAAAAAGAAACATATAGCGAGGAATTTGCTTTAAAATGGGTCGGCGGCAGGGGCTTTGCCCTTAAAATTTTGTGGGACGAGCTTAAACCGGGGATTGATCCGTTGGGACCCGACAATAAATTTATCGTGGCTTTGGGCCCGATCGCCGGAATTCCGGCTCCCAACACGGGCAAGACCGTCGTGGCCGCAAAATCCCCGCTGACGGGGGGCTATGGTGACGGGAACTTGGGCTCGAGAGTCACCGAGCACCTGAGAAGAGCCGGGTATGACATCCTGATCGTCGAGGGAAAGGCCGACGCCCCGACATATATTCATATCGAAGACGATAAGGTCAATTTCCTTCCCGCCCAAGAGGTCTGGGGGAAAGGTTGCTATGACACGATGAATTGGCTCTATAAAAAGCATGGCAAGGCGGCGGGCATTTTGACCATCGGTCAGGCCGGGGAAAATCTTTCTCTTTACGCCGTCGTCCGCAGCATGGAAGGCCGGGCCGGGGGTAGGCCGGGCATGGGAGCCGTCATGGGGTCTAAAAACCTAAAGGCCGTTGTCGTCAAAGGGACGAAGCCGATTCCTCAAGCCGATCCTCAAGGCATGAAAACGCTGGGAGCAGGGGACCTGAGAAAGGTCCAAGAGATCGACAAGAAGACCGGCTGGTCCAAGCAAAGCACGACCGGCGTGCTGGCCTGGTGCAACGAAGTGGCCGCCCTTCCCGTTCGGAACATGCGCAAAACACACCATCCCGACGCCTGGAAGGTGGATGGCGAGCGGCTGAACGCGGCCCGCGTCGCCACCTACGGCTGCCCCAACTGCACCATGCGCTGCGGCATCACGATCCACGACCGTGAAGGACACGAGTCCGAGCTCGATTACGAGAACATCGGCATGCTCGGCCCCAACTTAGAGGTCTTCGACCTCGACCAGGTCGGCTCGCTCAATTATTTGTGCGATGATTATGGGTTCGACACGATCTCCGCCGGCGCAACGCTCGCCTTCTATGCGGATGCCATCGACCATGGCGTCGTGAGCGGCGATTTCAAGTTCGGAGACGCCGAAAGGGCCAAGCAGTTGCTTGGAATGGCGGCCCGCCGCGAAGGAATCGGCGACCTGATCGCCCAGGGGTCGCTGCGGATGGCCAGAAAATTCGGCAAGGGCTCCGAGGCCTACGCCATGCAGGTCAAGGGGCTGGAGCTTTCAGCCTATAACGTTAAATTCACGCCCGGGATGGCCCTGTCGTTCGCGACAAGCCCGATCGGCGCCCATCACAAGGAGGCCTGGGTCATTACGTTTGAGATCAACCAAACGCCGAGGGAATCCTACGGGCCGGAAAAGGCGGCCAAAGTGATCGAGCTGCAGAGAATCCGCGGCGGACTGTTCGAATTTATCGTTGCCTGCCGGTTCCCCTGGATCGAGCTGGGCTGGCCTTTGGATAATTATTCCAAATATTTCAATACCGTCACCGGACTGAACTGGACGCTCGACGATTTTTGGAAAGTCAGCGACCGGATATACGGTTTGATGAAGCTGTTCTGGCTTCGCGAATTTCCCGATTGGAACCGGACAATGGATTATCCGCCTCCCGTCTGCTTCGACCCCTCAAACGCGGATACCGAAGGTCCGATTGCGGGAAAAGTGCTCGACGAGAAGAAATACGACGGCCTCCTCCAGCTTTATTACGATATGCGAAAATGGGATAGGCGCGGCATTCCAACCCGGAAGACCGCGGATGCGCTGGGCCTGAGCCAGGAAGCGGCGGTCGCCGAAAAATACGCTAGGCTGGAATAGGGTATGAAAATCCATGTCAAGATGATCGGCCCGCTGATCTATGATGTCGGGTTCAGCGAAAAAGAGATCGAGATTCCGGAGCGGACCACAGCGGAAAGGCTGCTGGAATTGATTAGCGTCCCGAAGCAGCGGCCGCGAATCGTCACCCGTAACGGAAAAGCCGTCGCCCCGCATGAAGAGCTGGCGGATGGAGACAGGATCGCTATCTCCCCGATCTATTCCGGCGGATAATATAATTGGGGTCAAACCTACTCGTTACGCATTCTCCCCGAGGACACTCTTGGAAGGGAACCCTTATCTAGGGTTCCCTTCCAACGCTCGCTTTGCTCGCTGCCTTCCTTCCAAGGAGCACAAAGCCATGTATCTTCAGTCGCGACACTCTTGGAAGGAAACCCTTGCGCTGGGTTTCCTTCCAACGCTCGCTTCGCTCGCTGCCTTCCTTCCAAGGAGCATCGGGCCATGAATTGACTACGCCGGAAATTTTGCGTAAAAAGTAGGTTTGGCCCCAGGTTTAAACCAAAATGAGCCCGAAAATTTTGAAACCAGTATTAATCGACGGGACTTGGCGGAAAGCCTTCTCACCCGTCGGCTCTTTCCAGGCAGTCAATCCGATGACAGAGTCTCAACTCGACGACTCTTACCCTATTTCGAGTTTCGGGGAAGTTGAAGAAGCGCTCGAAGCCGCATACGAGGCTGCGAAAGCTCTTTTTAATACGCCCCCCGAAGCCATCGCCGGTTTTTTAGAAGCTTTTGCCGATAGCATTGAAGGCCATGCCGACGAGTTGGTCGAGATCGCCCATCTTGAAACGGCTCTTCCAAAAGAGCCTCGGCTGCGATCGACAGAGCTTCCCCGCACGACCAACCAGCTGCGGCAGGCGGCGCGTGCAGCAAGCGATCGCTCCTGGTGCCGCGCCACGATTGATACAAAGGCCAATCTCCGCTCAAAATGCGCCCCTTTGGGCGGAGGAATTGTCGTTTTTGGCCCTAACAACTTCCCTTTCGCCTTCAACCCGGCGGCCGGAGGGGATTTCGCCGCTGCTGTTGCCGCCGGAAATCCGGTCATTGCCAAAGCGAATCCCGGGCATCCGGGGACAACAAAGCTCTTCGCCGAGCTCTCCTTTAAATGCCTAATAAAGGCTGGCCTGCCCAAGGGCACATTTCAGATGATGTATCATCTTCGCCCTGAAGACGGCCTCAAGCTTGTCGCCCATCCGCTTGTCGGCACAACTTCATTTACAGGCAGCCGTCCCGCAGGCTTGCGGCTAAAAGAAGCGGCGGAGCAAGCGGGCAAATTGATTTATCTGGAAATGTCGAGCGTCAATCCAATCTTCATCCTGCCGGGCGCGCTTCAAGAGCGGCCGGAAGCTATTGCAGGAGAGCTTTTCAATTCCTGCGCGCTCGGGACGGGACAATTCTGCACCAAGCCGGGCGTCGTCGTTCTCCTGCATAACGAAGAAAGCAAAGGTTTTTTCGGGATGATAAAGAAGCTATTCGAGCAGCCCCCGGCGGGGTTCTTGGTAGGGCAAAATGTCCTGGACGGAATTGAATCGGCGCTTAAGACGATGCAAGATGCCGGCGCTCAAATTGTGACGGGCGGGAAGAGGCTAGAAGGCCAGGGGTTCCGCTGCGAAAATACGCTCTTGAGAGTACCGGGCGAGATTTTTTTAAAAAATCCTAAGGCCCTGCAGCACGAAGCTTTCGGCACGGTGGCTTTGGCGGTCTTTGCCAAGGATTTTGATCAAATGACGGAGATCGCCGACGCACTCGAAGGAAACCTGACCGCCAGTATCTACAGCCATACGCTAGAAGAGGACGAGCGGTTTTACTCCCTCCTCGAGCCGATTTTGCGCCGGAAGGTCGGGCGGCTGCTCAATGATAAAATGCCGACCGGAGTCACAGTATCACCGGCGATGGTCCACGGCGGCCCTTTTCCCGCCTCGGGCCATCCCGGCTTCACCGCCGTCGGCATTCCCGCATCCCTTCTTCGTTTCGCGGCTCTACACTGCTATGACAATGTGCGCCCAAATCGCCTGCCTGCCGAGCTTCGGGATAAAAACCCGACCGGCCGGATGTGGCGGATGATCGACGGCGAGTGGACGCAGCGAGATATCTAACCGGGGTCAAACCTACTCTTTACGCACAATTTTCTCGGGGGGGATAGCGTAACGAGTAGGTTTGACCCCGGTTTTGAGTAGCTTTGACCCCGGTTATCAATTATTTTTTGATTTTGACCAGCAGCTCGATGGCTAAGTTGGCCTGCATGTTGGCCACGATTCCGACCCTGGGCGCCATCGGCGAAATACCTTCTTTCGCTTCGCTCTCCTCGTCCCCGCAAATATAAACGTTTCCGATCCTTCTTGTCCGAAGCTTTTGGTTCTTTCCGAACCCAGAAAGGCCGGAAGCCATGATGATCGGCTTCGCAGCAAAATGCGATATCCAGGTCTCAAGCAGCATTTCTTTCTGGCCCGCCAGGTCAAAGGCTTCGATCATCACATCAACCGTCTTGAATATCCGAGGAATATTTTTTTCGCTGAGCCTAACATGATGGCCCACATATTCCGAAAAAGGGTTGATCTTCCTGAGGTTTTCGAGGAGCGCCTGTATTTTGACTTTCCCGATCTGTGCCCAGAAATATTGTTGCCTATTTAAGTTGGACATCTCGATGCGATCATAATCGGCGATAATCAGCTTACCGATCCCGACCCTGGCTAGAGAGATGGCGGCGTTCGACCCCAGCCCGCCCGCCCCTGCGATCCCGACAACGCCGGCCCTCAGGACGGGCAGAATTTTGGGGTCATGCTTGGCGAAAAATTCCTTCTCAAAATTCTTCATCTCAATGCATTCCTGCAATTCCCAGTCAATTTGGAGGGGAAGACCCCTTCCAACGGGCGCCGGGAAGACCCGGCCGCCCTGCCTCCCCTTCTTGGGCGGGGAATGAAACCCCGCCCTGCGACCAAGGGGGCGACTCCCCCTTGGAACCCTCTCGAGGGGTTCCCCGTGGCAAGCCACGGGGAACCGCTCGTAACAATTCAAAGACGCGTACCGAATTCCAGAGAATTCGGAACATGCTCTTCCTCAAATCAGCCTATGATCCGGCCCAACGTCCAGAGAACAACGAGAGCGACAAGGGCCCCGGCCGTAGCCCAACCCGGGCGTCGCGCAGACGCAACGCCGCTGCTCATTCCAACCTTCAGCCCCAACGGGATCAGCACGATCGCGGCCAAAGCCGCCAAGCTTCCGCCGACAAAAATATGGTTCAGGACCTTCGGCGTGCCTCCCGCAACCCATGGCCTGTAACGAAAAATATAGGTAATGAAAACGGCAAACAGGGTGTATCCGCCGTAGGCGCTGACGATTCCGGTCAGTGCCGTGCGCCAGGAATACTTTTTTTCATTCTTCAGCCAGAGGGTCGCCGCGATGTCAAAGATCATGCCGATAAAGAAAATCCCAAGAAGATGGCAGAAATAAGGGGCGGCATTCACCAGCTTAAAAAGGGCGGCCGTGGCGCCGACAACGCTGGAGGTCCCCGGTTTATTGATGACTCCCCGCGAAATTCCTAAAATAAAAAACGCCCAAGCCGAAAGCCAGACCGAGGCATGAGGAACGTTGTTCTTGAAGAACGCTTCGCCGCCGACGACTTCCATGATCCCCCAAAGAGAGCCGAAAACCAGCAGCCAGATCCAGGTCTTAAAGTCCTTCATTTCTTGACCTCCTTCCTTATGGCTAAATAAACTTGGCTTGGGTTTTTCTTGACTTTATCCAGCGACCCAACCATCCCCAGGATGGTCTGGGCCAGGATTTTCTGGACAAACGCATTGAGAGGAACGGCCTTCCCATCACATTCCAGAATGACACGTATCCTGTCCATACTAAAAACCTCCCTCCAGCCAATCGGCGATCTTTTCAAGCTGACGCGGATGAAAAACAGGCACCCGGCTGGGAATTCGAAAATCTGCGACCACGGCGGCCAGCTCCCGGGCGGACGATTTAACCACGTCCGATACGCCGCGCCGCAGCACTTCGATTTTTCTCAGGTCTTTGTCCTTCCTGCCCCCCTCGACAAGGATGAGATCCGCCGATCGAAAAGAGTTCCGAGCGAGATCGGAAAAACTTATACCCTGTTTATCCTGCCTGAGAACGGCCCATCGTTTCGCGGACACCAGGGCCACTCCATCGGCCCCGGCCGCGAGAAATTTCGAGGAATCCTTGTTCTTCCCGCCGACTTCAAAGCCGTGGACGCAGTGTTTAATGACGGCCACGGACACGCCCCGCTTCTTCAGCTCGGGGACAAGCCGGGTGATGAGCCGCGTTTTGCCGCTCCCGGAATTTCCAACGATGGCAATGATTTTCATGGTGCTTTCAGCGGGCCGCCCGTCCAGAAAAACTTATAACACAGGAAAAAGTTGAAGTCAAAAATCAAATGTACTAAATTTGATGGCGACTCCGAGCCACAGGACGCTAAAGCCCGGTCGGAACGCGGGCCAAGCCCATTGGCCGATAGGGCAAGACGGGAAACGGTTTTGCCTTCCGTGTTTGAAAAGGAGGACATGTGAAACTCCCTGCCAGAACACCCAAGAATCCGATTTTTATCATCGCCTGCTCGATGCTTTGCCTTTCTCTCGTCCTGCTTCCCGCGTTGACGGCCGGTCAAGAGAAGAAAGAACAAGAAAAGATAGAGCAAGAAAAAAAGCAGCAGGAAAAAAAAGAACAGGAAAAAACTCAAAAGCAAAAAACCCAAGAGCAGACTCCCAAAATCACAGAAGAAATCCTGGTCGTTGGAAAGGCCCCTAAAGAACAGCCTGTTTCGACAGTCACCCGGATCGATTTCACCAAGATCGAACAGAACAAGCCGTTGGACTTGTCCGAAGCCATTCGATACGCGCCAGGCGTCAGCGTTACCTTCGGCGATAAGGATACGTATACTCTGAAGCTCCGCGGGATCGACGCCAAGAGAATCGCCCTCTTGATCGACGGCGTGCCCGATTATGAGCCCTATTACAGCACGTTCGACCTGAAGACGGTCTCCGCCGCCGGAATTGAATCTCTGCAAATCACCAAGGGCCCGTCCTCCGTTCTTTATGGGCCAAACACTCTCGGCGGAATCGTCAACGTCATCACCCGCAGGCCCGGCCCCGCCCCCTACCTGACCCTCAACGGCAGCTACGGCGAGGAAAACACGAGGGGCGTCGGCGCCGACGGAGGTTTTCAGTGGAAGAGCTTCTCGCTCGTCGGAGACGTCTCTTACCAGGATTCGGACGCTTTCATGTATCCGGACAAAGCGGCGCCGCTCGGCGTGACCACCCGCAAGAACAGCGATTACCAGAGGCTCAACCTCAACGCCAAGGTCTATTATCAGCCGTCCTCACGCACGGAAATCATGGTCAACGGCGGGGTTTACCTGTCGGATTACGGGATGCCGGCAGCCCTCTTCACGCAGAAAGCCCGATATTGGAGGTTCAAGGATTGGGACCGCTACACGCTCAACGCCGGCGGCTTCACGGCGCTGGGCGAGAATTCCACGCTTCGCTTCCGCGCCTTCTATGTCAATTACAACAACACGCTGGATCAGTGGAAAGACGCGGCCATGACCATCCGCCAATTTGAGAGCACCTTCGACAACTCTGTTTACGGCGCCTTCGCCCTCGGCGATTTTTACGTCAGCCGCTCCGATTCTCTCAAGGTCAGCTTGAATTACGAAAAAGATGTCGCCCGCACCCAAGATGACGTGAATTTCCCTTGGCTCAAGTACGACCAAGGGACTTTCTCGGCCGCCGTGGAAGACCATTTTTCCATCACCGATCAATGGAAGCTCGTCGGCGGGGTGAGCCTGGATACTATTTACAAATTCAAAGGAGGGACATCGTCCAAGTTCAATCCTTTGATCGGGATCAAGTTCTCGCCGAAGGAAGACCTGGATTTCCACGTTTCGGTTTCACAAAAATCCAAGTTCCCCTCCATGCGCTCCTTGTATTCGACATCCTCGGGGAACCCGAACCTCCTCAGCGAGGCCGGCACATGCGGCGAAGCGGGATTCGTGCTCAACAAAGGGGTTTATGTGTCCGGGGCCGCGTTCACCTACCAATTTAAAAATATGATCGACACCAAGCTGCTCGCCGACGGCACGCGTCTCTATTGGAATATCGGCAAAGCGCGCATCAACGGGTTCGAGCTGCAAGCGCAGAAGTCATTCGGCTGGCTGGAGGCGACGGTGAACTATACGTTTCTTGACCATAAGAACGTAAGCGACGACCGGCCGCTGGACGCGCTGGCCAAGCACAATCTCAACTTCGATATCAATATTGTCCCGATCAAAGCGCTGCGCGTCGGGTTTAACGGCCTCTATGCGTCCGCGTCGAACTGGTATGATTTTAACGCCAAAACGCTGCTGGGAATCCCTGAGTACAAATATTTCAACGTGATCGTTTCCTGCCTGCTCGATCGGTATGAGCTGTTCGTCAAGATCACGAATTTGTTCGACGCCTATTTCTATTCCGAGCCCGGCTTTCCATGGCGAGGGCGATTTTTCGAGCTCGGAGCGAAGGTCAATATTTTATAATCCTAGTTCTTGGTCGATCCCCTGCATGGCCTGGATACAGATCGTGATGAATTCGTCCAGGTCCATGGGGATATTCTTGCACTCCTCGATTTCTTCCCGCCTGGCGCCCTTGGCAAAGCTTTTTTCCTTGTACCGCCTTTTCACGAATTCGGGATCAATGCTCTTAATCTTCTTGTCGGGATGCATAAGCGTCGCCGCGATAATCATCCCCGTGAGCGGGTCGATGGAGTAAATGGACCAATCCATAGCGTTCTGGCAGGGAGCCTTTCCCGCATGAGCTTCGACGGCCTGGATGATCGCCGGCTCGATACCCAGGTCCTTTAATATTTTTACGGTTTCGGTTGTGTGCAGCTCCGGGCTTTTCTCCGTCAATTCGTAATCCAGGTCGTGGACCAGCCCGGCCAGCCCCCATTGTTCGGTATCCTGACCGAGCTTGCCGGCGACGGCCTTCATGCAGGCCTCGACGGCCAGGCAATGTTTGACCAGATTTTTGTTCTTCAAATGCTTTTTGACAAGCTCCAAGGCGTCCTCTCGCTTCATGGTTCTCTCCTTTCGAACTATTTTTTCTGAGACGTAACCCGCACGGCGCTCTCGCGCTTTAAAAAAACCAGGATTCCCTGGCCGGCCTCGCCGTCATAGACGTTGATAACTAGGCGGGAATCGAAACCCAGCGGGTTCGATTTTATCTCCTGCCCCGCATCAAAGGAGCCCGACTTCTCTCCGTTGTTTTTGTAAAACCCTAGCAGAAGTGGCGAGAGCGATGAGGCCAGGATTTCCGCCCCGTAAATTTCCGGATGGAAAAAGCTTCGCGACGGAATCGGCTTCCACCAGAGAAGCTCACCGTTCTTTTTATTCAGACAAAAAAAGATGTCGCCCGAATTGAGGAAATAGATCCGTTTCTCATCGACCGTTGGCGCCGCCGTCAAAAAACCTCCGGTCTGGATTTTCCAGCGCCGTCTGCGCGAAGTCAAGTTCAGGCTGTTGAACGTGCCGTCCTGCAGGGTGTAATACAGCCGGTTGGCATCGATCAAAAGAGGACCCCGGACCCTGGCTCCGGCCTTGAACGCGGCCAGCCGCCGGCCGTCCGGCGCCAGGAAATAAAGCCGGCCGTCGCCGGTCCCAAAAATAATTTGCTGGTTCCAAACAACGGGGACGGTTTCGATGGTGCTTTCTGAATTGAACCCCCACATCTCGTTCCCCGTCGAGGGATCAAGAGCGACGACCTTCCCGTCGACCGTGCTTAAAAGGATAGTGCCCGAGCCGCGACCAATCTCGCCGGATAGTTTTTCGGCGAGCTTTTTTTCCCAGACAAGCGTCCCGGCTTCATCCAGACAGTACAGCTCATTTTCCGCATCAGCAAAATATATCCGGCCTTCGCTCAGGCAAGGCGGCGCAGAGACCCCGGCCCGAGCCGAAAATTTCCAGGATACATCTTTTTTAGCGGCGTCAATACAATAAAGATAACCTTTTGCCGTGGAAAAAAACAAACGGCCGCCGGCCTTCTGGACGAGCCGGTTGATTTCTCCTTCATAGAGGACCCGCCCCTCTTCTTTCAGGGGGAAAACTTCCGAAGCAGGCGGGGACGAGGCTTTGGTTTTGAAAAGAGCGCAGGAAACAAGCGCCAGAGAGACGATTAGGAGCAGCCAGATCGGATGGCTTCTTTTCATGGCGATTGGTGCGCTCATCATATCAGAAAAAGCGGGGTCAAAGCTACTCATTACGCACAATTTCCGGCGCAGTGAATTCATGGCCCGATGCTCCTTGGAAGGAAGGCAGCGAGCGTTGGAAGGAAACCCTACGTAAGGGTTTCCTTCCAAGAGTGTCCCCCCTTATTGATTCATCGCCTAATGCTCCTTGGAAGGATGGCAGGGAGCGAAGCGACCGTTGGAAGGAAACCCTACGAAAGGGTTTCCTTCCAAGAGTGTCCCAGGCTAAAGTGCGTAACGAGTAGGTTTGACCCCAATAATCTGTATTTACAGGTGTCCCAAAAAATGCTATTATTTCGATAGAAAAACCATGATTAATTATATTTTGCTGTACAAAATCAAAAGAAAGGTCAAAATAATGCTCAAGGACCGGATCGCCGACGGCGAGATCGCCACCACTCCGAGCTCCTGTATCGACTGCCTGGCTACCGACCTGAGCTGGGAAATCTATTACGTCATGAAAGAAAAAGAAGAGGCGTAGTCCCCTATTTCCCTTCTTTTTCCTGCCTGATTTTCTGCTTGACCGATTCCCACCATTCGATGCGCTTCTTGACGTCTTTTTCAAACCCCATCGCTCCCGGCTCGTAATAGACGCGCCCTTTGAGCCTCTCCGGGAAGGTTTCCATATCCGATGTCCCGAAGGCAAAATCATGGGCGTAGGCATAATCCTTGCCGTATCCGATTTCTTTCATCAATCCTGTGACGGGGTTCCGGATCTGAAGAGGGACGGGTTCCTGAGGGCTCTTCTCGACTTCCTTCATGGCCTTATCGAAGGCAATATAAGCGCGGTTGCTCTTCGGCGCCGACCCAAGATAAATGACCGCTTCGGCCAGGGCCAGCTCACCTTCGGGCGAGCCCAGGAAATCATAGGCTTCTTTTGCGTGCAGCGCGACTGCCAGAGCTTGAGGATCGGCCAAGCCAATGTCTTCGGATGCGAACCGTACCAGGCGCCGGGCGATATAGAGCGGCTCCTCGCCGGAGTAGATCATGCGGGCCAGCCAGTAGAGGGCGGCGTTCACATCGCTGTTGCGCAGGCTCTTGTGCAGGGCGGAAATGAGGTTGAAGTGCTCTTCCCCTTCTTTATCGTAGAGAAGAATCCGCTTCTGGAGGGCTTCCTGGACGTCCTCGATAGTGATCGTCCTGCCTTTCACAAGGTTCGGGGCGATTTCGAGCGTGTTCAGCACGCGCCTGGCATCGCCGTTAGCATAGTCAACGACCATTTTGCGTGCCTCTCCGTCCAGTTTAAGCCCTAGCTCTCCAAGTCCCAGCTCTTTGTCGGCCAGGGCATCATCGATGATTTGCGACAGGGCCTTCTCCGTCAAGGGGTTGAGGACGAGCACTTTGGTTCGGGAGAGGAGCGGAGCGATCACTTCAAACGAAGGGTTCTCCGTCGTTGAGCCGAACAGGATGACGTCTCCCCTTTCGACATAGGGGAGGAATGCGCCCTGCTGGGCCTTGTTGAAGCGGTGGATTTCGTCAATAAAGATGACCATCGGCTTGCCGTACATTTTCTTATGGCTTTCGGCCCTGGCCATCACTTCCTTGACTTCCTTGATCCCCGAGAGCACCGCGCTAAAGAATGTGTAGGGCAGGTCGAAATGCTTGGCCAGCATATAGGCCAGCGTCGTCTTGCCCGAACCGGGAGGCCCCCAAAAAATCAGCGACACCAGGTGGTCCGCCTCGATCAGCTGTGTGAGGATCTTTCCTTTCCCCAGCAAATGATCCTGCCCATAGAAGCGGTCGAAGCTCCGCGGCCGCATCCGTTCGGCCAAAGGAATGTGCTTTTCTTTGCCGCCCATGGTATTCAGCGCCATTTCATTATAGCAAAACTTTCCCTGTTGAAAAATCAGATATACCGTGCTATCGTAAACAAAGATTTTAAAGACGTTAATGGCAGAAGCAAAAGATCAAACTCCGACGAAGCCAGACAAAGCCCAGGCCAAGCTTTTTTACAGGCTAGACGAGCTCAGCCGCCTGGCCAAGCTCGACCCGGAAACCGTCGAAAACTGGGAGAAGGAATTTCCGTTCATTCAACCGGGACAAACCGGCGCCGGCAAAAAAATATTCCGGCCTAAAGACCTGGAGATCATTCTCCGCATCAAAGAGCTCACCGAGCGGCAAAACTTCACTCTGGCCGGGGCCAAGCGCAAGATCGAAGAAGAATTCGGGCTGCAGCCCGCCCAACCCCTCCACCCGGACAGGCTGAGGAAGACCCTGTGGCAGGTCCGCGACCAGCTTCAAGGGATCGCCCAGACGCTCGAAAAGCGCCCAAAAAAAGTCTAAAAAAAATTCCCGATTTCTGGTATAATTCCATCCCCTTTCGTCGGGACGTGGCGCAGCCTGGTAGCGCACATGCTTGGGGTGCATGGGGTCGGCGGTTCAAATCCGCCCGTCCCGACCATTTTCTCTTGAGGCAATATTCCCAAATGGACAAAACTAAAAAAGAAAAAGGGCCGGAAGAGTTGAAAGCCATGGCGCTGCGGCTGGCCGACTTGGCCCAGTATCAGGCCGGCGCCGTCGTCAGCCGGGAAATCCTAAGAAAAAAGACGGGAACGGTGACGGTCTTTGCCTTCGACGCTGGCGAAGAGCTGAGCGAGCACACGGCCCCCTTCGATGCCCTCGCGTTCTGCCTGGACGGCGAAGCGGACATTGCGATCTCGGGCAAAATCCACCGGCTGAAATCCGGGGAGATGATCATCATGCCGGCCAACAAACCCCATGCCCTCAAAGCCGTCAAAAAGTTCAAGATGGCCTTGATCATGATCCGCTCCTGAGCGCGGGCAAAAAGAACGAGGTGAACGATTCCCAAAAAAGTATCCCGTAAGCCGCTGATCCTCGTGACCAATGACGATGGATTTTTCGCCGAAGGTATCCAAGCTCTCTATCGCGGCCTGAAGGACTTGGGCAAAATTTTCATCGTGGCTCCCGACAGAGAAAAAAGCGCCAGCTCCCTGGCCCTCTCTCTTCGCCGGCCGCTCCGCGTCCAGAAAATCAGCGCCGATGTCTATGCCGTCGATGGAACGCCCGCCGACTGCATCTATCTTGCCCTCAAAAAATTCCTGCCCCGAACACCGGACCTCATCATTTCCGGCATCAACCCGGGACCGAACGTCGGTCAGCAGGACATCTCTTATTCAGGGACGGTTTCGGCCGCCATCCAGGGCACTTTCTTCGGGGTCCCCGCGATGGCGATATCGGCCCTTGCCGACAGGGACGGCAACTTTCATTATCAAGACGCCGTGAGGTTTGTCCGAAAAACGGCAAGACAATTGCTCAAGCGCAGCCTTCCCAAAGAGATCACTCTCAACATTAATATCCCCCCCCCGCCCATCAAGGGCGCGAAAATCACGACCGTGGGCGAAAAACGCTATGTCCCGGAAATCATCGAAAAAAAAGACCCGCGGGAAAGCGCCTATTACTGGCTCGGACGCGGAAGCCCTACCCTAATCGGCGACGAGAAGACCGATGTCCAGGCGACCCATCAGGGGTTTATTTCCATCACTCCTCTGCACACGGATATGACGGATTATCAGGCGTTGAACCTGCCGGCCCTCAAGAGGCTGGCCTCTTCGGGCTTTTCAAAATAGCGCATCTGACCGGCCCCCCATTTTCAACGGGTTCTAAATCTCAAACAGAAAAAATTCTTAGCGAGTCTATGCGTCCCGCTTCCGGTCGGGCTTCTTTTTTCGATGCTTGAGAAACTCGAGGACGGCAGGGACGAGCGAAATCAGGATGATGGCGATGATGACGATGGAGAAATTCTTTTTCACGAACGGGATGTTCCCGAAAAAGTAGCCGGCGAAGGTGAATATCGCCACCCAGCCGACGCCGCCGATGACATTGTAGCTGAGGAATTTTCCATAGGTCATCTTCCCGATGCCGGCCACAAACGGCGCGAACGTCCGGACGATGGGAACGAACCGGGCGATGATGATCGTCTCGGCCCCGTATTTCTCATAAAATTCGTGCGTCCGGTCGAGGTATTCCTTCTTGAAAAAACGCGTTTTCTCCTTTTGGAAGACCTTGGGACCGATGATTTTGCCGATCCAGTAATTGACCGTATCGCCGATGACGGCGGCGGCGCTCAGAATGAGAAACAGCCACCCGACCTTGAGGGCCTTGGCCGCGGCAAAGGTCCCTGCCGCGAAAATCAACGAATCGCCGGGAAGGAACGGAGTGACGACCAGCCCGGTCTCGCAAAAAATGACCACAAACAGGATTAGGTAGGTCCACAGGCCGTAATTTTGGATCAGGGCGCTGAGGTGGACATCCAGGTGCATAATGAATTCGAAAGCTTTTTTCAGCAGCTCCATGTGCGCACCTCGCCAGCGGCGTTCAAAGGCTTATATCTTATCCCCAACTGCCTGTCAATCAGAAATTGAGCCTGAGGCCGATCCCCAAGGAGAACCCGCTCAAGTCAATCTTCAGGTCATAGGCATTGGGGTCCTCCGGCACGCCTTGAAAAAAAATAAATTTAGAATATTTTTTCTCGCGAAACATAAAATCGACGAGATAGATCCCGACATCCGTAACGTTATACGTCCCCGGTACGTTGTCCTCCACGGAGTTCCCGCTCGCTTCTCCCGTCAAACCCGTAATCGTCGCATACCAACCCCTGCCGACGACAAAAAATCCCACATTTTTTGTCAGCATCATTTCCAAACCGAAGCTTCCTTGAAATCCGATCGTCCCCTTGGATTCAGAGTCAAACGCCTCCGACCTGCGGTTCGTGACCGTGGGTTTCAACTCGACTAGATCGCTCCTGAATTTAAAGGACGTCAGATAATATCCCGCCCCGCCGCTTAACGATAGATTCAACGTCGACGCCAGCGGGACCATATAATGGATGTTCAATGTCAGTGGGACGCATCCGATGGTCCGCGTATAGGTTTCATCCTCACGGTTCGGGCTGGAGTAAAACTCCCTATGCATTTTGTCTTCTTTACTGACATGGAAAAATCCTCCGCCCAGCCCGATCCCGATTCTGTCGGTGATGAGATACACAGCCTCCAGACTGAAATTCACCCCCCAATTCATTTTTTCCCAACGGCCTGAGACATTTCTCGACATTAAATAATCATAATCGCTCATGCTTTCCAAGGTCGAATTCAATTCGCCGACCGAGAAATATCCGATCCCACCGCTGAGCCTTAAAGAAAACCTGGAAGTCGAAGGTTGACAAAAACTGAATATCGCCAAAAGGGCAACCGAGAGCAGGAGTGCAAATGCTTTTTTCATGGGAAACCTCCTTTTTTGCGTTTCTAGCATAGCATAATCTGCGGCAGCGGCAAAAGTCCCCGCTTCCCTCTCAATCAAAAGCCGTGTCTGTCGGTAATGAGATACACGGCCTCCAGACTGAAATTCACCCCCCAAAGCATTTTTTCGAAACGGCCCGAGATAGGGAATAAGAACTTGCTCTTCGGCGAAAAAATTAGCTCAATACCACTTCGAAAACGAAAAGGTATGAGAATGACCGCTGTCCACCGTCGTTTCTACGCTGACGGTGGACCCGTTTTTGAGAGATTGGACCTGCTCTTGGCTCAGGCTCACGTTATGCGTGTGTGAATTCACTAATGATGTTGTTCGCAAAATAGGCTGGGCAGCCTCAATTTCTGTTTTCAATATAGTGACCGAGTGCGAATGGCCGTTGACTGTGCTGGAATAATACGACTTTTCGGTCAAGGGAATATCCGTCGTGATTGCGTTGCTGCAGGCCGCTCCTGCCACAATAATAAATGCGGCCGCTGTCCCAAGAAGACCCAATCTAAAAAATAATTTTCTGGTCATGTCAACTCCTTCAAACTTACAAATTACCTTAGTATGAGAACGCACTTTTGTCAAGCAAAAGCTATCGTTCAACGTTCGCCACAAATATCGTTCCTGGCACGGTGTATCCCCGATTATGCTAAAATAAAGTCCGATGACGCATCAGAAAATTGCTCGAATCGAGCGCGCACTCGAATATCTGTCCGGCCACGAGTCCTGCTGCGCGCTCTGCCCCCGGGAATGCCGCGTCAACAGAAAAGAAGGCGAATTGGGTATTTGCCGGAGCGGCACCCGGGCTTCCGTTTCGCATGCCCTGCTTCATTACGGCGAAGAGCCTGTCGTCAGCGGCACGCGCGGCGTATCGCCAGACGCCGGCCAATTCCTCGATGTACAGCCGCAGGGCTCCGGGACGATCTTTTTTACGGGCTGCAACCTGAAATGCCTTTTCTGCCAAAATTACCAGCTTTCCTGGCTGGCCCATGGCCGGACGGTCGCCGACGAAGAGCTCGCCGCCATGATGCTCGACCTCCAAAAAAAGCGGGCCCACAATATCAACCTCGTCTCCCCCACCCACCTGATTCTCCCCATCCTCAGGGCCCTAAAGCTCGCCTTTGGCCAAGGTCTGAATATCCCCATCGTTTATAATTCGAACGGCTATGAAAAAGTGGAGGTCCTGGAAAAGCTGGCCGAAATCATCGACGTCTATCTTCCGGACCTGAAATATTATTCCCCGGAAGTCGCGGGCAAATTTTCCGGCGCATCCGATTACTTTTCCCATGCCCATCTCGCCGTTCAGGAAATGTTCTTCCAGCAGCCGGCGCTCGTCCTCGATGAACAGGAAATCGCCCTCAAAGGCCTGATCATCAGGCATCTCGTTCTACCCGGGCAAACGGCGGATTCTTTAGCCATACTGGATTGGCTCGCGCGTCATCTCCCCCGCTCCATTCCCCTGAGCTTGATGAGCCAGTATCATCCGTGTTTCAACGCCCCGCCAGAGATCCAAAGGCATCTCCGAACAGACGAGTACCAAGCCGTTTTAGCGAAAGCGAACGAGTTGGGATTTGAAAGCCTTTTCATTCAGCCGGAAGGCTTCGCGCTTGACGAGCACCTCGTCCCCGATTTCAGCCGCCCCGACCCCTTTAGATGGCGCTGAAAGAAGTTAACTACTTTATGTGCGCATAAAAGGGAAACGATCCGGATACGGCCGAAGCGACCATGGAGGGTTCGGGAACGGCGTGAAAAACCCGGATAGGGAGCGAGGCCGTTTCGGATCGTTTCCCGGACGATTTTAGGTCTAGGACTTTCTTTTGGCCGGCTTGTAGAGCACCGGCTTGGGAAGCTGTCCTTCCGTAAAGCCGAGGGCCAAGCCAATCTCGCGCAGCTTGGCCTGGATGAGCTGGAGGTTTTCCGGCCCCATGCGAAGCATATGCTTCTGGGGCGGGTTCAGGCTTTCAAGGACCGGGTCGACCATCAGATAAGTCGTGACCTTCTTCTCCAGGAGGATGGGGTCCTCGACCACCGGGGTCTTGAGGATTTCGATGATCGCTCTCAGAAGGGTCTGATGAAAATCCTCTCTCGGGTAGCCAAGCTCCCGGTAGGCCTGCCGGAAGAGGGGCTTGAAATCGTGATAAAGCTTGGCGCATCCCGCCGTGCTGACCGTGTCGAAGACATCGGCCACGACGTTATACCTCTCGTAATCGGCGGGATCGAGCAGCATTTGACCGCTGCGCCCGATGACCTTGAATTTCTCGCCCAGCGTAAAAAAATCTAACTGAGGCCGCGGGCTGAGGCCGTTGGCGATATTATCGACGGCCGCGACAAACTTCCGGATCAAGTCTTTGTTCTTCAGCCAGTTGGCGAAGGTCGGGTTGGAGGAAAGGTCGGCGACCAGGCCCCGCACCGGGTCATCGCTCTTGTCGAGCGGTACCGTTAATCCCCCCGCTTCCGTCCCTTCTTTGCCGGCGGCTTCTTCGGTCGTCAACTGCTGCGTCTTGATGGGCGGCTCGGACGGGCCGGGCTTTTTCCCTTTCCCGGAGATAAAAAAGTAATAGATGCCCAGAGCTACGGCCAAAATAAAAATGATGAAAATTGCCGTGCGGACGACTTTTTTGCTTTCATCCATGGACGTTTTCTCCTCTGGAATCATCGGACCTTCTTCAGCCGGATATCTCCGTTCAAAGTCATCAAAGACGCCGCCGCCTCAGCCGTCCCGACCTGGGCGGACACTTTCTGGGCGGGAAGCTTTTGGCCGAGGTCGAAATCGCCGCTGATCCCGCCGTTCGCGGCGGATGCCTCCAGCCGGATGTTCGCATTGGGCTGGAGGTGAAGCGTGATATCCCCTTCCTTGGTCGTGATCCGGACTTCATCATCTTTTCTCAAGTCCAGGACCTCGGCATCGACGGACCCTCGCACCAGCGACAGGTCGAGCGAGCCCGAAAAATTCTCGACCGTGATATCTCCCTCGTCCGACTCGATCCGCGCTTTTCCGTAGATATCGGCAATAAAGACCGTTCCGTTTTTTATCAAGATGTCCTTGAGGTTCACGGAATGAGGCACGCTGATTCTGAAGTGAATGGGCCGCGTATTCTCTTCGTCCTTCGAGGCGCGGGCCCTGATTTTGATGAACTGGTCGAACTGATCCACCTCCACTTGAGGCTTTATCCCGCCCATTCCAGTAAAATACCAGCCGCGCCGTCCATAATAATCGCCCCGGTTCTCCTCGGCCGTAATTTCGACCTCCTCCCGGTCCCAGCCGCGGATGTCGATGTCGCCGTTGACGTTGTCCAGAGAGATCGTCCCCCCGGGATTAAGGGACAAGACTTTATGAAATGTCTGAACGCGGGGGGTCCAGTCTCCGCCCCCCGGATAATAGACAAAAGGAATGATGCAGGAGACTCCAATCATCAGGAAAAAAGCCAGGCCGATTAATTTACATGCGCGCATCGTCAAGTGCCTTCTAATAATTTGAAGCCCCGAGGGCGACCGCGCCGGGAACGAAAATTTGCACCCGGTTGTTGTCCCGCTCGGTGACATAAACATTTCCGCGAACACCCACGGCAATTCCATACGGAAAATTCAGCCGGCCGTTCTGGGTGCCGAACCCGCCCCAGGCGCAGATCAACTTTCCGTTCTCGTCAAACTTCTGGATGCGGTGACTGCCCGAATCCGCAATATAGACGCTGTTCGTGCGGTCTACAGAAATCCCCTGGGGATTCGTTAATTCCCCGTCTTTTTTGCCGACCTTGCCCCAACCCGAGAGCCAATCGCCCGCATTAGAGAATTTCTGCACCCTCAGGCTGTCCAGGACAAAAACCTGGCCTTTGTGATTCACCGCCACGCCCCTGAGCGCCGTGAACTCGCCGTCCCTAGTCCCTTCTTTCCCCCAGGTTTTGAGCAGCTTGCCGTCGGGAGCATATTTTTTCACGCGGTTGTTTCCGGTGTCGGCGATAAAAACATTATCGCTTCCGTCGATGGCAATGCCCACGGGGGTGTTAAACCCGTCGTCGCCGGGGCTTGTCTTTCCCAAGTAGCCGCCAAAATTGCCTTTGGCATCCAGCTTGAGGACGGCGTCCTTCTTGGTATCCGTGATATAAATATTGCCCTGGCTGTCCGCCGCCACGCCGCCCGGGCTTTTCAGATCGCGAACTTCTTTGGCGCCCCGGGCCCCGCTGGTCAAGACGCCGCCATCAGCGCCGAGCACCTTGAATTTGACATCGCTCTCATCGACGACCAGGAGATGATTGTCTTTATCGATGGCGATGCCGGTGGGCCTGAGGAAAAGCGTGCTTTTCACATCCCCCCATTTATTCGAGTACATATAGTTCTTGCCGACCATCATCAGGTCCAGGGTCTCCTGCGTTTTCCCTTCCAGGATTTCGAAGTTGGCCTCGAAATCCAAATAGCAGTCTTTGACCAGCTTGACCTGATGATTTCCAAACGGGATCACGATCAATTGGCAGCTGGTGGCTTTGCCCGTGTCTTTCCCGTCCAAAAACACCTTGGCCGCTTCCGGAATGGAATTGACCGTGACGAAGGCGCCGGCAAGCTCCAGCTTGTAGTCTTTTTTCTCAATCGATTGGGTGAGCTGGAGCTCCTCGCGGATCGTCTTATACGCATCCTTCTCGATCTCCAGGACGACTTTCGGGTTTGTCGTCTTGAAGATATCGGGAGTGACGCCTATCTGCTTGCCGTCGATCTTGATCTTCGCTCCAGAAGGCTCACTCGAAATAGCCAACGAAAATTCGACGTTGAACCCCAGAAACTCCCGTTCCGCCTGCTGAAAAAGGATCAGGAGTCTCGGGTCAAAGTATTTCTGAGCATCTTTGGCCAATGTCGTGCTGATCTCAAAGACATTCCGGAATTCTTTGCGGGCCGAAAGCTCATCGCCGCGGCCGGCTTGGGCCATGCCTCTTAATAAGAAAATTTCCGTGGCCAATTCCTGCTGCCTTTTCAGGTCGGTCACCTTGAAGGTCTTGGCCAACAGGGGCGAGAGCTGGTTCAGGGCATCCTCATACTTGTTATCCCTCCTGATGAGATTGCGGCTGTCTTCGATCTTGAACGAGATCTCGGCCATGATCTCCGCTTGAGACTTTTCGCCGGACGCCGTTGTGCCCGCCCCGCCGGCCGCCTCGCCTTCTCCCGTGACGACGGTCACATTATCCTCGTGGATATAGCCGGTCATTTTGATGCCTGCTCTTTCCAGCGTCACTTTGTACCATTGCCCTTGTTTTCCCTCCGACTCAAGAACGGTATTCAGGGGAAGTCTCTCCAAGGTCTTGGCCATGAGCTCCGGCGTCGCCTTGAGGCTGGCGTCATCCACTGTCACTTTAACCTTGATAGGGCCGGAAAATCCCGCCAGGAAGCAACCGATAAAGAGAAAAATAAAAAGTTTGCCTTTCATTTTTCCTCTCGCTTATTATAAATTATTTATCGATATCCTACTCTACATAAAAATTGACGATTTTCCAAGTCTTTCCCTGCCGCTGAAAAGACCAGGTTCTGGGACCTTCCTCGATGCTCCTCTTTACGCCCGTTTTTTTGTAAACGCCCCCCAGCATGTAGGCAAATTTTGCATCCGCATGATCTCTGTCCCTGAATTTGATGGAAATATCGGAAGAAATGCGGGAGTAAATATCGTCATAATTATTGAACACTGATTTGATACTATTTACTCGATCGGCGGCTACGTCCGCAGGCCCGATATCGCTGCGGAGCGAGGGCAGATCTTTCTCCATTTCCGCCTTACTCTGCCGCACGATGATCTGGCTGATTTCTTGTGTCGAAAGTTTCTTGTCCGAAAGGTCGATGTAGTTCTGGGCGTCTTTATTGTTTGGGTCCTGCCTCAGGACGTCCTGCATGATCTGCATGCTTTTGGCAAAATCTCCGCGATTGAAGCTGGCGATGCCCTCCGCCACCAGCGGCCCGACGGCAGCGCCCCTGAGCTTGGCCCTGGCCTTCATCAGATAATCTCGCGCTTCGGCATTGTTAGCGTCCTCCTTGAGGAGTTCGTCCGCCAACTTGGCCGTGTCCGCGAAAAGCTGTTTATCAAAACTCTCTTTTATTTTTTGGACCTTCTCGCTGATCTTGGGGTCGAGTGCATTCGTCAAAGCCCCCTGCTGGGGAGGCGTTTTGGCGTCTTTCGAGCCGACCGTCTGTTTCGTCTCGACGGCCTTCGATGTTCCGCTCTGGCCGCCTCGGCTCAAAAAAAAGACCCCCGCCGCACCGGCCAGGATTACGACGGCCGCGGCCGCCGCTATGCCGACCTTCCGTTTGGGCTTTTTCTTTTCCTGCATAGCGACCTGGAAAGCGGGCCCCGCGCTCGCGTCCAAGGTCATGGTTTTTGGCGAGGGAAGAGTGGTCACGTTGGCAAAGTCGTAGGCCATCTCTAGGCAGCTCTGGTAGCGCTGCTCCGGGTCTTTGGCTAAGGCTTTGCTGACGATGAAATCAAACCCGGCCGGAACGTCCTTCTGCACGTCCTTAAGAGAAAGCGGCACATCGTGGACGATCCTGTACATGACGGTCGTGATGCTGTCTCCCGCGAAAGGCCGCTTCCCCGATAGAAGTTCGAAGAGGATGACGCCCAGGGAAAAGATATCCGAACGCTTGTCGACTTTCTTTCCCATGACCTGCTCGGGCGACATGTAGCTTGGCGTCCCCATGACCGTCCCGGTCTGGGTCACGGTGGATGTCTCCATCCTGGCCACGCCGAAATCCGCCAGGAACGGGTTGCCGCTGCTGTCGAGCAAAATATTGGCTGGCTTGACGTCCCGATGGACGATTCCCTTTTGGTGGGCATAATCCAGGGCTTGACAGACCTGCGTCATGAGCCGGACGATGTAATCCACCGGAAGCCTCTCGTCGCCGCCGATCATCTTGGCCAGGCTCCTGCCCTCAATGCACTGCATCACGATATAGGTCATGCCCCCTTCGCGGCCGACGTCATAGATCATGACGATGTTGGGGTGGGTCAGGCGCCCGGCGGCCTGGGCTTCCCGCATGAAGCGCTGCTGCATTTCTTCCTGTTCCCGGCCTTCGGCGACCGTATCAAAATGGATGGTCTTGATGGCCACTTCGCGGTTGATATCGGGGTCCATGGCCTTATAGACAATGCCCATGGCCCCTTTTCCCAGGACTTCGATGATTTTGTACTTGCCGATCTTCTCCATCTCATTCCTTGTAGAGCGAATCGATGAGGTCCTTGTATTTCTCCTCGACCTTATTCCGCTTGACCTTGAGCGTCGGCGTCATTTCTTCGAGCTCGATGGCAAAATCCCTTTCCAGGACGAGAATTTTCTTGACTTTTTCGTAGGGCGCCAGGTTCGGCGTGGACCGGTCGATTTCGTCCAAGAGGAACTTTTTGATTTCGTCTTTGTTCGCCAGCTCCTTGACGTTTGCATAAGCCAGCCCGCTCCGCTTGGCGTATCCCTCCAGCTTTTCCATATCCGGGACGATGAGCGCGGAGATGAATTTCCTCCGGCCGCCGATGACGACGGCATTGGTAATATAAGGATTCCTTTTCAGCTGGTTTTCGATCGGCTGGGGAGCCACGTTCTTCCCGCCGGCAGTGACGATCAGGTCTTTCTTGCGGTCGGTGATCACCAGGAACCCCTCTTCATCCAGGTGGCCGATGTCCCCGGTATGGAACCAGCCGCCCTCAAAGACTTCGCGTGTTTCAGCCTCTTTTTTGTAGTACCCTTTCATGACGTTCGGCCCTTTGGCCAGGATCTCTCCGTCCGGGGCAATTTTTACTTCGATGCCGGGAATGGGCTTCCCGACCGTCCCGAACTTTATGTCCTCAAACGTGTTGACGGCGATGACCGGAGCGGTCTCGGTCAGGCCGTATCCTTCAAGAACGACGAGGCCCAGGGCATAGAAAAAATCAGCGATATCCTTTGATAGAGGCGCGCCTCCCGAGACAAAAAACCGGACCCGCCCGCCCGTTTTCTCCAGGATCTTGGAAAAGACAAGCTTGTGGGCCAGGCTCCGGCGGAATTTGAGGGAGCGAGAGAGGGGCTGCTTTTGCAGCTTTTTTTGCCCGTATTCCCTCCCGACTTTGACGGCCCAAAAAAAGATCTTTTTTTTGAGTCCCGAGCCGGCGAGGACCGTCTCCATGACCCTGGAATAGAGTTTCTCGAATAAGCGAGGCACGCTGACCATGATGTGCGGCCTGACCTCCAACAGATTTTCCGCGACAGTTTCCACGCTCTCGGCGTAGCCGATCGAACAGCCTTTGGAGAGGAAGGCGAAAGTGCACATGCGTTCCAGGACATGGGACAGCGGCAAGAAGGACAGGACATAATCCGGGTGGCCGAATTGAATGAGCGAAGCCAGGGTCTCGGTATTGCTGATAAAATTGCCGTGAGTCAGCATGACGCCTTTGGGAACGCCGGTGGTCCCGGACGTGTAGATAATGGAGGCCAGATCGTCGGGCTTGATGGACTGGGCGGCTTCTCCGAAGCGGCCCGGATGGTCTTCGTCGAATTTTCGGCCTTTTTCGAGGAGGGCAGGCAGGGACAAAACACCCGGGGGAGCTTCCTCCTGAAAGGTTATGAAATGGGAGATCTTGGTCAGCCCTTTTTTAACGGCCTCTATTTTGTTCCACATCTCTGGCGTGGAAAAGACGACGACTGCGGCATCCGAGTCGTCAATGATATATCGGATCTGTTCGGGGACGAGCGTGGGATAGATCGGGACGGTTATTGCGCCCAGACACAAAATAGCGAAATCCGCGGTCACCCATTCGGGACAATTGTCGGAGAGAATGATGATTTTGTCGCCCGCTTTGCAGCCTAGGCTGGCCAAGCCGGAGGAAAAGCGCCGGACGCGGCTGCCGAAATCTTCAGTCGAAATCGGCACATATTTGCCCTTGTCTTTATAGAGCAGAATGTCCGGCTTCGGATAAGCCCGGATGGTGTTCAAAAACAGCCGGCTGATGGTCTCAACCATGTGCCCCTCCCTTCCTTCGGAAGTCATTCGACCATGACTTTCAGTTGCACCGCCGATAACCTTCCCCCTATTTATAGCACAAGAAAAATCCGGGGTCAAACCTACTCGTTACGCATGTTACCCTGGGACACTCTTGGAAGGAAACCCTTACGTAGGGTTTCCTTCCAACGCTCGCTCCGCTCGCTGCCTTCCTTCCAAGGAGCATTTGGCCATGAATCTTCGGGGGGGACACTCTTGGAAGGAAACCCTTACGTAGGGTTTCCTTCCAACGCTCGCTCCGCTCGCTGCCTTCCTTCCAAGGAGCATCGGGCTATGAATTCACAGCGCCGGAAATTGTGCGTAACGAGTAGGTTTGACCCCGTTTTAAATAATGTTTTGGCATTCGACGCAATTTATTGTAGAATATCGCAAGCGCCGAATTATAGGGAATATTTTGGCTTTTGGATTGTATATAAAATGGGAGCTCAGATGAGGCAACCGGAACCTTGGGATGAAAGGAAGCTGATCGCTCAGGCCAAAGAAGGAGACATGCAAGCCTTTGAACTCCTCGTCAAGAAATTCCAGCAGAGCATTTACTACCTCTGCCTGAGGATGGCCGGCAGCCATCAGGCCGCGGATGACTTGTCCCAAGAGACCTTCATCAAGGCTTATTTCGCCCTGGCCCAATTTCAGGATAGCATGAATTTTTATTCCTGGATCCGCAGGATCGCTGTCAACTCCAGTTTGAATTACTTGAGAGCGGGAAAAAGGGAAGAGCCTTTGGGCGAACGAGACAATGTCGTAACCGACTTGCCTCAGGATGAGCTCCAAAAAAATGAAATCGAGAAGAGATTTCAGGCAGCCTTAAAGGCTCTTCCTCCCGACCAACGAGTGATTTTCATCCTCCGTGTTTTTGAAGACCAGAGCTATCGGGACATCGCCCAAACCCTGGCCATCTCCGAAGGAACCGTGATGTCCCGCCTGAACAGAGCCCGGAATAAACTCAAAGCGGCTCTGGCGGATTACCTGGTAAGGAGGCGCGCATGAGCCACGAACAAATTTTCGAACTTCTCGGCGCCTACCTCGACGGTGAGCTTCAGGGAAAAGACAGGCAGAATGCTGATGAGCACCTAAAAACATGTGCAGTCTGCCGGCAGGAACTCGACCTGCTCCGGCAGCTGAACACGGTTTCCAAGGATATTCATGGAAAACCACGGGAAAAGGAGTACTGGGACTCTTTTGCGGGCCGGATCAGGTCCGGGATTCAACGGCAAAAGGCCGGAGCCCAGCTCAAGGAGGTATTCATGTTTGAAGATTCCTTTATTCGCCCAACAAAAAGCTTAGCGACGCGGGCCGTAGTCTTTCCACTGTCCCTTGCCGCGCACGCGATTATCGTCGCGCTCCTGATCGTCGTTCCTCTCATGACCACAAGCGAGCTTCCCAAGATCGAAGTTTATAGCGCGTTCCTCGCTCCCCCCCCGCCGCCTCCTCCCCCGCCCCCGCCTCCTCCCAAAAAGGCTGCCACGACCGCCGTCAAGCGGATCAAGCCGGTCCAGGCCCAAACCACGTTCGAAGCGGGCAAACTCGTCGCCCCCGTCGAAATCCCTGACGCCATCGCCGAAGAGCAGATCTCTGCCATCGGTGTCGAGGGCGGCGTTGAAGGCGGAGTCGAGGGCGGCGTGATCGGCGGCGTCCTGGGCGGCGTCGTCGGGGGCGTCCTGGGAGGCGTCGTCGGCGAGGTCGAAGCGCCGGTGCGCGCCATCGGAGATATCAAACAGCCCAAGCTCGTCAAACGAATCGAACCCATCTATCCGGAAATCGCCCGACAGGCCCGTGTGGCAGGGATCGTCGTTTTGGAAGCCCAGACCGATATCTACGGCCGCGTGACGACCGTTAAATTGCTGCGGTCGATCCCGCTGCTGGACCAGGCGGCCATCGATGCCGTCCGCCAGTGGGTCTATGAGCCGATGGTGATAAACGGCCGGCCCAGGGGTGTCATCTTTACGGTGACCGTGACGTTCGAGATGAAGTAATTAACTTATAAGCCCGGGGTCAAACCTACTCGTTACGCACTCTCCCCTGGAAAAAGATGCGTAACGAGTAGGTTTGACCCCATTTTTTTGCTTTTTATCTTCCTGCCTCCCTCACTTTCAATTAAGCCAAAGGGAATAATCCCTTGTTCCAATTGTATTCTAAGTGGGAGCTCAAAATAGAAGCTCGAAGGAGGCCAAGATGCTACAAGATGCTCTCATCCAACGGAATTGGGATTTTGGCAAAAGAATTTGGGCCTTTCCTCTGTCTCTGGCCGTCCATGTGGCGATTGCAGCGCTGCTCGTCATCCTGCCCCTGATCAGCACGGGCCAGCTGCCGCGCTTTGAAATTAGGAATGCGTTTATCCTTCCCGCCCTGCCGCACCTGCCGCCGCCTCCTCCGCCGCCGCCGAAAAACGTTACGGGATCCCGCCCAAATCGCATCAAGGCCGTGCATGCCAGATCGGCCTTTGAGCTGGGCAGACTCATCTCCCCGGGCATTATCCCCGACGAAATGGCCGACGTGCCGTTTTTCGATAACGGCGTTGAAGGGGGCATGGAAGGCGGAGTCGAAGGAGGAATTCCCGGAGGTTTTCTCGACGGCGTTGTCGGGCCCATCCTCAGCAACCTCATTGCAAAGCCTGAAATGCCGGTGCGGGCCTTAGGCGAGGTCAGCCAGCCCAAGCTCATCAAGCAGGTCGAACCTGCATATCCGGAAATCGCGCGCCAGGCGCGGGTGGAGGGCGTGGTCATCTTGGAGGCCACAACCGACATTTACGGCCGTGTGCAGAGCGTTAAAGTGTTGCGGTCGATCCCGCTATTAGACCAGGCGGCGACAGATGCCGTCCGGCAGTGGGTCTATGAGCCGATGGTTGTCGGTGGCCGGCCCCGCGGCGTCATCTTCACAGTGACCGTCCGCTTTAAGCTGGAGTAGTACGTTCGGGGTCAAAATTATAAAAATATGGGGTCAAACCTACTCATTACGCACAATTCTCCAGGGTAACATGCGTAACGAGTAGGTTTGACCCCGATCATGACCCCGGCCAATACGCGGATGGGCGGCTTATAGATTATTAGAATTCGGCATGCGTCCGCGAATTCTCCCCCTTGTTTTTCAAGAGAGACGTCCAGCTTCCCGCGAAAGGTATTCCTTGATCCACATCCTCAGCAAAGACGTATAGCTTAAACCTTTTCTTTCGGCGATTTTTTCGACAGACTTGATATCGTCCGGATCAAGCCTGATGGCGACCGTCTTTTTGGCTTTTTTGACGAAAACGATGTCTCCGCTCTTTGTGTCTTTTTGGTAATTCTGAAAACTATGCGTCTCCCAGAATTTAGCAGCTTCTTCTTTAGTTTTGAATTTAGGTATCTTTTTCATATTATTTTCCTCGTCTTATAAAATATTTCTTCTCCCAATCGTTATTGACTATTATATGCTTGTCAAGATAAATAAAAGAAATCATTTAAAAAGGAGAACACATGCCGCTCATTGAAGTCCATCTGCTCGAAGGAAGGACGCCCGAACAAAAAAAGGCTCTCTTGGCAGCTATTACCAAGGCAGTTCAGGAATCCATCGGCGCACGTTTGGAGACGATCAAGATCTGGATCGAAGAATTTTCGCCAAAAGAGTACATGTCCGGCGGGGTCTGGTACGCAGATAAAAAATAAATCTGCAAATCCGGGGTCAAACCTACTCATTACGCACAATTTCCGGCGCAGTAAATTCATGGCCCGATGCTCCTTGGAAGGAAGGCAGCGAGCGGAGCGAGCGTTGGAAGGAAACCCTACGTAAGGGTTTCCTTCCAAGAGTGTCCCAGGGTAGAGTGCGTAATGAGTAGGTTTGACCCCGGTTTATCGGGTTAAAGGGAGGAGAGTTTGCGGGCGAATGCGGCTTTTTTGGCCTCGTATTCCCTAAGCAACGGCTCGAGCTCCTCTAGAAAGGCGTCCTCATTCTGCCGCAGCTCGTGTATAGACTTGCTGAGCTCGATGATTTTCGAGCTCTCCTTCGCCTTGGACGCCTCGACAATCTCATGATTCATGCGGCTCAACTCCGCCTCCGTTTTTTCTATGGCTTTCTCCAGCGCCTCGATTTTCTGTTCTAACGGCTTAAGCACCTTCCCCTTCTCAACCAGCACCTCCGACCGGAGCCGCCGCATCTCCTTTTTTCCCACCTTTTCTGGTCGGAGCACAGGCGTGGTCGCTGCCGCAACCGCATGCCCTTTCGCTTTTGCATGATCAAGAGCTTGCGGCGTTACCTGATCTTGCCCTCGTTGCCCAGGATAGTCCCCGGCGATACCTCCCCGCGCGCCCTCGCTTTCCTTTAGTTTTTCCTTGGTCTTCTCTTCAGTCGCCTCCCCCGCCTCCTCAACCCTCGCCTTGGTTTTCTTCCTCCTCTGCCCTCCCTCCTCGCCTCGCCACCCCACCCTCTCCAAAAACCGCTCGTAGCTTCCCTCATGCACGGAAATGCCTTCATCCTGAAACACGATCAACCTTTCCGCCAGCGCGTGCAAAAACATCTCATTATGCGTCACCATCACCACCGCCCCATCGAAATTATCGATCGCCGCGAGCAGCGCATCGCTCGATTCCATATCCAAATGGTTGTTCGGCTCGTCCAGCAGCAATAAATTCAACGGCGTGGCAATGAGCTTCCCCAGCAGCACCCGGCTCTTTTCCCCTCCCGACAACACCTTTATTTTCTTCAGCGCGTTATCTCCCTCGAACATCATCACGCCGCAAATCATCCGCGCCCGCGCCGGCTCCATATCCGGCGCCGCTCCGCCAATCTCCTCCAGCACCGTGTTCGCCTCCCCCAAGCTCTCCACATGCGTTTGCTCAAAATATCCCGCTGCAACGGCCATCGGGCTCGCAATCTCTCCCTTCTCCGGCTTCAGCACGCCCGCCATCAGCTTCAGCAGCGTCGTCTTCCCTTTGCCGTTCTGCCCCACCACGAACACCCTATCATGCGCCCCGATACTAATCCCAAAATCCTTCACGATCGGCCGCTCCACCTCATATCCAAACGACACGTCATTCACGCTCATGGCGTACTTTCCGTGAAACTTCTTATATCCAAACGAGAAGTCCAGCGATTTCAGCTTCTCGAGCTTTTCCTTTCTTCCCATTTTGACCAGCGTCTTCTTCCGCGACTGCACCAAGCCGGTCAGCTGGGCCGACGCCCTGAACTTGGCGATAAATTCCTCGATCTCCTTCCGCTTCCGCTCATCATTGATCCGCGTCTTCTCGTATGTCTCCTCTTCCAACGCAATTTGGTCATACAATTTCCCCGTGTCCCCCACAATCTTCTTCACCTTCTGCCTATGGATCGCCATGGTGTGCGTCACAACCTTGTCCATAAAGCTCCGGTCGTGAGTCACCAGCATCAACTCCCCGGGCCAGCTTACCAAAAACCTCTCCAGCCACCTAATCGACGTGATGTCCAGGTAATTATTCGGCTCATCCAGCAGAAGTAGGTTATAATCTGCGAGCAGCACCTTCGTCAGGTTCAGCCGCACCTGATATCCCCCGGCCAGCTCGCTGGGATGCTTCTCCAAATCCTTTTTCCCAAACCCCAGCCCCATCAATATCTTTTCAACCCGCCAGGTCTGATCGTGCGCCTCGGCGCCGAGCCCTTTTAGCGCCTCCCCAAAAACAGTATCTTCTGTAAAATCAAGCTGTTGCTCGACATATCCGATCCGGTAATTCCGCGGTATCGCAATACTCCCCGAATCCGGCTCATCGAGCCCCGCCAAAATCCTGAACAGCGTCGTCTTTCCATGGCCGTTCCTTCCCACGAGCCCCACCCTCTCCTTGCGGTTGATCTTGAAGCTGACATTGTCGAACAGTATCTGATCCCCGTATTTCTTGGAAAGGTTCTCGACGGCGATCATGGGTTAAAATTTTTGGACAAATCTGGGGACACACACTGTGTGTGTCCCCGTATTTGTCCCCGCGCGGCACGGACGCACGCGCGCTTGCTGCCCATCAGGTCTGCGGAATCCAGCGCCATCTTTTATTCACCAGCTTACCGAGCTCCATGGCCCACAACGGCAGCGACGAAATACCGAGCAATACAACCATGTCCAGCAAGCTCAGCGCCTCCACCCTGAAAACCCTTTGCGTGAAGGGGATATATAGGATCAAAATCTGGAGCACGAGCGATCCCATGCTCGCCAGCAGCAACTTGCTGTTCGTAAAAATCCCCAGCTTGAAGAACGATACGGATTGGCTCCGGCAATTCAGCGCCTGAAAAAGCTCGCTGCAAGTCATGGCAAAGAGAGCGGCCGTCCGCGCCCGCACGATCCCCTCCTTCTCAACCAACAGCACAAAACAAAACGCCAACAGACTGCAGAACGCAATGAACACGCCCTGCGCCAGGATCAGCCTGGCTACCGCCCCCGGGATAACGGCCTCGTCCGACTTCCGCGGCGGCCGCTTCATGACGTCAGGATCGACGGGATCGACGCCCAGCGCCAGCGCCGGCAGCCCGTCCGTCACAATATTTACCCAAAGGATCTGGACCGGGAGCAGCGGCAGAGGCAGCCCGACCAGCGAAGCCACGAACATGACCAAAATCTCGCCGGAATTGCACGACAACAAATAATGAATGAATTTCTTGATATTGTCGTAAATGCCCCGCCCCTCCTCCACGGCGGCCACAATCGAGGCAAAATTATCGTCCGTGATGATCATGTCCGAGACTTCTTTGGTGACATCGGTTCCGGTGATGCCCATGGCCACGCCGATATCGGCCTCTTTGACGGCCGGCGCATCATTGACCCCATCCCCCGTCATGGCCACCACATCCCCCCGCTTGCGCCAGGCCCGGACCGCGCGCAGCTTATGCTCGGGCGACACGCGCGCATAAACCGAAGTCTTTTGCACTTCGCCCTCGAATTCCGCATCGCTGATCCGGTCGAGCTCCTCCCCCGTCAAAGCCAGGCTGTCCGGCCCAAAAAATCCGAGCTCTCGCGCAATAGCCACAGCCGTATTCTTATGGTCGCCCGTGATCATCACAGCTTTGATTCCCGACTCCCGGCATTTGCCGATGGCTTCTTTGGCTTCCTCGCGCGGCGGGTCGATCATCGCAATGAGCCCGGCGAATGTGAGGTCGCTCTCGATGACGCTCGCCTCATACCGCTCCGGCTTCCCCTCAAACACCCTATATGCGACGGCCAGGACCCGAAGCGCCTGGTCCGAGAGATAGTTGTTCGCTCGCAATATCTTTACGATATCTTCATTGAACATCCGGCGCTCGGCGCCGCGCTCCTGCACGCGCTTACAATTTTCGAGCAAAATGTCGGGGGCGCCTTTGACATACGCGATATACCTTTCCCCACCCCCTCCGCCCGTGCCCTCCTGCCGGACAATGGTCATCTTTTTCCGCTCAGAATCGAACGGAATTTCCTCGACAAAGGGGAATTTAGATTCGAGCTCCCCTTTCCATATCCCGGCCTTAGCCGCCCCGCTTAAAATCGCCCCTTCCGTCGGGTCGCCGACAATTGCGTACTTGCCCCCCTCTTCCTTCAGCTCGGCGCCGTTGCAGAGCACTCCACAGCGCAGGCATTGCACGAGGTCCGGATAATTTTTGGCATCCGCCGGCTTTTCGTCGAAGATAAACTCCCCTTTCGGCTCATACCCCGCGCCCGTAATGGTAAAAAGCCCAGTATGCGTATAAACCGCCCGCACGGTCATCTCGTTCTTCGTCAGCGTTCCCGTCTTATCCGAACAGATGACGGTTGCGCATCCCAGCGTCTCCACGGACGGAAGCTTCCTGATAATCACATGGCGCTTCACCATCCTCTGGACTCCCAGCGCCAGGGCAATTGTTACAACTGCAGGAAGGCCTTCGGGGATTGCGGCCACGGCCAGGCTGACCGCTGTCAAAAACATGTCCAGGATTTTTCCGCCCCGCACTAGCCCCATCGCAAAAACTATGGCCACCAATATAAAGCACAAATAAACGATCCACTTGCCGAACCTCTCGAGCCTCTTCTGGAGCGGCGTCGTCTCGCGCTCGATGGCCTGGATCATGCCGGCGATCTTGCCGAGCTCGGTCTGCATCCCGGTTTCCGCAACGACGGCCCGCCCCTTTCCCGCAACAACCGACGTTCCCAGGTAAACCATGTTCGCCCTTTCGGCGAGCGGGATCTCTTTTTCATCCAGAGCGAGCTGGGTTTTCATGACGGGAGTTGATTCGCCGGTCAGGCTCGCTTCCTGGACAGCAAAATTGGGGGTATGCCAGACGACACGGCTGTCGCCGGGAATATGGTCGCCGGCCTCGAGCTCGATCAAGTCTCCGGGCACCAGCTCCGCGGAAGGAATGACCTGCCGGGCGCCTCCCCGGATAACCCGCGAGGTCGGCGAGGCAAGCTTCCTGAGGGCGAGAAGCGATTTTTCGGCCCGGTATTCCTGGACAAGCCCCATGATGGCATTCAGGATGACGATGGCGATGATGGCCAGCGCATCGACCCATTCTTTGAGGAAACCGGAGACAAGGGCGGCAACTATGAGGACCCAGATGATAAAATCTTCAAACTGTTCCAGGAAAATTTTGAGCGGGGTGCGGCCCTTCTGCTCCTTGAGCTGGTTGGGGCCGTATTTTGCCAGGCGCTGGGCTATGGAGGGGGCAGAAAGGCCGGAGGTCGGGTCCGTTTCCAGGGTGCGGATCGTCTCCTCGATATCGAGATGCCACCAGTTCTTCATCGTCGGCTCACATTAAAAAGATACCATAAAATCAGGGATTTTCATTATACACTGAAAATCACACGAAGGTTTAGCGGAAGTACATGATATCTGGAACTATGGATCCATTATGGTTTGAAAAAATAGGACCGCATTCAACCCGATAATCGGGTCTTATCTGTCGAATGAGAGCCGGTATGACATCGAGGTCACGTTTCAGATGATATACAGCCACAGATAATTTTGGCTTAAATTTTTTTAAAGTTTTCGCCGCACCTTTTAAGGCATTCTGCTCCGAACCCTCAATATCCATTTTTACAAAATCCACTCGCTGGAGTCTTAATTCCTTGACGATTTTATCAAGCGTAGTCAGCGCAACTTTGATTGATCTTTTCCCTTGTTCAGGTGGAAAGACAACGCTGTCCTCTCCCGAGTTGTCAAAAAGGTTGAGATCCAAGTGATCATCTCGATCCCATACGCCCTTTTCATAAACGATCACTTTGCCCGAACTAATTTCTGTATGAAGATTTCGCTTAAGACAAGTCAAGTTAGGAGGAGCAATCTCGATGGCGACGACGAGTCCGGCTCCCGCTTTGAGAGCAGCGCGAACAAAGAAGCCGACGTGCGCGCCGCAGTCGATAACAATATCGCCAGGACGTATCGTTTGATTCCCCCTCGTGTATATCTTCCGATCCATTTCTGAAAGATGTAAAGAAACCCAATAATTTTGTGTATTGCCCGCAGGCATCCAGTATTGACCTTCGGGAGTATCCCAAAGCTCGAAACCATCCCCATCCTTGGAAATCATATGACACTTGGGCTGATACTTCTTTACCAGAACGCTGTAGGTATAATTGGCATTAAAATATCCTCGGAGAGCTGTAAAAAAAGTAGATCCCGGATAGTGGTGGGTGAATGTTCTTATTGTCTCCCGCACGAGGCGGAATCCAAATGCTCCTAAGATAACTAAGCATATGGCAATTAGGACAATTAGAATCCGGCTTCTAGCCGTCTTTTTTTGGGGGCTGGTAAGATTTTTTTCTATCAGTGAGTTTTGAATATGCTGCATTTGCTATGCTAATATAAGGACTAAAAAATTGGATGTCAATATTGCAGTCGGCTTGTCTCCCCCTTTATTAAAGGGGACTTGAGGGGATTACGCTCCAAAAGAGGAGAGCTCATGCAGATTCCGGTCGAATCCTGGTACCGAGCGATTTTCGTGAGGCGGTCGAGGCGCAGCTTTATAGACAGACTGCCGGAAGAAGAAAAGATTGTTAGGGTGGAAAAAGTTTGCCGGGAATTCAGGCTAGAGGGAGCGTTGAAGAAGGGGGCGGAGGTAAGAGCAGGAGCAAGTGAAAGGCTTGAGGCGAGAGTTAGGGCGGAATTTATAAGGCTCTCCCCCGAAAAAGTGTTCAGGGGGATTGTGGGGAATTACGGAAGGATTACTGGCGCGCCCCATTATGTCGCATTGATCGGTGAAATAGGGGCGCCGAATGTGGAGGAAGGGGTCGGTTACACGGGTGAGGGTGTGATTTTAGAGGCGACAGCACTTGGACTCGGGACGTGCTGGGTCAGCGGCTTTTTCAGGCCGGAGTCGGTTAGGGATCATATCGCGATAGCGGAGAATGAACAAGTCTATGCTGTCACCCCCATCGGATATACAAAGAGCGATTATTCGGCGAAAGAGAAGATTTATGCGAGCGCCGCAAGGTCTCGTAAGAGGAAGGCTTTGAGCGAGATGGTCGAAGGGCAGCCGCCCGAACCATGGCAGGAGAAAGCGATAGGAGCTGCCCAAATCGCCCCCTCAGCGGCAAACCGGCAGCCCTGGCGATTTGTGCTGGAACACAATTCCATCACCGTCCGTTTGGACAGCCCAAAAGACAGCGACAAATATCCCAAGCGCCTGGATTGCGGGATCGCGATGCTTCACATAGAGCTCGGGGCACGGGCGGCAGGGAAAAAGGGGGCGTGGGCGCTGCTTACGGGCTCAGATGTCGCAAGATTTGAGCTGGTCTAACGAATACGCGTCTTCGAATTCCTCAACTTACAGTCCGCTTGCCGGCTTTGCGCAGCTGATACTGCTGCTCGATCCAAGCATAGGTTTTCTGCATACCGACCCGAAGCGGCGTGCTTGGTTCCCAGCCGAGAATACGCTTGATCATTGTGTTATCGCTATTTCGGCCCGCAACGCCCTTAGGCGCAGTCGGGTCATATCTCCGTTTGAACTTCAGGCCAGCGATGCCTTCGACGATGCTAACGAGGTCAGCCACAGAAACGAGCTCGCTCGTCCCGAGGTTGACGGGAGTCGCGACAAGGCCATCACAGTGCATGATCATGTCGATGCCTTTAACGCAATCATCGACATACATGAAGCTCCGAGTCTGCGTCCCGTCTCCCCATATCTCGATCTCTTTTTTGCCCAGGTCTTTAGCTTCGATAACCTTCCGGCAGATGGCGGCCGGCGCTTTTTCGCGCCCGCCATCCCATGTACCCCAAGGTCCATAGACGTTATGGAAACGGGGGACGAAAGTCTTCATCCCCCGCTCCGCCCAATATTCCTGGCAGAGCATTTCGGAGATTAGTTTTTCCCATCCGTAGCCGCGCTCGGCCATAGCCGGATATGCATCGGACTCCTTGAGGGCACGGACATTCGGGTCTTTCTGCAGATCAGTGTTATAAACGCAAGCCGAGGACGAGAAGAAATAACGCTCCGCGCCCGCTCGATAAGTGGATTCGATCATGTGCGTGTTGATGAGCACGCTGCGGAGGCATTCGATCCGGAACCGTTCGATGAAACCCATGCCTCCCATGTCGGCCGCGAGCTGATAGACTTCTGTGGCTCCCTCACAAGCCTTCCGGCAATTCTTCTCGTCGCTAAGATCCAGGCACAAGCATTCGACTCCCGGGACGCGCTGATACCATTTTGAAAGCGGCTTTTTATCAACGCCTCGGATCCGGGCAAATCCCCTATCATGGAAATATCGGGCAAGCGCTCCGCCGATGAACCCACCGGCGCCGGCAATGACAATGTGGATGCTTCTGTCCACAATCGGATCGTTTGTTTCGATTTTTTTAAAAGCCATTTTTTGCTTTTCCATACTATATTTTCCGCTGCCGTCGATTCAAATGAAAGCGAAAGCTTTTTTTATCCTTCGATAGAGAATCAACACTATTTCTGCAAGAAAAGGGAGAGGATCCATAATGGATAGCGCGGCATCCTTCTTCTTCCCCTTCATGGATGCGATGTAATCGTATATCTTCATATTTCCTTTTATTATTTCGGAAAAAGCCGTTGGGATGTCAGTGATCAAACGAACCCACTTCACCTGCTTAATAGATGTTGGGATTTCCGCTTTCTCGCCGACCATATCCCGATAAAGGAGATACGGCAAATCCACCCCCGCGGCAATGGCGAGCGCATGCCATGCCCAAACCCTTGGGTTCACTTCAAGCAGTTTGTATCGACAATCTCGGGGGTCATACATGAATTCGACCTCTGCAATTCCATAATAATTTATCAAGCCTAAAAATTTTTCAGAAATACTCCTGAGTTCAGGGATGTCCACAAGCTCTACGTAGGTTGAGGCCTGCCCAAAGTCCATGGGCCGCTGGCGAGCCCGCCTTCCTGTTATTCCCGCAATAACTTTCCCATCTTTAAAGAAAGGACAAAATGAATAGAGGTTCTTCGGCCCGCCTGGGATAAAATCCTGGACGAGGATCTCATTACGATCGATGATGCCGCTCACTCGTTTGTATGTTTTTATGAGCTCTTCTTTATTATTAATTCGTATGGCTTTGGTTCTCGTCTTGCTGTAAAAGCGGTGACTGATAGATGGCTTTATAATGAGTGGATATTGTAGGTTTGCCTCCATTAATTGTTCCAAGCTGTTCACATCGTAGAGTTTCGGCATTACGATTTCATTTTTTTCGGCAACTTTATACGTCTCTCTCTTTATATAGACATTTCGAATAACTTCCCAACTCGGTGTCGGTATTCTATAGTAATTTTCTAAAATATCCTTATGCCTCGACAACACATACACTGCTTCATCACTATGTGGAAAGATTATCCATCCCTGGATTCCTTCTCGTCTAGCTAATTGGATAAGGAAGTTACCATACTCCTCTGTTTCCGAAGGACGTGGAGATTTAAATTGTTTTATATTAAACCTAGAATATTTGCTTATCGATTGTTCGTGATCTAACAGGATGGCAGGAATGCCCCTCTTCCCAAGTGTTCTCAACACTCCTAGCCCCAAAAAATCGCCACCCGTGATTACTGCTCCAACCTTATTCTGCAATTTGGTCATCATATTGATTAATATTTATATCGGATCACAAATATTACCCCAAATGGTGATAAGCGATTATTCCTAGTTTTTTTGCTAAATATAATGGCGCATATTTCCCAACAGCCAATAAAAATCTATGTTTTAGGCTACTTTGTTCAAGGGACATCACTCCATGGATTCGAGGATAATAAAAATATGGGATATCGTTTATCTGAGCTCCCCATCTTCTTTTAAAATTAAGAAGCCCCTTGTTCTCAGGGGGCGTTTTTCCAAAATCGAAATAACGGTATCCTTGCGAACACGCGGCCTCAATCGCTTTCCAAAGAAGAAGATGGTTAGGCCTTACAGAGTGATATTTCGGAATCGAGGCGCCATGTTCAAAGGATACAATTTCTTTGAACTTAAACAATACAATACCTGCGACAATTTTTTTATCGTACACGGCTAAGAGTAGGTCAACAAAACCCAAAGGAGACATTATTTCCCACATATTTTTAAAAAATTCATACGGCTGAATCGGAAAACCTTGCCGTTTTCTCGTCAAGGCATGCAGAACATAATATTTTTCTAAATCGCGTTCAGAGCGGCCCAGTTTTATGGCGACGCCGCATTTTAGAGCTTTTTTGACAGAACGAACGATACAGTCCCCATGGAAACGTTGGCTAATATTCTTAAAGCCTTCTTCAAGAGCTAAAATATGAGTTTTATAATAATTATGTTTTGTTAACCTTCCGTCATCAATCAGGCCGATATTTTTAAAGCAACGAAGCTCAAAATAGGATGCTGAGATGCGATCAAGCTTCTCTATTGCACTGTCTAACAATCTATTAAAATCTTTACTGTCTTCGATTAATGGGTCAGAATAAGAAGAAAAAGGCAATGAAACCAGTCTCGTTCCTGTCAATCTGCTTCTCACAATAAAACAAGGCAGGGCTGCTCGAATATTATTATTATCATCTTCTAATACGAAGCAAAGAGGTTTGACTTGACCATAGGCAAGGCAGAGCACTCGCATCCAAGAGGAGTGATTATAAATTATGCCATTAGGATGATTATTAACAAATTTATCCCATCGTTCATCAATCAACGGATTAATGAGCTTTATTCTATTTGAATAAAAATTAGCTATCATGATGAGCTGCCGATGAATTGGCTCCTAGCCAAAATAATAGCGTTTATTTTCTGCCGGCCGCTTTTTTCAGTTTTCCCTCCCGAAGTTCACGATAGCTGGTTAACTGAATCCCTCGCCTCATTATCACAGATCTCACCTCGATGCTTGTAACCGCCGCTGTTTCCGCTGCTCTATGTTTGCCTACGCCTTCCCCAACAAAGACGTCAGCAGGCTTTGTATGGATTAGGGCATTCTGTTCAGGGGAATCGATTCCGGGATGTACCCCCCATAACCATAAACCAGGATTTAATTCTTCGAGCATTTGAGACGCCATCTTCGTTTTTTGATCGATTGGCGCTTGATATATGCTGCCCGTCGGATTCTCCCCGAGTGTGCCTGATCGCGGGAGGTTGTATTCATTCGAAATCCTATCGAGGATTCCAGCAAGTCCAGGATAGCTGGAAGAGCCCATATAATGGGTGTCAAAATACTGTATATCCAAACCCTTATCAAGGGCTAGATTAATCTGTCCTCTGAGTTCTACGTCGATATCTTCGATTTTAGGCTTATGATTCCAAAGCTCATTCGGAAATTGATATAAAAAACCATCTTTATCAACCAAGGATGCAACGTAATCCCAAGGAAGAACAGGCCTCCAACGGTATCCACGCCATTCGCCAACGAGAGAGAGGTGGACCCCGACGCACCACTGAGGATATCTCTGGCATAAATCCACGACTCCTTCAAACCACGGCGCGCATACGATTATCGATGCACAAGTCAGCACACCCTCGTTAAAGGCTTGTTCGAAAGCGACAAGCGATCCCTGCGTCATGCCAAAATCATCGCCACGGACTATCAGCATTATATTTTGATCGTGAGGAATTTGCACAGAATGCAGCTTTCCACGTCGCAACTTTTCTTTGCCTATTTAATATTAGTTTTGATAAACATTAATTTATTTTTCTAATTTTACTGTCGGATTTTTGCCGTTTTTCAATAGTTGCATGTTAAGAAGGGCTAAAGGGAAGTATTAATTCACGAGCTAATTTACTTCGACAAGGTTCGGGTGCGGCTCGGATTACGCTTCTGTGCATTTACGAATAAAGCCGCGCGAATAGGAAGCAAGATCACACGGCACAATTTCGTTCCCTGCCTTCGAAAGAATATATTTCATGCTCTTCGGTGAGAAGAATGAGACGTGTTCCCAGGAGCCAAAGTAGCCCTATAGATGCCCAAACAATCGAGCGTTACAGCTAGAGATATTGCCGGTTTTCTGAGCATGAGAAAGGGTTTTAAGCTTTCCGCGAATATCCCTTCTGGCTTGAGCTGTCATCTTGACCTCCTGTCGACAAGCACTTAATCAATTCTGCCAACCGAAGTCAAGAATTCCAGATAACACTTATTCCTTTAGATTCTGTTCATAATATTTCTTTAATTCTTTTCTCAGAATCTTTTTAGTAGGGCCTTTTGGCATTTCGGATAATCCATCTAATTCGTTGATAAAATAGATTTTGGACGGTATTTTATATAAAGCGATTCTCTCTCTCATAAATCCCAGCAAATCTTCTTTCTTTATTTCTGCTCCACTTGTTTTTTCAACAAATAGAGCCAAATCTTCACCCCACATATCGTGGGGAACCCCCACGACCGCGCATTCTTTGATATTTGGATACGTATAAATAACGTTTTCAATCTCTCTCGGATATATGTTTTCACCGCCTTTAATTATCATGTCATCTTTTCGTCCTTGAATGTAATAATATCCCTCTTCATCTTTGAAACCATAATCACCGCTATGAAACCAACCGTTTCTGAACACAACGGCATTAAGTTCAGCGAGATTGCAATATTCTAGAAAAACATTATATCCTTTTATACAAATCTCCCCTATTTTGTTCAGCTGCAATTCCTTTCCTTCATCATCAATAATTGCCATTTCGTTGATGGCCAGGGGTATCCCAATGGATCCAATTTTTCGTTTACTTAATTCTAATGGATTAAAACAAGAAAATGATGTCGTTTCCGTGAGCCCATAACCCTCATATATCGGAACATTGAATTGTTCTTCAAATGCCAATTGAACCCTCTGCGGTAGCAATGCTCCACCACAAATAATGCCTCGTAGAGTAGCGTCTTTTCGTTTTAGTTTGTTATCTAACAGAACGGATAATATTGTCGGGATCACACTTGACCATGTGATTTTATATTTATCCACTAATTCCCAAAACATCATTAGGCTGACATTTCCTTTTATCATAACCGTCGAACCTCCACTCCATAATGGAGCCAAGAGGGTTATGACCTGACCATTATTATGAAAAAGCGGAAGGATGCATAATGTTCGGGTATCCTTATCAAAATTAAACCATTCGGCAATAGCTTGAGCATCCGCCAATAAATTGGCATGCGTTAATATTGCCCCTTTTGGATTCCCACTAGTTCCAGATGTATAGATTATGACAGCTCGTTCATTGATTCGGACATCGTCGAATTGATTTTCGTTAACATTTTTATACTTTCCATCACTTGCTATATCGTAGTAATTGATATATTTTGAGTTCTCTATATTTTTGGAGTATAGGATTATTTGATAATCACTTTTAAATTGAGCCTCAATCTGGCCAAGCCCATCGATGACATCCTCATCTACGAAAAGCATCTTACCCATGCTATCTTTAATGACATATAAAATCTCTCTGGGGGCAAAATTATAGTTTATCGGGCAGACGACAACCCCTAATGATAGTGCAGCAAAGTAAACGATTATAAACTCTGCAGAGTTTTGGATAATAATATTTATAACGTCTCCCCTTTTAATATTTTGAGATAATAAATAGTTTCTTATAATGATTACTTTTTCATAAATTTCCTGATAGGTATAGCGATCTTCATCTGTTTTGTATAGGCTTATTAAGAATTCTTTGTGGGAAAATTGTTTGCACCTGTTCAAAAACAACGAAAAGACCGAGCTGAATTCAAAACTTATTTCCTTATCGATTTTTTGATAATCCCTGAATTTGTTTTCACTGCCCAAATATTTATTTAAAACACTTCTTATGCCTTTTATGTCAAACATTTTCATAACGTCTTCGATTTCAAGATTAATATTAAACGCATCTTGAATTTCACCCAATAATTCAACATGTTTTAAAGAATCCCAAGTTGTGACATTTTTCATCGATAAATTATCGTGGAATTCATCCACACGCAAGACCTTTTTTACAATACGCTCCAATGTATCCATGATATTCTCAATCATATTTGCCCTCGAAATAAACGATCAAATTCTCTGCTGCACGGAGAGCCATTAGTTTCCGACATTCTTTGGTTGCGGTTCCGATATGGGGCGTCATAATTATGTTATTGAAGCGCAATACCTCATGAGCCCCATTCAACGGTTCAGGGTCGAAAACATCCAAAGCCGCTCCCGAAATCTTCCTGCTTTTAAGAGCCTCCACGAGGGCCTCCGTATCGACAATTTTTCCTCTTGCCATATTAATTAAAAACGGCCTCTTCTTCATTTTATTAAATTGCTCTTGACCAATCAAATGTATGGTTTCTCTTTCCAAGGGCACGTGGATAGAGATGATATTTGCTTTACTCAACAATTCGTCCAAATCGACTTTCTTAACAGAAATCGAATCCCCAATATGTTTAACATCTTTGTAGGGATCATAATAGATAATCTTGGGGCCAAATCCATACATTCGTTTTGCAACAGCCTGACCAATGGCCCCAAAGCCAATGATGCCCCAATATAATCCTTGGATCGTTCTTCCGACGAAAGCTTCAGGATCCCATCCCTTCCACTTTTTATTTTTGATATAAAGAAAAGCATTTGGAATATTTCTTATAAGCGATAATCCTAATGCGACTGTCATATCGGCCGTGCTATCTGTAACAATCCCTGGCGTATTAAAGACCTTAATGCCAAGTTCCTTAGCCTTTCGTAAATCAATATTATCCAATCCTGTCGCCATATTCGATATAGCTTTGAGCTTTGGAACAGCGTTCGATAAGACTTTGGCATCGAATCTTTCGGAAACACAAGACAAGACTCCGTCATATTTTTTCAGATTAGACAATAAGAAATTTTGATCTAAAGGTTTGTTTTGGGCAATGTAATCGACTTCGAAGTGGTCTTTCAGAAAACCAACCGCTTTATTATTAATTCTTCTCGTTATGAGTATTTTCATTGATATACGCGCTAACCTTTTTTAGCCCTTCTTCAATCAAATTATGATCATAAACCAAAGGACCGTAGGATAGACGGACAGATTTATTAAGGCTGTTGCCAAAACCCCAACCGGGGATTAGCAAGACTCCCGTATTACTTAATACCCGCTCAACGAAACTCGCTGCATTTTCATTGACTTGGATGCATGTGTATAATCCGCCTTGAGGCTTTAAATAAGGCTTTTTAAGGTATTTTTCAATTGCCGCAACTGTGAATATCGCGGTACTTTTATAAAGCTCACGCATCTCATGAATATATTTCTCAAATCTTCCATTTTCAATCGTCCGATTAATATATTCAGCAAAGGCCATTTGGTGCATTCTATCCGGGGATAAGATTGTCGCGTTCTGCAGCGATTCAAATGCGTCGACGATATTATTCGTTGCTTCAAGCCAACCCAGCCTTCGCCCGAGTCCCCGGCACCATTTAGAATTTGAATGGATCGAAATAAAATTATCATTTGGCTTCCAACTGAAATATTCGGGATATTCTCCGAAGACGATTTCTTTATATGCGAAGTCAATGACAATAGCCCCCCCATAGGACAGAACACATTCATAGGCTGTGTTGATAAATTCGTCAGAAGGGATTTGTCCAGTGGGGTTATCGGGCGAAGTCAAGAGGACGAGTTTGGGCTTATTCAGCAATAGAAAATCTTGAAATTCTTTTATGGTCTCTTTTTCATTGCCAATATATTCAAATTTCGTTTTATCCAATACCCGAAACCTCAGAATTGGAGAAGCTGTTGCATGATATATTTGCATGGGGTAATTACAGTAAGCGGGGTCTAAAAGACATATTCTATCTCTCTTGTTCAAGAATGCCTTAAAAAGCAACGATGTAATATGTGTAGAGCTATGTCCGATAAGAATATTTTCAGGGGAAATTCCATTTATTCTAAAAAACTCCTTCTCATATTTTACGATAGCTTCCTTGCAGTACAAATCTCCGTTTGTTGCTGAATACCCCCCGCTCAGATGAAATTTATTTGGATCGTTGATAATATCTAGATAGGCTTCTCTCAATTCGATCGGTGATTTGTGATTTACCCAACCGCCGCCAAAAGATATTAAATCCTTTTCCTGAATGCCCAATTTTTTCAATTTTTGGGGTTCCGCGAAGCTCATGATTTCTCGAACTGGAGATATGGTCCGATATGCCTCATTCGCTAGATCAGAAAGCTCAATTTTCATATTCCCTTCCTTTCCCTACCAGTTGGCAGCAAATCTTCTATCTACCATGAAGTTTCGCATAATTCGTAATCATCGTTCGCAGAGGCCTTTTCCTCGTCTTGATCACACCGAAAATATATTGCCATAACATGCCCGGTGTCAAGAAAATCAAATTTCCTTTCAGGAGTGCTCGTAGATTATGAGCTAAGGAGAGATCCCTTTATTTGCCTTTTCCGTTGGTGGACCTGAGGGGCTTCAGACCATCTAGAAATTGCTCATAAGACGTTTCCATGGTCAGCGGCACAGTGACCATAGCCAAAGGCTGTCCCTTCGGGACCCCGAAAAGCGTATGGCTTGGAACATCTGAAGAGACAACTGTGGAGGCTGTAACGACCGCTCCTTCGCCGATCGTGAGCGTCCGTCCTGGCGAAGCCGAGATCACACAGTTCGTTCCGATGAAAGCGTTCTTGCCGATCACGATCTTGCCTGGACCTCGCGTATGTGCTATCAGCACGCACCGCAAAGTGACTTGAGCTCCTTCTTGGATTTCTATGTTTTCCGGATACTCGTTTTCAAGGTAAACATCATCCCCAATAAAAACCTTGCCCATGATCTTAACACCTCGTAGGCGGTGGAGGGCTGGGCGAATCGTGGTTGCGCCAGGCAGGAATCTGGCGAGAAGCCCGAGAAACCTGTTAATGATACCCCTGAGAACTGATTTCTTCATAGCTGTTTGCTACCTCCAATAAGAAAGCCTGGTTGTCCAACCTTGCATAAAATTATAACTTGGATTGATCTGGAACTTTGTTGCGTCTGGCATCAGCCGACGCCTTCAATAGACGCACCGTACGTTTGGCTGCCTTCAATAGCCAAGGGTGGCTGACGAGGTGATTGTCGCGGAATTCAGACAGATGCCGACGGGCACCCGTATTCAGGCGATACTTAAGACCGGGGGTGAATAAGCCCATAGATGGCTCATCTCGATCTTCAAGTTTAATACGAAGGTTCTCGCCCGGTTTCATCTCCAACTGGAATTCGATAGATTGGCTACCGGTCTGGAACTGGATGCTCTTATTATTCGCAAGTACAGCCTTGATAATGTCCGGTTCTGTTTCCGGCTTGGCGAACCGACAGAGTATCTTCCGGTCAGTGCTGTTCTCAAACTCGAACCAGTTAGTGAAGAATAGGACATCGAGATCGCCACCACCAATCGTTTTCCGCAGATGGACTCCTTGCAAGGCGGAAGAAAGATTGGGCCACGTAAGATTCGGTTCCATGACTTTCAGGGCATTAACACACCGTTCTAGGGCGCCGCAACCGTTCTGAAACACCTCATGGTGTTCAACCATATAGACTGGCTTTCCCAAAAACATATCAACTGCAAAGTGAGCGAGTCCCCGCGGGTAACGGCGATGGAAAATCGGAAATCCTGAGTAGCGATTCGTGGCGGGCAGTAGTTCATCCGCGATAGTGAGACCGCCGTCGTCTTCATCTATGGGAAAGCGGGTAGAGTTTATCGCTGCAAGGTAGCGGCTACGGCGGAGGGCCGAAATCGCAGCCTTCGAGAAACGTCCTTGCGGAAACACCATCACATTCTCAAAGGGCAGCCCTGTTCGTTCTTGATGCTTTATCATCCGTGATAAAGCTAGCGAAGCTTTCTGCTCAAGGATTCGATCTTCTGTTATGCCAAATTCATTTTTGGTGTGGTCGCAACCATGAATGCATATCGAAAGCTTGTGGTTATTATCTAAAAAGAACTGCGCAGCCTCTCGCTTTGTTCTTCGATGGTTCCAAGGTATGTATGCTATTGTAACGGCGTAGTCGAGGCTTTCCAGGGAACGGAGAAGCTTATTGTAGTCCAAGAATCCATAATGGTCCGTCAATAGCGGGTCATCAATGATGATGCGTGCCGTTCGCACAGGATTTTCCCAACAAAAGCCCCTTAAGGCACAACGGATAAACACGACCGGCGGAAGAAAACTGTCATAGAATGCAGAGAGTCCGCCGTCCGGGTGCAGTTTTTGTTTGAGAGACGGAATGTCTTTCGTAGCCCATAAAAAGAGGTTTCCCCCCAGGCTGCTCGAATGCAAAAAGGTGGCTTTATCCCCGATAGACACAAGTGTTATGAGGGAAGTGCTTCTGGGATCGATTTCAAAGCCGCAATCAGAAGGCTGGGGGCTCCGGGAAAAAGCTGAGCCAGAAAGCGGCCGAGCGAAAGAACTTCCCTCAGCAGGAAAGATGCACTTATCGCCATTCTCAACAGGAACAATCCTGCTAATCTCACCTTTGGTCAACCATTTGGCGACTTGTTCGTGCTGTGCGTTTGGCTCAAACCCATAAACGAAAACTTGCCGCCCATCCCCTGTGAGCCACGAAATAAAGCTTTCGAAGTAACTCAAGTGAGTCTTAAGAAAGGATAGCGTGGAGGCACTGATCCCGATGCCTTTTACAATAGGTCCCAATTGCCTCGCTAATCCGTCAACTGAAAACGGAGCACAAACCTGTATCGGACTGGAGTTGACTCCAAGAAAGGATGCTAATTCAAAAAAGCGCGAGTCCAAACTGCTTAAGCCATTGATGCAAAGTATTGCAAGATCTGTCATGGAATTTATAGAGGACAGGAATTTCCTTCCGGATGCCGCCTTCAGCGGTTATTTTCTCCTCTTGAGCACACTGAAAATATATTGCCACGATGGGTGCTATGTCAAGTTATTGACATCGATCCGTTGCTGGCGATATAGTTATTTTACGATGGACCGTATTAATTCCGATCTAAAAGGAGGGAAGGTCGGGCAACGCAATAAAGGAACCGCTTATCCCCCCGGAATCATAGAGTTCGAAAAAGCGCACGGTGTGACTCCGGAATCCATTCATAAACAGACCAGCGGCAATTTGGAAGCTCCGATCCTTCTCGACGAGGTGGCTATAAAAAAAATAAAAGATCAAGATCAGGGAGGGCAGACAATCAATATTTCATCCGTCTCGGCTCAAATAGACACCTCTAAATTGACCTTTTATTCCACGACTGAAGGGGGTTTGATTCAATGTACGCGGTGCATCGCGGCCGAATATGCCCTAAAAAAAGGAATCCCCCTTTGTGATTTTTCAGAAGATGGAGGAAATCGCCGGGCTAGGTTCCTGGCCCGTTTCAGATCTCGCGGTCAGCATGATCGGAACAGTGGTTTCCCTCAACAGCGGCATGAATTAATAATTTAAAAGCTGATAGGGTGAGGTAAAAGACATGCAAATCTTCGGAATCAATGCGATCATCTCGGGGGGAGCGGGGGGCATTGGACAGGCATGCTGTCGAATGCTTCTCGAGGAAGGAGCCACTCGTGTAGGAGTTCTCGACAAGGATCCTGTCAAGCTTAGGACGATGGTCGATTTACTAGCTAAGGAATTCGGGAAAGATAGGATCCTTCCTCTGCATGTCGATATTAGGAATGTCGATCAAATCGACCAGGCTGTTGATCTTTTTCACGCCCACGCAGGCGCTCTGCATCTCATTATATGCAACGCCGGAGTCTTATTGGACGGAGCCATTTATGCGCTAACTTATCGTGGAGAGTCAAAATATCCGAAGGAGAAATGGAATGAAACACTGGATACTAATTTAAGCGGCGCTTTTCATTTGACCCAGGCGTCATTAAAATACTTGCTCCAGAATAAAACGGCCTCTCCCGACGCCGGGAATGGGTGCAGGGGACTCATCATAATCATCAGCTCTATTTCCCGCCTCGGACGAGCAGGACAGGTTGCTTACAGTTCAAGCAAAGGCGGTCTAATTTCCTTCAGCTTGTCCCTCGCACAGGAATTGGCCTTTTACAAGATCCGGTGCGTCGCTATTGCCCCGGGTTTGGTAGATACGCCTATGGCTGGGCAAATCCCTGAGATTTATCAAAAATCTATGATCGACCGCGTGCTGGTCCATCGGTTGGCCCGTCCGGCCGAGATTGCCCATGGAATCAAGTTCTGTATTGAAAATGAATATTTCAATGGCAGAATTCTTGAATTGGATGGCGGAATATTAGCTTAATATTTTTCTTAGAGATATTCATGTCGAAGACAAAGCGATTGTGCGAGATCGTCAAGAATGTTTTCGCAGTCCCGGCGGAAAGTGTGACTGAAGATACGATGCCGGAGAACGTGGCCAAATGGAATTCTTTGAGACACATATTCGCGGTCGCCGCCGCAGAATATGGGCCGGAAATGGGGTACACTCCGAAAGGCGGATGAACCACTTTGATAGTTAACAAAACAGAGCATATTTGCATCGGCATATGCACGTATAAAAGACCTCAATTACTAGATCATGTGTTAAAGTTTATAAAAATAAATTGCTCAATGGGCTAACAACCTATAGCATCATTGATGTTGATAAACGCGAGGAAGAAGCAGCGAAAAATATTGTAACGTATCATTAAAAGAATTCCCTAGTTCCTGTTCTGTACCTTGTTGAGCCAGAGCAAAACATATCCTGAGCTCGCAACAAAGCTATAAAAAAACGCCGATAGCGACTTTTTTGCTGGAATTGATGATTACAAGCCAGCGGACGAAAGATGGTTGGCTAATCTTTATTTATCTTTAAAGAAATACAATGAAGATGGATTTTTGCGTCCTGTTCTCCCTTCTTTTGAAGTGCCCGGCCCTCGCTGGGTAATCAAGGGCTCCTATTTTCTTCGCTAATCGTTCCCCTCAGGAATGATTTTGACGGATCCACGGCATATGAGGTCTGGCAACTTCTTATTAAACAAGAAAGTTTTTTTGGAAAACGACATGCCGTTCGATCCGAGATTTGGGGGTACCGGTGGCGAAGATGTGGATTTTTTTAAAAGAATGATTGCGCGCTACTTTGTCTCGATATAGTGCAATTAAGCAATCGTTCATGAAATAGTCCCTCCGGCACGATTACAAAGATCATATTTAGTCAAGAGAGCACTTCTGAGGGGAATCGCGAACGCCGGAAACGCCCCTCTATTAAGCATCAATAGCGCGAAATTACGCATAGCTATTCGATTATATGCCCTTATTCTTCTTTATTTCTTTTTATTTCAACATCGTGTTTATTTGAGATATATTATTAAAATCTGTGATCATTTTGGAAATATATTAGTGCGATGCGGAATCAACTTGGTCAAACAACGGTCTATATGACAATAATTCCGATGATGTGCTGATGAATTGGGTTCTAGCCAAAATAATATCGTTTATTTGATGGGATTCCTCTTCAAGCCCTTAAGAGTAAAACGAACGATGAGTACGATCCATCGATATTTTTTTGCTTGTTTTCTCGTCCTAATAAGGATGTTCTCCCATGACCATTTTGTCTTCGATCTTTTCAGCAATGACATACATTGTTTCTGCAATGGGGGGAATTCGTCCGATATATTTCATAGAACGAATGTTAAATCCTCTCTTCTCCAAAACACCTTTCAAACTATTTTTTGAATAAAACCTATAATGAGAGAATTCTGGATTAAAATGTTTTTCAAAATTAGTAATAGAGATAAGCATATTTTTAATTCTATTATGCATGGGTGTAGTCAATACGAATAATCCGGAAACCTTCAAAACCCTATTTATTTCGTTTATAAATACATCCGTGGAACGGATATGCTCAATCACATCGCCTGCCCAGACCAAATCAAAATATTTGTCTGGGAAAGAAATTTCCCTTTCGCAGTCTCCCCATTGAATATTCAGTGTGGGATATTTCTTTTTTGCAAGCTCCACACATCCTGTATCTATTTCTACTCCAAAGACTTTGTGACCCAGTTGAGAGATCAAGTAGCATGAATCACCGAGCTGACAACCGATATCCAAAATATAACTCAGTTTTAATTTCTGAAGGAACGGCAAAATAGTTTTATATCTTTTTCTTTGTAATTCATACGGTAATATATTTTCATCCTTAAAATGATCATTCTTAGAATATTTACGCTTTAATTTATTCATACTTGACCTGCGCCCATTTTTTATACCTCATGCCATCAAAGAGTTCAAGATGTTAATCCTTAGAGAATTCGGAGGCTTTTTGTAACGTACTGATATTATTTGTTTAAATTATCATGAACTATTTTCGTCATCGCCTTTGCTATTTTGATGTTCAACGATGGTATGAAGTGGTGATCTGGCAGAAAGTTCCGCGGATCGTTCGGGGGACAAATAATATGAGAACTTAAAAAAGGAATTTCATAAGTTTTGAGTGTTGATTCCAATAACCTAAAAAGGTGATCGCTCGTGTTTATATTGTTTGCTATATATATAATAGGAAGAGACTTATCACGGCGCGCATTTTTAGCAAATTCAATGACTATAGCTTTAAGAATCTTCACTTCATCAGAATTATCATTGAATCCCTTGGCATCATCATAGACCGCAGACACCTTTTTTCTCTTCGCGGCGCTGGCGTAAGCCCGACGCAAAACTCGGAAGACACTTGAATTGTCGAGGATCGTCTTCCTGAACAGCAAGTCATTAAAATATTTATCGTTTTCTTTCATCCAGTTCAAATATTCCTTCCATTTTTCCGAATCGAAAAAATATTCTCTGTAGCCATCAACCGAAATAAAAGGTGGTGAAATATGTTTCAATATACCATTACTTAAGAAATACCGAGGATAGGTATAGGGAGAACTCGAGTCAAAAAACGCAGTTCCTCCAGAAGTGGTAGAAATCAATGGAACACCCGATGTCAATACTGCTAAAATCACAACATTCGAATGCTGTCTTTCTTTATCAATTGAATACGCAGTAAACGACCAAGAAGGGACTGCCGCAGGGGCACAAAAGGCTCTGATTGTTAAAGTATTATCAATTTTTGCCATATCATCGGCTAAGTAAAATGCATGCGACATACCGTATACTGTGACGATTGGTTTATCGCTATAATTCCGATCTTTTGCTAAGAAATGATCCTCCTGGTTTTCAAGCCAACCCGATGAAACGATTGGCGCAGATTCATCATTTGTTTTCCTGGTCATTCTTGCATATTTTCCCTCGACAGATCTCCCAAACTCAAAATATTGCTGGATTGTCGAAGGCGCAATATCTCGGGGATCCTTGGGATAGGGAAAAATCAGGTTTACCGCGAGATCGATCATCGCCAGATAGAAGATGCCCCAAAGAAATGCAGAAAGGGATCTTTTTTTAACCTTCATTCTATTAGCCACCTATTAAAATACGAAATAAATAAATTCAGAAGAGACATAGGATAAACCCATAATAAGCGTAAAAATCATTGCGGCATAAGCTGCTGTCCAGATAGGAACCGGGAGCACTTCATCTATGCGCTTCCCATTAGACGCGTAGCCGATAAATTCCATAATGACAAAGATTGGGAATCCCAGCAAAGCAGCAGGCGTCGGCAACGGAGCGTTCAGCTTGAAGTTGCCGATACCAAACAACAAAGCCGAAAAGATATTCTTGATTTGTTCAATCGAATGTGATCGAAATATGATCCATCCCAAGCAGGTCAAAATAAAAAACGGAAAAGCACTCGCCGCCCTCATGAGAGGAGGCTTATAACGCTTCTTTTTAGTACGAAACGACTCCTTGATTCTATGTAAGCAAAGAAGGATTCCATGATAGAGTCCCCATATTACATAATTCCAAGCTGCGCCATGCCAAAGGCCGGTGACGAAAAAAGTCAATAATACATTACGGATCCAACGGATAGTCCTCCCATATGGGCCACCCAGGGGAAAGAATACATAATCCCGGAACCACGAAGAAAGCGATATGTGCCACCGGCCCCAGAACTCGGAGGGGTTGCGAGCAAAATAAGGGAAATGAAAATTCCTCATGAATTCAAAACCAAATAAATTCGCTGTTCCGATGGCAATATCAGAATAGCCAGAGAAATCACAGTATATCTGAACTGCAAATAAGAACGTTCCGACAACCGCATCGATCCAGCTAATCTGATAAGTTGCCCCAAAGACTTGGTTTACCGTTTCTACGACACCATCAGCGATCACGACCTTCTTAAAGAGTCCATACAGAATCAGATGCAACCCTCGCGAAGTTTTATCTATCGTAATGTTTCTCTTCTCGGTTATCTGAGGAAGCAAATTTACGGCCCTTTCGATTGGGCCAGCCAGCAGCTTCGGAAAAAAGGCTACATAGAGAGCATAATCATATATGTTCGATGTCGGAATGAGTTTTCTGCGGTAGATATCTATGGTGTAGTTCATTGTCTGAAAAGTGTAGAAAGATATTCCAACCGGCAATACGATATTCAAATGAAAACTCGTGGGATTCAGACCCAGACCACGGATGATTATTCCAAGGTTGTCAATAAAGAAATTAAAATATTTGAAGAAGCCAAGGATTGCCAAGTTTCCGCAAATACTCACAATCAGGAAGATTTTTCTCTTCTTGCTGGCCTCTAAAGAAGAGATTTTTCCGTACATCAAATGTGCGAACAAAGTGAGAAGACAAATGCCGATAAATATAAGCCAGCCTGTTTTCCAGGAAACTAGTTCACCCCAAGAGAACTTGGACTTGTCAAGAAGCAAAATGATCTTGTTCCACTGGACGACAACAAAGAAAAAAGCAAAAACAACAACCCAAGCGGATACCCTTGTGCGCTGTCTTTTAATCATGGACCCTTCATGAATTAAGAGGCCACATGAGAAATCAAGCGCCGTCGAGATCACAATAAGAAACAAAAATCTGATATCCCACCAGCCATAAAACACATAGCTGGATATTAAAAGCAGGATATTCTGACCTCTATGAGGCAACACTCTATAAAACAAATAAACGCCGGCCAGAAAAATAAAGAAAGTGATAGAGTTAAATTGCATGCCTATATACTCTCCAGCCCCCTAGGAGCTGTCAAGGGCTGTCGGATCATTGCAGATCTCTCTTTGAACATAGTTATTAGACCATTAGAAAGGATATAATATTTGCTGAAGGGTCGGTTTGACTTGACATCTTTTCTCGCAAAAATGTATGCTCCTTGACGTTAAAACGAGGTCAAATTGGTGAGAAAAGGCCACTATCTATACGTCGGCGGCACCGATATATTCAATCGCTTTAACCAACCGGCCCAGCATCTGCCGTTACATTGGGCAAAGCATATCGAGCGGCTCGACCTTATCGGATATAAGACTTTTTATGATGGGCCGCCCGCTCCCCGCCTACGCCGTTTACACAAGGGGATTAGTAATGTTTTGACGGATCATAGGCGCGTCATCATTACACAGGAAGGGCCGATACGCCGGATTGCCGCAAGACGGCTGCGCTTGCCAGGGCTGATTGATCCGCTCATACAGGACATCTGGATTTGTGCCATCATACGCAAGCATCTGGCCCCTTATTACGACATCGGTATAGTGCATGACCCTGAAAGCGCGCTCATAGCGAGATGGCTAAAAAGATCACGGCGTGTCGGCTTGCTGGCTTATCACGATATCGACTACTACCCTTACGTGCGTAGCCGCTGGCAAAAAACCATTGCCTGGCGCGAACACATGGTGGTGCGCGATTCCGATGCCGTCATTTCAGTCAGCCGCCCGCTAGTGAAATTGCGCAAAGAACAAGGGGCAAAACAGGTTTTATATCTGCCAAATGGGGTTGACTTTGAGAGGTTTAACCAGGCTAACCTGCGGCGCGAAACGGCCAGAATCCGCCCACCAACACTACTCTATTCCGGCACTCTGGATTTGCGCTGGGGAGTTGATCTACCGCTGCGGGCTATGCCGGCGTTACTGCGGCAAGTGCCGGAAGCGCGTTTGTTGATCGCAGGAACCGGACCAGCAGAGGGGGAACTCAAGGTGTTGTCTCAATCGCTGGGTCTCGGAGAAGCCGTAAGCTTCTTGGGCATGGTTCCCTATGGGGATCTGCCGAAAGTTATGGCAGATGCTGACGTCGGCCTGGCGACTTCCAGAGAAGACATTTTCCGTCATTATGCATCGCCACTTAAGATCATAGAATACATGGCAGCAGGTCTGCCCGTCATTTGTTCTGGCGGAGGCGAGGCAGAGTTAATGATCGATGAATCCGGGGGCGGTATTAATATCGAGTTTTTTGAAGAGTCATTCATTCGGGCGACTCAAGCCCTTCTGACTAGACCGGCAGAACTGGCCGCACGACGCCAGGCAGCAATCGCCTATGCAAGTTCCCGAAGCTGGGAACGGCTTGGCGATCAGCTAGCCAATTTTTTGCATCAACAAGCCGGCCGTGCAGTCCGTCTAGATTGAAACCTAATTCGCTATTTTGAAAAATGAAGAAAGAGAGCATGGACAAAAACGATGGAGCGCGCCGAAAATCAGCCGGCGATACGCCACCCACAATCGCAATCATCGGCTGTGGCGCGTTTGCCGAGTGGTTTTATCTCCCAGCTTTTGCTAAGCGCCCAACCGCTTTACAAAAGCTGATCCTGGTAGATAACAATGCGGATCGCATTCAAAAGCTTGCCTCGAAGTTCCATGTCGCTAGCTTCCGGACAGATTATCGCGAGGTTCTCGACGAAGTGGAAGGCGTGATTGTGGTTGTGCCTCACCAGTTGCACTACCCTATCTCCATGGACTTCCTTCGAAAGGGAGTACACGTATTGTGTGAAAAGCCGCTCGCCGAGTCCCCTGACGAAGCCAGAGAGATGGTCGAACAATCGAAAAAATCAGGCGTGACGCTTTCGGCCAATTATACCCAGCGCCTATTCCCGGCGAATATCAAGATCAAAGAAATACTAATGCAGGCTAAATTCGGCAAACCCCTTTACATGAGTTACGCCTGGGGTGATGAATTTACCTGGCCGACGGCCTCCGGTTTTTACTTCAATCCCAAAACACGCAGGGGCGGAGTCTTGTTGGATCGGGGCGCGCATGCGCTCGACTTGATTTGCTGGTGGTTGGGCGGCAAGCCGGAACTTGTTCTTTCAGAAAATGACTCGTTTGGAGGCATTGAGGCGGTTGCGAACATCACGCTCAAGTCCGGCGAATGCACGATAGTAGTCAAGTTGAGCTGGCTGAACGTGCTGTCGAATAGCTACACCGTCCGCTGCGAGCTGGCCGAGATTGAAAATGACTTCAGAGGCTGGTGGCATCTGCCGATCAGACATAAGTCTGGCAAAGTCGAAATCATTCCGCTGGAGACATCTGAACGCGAATATAGCGATTTTGGTACGAAAATCGTGGACAATTTCATCGACGTGATCCGCAAAGGCAATGCTCCCCTCATCCCGGCAAGCGAAATTGTCCCGTCCATCGAATTGATTCAAGAGTGCTATGCAAAGGCTCAGCGCTTTGATCTGCCTTGGTATAAAAATCTAGAGGTCCCCAATGTCAACCCGATCCGCTAAACAGACGGTTTTGGTAACTGGGGCGGCGGGATTTGTCGGTGCGCGAGTCGTTGAAATGCTTCACCTGACAGGAGCTGCTGAGGTGCGCGCCGGAATTCGGCAGTGGTCCAGCCCCGGGGTGGCGCGCCTGGCCCGCTTCCCAGTGGATATCGTCTTTTGCGATGTTATGAACGCGGCCCAGATCGAGAAGGCACTGCACGGGGTGACGGTCGTTGTCCATAGTGTCCTTGGCAATGGCAAGGTCAATATCGAAGGAACCCGCAATTTGCTGGAAGCAGCGAAGAGACATGGCGTGCAACGGTTCGTTCATATCAGCACGGCGGAGGTATACGGCGAGCCGATCGGTGAAATCGTTGAGACAACTCCCTATGGCTACACAGGATGGGAATATTCGGATTCAAAGATCGAGGCCGAGAAGCTGTGCTTTGAATATCACAATCAGGGCGTGCCCATTTCTGTTCTTCGCCCGTCTATTGTCTATGGACCATTCAGCAAGAGCTGGATCGTCCGCTTTGCCGCGCGCCTTCAATCAGGCAAATGGGGTATCTTCAAAGGATACGGCGAAGGATATTGTAATTTAATCTATATTGATGATCTCGTGCAGGGAATCTGGTTGGCCGCTAATCGCGAAGAGGCTGTTGGTGAGGCGTTCAACCTGAACGGGCCGGATATCATCACATGGAACGAATATTTCCGACGATTTAATTCTGCGCTTCATCTGCCGGAGCTGCCAAAAATCAGCCCGTGGCGATCTCGTTTAAAAGCGACCACGATGAATCTTATGTTCTCGACCCTAGTCTTTATCAAAAATCGCATGGGTGAGAAGCTAAGAAAGCGCATAATCGGCAGCACGCGAAGGACTTCGGCGGGACAAGCGGCCTTCTCAGCCCGCTCCGCAATGTACGTCGGAGTGCCGTTGCGCGATTTGCTCCACCTCTATAATAGGAACGCGATTTATCCAGCGACCAAAGCGCAGAAGATGCTCAGCTATCGTCCCAAATATGATATAGATACCGGCCTTCAACTCAGCGTGGCTTGGTTGGGGCATCACGGCTTCTTGAATTAGGCAGCCAATTAAGCCTTCATTTCGTTTCTATTTTCATTTATTATTAAATCACGCATTTATCACCGGAGATCTAAGATCTACCAAGTATCACTTTTGGGATTTCGGTTTAATCTGCGCCCGGTCAGCCTTGATAAGCTTTTCCATCTCAGATGCCAAATACAAGCCAATAGCCTTGTGGGCGAAATAATTCCAGTGTCCAGACTGCGACGTAGCAGGCCAATAATAGGGATTAATGTTCTTTGTCCGTAAATCATCGAGATCATTTTTGGGATCAAGGATTGTTAAGTGTGCATTTTGAATATCATTTCTTATTGTATCGTTTAATCGGTTTTTAACAACAAAAATGATAGCCGTCTTCGTCTCATTTGCCAATTCGGAGAGAATCGATCTACCTAACGCCATTCGATCAGGATCGACCATCGAGGCACTGTCCGCCTCGGCGGCATTATGAGGAGGATTAAAAAGTAAATATACTTTATCAAATATAATCTTAAGGATTTCTCCGGCCCTATAAAATTCACGAGCTTTTTTCAGCAACGAATAAAACGCTGTATCACGAAGGACTCTGAGCTTCTTAGTAATTCTATACGCACCTGTATTGCGAAAGGAGGATTCAATAGTCAGCTTTCCATCTTCTACTTTTAGATTTGGACCTAACTGTCTTTCACCCTCAATAAAGTCATCCGTACCAATAAAAAAAAGTACATAATCAGGATGGAATTGAAGAACGCTTAGTTTATAATAAATAAACATCCTTTCCAGGTTAAATCCTCCATAGCCAAAATTTAAAACCTGAACTGAATCGGATAATGAATCTTTAAGGCTTTGCTCCATGATAGTGCGGAAATGGTATCTTCCAAAAAGCTGAAGGCCGGCTACAAATGAGTCTCCGATTAATGCGATTCGTACCGTCTGGCTCGGCTTCTCTTCTGGATAGTATGGTCCAAGATATCCACCACGATTCACGCGGCCCATAAAAAATCCTTCGTTTACCAAAATTATGTTCGTGTTGGGCCGCAGCACTCGTCCAAGATTGTCATCATCTATAACAAAGGCGGCTGAACTTGTTCCACTCCATCTCAAAAACAACTCCAATATTATCAAGGTGATAACAAAGGCAAGAAATCCTTTTAAGATATTACCAGGCTTCATGATGAACCTTAGAATTGAAAATATAAAAACGGCATCGGCTTGTTTGTCGCAAGATAAAGGAAAACTACGATAATGACCGCGGCACAAACTGCTGCCGTTGCCGCAGGATGCAACCTTAAGAGATATAGCTCACTCCGATTAAGGTATTCAGCGAGTTCTAGAATCATAATCATGATCCAGAACGTAAGAACAATTGCGATGAAGCGGCCCGTCAGCTCGCTTCCCTGCCAGTGAAGGAATTTGCTTAGAAATTGCCAGACCTGACCTAAGTTCTCAGCGCGGAAAAAAAGCCAGGCAAATCCGACCAAAAGCTGCGTGGAAGCCCACCCTATAAGAAATCGACTAAAACCGCTGAATCCGTGGATGCGCTTTCGCATGGGGATAGCCTTGTTATGGTAAACGACAAGGCGCTCGACCGAAAGAAAGAGCCCGTGTAACCCTCCCCAAACTATGAACGTGAATCCCGCGCCGTGCCAGAGTCCGCAGAGTAACATCGTCACTATGGCTGCGCAGGGATAAGCAATCCGCATCTCCTGCTGGACGCTGGATAGTTTCCACCGTCCCATCCGACGAAGGATCGCCGATATTAGCGGGTTGAAAAGGTAATCCCAAATCCATGTCGATAATGAGATGTGCCAGCGTCGCCAGAACTCACTGAAAGACCTCGATAGATAGGGCTGCTCAAAATTCTTCATTAGCTCTACGCCAAAAAGTTTCGCGACACCTCTGGCGATGTTGGAATATCCGCTAAAGTCAGCATAGATCTGAATGGAGAACAAGATTAGCCCTGCGAGCATTTCGGGCGATCGATAAAGCTCAGGCTGGCCAAAGATGTTATTGACAATGCGGGCGGCCGCATCACCGATGAGCACCTTTTTGAACAGGCCAAGAGTTATGAGGACAAGGCCCTCTTTAATTTTTTTGCGATCAGGCGTTTTCAGGGAGGCTATTTGCGGCAGCATGTTCCCCGCCCGATCGATCGGCCCTGCGACGAGGTTGGGGAAGAAGGCGACGAAAAGCGCATAGTCAACAATAGAATGCGTAGGTTTGAGCTTTCGGCGATATACGTCGATCGTATAAGACAAAGTCTTCAACGTATAAAACGAGATGCCCACCGGAAGAAGGATATGCAAATGCAGGGAGGCGATATTCAGCCCCAGCGCTCCCAATGCGGCTTGTGCCGTATCTAAAAAGAAATTGAAGTACTTGAATGTGCCCAGGATGCTGAGGTTGGCGATACAACTCACAAGAAGGAGCCTCTTTCGTTTCCGATAGTCCTCGGTGCGTTCCATCCTGGTGCCAACTGTAAAATCGATAATCGTAGATATAGCTAGCAGAGAGGTGAAACGCCAATCCCAATAGGCATAGAAGAAGTAACTCGCGGCGAGCAGAAAAATGGCACGCCCGCGCCGGTTCGACAGAAGAAGGTAGGCTAACCAAACGACTGCTAGGAATATGAAGAAAATAAACGAATTAAATAACATCGCGCTCAGTTCCGCTAAGCATCAGTGCCGGATCTCGCAAAAATGTTGGCAAGCACTTTTAATATTTGTGAGAGTGGAATCAGCCCTTGTCGTCGAGAAGAACTGTCGGGCACGGCGCAAAAATGGAGCTTAGAGCAAAGCCGAGGAAGTTATAATACTTATCTCCGCCGTTCTCGAGAGTTTACGCTAATGTCGATTGTTTTCGATATTTTTCCTGCATATCCCTGATCATTAATAACTTCCAAAGTGACAATATAACTTCCTCTTTTAGGAAAGCGATGAACTAGGACCTTTCCATTGCCAGAAGATGCGTCCCCAAAAGACCATTTGTACGACACGATTTTTTCATAACTATCATAAGAAGCTGAGGCATCAAAACTAATGACCTGAGGCGCTTTTATGGTTAAGAGAGAGGCAGCAAATAACGCAGAAGGTATTGAGTATGTCAATATTTGTTTAGCGGTAGTTCCAGTCCTCGATGTGTAATCAGTGACTTTTAAGGTCACCATGAAATTTCCTTTTTTATTAAAGTTATGATTAACGATTCTTCCTGAACCTTTTGTGCTATCACCGAAATCCCATTCATATCCGGATATACTCCCATCGGGATCATAAGATGCGGAAGCGTCAAAATTTACCTGAAGAGGAAGAGGTCCCTGACTAGGGACGGCGGAAAATTGTGCAATTGGATCTTTATGCTCTTTTTGTCGATCGGGATTGAATTCGTAAGCTCCGATATCCCACCCGGAACCCACAGGTCGGGGATTGAGCTCGTAATCATAAGTATTATCGTATATTGGCGCTCCGGCATTAATGCAGGGAGAATTTGATAGCAGATGATAGTCTTTGTTCGAGGGATTGACAAACTGAGGATTCACACCCCACTTATCAGTCGACTGTTGTGCTCCAGAAGATCCGCGCGGAGTGCTCCCATTGGAGTTGTAAGTGCAATTATAGCCAATATCCAAACCTGAATAGGTCGTTCCCAACAAATAGATAGCATAATTGACCTGGTCATAAATGATATTGTTTTTGACCGTCGTATTGGGACAATTTTCCAAGCTGATGCCCATAGGCCAATTGGACGGCTGATTTGCGATGTTCCCAACGAACATATTGTTTTCGATCGCTATATGATGACAGCCACCTCCCCCGGTTTCCGTTCCATTATGCGCAATTACGATATTATTTCTAATCGTTGTATAGCTAGCATTTGCCAGCATAAACCCGCAACACCGAATATTTTTATCCGGTCTATATTCGGGCAAAATGATGAGATTTCTTTCGAATAATATGTTCGAGCCACCCCCCGATCCAAACGTTTGAAATGCATCAATGTGGGGTGAATACCCCTGGTTTTCAGGATCATAAAACGAAATATCATGAATATAGTTCCCTCGGAATACATGCCCCGACCCGAGATACTGCACCCCATTCGCATCGCCCGTTGGAGCCCAACCCGTAGGAGGATAATAGCAAATCGTCCCCCATATCTCATTGTTTTCAAGAAGATGATTGACTCCATCAATCTCAAAACCATTAAGAACGTTCCGATGACACCGATTATTCCTGAAAATGCAATTGGCCGCAGCCGGCGCCGCGCATATCCCTCCAGTCGGGCAATAGTAAGCATAATTTTCTTCAATTATGCAATTCGATCCTTCGACATATATCCCATAGGCGTCTTTTACCCAGCCAGGCACAATTGCGGTTACTGTGAATCCTTTGATCTTGATGTAGCTGCGTGTAATCGTAAAACCCCGGCATTGGACCGTCCCCTGAGCGATGAAGCTGATCAATGACCCGCTGCTGCCCGAATAAGTAGTGATATTGACTCTCTCGTTGTAGGTTCCCGCATTTACAATGACCGTATCACCCGCTCTCAAGGTGTTAGCCGCTTTTTGGATCGTTTTCCAGGGCAACGATTGTGTTCCAGGATTGGAATCAAGGCCGGAAGTGCCATCCACATAATAAACCGTACCGGCAATATCACTTACGCTTTGAGTACTCTGCTCAGAATGGCCTTGTGTCACCTGACGCGAATCACGACAAGTAAATGGAATTAAAAGGACGAATGCGCAAAAGATGATATTTAACATTTTTGGAATATTTATTTTCAGTTTATTAATTTTAGCACGCTTTTTTCAAAATAACAATCATTAGTCAAATAGCGTTCGAATATAGCTAACGCAGAAAACACGAATGGATTGGGCCAATCGGCTTGGGCGATTGAAGGAGGGATCTAATTGGGTATCTGCCGGCCTTAAACTTAAGTATTGTTCAGACGACATACAGCTATCTCGTTAATATCATCTTATAACGTATCCCCTCAAATGCTTTTCGAAAATAAAGATTTTAAAAAACATATGCAGAAGTTATTACGCCTTAAATGAAAACGCGTATATGTCCTAAACGCACTTGACCAGGATCGCGCGGATATGCATAATTAGCGAAGGGCCGTTAATTAGATCGCACGGATCATCCGGGAAGCGGGAATACATGAGAGTTTTTCTCCGCAAGCTTAAGGGAAGATTCATAGGGTCTGGGGCCATTCCGTTTGACCATGACAGGACTATTGCGGTGCTTCCTCTTGGGGGGAACAGGACGTCTGTTGAGAGAGCATTGAACTCAAGGTGCACCAGCGATTTTGATGAGGATCCCAAGGTATTTCATTGGGGGATGTTTAACAAAGCAAACAAACTTTCTGATGACCGATTTCTTATCCAACTCGAACACAAAAGGGAGTCCGGATCATGAAGAAATTGATTGAGACGGCTGATGAATCGGCCCGCGCTGCGCATACAGAGTCTATATCCCATAGTTTAAAGGCCAGGAAAATCAATATCGACCATTTCTCTTCAAAGATTAAACAGTTTGGTCAATGTCGGTTCTATTCGGGCGCCAGGTGGGAGTCAGCTCAATTCGCCGAAGTCGCAAGTCATTTAGAAACACAAGCGATATTTGAATGGATCCCATTGTCCAAATCATTCCGTGTCCTGGATATCGGGGCGGGCGGAGGAAGGTGGTCACTGGCGTTAGCGAATACTGTGGAATCAATCACGGCAATTGAGCCATCGGATGCTTTTGAGACTCTCCGAGAGAGGCTGTCAGGTTTCAAGAATGCGCGTTGTGTTAAAGAACCGTTTGAAGAATTTCTCGATGACAAGCCGTACGATTTGATAATCATATCCGGGGTGCTGATGTACATTCTCGAACCACACCACCTAAAGAAGTTTCTAAGCAAGGTGGCAGGAATGCTGAAGGACTCAGGTTACCTTGTCTTGCGAGAACCTGTCGTGGCGCGCGGAGAAAGAATCAAAATGGGCCAGGTGTATAAGAAATCTTGGTCCCAGGCGGAATTGGATAAATGTAATTACCTGGAAATCATAAGACCGAAAATTTCGTATACCTCGATTTGCAGAAGTCTGGGATTACAGACGGTAGCGCTATTTGCGAGCCACGCTCCAATAATTAAGGAATCAAAATTTCGGCTCAAATTCATAAGAAATCTACACGACCGAGCGAATGAGCGATTCGTTTGTATGGGCAATATCAGATACTTAATAATCGCCCATAGGCTCTTGAGGAAGCCCTATTTATGGTTGGGCATGTTATCGAATAAACAAACGATGACAATTTTGATATTTCGGAAGCATAAAGACTAACTTGCTTTAAGTGCCTTTTTAATACAATCTTTCACTTTGCCCGCCAGAAGCTCGACGAAAGGCTTAACCATCATGCCTGCGGGGTATACAGGGAGTTTATAAGAATCAAAGGTGCCGGTGAGCAGCTGCTCCAGTTCCAGCCCCGGCCGGAGATGATGCGCGTATTCTTTCATAGGGACAAAAAGCACAACATGGCCAGAATACGGCTTTGGGACATATTTAAGGGCGGCAAGGTCGTTGGCTTTCCAGAGGTCAAAAAGAAGCGATGCGGAACTGCCCTCCCGTTTCATCTTGCTGGATAAGAAGGAAATCGGCTTTCCTGCCCATACCCGCGTTCTCCCTATAGCGACTTTGCCCTTTTCTTTTAAGAACGTCCATTGTTGCCGGGCTTCTAAGAGCAGGAAATTTCGTATGTGAAATTCGACTCTCTGCAAGTAATAGCGTGCGTTAGCCAAAAGAGACATGGGGCCTATGTTAGAAAAGTTGTAAGTTTCGAAAAGAATCACTAGGGGCACATCCTGACCCTGTTCACGTAGTTGCCGGGCCATTTCAAGCGCCACGGACCCACCCAAACAGTATCCTCCCAGCAAATACGAGCCTTTGGGATGAGTTGCCCGAATTTCTTGTAGATATCTGGATGCCATGTCCTCGACGGTCGTGAGAAATGGCTGTCTTCCATCCAGTCCTTGGGATTGCAGACCAAAGACTGGCTGATCCGACCCGAGTTGAGCCGCCAGGTCATGATAGATCAAGATATTGCCGCCGGCGCCATGAACAAGAAAGAGCGGAGGCGTTGAGCCTCCACTATGAATCTCAACTAGGGAGGCCCATGATGCTGGGGCTTCACGTTTATAAAGAATTGCCGCAAGCAGAGCTGGTGTAGGAGCCTGATATAATATCCCCAGGGGTAGTTTCTTGCCGAATACCTTCTCGATCTGGGTAAACAGCCGCACTGCCAGCATGGAATCTCCGCCCAGATCAAAGAAATTGTCATTAGGCATCACGTGCTCGACGCCCAGCAATTCTTGCCAAAGGCCAAGAAGTGCCTGTTCAACCTCCTCTGTGGCAAATGGCATCTTTGCCCGGTCAAATCGCCCCCTAGCCGATCGATCGACAACGGGAGCTGTATCCATTCCCCCCTCTAAAGCGTTGTCTTGCGCAGCTCCGGCATCCGCAGTCGGCGTCTTGACCGCGTCAATCCAACACAACTTGCGTTCAAACGGGTAAGCAGGCAAGGGCAGCCGATAACGATTTTCTTCTGCGTGGAAACCCGCCCAGTCGACGTCGACCCCAGCCAGCCACAGCCGGCCGAGGGTATTCAGAATGAAGGCGATGTCCGAGCCTTCTTCTTTCGGATGGCGGATTGATGATAGGACCACATGGTCTTTCGACTTGAGAGGATGCTGTTTGGCCAATGTGCTGAGGGTGCGCCCGGGGCCCACCTCCAAAACCACTCTCCCGGTTTCCTCATACAGCCGTGCCAGACAATCCGAAAAGCGCACGGTCTGACGGAGCTGTGTGGCCCAGTAGGCGGGATCGATGGCATCCTTGGGAGTTATCCAGGTTCCGGAGACGTTTGAAAGGAAAGGGATCCGGGGAGGCTTGAGGGTGATCTGCCTGACATGCTCCGCGAACCGTTCGACAATGGGTTCCATCATATATGAATGAAATGCGTGGGACGTCTGTAATCGTTGGGTTGAGGACTGCTTTTGTGAAAGAGATGACTCGAGACTTGCAATCCCGTGTTCATCGCCGGACACAATGCATAATGAAGGTCCATTGACTGCGGCCAGAGAAAGGTCCTCGCCCAGGAGAGGACGGATGTTCTGTTCGGATAGGGAGACCGCAAGCATGCTCCCCCGAGGCATCGATTGCATCAGCCGGCCGCGGATTGCCACGAGGGAAAGCGCATCTTCAAGCGAAAACACTCCGGCTAGGCAGGCCGCAACGTATTCCCCGATGCTGTGGCCCAACATGGCACTGGGATGGACCCCCCACTGTTCCCAGAGTCGAGCAAGGGCATACGACGTAACGAACAGGGCGGGCTGGGCGACAGATGTCTGTTTCAAGACCTCAGCAGCTTCCCCGGCGCTTATCTGTTTGGGATAAAGCAGTGTCCTGATGTCCTCGGTCAGATGCGGCTGCAGGATCTCAGCGCAGTGATCGATCGCTTCCTTGTAGACCGATTCCTTTTGATAGAGCTCCGCAGCCATGTTGACGTATTGGGCCCCTTGCCCCGAGAACATGAAGGCGACATCTGGACGGGCAGACGGGCAAACACTGGTTGATACGAACGTTGGGTCTTTTGTTTCTAAGGCGGCGAAAGCTCTCTGAATATCGTTATGCACGACAATCCGCCGTTGGTTGAAAGCCCTTCGCCCTATTTGCAGGGTATAGGCAACATCTGCCAGGTTCAGATTGGGGTTCTCCTTTAGATGTTCGGCTAGGCGGACCGTCATAGTATCCAGTGCACTCTCCGTTTTGGCTGAAAGGACGAGCAAAGCCGAAGACCTGGAAGGCCCTGAGTCGGGCCTGGCCGGAGCTTCCTCAAGGATGGCGTGAGCATTGGTCCCACCGACTCCGAGAGAAGTCACCCCCGCACGGCGTGGCGTCCGTCCGGCCTTCCATTCCGAGAGCTGGGTTGTCACGAAGAAAGGACTCTTGGCGAAGTCGATCTCAGGGTTGGGTTCCCGAAAATTTAACGAAGGGAGAATTTTTTTATGGTGAAGCATGAGCGCGACCTTAAGAAGTCCGGCCACGCCTGCGGCGGCATCGAGGTGCCCGATATTGCTTTTGATGGATCCGATTCCGCAAAAACGTTTTTTGGAGGTTCGGGCTGAATACGCCTGAGTTAGGGCTGCCACCTCGATAGGGTCTCCGACAGGAGTCCCCGTGCCGTGCATCTCGACGTAGTTGATCGTCTCCGGCTCAACATTCGATTTTGCAAGTGCCATTGTGACCACTTCGGCTTGCCCATCGACACTCGGGGCAGCGAAGCTCATCTTCTTAGAGCCGTCATTGTTGATTCCTGTCCCCCGGACGACGGCATAAATGAAGTCCCCATCCTGCCAAGCATCCTCAAAGCGCTTGAGGACAACAATGCCGACGCCATTGCTGAAAACAGTCCCCTGAGCGCTTGCATCAAACGGCCGACAATGGCCGTCGGGGGAGAACATTTCTCCTTCCTGATACAAGTACCCGCTTTTGAGAGGGCACAACACAAATGCGCCTCCCGCCAGGGCCATGTCGCACTGTCTTGTCAGCAGGCTTTCACACGCCTGACAAACCGCGACCAGGGACAAAGAGCAGCCTGTATAAAGGCTGACGCTCGGACCTTTCAAGTTCAGCTTGTACGAAACACGAAGGCTCAAGTAGTCAGGGCCATTCGCCAGCCCGATCTGATGCTCGCCGAACTGGGCTAGAATCTTGGGCGATCTCAAGACGTGATTCGTGAGATAGGTATTGTAACCCGTGCCTCCGAAAACCCCGACGGGTTTTTCGGACGAGCCGGGGGCATATCCGGCCGCTTCCAAGGCCTGCCACGCGGTTTCCAGAAAAATACGATGTTGAGGATCCATGATGACCGCTTCGCCGGGAGTCATTCCGAAGAAGGCCGGATCGAACTTGTCCTCATCCTTGAGGAAACCTCTCGCCTTGACGTAGTTGGGATTGTTTCGAAGATCAGGATCTATGCTCGGATCCAAATCCTTATCAGAGAAAAAGTCGATCGACTCCACGCCGCGGCAAAGATTCTTCCAGAGCCTGTCAACATCTGGGGCGCCGGGGAACCTGCCTGCCATGCCGATGATGGCGATGGAGCCTGAGAGGTCGCTGCCGCCGGGAATTGCGGAGCTCGGCTGTATTGGGTTCTCCAGAGAAACCCGTGCTTTTCGGCTGAGTTTATTTGGGTCCGCCGTCTTCGGATCCGGAAGGTTCCCGGCCAACACTCGTTGAAGATAGCTGCTGAAGTCGCGGATATTCGGATGTTGAAAGGCCTCGACGATTGAAATATTAGCACCAAGCGTCTCGTGGACCCGTGCCACGACACGGGCGGCAAGAACTGATGTCCCGCCCAGGTCAAAAAAGTTATCGTCCAAGCCGACTCGGTCAAGCCCCAGGACCCGGCACCAGATCTCACTGATCTTGCTTTCAATTTTCGTAGATGGGGGGGCGTAGGGTTGGTCAATTTCCGGACGATGCCGGCTCGGCTCCGGCAGTGCCTGCCGATCGATTTTGCCGCTATGGGTTCGGGGAAGGATTTCGAGCATAACGAACGCCGAGGGGACCATATAATCCGGGAGTCTTTCCGCAACAAACTGCCTTAGGGTTTGCGGCGTAGGTTTCATACCGGACTTTGGCACGATGTAGCCAATCAGCCTCTTGTCCCCAGGGACTTGCTCTTTGACGGCCACGACGCATTCATAGATCTGATCATGCTGCCTGAGTACGGTTTCGATCTCGCCAATTTCGACACGATTCCCATAGAGCTTTATCTGTTCATCGTGTCTGCCCTCAAACTTGATGTTGCCATCGGGTAGAATCCGCCCATAGTCCCCTGTGCGATAGAGCACGGCCCGAGGATCTTTGGAAAATAGGTTCTGGATGAAACGCTCTTTGTTCAACAGGTCGTCGTTATAATAGCCTTTACTCCGAAAAGACGTCTGGATATGAATCTCTCCGGTCTCCCCAGCGGGGCAAAGCCTGGCACCGTCAATGATCAGGACATCGGTATCCGGAATCGGCCTGCCAATCGGGATGATCTCGTGCGGGGCGAAGGTTTTGCTCCCGATACGAAAGAATAATTTCGCGAGCGTTGTCTCAGATGGTCCGTAGAGATTTAGCAGTTGAATTCGGTCGCCGATTGCACGCCGCCATCTGGCCACATCTTGCCCATAAAGCTCTTCGCCGGCGAGCAGAACGTATTCTAAGTCCGATAATAGGCGCGTGCTCTTCCCGAGACGTTCGACTTCTTGGGTGAGAAGGCGGAATACCGTCGGCACTAAATGAGAAAGGGTTACACAGCTATCCTGCAGCCAATCCAGCATTCGAACGGGATTGTGCCGTGTCTCCTTGTCCGGCAGGCATAATGTCCCTCCGGATAACAACGCCGAAAAGATATCGCGAAGGCTTACATCAAACGTAACCGCGGAGAGCCCGCTAACGCGAACCTTCTCCGTCAGACCTAATTCTTTGATTTCCCAACGTATGAAATGACAAAGGCCTTTTTGGGAACCCAAGATCGCTTTTGGAATGCCGGTAGACCCGGAAGTCATGATGAGATAACAGCCATCGTCAGGTCCCACATCTATAGATGGAGCCCGATCGGAAAAGTCTTGGGCTCCGGCAATGGTTGTGCCGTCGACCAAGGTCTTAACTATCGGACCACCGGTTTCGTGAAGAACCAATAAACAAGGGATCGTGGTTAAGTTGGTGAGCGATCTGAGCCGCATTAAAAGCTCTTGTTCAAAGCTGGAGCTTGTGATGAGGATGGGAGTTTCCGCTTTGTTTAAACAAGCGCAGAATCTTGAATCCGGAGACTCGATGTCTATCGGCATGAAGACTGCCCCGGCCTTCAGGGTTCCGAGAAGAGCTACCAGGTACTCCGTGCTGGCGTCGGAATAGATGCCTACGATCGTACCTGGTCGAACATCGGAGTTAATAAGGGCGTTGGCGACCCGATTTGCTTCACTATTGAGCATCCTATAAGTAATGCGGTGCTGGTTATCATCAATTGCGATGTTCCTTGGAAACTGCCCCGCGGTTTTCTCAAAGGAGCGATGGACAACGAATTCACTTCTTTGAGCCATCGTTTTCAATCCTATTTAACCGAGCATCCCTGAGCACAAATTCCAACAGCGGATTGTGAATCCACTCCCCTCGACCGCAAAGGCTGCCGAAAATTCTGGCGAAGGCGAGACATCTCGAATTGTCCAGTGTCCTCTGGAAGCTATGTCTTTATTCAAATAGACGAGGTCGACTGGGTTTCCTGCGGCAAGGGAGACTTCAAACTTGCTAAGAGGCATTGATAGCCCAACGCCCAAGGCTTTAATGAAAGCCTCTTTCCGGGTCCACCCATTGAAGAAAGCCCGTTTTTTTTCTTGGGGGAGCATTGAGGCAAATGCTGCCTGTTCGGCCTCAGAAAAGAATAATCTAACGATTCGTTCCATCTCGGGGATCTCCCGAATTTGTTCAATATCGACGCCGATTTCCCGATCGAGCGTAAATGCAAATAGGGCATATCCGGCAGAGTCAGCCATATTAAAGCACAGCCGGCCTATACTTAAACTGGCATCGAGGTTCGGTTTCCCATAAGGGCCAGACAAATATTGTAGTTCGTCCGAGCCAAGACCGGCATAGCTCATGATAAGTGTTTTCAGCATCACTTTGCTAAAAACGTATCGGTTTCTATCGCGTTTCATGACGAAACGCTGGGCCCTTTCACGTTCCTTGTCAGTAAGAAGTTTATCATACGCTTCTATTGGATATGCCGCATTGTCCAAAGAAGCACACCACACATGGACCTCGCTGTAATGAGCTTGTGCCTGTCGAGGGGGTGGACCAAAGGCGGTAGGTGTCACAGGATTGTGTATATCCCCATTCGGTTTAAAGATTTTTTGCTATTTTTTTCGCCACTCAGCTATATTCGAGTACTGCCATTGAGTGAATCAACAAGTTTAAGATATTTATCTTTATTATTCATCCACATGTATCCTTCGACGAATTTCCACGCATTGGAGACAAGCCGCTTCCGCAAGTCGGTGTCCCTGATCATCAGAAGCATGGATTCTGCTAAATCATTTTCATCTCCGGCCCTAAAGAATTTGATGACGGATTCGTTAAAATAATACCTATGCACTTTGGTATCTGACGCAATCACAGGGACACCAACAGCCATGAATTCCATTATTTTCGTACTAAGGGCTTCATTTGCAAAACCATAATTTCTTTTTGGCTCTATGCCAAGATCAGCCTCGGCAGTTATATCCGCCAGCTCATTTGGCGGTACAACCTTTCTAAAAATGATTCTATTTTGCAGGCCAAGATCGAAAACGAGGGTCTCAAGCATACCTTGAGCAGGCCCATTCCCATAGATGTGGAATTCTGAAGCTGGAACTTGGTCTTTGATTATAGAAAAGGCTTTAATGGCTATATCAATGCCTTGATGCCAAATGAAAGACCCGGGATAAATCATTATGAACTTATCATCTTTCCTATTTCTAGGCCTTTTATAGAAAATAGATTCATCAGGATAATTGAGTATAACAGTGCATTTCTTTTCTTTAACCGAGCGAGACACCAGGGTCTTTTGCCAGATATGATTAGATACGATGACATGATTTGAAAATACCATTGATACCTTTTCAATTAACGTCAACAATCTAAAAGCAAAACCGGTTCGATCCGCGTTAAATTTCGTGCTATAACATTCGGGCAGTATGTCATGAATATCTAGTATGATCTTCGCGCCAAGCAGTTTTGGAAAAACAGAAGCAAAAACTAAAAAATCAGGAAGATTGTGGATATGTATCACCTGGTATGGTCTCTTTAGATGCCGGTTCGTTAAAAAGATGGCCGACTTAAATAAGAATTTTAATATTCTAATAAAGTAAGACCATCTCTCTCTTTCGTCCGGTTTCCTGGTCTGTATTGAATAAAAATTAACGCCTCTAAGCATAATATGATCGCCCGAAGAGTCTGTTCCCAAAGCGATTACATCAACTTGGTCTCCCCTCTTAACAAGAGTTTCTGCATATCGTCTAACGCGAGCATCTGTTTCATAATGTGAATATGTAAGCATACAAACTCTCATAATAAGATTATCCTTTTTGATGATTCAACTTATCTTTTTCTCTTAAAATTTCCTTGTTGCCGTTATTAAATAAAGAATCTAATGATCTAGCTTATCTTTAATATTCTCGAGTGGCAGGACCAGCTCAAGTTTTAAGCGTTCTTTACACAGGAGTACAAGTTGGACAATCCTTTCATTTTTGGTGGATATGGAAAGGACATGTTCATCCTTGGCAAAATATTTAGAATCGCCTTTAAGTCTATAACCTTCTGGGAGCACGACTCGGAGCATAATTCGTGTTCCTGCGAAGTGATTGGGGGAGGCCCTTTTGCCAGCCATTGGGAGCTCGACATTTATTTTTTGGGTGGCGGGACAGGTAGAATACCAAGATTTCAGGCAAAAGCAGAGCGAAGCTGCCAGCTCTCGCAGAGAGATAATTCTTTTGAATCCTTGTTTCATCCAGCCATGAATTATATTTTCCAATTGTTTCAAACCAGGCTGCAAAAGATCAACGTCATGGATCACGCCTACGAATGGATATCCAGATTGTAGAAAACACGAACTTGGGTTTTTGAAAAGCAAAAAAAGCCCCGGGATTTTTGAGTTTCTAATAATAATATTCCGAATCATATAGCCTGTGAAATCAGATGAAAATATTAGAAATCCCGCCTTAAATGCCTCGATATCACTTTCTTGTCCATGCTTATGACCCGAAGGTGTCATTACATAAGGAGCAGATTCGAAAAGACGGGCAATCTCTCGCCGGGACTCCATCATTGCCATCAGCTGAGGTTCACTATCTAGTTGCCTGTCATCCACAACATTATAGAATTCATGATACCAACGGCTGTTGCTGGTCCGGTCTCGAGAACTAGCCCACCTCTTATAATCAGGAAGAAGATGGGTCAAGCCGTGAGATTGGATATCAATAGCTCCTGAAGTCTTAACTTTATGAAGTCCTCTGTATTCATCCTCATGATCATACATCTTGTCTTTTTTCTTTGAGAAATATTTCACCGAAGGAGACGGAAATGCCTGTCCAACTGTCCTTTGCTCTACCTTTCTTCCCCCGATATATAGCGTACCAGCACTCTGGTCACCATCGTCTACCCATTTGGGAGTATACATGACACTAGCAGAGAATCCCCTTTCGATGAGCCATTTCTCAACAATTTCCCATTCTTTTGCCTTCAACACTCCGCTCCGCCCTTTAAAGTAATCCGAAACACACGCACCTGGGTCATCAATCCTTAAAGCCATTGCTCCCTCTAGGTCAACTGACACCATTCCAAAACCACTATTGGTCTCGATAATGTCTCTGAAAAGGCGGTGCATCTCATTATATCGGTTAAGCAGTTTGCGGAAACCAATAGAAAAGCAGTAGTTGGTGGCTTTCCCATATCGAAATGAATGCGCCAGGGAAAAACCTCCGGCGCTCTCTGCCAGAACGATTGCTTCTTTGTCCAGGAACACTCTTCTGAAGGGAATAAAGGATTCAGTGAGAAGACGGAAGAACTTCCCGGCAACCTTCTTTATACCAAGCTTTCTAAAGCCTCTGGCACGAATCCCGGCAAGGCCTTTCAAGGGATGATATTCAGCGACGACCTCGTTCTCGAGCGGCCGGCCCGCCCACTTCTTAATCTTTGCCTTCAAAGGCCAGAGCAAACTTATTTTCCCAAATCTCTGGACTCCCCATACGGCAGATCCATTTGGCACAGGTCCATAAAAGGAGCAAATAAGGCTAATTCCGTGATCATGGGATATCTCGCACAAAATCTTCTCGCCCTCAGACGATAGTTCAAGAAGAGGGTTCAAGACTAATACGCTCGAGTATTTTAAATTCTCACCCTCCAGGAAAGTCGCGAGAGAAATTTTGCGCAAATCAATGACCTCAAACGGGTAATTTGCGGCGGAAAGGAGCTCTATTACCTCCACTAATCCATCATGAGGATTGCGGATATGATCGGCACCGCCTACAACCACCCAACAGTCACTGTCTCTTTTGGGAATGGTTAAGACCGCGACGCCGTGTTGTATGGTTCGAGAAATGGCCATGTCAGGTGTTGAGCATAGCATCAGAAAGATCTCGAAGCAGCTTTTTGATCCAAGAGGGCACGATAAAGTTGGCAATGACTCTCGATGAACTTATCGGGATGGAAGGACCTATAAACTTTCTCCCTCGCATTCGTTCCGAACGATTTTCTTTTCTCTGGGTCCTCAATGATTTGAGCCAAAGCACTACTTAACTCCCCAACATTCCCCGAATCGAATAAAATCCCGTTCACCTGGTCATCTACGATCTCGGGAATGCCCCCCACGCGACTGGCGATTACTGGAAGTCCACAAGCCATAGCTTCCGCTATAGCGATTGGCACCCCTTCAGTTCGAGAAGGCAGCACGAAGATGTCCATGACGCCAAGGTATTTATGAACATCTTTTTGGAAGCCAACAAAACTGACTCTATTATCAATTTTCAATCGCCGAGTCATTGCTTCCAATTTACCGCGAAGAGGCCCGTCGCCAACAATGAGGAGCTTGATATCGGGATATTTTTTCGCTAGGATAGCGAACGCTTCTAGGAGGTCAACATGCCGTTTTTCCTCACTCAATCGCGAGACAATCCCTATTATGATGTCCTTTTGTTGCCTTACAGAACGATCTCCGTTTTCTTTAAAGTACTTATTGATCTCATCAATGTTTATCGGAGGAGGAATCACGGAAACGCCGACGCGCACACCAAGTCCCTTAAGTTCCTTTCGGCCCGCTTCTGACACGCAAATGATATGATTGGCCCTATTTGCGAGGCCAATATAGATCTTATAGAGAAATTTATCCCTTAGCCTTCGCAGCCGAGTATGAGCCTGATCTTTCAACGTGAGATCGGTTGCTATCACGACCGGGACCTTTGCCAAAATAGCAGCGATGATTCCGAAGAGATTAGGCTTTAAGACAAAGGTTTGGACTACATCAGGACGTTTGCTCCGGAAGAGCTTAAAGAGCTTGAAAATGATCAGAGGGTTACTTCCCCAACGGCTGTCAAAATTGATGAGGATCCCGCCGTTCGCCTTAAAAATCTTGGAGTGTTCGTCCTTATTATTGCGAAAAACGCACACTTCAAAGTCGAATGGCAATGTCGCTCTTTTCTTCGATAAAATCAAGAAGGTCTCTATGAGACCGTTGTGTATGTCGAAATCCTTGTAAACATAGAGAACTTTCAACTTCTTTATTTCCCCTTTTGGGTATAATTCCTGATCCGATCTTTATCTCGCTTCGGAGACATTTTTTTTACGACAATGGGTATGCCAATCTTTAGATAGGTCCATAGTTCCTTGGGAGACGTGACTTTTCTTATGACCTTCTTGGCAATTCCGAAAGTGCTCAACCCTCTCACGTCAGTCCACGCGTAAGACATTAACCTCATTACTTGTGAGAGTGACATATTCTCTAGATAAAGCGGTGCGTCACCTATTATTGAAGATATCGGGCTGGTGTGATTTTCACTAATAGCCCAGGAAAAATCTTTTTTCAGAATGCTCTTTTCCCTGGCCACTCTTTCCACTTTAGTGCCTGGATATATCTTTAGGATTTGCAGAGTCGAGCGTCCCTTCAGCTTTTTTATAAGATCACTTGTCTGAATAGCTTCTTCATAGGTTTCCGTTGGGTGGCTGATAATGAATTGAGCGTCGGTAATGATCCCGTGCTTATGACACCATGCATCTACTTCCAGAATCTTCTCGACCTTTATTTTTTTATTGATAACCTCATCCAGAATTCGTTGGGAACCCGATTCAGCCCCGAACTCCACCGAAACACAACCGCTTTCTGCCATAATTTTCACATGATCCTCTTTAAGATTATCAACCCTGATATTGCATATCCATTTCAGGTCAGGATACTTTTTCCTTATTTCTTGGCAGATCTGCAGCATGCGTTCTGGATTGCTATTGAAATTATCGTCAACAAACCAGACTGCTTCAATATTATATTTATTCAGATTGTGTCCAATTTCTTTTAAAACGTTGACTGGGGATCGATACCTCCATCGTGAACCCCAGACTTCGGTGGTTGCACAGAAATTACAGTGAAAAGGACATCCGCGACTCGTTAAAATCGGGATGGTTTTCAGTGCAGGATATCTATCATATTGTGTATAGAACTGGTAATTATTCTTAGTCAGATGGGGAAAGCTTGGGAAAGGGAGAGAGTCAAGATCTTTTATGAATTCCTTATTCTTATTAATTCTGACCTCTCCACTATCTCGATACGCCAGGCCCGGGATTTCGTTTACTGTTCCGCCCTTCGAAAGGGAATCTAAAAGAGCAATGAAGGTCTTTTCGCCTTCGCCGATGACAATATAGTCGATAGGTATAATATGAGCTAGAGTATCTTCCGGCGTAAGCGAGGCGTGAGGTCCGCCCGCTATCGTTATAATCCCTGGGTTGACAGCCTTGGCAATCTGAAAGATTTTAAAAGCTTCATGCCTTGCTTCGGTTACAAAGGAAACTCCCACAAAATTAGGTTTATATCTTTCAACGAAGCGCTTGACATGCCTAAGAGAAGACTTCTCTTGATTCAAGTCGATGATTTTGGCCGAATATCCATTCTCTTCAGATACTGCCGTGAGATAGCCCAGTCCGATGGGCGGAGAGCCTTGGCTTCTATAGCTCGTAGAGGCCTTTCTAATCCTAGGGAAAAACAAAAGAACTTCGCAGGTCACTTGAGCTCTTTTTTCTAGTTAGACTTGTACTCTATACTGTTTCATGAAAGATCGGGTTCATCTTCTTGCCAGCGACGGAATAACTTGTGCTGTATATCAAACAGATCGAGTATTTTCCCAACAGTGTGGTCGATGATGTCCGTGACGCTTTTCGGCTTGTGATAGAATGCCGGAACAGGAGGCAGGACAACCCCACCCATTTCCGTAACTTGTGCCATTAATCTGATATGTCCAAGGTGCAGAGGCGTCTCCCGGACTACCAAAACCACACGCCTGCGTTCCTTGAGATTTACATCGGCGGCCCTGGCAATGAGTGCCTGACCATAGGAATTTGCAACTGCCGAAAGTGTCTTGATGGAACAAGGAACGATGATCATTCCTTGAGTTATGAATGAACCACTGGCGAGAGGGCTTGAAAGATCTTTATCGGAATGCACGAAGGAGGCGAGTGACTCAACTGCTCCCACTGTCAAATCAGTCTCCAATGACAGCGTTTGTTTTGCCTGCTCGGTTATCACGAGGTGTGTTTCTATTTTCCCGCGGAGAACTTCCAGCAACCGGATGCCGTAAATCACACCGGAGGCCCCTGAAATACCGACAACCAGCCGTTTCATTATCTTAAGAACGTTATTTGTCTTTTCTGCCTCGAACAAATTTCCCAATTCTTCCAGTGAGTTGGAACAATTTGAAGGCACGTCGTCGAAGCAAAATGCTTTGTAGCGAGCGTCTAATCCTCGATCCATGGAAGTCCGCCAAATTCAGGCGTGACAGAACAGAGTACATCTGATGATCTTCAGCACCAGGCCGTCCAACAGCCGTACCACGGAAGATGAAGTCGTTCCTGAATAGGAGCGCAGTTACCTCGAAAATATGAGCATTAGGATTCGTACTGGGAATCCCCGCATAATCTAGGAAAGGGCCGTCCTGGACACGTACACCAGGTTTGATAAATCCCTCGATGACAATCTCAGAATCAGCCGGAATTTCAAGTGGCTGTGTCACACATCGGATAAGCTCTATAGGCTTTCCGGCAAGGCCGCCGGCGAGAGAAAATTCATCGATTCCATACGCGGGTGCGGAGGCAGCGCTTATGACCAACCGCTCGTCAACGCCTATGGCTACCGCCATGGGAAGGGCTTCATTCCTTTTCTCTGCTTTTTCTATCTGAAGCGCGAGATGACTCTTCGGCGAAACGCTCACCGTAGTTTGATTCGGTGCGATGATCTGCATACGATAAACACCGATGTTGCGGACGCCGGTCTCCGGGTCGCGGCTTATATTAAGATGCCATGTCCCGATGTATCTGCCAGCGTCAATCTCGCTCCACCACGGCACAGGAAGAATTGCGAGATCGATTCCTTGAGTGACGCGGTTATCCGTAACAGTCGATTCCTCGACGAAGACTGGGTCGATCGGATTCTCGAAGGATCGTCTGGCCGCTTCGACCAGATCCCCGAACTGGACTCCCCTGTCCTGAATTCCGAGGGCCAGCGCGATAGAAGAGTAGCTGGCAAGTCCATTAGCAAACAAGCGGCTTTTTGGATAATCTTTAATGTTTTCGAAAAACAGCGGTGTCTTGTTCTCGCGGCTTATGGCTCCGATTTCGAACTTCCAGTCCACCTCTTCGTGTACGCGCTTAAGCTCGCCGCGTTCATCGAGAGCTCGAATAAAGTCGCGCAGCGCTGCCATATTTTTTTATTGACGTTCTAACATCGCACCGGAACAAGAACCTCTATCGGAACCCGTCCAATCCTTTAAACCTATCTGAGCAGCGGCGCGACGTCGCGAGCAGAATAGGTCAAGATAAGGTCTGCACCTGCCCGCTTAAAGCTTGTCAGCAGCTCCAGGGTAATTTCTCGTTCATTGATACGTCCCATCTGTGCGGCCGATTTGATCATTGCATACTCACCGCTGACGTTATAGACAGCCAGTGGTACTCCAAACTTTTGTTTCGCCCGGTAAATGATATCCATGTAAAACATACCCGGTTTCACCATGACGATGTCCGCCCCTTCCTCAATGTCCAGGGCGATCTCGCGCAAGGCTTCGTTTGCGTTGGAGTAATCCATCTGATGAGACTTTTTGTCGCCAAAAGCGACGGCAGATTCGGTGGCACTCTTGAAAAAGGGATCATAGAGCTTAGTTGCCATTTTAGCCGAATAACCCATAATCGCGATATCAGTGAAGCCGTGTTCGTCGAGCGCCGAACGCATCGCCGCCACCTGCCCGTCCAGCATGGCCGCAGGGGCTACGATGTCGGAACCCGCTTCAGCTTGGGCGAGTGTAACCTTTTTGAGAAGCTCGACGCTTGGGTCATTCTGGAGGTAGCCATCCTTAACGATGCCGCAATGACCATGAGGAGTATATTCGCATAGACAGACATCGGTTATGACAATGAGGTTCGGGACGCTCTTCTTCAGTCTTCTTATCGCCACTTGGACAATTCCTTTTGGATCGTAGGCCTCCGAGGCCATTTCGTCGCGTTTCTCAGGAATACCGAAGAGAATAACGGCCGGAATCCCAAGATCGCGTATTTCCTTCGCTTCCTCCTCAAGACGGTCAACGGAAAGATGATAATTGCCCGGTAGTGGCTCAATCTCTTTTTTGATTCCCTTACCATGAACGACGAACAGGGGGTAGATGAGATCATCGACGGAGAGCCTGGACTCCCGGACCATCCGTCTAAGTCCTTCATTTCTTCGCAACCTCCGCATTCTTTGGGTGGGAAAGCTCATAGATTCCTCCTTTTCCCTAATAATATTGTCAATTGGACTTGACGATGTGGAACGGAAGGATCTTTCCGCTCCTCGTCGAGATGGGATATTCGCGCTTGACGCGCAAAGTCCGTGCCTGCGCCCACATATCGGACCCAGACTGAGTCCAGGACTCAGGACTGCTCTCTCCCACCTTCAGCAGTCGAATGAAAGACTCCGCGAGCGCTTGCTCATCGACTTTACCAATGCGGGGGCTAATGAGAAGTCTCAGCCGGGTAAGCCCTCGGGCATCTTCTTCCTCAACAAGTTGATAGTCGGTGCTCTGCCCGCCGAATCTGCGCGGCAGCTCGTCCTCGATGATGTGGATAAGATCCGTATCGACGAATGTAACCCCTTCGCCGGTAAGCTTCTCATAGCTATGTATTCGGCTCACATGGGCATCAAAACCCAACTTCCCGAATTCGCATGAGCACGGCTCACTCCAAATCGTGCCGTAATCTCCCATCCCTACATTGAGCAGGATCTTCGGCGATTCGAAGAGAAGCGAAGTAAATAGGAAAGAGTCCACTTCCGCATCCGCGCAGGATGGCTTCAGCCGGTGGCTGATTATAGCATTGGTGTCCGTGAGGAAATGACAGCTGTCACCGTCAGGATAAGGTCGCGCGCAGCCGGCCGCAATGACGCCCGCTTCAGAGATCCCGTAGATTGGGACCGCCCTGGCACCCATCGCCTCAATTTCTTTCTTCTTTTGGGGTGTAAGGGGTTCGCCCGTGACAAGGAATCGCGTTCCCTTGATATTCAGGTTCGCCTCCTGGGCTGCAATACATACCCTCACGGCGGAGCTGGCGAAGGTGTAAATCACGCAATTGGAATGCTCTTCGAGCATTGAAGCGGCCCACCTCGCCACCTCGTGGGCTTTGTTAAGGTTAACATACTCGGGCTTCGCTAATGGAACACCCAAGAAATGGCTCATAAAGAAAATGTAGCGTATCCCCCATCGCTTTTCCCAATTCACCTTGAGATTGCTCTTTTCTACTTGGGAAAACCATCTCCTTGGCGGATTGCCGATCCGGGCGAAGCGCAAGGAAGAGTTGATTCCCGGTGCCCCAGGGAACACGGGGAACCAATTGGCGATCGGGCTGGTGAGAGAGTCGTGCAGATTGAGTATGAAAGCATCGTAGAAAGACCTCTGGACGAGATAGTCATAATCAATTCGAACTCGGGTTCCGGCGCTGCGCGTAGCGCTACTTCGGACTTCATAGGCTGTCGAAACGAAAGGATTGTCGAAGGATTTTTCACGGACCCCGAGCTTCAGCCCATCTCTCTCAACCTTCGTCTTTCCCTTAAACTCGTCTACGGTGAAATAGATCCCTTCAAACCGCAACTTGAGGAGCGTTTGTTCTATTCCATCTTTTTGGACCCATTTCCTGATATCCTCGAAACCGATTTTGCGGTTTTCAAGAAGCGGAAGGTATGGACTTTTTGAGTATGCAAAGACTCCTCGCTCCAGGAGTCTGAGAAAATTGTCCTGGCGATGTGAAATGCGCTCCCGCAAGATTTTTCGTGCCTCTTCGATCGCCTCCTGCGGTGTGATCCTATTTTTGAGATATTTGCGCAGTCCAAAGACAAATTTTGAATACCTCTTCATGTCATCGTCCTTATTCGATCACTACATGACCGAACGGAGGTTTCTCACGATGCTGACTGCGAGACCTTCGATCTCGTCCGGGGAGTGGGCGGAGCTGATGAATAAAACTTCATATGCCGACGGCGGCAGGTAGTAGCCGTTCTCCAGCGACTTCCAGTATATCTTCTTGAACCGTTCGACGGCCTGTTTTGAAATTGTATCGTGCCTCCGCGGAAAAATTCCACCATCGAAATAGAGCCATGCAACGGAACCCACACGCTGCGTCCGAGCGTAAGGCAGCCCACTTTTTTTTAGGTTTTTCTCGAACTGGCTCCCCAGCGACTCCAACTTCTCGTAAACGGGTTCGGTTTTCAGCAGCTTCAGAGTGGCAATGCCGGCCGCTAATGAAACGGGATTTCCGCTGAGCGTTCCAGCCTGATAAACCGCACCCACAGGAGAAAGCGCTTCCATGGTATCGGCCCTGCCCACGACGGCCCCGATTGGCATTCCTCCCCCGATCACTTTGCCCAAAGTGATAAGATCAGCTTCTATACCGATTGTCTCTCCGTATCCTCCAAACCGAAGACGGAAACCGGAAATTATCTCGTCAAAGATTAGCATTGATCCAAACTTTTGGGTGATCTTTCGGAGAAACTCAAGATACTCGCGCCGCTGGACCAGAAGGCCATTGTTGGCAGGCAATGGTTCGATGATGACAGCAGCTATTCTGTCCCCAAACTGTTTGAACAACGATTCCACTGCTTCTTCGTCATCGAAAGGTGCCACTAGAGTTGCTCGTGCGAAGTCAATGGGAATCCCTGCTGAGCTGGCTATCCCCTGGGTAGCGAGCCCTGAGCCCGCCTTTACGAGCATGCCGTCAAAATGGCCGTGATATCCTCCTTCGAACTTCATTATTAAATCTCGTCCTGTTACCCCCCGGGCGAGGCGCAAGGCAGTCATCACAGCTTCGGTCCCTGAATTCATGAGCCGTACGCGTTCGAAACCTTTGAAGCCGGAAAGAATGAGCTCGGCGAGTTCCACCTCCCGTCGATGGCAGGCACCATACGAAAGACCGCCTTTCGCCGCTTCTATGACAGCCTCGACAACCTGGGGATGAGCATGGCCAAGAATGAGCGGACCCCATGATTGGCAGAAATCCACATAGCTGTTGCCATCCGCATCTGTAATGCGACTTCCGGCCGCACGCTCTACGAACAGCGGTGTACCCCCCACATGCTTAAAAGCACGCACAGGGCTATTCACCCCGCCAGGGATGAGATTCATAGCCCTATCAAATAGTTGTTTTGAGTTGCTTAGCTTTATGCTCATTTCGAGATATTATTATCGCGTCTTAAGTTACTTATATTTTATGGTATTTATATATTCCCGCATCTTGACGATGGTGTGATGAACGACCTTGTTGACAATGGATTTGCTATAGCATTCAATCAGGCCCTTCTGGTCCTCTGGGATGTTTAGGGCGCTGATGAGCTTTTCGTATTCCTCGTGGCGGATCTCCTCCGCCACATTCCTCAACGAGATTATAGCGGGAGCGAGATCAGGACTGTTCAGGCTGTTTAGGATTGATTGGCTTCTTTCTCTGATGATTTGGTTCGCCTTCTCGGCTTCTTCAGTTCTTATCAAGAGATTGGATTCCGCGACGGACTTCAGGTCATCGATATTGTACAAATAAACATTCTCAAGTCCCGCGACATTCGGATTGATGCTCCGCGGCACCGAGATATCAATTAGGATAAGAGGTTTTCCATCCCGCAACGTGCATACTTCGGCCACCTCTTCTCTGTTGATTACGTATCCTTGTGCACTGACAGAGCTGATGACGATGTCCGCTTTTGGCAAGTATTCGAAAAGCTCGTAAAACATAATCGGTATGCCCTTGAATGTTTCCGCCAGATTCACGGCTTTCTCGTAAGTTCTGTTGGAGACGTAGACGCTCTTTACGCCATGGCTTACGAGATTTCGTACAGTGAGCTCTCCCGTTTCTCCTGCACCGAGGATCATCACGCTTCGTCCCTCAATGTCTCTGAAGATATTCCTGGCCAAGTTCACGGCAACATAGCTTACTGAAACATTGCTGCGACCAATATCGGTCACGGAGCGCACTTTTTTTACTAGGCTAAAGATCTGGGGAAAGAGACTCCGAAATACGGGTCCGGCAGCTCCCGTATCAACGGCCAGCTTATAGGCATCTTTCATCTGACCGAAAACCTGAGGCTCCCCAAGAACCATTGAATCCAATCCTGATGAAACCCTGCAGAGATGCTCGACGGCTTTCCCATTCTTATGGATGTATATATAAGATTGGATTTTATCGATAGGAAGCTCGCTAGAATTGTCCTTTTTAAATAAAAAATCCTTAATTTTTTCGACATCGTCAATCAATGTGAGCGCATAGATTTCGACGCGATTGCATGTGGACAGGATGGCGCATTCCAGCACTTCTTCGATATTTTTGAGCGCTTTCAAGGCCTCCGGCAGATCTTCCTCCTTGAAAGAATATTTTTCGCGTATCTCTATCGGAACAGTCTTGTGGCTCATTCCGACTGCGACGATGTTCATATGACTTTAGGTTGGATGACTTAGTTTCGGGTCCCCACTTGATCCATCCACAAAACTGACAGTTTCAACCCTGTATCGACATTGACAATCGGCCTAAAACCTAATAAATCTTGAATCTTTTTGGACGAATAGCAGGCTTTCCTATTATATAAACTCAGATCTGTTGGACGGGGTGTCAGCTTTATCTTCTTTTCAAGTTTCTCCATTACGAGCTTAGCGGGTCCAACACTCGCGCCTATTTTTTTTATAGGCCTTTCGAAATGGCTTCTTGCAAACATTGCCAAATTGCGGACTGGAACCATTAAGCTTGATTTAAGCCGAGTTCGCCCAGGATCAATTTCTTTTAATTCCGGAAGACCTAGAGCTGAATTGAATTTTGAGAAATATTCATTCCATTCGGGTGTCTCAAGTCCATTTACGTTGAAGATTTCCCCAATCGCGCGTTCGTCTCGGACAGAAAGCAATGTCGCTGCTACAAGGTCAGTGATATAGATCAAATTGCATATTCCATCTCCAACGCCTTTGAATATTCCCCATGTCCCTGATAGGATCTTAGTTCCAATATTTAGGATCCATGTTTTGCTGAACGGGCCATAAACAATAGACGGCCTCAGGATTGTGACCGGCAGACCTTTCGCGCAATAATCTAAACACACTTTTTCCGCTTCCAGTTTGGAATCTCCATAGATATTGCCTGTTTTCGCGCATCCGTAATTTTCATCGACTACGCCGACGGGATTTCCATAGACTTCGGCAGTGCTTATCTGGACAAATCGTTTTACTTTATTTTGTAGCGCTGCCTCAAGCATATTCTCCGTTCCTTTGATAATGCTCTCGGCCGATGCGCCTTTCGCGCAATGGACGACATGGCTGACACCTTTCATTGCCTTATGGATCTCAACCGTATCCATGATATTGCAGGGCGCAATATCCATCGAAAATCTCGCCAATCGAGCCGCTCCGGACCAACGATGGATGCCGGCTCGGACATTAACTTTGCTCTCCAGAAATAAGGATTCCGCGATCCACCCGCCGATAAATCCGCCGGCGCCGGTAACCAGATATCTTTCTTGCTTATTTATGTTGCACCTCCAACGTTTCGTACCACGGCGTATCAAATCTCCTTGCATTTGCATAACATTCATCAATAAAATCTAATGAATCAAGAACTTCATTGCCGCTGATAAGGGGTTTCGCCCCAGAACACACGACTTCCACAAAGTTAGCTACAATCCTATGAGCAATATCAATCTTGGTTTTTTCTTTGGCATGAAGACGAACCTTTTTCTTTTTTCCATTTCCAGACCGGATATTCAGATTTTGATAATCATAGACTTTTCCTTCAATTGTCCCATTCTCGCAGGTGACCTTAAAGGTGCAAGGAAAACTGACAAGCCAGCTCAACTTCAGTTCACCTCTGCATTTGCCCGATTCAAAAATAACCTGCGAGACGGCATCACTACCTCCCCAGGCATCATTCAGCGAAGAAATCAACCTCGGCTTGCCGGCCAGCCACCAACAAATATGGTCCATGGCATGGGCTCCGCGGTCACGAAGAATTCCACGCGCAGATAGTGGAGCATTAAAGTAAAATCCTGAGGCCGTCGGCCAGTTGAATTCTTCTCCCACATAATACCGAATGGATAAAGGTTCTCCCAAACTTTTTTGCTCAAGCATTTCCTTGACCTTGGCAAACGCGGGGACCAGCCGCTGCAAGTAGTTGACAGCCAAGGCTACCTTCTTTTCGAAAGCCAACTGAACAAGATTTCTCGCATTTTCGGCTGTATCGGCCAGAGGCTTTTCACAAAGCACGGGCACGCCAGATGCAAGGCAGTCCCTTGTGATCATATAATGAAGATGCGTGGGAACGGCTACGATTACACCATCCACTCGGCCTAAAACCTCTTGATAATTTGCTGCATAATTTGCAGCCTTGTATTTGACCGCAAGCTCCTTGGCTCTATTCTCATCTCGATCCACAAAAATAACGTTCGTAAGGAGGGTGGGATAATTGGCAAACACCGGCAGATAATAGTTTTCAGCAATGGCACCGCATCCAACTAGAGCAAGCCTGGGATTATTTTTTACGCTTGTAGCATTTTGATATGATTGCATTTTGCCTTTTCCTATCGTTAGTCTTTAGCCAATATTTTTGGGGGATTTTAACTCGGGGGATGCTCGTTAAGCCAAGATCGAACCTGAGACCAGTTTCCCTTAAAATGCAATGAGCTTAAGATAAGGCCAAGCCGTCTGATTGCGCGCAACAGATGGAACATCCATTTTGGCTGATCAAACAAAATAATATAATACGCCACATACCCAAAAAGAACTATCATGGCCGCAAAATCAAAACATGAACGAGTCCATATTCTCCACCAATTTGGTCTATAGATGATATATTCGGTTATGCCGTCGGTAATACCTTGCCAATAGGCTCTCTGAATCATCCAGGATCGCGATCTTGGAACAACATGATGATGGGCAACCGCAGCAGGGACGTAGGCAATTTTTGCGCCCATTCTTTTTGCTCTCCAGAGACAATATTTGATTTCGGTAGCAGCTATATCACGACTACCGAATTGCTCCATTCCTAAAAAGCCTCCGAAAGAATCTAAAACTTCCTTTTTGATCGATAGATTGCCCTCTCTGGTGCCTCGGCTATTTTCTAACAATCTTGGAGAGTTTCCTAAAAAACTGTTATTGCCTAGCCATGTCTCAATAGCCACACTCATCCAGCGGGGCTTGGACTTTTCCTCCCAATTATTTATTATTTGGCCAAATACAGAAAAAACGCCTTCATCCAATTTATAGCCACTCATCAATGAACTAAGCCACGCTGTTCCCACGGTGCAATCAACGTCAATATAGGCGAGATTAGGATTGAGTGCTTCTTCCGATCCTCGATTACGAGCAAACGTAACCCCCCGCCGAGATTCGAATATATAACGGACCCTCGCGCCTGATTGTCTGATCAAGCTTTCAACTATGCTTTTAGTGTTATCCGTGGATCCATTATCGACGATAATTATTTCATATTTGTCCTTTGGATAGTCCTGATCTAGGAGCAATCCTATGATTCTTGGTAATAATTCCGCACGATTATAGGTGCAAACGATTATGCTGACAAGACGATCCTCAGACATAGGCGCGGCTATCAAAGACTCATAGCATTTTAATAATCATAATAATGATGATATTGTTTCATATAATAATAATCGTGCTCTCTGAGGTCGGCGCCATTAATAATCACGCCCGTACATTTTATCTTATAGGCGCTGAGTTTTTCTTCAACTTGCTTGAGTGAGTCTCGGGAAGTTTTTCCACCCCGGACAACGAGAATCATCCCATCGATCTTCGGCCCCAGCACAAAAGCATCAGAAAGCAACAAAAGCGGCGGCGTATCGATGAGGATATATTCAAAATGCTTTTTTAGAGAGTCAATCAAGTTGGCCATTTTCTCTGAACTTAGAAGTTCTAAAGGATTCGTAGGAGCTGGGCCTGAATTAATCAAATAAAGATTAGGAACTTGCGTCTTCTTTACCAGATCATCACCTTCGATGTTTCCGCTCAAAAAGTTTGTCAACCCATTTTGATTTTTGACCTTAAATATCTTATGTTGCGTGGGCTTTCTCAAATCCGTATCAATGACCAATACCGTTTTGCCGGTCTGAGCAAAGGTAACAGCCAAGTTCGAAACCGTGGCTGTTTTTCCTTCTTGAGGAAGCGGGCTTGATATCGCAAGAATTTTCAGCCTTGAATCTGAAGAAGAAAGCAGCAGCGTTGTGCGAATCGATCGATAATTTTCCGATATTTTTGACTTCGGCAAAAGATGGGTAATGAGCTCAATGGATTCTATCTTGGGCACTTCTTCTTCTCTTCTCCCCGCGAATTTTAGAACTCCGGATGGCTCAGCCTCTTTCCTTTTTTCAAGACGTTCTTTGCCATAGAGCTTATTGAATCCATTGATATTGAACGCAGGAATAATTCCCAGCGTCGGAAGACGGGAATATTTCTCCAAATCCCGAAAATTTTTTATTGATTTATCCTGAACCTCGAATAAAAACGCAAGCCCCAGACCGCCGAACAAGCCTACCATAAGAGCCAATATCATATTGCGCTTTTTTTTAGGACTCGAAGGATTAACCGGTATAGTTGCTCTGTCTAAAATCGAGACATTGGAGCTCTTCAGCCCTTTGAGCCGCAAGGAAACATCCGTTTCTGCTTGTCTTTTTAATAGAGAATCGAGCACGCTCTTTTTGTTCGTGATTTCGACCTGTAGACTATTGTAAAGAATAGCGTTGTTATTGAGTTTGATGGCCTCTTGATTTTGTCTATTAAAGGCGTCTTTGAATGATTTTTCTCTATTCAGAGCAGCTTGAAAGTCTGCATAGGCCGCCTTAATCAGGTTTTGAGTTTCATTATTCAGCGATTCTCTGACTGAGTCCAGTTCGACTTTGAGCCTCTGCATCTCAGGAAAATCATCCCTAAAAATCTCCGATTTTTTAATATACTCTCTGTTAAGCCTCGCGTATTCTTCCTTCAGCTTTACGATCAACTCGTTAGTAAGCGATTCGGGAATGTCATTAGGGCTTACAAATCTTATTTCATTGTAATAAGTCTCCTTCTTGATCCTGTCGATTTCGGCATCGGTCAGAGCTTGGTTTAGTCCTTTGAGCTTCTCGACCATCGTCGTTTCTTTATCATTTAAAATGACAATATTTTTTTCTGCGCCATATTCTTGTAGCTTTTTCTCTTTACCTTCGATTTCCGCATTGACATTCGCAATTTGTTTGCCGAGAAACTCTGTGGCCTGCTCCGTGGCCAGGAATTTTTTTTGAATGTTCATATCGATAAAAGCATTTAGGAGGGTATCTAGAGTTTGGGCGGCAAATTTGGGGTTTTCATCCTTAAAATTGACTTCAACCAGCCTGTTTGTGACGGGCCTAACTGTTATTCGCTTAAGGAATAAATCAATCAACTTTTCCATAAAAATCGAATCTGGTAGTTCTGATCGAGTACTTTTCTTCTTTAGCTTCCCTGCAAATTTTTCATTCTCATTGAGTTTCAACTGTTCAATCGTATTTTTTGCTAATGTCCTGCTGGTTAATATCTTATATTGGGTTTCATAATAATCAGTACTAAATGTATTCATCTGATAAATCTTCTCAAAGGTCAGAATGTTCGGCTCTTCCTCGATCAAGAGCATGCCACTGGACGTAAAAGAAGGCTTTTGGATAAAAGACGCGATCGTCACCGCGGCTACGACGACGAGTGCAAACGATATGACTATCCACTTCCTCTTCAATACGACTGCCCATAAATCCTGTAGATTTAATCCCGTTGTATTTTGCCCATTATTAGCATTTTCATCACTCATGTTGCGCTCCAAAAGATTTTATTTTCTAGAATATTGATTCGGGAACATACACAACATCCCCCTCTTTAAGCTCTATATCCGGTTTTTTCCCTTTGATAATGTCCTTTAGATTAACATTTATTTTGATCTCTTTGCCGGTCTTCTTGTCCTTTCTCTTGATCACAACTGAGTTCGAGGCCCCTTCGGAGGGACCACCAGCTTGGGCAATGGCCTGGAGCAGTGTGATTTTCTTTGATAACTTGACTTCCAGGGCACCCGGAGTTTTTACCGCGCCAAAGACATAGATTTGGATGACTGGATCGATGGGGATATTGATGACGTCGTTGGGCAAAATTGGGATATTCAGCTCTTGATTATTATTGATGATTAGATCCTCCAAGTTGACCGCAATGTTGCTCTGTTTGCCATTTTTCTCTTCTCGCCAAATATAGAGTTCGCGAGAAGCCTGGTCAGTCAGGCCCCCGGCCAGAGAAATCATCTGAAGAAGAGTCGCCTTCCCAAGAAGGTCGTACATGCCGGGTTTCCCCACAGCCCCGATCACAGATACCCGGTTGCTCTGATATTCCTTGATAAATACAGTCACTCGAGCTTTTTTAAGCCATTTTTCCTCGAGAAGGCTACCTAACTTTTTCTCCACTTCTTCTATGGTTAGACCTTCGATCGCGACTTTTCCAACAAGAGGCAGAGAGATTGTGCCATCATCTGAGACCCGCACTGTCTGGCTCAGTTCCGGAAGATCATATACCGCGATTTCGAGCAAATCCTTGGGCCCGATTTTGTATCCCTTAACAATACTCCCCTTATCCTGCTGAGAATATAATATAGGATACGTGAAAATAACAAAAATAGCTGTCAAATAGACTATTTGGGCTTTCTTTATCATGTTTTCCCCATACTTCCGACTTTGCCGAATTTATCTTAGCATTTCGAGCGGAGGATCGCTATCTAACGATCCAACGTCTGTCAAAAATCATACGTAACGTTCCCTCCGACGAAAGTCCCTTTCGCATCCTCCCCGTTAAAATTCGAATCTCTCAGCCATCGACTGAATGTTATCCCTGCGCCGATATTCTTTTTCAGCCTGAAATAAATCCCAACAGATTGAGTCCTATAGTTGTCTTTTCTATTCGGCACTAAAAGCTGAGATATGATCAAGCTTTCTGGATAGCTATATTTTCCGATATTATAATCGTAATCCAGTCGAATATCTTTCAATAGGTAGATTGAGACACCGCCCCCAATGCTATTTCCTAAAAAATATGGATAATTATACATAATAGAAAAATCCACATCGCTTCTATAACTCGCCCTGATGTTCAATAGTTTAAATGGTCGAAAAGAAAGGCCTGAGTCTCCGACCAGTCCCCCGTAATTCTTAACTCCTGATTTGGGCGCATTAAAATATTTGTACCCCAAATTTATTCTGCCCCCAAAAACGCCGCCGGGTAAAAACTCGAATCCGCTATAGACAGCATGGCTCTTTGAATCACGATTATTTAAAGGATCAACAAAATCGAAAAATCCATATCCATAACTCAGAAAAAATTTCACCCGGTAAGAAAGTTGATAAAATATGGTAAAATTTGCCCGTTTTTCATCTCGATTCAACTGATCCCCGATATTGGACTGTTCGCGCGAGAGAGATTCATAAGCGTAGTTCGAACCGGTATATTCGAAAAAAAGAGATACTTTTTTCGAGATTTGGGAAAAAATAGAACCCTCGAGGCTATCCTCCTTTCTCCGTGGCCGGCTTTCCATCTCAAGATTCCACAGTTCACTGGCCGAAGAATATCCTTTCCCTATCGTAAAGAGAAATCGCCGCAAGACAAAGTGAATCTGCCCTTTAAAATAATTGTTCCAGCCTCGTCCATTCTTTGTTTCCATAAAATAGACATACTGAGGAGACTCATAGATCGAAAGGATTATCGACTTGCTGAGCGGCAAGTATACGTTAAAACCGGGTCCGAAGGTAGCTGAATAATCCTTTATGGGATTACCGGGAGCTCTGTAGATGTTGGAATCATAGCCTGCATTGTTCAAGAAGAGTACGGGCTTTATCTTGAAAGGTCCTAAAGATAGCTTTGCTCCTTTGATCTGTTGGTCCAGATCGTTTCTCGACCGTGTTATCACCGTCTGACCAACTAAATCCCGGGACACACCTATAATTAGAGTTAGACAAATTAGAGTTGAATAAAGAAATATTTTATTTTTATTGGAAATGCTCACTTTTCGCTAGGCCTACAGACGAAGGCTTTTCGTCCCGTTTTAATAAGCTCCACTGCCAAATAATACAGCGGGTATGGTTTTGGCTAATATCTTCATATCAAGCCACAAAGACCAGTTATCCAAATACTCAAGGTCCATTTGCATCCACTCGTTAAATTTGATTTCTCTTCTTCCGTTTACCTGCCATAAACAGGTCAGGCCGGGCCTCATAGAAAATCGCCGTCTATGCCAGGCTTCATATTGTTTGACTTCCTGTGGAAGGGTAGGCCTCGGTCCGACTAAACTCATATGCCCCCAAAAAACATTGAAGAGTTGGGGGAACTCGTCAAGGCTGAATTTTCTTAAAATCCTCCCCATCGGTGTTACATATTGAAGCTTTTTTTTCTTCCATTGGGGCTCATAAATTTCCTTATAGATATCAACTTGAGACAACTTCTCCTGAGCTCCGCTATACATCGTCCGAAACTTATACATAATGAATCTTCTTTTATTTAGGCCGATCCTCTCTTGTTTGTAAAAAATCGGTCCTTTCGAGGTTAATTTTACGATTATCGAGATGATCAAAAGAAAAGGGCTGAAAATCAAAATACAGAGCCCCGAAATAATAATATCGATCGCTCTCTTCATGAAGAGCTCCCATTCGCTAGGGACGATCGTCTTGAATGTTAATAAGGGCATACCATCGAGCTCGGTTTGATACGACTTTGCGACTTTCAAATCAAACAAATCTACCGCAATTGTGACTTTAACCCCTTCTATTTCACAGTTATGAATTGAGTTCTCGACATAATGCAGCCGTAGCCTGGGGACGACATAAACTACCTCGTCAATGGCATGACTATGCAAAATTTCGGGAATATCATTGAGGTTGCCTATTATTTTGACTCCATCGACGCGTTCGATGCCTCGACCCGGCTCATCATCAATTGCCCCAGTGATTTTGAAACCCCACTCCGGATGAGCTTTTATTCTGTTTATGAATTCAGCGGCTCTTCTCCCCGTCCCTACGATTAGGAGCTGCCGATAATTGTACCCGCCCTTGCGAATTTTATGCATGATTGAAAAGACGGCTATTTTTTCACAAGCAAGGAAAGCAAAGCCTAAAACCATAAAATTCATAAAAAATAACCTGCTCATAAACTTTATTTTTAATAAAAAGAATGCCGCGCCGAAAACTAAGAAAGCTATGATAGAAGCCTTGAAAATAATCCAGAGGATGGCCCATTCTTTTCTCGTCCGCCATGAATGGTATAGCCCATTTCGATGGAGTATAAAACACCAAACGGGAGCAGCGATGATTAATACTAACAAGTAATCACTGATCAATGCAGGCGAGTCAGTTATGACATCCTGCGAAGGAAATATATTGAATTTGTAAAGAGAATGTAAATTCAGTCGAAAGTAATAGGAAACAAAAAAAGCCGCAGAGATGACCAATAAATCTAAGGCCATCAAAGCGTTTTTGAGGACTTTATCTTTTTCTTTCAGCATTTTGGGGTTTTTCGAAGGACCTTTGCCGGGTTTCCTGCGACGATCACATTCGAAGGAACGTCCTTTGTAACCACAGCCCCGGCTCCGACCATCGCGTTTTCGCCGATCGTTACCCCGGCGAGGATGGTTGCGCTGGAGCCGATGGACGCTCCTTTTTTGACCAATGTGGGGATGACCTTCCAGTCGTCCTCGGTCTGCATCTTTCCTCCCGTGGTCGTCGAGCGGGGGTAGAGATCATTGATAAACGTCACATTATGACCTACAAAGACATCATCTTCAATGTGTACTCCTTC